>Ga0102903_1000001_pt1 | contig 420898 bp, 410 predicted proteins | sample Colrivmet1555C02_FD_78497 | JGI IMG/M metagenome (GOLD analysis project Ga0102903, IMG submission 78497) | Estuarine microbial communities from the Columbia River estuary - metaG 1555C-02 | ecosystem: Environmental > Aquatic > Marine > Intertidal zone > Estuary | place: USA: Columbia River... | reverse complement strand
GGCGCGGCTTCGCGCCGCGCCGCCAGCAACAGGACGCCATAGCCGAGGATCGCCGAGACAAGCGAGCCCGAGAGGACGCCGAGCCGCACCGCGTTCATCTGCGCCGCGTCGGCAAAGCTGAGCGAGCCGATGAAAAGCGACATGGTGAAACCGATGCCCGCAAGGCAGGCGATGCCATAGATATGCATCCAGCTTGCGCCATGCGGCAGGCGGGCAAAGCCAAGTTTGACCATCGCCCATGTCATCCCGAAAACGCCAATCTGCTTGCCGATGATCAGGCCCAGCGCGATGCCAAGGGGCAGGGGGGCAAAGAGGTCGGAGAGCGACAGGCCAGTGAGCACGACGCCTGCGTTGGCGAAGGCAAAGATCGGCACGATCATATAGAGCACATAGGGCGAAAGGCCGTGCTCAAGGCTGTGAAGCGGCGATTTGCCATACTTGTCGGTCAGCGGGATGGTGAAGGCGGTGACAACACCCGCAAGGGTCGCATGAACGCCCGATTTCAGCACGAGGAACCACATGATCGTGCCCAGAAGAAGCGCAGGCGCAATCCGGTGCGCGCCTTTCCAGTTGAGCCACAGAAGGCCCGCGAGCGGCAGGGCGGCCAGCATCAGGTAATCGACCTTGAGGTCGGCCGTATAGAAGAGGGCGATGATCACGATCGCGCCAAGGTCATCAAGGATCGCCAGCGTCAGCAGGAACACCTTGAGCGACGCGGGCGCGCGGGTGCCCAGAAGGGCGAGGATGCCGAGGGCAAAGGCGATATCGGTCGCCGCCGGAATGGCCCAGCCGCCAAGGTTGGCGGGGCTCGACCAGTTGAGGGCCACAAAGACAAAGGCCGGAAGGATCATGCCGCCCACTGCCGCCATGCCCGGAAGCACAACGTCGCGCGGGTTCTTGAGCTTGCCTTCCAGCATCTCGCGTTTCAGCTCAAGGCCGATGAGGAAGAAGAACACCGCCATCAGGCCATCGTTGATCCACAGGATCAGTGGCTTGGCGAGGCCGTCGCCATTCAATGTGATCGACAGCTTGGCGCCGAGGAAAGCGTCGTAGAAGGGCTGAAGCGACGAGTTGGCGACCATCAGCGCCGCGAGGGCAGAGGCCATAAGAAGGATGCCCCCAAAGGCATCGTGCTTGAAGAACCGGTCGACCGCGGCGAGGAGTGACATCCCTATTCCTGACTGTTTGTGTTATGTTTCGTTCGACTTAGGTCAATACGGGCTTGAATCAAGATTGGATTGGTCGAAAGTGGCGCCGACTGTGTCAGGGAAACCTCATGTGGCATCTCGATCATCTGGCTGTCGTCTGTGCCGACCTCGATGAGGGAACGGCATGGGCTGAATCCGCCCTTGGTGTCCGATTTCAGAGGGGTGGTAAGCACGCACGCTACGGCACTCACAACAGGCTGCTTGGCCTTGGCGCTGAGCTCTATCTCGAGGTGATTGCTATTGATCCCGAGGCTGCCTTTTCCGGGCCACGATGGTTCGGGCTCGATGATTTCACAGGCCCGCCGCGTCTTGGAAACTGGATCGTGGCCTGTGACAGGTTGGACGAGGCGCTGGATCAAAGCCCCGAAGGATCGGGAGACTCTATCGAGCTGCAACGCGGCGATCTGAAATGGCGTATCTCTGTGCCTGTGGATGGCAGTCTGCCCGTGGGTGGCGGGTGGCCAACGCTGATCGAGTGGGCCCAAGGCACACGCCATCCGGCCTCCCGTCTTGACGACAGCGGGCTGCGTCTCGAGCGACTGACGATTGGGCATCCCGATGCCGCCACCCTATCATCTCGCCTTGCGACCAAACTCATTGACCCGCGCATCGTGTTTGACGCGGCGACCGCCCCGTCTTTGTCCGCAACATTCCATGCGCCTCAGGGCGTCGAAAGATACCTATGATTATCCGGCACGCCACCACCGCCGACGCAAAGGCCATAGCGACAATCTGGAACCACTATATTCGCGACACAACGGTGACCTTCCTGCCCGATGAGAAATCGGTCGAAGACGCCAAGAAGATGATCGCCACGGATGTTTGCCTCGTCGCCGATGATGGCGGGGTTCAGGGCTTTGCCCGCTACTTTCAGTTCCGCGGGGGCAGGGGGTATGTCCATACGGTCGAGCACACCGTTCTTCTTGCGCCGGGAACTGCCGGGCGCGGATATGGGCGAGACCTGATGAGGGCGCTCATGGCTCATGCGGCGGAAGCGGGAAAACATTCCATGTGGGCCGGCGTCAGCGGCGAGAATGCCGACGGTGTGGCCTTCCACAAGGCGCTGGGTTTTGCGGAGGTTGCCCGCCTTCCCGAGGTGGGCTTCAAGTTCGGCCGCTGGATTGATCTCGTCCTCATGCAAAAACGCCTCTGACATCCGCGCCCCGAACCGCTAGGCTCGCCCCCATGTCGATCTGGACCCGAATTGCCGATGCCCTCTCCTCGCTTGCCAAGGGCGAGGGGCTCTCGTCCGTTTTCGAGAAGCTCCGCACGCCGCCCGAGCGGTCGGTCGCCTTCGCCATCGCGGTGATTGGCCTTGGGGCAAAGATGGCCAAGGCCGATGGCCTTGTGACGCGCGACGAGGTTTCGGCCTTCCGCGAGGTGTTCTTCATCGCCCCCGACGACGAGGCCAACGCCGCCAAGGTCTTTAATCTTGCGCGTCAAGACGTGGCGGGTTTCGAGGAATATGCGCGCCGGATCAAGGCCATGTATGCCGAGGAAATCGATCCGCTCTGCGATCTGATGGAGGGGCTCTTCCACATCGCCATGGCGGACGGGGAATATCATCCGGCGGAGAACGCCTTCCTTCGCGAGGTCGCTCGCATCTTCGGCTTCGACGAACGACGCTTTTCCCGCATCCGCGCCCAGTTCGTCCCCGATGCCGAGCGTGATCCCTATGACGTTCTGGGCGTGGCCCATGACGCGCCGATGGCCGAGGTGCGGGCGGCGTGGCGCGCCTGCGTCCGCGAAACCCACCCCGACCAGATGATCGCCCGTGGTCTGCCTGAAGAGGCCATCCGGCTGGCCGAAAAACGGCTCGTCGCGATCAACCGCGCCTGGGAGCAGATCAGCGGGAAAGCCGCATGAGGATCGCCACCTACAACGTAGAATGGTTTGCCAACCTCTTCGACGATGCGGGCAACCTCATCGACAACAACAGCTGGTCGGGCCGGCAGGATGTGACCAAGGCCGAGCAGGCGGTTGCACTGGCGCGGGTCTTTCAGGCGATTGATGCCGATGCGATCATGATCATCGAAGCCCCCGACATCTCGCCGCACCGCGACGGGCGCGTCGCGCTGGAAACCTTCGCCGCCTACGCGGGCCTTCGCACGCGAAAGGCGCTTGCGGGTTTTCCGAACGAGACCCAGCAAGAGATCATCCTGCTCTACGATCCCGATATCGTGACGGCGCGGCATGATCCGAAAGGCGATGGCACCAGCAAGAAAGGCTCGGCCAAAGCGCCGCGCTTTGACGGGGTGTTCCGGCTCGACCTGGATGTTGACGCAGCCCCCGATCTCATTCGTTGGTCCAAGCCGCCTCTGGAGGCGGTGCTCAAGACAAAGGGCGGGCGCGAGGTTCGGCTGATCGGGGTTCACGCCAAGTCCAAAGCGCCGCATGGGGCGCAGGAAGGGCACGCCGCATATCGCATCTCGATCGAGAACCGCCGCAAGCAGCTTGCCCAGTGCATCTGGCTGCGCCAGCGGATCGAACAGCACCTGGAAGATGGCGATGACCTGATCGTTCTGGGCGATCTGAATGACGGCCCCGGCCTGGACGATTATGAAAAGCTCTTCGGGCGCTCGAGTGTCGAGATCATCATGGGCGAAGAGGGCGCGACCCGGCTTTTCGATCCACACGCGCGGCTGGCGCTCAGCCAGCGGATCGGCGCGAGCCCCACAAGCTCGCGCTTTCGCCTGCCGCCGGGCGGGCGCTATCTGTCGGCCATGCTCGACTACATCATGGTCTCGCCCAAGCTGCACGACCTCGATCCGGTCTGGCGCATCTGGCACCCGTTCGACGATCCTTTGATCTATGCCGACACAGATCTGCGCGAGGCGCTTCTCACCGCCTCGGATCACTTCCCCGTCACCCTCGATATCGCGCTCTAGCTGTCGAGAAACCGCACGCTGACAGTGGCGCGCAAAGACGAGGCCAGTGCGTTGAGGCGGTTCTGCGCAACCTCGCCAAAGAGCGGGCGGGCGTGATCACTCAGCACAAGTTCCAGATCCCGCTTCTTGGGCTGCCACCTAAGCTCGCCCGGCGCTTCGTCGACCCCGAGCCAAAGCATCGCGCCAAGGCGCATCGCCTTGCCCAAGACCTCGGCCTGCTGCAACTCTTCGACAGTGAGCAACTGGAAGATCTTTTCAAACCGCGAGCCTTCGCGCTTGTTGGAATAGCGGTGCAGGAGCGATAGCCCGAGGAAAACCCGCTCGCGGTGCTTGAGCCCGCCAAGATTGGCGCGGGTCGCGTTGTCGAAGGCCACCTCGTCGCGATAATCGGGATGCGCCCGCCATGTCACGTCATGCAGAAGGCAGGCTGCCTTGATGATCCGCTTCTTCTGCCAGTCGGCCTTGGGGAAAAGCGGCAGGACGAAATCATAAAGGATCTTGCCAAAGCCCGGGAGCCGCGCGTCTTTCGCCTCGGCAAAGCGGCAGGCCTCGATCAGCGGATCGCGGGCACGGAGATCGGCCGGCATCTGCTCGTAGAGCATCCCCTCGCGGATGCCGTAGGAGCTGACCGTGATATCCTTGGGCCGGAACGCCTTGACCAGTTCGCGCAGCACGACAATGGCAATCGGCACAAGCGCCATACGGTCGGCGGATATTCCCGCGCGGTTGCGCACAACCTCGGGGTTCGTGGCCTCGATATAGCTCTGGGTGAGCGACACGTTCTGCGAGGACATCCGGTATTCGTGCAGAACCGTCAGCGGATAGCCGCGGCGCTCCATGTCGATCCGGGCGATGGCACGCCACGAGCCGCCGACGAGGAACAGGCGCTTGCCCGTCTCGTGGTCCATCTTCGCGTGCAGGTCGGCGATGACCGCGCGGATATGGTCCTTCAGCGCCTTCTTGGTGGTGAAGTGGCTCAGGCGCAGGGGGCCAAGTGGCGAGGTTTCGCGGCGGCCGACCTTGCCATCTTCGAGGTCGGCGATCTCCATCGACGAGCCGCCGATGTCGCAGACGATGCCATAGCTGCCCGGCCAGCCGAGCAGCACGCCCTGCGCCGAGAGCCGCGCCTCTTCACGGCCGTCGATCACCCAGAGCTTGATACCTGTCTCGCGCTCGACCTCGGCGCGGAACTCTTCGCCATCCTCGGCCTCGCGCACGGCGGCGGTGGCCACGGCGGTCAACGGGCGGATGCCCATCCCTTCGGCCAGCGCCGCAAAGCGGCGGATCGCCGAAACGGCGCGGGTTCTGCCAACGGGATTGAGCCGCCCAGTTTCGGCAAGGCCAGCGCCGAGGCCCGCCATGACCTTTTCGTTGTAGAAATAGGCAGGGCTTCGCGCCGCGCCGTCGAACACCACAAGGCGCACCGAGTTCGAGCCAACGTCCACCACGCCCACCCGCGACAGGGCGCGTGCCTTGGGATCGTCGAAGATCGGACGACCAAAGCCACCCCAGTCGGTCGTGTCGCGCGTCTCGGCTTCGGTCATGAGATTCCCCTAGGGTCTTTGGGCAGTCTTGGCGGCAGGGCGGGGCCTGTCAATCGTCGGTATGGGTCAGCTCCGGCACGTCCTTGGCGCCCGCCGAGCCTCGGCCCGACAGCGAGGGGTTTTCCATGAAGAAGCGGTGGCAGTTGAACGCGGGCCCGCTTTCCGGCGGCACAGCGCGGGTAAAGCTGCCATCGGCACCCATGGTCCAGCTTTGCGCCACGTCGTGCAGGTTCGCGGCCATGATCTGGCTGACGATCTGGGCCTTGACCGTGGGGTTGGTGATCTCGACCAGCGTCTCGACCCGGCGGTTGAGGTTGCGGTCCATCCAGTCGGCGGACGAGATGAACACACGGGCCTTCTTCGAGGGCAGGCCGTGGCCGTTGCCGAAGCAGACGATCCGCGAATGTTCGAGGAAGCGGCCGATAATGGATTTCACACGGATATTCTCGCTGAGGCCCTTCACGCCGGGGCGCAGGCCGCAAATGCCGCGCACCACGAGGCTGATCTTCACACCTGCTTGCGAGGCGGCATAGAGCGCGTCGATCACATCGCCCTCGATCAGGCTGTTGAGCTTGACCCAGATCGCCGCAGGCTTGCCCGCGCGGGCGTGCTCAGCCTCGGCCTCGATCATCTCGAGGAGGCGGGGTTTGAGCGAGATCGGAGAGATGGCGAGATTTTCCAATCTTTCCGGCTGGGCATAGCCCGAGAGATAGTTGAACACCTTGGTCGCATCGCGCCCCAGTGCCTTGTCGCAGGTGAAAAGGGAGAGGTCCGTATAGATGCGGGCGGTGATCGGGTGATAGTTGCCGGTGCCGAAATGGGTATAGGTCACCAGCTGATCGCCCTCGCGGCGCACCACGGTCGAGATCTTGGCGTGGGTCTTGTAGTTGGTGAAGCCATAGACCACATGCGCCCCGGCACGTTCGAGGCGGCGCGACTGGCGGATATTGGCGGCCTCGTCGAAGCGGGCCTTGAGCTCGACCAGCGCGGTGACGGATTTGCCATCCTCCGCCGCCTCGCACAGCGCCTCGACGATCGGCGAGTTGCGCGAGGTGCGATAGAGCGTCTGCTTGATCGCCACCACATCGGGATCGCGGGCGGCCTGCTGCAGGAAGCGCACCACCATGTCGAAGGTCTCGTAGGGGTGGTGCAGCAGCATATCCTTCTGCCGGATCGCCGCGAACATATCGCCGTCGAAATCCTGCACCCGCTCGGGGACGCGGGGTGAATAGGGCGGCCAGAGAAGGTCGGGGCGGGCGTCGAGCACCAACTCGCCCAGATCGGCCATGCCGATCATGCCTTCGACCTCGACCACCTCATCCTCGCGGACGTGCAGCTCGCTCATGATCATCGCCTTGAGCGCGGGCGGGGCGCCGGCCGACATCTTCATTCGAACGACCTCGCCCCGGCGGCGGCGTTTGAGCGCGGTCTCGAACTCGCGCACGAGGTCTTCGGCCTCGTCCTCGACCTCGAGATCGCTGTCGCGCAAGACGCGAAACGCGCAGTGGCCCTTCACCCCATAGCCGGGGAAGAGCTGGCCGATATGCAGGATCAAAAGCTCTTCGAGCGGCAAGAAGCGGTGGCCGCTCTCCGAGGGGAGCGGGATGAAGCGGTCGATCTGGGCCGGAACCGGCAAAAGCGCGCGCAGGGGGCGCTTGTCGAGGGTGCGCTCGAGCTGGAGCGCCAGCGCAAAGCCTTCGTTGGGGATGAAGGGGAAGGGGTGGGCGGGGTCCACCGCCAGCGGCGAGAGGACCGGAAAGACCTTGTTGAGGAACACATCCTCAAGGTGGCGTTCATCCTCTTCGGTCAGCTTGCCGCGCACGCAGATCTGGATGCCGTTCTCGGCCAATTCGCCGGTCAGCTGCGAAAAGATCACCTGCTGTTGTGCCATCAGGCGGCGGGCATTCTCGTCGATCAGAGCAAGCTGTTCGGCGGGGCTCAGGCCATCGAGCGAGGGCGAGCTATTGCCGGCACGGGCCAATTCGCGCAGGCCGGCGACGCGGACGGTGTAAAACTCGTCAAGGTTGGTGGCCGAGATCGACAGGAACCGCAGGCGCTCCAAGAGCGGCACGCGCGGGTTTTCGGATTCCTCCAGAACCCGCCAGTTGAAGCCAAGCCAGCTCAGCTCGCGGTTATAAAAGCGGCCCGGTCCGCTCAGGTCGGTGTCGATCCCGACCGGTTCGGGAAAGGGGCTTTCGAGAAAATCGGCGTTGCGCATAGCGGGCTGGAATTCCTGTGTCGTTGACACCAGTTATCCGCCGCTTGGGGGGGGATTGTCCAGAAGCGCCCGCGCCAGCGGCACATTGACCTCGCGCCCCTGCGCTAAGGCCGCGGCATCAAGATCGGCCACCATCCGCGCGGCGGCGGCGAACGAGCGGTCGATCCGGCTCACCAGATAGGCGATCAGCGCCGGGGGCGGGGCGATCTGGCGATCCTGAAAGAGCTTCATCATCACCGCGCCCAGAAGGCGGTCGTCGGGATCGTCGATGTGGCTTACGGTGGTGGCCTGCATCCGGCTCGCAAGGTCGGGCAGGGCGATAGCCCAGCGCGAGGGCGCGCGGTCGGAGGTGAGAAGAAGCTTGCCGCGCCCCCGCAGGTGGTTGTGGAGGTGGAACACCGCTTCTTCCGCCTCGCGGGGCAGGGTCTCCATATCCTCAATGACGACGCAGGCGGCCTTGGGCGGGGCAAAGTCCGCGTTGACCTTGGAAGCGTGGAGCAGAACTGCACTATTGTTTTGCGCGAAAACGCGGGCGAGGTGGGTCTTGCCGCTGCCTTTGGGCCCGACGATGGCGAGCTTGCCCTCGGGCCAACCCTCGGGGGCCGAGATCATCGCGAAAGAGCGGGCATTGGCCTCCGAGATGAAGAAATCCTCGCGCCCCAGCGCCACGCGCACCGGCCAATCGAAGGCAAGTTGCTCGGCCATCAGTCTTTACCGGCCAACCCGCGATAGAGGCGGCCCGCCTTATATTGGGTCAGGCCAAAACGGGCGAGAACGCCGAACATCGCGGCAACCGGCACAGCGACGAGCATCCCGACAAACCCAAAGAGCGAGCCAAAGACTGACAGGGCAAGGATCAACCAGACCGGATGCAACCCGACCGAGCCGCCGACGAGCTTGGGCGTCAGGACATTGCCCTCCATCAGCTGACCTATGCCGAAGATGCCGGCGACAATGCCGATCCAGAGCCAGTCGCCCCAGAACTGGAAAAGCGCAAGGCCGATGGCCAGTGCCCCGCCGACGAGGGCACCGACATAGGGGATGAACGAGATGATCCCGCCGACAAAGCCCACGGCGAGACCGAAGTTGAGGCCGACGAGCATGAGCGACACGCCATAATAGGTCCCGAGGATCAGGCAGACCGTGCCTTGGCCCCGAATGAACGAGGCGAGCGTCTTGTCGATTTCGGCGGCCACCTGACGGATCGCCGGCGCATGATCGCGCGGCAGAAGGTCGTCGATCACCGCGACCATCCGGTCCCAGTCGAGGAGAAGATAGAAGGCCACAACCGGCACGACGACCAGAAGGACGATAATGTTGATGAGGCTGAGCGCCGAACTCAGAACCCCGTTCAACAGATCGCCGCCCTTGGATTGGATCGTTTGCCCCACCGCCGTCAGCTGATGGCGGATCGTGCTGTCGGCGTCCATCAGCGAGGGGAACCGCTCGGTCAGCCAGTGCTGAAGCTGCGCGACGATCGTTGGCGCGCTTTCAACCAGCGATGTGGTTTGCTGGATCAAGGTCGGGATGATCAGGAGGAACGCCACAACAAAAGCCAATGCAGCGACAAGGGTGATCGTCGCGACCGAAAGAACGCGGCTGAAGCCGATCTTTTCGAGGCGGTCGGCAATCGGATCGAGCAGATAGGCAATAGCCCCGCCAAGGACGAAGGGCAAAAGCACATTGCCCAACGCATATAGCACGACAAAGAAAACCGCCGCCGCGATCCCCCAATATTTTGCCTGTTCCTTTACGGGTAGGGCCATCGACTTCTCCTCTTGGGTCTATCTCGTCACATCTGCCGCGCAGATCAACCCCAGACCGCAGGAAATGGCCCCTGCCAATTGCGTTTGGGCGCTTGCCTGCCCCCTCATGCCCCTTTAAACCGCTGGACGACCAGATTTCCTGCAAGGACCGATCCCATGCGCCTCAGCCGCTATTTCCTGCCCGTTCTGAAAGAGAACCCCGCCGAGGCTCAAATCGTCTCGCACCGCTATATGCTGCGCGCCGGCATGATCAAGCAGCAGGCGGCGGGCATCTATTCCTGGCTGCCGCTCGGCTATCGCGTGTTGAAGCGGATCGAGCAGATCGTCCATGAAGAGCAGGTCCGCGCCGGCCACATCCCGCTTCTGATGCCAACGCTCCAGCCCGCTGATCTCTGGCGCGAGAGCGGGCGCTATGACGATTACGGTCAGGAGATGCTGCGCATCAAGGATCGGCACGAGCGGGATATGCTTTACGGCCCGACCAACGAGGAGATGATCACCGATATCTTCCGCAGCCATGTGGGCAGCTACAAAGACCTGCCGATGACGCTCTATCACATCCAGTGGAAATTCCGCGACGAGGTCCGCCCGCGGTTCGGCGTGATGCGCGGGCGCGAGTTCCTGATGAAGGACGGCTATAACTTTGACGTCGACCGCGAGAGCGCGCTCCACGCCTATAACCGCCACATGGTCAGCTATCTTCGGACCTACGAGCGGATGGGCCTGACCGCGATCCCGATGCGCGCGGCCTCGGGCCCGATCGGCGGCGACAACACTCACGAGTTCCTCGTGCTGGCCTCCACGGGCGAGAGCGAGGTCTTTTACGACGACCGCGTGACCGCGCTGAAACTCGGCGCCCGCGACATCGACTATGACAACTGGGATCAGGTGGCGAAGGTTTGCGAGGAGTTCACCACCCTCTACGCTCGCACCGACGAGACCCATGACGAGGCCGTTTTCAACGGCGTGCCGGAAGAGCACCGCAAGGTGGGCCGCGGCATTGAGGTCGGCCAGATCTTCTACTTCGGCACCAAATACTCCGAGGCCATGGGCGCGACCGTTGTCACCAAGGACGGAAGCAAGGTTCCGGTCGAGATGGGTTCGCACGGCATCGGCGTCAGCCGCCTTCTCGGCGCGATCATCGAGGCCAGCCACGACGACAAGGGCATCATCTGGCCCGAGGGCGTGACCCCGTTCCATGTGGGCATCGTCAACCTCAAGCAGGGCGACGCCGAGGCGGACGCCGCTTGCGAGGCGCTTTACAAATCGGTCGCGGCGCTGGGCCTCGAGGCGCTTTACGACGACCGCGACGAGCGGGCGGGCGGCAAGTTTGCGACGATGGACCTTATCGGCCTGCCGTGGCGCATCACCGTGGGGCCGCGCGGCCTCAAGAACGGCGTGGTCGAACTCACCTCGCGCCGCACCGGCGAAAGCGTCGAGCTGCCGCCGGAGCAGGCTATCGAGCGGATCGCCCAGATCTACGCCGGGATCTGATCGCCGCCTACCGGACGGGCGAAACTGCCGCAGCGCTAGCCGCGGCAGCCGCAACGCGCTATATCAGGCAAAACAGCCCAAGGCCCGAGCATGACCACCGGCACGACCGCCCCCTTTGCCCGCTTCGAATGGATGATCGCCTGGCGCTATCTGCGCGCGCGGCGGTCGGAGGGCGGCGTTTCGGTGATGACCTGGATCAGCCTGATCGGTGTCACGCTTGCGGTTTTCGCCCTTGTGGCGACGCTTGCCGTGCGGTCGGGATTCCGGTCGGAGTTCGTCGACACGATCCTCGGGGCCAACGCCCATGTCACCGTCTATCGCAGCGCCACCGTGGGCGCGGACGGGCAGCTGGATCGCACCATCGCCGATTATGACGCGCTGGCCGCGACCCTTGCCGCCGTCCCCGGCGTGACCCATGCCGCGCCGCTCACGCGCGGGCAGGTGATGGCGAATTTCGGCAATGCGAATTCGGGGGTCGAGATTTTCGGCATTCGCGGCGCTGATCTCGCCGCGCTGCGCCGCATCGTCGATCCGGCCACCGGCATGGGCGATCTGGCCCGCTTTGACGAAGGCATCGCCATTGGCTCGGGCGTGGCGCAGCAACTGGGCGTGGGCCTTGGCGACAAGATCAAGATCATCTCGCCCAATGGGGTGAAAACGGCCTTCGGCACCTCGCCGCGGGTCAATGCCTATGAGGTCGTCTATATCTTCTCGGCAGGCCGCTGGGATATCGACCGCACGCGGGTCTATCTGCCGCTCGCGCAGGCGCAGCGGTTTTTCGACAAGGATGACGTAGCTGACGAGATCGAGGTCATGGTCGAAGACCCTGAAGAGGTCGAGGCGATGATCCCGGCGATCATCGCGGCGGCGGGCGAGAACACCCTGATCTGGACATGGCGCGATAGCGCGGGGGCCTTCCTGCGGGCGCTGACGGTCGAGGACAACGTGATGTTCATCCTTCTGTCGATCCTCGTGCTCATAGCCTCGCTCAACATCATCTCGGGCCTCGTGATGCTGGTGAAGAACAAGGGCCGCGATATCGGCATTCTGCGGACCATGGGCCTGACCGAAGGCTCCGTGATGCGGGTGTTCTTCATCTGCGGGGCGTCGATCGGCACTTTGGGGACGATCATGGGGGTCGGCCTTGGTGCGCTTTTCGCGATCTACGTCGATCCGATCTTCTCGGCGATCAACTATGTCTCGGGCGGCGGCGTCTGGGATCCGTCGATCCGCGGCATTTATTACCTGCCCGCTGAGCTAAACCTGCGCGATGTGATGTCGGCGGTCTCTCTCTCGCTGTTCCTCAGCTGGATCGTGACGATCTTTCCCGCCCGCCGTGCGGCGCGGATGAACCCCGTGGAGGCGCTGCGCTATGAATGAGCCGGTGCTGGAGCTTCGCGGGATCGAGAAGGGCTACAAGCTTGGCAAGCCCGGCGAGGTCCGCGTCTTGCGGGGGGCGGATCTGACCATCGGTCGCGGCGAGGTCGTGGCGCTGGTCGCGCCATCAGGGGCGGGCAAATCGACGCTTCTTCATATCGCCGGGCTTCTCGATACGCCCAATAGCGGCGAGGTCAGGATCGGCGGCGAGGAAATGTCGGGCCGGTCCGACCGCCGGCGGACGGCGGTGCGCCGCTCCGAGGTCGGGTTCATCTATCAGTTTCATCACCTTCTGCCCGAGTTCTCGGCCGCCGAAAACGTGATCCTGCCACAGCTTGCGAATGGGGCAGGGCAAGCCGCTGCCGCAGCGCGGGCCGCCGACCTTCTGGCCCGCGTCGGCATCGCCGACCGCGCCGATCACCGCCCCGCGGCCCTTTCGGGCGGCGAGCAACAGCGCGTGGCCTTTTGCCGGGCGCTGGCCAACCAGCCGCGCCTCCTCCTCGCCGACGAGCCCACAGGCAACCTCGATCCCGAGACCTCGGAGCGCGTTTTCGCTACGCTGATGGATGTCGTGCGGGAGACCGGCCTCTCGGCTTTGATCGCCACGCACAACCTCGAATTGGCCGCGCGGATGGATCGGGTCGTGCGGCTGGACGCGGGGCGGATCATTCCGGCCAGCTAGGCACCTTCGCGCTGGAAATGCATCGGGAAACGCCGGAAGATGAACGAAGGTAGGGAGTGCGGAATGACACAGCGATTGGGACTGATCGGACTGGGGCTTCTGGCCCTTGCGGGATGCGCCACCGAGGTTGTCGACGGCAAACAGGCGTATCTTGAGGATTGCTCGGCCTGCCACGGCACGAGCGGCAAGGGCGACGGCCCTTTGGCGCGGGATCTCGCCAAAGCTCCGGCCGACCTTACAACGTTGTCAGCCCGTTATGACGGCATCTATCCCCGTGACTATGTAATGAGCACGATCGACGGCCTGCACCGGCAGGAAGGCTTTTCTTACGAGATGCCCGAATTTGGTGCGGGCGATATGGGTGGGATCGTCATGGTCGGATCAACACCGATCCCCGCGCGGCTTCTGGCGCTGGCGAACTACATCGGAACTTTGCAGGACTAGCGCCTAGGCAACGGCCTTGCGGCGGCGGAAGGCAACGAGGCTGCCGATGCCTGTGAGAAGCATTAGGCCGGTCGCTGGGAGCGGGACGGGAACCGGCGTCGAAAAATTGGCGACAAAGGTCAGATCCGGCTCGAGATTGAATTCCTCTGGGGGCACGAAATCACCCGGTAGCCCCCAAATCCAATACATCGCGGCCCGCAAAAGATAGCTCAGGTCGTCGCCAAATATTTCGATTTGGGAATAATATTCGTCGAGGCCCCCGGAACCGCCTTCCCAGATGGCCTGAGAGAAATCCCATATCCAATATCCGTTTGAATCGAGGAAATAGGCCAACCCTCCGGAATAGGTGTCGTACGGAGTGTACAGCGTCGAATAGCCGGCATAATCGCCAAAATCCATGAAAGTATAGAGAAGATCACCCGGCTCCAGTGCTAAATCAATCAGGAAGGTCTTTTGGCCCGAAACGGCTGTAAACGATTGTTCGAAAAGGACATTGGCGCTGTAGAAATCGGAGGCAATCCAGAAATCGAAGGTCTGGCCCGCCGCATCACCTTCAAAAAAGAAGCTGATTGAATCCAAACTCGTGGCGCCGTCCGGCGCTATCAGCGAAGTGCCGCTGCCAAACCAGCCATAGGTAATCGCCCCGCTCCAAGCGTCGGTTGTGTCGACGGTTGTCGCCGTCGCCGGTGCAGCAAGCAAACTTGCAAGCACGATGGCGATCCATTTGAACACACCAAGTCCCCAATTCGACTTCGAAATCATAGTGTCAAGATAGAGGCAGGAATGTGGCGGCTCAAGCGCAGATTTGGAAACAATAATTGTGGCGTTGACCCAGTTTCAAACCGGGCTACACATCCAGCTCCTCAACAAACCGCGCGTTTTCCTGAATATACTGGAACCGCAGCTCGGGCTTCTTGCCCATGAGACGCTCCACGAGATCGCCGGTCTCGCCCGGTTCGTCCTCGTCGATGGTCACGCGGATGAGTTTGCGGCTGGCCGGGTTCATCGTCGTGTCCTTCAGGTCCTTGGCGTCCATCTCGCCCAGGCCCTTGAACCGCTGCACATCGATTTTTCCCTTGCCGCCCAACCCCTTGGCCATCATCACCTCTTTCTCGGCGTCATCCGCCACATAGACGCGCCGCGCGCCTTGGGTGAGGCGGTAGAGCGGCGGGCAGGCGAGGTAGAGGTGGCCGTGGTCGATCAGGGGGCGCATCTGGGTGAAGAAGAAGGTCATCAGAAGCGAGGCGATGTGGGCTCCGTCCACATCGGCGTCGGTCATGATGATGACCTTGTCATAACGCAGATCATCGACGTTGAACTTGGTGCCGAGGCTGACACCAAGCGCTTGGGTCAGGTCGCTGATTTCCTGATTGGTGCCAAGCTTCGATGAAGCCGCGCCGAGGACGTTGAGGATCTTGCCCCGCAGGGGCAGAAGGGCCTGCATTCGGCGGTCACGCGCCATCTTGGCGCTGCCGCCCGCGCTGTCGCCCTCGACGATGAACAGCTCGGTCCCCTCGCGGGCGGTGGCCGAACAATCAACGAGCTTGCCCGGCAGCCGCAGGCGTTTGGTTGCCGATTTGCGGGCGGTTTCCTTCTCTTGCCTGCGACGCAGGCGTTCTTCGGCGCGCAGGACGAGGAAATCGAGGATCGCGCCCGCGGATTTCGTATCCGCCGCCAGCCAGTTGTCAAAGTGATCGCGCACCGCGCCTTCCACGAGGCGGTGGGCGTCGGTGGTGGCGAGGCGGTCTTTGGTCTGGCCCACGAATTCCGGCTCTCGGATAAAGCAGGAGACAAGCGCGCAACCGCCGGCAATCAGATCCTCACGGGTGATCTGCGTGGCCTTGCGATTGTTGATCAGCTCGCCATAGGCGCGGATGCCCTTGAGGATCGCGGCCCAGAACCCGGCCTCATGGGTGCCGCCTTCGGGCGTTGGCACGGTGTTGCAATAGGACTGGATGAAGCCGTCAAGCGAGGGTGTCCAGTTGATCGCCCATTCGACCTTGCCGGGGGTGTTGAATTTCTCCTGAAACTCGACTGTTCCCGAAAAGGGCCGCTCAGCATAGGTCGAGGCTTTGCCAAGCGTCTCGCGCAGATAGTCGGCAAGACCGCCGGGGAAATGGAAGGTGGCCTCGGTGGGCGTCTCGCCATCGTCGATCTCGGATTTCCAGCGGATCTCGACGCCCGAGAAGAGATAGGCCTTGGAGCGGATGGATTTGAAGAGCCGCACGGGTTTGAACCGGTGATGGCCGAAAATCTGCTCGTCGGCGTGGAAGGTCGTCGAAGTGCCGCGCCGGTTTGACGTCTGGCCCAGCTTTTGCAGGGGGCCGGTGGGGATGCCGCGGGAAAACTCCTGTGCCACCAGCTCTCGGTTGCGCGCCACTTCGACGCGCATATGGTCTGAAAGCGCGTTCACCACCGAGGCGCCCACGCCATGCAGGCCGCCCGAGGTCTGATAGGCCTTGCCGGAAAACTTGCCGCCCGCGTGCAGCGTGCAGAGGATCACCTCGAGCGCCGATTTGCCGGGGAATTTCGGGTGCGGATCGTAGGGCATCCCGCGGCCATTGTCGCGGATGGTCATCGAATAATCGTCGTGCAGCTCGACCTCGATGCGGTTGGCGTGGCCTGCCACGGCCTCGTCCATCGAGTTGTCGAGGATTTCCGCCACAAGGTGATGCAGCGCCCGCTCGTCGGTGCCGCCGATATACATTCCCGGCCGCTTGCGGACAGGCTCGAGCCCCTCAAGGACTTCGATCGAGGAGGCGTTGTAATCGTCGGCTCCCGCCGCGGAGAGGAGGTCGTCTGGCATACCGCTCGTTCTTCTTTTGCTCTGGCCGATAGTGTGGCCGAAGTGAGGGGCAGGGGCAATCGGTTGATTGCCTAGGGGGCGGGTAGAACCGTCTCGAATTTCAGGCCCGTCGCGGTGTTTTCAAAGAAACCGGGCCAATGTTCGCCGCCTGCTTCAAGGAAATGAGCGGCTTGGGCGCTGCCTTTGAGGTGCCGGTCGAGGAAAGCCACACAGAAATGCGCGGCGACGTTGTTCATTCGCACGCTGTCCCACACGTCATCGGCATAATGCAGGAAGGGCGGCCAGCCGAGCTGTTCGGAATGCCCGTAGGATTCGGCAGGGGCGGGCATCGGGGCGCCCGCATTGTGGCCGGCCATCTCGAAGGTGAGAAGGTGGCGGGCAACGCCCGTTGCCCCTTCCCAGATTCCGCGCATCGCGTCGTAGCCGGAGGTATCGTCGGCGGTTCCGGCGATGAGCAAGAGCGGCGCGCGCAGGCCGGCAAGCCCCGCCGCGTCCCACAGCCGTGCCTTGCCGCCCCAAGGGCCGAAAGCGACGATGGCTTTCACGCGCGGATCGGTGAGGGCTTCGTGGTTCGCCGTTCCGGCGCGGAGCGGGCGGAGCAGGTCTTCGGCGGGCGAAAGGTCGTGCGACATTGCTGTCTCCGAGAGCCCAGCACCGCCGAATACGAGCGCCCCATAGCCGCCCATCGAATAGCCGATCACCGAAGCGCAATCCGTGTCGATCACACCTTTCAAGGGCGCATCCGGTGCGGCGAGGCAATCGAGCACGAAGCGCTGGTCGCGGGGGCGGTGGTAGAAAGTGGCGCCGACCGGCTCTTGGTTGTCATAGGTGCTGCCCTCGTGGTCGATGGCGGCAACCACATAGCCGTGGCTCGCCAGCGTCAGGGCGTGGGGCGACATCAGCCAGCGGTTTCCGGGCCAGCCGTGCGAGAGGATCACAAGGGGGAAAGGGCCATCTGCAGGCGTCAGCCCGTCACGAGCGGGTCCGCGCAGCGTGGCGCGGGTGATCCCGTCGCGGATCAGTGTCTCGTAGGTGCCGCCTTGGGGGCTTCCTTTTGCGGCGGGATACCAGAGCGTAACGGTCAGGTGCCGATCCTTGTGGTGGGTGGTGATCTTTGGGTCGGAAAGGTCGGGTTGATCGGGGCGGGTGAAAATCACTGTCTCGATCCCGACAGGATGCGGGCCGGGGCGGGCGAGAACGGGGGCGTCGGGGCGGATCTGGTCGATGCGGTTCATGCCGCCACCTCGCCTTGCGAGCACTGCACTGTCAACGCCCCATCGCAGCTTTGCACAGCGCGAACTGTAAAACTAGAAGTTGAAATTTCGCCACGCCCCCTTGAGTATTCAAGGATAGAGAGCCCCGGGTTCTCGCCGGATATGCACTGGATTTTATTTTGTCTGATTGGGTTTTCGAGGCTGCGGGCCTATTGGGTGTGTTTACCTACCTCGGCAGCTACGCGCTCTTGCAATTGGGCTTTGTACGGGGATCCGGCTACGCCTACGCGGCGATGAACATACTTGCCGCTTTTCTGGTTCTGATCAGCCTTGCAGAAAGCTTCAATCTATCCTCTGCCTTGATCCAAGTAAGCTGGATCCTGCTCTCGGCAGTCGGGATGATCCGTTTCTATTACCTGCATCATACGATCCGGTTTACGACGGAAGAAAAGTCGCTGGTCGCCTCGAAACTGCCGCACGCTACCCGAATTGCCGCGCGCCGGTTTCTCGATGCCGGTCTTTGGCATGACGGCTCGGCCGGCGACCTTCTGATGAAAGAGGGCGAGGTTCATTCCAAGCTGATCTATCTTGGAGAGGGGCAGGCGGATGTCATGTTGGGCCAGCAAGTCGTCGGCGAATGCCTGCCCGATGCCTTCTTGGGGGAGCTGACGGTTTTGACGGGCGGCGCAGCAACTGCGACCGTGGCGCTGGCGGGCCCCGCCCGATATTTCGAGATAGGGGCCAGCGCTTTGGAACGTCTGATGGGTCGCGACGACGGGTTCAGGATCATTATGGAAGGGGCGCTGGCGCGGGACGCCGGACGCAAGCTCATTGCGGCGAATTTGCGTATTGCGGAAAAGTAGACGGCATGACCCCTTGACGCGGCCCCGCAAGACGACCGCAGAATTGGCCTGACAGATCTGAGGGGGCGAGTGCGAATGGCTATTGCGATCCTTGACGACTATGCAGGCGCGGCCCTGCGGCTGGCCGATTGGTCGGGGCTTGGCGAAATCACCGTTTTCCCCGACACGCTCACCGATCCCGCGGCCTTGGTCGCGCGGCTCTTGCCCTTCGAGGTGATCTGCCTCATGCGCGAGCGCACGCCGATGCCTGCGGCGCTGATCGAGGCGCTGCCGAACCTGAGGCTCATCGTCACCAGCGGACCGAAGAACGCCGCTATCGACGTGGCGGCCTGCACGGCGCGGGGGATCACGGTCTGCGGCACCGAGAGCCGCAAGACGACAACATCCGAGTTGTCGGTCCTGATGATGCTAGCGCTCAACCGGCGGCTTCTGCCGGAGGTGGCCTCGCTTAACGCCGGCGGCTGGCAGGCGGGGCTTGGGCGCGATGTGGCGGGGCTGACGCTGGGGCTTGTGGGCCTTGGCAATATCGGGACGCAGATGGCTGTCTTGGGCAAAGCGCTGGGGATGGAGATCGCCGCCTGGTCGCAGAACCTTTCCGAAGAGCGCTGCCAGGCGTTGGGGGTGCGGAAGATGGCATCGCTTGGCGACTTGCTGGCCACATCAGATGTGGCGAGCGTTCACCTCGTCCTGTCCGAGCGGACCACCGGATTGATCGACCGCGCGGCGCTTGCCTCGGCCAAACCCGGCATGGTCCTCATCAATACCTCGCGGGGGCCGATCGTCGAGAGTGACGCCGTGCTCGATTGGCTGCGCCGCGATCCCGCCGCGAAGGCGGGGCTCGATGTGTTCGACAGCGAACCCCTGCCGCAGGATGATCCCCTGAGGGCGGATGACCTCGTGTCCGAAGGGCGGCTCCTGCTGACGCCGCACCTCGGCTATACGACCGAGGCGACCTTCCGCCTTTTCTATACCCAGACCGCCGAGGCGATCCGGGCTTGGCAGGCGGGCGCGCCGATCCGAGTGATCGCCTAGGCCGGCTCGGCCTCGCGGCGCTTCATCATCTCCTTGAAAGCCGCGCGCGACTGGCAAGCGGCAAGCCAAGCGGCAATCGCCGGAAAGCGCGGCAAGACCGAAGTATGCGGCTGCACATAGCGCAGGATCTCGGCCATGTTGATATCGGCGACGGTGAAGCGCGCGCCGACCATATGGCCGCCATGCGTGGCAAGATGGGTGTCGAGCGCCTTTAACGGTCTTTCCAGCGCCTCCGTGCGCGCGGCCAGTTCGGCATGGCCCTCGGGCGTGTCAGCGCGTTTCTCGGCATAGCAGTAGAGGATCGGCAGGGTGTGGGGCTCGATCGCGGTCATCCCGTAAAGCGCCCATTGCATCATCTGCGCGTCTTCGCTCGCGTCTTTCGGGGCCAGCGGGCCGCCCCATTTTTTGGCGAGGTAGAGATTGATGGCGAGCGACTCGGAGATCACCAGATCGCCGTCTTTCATCACAGGGATAGCACCGGCGGGCGAGATCGCCAGAAACTCGGGCGAGAGGGTGTGCAGGGGAGCATCTGCCGCCTTTGGATCGGCCACGCGATAGGCCTGAAGCACGGGCTTAAGCTCCAGATCCTTGCCGGCCTCGAGGGCCAGCCAGAAGTTGCGGGTCGCGCGGCTGCGGTAGGCGCCGTAGAGAGTGGGCATGGGGGTCTCCTTTGAGTGGTTCGGCGCGACGCTAGCGCGACAAGGTGACAGGGGGAAGAGGTCTGTTACCGCTCGCGACGGTGGCGTAGAACGGGGCAACCCAAAGGAGCCCCCATGCGTATTTTCTTCACCGGCGGCAGCGGCAAGGCCGGACGCCACGCAATCGCCCACCTCGTCGAGCGCGGCTATACCGTGACCAACGCCGATCTCTCGCCCCTCAATATGCCCGGTGTGGCCGATTTGCGGATCGACCTCACCGACCCGGGCCATGTGTTCAACGCCCTTTGCGCCTTCGCGCGCGGCGAAGAGCAGGAGGCCGGAACCGGCACCCCGCGCTATGACGCCATCGTCCATTTCGCCGCCGTCCCGAGCCTCATGCTGCGCCCCGACAACGAGACCTATCAGGTCAATGTTTCCAGCACTTACAATATCTTGGACGCCGCAGCTAAACTTGGAATCAAGAAGGTGATCTTTGCCTCCTCCGAGACGACCTATGGCATCTGTTTCTACGATGGCCAGAAGAAACCGGCCTATATCCCGATCGACGAAGAGCACCCGACCGTCCCGCAGGACAGCTATGCCATGTCGAAGATCGTCAATGAGGTCACGGCGCGGAGTTTTCACGAACGTACGGGTTATGATATCTATGGCCTTCGCATTAACAACGTCATTGAACCTCATGAATATGAAACGAAATTCCCGCAATTCATGAAGGATGCGGAGCTGCGCCGCCGCAATATCTTTGCCTATATCGACGCCCGCGATCTGGGCCATATGGTTGATCGCTGCCTGCAGACGGATGGCCTTGGCTATGAAGTCTTCAACGTCTCGAACGACGATATGAGCGTGTCGCTCACCTCCGACGAGGTGATCGCCCGGTTCTATCAAGGCGTCGAGAAGCGCCGCGATATGGGCCGCGACGAGACCTTCTATGCCAATGACAAGGCCAAGCGGATGCTCGGCTTTGCGCCCAAGCATGGCTGGCGCGAGGTTCTGAACGACGACGGGACGCCAAAGTAGGCGGGGATTTTTGGCCACAGGCGGCTGCGACCGCCTGCCGCACCTGCGATAGCTCTGGACCTTCCTGCCGCGCAGTCCTAGGGACGCCGGATGACGCATGAACAGTTGTCCTACGGCGCCCATGCGCGCGGGCTTTTCCGGTTGGGGGTTCCCCTGATCGGCAGCTTCGTTGCGGGCTTTGCCATCCACATGACCGATACGATCATGCTGGGCTGGTATAGCGTGACGAGCCTTGCCGCTTCGACCATCGCCGGATCGCTGTGGTTCATCCTCTTCATACTGGGGGCGGGGTTCGGTCAGGCGGTCATGCCGCTTGTCGCGGAGGCGGGGGCCTCGGGCGATGATGTGCGCGTCCGGCGCGTGACACGGATGGCGATGTGGCTGAGCCTGATCTATTTCGCCATCGTCATTCCGGTTTTCTTTTGGTCGGAGACTGTGCTCTTGGCGGTCGGCCAGACAGCCGAGGTGGCCGCCCTCGGCCAGCAATACCTGCGCATCGCCGGGTTTGGCATGGCGCCGGGTCTGCTCATTGTTGTTTTCCGCTCCTATCTGAGCGGCCAGCACCTCACGGCTGTCCAGCTTTGGGTGACGCTTCTGGGCGTCGTTCTCAACGCCTTCATCAACTACGCGCTGATCTTCGGCAATTGGGGGGCGCCTGAGCTTGGCATTCAGGGTGCGGCGATTGCGTCGGTTTCGGTGCAGATGTTCACCATGCTGTTCCTTGCAGGCTATGCCCAGATCAAGCTGCCGCATTTTCATCTGTTTCAGCGTATCTGGAAAAGCGACTGGCCGATCTTCTGGCACGTTTTCCGGCTGGGCGTGCCGATTGGCGTCACCTCGCTGGCCGAGAGCGGGCTTTTCGTCGCCTCATCGGCGATGATGGGCTGGATCGGCGAGATCGAGCTTGCCGCCCACGGGATCGCGCTTCAGCTTGTGTCGCTGATGTTCATGTTCCACATCGGCATGAGCCAAGCCGCGACGATCCGCGCAGGTGCGGCATTCGGCAAGCGCAATATCAATGATCTGCGCCGGGGCGCGCGGATGGCCTATGTCATCTCCGCGAGTTTCGGCCTCTTGTGTGTGGTTCTGTTCCTTGCTTTCCCGAGCCCGCTCATCTCGCTCTTCATCGACCCCACCGAGCCCGCGCGGGACGAACTCATCACAATTGGCACCTCGCTCCTTATTGTCGCGGCGCTCTTCCAGATGGCCGACCTCACCCAGATCGTCTCGCTCTCGCTCTTGCGCGGGATACAGGACATGACCGTGCCCATGTGGATTGCCGCCTTCAGCTATTGGGTGCTGGCGATCCCGTTCAGCTATGTGATGGCCTTCACCTTCGGCTTCGGGCCAGAGGGCCTTTGGCTTGGCCTCACACTCGGCCTTGCTGTCGCGGGGCTCTTGCTCACCTGGCGCTTCTGGTCCGAGGCGCGGCGGCTGGCCTAGAGCGGCAGGTCGCGGCTGTCGGCGATGGCTTCCATCGTGATGAGCGAGGTCACGGTCTCGAGCGAGATCTTCTCGATCAGCCGCTGATAGACCCTGTCAAAATCGTTCATATCGGCGGCGACGACCTTGAGCATATAGTCGTAGTCTCCGGCAATGCGGTAGATGTCGATGATATTCGGGATCGCCAGCGCCTCGCGCCGGAAATCAGCCAGCCACTCGGCGGAATGGTTGCGCGTGCGGATCATCACGAAAACCGTCAGACCGAGGCCGATGTCGGCCGGATTGAGGCGGATCGTCTGGCCCTTGATGATGCCGCTCTCCTGAAGCCGCTTGAGCCGCCGCCAGAGCGCGTTCTGGCTCAGGCCCACGTCATCGGCCAGATCGCGCTGCGACCGGCCTGAATCGCGCTGGAGCGCTTTCAGGATCAATCTATCAATTTTGTCGATTTCTGTCGTCATATAGATCATTTGACACAAAAGCCCGTCATACGACAACCAGTTTGGGTGATTTTTCTTTCCGTTTCTTGGGTATTTTTCCAACAAAGGAGAACCCAAGATGTCCCAAGGCTACTTTCACGATTTCCAAAAGACGCTCGAGGCGGGCGATACGATTGCCGTGCTTCGCAAGGGGCTGGTCGGGGAAGGGGTCATGGTCGAGGGGCCGTTGGGGCCGCAGAAGATGATCTATGCCGATTACATCGCTTCGGGCCGGGCGCTCATGCAGGTCGAGTGGGCGGTCCTGAACGACGTTCTCCCTTTCTATGCCAACAGCCACACCGAGGGCTCGCTCTGCGGAGCAACCATGACGCGGCTGCGCCGCGAGGCTCGGGCCTTTATCGCCGGTGAATGCGGGGCGGATGAGCGGCACGCGGTGATCTTTACCGGCTCTGGCGCGACTTCGGCGCTCAATCGGATCGTCGGGCTTCTGGGCGTGACAGACGCCGTGGCGCGGGGCGAGACGCCGCTCGTGCTGATCGGCCCCTATGAGCATCATTCCAACATCCTGCCGTGGCGCGAAAGCGGGGCCGAGGTGATCGAGATCCCCGAGGCCGTGAACGGCGGGCCGGATATGGCGGCCCTTGAGGCGGCTTTGAAAGGCGGGCAGCGGCGGCTGATGATCGGCTCTTTCTCGGCGGCCTCGAACGTCAGCGGCATCGTGACCGATGTGGAGGCGGTCACGCGGCTTTTGAAGCGCCATGGTGCGCTGGCGGTTTGGGATTACGCTGGCGGCGGGCCCTATCTGACGGTCGACATGGCCACCGGAACCGATGCCGAGATCGACGCCGTGGCCCTCTCGCCGCACAAGTTTGTCGGTGGTCCGGGGGCTTCGGGCGTGTTGGTCGTCCGCAAGGCGGCGGTGACCCGCAAGACGCCGACCATCGCCACCGGCGGCGGCACGGTGCGCTTCGTCTCGCCTTGGGCGCATGACTATCTCGAGGATGTCATCGCCCGCGAAGAGGCGGGGACACCCAATGTCGTCGGCGATATTCGCGCGGGGCTTGTTTTTGCGGTGAAAGCCGCGATGGGGCAGGACCGTCTGGACGCACGCCACGAGGAACTGCGCCAGCGGGCGCTTGACGCATGGCGCGGGCTGCCGGGGCTACAGATCATGGGCAACCCCGAGGCCGACCGCGCCCTGCCGTTCTTTTCGATCCGTCTCAATGACGAGAAAGGCGCTGACCGGCTGCATCCGCTTCTTCTGACGCGGATCCTGTCGGACTGTTTCGGCATTCAGGCGCGTGGCGGCTGTGCCTGTGCGGGGCCGTATGGGCATCGGCTCTTGGGCATCGACGAGGCCACATCCGACGCCATTCGCGCCCGCATCTTGCGGGGTGATGCGCTGCTCAAGCCCGGCTGGACCCGCTTCAACCTCTCCGCTCTGATGGATGATGAAAAGGCCGACAAGGTGATCGACGCGATCCGCCTGATCGCGACCAACCCCGAGCGCTATGCCGCGCTCTACAGCTTCGACGCCGCCACGGGCGATTTCACGCTTCGCAAGAAATCGGCGGCCTAGTCTTCCTCCTCGGGCCGGTCTGATTTCATCAGCCGGTCCGCTTTCTTCCGCACCAGCACAGATCGCAGATCGTGCATCGCCAGCAGGAGGCGATCGGTGACCTCTTCGAGCTGCGCGTCGCTCGCCTTGGCCTGCGCCCAGTGGGTCGTCTGGTTGAGGTAATCGACCGCGCGGTGGATATCGTCGATATCGCGCTCGGCCAAAAGGGCGATGCGGTCGGCCATCCAGCCCTGAATCGCCGCAACATCGGCCTCGGAAAGCGCCTTGTCGCCCTGCGGTTTGATCTCGCCATTGCGGACATTGACCACCGCGATCTGGGTCATCTCGATGCGGCGCTGGCGGTTTTCCGTATCAACGCGGAAAACCGTCGCGCCGTTGTCGCGCACCCGGAAGTAATAGTCGGGCAGGTCTGTCGCCATGGGCTTCCTACTTGAGGCCCGCGCAGAAGGTTTGGATGCGCGCGCAGGCTTCGGTCAGTGCTTCGTCGGACGTAGCGTAGCTGACGCGGAAGTTTGGCGAAAGCCCGAAGGCGGCGCCAAAGACCACCGCAACGCCGGTCTCTTCCAGAAGCGCTGTGGCGAAGGCCTCGTCATTCTCGATCAGCGTGCCTGCCGCGCTCGTCTTGCCGATACAGGCCGAGATGTCGGGATAAACATAGAAGGCGCCTTCGGGGCGGGGGCATGTCACGCCCTTCGCCTGATTGAGCATCGACACGACAAGATCGCGGCGGCGCTGGAACAGCGCCTTGTTGCTCTCGATATAGTCCTGCACGCCGTTCAGCGCCTCGACCGCCGCCCATTGGCTGATCGAAGAGGGGTTCGAGGTCGATTGCGACTGGATCTTGCCCATCGCCTTGATGAGCGGCACGGGGCCCGCCGCATAGCCGATGCGCCAGCCGGTCATGGCATAGGCCTTCGACACGCCATTCACCGTCAGCGTCCGGTCATAGAGGCCGGGCTCGACCTGTGCCGGCGTGCAGAATTTGAAATCGTCAAAGACGAGGTGTTCATACATATCGTCCGACATGACCCAGACCTGCGGGTGCCGCATCAGGACATCGGTCAGCGCTTTCAACTCGTCCCAGCTATAGCCCGCGCCCGTGGGGTTCGAGGGCGAGTTGAAGAGAAACCATTTGGTTTTCGGCGTGATCGCCGCCTCGAGCTGCGCCGCGCTGATCTTGTAGCCCTTGTCCATCGCCCCTTCGATGACGATCGGCTCGCCACCGGCAAGGAGCACCATGTCGGGATAGCTCACCCAATAGGGCGCAGGGATGATCACTTCGTCGCCGGGGTTCAGCGTCGCCATTAGCGCGTTATAGAGCACCTGCTTGCCGCCGGTGCCGACCGTCACCTGCGCGGGCTCGTAGCCGAGGCCATTCTCGCGCTTGAACTTGGCGCAGATCGCCTTCTTCAGCTCGGGGATACCGTCGACGGCGGTATATTTCGTCTTGCCCTCGTTGATCGCCTTGATCGCCGCATCCTTGATGTTCTGCGGCGTGTCGAAATCCGGCTCGCCCGCGCCAAGCGCGATGATATCGCGGCCCGCGGCCTTCAGTTCGGCCGCCTTGGTGGTGACGGCGATGGTGGGCGAGGGTTTGACGCGGTCCAGTGTCGCGGAAAGAAAGGTCATGAGGGGCTCCCGGTGGCCAATTGGCTCTGAGCGTGTCATAGGGTGGGGCTCAACCGTGTTCAAGAAGCTAGGAGAGCCCATGCCCGAGACAAACGACAGCGACTGGTTTGGCGAAGAGACCGCAACCTTTGGCGATCGTCTGGCAGGGGCAAGGGAAGGGGCGGGCCTCTCGCAGAAGGAACTGGCCTCGCGCGTGGGCGTTCGGACGCTGACGGTGATCGCTTGGGAAAACGACGCCAAGGAGCCGCGCGCCAACCGGTTGCAAATGCTGGCGGGGATTCTGGGCGTCAGCCTGAGCTGGCTTCTGACGGGCAAGGGCGATGGGCCGGATGGCCCTGCGGATGTCAACGAACTCCCTGAAGACCTCAATCTGCTCTTGGCCGACCTGCGCGAGCTGCGGACGCAGATGGCGACCTCGGCCGAGCGCATGGCGCGGTTGGAAAAGCGCATCCGCACCGCGATCAAGGACATGGCATGACAAACGAGGGCCGGGATATCCGCATCAAGCGCCTTGCGATGCGGTCGATGCGGCGCGGGATCAAGGAGATGGACCTGATCCTGTCGGCCTATGCCGGCGAGCATCTGGCGGCGATGAGCGATCCAGACCTCGATCTTTACGAGGCGCTCCTCGAAGAGAGCGACCACGATCTCTATCGCTGGGTCTCGGGGCAGGATCATGCGCCTGATCGCTTTTCCGGTCTGATCGCCAGCATCGCCTCGAGGGCGGTAGGGATCGTCCGTCCGCGCTAGGGTGCGGAGTTTAACCGAATTTTGGCTTTTTTCGTTGAAATCTTGCGCTGTCGCAGGAGAAAGGAGACGAAGATGAGCCTACATTCCGAGATGGCGCAGCCCAAGAACGAGGCCGCCGATACTGTCTTTATGGCGAGATATCTCGAAACGTTGACCTTGGTTGAACGGCTGCACCGGTTGCTTCTCGATGTCGTCAAAGACGAGTTTGAACGGCTCGGAATATTCGAGATCAATCCTGTGCAAGCGCTATTGTTGTTCAACGTCGGAGACAACGAAGTCATGGCAGGCGAATTGAAGACCCGTGGCTATTACCAGGGCTCAAACGTCAGTTACAATCTCAAGAAGCTGGTCGAGATGGGTTATATGCACCATCAGCGCAGCGAGATTGATCGCCGCTCCGTTCGGGTGAGCCTCACGTCGAAAGGGCAACGTATCCAGTCTGTCGTCACGCGGCTTTTTGCAACGCACGCAGAGGGGCTCCAGGCGCGTCAGGCGCTTGATCTGGTCGGTATCGAGGAGATCAGCAGCGCTCTCAAACGGGTGGAGCGCTACTGGACCGACCAGATCCGGTATATCTATTGAACCGGCCTACCAGTGGCCGATATTCGGCAATGAGATCCAAGGCTCGGCCGGCGGCAAGGCCGCGCCCTTTTGCAGAAGCTCGATCGAGATGTTGTCGGGCGAGCGGACAAAGGCCATGCGGCCGTCACGCGGCGGGCGGTTCATCGTCACGCCGTTGTCAATGAGGTGCTGGCAGGTCGCGTAGATATCGTCGACCTCATAGGCAAGATGGCCGAAATGGCGGCTGTCGGAGGGCAGGCCCTCGTCGCCATCCCAGTTGTAGGTGAGCTCTACAGGGCAGTCCTCCTGACCCGGAGGCGCCATGAAGATCAGGGTAAAGCGGCCGCCTTCGTTTTCGTAGCGGCGGGTCTCTTTCAGGCCCAGAAGCTCGTAGAAGGCGATGGATTTCTCAAGGTCCAGAACCCGGACCATGGTGTGCAGATAGCGGATCGTCATTGGCATCTCCCTTGGATTTGCGGGCAGACTAACACGGCAGACAGCGGATGCCAGAGCCCGAGACGCGGCCTAGAAGGATGAAACGATCCGCAAGCCCAGCCCCAGGTCGTTCGTGTCGAAGCGCGCGATGTTCGAAGCGTTGACCCGACCCGTCAGCGCGATCTCAGGGCGGAATCCATAAAACTCGAGTGTGTCAGGGCGATAGGACAAACGGCCCGACACCGAGCGGTCTTCTCTGGGATCGAGCGACAGGAAGGACGGCGCATAGTTTTGCGCACCGGCCTCGGCGCTCATTGACCAATGGCCACCGGCGAACGGGGTCTGTGGCGTCCAGCTGAGGCTCGCAGTTACCCCCTCGTAGGCGTAGTTGGGGTTGGTCGAGGTGCTTTGCGACAGGCGCACCGCCAGAGAGATCTGGTCTCCAGTCATGGACCTCCAGTCGCCCCGCCAGCCGACTTCCGAGATGAGCCGCGGGTCGCCGCCGCTTCTTGCGATCTGGCGTTCGGTCTGGCCATCGAGCCGGTGCTGCATCCCACCAACGCCATGCCAGCCGTATGACAGAGACAGGCGGGTGAAATCGTAATAGGCCGTCCCGCCTGACCATGTCGTGCCCACCGAAGCCCCATAGCCCAGAACCGCGCCGTCCTGTCCGATCCGGCGTTCCTGCCGCAATGCCAGTTCGGCATTCACATAGGCGAAATCCGAGCCGACCGCGGTCGGAGCAAGGGCTTTGGCTTCGTCGCTGAGCTGATAGGTCTCGCCAAAGGCGGCGAGCGATAGCGTGGTGCGACGGTCGCTCCGGTCATCGAGGCAATAGGCCAACTCGCCTCCAAGGCTAAAGGCAGTCCCCGAAAGAGCCTGAGCGTCGCCCGAGAGGGGCAGAGTGACCGGAATGCCGAATATTAGAACCTCTTGGGTCGATTGCGACGAGCCGTTGTTGATATTGGAGCGCGGAGCAACGCCGCCGTTCACCGAAATCGACAGAGGATTGCGGGCGCGGATGAACGCATAATCCTCGGCGACCTCACGGGCAGCGCCCTCGGTCGGGCTCGCCTCCCGCGCGCGGCGCAGCCAGAGCTGGGCGCGGGTGCCGTGGTCGAGCAGCGCGTGTTCGCGGGCGGCAAGTCGGGCGAGGGTAAAGCGGGCGCCGTCGGTCTCGGCGATACCGTAGCCGAAGGCTGCCATCTCTGCGGCGGCCTCATGATCGCCACGGGCCGAGGCGACCTCGATCAAGACAATCTGGGCCACAAGATCGCGCGGGTCGCGCCGAAGCAGAGCGCGGGCCAAAGCCTCGGCCTGCGCGAAGGCGCCGGTATCAAAGGCGGAAACGGCGGACTCGCGGGTTTCCTGAAGGGTCAGGATGGTGGTTTGGGCCGAAGCAGGACCGGCTGGCGCGAGCGCCAGCCAGAGGAAGGTCAAAGACACCGATAGCGATCGAATGATCGGGGTGGGCATGGATCTATGGCTGTGTCCGCAAGAGGATGAAGCCACCGGTTTCCTGCACATCCACGTTGTCGTAGCGCGGGTCGCTCGAGGTAAAGACGAGGACGCCGACGATCTCGCCTCCGGTTCCAGTGGTCGTGTCGCCCGAGATAATGCCGTAGTAGAAACCCTCTTCGTAGGGATCCACGGCCTCGTTTTCGTCTGTCTCGATATAGGTCGAGATAACCTTGCCGGCGATCTCGCCGTTTGCTGTCAAGGTGTCGACATTGGACTCGATCACAAAGTGCAGATTGGGGAGCGGCAGTTCGCCACCGCTTCCATCCGTGCCCTTTAAGACAAGAACGCCGTTTTCATCGTAGGCTTTGCGATTAAAGAGCATACCGCTCACGGCATTGGTGTCGTTGAAATCACCAAAGTCGATCGCGATCTGCATATCGCCTTCGGTGAATTCGAGGCCGCCCGTGCCGCTAAAGACCCGCATACCCGCATAGCGGCCGGTAAATCCGGCCTGACCGGTCGTTCCGGCTGGGGGCAGAACGACGGTTCCGTTTCGCTCGTAGATGAAGCCGCCAAAGCCGTAGTCAGCATAGCCGCCCGTTCGGATGATCGCAAAACGCGAGCGTGCACTCTCGCCGTAAATGGCATGATAGGGCACGATTTGCTCGATCGCGCCATTGGTCAGGAAATCTTCGACCGAGACATCGGCATCAAACAGCATATAGCCGCCAACTTCACCGGCCGGGCCGCCCCCCATTCCCAACGCTGACAGGTTGTAAAGGTTCAAACCGTCGAATGCGATGTTGTCGACCGAGAAGGTGTCGTCGCCGTTATAGGCCACGCTTTCGGCATAGCCGCCGCCGATATCGTTGCGTTCCTCATAGCGCAGGATGCTGCCCACCGTCGCCGTAGGCGGTAGCTCTGCTTCCGGTGGCAACTCCACATCGCCGATCACGTCGGGGGTCGATGCGTCGGTGTCGAAAAACGGGTTGGTGCCGTTGCAGCCAATGATCAGCGCAAGGGCGCTCACGGAAAAAACGTGACGAAACATCCTGAATACCTGCCGCTCGATTTGTTTTGCCAAAAGAATCCGCGCGTTGGGCCCAAAAGTCAACGAAAGCCTAAAACCGGGCGAAACTATGGCCGAAAATGCGGCAAATCGGCCTCGCACCGCAGGATATTGAGGTTCCGCCACGGCCGAGCCGAAGATATAGTTTCCTACGACTCATATTTTTCCCGCGCCGAAGGAGAGCCCAATGCCCGTCACCCCCGAACAAGAGGCCGAAATCGCCGAGCTGCGGGCCAACCCGCGCCCCACGCTGCGCGCTGTGTCCGAGGGGATGGAGGCGCATCTCTACAAGGTCAACCCCGTGCTCGACCACGGCTTTGTCCGGGTGATCGACTATATGGGCGACGACGCCGCCATCTGTCAGGCGGCCCGTGTGTCCTATGGCAAGGGCACCAAATCGGTGCAGAACGACGAGGGGCTGATCCGCTATCTGATGCGCCACTGGCACTCGACCCCGTTCGAGATGTGCGAGATCAAGCTGCACGTCAAGCTGCCGGTCTTTGTCGCCCGCCAGTGGATCCGCCACCGCACCGCCAACGTCAATGAATACTCGGCCCGCTATTCGATCCTCGACCGCGAGTTCTATATCCCCGCGCCCGAACAGCTGGCCGCGCAATCGGTCATCAACAATCAGGGCCGCGGCGAGACGCTGTCCGCCGAAGAAGCCGCCCGTGTGCTCGAATACCTCAAGGGCGATGCCGCCCGCTGCTATGACCACTATGAAGAGATGATCGGCCAAGAGGGCCAGCAGGGCCTCGCCCGCGAGCTTGCGCGGATGAACCTGCCCGCCAATATCTATACCCAGTGGTATTGGAAGGTCGACCTGCACAACCTCTTCCACTTCCTGCGCCTGCGCGCCGACGCCCACGCCCAATACGAAATCCGCGTCTACGCCGAAGAGATCTGCCGGCTCGTGGCCGATTGGGTCCCCGCGGCCTATGGCGCCTTCGAGGATTACCGCATGGGCGGCGCGACACTCTCCTCAAAGGCGATTGACTGCGTGCGGCGTATGCTCAAAGGTGAACAGGTGACGCAGGAAACCTCCGGCATGAGCAAAGGCGAATGGCGGGAGTTTGAGGGGGTGATTGGAGGGTAGGATGCCATCTCAGGCACGGATAAAAGCAAGAGACAAAATGCTGCCAGCGATTGATCGGCTGGTTGAGAGTTACGCTGAACTCCGCACTGGTAGGAGAGGGCCAGATCCCCACAATGCTATTTTGCAGGCTGGCGTGGTAATGATTTGCGCCACATGGGAGCTCTACTGTGAAAGTGTACTCGTTGAGGCTGCAAATAAACTCGTACAGAAAGTCAACGACCCAACAAGACTGCCGGAGGCAGTGAAAAGGCGGCTAAAGTTGGCGGTTCACGACAAAGAAGTGGACAAGTCCGATCCATTGGCGCTGGCCGCCGATGGTTGGAAGCTAAAATTGCTTGAAACTGTAGGCGCCGAAAGCCGGACGCTCAACACGCCAAAGTCGGAGCGGATTGAAGCTCTGTTCCGAGTGAACTTGGGTCTGCGAAATCTCCCAAACAGCTGGACTCATAGCGCAGCAGAGATAGATGATTTTGTGACTCTTCGAGGCGACATCGCCCACAACGGGACTGACGCTAGCAACGTCAGCCAGACTCAGATCAGACACATCAAGTCGCTAGTATCAAAAACAATCACCGATACGGATGACGCAGTCTACGAATACCTGAAACGACCCGATATTACCGGCGCGGCACCCTGGCAGCGTACAAACGCCTAGTAGCCTAGCCCTTCTTGATATTCCCCGCCATCTGCCGTCCATCCCGCCCTTCGATGAGGTCGAACTCGACCGCCTCGTTGTCGGCCAGTCCGGTCAGGCCCGATTGCTCGACAGCCGAGATATGGACGAAAATGTCCTTGCCGCCGTCCTCGGGTGCAATAAACCCGTAACCCTTTGTTGTATTAAACCATTTTACGGTGCCTTTGGGCATATCCGTCTCCTGTTGTCTTAGGCCCGAAGGGGGCCGGGGCAGGTCTTGGGCGCCCCGCGACAGAGGCGGTCGTCCGTAAGCCTAGTGCGCGGCACCTTACCACGGATTCCAGAAAATCAAGCGTTAACCTTGTATTGCTCCGTTCGCGCGGGTCAGATGCGGGCAAAACCGGAGGGGAAATGCGCGTCTATTGTCTGAAAACCTGTGACACCTGCCGCAAGGCGCTCAAGGCCATGGATGCCGCCGGGATCGCCTATGATCTGCGCGATGTCCGCGGGGATGGCATCACGGGGGCCGACATTGCCGCGATCCTTGCCGCCCACGGCGAGGCCGCGATCAACCGCGCCTCGACCACATGGCGCGGGCTGTCCGAGGCCGAGAAGGCGCTGGGCCCCGGCGCGCTTCTGGCCGCGCATCCGACGCTCCTCAAGCGGCCCGCGATCAACGCGGCGGGCGGCTGGCTCTTGGGGTGGAAGCCGGACATTCAGGCCAAGGTTATTGGATAGCCCGCCAAGATCACCTATCTGACACCAAAGGCAGGAACGGAGACCCAAATGCGCAACGCAGCCCTAATTCTTGGCATCATCGCTGGCCTCATCGGCATGATCGTCGGCCTCGTCGGCTATGGCTATGCCGAGGTGACAGAGACGCATCAGGGCGTGGGGCAGGCCTTTGGCTTTCTCGACAACCCCGCCCTGATCCGCTTCGCCAGCTTCTTCGGCCCGCTTCTGGCGCTTGCTGGCGGCGCCATGGCCAAGGTGCGCGCGCTTTGGGGCGGCGTCCTGATGCTCGTGGCCTCGTTCCTGTTCTATCAGGCTTTCGGCTTCAACGTGGGCACCATGTTCCCCATCGGCTTTGCCGCGCTGGGCGGCATCCTCGCTATCGCCGCGGGAAAGCCGGACGAGCCCAAGGCGCATTTCTGAGGGCGCGGTCGGCGGACAAAGGCCCGCCGCCGAGCATCACCAGCACCATCAGCCCCAAGACCCAGAACGCCCGCTGGTCAATGATGAGCGACCCCGAGGCGCGGTCGAACCACGCGCCCACGGTCGCCGCCTGATGGATCGCGCCGTGGCCGAAAAGGTCGGTCAGGGTTTGCACCGCGACGAAGCCGAGCATCCCGAGGGCCGCGAGGCGGGTGCAGAGGCCGATGAGGAGGAGCGCGGGCAGGAGGAATTCCGCCGAGGTGCCTGCCACCACGACCACCCAGTGCCAAAGGCCGAGGGCGGAGGCGTCATACCCCGCCGCCTCCATCGCCTTGGGGAAGATCTGCACATAGGCGCCCGAGGAGGGGCGGAAGATGCCCAAAGGCCCGTCGCCCAGTTTGGTCAGCGCCGAGCCCCAGAAATAGACGAGCAACACGGCCGCAAAGACAAACCGCGCGAGCGTTGGCAGGACGAGCGGGGCCATACGGTCGAGCCAGAGGGCCGAGCGGGAGCAGAGGTTCAGCAGTTCGGTCATTGGTTGCCCTCGTCGATGGAGGTGATCACGGCCTGTCCTAGCAAGTGGCCGAGGGTGGTTGAAAGATCGAGCGCCGCCCCGCCTGCGGCGATGGCCGCCCCGAAGGTCTTGTTCGCAAGCAGGGCTGCGGTGAATTCCGCCCCGGCCCGGTCCAGCAAGGTGGGGATCGGTGTCAGACCGGGCCGGGTGATCAAGACATCCTGCTGCCGGCCACTCGGGCGGGGGGCGCCGGGGGCCATGTTGAATGTCCAGATGTCGTGGATCGGAAAGCGCGAGGAGAGAAGCTGCACTGCCGGCGCAAAGCCGAACCGCGCCCGCATCAGGCGTTCGGGCGGGATCGTGCCGAGGGCGTCTGCCGCGATCGGGGCGGCATCGCCCGCGTGGTAGGCGCGGCGCAGGGCAAGCTCGAGGCGGGCCACATCGGGGAGGTATTTCAGATGCTGGACCGGCTCGAACCCGCGCAGAAAGCCGGGCATCTCGGCGCCATAGCCCGCGAGGATCGGCGAGGTTGGCGGGTGGTTGCGGACAAAGACCACCGCCATCGCCTGAAAGAACCGCTCGCCCACGATCTTGCGGATCACCGGAAATCCCGCCTCCAAAGCCTCGGTCAGACCCACGGTGACGTTGTTGCGATAGATCGCGTAGCGGCGGGTGGCGGGGCTACCGTCGGGCGTGATGAGCCCCTCCGGCACTGGGTGCGCGGGATCAAGAAGGGCGGCGCTGAAGCTGGCGTCTGTCATGCGGCAATCCTTTCAAGGGCGGCGGCGGCTTTGTGGGCCTCGTCGGCCAGTGCGGGCCATTCGGGCACGTCATTGTCCCATTCGACGAGCAGGGGGCGCGGGCCGGAACGGGCGAGGGCATAATCAAGAAGCGCCCAGACCGGATCGGCCATCGGCGCGCCGTGGCTGTCGATCAGAAGGAGCGTGCCATCCTCATCCTCATCGGCTTCGTGCCCGCCGAGATGCATCTCGCCCACACGCTCCAGAGGGAAGGCGTCGATATAGGCGCGGGGGTCGGTGCGCAGGTTGGTGGCGGAAACGAAGACGTTGTTGATATCGAGGAGAAGGCCACAACCCGTCCGGTCCGCCACGGCGCGGAGGAACTCGGTCTCGCGCATCGTGCTTTCGGCAAAGGCGAGATAGGAGGAGGGGTTTTCCAGAAGCATCTGCCGCCCGAGCGCCTCTTGCACCTCGTCGATGTGGTCGCAGACGCGGGCGAGCGTGGCCTCGGTATAGGGGAGCGGCAGAAGGTCGTTGAAATAGGCGCCGCCGTGGCTCGACCAGGCGAGGTGTTCGGAGAAACTCGCAGGCTCCAGCCAGCCGACAAGGCGCTTCAGACGCGCGAGGTGATCGCGGTCCAGCCGCCCTTCGCCACCGATGGAAAGGCCCACGCCGTGCACCGAAATGGGAAACCGCTTGGATAGCGCGCTCAACTGGGCGATCGGTCGGCCACCATCGCCCATATAGTTCTCGGCGTGTATCTCGAACCAGCTGACCGGCGATGGATCGGTGAAGATATCGGCGAAATGCTGCGGCTTGTAGCCGACGCCGGGCAGGTTGGGCAGGCCGCGCTCGGGGCTCGCATCGAACATCGGGGGTCTCCGTTGTGAGTTCGGGGTCGGCCAAGGCCGACCCCAGCCAGAGCGGCGGCTTACATTTCGACGGGCTTCAGCCCTTCTGTCGACGCGCCCATCGGGAGGTCGCGGGCGAGACCGAAGAAGCCGTCAGCCTCCAGAGCGGAGACCAGCGCGCCGTGGCGGCCATCGGGGAGCATCATGGATTCGCAGGTGCCTTCGGGCACGAGGCTCCAGGCGTTGCCCTGATAATCGACGGTGGAGGAACCGGCGCAGGTCGTGCCGGGGCCCGCGGCGCAATCGTTTTCGCCTGCGAGAGCGACGCCATAGCACTTTTCCTCACCCGCGGCGGCGGCGGTGTGGGCAAGCGAGGTGATCGCCGTGGCGACAGCGGAGGCGACAAAAATGGTTTTCGAGGTTTTCGACATGGGTCTCCCTTTCTGTGGGCTTTCGAGCAGCGCCGCGGGGTGCGGCGATGGGGTAAGGCTAGGGAAAGGGGCCACACACAGGGAATTCACGCCCGCGTGGCTCGCAGGTGAGTGAAGCGCAGTGATGCCGCGCTGCGCGAATGTTTCAGGGGCTATCGTCTAACCCGCTGAAAACAAAAGACCCGCCGGAGGGGATCCGGCGGGCCGTGTCCTCGCGAAGCGCGGGGAAATATTACAGAAGGTCGGGCGCGGTCGCGTCTTTCGCCAGCGTGCTCACGATTTCGTCGAGGCTCGTGACCGAAGTTTGCGTCTCGCCAAGGCGGCGGACGGAGACTGTCTTTTCCTCGACCTCGCGTGCGCCCACGGCGAGGATCACCGGAACCTTGCCCAGCGAATGCTCGCGGACCTTGTAGTTGATCTTCTCGTTGCGCTTATCGGCCTCGGCGCGGACGCCCGCCTTTTTCAGCGCGGCAACCACTTCGTCAACGTATCCATCGGCGTCCGACACGATCGAGGCGACGACAACCTGCCGTGGCGCGAGCCAGAACGGCAGTTTGCCCGCGTGTTCCTCGATCAGGATGCCGATGAAGCGCTCGAACGAACCGAGCGTCGCGCGGTGGAGCATAACGGGGCGGTGCTTGGCCCCATCGGCGCCGATGTAATTCGCGTCGAGCCGCTCGGGCAGGACGAAATCGACCTGTAGCGTGCCGCACTGCCAATCGCGCCCGATGGCGTCGGTCAGGACGAACTCGAGCTTCGGCCCATAGAAGGCGCCTTCGCCGGGGTTCACCTCATAGGCATAGCCAGCCGCCGAGGTGGCATTGGCGAGCGCCCCTTCGGCGCGGTCCCAAGTCTCGTCGCTGCCGGCGCGCTTTTCAGGGCGGGTCGAGAATTTGACCTTGAAGCTTTCAAAGCCGAGGTCGCGATAGATCGTCGAGAGGAACTCGATGAAGCGCTTGGTCTCGCTTTCAATCTGGCTTTCTTCGCAGAAGATGTGGGCATCGTCCTGCGTAAAGCCGCGCACCCGCATGATCCCGTGCAAGGCGCCCGAAGGCTCGTAGCGGGCGCAAGAGCCGAACTCGGCCATCCGCAAGGGCAGATCGCGGTAGGATTTGAGGCCCACGTTGAACACCTGCACATGGCAGGGACAGTTCATCGGTTTCAGCGCATTGATCGTCTTTTCGCGGGCGTGTTCCTCGTCAACTTCGACGATGAACATATTCTCCTGATAGTTGGCCCAGTGGCCCGACTTTTCCCAAAGGTGGCGGTTGACCACCTGCGGCGTGTTCACTTCGACATAGCCGCCGCGCGTCTGCTGGCGGCGCATATAGTCCTGAAGCTGGGTGTAGATGGTCCAGCCGTTCGGATGCCAAAAGACCTGACCGGGGGCCTCTTCCTGCATGTGGAAAAGCTCCATCTCGCGGCCGAGCTTGCGGTGATCGCGCTTGGCGGCCTCTTCGAGGCGGTGGAGATAGGCCTTGAGGTCTTCTTTATTGAGGAAGGCCGCGCCGTAGATGCGCTGAAGCTGGGCGCGGTTGGAATCGCCGCGCCAATAGGCACCGGCCACGCTCATCAGCTTGAAGGCATCGGCCGGAACCTGCCCCGTGTTTTGCAGGTGCGGGCCGCGGCAGAGGTCTTGCCAATGCCCGTGCCAATACATCCTGAGCGGCTCGTCGCCCGGAATGGCGTCGATCAGCTCGACTTTGTAGGGCTCGTTATTCGCCTCATAGAACTTGACCGCGCGGGCGCGGTCCCAGACGTCTGTGGTGACAGGATCGCGGCGGTTGATGATCTCGCGCATCTTTTTCTCGATGGCGCCAAGGTCTTCGGGGGTGAAGGGTTCGGAACGGTCGAAATCGTAATACCAGCCGTTGTCGATCACGGGGCCGATGGTGACCTTCACATCGGGCCAGATCTCTTGCACGGCGCGGGCCATGATATGGGCGAGGTCGTGGCGCACGAGCTCGAGCGCGGGGGCCTCGTCCTTCATCGTGTTGATGGCGATGATGGCATCCGCGTTGATCGGCCACTGGAGATCCCAATGCTTGCCGTTCACCTGCGCGGAAATGGCCTTTTTGGCGAGCGAGGTCGCGATCGAGGCGGCGACCTCGGCAGGGGTCACGCCAGCCGCAAAGCTGCGCGAATTACCATCGGGGAATGTCAGGGAAATCTGGCTCATCGGCCTAGCTCCTCGTCGGTTTGGCGCCCACGGAACGCCCGGTTGCGGGTTATGTGTGCAGGCTAGGTGCCGCTTTTTGGCAGGAGCGTCAAGCCCTTCGCCTTGCCTTCCCCAGCCACCGGCGCGAAGGTGGCGGGCAGGACACAAGGAGCGCCCATGACCGAATATCTCACCACCCAGCAGGGCCGGCGGATCGCCTATAACCTGACCGAGGGGCAGGGGGTGCCGGTGGTGTTCCTCGGTGGGCTCAAGTCCGATATGGAGGGGACGAAGGCGATTTTCCTCGAGGATTGGGCCGAGACTGAGGGGCGCCCCTTTCTGCGGTTCGATTACTCGGGGCATGGCGTCAGCAGTGGCATCTTTGAAGAGGGCGCGATTGGCGACTGGTTCGAGGATGCCTCTGCCGCGATCGACCTTCTGCCCGGCAAGGTGATCCTCGTCGGTTCCTCGATGGGCGGCTGGCAGACGCTTCTTCTTGCCCGTGAGCGTCCCGAGAAGGTGGCGGGGATCGTCACCATCGCGGCCGCGCCCGATTTTACCGAAGACGATATGGCCGCGAAATTTTCCGAAGCGCAGAAATCCGAGATGGAAAAGACCGGCTTTGTTGCCCTGCCATCGGACTACGGCGACCCCTACATCATTTCGCGCCGCCTGATCGAAGAGGGGCGAAACCGGCTCGTGCTGCGCGCGCCCCTGCCGCTGCCGTTCCCGGCGCGGTTCCTGCACGGCACCGCCGATACCGATGTCGATCTGGGCTTTGCCAACCGGCTGATTGCTCATGCCACCGGACCCGACATCCGCCTGACCATCGTCAAGGGCGCGGATCATCGGTTCTCGACGTCCGACTGCCTCGCCTTGATCGCGCAAAGCATTGCCGAGGTGACAGAGCGGATCGCTTGAGGGCTTCTAGTCGCGCGCGGCTTGGGGCAAGGTGCGGCAAGGCGGGCAAAGACCCGCGTCTCGAACAAGGCAGATCATGTTTTTATTTCCAGAGCCGCGTCCATGAGCGATCCTCTTGTCTTCCTTCCGGGGCTTCTATCGGACGCGCGCGTGTTCGAGCCACAGATCGCAGCCCTTTCACGGCATCTGCCGATCACGATCTTGCCGACCGGCAAACGCGACACGGTCGAAGAAGCCGCAACCGAGATTCTGGAAGCACTGCCAAAGAAGGTCGGGCTTTGCGGGATCGGTCTGGGTGGCGTGATCGCCATTGAAATGCTGCGCCTTGCACCGGAGCGGATCGGTAAGATCGCCCTCATCAACACTTCGGCTCAGGCCGATACCCCCAACGAGGCGGCCGCGCGCGAGCCAAGGATCGTGGCCGCCAAGTCGGGCCGCTTTGGCGAGATCGTCAGAGAGGAATTCGCCCCGGCCTTTTTTCACCCGTCCCCACGGCGGACCGATCTTGTGGTGCGGATGACCGGGATGGGACGGGCCCTTGGCGCCGAGGTCTACCTGCGGCAGGCCCGTCTGATGCAAAAGCGCAAGGATCAGCAGGCAATGCTGCGGAAATCCATGGTGCCGGCTTTGATCGTCTGCGGCACTTCGGACCCGACGATCCCGGTTCGGCGGCATGAATTTCTGGCCGAGCTGATGCCGAAAGGGCATCTTGCGCTCATCGACGGTGCGGGGATGGTTCCAACGCTCGAACAGCCCGAGGTTGTGACATCGGCTCTGAGAAGCTGGTTGAACCTGCCGCCGCTTTAGGCGGCGACGATCTTTGGCTTCTGGGGCTTGGCTTCGCCAGCATTTGCATCGATGAAATCGAGAACCAGCGGGCGGATATTGTTGCGCCAGCTGCGGCCCGCGAAGATGCCGTAATGGCCTGCGCCCGGCTCGAGGTGCCACGCCTTCTTCGCGTCCGGCAGGCCGGTCAGAAGATCCAGCGCCGCCTTGCACTGTCCGGGGGCCGAGATGTCGTCATCTTCGCCTTCGACCGTTTTAACTGCCACCGTGGTGATCTTCGAGAAATCGACATGGCGCCCGCCCACGGTAAAGACGTTGCGGGCGATTTCGCGGTTCTTGAAGACGCGCTCGACGGTCGAGAGATAAAACTCGGCCGTCATGTCCATGACCGCAAGATACTCGTCATAGAATGTGTTGTGCTTGTCATGATCCGAGGCCTCGCCTTTGGCGGCGCGGAAAATCTGATCCGAAAATGCGCGGGTGTGGGTCGCGGCGTTCATCGACATGAAAGAGGCGAGCTGCAAGAGGCCCGGATAAACCTGACGCCCGACACCATCGTATTTGAAGCCGACCCGTTGGATCATCGTTTGCTCAAGCTGGCCCATCGTCACGGTGCGGCCAAAATCGGTAACCTCGGTGTGGTTGGCCTCGGGGTCGATCGGCCCGCCAATGAGCGTCAGCGAGCGCGGCTGCGCGGCGGGATCTTCCTCGGCGAGATAGGCGGTCGCGGCAAGGGTCAGCGGTGCGGGCTGGCAAATGGCGATCACATGGGTGTCGGGGCCGAGGTGGCGCATGAAATCGACTAGGTAGAGGGTATAATCCTCCACGTCGAACTTGCCCGCACTCACCGGAATGTCGCGGGCATTGTGCCAGTCGGTGACGTAGACATCGCAGTCGGGCAAAAGGCTGATCACGGTCTTTCGCAGAAGGGTGGCATAGTGGCCCGACATGGGCGCCACCAGCATCACCCGCCGCTTGCGCGGCTTGCGGCCCGGAATGCGGAAGTGGATGAGATCGCCGAAAGCCTTGCTGACAACTGTCTCGATGCGAACCGTGTGATCCTTGCCATCCTCAGTCGTGACTGCGCCGATGCCCCAATCAGGCTTGGTGACCATCCGCTCGAAGCTGCGCTCGGTGACTTCGCCCCAGGCGCCCAGCCATTCGACCCACGGGTTCGCGGCGGAAGCCATCGCCGGATAGGCCGCGAATGCGCGCGCAGTGGCGCCGAGCCACTGATTGGTGTTACGCATGGTTTCCATAAGGTCGTAGGTCAACATATACTTCAATGGAAGGCTCCTCGGCGGGGGTGCGTTTGCCACATTGACTTTGCATCTGCGGCACTGGAAATGCTGCAAGTGCAAAGTTAGGCCGAAGCAAATTATATTACAACTCGAGAAATGAATATGAACGAAGATAACTCGGACAATCTCGAAAAGCTCGAAGCCAACATTGCACGGCTCGAAGTATTGAACGCGCGTCTGGTGGCCGCGCTGGGGCGCAAGAAACTATCGCGCGCGTCGCTCGAAGGGCCGGGGCAGGATCTCTATTTGAAGGCGGCTGCAGGTTATCTTGCCGAGATGATGCAAAACCCTGCGAAAATTCTCGAGCATCAGGTGGGCTATTGGGGCAAGTCGCTCAAGCACTATCTCGAGGCCCAACAGATGTTGGCGCAGGGCAAGTTCGAGGCGCCCGAAGATACCAGCCCCAAGGACAAGCGCTTTGCCAATCCCTTGTGGGACAGCAACCCCTACTTCAACTTCCTCAAGCAGCAATACCTGATGAATGCCGATGCCGTGCATCAGGCGGTGACGGATGTGGAAGGGCTCGATGACGCGGACCGCAAGCGGCTCGATTTCTTCACGCGCCAGATCGTCGATATGTTCAGCCCGACCAATTTCCTCGGCACCAACCCCGAAGCGCTCGAGCGCGCGGCGGAGACGCAGGGCCAGAGCCTTGTCGACGGGCTGGAAAACCTCGTGCGCGATCTTGAGGCGGGCGATGGCGAGCTCGTCGTTTCGCTTTCTGACAAGGATGCCTTCAAGGTAGGCGAGAACCTCGGCACCACACCGGGCGATGTGGTCTACCGCAACCGGATGATCGAGCTGATCCAGTACAAGCCCACCACCAAACAGGTGCACGAGATCCCCGTGGTGATCTTTCCGCCGTGGATCAACAAGTTCTACATCCTTGATCTGAAGGCGCAGAACTCGCTCATCAAATGGATCGTCGATCAGGGCTATACCCTGTTCGTCGTCAGCTGGGTCAACCCCGATGCAAGCTATGCCGAGGTCGGGATGTCGGATTATGTCGAGGAGGGCTATCTCGCCGCGATCCGCGAAGCCAAGGCCATCTGCGGCACCAAAGAGATCAACGCCGTCGGCTATTGCATCGCCGGCACCACCCTGTCGCTCACGCTGGCGCTTTTGAAAAAGCGCAAGGACAAGTCGGTGCGTTCGGCGACCTTCTTCACCACGCTTTCCGATTTTGCCGATCAGGGCGAGGTGGGCGTGTTCCTCAGCAACGATTTCGTCGACGGGATCGAGGAAGAGGTGACCGAGAAGGGCGTTCTCGACAAATACTTCATGTCGCGCACCTTTTCTTTCCTGCGCTCGAACGACCTGATCTATGCGCCCGCGATCCGCAGCTACATGATGGGCCAGACGCCGCCCGCCTTTGATCTGCTCTACTGGAACGGCGACGGGACGAACCTTCCGGCCAAGATGTCGGTCGAATATCTGCGCGGGCTGTGTCAGGCCAACGACTTTGTCAAAGACGGGTTCGAGATCTGCGGCGAGACCGTGCGGATCAAGGACGTGGCCGTGCCTCTCTGCGCCATCGCCTGCGAGACCGACCACATCGCGCCGTGGAAAGCCTCCTACGCGGGGTTTCAGCAGATGGGATCGAAGGACAAGACCTTTATCCTGTCCGAGTCTGGCCATATCGCCGGGATCGTGAATCCGCCCTCGAAGAACAAATACGGCCATTGGACCAACCCCGAATACGACCTTTCGTCCGAGGATTGGCAGGCAAATGCCGACAAGCATGAAGGCAGCTGGTGGCCGCGCTGGGAGAAGTGGCTCGACAAGAATTCGGGCGAAATGGTCTCTGCTCGGGAGCCGGGAGACGCCAAACACGCCTCTCTGGCACCGGCGCCGGGCACCTATGTGACTGCGATTCCTGGGAAATCCGACTAGCTTTCCTCCGCTGCGGAAAAAATGCTGCAGTGCAGAAAAAACACTTGAAATGCTGCGGCGCAGCATGCATATAGGGTTCATGAATTTCCAGCGGGCCCTCCCTCCCGCGATATGACCCGAAAGGTTGCTCCAATGGCCAAGACCCAAGACTTTACCGCCGTCTACAAAGATTTCCTCGGCGCGCTGCCCTTCGACACCAAAGCTGTCGAGAACATGTTCAAGAGCCAGTCGGCTCTCGCGGAAAAAATGTCGGCCGTCGCAATCGACGCCGCCCGCAAGTCGACCGACCTGTCGGCCAAGTGGACCGCTGACACCCTCGGCAAGCTGCAGGTTGTCTCGAAAGCCAAGGCCGAGCCGGCCGACTATGCCAAATCGGTAACCGATTTTGCTTCCACTTCGGCCGAAGTCGCTGCCGAGAACATGGCCGCTTTCGCTGAAATTGCGAAGAAGGTCCAGACCGAGACCCTCGAGATCCTGATGAACGCTGGCAAGACCATCTCGGAAGAAGTGACCGCCGCCGCCACCAAGGCAACCGCGGACGTTTCGGCTGCTGCCAAGAAGGCCACTGCCAACTAATAGAATACCCCGATCTTTTCTCCCTGAGATCGGTCGTCTGAGGCGGGTTGCTAGGCAGCCCGCCTTTTCTTTTGCGACTCGTCGCCCATACCGGCATTACCCTCTTCACAGGCGTGCAAACGCGGCATAGGCTTGCTGCAATGCCGCACCAGTTCGGGAGGGACCCGTGGCCGACACCGATAAACCGCTTCTCATCAAGCGCTACGCCAGCCGCAGGCTCTATAACACCGAGACGAGCGACTATGTCACGCTCGAGGATATCGCCTCGTTCATCCGCGATGGCCGCGAGGTGCAGATCGTCGATCTGAAATCAGGCGACGACCTGACACGCCAGTATCTTCTTCAGATCGTTGCCGAACATGAGAGTAAGGGCGAAAGCGTTTTGCCGGTCGATGTGCTGACCGATCTCGTACGCAGCTACACCACGCAGGCGAGCTCGGTGGTTCCGCAATTTCTGGCGGCCTCGTTCGAGATGCTCCGCGAGGGGCAATCGAAGATGATGGAGAACATGGCCAAGGCCAACCCGATGGCGCGGATGCCCGGTTTCGAGGCGATGCAGGCGCAGCAGGAAGCCTTCTTCAAGGCGATGACCGGCGGGATGATGGGCGCCAAGGCCCCAGCCACTGACGAGGCGGGCAAGGGCGACGATCTTGACGACATCAAGAAAGAGCTTGCCGCCCTTCAGGAAAAACTCTCGCGCATGAGCCGCTGACGCCGCCGCGGCGATGTTGAATTCCCTGCTTGTCATACTGGCCGCCGGTCTTGCCGGTGGCTTGATGCTATGGCCGCGGATTGCCCAATCGAAAGGCTGGAAGGCGACGATTACGCCGCTCGCCTCGATCATCGGCAGCGGCTTTCTGGTGCTCGGGCCGGTGCTGCTCGACCATTTCGGCCCCTATGCCCCAGCGGTCATGGCGGGCCTCTGCCTTCTGGCCTACGGTTTCGGGGCGAGCATTCGTGCCAACATCCGTCGGCTCGACGCAGGCGCGCCGGTTCAGGAGAGGGCAGAGACTATTTCTGCCTGGATCCTTGCCTTCGCCTATATCATCTCGGTCGCCTACTACCTCAACCTCTTCGGCGCTTTCGCGGTCTCTCTCTTTCCCGCGCTTTCGGATCTGGCGGCGCGGCTGGTCACATCCGGCATCTATTTCGTCATTTTGCTCACCGGCCTTCGGGGCGGCTTTCATGCGCTGGAACGGCTCGAACAGGTCTCGGTCGGGGTCAAGCTCGCCATCATCGCCGGGCTTCTGGCGGCCCTTGGCGGGGATGTCGTGCAGGGCGGGGCGATCGCCAGCCACCCGATTCCGAAGATGAGCGGCTGGGGCGCCATAGCGCTGTCGTTGGGCCTTCTGGTGACAGTGCAGGGGTTTGAGACCTCGCGCTACCTTGGCGGAGAATACCCCGCCGAGCTGCGCATCCGCTCGATGCGCTGGGCGCAGGGGCTCTCGTCGCTCATCTACATCGCCTATATCGGCCTGATCGTGGCACTCTTCTCGGCTGACGACTTTCCTTTCTCGGAAACGGCGGTGATCGACATGATGGCCCGTGTCGCGCCTATCTTGCCGCCGCTTCTGGTGATCGCCGCGCTCAGCGCCCAGTTTAGCGCGGCTGTGGCCGATACCGGCGGGGCGGGCGGGCTTTTCTCCGAACTCACACGCGGACGGATCGGAGTTCGTCATGGCTATGTGCTTCTGGTGGGCGCCGGGCTTGCGCTGACATGGGCGCTCAATGTCTTCGAGATCATCGCCTGGGCCAGCCGCGCCTTCGCGGCCTATTACGCGGTGCAGGCGGGAATAGCGGGGCGTTATGCCTTTGCCGAGGGGAAACGCGCCCAAGGCGCGGGGGCTTTCGCGCTGATGGCGGTTGGTCTTGTGGCGGCTGTCTTCGGGGTGGCTGTCGACGCCTAGGGGTGGCGTGCTGGGCGTGGCCGCTCAGACCCCGAGCTTGTCGCGCAGGGCATACCACGCCATCGCCAAGGCCATTGTCTGGGTCTGAAAATAGGTGCCGAATGGCAGGCGCGGCACGGGCAGGGCGGAGAGCGTGTCAAACCGCGAGGCTTGCCCCGCAATGGCCTCGCCCGCGACCTTGCCCGCGATGGAGGCAAGTGCAACGCCATGGCCCGCATAGCCCGAGGCGGTCAGCACATTGGGCGCGATCCGGCGAATATTGGGCAGTTTTGTCAGGGTAATGCCCAGCGTCCCGCCCCAGGCGTAGTCGACGCGCGCATCGGCGATTTGCGGGAACATTTCGCCCATGCGCCGGTGTATGGTCTTGCCGATGGTGGCGGGAAACTTGATCGAATAGGCCGAGCGGCCGCCAAACAGAAGCCTGCCATCCTCGCTCATACGGAAATAGTTGACGACGTGGCTTGAATCACAGGCGGCAATGTCTTCCGCCAACACATCGCGCACGCGCTCGCCCAAGGGCTCGGTGGCGATAATAAAGCTGTTGATCGGCATGACGCGGCGCGAAACCCGCGGCTCGAAAATCGGCAGATAGCCGTTGCCCGCCAGAAGGACGTGTTTGGCCCGCACCCGGCCCTTCGCGGTGGCCACAGTCGCCGTATCGCCGTGGGTCAGGCCGGTGACTTCGGAGGTCTCATAGATCCGCACGCCCGCCGCCTCGGCTCCGGCGCCAATCCCCAGCACATAGCGCAGGGGGTGAATATGGCCCGCGCCGCGATCCAGCATTCCGCCGCGATAGAGGGGAGATTTGACGAGGGCGGCATACTCCTCACGCTCCATGACGGTGATCTTGTCATAGCCATAGACCCGCGAGAGGTGCTCGGCCTCGGCGCGGACGCTCGCCAGTTCATCGGCTGAGTATTCCCCTTGCGCCACACCGGGCAACAGCCGGGCGTTCGGCGCGAACTCGGCCGCGCGCTCGGCGGTGAGCGCCTTGGCCTCCTCGGCCAGATCCCAGAGCGCGCGGGCGGTCTCCTTGCCGACCCGCTTTTCGAGCCAGATCTGGCCCTTGTTATAGCCCGATCCGACCTGCCCGCCGTTGCGCCCCGAGGCGCCCCAGCCGATGCGATGCGCCTCGAGGAGCACCACATCGAGCCCGTGTTCGCGCAAGGTCAGCGCCGCCGAGAGGCCGGTATAGCCGCCCCCCACGATGCAGACATCCGCCGTGACCTCGCCTTCCAACGCGGGGCGCGCTGCGGGCGGGGGCGGGCAGGAGGCCGCATACCAGCTCGGGGGAAATTCCCCCGGCCTGTCGTTGAGGTGGAGCGGGTTCATACGTTCAGCAGAAGGTGCTCGCGTTCCCACGGGCTGATGACCTGCAGGAATTCGTCGTATTCCGTCCGCTTCACGATGGAATAGACGCGGGCAAACTCCGGCCCGAGAACCTCGTGAACCTCTTTCGCCTCGTCAAAGAGATCGAGCGCGGCATTGAGGCCCTGCGGGATCGCATCCTCGGCCTCATAGGCATCGCCTTGGAAGCGCTTGTCGGGCCAGATCTCGTTCTTCATGCCGAGATAGCCGCAGGCGAGCGACGCGGCGATCACCAGATAGGGATTGCCGTCCATGCCGGCGAGGCGGTTCTCGACGCGCCGCGCTTCGGGCGGCGAGACGGGGATGCGGATGCCGGTGGTGCGGTTGTCGCGGCCCCATTCGAGGTTGATCGGCGCGGCGTGGTTGCGGACATAGCGGCGATAGCTGTTCACATAAGGCGCGATCACCGCGATCACGGCGGGCATATATTCCTGCAAGCCGCCGATGAAGTGGAAGAAGGCGTCTGTCTCGCCGCCCTGCGGGCCAGCGAAGATGTTCTTGCCCTTCTCGTCAACGACCGAATGGTGGATGTGCATGGCCGAACCCGGCTCGCCCTCAATAGGCTTGGCCATGAAGGTGGCGAAGCAATCGTGCTTGAGCGCGGCCTCACGGATCAGGCGCTTGAAGTAGAACACTTCGTCCGCAAGCTTGACCGGATCACCATGGCGCAGGTTGATCTCGAGCTGGCCGGCGCCGCCTTCTTGCGTGATGCCGTCGATCTCGATGCCCTGAATTTCCGAGAATTCATAGATATCGTCGATCACCGGGCCATAGTCGTCGACCGCGGCCATGGAATAGGCCTGACGGGCGGCGGCGGGGCGGCCGGTGCGGCCCATCATCGGCTCGATCGGCTTGGCGGGATCGACGTTGCGGCCCACGAGATAGAATTCCATCTCGGGCGCGACAACCGGCGTCCAGCCCTCTTTCTTGTAGAGATCGACCACGCGCTTCAACACGTTGCGCGGCGCACAGCCGATCGGCTTGCCCTTGAGGTCGAAGGCGTCATGGATCACCTGAAGCGTTCCGTCCGAGGCCCAGGGGGCCGCGGTGGTGGTGGCAAGATCCGGCTTGAGGATCATGTCCGGCTCGGTAAAGCCGTCTTCGGCCGCTTCGCCCCAGTCGCCGGTGATCGTCTGGTAGAAGATCGAATTGGGCAGGTGGAACGAGGTCTGACGCTCCCATTTGGCGGCAGGAACGGCCTTGCCGCGGGCGATGCCCGGCAGGTCGGCAATCACGCATTCAACCTCGTCGAGGCGGTTGTTTTCGATATAGGTCCGCGCGGCTGCGGGGATCTGGTCAATCCAGGTACTCATGAAATCCTCTTTTCCTTGAAGAACGTGCCAAACATCTGCGCCACATGCGCCGCGTCGGTCTCTTCCTCGAGCCGGGCAATGGCGCCTTTGCGGATGTCCTCGGGGACAACGCCGGGGGCGCGGTGCTCGAGCAGGTCTCCAATATATCTCTTGTCTATTTCGGGGTGGGGTTGGACCGTGAACGCCTTGTCTCCGTAGAGAAGGGCTGCGTTCCGGCAAAAATCGTTGGTGCCGACGACGATCGCATCGGGAGGAACCTCAACGACCTGGTCCTGATGCCAGGCGTTGAGGGTCAGTTCCTTGTCGCCGAGTTTGTATTTGGTGGCGCCGACGGCCCAGCCTTCCTTGAATTTCTCGACCTTGCCGCCGAGGGCCTGTGCGATGATCTGATGGCCGAAACAGACGCCGATGAGCGGGATGCCCTTGCCATAGATCTCGCGGATCAGATCCTCGAGCGGCTTGATCCAGTCGTGATCTTCATAGACGCCGTGGCGCGAGCCGGTGATGAGCCAGCCGTCCGCCACATCGGCACTTGCGGGAAACTCATTGTCGACCACGGCATAGTTCACCGTCTCGAAGCCTTCCGCGCCCAGAAAGCGCGCAAAGATTTCGGGATAGTTGCCGTTTGCCTCTTGCAGGTTGTCTGCGACATGGCCGGTTTGGAGGATTCCGATTTTCATAATTCACCATAGATTGGCGGCTGTCCCGGATCGGGCAGCTTGTTTTGACTGAAGCCTATCTCACACCGTATCGAGATAGAGATCGAGTTTTTCGCTCTCACTCATTGATGAGAGATAATGCAACTCCTGCCGTTTCGTCAGCACAAGATTCTGGATCAGATGCGTCGGGAAAATGCGCTCGGCGATGTCGCTTTCCTCGAAACGGTCGATTGCCGCTTCCCAGGTATCGGGGATCTGGGGCTGATCCTGCTCATAGGCGTTGCCCGAGATCGGGGCCGGCGGGGTCAGCTTGTCTTCGATGCCGATCAGGGCCGAGCCCAGAACGGCGGCCAGGAAGAGATAGGGGTTCACATCCCCACCCGCGACGCGGTGTTCGATCCTGCGCGCCTTGAAGCTGCCACCCGGCACCCGAACGCTTGCGGTGCGGTTGTCGTAGGCCCAACAGATGCCGGTGGGCGCGTGGCTTTCGGGCACGAGCCGTTCATAGCTGTTGCCGTGGGGCGCGAAGATCAGCGTCAGGTCGGCGATGCCTTTGAGGCAGCCGGCGATGGCCTGTTGAAGGGCCGGGGTGCCCTCGAAGGTATCGTTGGCAAAGATATTCTTGCCGTCCTTGTCGATCACCGAGAAATGCACATGCATCCCGCTGCCGGCGTAATCGGCATAGGGCTTGGCCATGAAGCTGGCTGCCATGCCGTGTTTGCGGGCCAGGCCACGCACCAGCATCTTGAAGAAATAGGCGTCATCGGCTGCCTTGAGCGCATCGTCAACATGGACGAGGTTGATCTCGAACTGGCCAAGGCCCACTTCCGACGTGGCGGCCTCGGTCGGGATATCCATCGCCTCGCAGCCGTCATAGAGATCGTTGAAGAAGGCATCGAACGCATCAAGGGCGCGCAGGCTCAGGATCTCGGCGCCGGGGCGGCGCTTGCCCGAACGGGGAGATTTCGGCTGGCGCAGCTCGATCCCGGAATCGTCGACGAGATAGAATTCCATCTCGGTCGCAACGACAGGCGTGAGACCGAGCGCCTTGTAGCGATTGACGACATTGGCCAGGGCATGCCGGGGATCGCCCTCGAAAGCGTCGCCCTCTTCGGTATACATCCACAAGGGCAGCAAGGCGGATGGTGTCTCGAGCCAGGGCAGGGGCACATAGCCGCGCTCTGTCGGCATCAAGACGCCGTCAGGATCGCCGATCTCGAACACAAGGGGGCTGTCCTCTACGTCCTCGCCCCAGATATCGAGGTTGAGAACCGAGAGCGGGAAGCGCATCCCCTCTTCTTCAAGCTTGCGTGCGAAACGGATCGGCACACGCTTGCCGCGCGCTTGTCCGTTCAAATCGGCCGCACCGGCGCGCACGTTGCGGATTTCGGGGTGCTCATCGAGCCAGCTAGTCATTTTGTCACCAGATAAATGGCGCCAATGCCTAGACATTCAGAAGCGGAGCCGCAGGGATTTGCCTATCAGTCGTGCGCTTGCACACCGCTGGCCATCCCCGCTCGGGGTGCCGCATTTGAGGTCCATGCCCTTGGGCCTAATGCTTTTATGATCAAATTCCTCGTAGAGGGTTGTAGCAGCCGGACAACTGGAATCAGTTACGTCCAGACCCACCCTGAAAATTTGATCATATGTGTGATACTACCGGATCAGGTTCACACGCAAGCGAATTTTCGCGCGGCGCTCTTTCGGCAGATGCTGGTTCAGCCGTTTGTTCACCATTCCAAAGAGGCCGATCACCGTCAGCGTGAGCAAAATAAAGTAGAAGGCGAGGATCGGGTAGGGGATGAAGGGGTTGAACGTCTTGTCGGCAAAATAGCTCGCATAGTAGAGCGCATCGCCCCTTTGCTGCGAGGCGGGGAACCCCGAAAAAAAGACCAGCGTCGTTGCATGGAAGAGAAAGATCGCCTCGTTGGTATAGGCGGGCCAGGCAAGCCGCAGCATCGTCGGCCAGATCACCCGCCGAAAGCGCGGCCAGCCTGACATGCCATAGGCGTCTGCGGCTTCAACGTCGCCCTTGGGCACCGACATGAGCGCGCCATAGAAGATTTCGGCCGAATAGGCGGCGGTGTTGAGGAAGAGCACCAGAAGTGCGCCCAGCCAGGCGGCGGTGAAGGCGCCGAAGAAGGGATAGCCGGCCTTGAGGCTCTGGAACAGGAAATAGGCGAAGAAGAACTGGATGAAGAGGGGCGAGCCGCGGAACACGAAGATGAACCACTCGGCTGGCTTGCGAACCCAAAACTGATGGTGCGCCTTGGCGACCGCGACCCCCGTGGCCAGCATGAAACCGGAAACCAGAGCCAGAACGCCGAAGTAGATGTTCCAGATCATGCCCGAGCCGATCAGCGTGAACTGTTGGCACAGAGTGAAATCGGTGCGCGGCAGGAGCCGCTCGCCGATGCCTTGGCTGCGCAGCGCGTAGTCGGCGATCGTATCCCAACAGCTCATGCGGCGGCCTTTCCACGGCCGCGCGGGCCCTTGCGCTGCTTCTCACCGGCCAGCGTGGCCTGCCCGTGCGACAGGCGGCGGGAAATCCTGGCCAGCACGATCTCGGAGACATGGGTGAACGCCAGATAGAAGACGAGGAGCGCGAGGAAATACCACACGCGCCAGTCGGCGTGGGGATAATCGGTGAACTGCGGGGTCTTCATGCCGCCAAGCTCGCGCGCCCAATAGACGATGTCCTCGACGCCCAGAAGGAACAGAAGCGGCGTGGCCTTGATCAAGACCATCCAGAGGTTCGACAGGCCGGGCAGGGCATAGACCCACATTTGCGGCACCATGATCCGCCAGAAGGCCTGACGGTGCGACATGCCATAGGCCTCGGCGGTCTCGATCTGAGCGTGGGGCACGGCCCGCATGGCGCCGTAAAGCACGTTGGCGGCAAAGGCGCCAAAGACGAGTGCGAATGTCAGAACGGCAAGGAAGAAGCCGTAAATCTCGTGATAGACCTGCGGCGAGGAGGACAGCGGCAGCTTGGCCGCGGCGCAGACGATGAAATCGTTGCCCTGCCGGATCGGCTGATCCCAGTCGGGGCATTTGATCTGGTGGCGGATCCACTCGAAGCCCTGATCGAGCGCAATCACGAAGAAGAGGAAGAAGGCGATATCCGGCACGCCGCGCACGATGGCGATATAGCCCTTGCCAAACCAGCTGAGCGGTCGGAAATGCGAGCGCGCCGCCGCAGCGCCGCCAAAGCCGAACAAAAGCGCGGCAGGTGCGGTGATCGCCAGCAAAAGAAGAACTGTGCCCACGGCCCAGTAGAGCCCCATGTGCTTGCCCGTGGTCAGGTAGCAGGAGAGCCACTTGAAGCCAGCAAGGCTGGCCGGATCGGCGCAGTATTCAAACATGGGACCGTGAAGAGAAAGGGAGGCGGCGGCCCCCGAAGGAGCCGCCGTTGATTGGGATTAGTAGCCCGGCGATTCTTCGCCGAACCACTTGGCGAGGAGTGCGTTCAGCGTGCCATCGGCCTTCATCGAGTCGATGGCGGCGTTGAACTTGTCGCGCAGCTCGCTGTCGCTCTCGCGCAGGCCCATGCCGACGCCGCCACCAAGGGCAACTTCGTCGCCCACGAACATCAGCGCACCGCCCGAAGCCTCGACCACGGGAAGGAGGAAGTCGTAGTCGGCGAACACGGCATCGACCTCGCCGTTCTGAACGGCGGCGATGGTTTCGTCGGCGGTCGCGAATTCGAGAAGGGTCGCGCCCGACTCGGCAATATAGGCGGCCTGAATGGTCGCGGTCTGGGCCGAGATCACACCACCGGCCAGATCAACCCCTTCAGAGGCGGCGACATAGACCGAAGCGGTCGGCGGATAATAGTCTTGGGTGAAGTCGATGACCTCATCGCGCTCGTCCGTGATCGACATGCCGGCGATGATCGTGTCGTAGTTGCCCGACACGAGGTTCGGGATGATCGAATCCCAGTCGTTGGTCACCCACTCGCAGGTCAGGCCGGCGCGGGCGCAAAGCTCGTCGCCCAGCTCGCGCTCGAAGCCGGCAACTTCACCGTTGTCGTCGATGTAGTTGTACGGAGGGTAGGCGCCCTCGGTGCCCATGCGCACGACATCGGCCATGGCCGCGCCGGCGGTGAGCGCCAGAACGGCGGTCGTCAGGATCAGTTTCTTCATTGGGGTCTCCCTAGGTTGAGAATCAAGCCGACACTGTGGCCGACAGGAACTGTTGAAGTCGTTCGGTCTTGGGGCTGCCGAAGAGCGATTTGGGATCGCCTTCTTCTTCGATTCTGCCCTTGTGCAGGAACACGACATGGTCACTTACATCATTGGCAAGGCGCATGTCATGGGTGACGAGGATCATCGTGCGCCCCTCGGCGGCCAGATCCTTGATCACCTTGACGACCTCTTGCTCGAGCTCGGGATCGAGCGCGGAGGTCGGTTCGTCAAAAAGCAGTGCCTTGGGCTCCATGCACAGCGCCCGTGCGATGGCGGCGCGCTGCTGCTGGCCGCCCGACAGCTGCGCAGGATAGTTGTCGCACTTGTCGCCGATGCCCACCTTGTCGAGATAGCGCCGCGCCGCGGCCTCGACCTCGGCCCGGTCGCGCTTGAGGACATGGACAGGCGCTTCCATGACGTTTTGCAGGATCGTCATATGCGCCCAGAGATTGAACTGCTGAAACACCATCGACAGGTTGGTTCGGATGCGGATCATCTGCTCGCGGTCGGCCGGATGCCGGTGCAGCCCCTCGCCGCGCCAGCGCACCGGCTCGCCGTTGAAGATCACCTCGCCCTTCTGGCTGTCTTCCAGAAGGTTGCAGCAGCGCAGAAGCGTCGATTTGCCCGAACCGGACGAGCCGATGAGCGAGACCACATGGCCCGCCGGGGCGGTGATATCAACACCCTTGAGCACTTCGAGCGCCCCATAGGATTTATGGAGATCGCGGATCTCGATGACAGGGGTTTTCGTCGTCACGGCAGGCAGCGCTTTCTTGTTCAAGCGTGGAGTAGGGAGGAATTTCCGCCCCATTGCAACGCCCTTTCTGAGCGGCTGGATAATTCAGTTAACCATTTTGCGCAGTAATTTTGATCACTTTGCCCAAGAGGCAGGCGGTGGGGGCAACTCTGGGTCATAGGCCCCGTCTGGCAGGACCACAATGCCACGTAGCCCGAGAATCGCGGCGTCAGTGCCGTCCAGACCAGCAATCGCGGCGCCGATTGCTTCGCGCAGTAGCTCGGGGTCATTTTCGAGGCCGGTGATGAAGGTCATCCCCGGGCTGGCCGGCGTCGCGCCGATCACCCGAAGCGCGGAGATTTCGGGAACGGACGGGGTCAGGATGCGAAAAGTCTGGGCGTCGATGGTGGCGAAATCGGCTTTGCCCAAAGCGACCGCCCGCACCGACTCGATATGCGCGCCGGTCTGAAGCGCGGGATTGAGCCGGACGCCGGTTCTCGCCGCCCAGCTTGCCGCGGCCCCGTATCCCGACTGCGAGAGCGCATCGCTATAGGCCATCGACCGCCCGGCCAGATCCTCGGGCCGCGCTGCCGGATCACCCTGCCGCACAACGAAAAGCGATCGGTAATAGCCCGGCGGGCACCCCTCAAGCCCGTAGTCCGACGCAGCGATCCGCCTTACCTTGCCCTTGAAAAGCGCCCGATAGGGCAGGTTGCAGATCTGCCCGAGCGTCAGATCGGGCCGCGCCCATCCGTCAGAATAGTAGGTCTCGCGGTCGAGCGCTTCCGGCGCCTCAACACCCCGTTCCTTCAGACCATCCCGGATCGCCCCCCAAAGCCGGTCATGCGCCGCGCGATTGTCGGGCCGGTCATACATGGGCAGGGCGGCGAACATCGCTAGCCTCCCTGGCCTTCCAGCCGGCGCCGGATCGCGTTGCTCTCCTGATCCGACAGGCCCAGCATCGGCGCCACCATCCGCATCAAGGCGTCCTCATGGCTCTCGCGCACGCCATCGGCCAGAACCACCGACCACATCGCCTCGATCACACCCGCCCGATCCTCATAGTCCACCGCCGCCTTGATCGCCCGCGTGAAACGCACCGTATCCGGCGCCTCGTGTTCGATGGCCTCGCACTCCGCTCGAAGCTCCGCCGCCTCGACAGGATTGAGCCCATAGCGCAGCGCCAAGACCCGGTCGATCCGCGCAATCTCGCCTTCGGAATACTCCCCGTCCGCCTTGGCAATCCGCACCAGAAGCGCGCCCAAGGCCGCGCGGGCGTCGGCCCCGTCAAGGGGATCAGGGGCGGGCGAGGTGAGCTGGCGGAGGAGTCGATTGAGCATAGCAAGAGGTATAGGCCCCCTCGGTCAGCCCGAAAAGGGGGTGAGGCTGTCAAAGAGCCGTGAAAGCCGCGCCGCCTCGGTGCTGAAGCCATAGGGCGGGTTGACGACGAAAAGCCCCGAGCCGACCATCCTGTGCCCCTCGCGGGCCGGTGGAAACCGCACCTCATGGCGCACCCCGTCCGGCAAAGCCCGCTCCAACTCGACAATCATCGACCGATGCAGCCCCGAGGTCAGGATCGGATACCAGAGCACGATCACGCCCACAGCCCAACGCCCGTGCACCTGCCGCACAAGCTTGGCCGCCGCCTCATAATCGCCCTTGATCTCATAGCTCGGATCAATGAGCATCAGCCCCCGCTTCGGGTCCGGCGGCACCTGACGCAGCGCCATCTTCGCCCCGTCTTCCTTCAAGACCTGCGCCCGCCCGCCCATAACCTCGGCAAGCGCCGCGTGCTCTTTGGGGTGCAACTCGGCGAGCACCATCCGGTCCCCCGCCCGCAGGAAAGCCTCCGCCACCAGAGGCGATCCCGGATAGGCCGCCGCCCCATGCGCGGCCCGCACCTTCGCAAGCGCACCCGCATAAGGGTGCTCCGCCGCAAACCAGCCCAGCCCTCGGGCGCGCCCGATCCCCGCCGCCGCCTCGCCGGTCTTCAACGCCTCGGGCGCATCCAACTGGTAAAGCCCGCGCCCCGCGTGCGTCTCGAGATAGCTCAGCGGTTTGTCCTTCTGCGTCAGATACCCAAGCATCCACGCCAAAAGCGCGTGCTTGTGCACATCCGCCATATTCCCCGCATGATAGCCGTGCTGATAGGAGAGCATCCCGCCTTCCGCTTCTTTTGGCCTCAAATACTCCGGGGGAGCCCGAAGGGCGGGGGCAGAGCCCCCTCTTACACCAGCCGCGAGGTATCCACCGCCGCGCGAATAAAATCGGCAAACAGGGGATGCGGATCAAAGGGCTTGGATTTCAGCTCAGGGTGATACTGCACGCCGATGAACCAGGGATGGTCCTTCCACTCGACGATCTCCGGCAAACGTCCGTCCGGGCTCATCCCCGAAAACACAAGGCCACAGCTCTCCAGCTTGTCCTTGTACTTGAGGTCCACCTCATAGCGATGCCGATGCCGCTCCTCGATCACGGTCGCGCCATAAACCTCGGCCACTTTCGAGCCTTCCTTGAGATTGGCAGAGTAAGCGCCAAGGCGCATGGTGCCGCCCTTGTCGTCGTCCGCCTTGCGGCTGACCGTGTGGTTGCCCTGCACCCATTCCTTCAGGTGATAGACGACAGGCTCGAACCGCTTCTCGCCCTTCTCATGGTCAAACTCTTCCGATCCAGCGCGCGCGACGCCTGCCACGTTTCGTGCCGCTTCAATTACGGCCATCTGCATCCCCAGACAAATACCGAGATAGGGCACCTTGCGCTCACGGGCGAATTGCGCGGCCTTGATCTTGCCTTCGGTGCCGCGCTCGCCAAAGCCGCCGGGCACCAGGATCGCGTGATAGCCCGACAGCCGCTCGCCAACGTCCTCGCGGTCGAAATCCTCGGCATCGACCCACTGGACATTGACCTTGACCCGATTGGCCATGCCGCCATGGGTCAGGGCTTCCTTGATCGACTTATAGGCATCCTCAAGCTGGATATACTTGCCGACGATCGCGACATTCACCTCGCCATCGGTGTTGTGGATGCGGTCCTGCACATCGAGCCATTTCTCGAGATTCGGCCGCGGCGCGGGAGAAATCCCGAAGGCATCGAGCACCGCCTGATCAAGCCCCTCGCGGTGATAGGCGAGCGGCGCCTCGTAAATCGACTTCAGGTCATATGCGGCCACGACCGCCTCTTTGCGGACGTTGCAAAAGAGCGCAATCTTCTCGCGCTCGCGCTCGGGGATCGGATGTTCCGACCGGCACACCAATACGTCCGGCGCGATACCGATCGACTGGAGCTCTTTGACCGAGTGCTGGGTCGGCTTGGTCTTTAACTCGCCCGAGGCCGCCAGATAGGGCAGGAGGGTCAGGTGCATGAAGATGCACTCGCCACGGGGTTTTTCATGGGCGAACTGGCGGATCGCTTCAAAGAAGGGCAGGCCCTCGATATCGCCCACCGTGCCGCCGATCTCGCAGAGCATGAAATCCACCTCCTCGTCGCCGACGCGGAGGAAATCCTTGATCTCGTTGGTGACGTGCGGAATGACCTGAATGGTCTTGCCGAGATAATCGCCGCGGCGCTCTTTCTCGAGCACGTTGGAATAGATCCGTCCCGAGGAAACGGAATCGGTCTTGCGGCAGGCCACACCGGTGAAGCGCTCGTAATGGCCGAGGTCGAGGTCGGTCTCGGCGCCATCGTCGGTCACGAAGACCTCGCCGTGCTCAAAAGGCGACATCGTGCCCGGATCGACGTTGAGATAGGGATCGAGTTTCCTCAGCCGAACCGAAAAGCCGCGCGCTTGAAGAAGCGCCCCGAGTGCCGCCGAAGCAAGGCCTTTGCCGAGCGAGGAGACCACGCCGCCGGTAATGAAAACATATCTTGCCATGGGCCGCTCGTCCCCTTTTTCACGCTTCAAATTTCAGGAAATGCGGCCCCGCGAGGCAACCTTCAGGTTCGCATCATCACGGGAATTCAGTTTAACCGGATTCGCCCCGCAAACGCAACCGGTTACGCAACATGATGTTGCGTATGCCCAAGCCGGGGCAAAGGATAGTGGTTAATTGCCGCTCGGAAGCAACGGTGCGCCGTCATCCGCGCTCGGCATCAAGAGATCCGAACCAAGATCCGGCGTGGTCGTCACAGGGGCTTCGACCGGCGCCGCACCGAGGCGGTCGATCACCGAAACACCGGCCGATTTTTCGGCGGCGATGATCGTCAGGGCGATCGAGGTGCAGATGAAACCGATGGCAAGGCCCCAGGTGACCTTGCCCATCGCCGTCGCCGCGCCGCGGGCCGACATGACGCCGCTGCCGCCACCCGTCAGGCCGCCGCCCTCAGAACGCTGCAAAAGCACCGCGCCAATCAGCGAAAGCGCAAGGATCAGGTGAATGACAAGGACAACGTTTTCCACGGCTTCTCTTTCCGGTTCGACAGCGCGCTATCTAGGCAAGTTTGCCGCGCGGGGCAAGGCACGATCTGACTGGATTTGAAAAACCGACCGAGGCATTCTGCGCTCATGCCCCATGATCATGACCACGACCACCATCACGCCCACGCGGCTCTGCCCTCCGAACCCGCCCTGCGGGTCAAGGCGCTTGAGACCCTGCTGACCGAAAAGGGCCTCATTGATCCGGCGGCGCTGGACGCCATCATCGACACCTATCAAAACAAGATCGGCCCCAAGAACGGCGCCGAAGTGGTCGCTCGCGCCTGGACCGATCCGGCCTTCAAGGCAGCCCTTCTGGCCGATGGAACGGCGGCGGTTTCTGCGCTGGGCTTCTATGGGCGGCAGGGCGAACACGTCACGGTCGTCGAGAATACGCCCGAGGTGCACAACATGGTCGTTTGCACGCTCTGCAGCTGTTACCCGTGGCCGCTTCTCGGTATTCCGCCGGCCTGGTATAAATCCGACGCCTACCGCGCCCGCGCCGTGCGCGAGCCGCGCGAGGTTTTGGCGGAATTCGGGGTGGCGCTCTTGCCCACGCAAAAGGTCCGCGTCTGGGATTCGACCGCCGAGATGCGCTATCTCGTCCTGCCGATGCGCCCTGAAGGAACTGACGGGATGAGCGCCGACGATCTTGCCGCGCTTGTCAGCCGCGACTCGATGGTGGGCACGGGTCTGGCCAAGGGGGCGAAGGCATGAGCCGCGTTCACGATATGGGCGGGCGGTTCGGCGATCGGGCTGTGATCCCCGATGCGCCCGATGCGCCGGTATTCGAGAAAGACTGGCACGCCCGCGCCTTGGCGGTGACCTTGGCGGCTGGCGCTTTGGGCCAGTGGAACCTCGATATCTCGCGCCATTCGCGCGAAAGGCTGGCCCCGAAGGACTACAGCCGCTTCTCTTACTACGAGAAATGGATGGCCGCTCTGGCCGATCTTCTCGTGGAAAAAGGCGTTGTGACAGAGAGGGAATTGCGGGCCGGTCACGCCGAAGGCGGCTCGCCCCTTTCGGATCGCAAGCTCATGGGGGCCAACGTCGCTGCCGTTCTGTCCAAAGGCGGCCCGGTTGACCGGCCCGGCCCGGCGCCCCGTTTCAAGCCCGGCGACAAAGTGCAAACCCGCCATCCCGCCGCCAATTCCTTTGTCGCGGGCGGCCACACACGGCTGCCCGGCTATGCCTCGGGCCAGACCGGCGAAGTCCGCGCCTTCTACGGCTGCCATATCTTCCCCGACGCCCACGCCCACGGGCGCGGCGAAGATCCTCAGCCAATCTATGCCGTGGCCTTTCCCGCGCAGGCGCTTTGGGGGCCAACCGCCGATCCCCGCGATGAGGTGATCCTCGATCTCTGGGAACCCTATCTGGAGCCGGCCGATGGATGAGCCGGTCTTCACCGCCCCGTGGCACGCCCAGCTTTTCGCCGTGACGGTGCACCTGAGCGAGGCGGGGCATTTCTCGTGGACTGACTGGACCCAGACCTTCGGAGCCGCACTCAAGCGCCACGGGCTTTCCAAGGAGCTCGATGGGGGCGACGACTATTTTTCTGCGTGGCTAGAGGCGCTTGAAGTGACCCTCACAGACTTGGCCGGCGGGGCAGAGATCGCAACCCTCGCCGACCAATGGCGCCGCGCCTATCTCAATACGCCCCACGGCGCGCCGGTGCGCTTGTCGGCGGGCTATTCGCCCTCATCATAGTCGTCCACGTCGAGCTGCCCCGACAGCCGCCGCCGCACAATCGACCAGCCAAGGCCGATCGCCAACACGAGCGACAGGATCAAAAGGCCGAGCCATGTGTTGACCGTGGGGTTCGTCAGGTCGATCACGCCGTAATCGTAGAGCACCCAAAGAAGCGTTCCGGCAACCGCGAGCAAAAGGCTCATGCCGAAGACGCCGATCGAGCGCAGCGTGGCGCGGACGTAGATCACATAGCCGATGAACAGGATCAGCCCCGCCAGCACGACGAGCGACATCTGCTCGCCCCAACCCACGTTCGCCCAGTGGGCGTAATTCCACTTGGTCGGGTTATAGGTCGCGGCCAGCAGGGCAAAGGCAAAGCCCCAGCGCAAGAGAAAGCCCATGTCAGCCTCCAGTCTTCGTTGCCCGAAGGATGGCGCGAGCGGGCGGCCTCGTCCAGCCCTGCGGCGAAAATGAGGTTTCGCTTCATGGGGCGCGGCGCTATACGGGCGCGGGTTTACTCCGGAGGGATTCCGATCATGGCAAACGTGGTGGTTGTCGGCGCACAGTGGGGCGACGAGGGCAAGGGCAAGATCGTCGACTGGCTGAGCGAGCGGGCCGATGTGATCGCCCGCTTTCAGGGCGGCCATAACGCAGGCCATACGCTGGTTGTCGACGGAACGGTCTACAAGCTCCACGCGCTGCCTTCGGGCGTTGTGCGCGGCGGCAAGCTGTCGGTGATCGGCAATGGCGTTGTGCTGGACCCGTGGCACCTCGTGAAAGAGATCGCGGGCATCCGCGCCCAAGGCGTCGAGATCACTCCCGAGACGCTGATGATCGCCGAGAACACGCCGCTGATCCTGCCGTTCCACGGCGAGCTTGACCGCGCCCGCGAGAGCCAGAACTCGGTCGCCAAGATCGGCACCACCGGTCGCGGCATCGGCCCCGCCTATGAAGACAAGGTGGGCCGCCGCGTGATCCGCGTGGCCGATCTGGCCGATGACGCCACGCTCGAATTGCGGGTTGACCGCGCTCTCGTGCATCATAACGCGCTTCGCGCCGGTCTCGGCCTCGATCCGATCGACCGCGATGCCCTGCTTGCGGATCTCCGCGCCATCGCGCCGCAGATCCTGCCCTTCGCCGCGCCGGTCTGGAAGGTGATGAACGACGCCCGCAAGGCCGGCAAACGCATCCTTTTCGAGGGCGCTCAGGGGGCGCTTCTGGATATCGACTTCGGCACCTATCCCTATGTCACGTCGTCCAACGTGATCGCGGGCCAGGCGGCCACCGGCACCGGCATGGGGCCGGGCGGCATTGATTTCGTCCTTGGCATCGTCAAGGCCTATACCACCCGCGTGGGTGAAGGCCCGTTCCCGACCGAGCTATTCGACGAAGATGGCGACCGCCTTGGCACGCGCGGCCACGAGTTTGGCACCACCACGGGCCGCAAACGCCGCTGCGGCTGGTTCGATGCCTGCCTCCTGCGCCAGACCTGCGCGACCTCGGGTGTCAACGGCATCGCGCTGACCAAGCTCGACGTGCTCGACGGTTTTGAAACGCTCAAGGTCTGTGTCGGCTACGATCTCGACGGCCAGCGCCTCGACTATCTGCCGACCGCCGCCGACCAGCAGGCCCGCTGCACGCCGATCTATGAAGAGCTGCCCGGCTGGAGCGAATCCACCGAAGGCGCGCGCAGCTGGGCAGATCTTCCGGCCAATGCGATCAAATATGTCCGCCGGATCGAAGAGCTGATCGAATGCCCCGTGGCGCTTCTGTCGACCTCGCCCGAGCGCGAGGACACGATCCTCGTCACCGACCCGTTCGCGGATTGATCCGATGGCGCTGAGCTACAAAGCCCGCCGGCGTCTGTCGCTTTTGGTCCTGATCGTGGGCCTGCCCGCCTATGTCGTGGCCGCCGTCACGATCATGTCGTCGATGGACCGCCTGCCAGGTTGGCTTGAACTGCCGGTCTATATCCTCCTTGGGGTGGCTTGGGCCTTCCCTTTGAAGTTCGTCTTTCTCGGGGTGGGCAAGGCCGACCCCGACGCGCCGCAGGAGACGGACGGCGAGAACTGAAAAAGGCGGAGGGGGTTCCTCCGCCTTTTCCTTTTGCTGTCTAACCGTTCAGCCCTGCGCGGCGCGCGGCTCGGGGCGGAAGCGGGTCTGGTCCGACACCTGGAACCGGCCGTTGCGGATCTTCGTGATCCGGCCCTGACGCAGCAGCGTCCCGAAAGAGCGCAAACCTTCTTCCCGGTTGAATTCGTCCGGCGACAGATCGCGAACCTTCTTCATGATCTGCGGGCGCGAGAACTCATCGACGCCTTCGACATAGGACGTATAGGCCGCCGCCGCTTCAAGAAGCTCGGCAAGGCTCGAGGCTCCAACTTCTTCGGCATAGTCGGCAAAGCTGCCGGTGCCGCGCGGGGCGGCCGCTTGCGGGCGCTCAACCGGCTCAGCCCGGCGCGGGCGCGCGGGCGAGATTGCCGCGGGCGACGCCGGCGCCGGCTCTATGTCGACGCGCTGAGAGGCCACCAGCCGCAAAGGTGCGACGCGGGGACGCTCGGGGCGTTCGGCACGGTGTTCGCCGCTTTCGGGACGCGGGACGCGGCGCACGGGTCGGATCACCGTGTCGAGATCCTGACGGAAGGCGCTTCGCACTTCGGTATCGTCGCCGGGCGTTTCGCCAAGAGCGCGCGCCGCCTCGGTCGCCGCATAGGCGGCTTTCAGGTGGGCGATCGCATCGCGGCGAACCTTGTTCTCGGGCTGATCCATCTCGACATCGGTCTGAGACATGATCCGGGCCATTGCGGCCTCATCCTCGTCCGGCTCGGCGCCGAGCATCTCGCGGGCGCTTTCGACCGGGGTGAGGTCTTGTTCCTCGAGGTCATCATCTTCGAAAGCCATTTCGTCGGCTTCTTCGTCAGCTTCGTCCTCGTCGGCCCAGGCGAGATCACGCATCAGAGCGGCTTCGTCCTCTTCCGACAATTCGCCGTCGTCGAACTCGTTGAAGGCTTCAAGTTCTTCCAGACCGTCAAGCGCGGCCAGATCGGGCGCTTCCTCTGCGTCGTCTTCCGCAGCGATGGCGGCGATCAGGTCAACATCGGCTTCTTCGTCCGCATCATCTTCGGCATAGGCTTCTTCCTCGTCATCCCCGGCTTCCATAGCCTCGGTCAGCTGAAAGGCCTTGCTGCTGATCGGTTCTTCGATGGTGCCGTCGGCGGCAAGATCATCCTCGACCTCATCCCAGCCGTCTTCGTCGTCGTCCAATTCTTCGGCTTCGGCAACTGTGGCCGCATCGTCTTCGGAGACCTCGTCGAAGTCCTCTTCATAAAGGTCTTCAGAGTCGTCGACGGCAGCGATCAACGCCTCGAGCTCGGCGATGTCTTCTTCGCTGACCTTATCCTCGAGGATTTCCTCTGGGAGCTCGGCCAGAACTTCTTCGGTTGCGACAAAGTCATCGTCTTCGCCAAGACCGTTTTCTTCGGCCAACTCAGCGACGAAGTCTTCCGCGGCGTCAGCAACGACCAGCTCTTCAAAGACCGGCTCGTCAAAGGCTTCGACCGGCTCGGCGATCACGTCTGCGACGGAGCCTTCTGCTTCATCGTCATAGGATTGATCGACGACCGGATCAGCCACAACCTCGGCAAGGGACAGGTCTTCGACATAGCTTTCGGAAGCACCAGCCGCGGCGGAGCGGCCAACGACCGCACGGATGCGCTGGAGTTTGGCGGCGACGCTTTCGGCATCGACGGTAGCCGGTTCGTCGCGCGGTGCCGGCATCGGCGGCACATAGATTTCCTCGGCGGATGTTTCGGTGGCGGTCTCAGGCGCGGGTTGGGCCTCGGCACGAATTGGCTGGGGCTCGGCAGCGGCCCGCGCTTCATCAGCAATCGCAGCCCGCAGGACAATTCCTGACGACTCCATTCGTGCTTCGACCCGGCGATCAATCTCGCGCTCGGCAATACGCGCGAGCATATCGGCATCCGGTGTGGGCGGTTCGGCGCCGAAATAGCGGTCGTCCGCCGCAAGATCGCGGAAATACTCCGCTATGGCCTTCATCGTGTCGAAGGAATCGTCGAAGCCTTCGAGCGTGCACGAAAAAGTGCCATAGGAGACGGTCAAAATCTTGCTCGATCCAACCATTCTTTACTCGCTTTCTGCCATTCCCACCGTCAGTCTGTTTATCACCAATTGGTTCGCAACCCGGAACGGAAACGAGATCATGTCGGTGTCATTTTGTGACACTTTTAGGGAATGTTTCCTAAAATGAAGGTAATCTACGGCAGGCCCCATGATTGTTGATCTCGAAGAGGCGGTTACTTTGATTGGCGGCGGCCCGATTGTTGCTGAACTTCTGACTCTGGCGAGAGCCGTTGCCCCGAGAATCGTTGCGGCCGATGGCGGGGCCGATGATGTGCTCGCCGCCGGGCTCTCGCCCGTTGCCATCATCGGAGACATGGACAGTCTGGCGCCCGCGGCGCGCGCGGCCTTCGCAGACCGCTTGTATCACATCCCAGAGCAGGAAACGACCGACTTCGAGAAATGCCTGACGCGGATTGGCGCGCCCTTGGTGATTGGGGTTGGGTTTCTTGGCGGGCGGATGGATCACAGCCTCGCCTCGCTGAACGTTCTGGCGCGGCATCGGGATCGGGCGGTGATCTTGCTGAACGAAGCGGATGTCTGCTGCGTGGTGCCCGAGTTGGGCTTGCGGCTTTCTCTGCCCGAGGGGATGCGCCTGTCGCTCCTGCCCTTGGGTGCGGCGCGGCTTTGGACCGAAGGTCTGCGCTGGAATGTCGAGGGGGCTGAAATGGCACCCGATGGGTTTATCTCGATCTCGAACGAGGTTGCGGGCGAGGTCAGGCTCCGCGCCGAGGGGCCGGTGCTTCTTGCCGTGCCTCTCGAGGGATTCGCCTCGGTCGTCAGCTCCGTGCAAGCCGCCTTTCGCGCAAGATGATGTAAAGCCCCGCGCCGATTGTCACGAGGATGCCAAGCGCGGCGAGGCCATTGGGCAGATCGCGGAAGATCAGCCATCCGATCACCGTGCCGAAGGGGATCTCGAGATACTGCATCGGCGCAAGGGTCGACGCGGGCGCAAAGCGCAGGCTCCACGTCATCAAGAGGTGCGCTGCGGTGCCGACCGAGCCGAGGGCCAACAGTAACCAGCCTGTAGTGAGGTCGAAGCTGGCAAGGCCGCTGCCCGGCAGATCGGGCAGAAAGACCAGAACCGGCAGAAGGATCGCGCTGGCCTGCAAGCCGCTCACCGCCTGAAGAGCGACAGGATCGACCTCTTTGGCAATCTGGCGCGTCACCAGCATGAAGAGGGCAAAGATCACCGCCACGCCGACCGGCAGGAGGGCAGGGGCGCCAACCTCGGCAAAATTGGGTTGGATCACGAGAAGCGTGCCGGCAAAGCCCACGACCGAGGCCCAGAGCCGGTGCGGCCCCACCTCTTCGCCCAGAACGAACTTGCCCAGAAGCAGCATCACGAAGGGCATGACAAAGGCGATGGCCAGCGCATCGGCCAAGGGCAGATAGCGCAGCGAGGTGAACATCGTGCTGATGCCCGCGATATGCAGGAGGGTTCGGATGCTGACCAGAGCCAGTACCCGCCCGCGCAGCATCAAGGTTGCCCCCGACAAAAGCGCAATCGGCAGAAGGATCGCCGCCTGCGCGGCAAAGCGCGTCAGCACCAGCATCCCCAGATCGAGCCGCCCGCCAAGAACCTTCGCCAGCGCATCGCCCAAAGGGGCAAGCACGCAAAAACCGAGCATGAAGAGGATGCCGATATAGGGCCTGTCGATATGGGCGTGGCGTGACATGGCTCAGGACGGGCTGCGCGGTGGCGAGACTTGCGGCATCACCACCGACCCGCGCCGCGCGGTGATGCGCTCGCGATGAACGATGTAAAGGCCCGAGAGCGCGATGATCGCGATGCCCACCCATGTCAGGAGGTTCGGGAAATCGTTGAAGAACAGATAGCCGAGGATCGCCGCGCTGATGAGTTCGAGATAGTGCAGCGGCGCAAGCGTCGTCGAGGGCGCAAAGCGCAGGGCATAGGTCATCAGAAGATGCGCCAGCGCCGAAGCCGCGCCCACCATGCCGAGCCACATCCATTCGATCCCGTGGGGCATCACCGGATCGAGCGTGGGCCAATGGGTGAAATCGGCGATCACGATGAAGGGCAGGCACATGGCGGCGGCCAGCGTCGAGGTGTGGAACTGCATCGCCACGGGGTGCAATTCTTTGGCAAGGCGGCGGGTGATGAGGATGTAGAGCGCAAAGAAAAGCGCCGTTCCAAGCGGGAAGAGCGCCACCGGGCCGAAGGCCACAAAACTCGGCTGGATCACCAGAAGCGAGCCGACAAAACCCACGGTCGAGGCCGCGATGCGGCGCGGGCCGACCTCGTCGCCGAACATGAACTTGCCGAGGAAGAGAAGGATGAAGGGCTCGACAAAGGCGATGGCCAGCGCATCGGCGATCGGCATCACCTGCACGGCGGCGACGAAGCAATAGGTCGAGACGATGAGGTAGATGGCCCGCAGAGCCAGCCGCCCGAGCGAGGCGCGGGGGATCCGCAGGCTCAGCCCCATCACCAGAAGCACCGGCAGCATGATCGCGCCCTGCACGATGAACCGCGCCAGCGTGATCTGGCCCACGGGGATCGTCGCGGCGGCGGCCTTGGAGCCCACGTCGATGAACGGCGCGGTCAGGCAAAAGCCGAGCATCAGAACAACGCCGAGGAGAATGCGATCGTGGGTCATGCCGCGTCCTTGAGGAAAACGGGCCGCGCAGCCCTCAGCAGTTGGGAACGTTGACGGCCAGGCCGCCAAGCGATGTCTCCTTGTATTTCTCGCTCATGTCCACACCTGTTTGCCGCATCGTTTCAATGGCGGCGTCGAGGGGAACGAAATGGGTGCCGTCGCCACGCAGCGCGAGCGAGGCGGCAGACACGGCCTTGATCGCGCCAAGGCCGTTCCTTTCGATGCAAGGAATTTGCACGAGGCCCCGGATCGGATCGCAGGTCATGCCGAGATGATGCTCGAGCGCGATCTCGGCGGCGTTCTCCACCTGCTCGGGCGTGCCGCCCATTACGGCGGCCAAACCCGCCGCCGCCATCGCCGAGGCGCTGCCCACCTCTGCCTGACAGCCGCATTCCGCGCCCGAGATCGAGGCGTTGAACTTGATAAGGCCGCCGATGGCGGCGGCGGTCAGGAGGAAATCAGGCACCTTGGAAACAGTCGCCCCCGGCACATGGTCGAGCCAATAGCGGATCGTCGCCGGAATAACCCCCGCCGCGCCGTTGGTGGGCGCGGTGACAACCTGTCCGCCGGCCGCGTTTTCCTCGTTCACCGCCATCGCATAGGTCGACATCCAGTCGTTGATCGTATGCGGGGCGGAAAGGTTCATGCCGCGCTCGGCCAGAAGCGACTGGTGGATGCCCTTCGCCCGCCGCTTGACCTTGAGCCCGCCGGGCAGGATGCCGTCGTTTTCGAGCCCACGGTTGATGCAGGTGTTCATCACCTCCCAGATCCGAGCGATGCCGGCATCAAGATCGGCGCCTTTGCGGCGGCTGAGTTCGTTCTTGCGCTTCATGTCGGCGACGGTCAGGCCGCTTTCGGCCGCCATGTCGAGCATTTCCTTGGCCGATTTGAACGGGAAGGGGACGGGCGGGCCATCGTCATGGTCCTTGCCTGCGGCCAGTTCCTCTTCTGTCAGAATGAATCCGCCGCCGACCGAATAGTAGGTCACTTGGGTGATCACATCGCCTTGGGCATCGACGCCCTTGATGATCATGCCGTTGGCGTGGCCCGGCAGGTTGGGGCCGTAGTCGAAAACGAGGTGCTCCTTGGGCTGGAATTCCAGCACCGGCAGCCCCTCGGGCGCTACGGTCCCTTCCGCTGCGATCCGCGCCAGCTCGGCCTCGGCCCTCTCGGCGTCATAGTCGTCGGCGCGGAAACCGGCGAGGCCGAGGATCGATGCGCGGTCGGTGGCGTGGCCGACGCCGGTGAAGGCGAGGCTGCCGTGCAGGGTCACGCGCAGGCCCGCGACCTTGAAGGGCTGTTGCCGCAAATGGTCGAGAAACCGCGCGCCCGCGACCATCGGGCCGATGGTGTGCGACGAGGACGGGCCGACGCCCACCTTGAACATATCGAAGACGGAGAGAAACATTTAGAGCGGCGATCCTTCGGGGGGATTGGGGTATTGAGGCTCGGAGAAAGGCTTTGCGCCCAGACCCTCGGCCTCGGCACTGCGGCGCGAGGCTTCGGTCGCCTCAAACCGGCGGGCAAAGGCGAGGAGATTGGGATAGTCGGCAAGCGAGAGCCAGCCGGGATTGTTGCCATAGATCACCGGCCAGCGCAGCAGTGGCGCGAGATAGCAGCCGAGGATTGTTTCCTCTCCAAGCCAATCTGGAGCCGCGTTGTCGAGCAGGTGAAGGTGACTGCGGATCTGAAGATGGACGGAGCGATCCAGCTCGCCCACATGGTCAGCCGAAATCAGCCGCTCGGAATAGAACAGGACGCGCTCTGCCGCGTGCAGCTCGTTGGCGAGCCAGAAAAGCCACTTGAGGCCTGCGCCGCGCTGGGGCGTTCCAGGCGCGGGGAAGAGTTTTCCCTCGCGTTCTGAGAGCCAAAGCAGAATGGCGGCGGTCTCGAAAAGTGCGCCATCGGGTGTCTCGAGCGTCGGGATCAGCCCGTTTGGATTCATCGCCAGATAGGCGGCAGATGCGTGCTCGCCTTTGCTTCGGTCGACAAGCACGGCCTCATAGGGCGCCTGAAGCATCTCGAGCGCCAGTCGCACGCAAAGCGAGGCGTTGTCGGGGGCATAGTGAAGGCGAAGCGGTGTGTTCATGCGCAGACCCTAGGGGATTGACGGCTTTGCGTCTGCCGGAAAGCGACATTTCCTATCGGAAACCGGAAGGGGATGGCCTTCCGCCTCTCGCACCCGCCGCGCTTCTTTCCTATAAGCGAAGAGGAATCCTCTTGGAGCTGCCAGATGACCGACAACCTCTCTCCAATCGACAAGGCCAAATTCGTCGCCGCCAAGCGCGCGACCCAATATGTCCAGAGCGGCATGAAGGTCGGCCTCGGCACCGGTTCGACCGCCGCCTGGCTTGTGAAATGCCTGGGCGAGATGGTCCGCGACGAAGGGCTGAGGATCAAGGGCGTGCCGACCTCGACCCGCACCGCGGAACTCGCGCGGGAGGTGGGCATCGAGGTGATCACTCTCGACGAGGCCAAATGGCTGGATGTGACCATCGACGGTGCCGACGAGTTTGACGCGGATCTCAACCTCATCAAGGGCGGCGGCGGCGCGCATCTTCAGGAAAAGATCGTGGCGACCGCCTCGGATCAGATGGTGGTGATTGCCGATATCTCCAAGCAGGTCGAAACCCTCGGCGCTTTTCCCTTGCCGCTCGAGGTGATCCCTTTCGGTTGGCAGACGACCAAGACGCTCGTCGAAGAGGCGTTGATCGGTCTCGATGTTCTGGGCCGAAATACCAGCCTTCGCATGAAAGGGGAGGCCCCCTTCATCACCGACGAAGGCAATCACATCCTCGATCTGCATCTCAACCGGATCGGCAATCCGCGCCAGCTGAGCCTTGTGCTCAACCAGATCCCAGGCGTGGTTGAAAACGGGCTCTTCATAGATATCTGTGACGCGGTGGTCATCGGCTATGGCGATGGCCGCGTCGAGGTTCGGGATATCAACGAAGGCACGGTGGACGAGATGAAGTATGATTTCCTGACCAAGGACAACATCTTCACCGACATCGCGGATTAGGCATGACTTACGACTACGATCTATTCGTCATCGGCGGCGGCTCCGGCGGTGTCCGGGCGGCGCGGGTGGCGGCGGCAGACGGGGTGCGCGTCGCGCTGGCCGAGGAAGACCGGATGGGCGGCACCTGTGTCATTCGGGGATGCGTGCCCAAGAAGCTCATGGTTTTCGCCAGCGAATTTCGCGAGGCGATCAGCGATGCCCGCGCCTATGGCTGGGATATTGGTGACGGCAAATTTGACTGGAGCGTTTTCCGCACCAAGCTTTATGCCCAGCTCGATTTTCTCGAGGGCGTCTATCGCCGGATGCTCGATACCTCGGGTGTCACGACTTACAACGCCCGGGCAACCGTGAAAGATGCCCATCACGTCGCGCTTTCGACCGGCGAGGTGATCAGCGCGGGCCATATCCTGATTGCGACGGGCGGCCTCCCCGTGCGTCCTGACCAGCCGGGGGCCGAACTTGGTATCACCTCCAATGACATCTTCCACCTTGAAAAGCTGCCCGCCTCGATCCTGATTATTGGCGGGGGCTATGTCGCCTGTGAATTTGCCGGTATTTTCAATGGTCTTGGGTCAAAGGTCACTCAGCACTATCGCGGCGCGCAGATCCTGCGCGGATTTGACGGCGAAGCGCGCGGCATGATCGCCGATCAGATGCGCGACCGAGGGGTCGATCTGCATTGCGGGACGACTATACTGGCCATGGAAAAGCGTGACGACGGAATCTGGGTCAAATCGAGCAATGGTGTCGAGGCAGTCTATGAGCAGGTTCTGTTTGCCACCGGCCGCGCCCCGAACACCGCAGGTCTCGGTTTGCGAGAGGCGGGGGTGGCGCTTGGGTCAAAGGGCGAGGTTGTGGTCGACGACTACTCCCAGTCGAGCGTTCCCTCGGTCTATGCCGTTGGCGATGTGACCAACCGTGTGCAACTGACCCCTGTCGCGATCCGTGAAGGCATGGCCTTTGTGGAGACGGTCTTTCGGGGCAATCCGACCAAGGTCGATCACCACTTGATCCCTTCGGCGGTTTTCACCCAGCCCGAGTTTGGCACCATCGGATTGACCGAAGAGGCCGCGCGCGAACAGGGGCCGATCGAGGTCTACAGCACGAGTTTCCGGGCGATGCAGCACTCGTTCATCGGGCGCAACGACCGGGTTCTGATGAAGCTCATTGTGAGCCAAGCGACACGCAAGGTTCTGGGCTGCCATATCGTAGCCGATCATGCGGGCGAAATGATCCAGCTTGCCGGCATCGCCATCAAGATGGGCGCGACCAAAGAGGATTTCGATCGCACCGTTGCGGTGCATCCGACGATGGCCGAAGAGCTTGTGACCATCAAAACGCCGGTCCGCACCGCTTGATTTTCTGGCTCGCAGACCCAATCTGAGAAAGAACATGCCTCAACAGGGGCGAAAGAGAGAGAAGAACATATGGCTGGAAATTCTGGCGGCCCTTGGGGCGGCGGCGGAGGCAACAGAGGCGGATCCGGAGGCGGCGATGACCAAAATCGCGGCGGTCGGCGCCCCGGCAACGAAGGCCCGCAGATCCCCGAGATCGACGAACTGGTGAACAAGGGCCGTGAACAGCTGCGCGTTCTGATGGGTGGCGGCGGTGGTCGGCGCCAGAACGGTGGCGCGCAGGGCGGCGGCGAAGGCCCGCGCCTGACGCGCGGCACCTTCTTGCTGGGCCTCGGTGCGGCCGCGGTGATGTGGGGCCTTGCCTCTTTCTACACCGTCAAGCCCGAAGAACAGTCGGTCGAGCTTTTCCTCGGCAGCTATTACAAGACCGGCGAGCCGGGCCTCAACTTTGCGCCCTGGCCCTTGGTGACAGCCGAAGTCATTCCGTTCACCTCGGAGCGGATCATCGAGATCGGCACTTCCCGCTCCGGGCAGGATGCGGGCCTGATGCTGACCGGCGACGAGAATATCGTCGACATCGATTTCCAGGTGGTCTGGAACATCTCGAATTCGCAGGAATTCCTGTTCAACCTCGCCGATCCGGCCGCGACCATCGAAGCGGTCGCGGAATCGGCCATGCGCGAGATCATCGCTCAGTCGCAGCTTTCGCCCATTCTCAACCGCGACCGCGGCGCGATCAGCGACCGGTTGACCGACATGATCCAATCGACGCTCGACAGCTATCAAAGCGGCGTCAATGTCGTCCGGGTCAACTTTGACAAGGCCGACCCGCCCGAGCCCGTTATCGCCTCGTTCCGCAAGGTGCAGGACGCCGAGCAGGAGCGCGACCGTCTGCAGAACGTGGCCGATGCCTATTCGAACCGCGTTCTGGCCGAGGCCCGCGGTGAAGCGGCCCAAGTGCTCGAGCAGGCCGAAGGCTATCGCGCTCAGGCCATCAACGAGGCCGAGGGTGAGGCGAGCCGCTTCCTCGCGGTTCTGACCGAATACCAGAAGGCACCTGAAGTAACCCGTCAGCGCCTCTATCTCGAAACCATGGAAAAGGTGCTTGCTGGCATGAATGTGATGCTGCTCGACGAAGCGGCGCAGGGCGGGCAGGGGGTCGTTCCCTATCTGCCGCTGAATGAACTTGGCCGAACCACCACGGGAGGGAGCAACTAATGGGACGCTCAGCCTTTCTCATCCCGGCTCTGGTGGCGGTGATTGCCGCCGCCCTGTCCTCGATCTTTATTGTCGATGAACGCCAAAAGGTTCTGGTGCTACAGTTCGGCCAGATCGTGAAGGTTCAAGAAGAACCCGGCCTCGGCTTCAAGATCCCGCTCATTCAAGAGCTTGTGCGCTATGACGACCGGATCCTGAGCCGCGATATGACCTCGCTCGAGGTCACCCCGTCGGATGACCGCCGCCTCATGGTCGACGCCTTCGCCCGCTACCGGATCGTTGATGTCGAGAAGTTCCGGCAGGCTGTCGGTGCGGGTGGTCAGGAGCTTGCCGCCAATCGGCTTGATTCCATCCTTCGTGCCAACACACGCGAGGTCTTGGGTTCGGTAACGTCGAACGAGGTTCTCTCGGCGGATCGGGCGGCGCTGATGCTGCGCATCCGCAATGCGGCGATTGACGAAGCGCAGGATCTGGGGCTTCAGGTCATCGACGTGCGGCTGAAGCGCACCGATCTTCCGCCTTCCAACCTTAACGCGACCTACGAACGGATGAAGGCCGAGCGCGAGCGAGAGGCCGCCGACGAGATTGCCCGAGGCAACGAAGCCGCGCTGCGTGTCCGCGCCTTGGCCGATCGGACGGCGGTTGAGCTGGTCTCGGACGCGCGACGCCAGTCCGAAATCATCAGAGGCGAGGCCGACGCCAAGCGAAACGCCACCTACGCCGATGCGTTTGGTCGCGATCCCGAGTTCTTCGAGTTCTACCGCTCGATGACAGCCTATGTTCGCGCCATCGGCGGCGGCAACGGCTCGATCGTGGTCTCGCCCGACAGCGATTTCTTCAACTATCTGCTGTCGGATCAGGCGAAGGCTACGCAGTAAATGTCGACGATCGTTCTGGCGATCGGATCGGTTCTCGTGGTGGAGGGGCTGGTTTATGCACTGGCCCCTTCTGCCATCGAGCGCCTGTTCGAAGCCTACCGCAGCCTTTCCATCGACCAACGCCGCGCGATGGGCCTTGCCTCGATCGCAATCGGCGTCCTTCTGTGCTGGCTGGCCCGGCTGATGGGCGTCTGACCTCCCCCTCACGCGCAAGTGACGCGGCGGGATTGGCCGTGCGTTGCCATTCCGGCCCGCCGATAGGATGATCGCAGGTGTCCGCACCAAAAGGGCGGTTCGATTAGAAAACAGGAGTTTGTCGTGATTCCGAGATCCGTCGTTGCAGCACGTTCAACCTCGCGCCCGGCATCTGTGATGCTGCTCGCGCTGTCCATTGTCGTGCTCATCTTTGCGCAGGCTGTGCCGAGCCCGGCCCAGTCGCGCCCCGATACCTTCGCCGATCTGGTCGAACAGGTCAGCCCCGCCGTCGTCAATATCACAACGACCACAGTCATCGAGGCGCGGACCGGCGCGGACGGCATGACGCCGCAAGAAAACCCCTTCAAGGGGACGCCTTTTGAAGATTTCTTCAATGATTTCAACAATCAGGGTCTCGGGCCCCTGGGCCCGCAGCGGGCGACATCGCTTGGCTCGGGGTTTGTCATTTCCGCTGACGGCTATGTCGTCACCAACAACCATGTGATCGAAGATGCCGACGAGATCATGGTCGAGTTCTTTTCCGGCGAAAGCCTGCCCGCAAAGCTGATCGGCACCGATCCGGCGGTCGATATCGCGCTTCTGAAGGTGGATGCCTCCGATCTCGCCTTCGTCGGTTTTGCCGACAGCGATACCGCCCGCGTGGGCGATTGGGTTCTGGCTGTGGGCAACCCGCTGGGGCAGGGCTTCTCGGTTTCGGCGGGCATTGTCTCGGCCCGCAACCGCGAGCTTTCCGGCACCTATGACGACTACATCCAGACCGACGCCGCAATCAACCGTGGCAACTCGGGCGGCCCCTTGTTCAACCTCTATGGCGATGTGATCGGCGTGAATACCGCGATCCTGTCGCCCAATGGCGGCTCGATCGGCATCGGGTTCTCTATGGCCTCGAACGTGGTCAAGGCTGTTGTCGACCAGCTCATGCAATACGGCGAAACCCGCCGCGGCTGGCTTGGCGTGCGCATTCAGGATCTGAGCGAGGATATGGTTGACGCCATTCCGGGCCTCACCTCGACCGCTGGCGCGCTGGTCACGGACGTGCCTGAAGGGCCGGCCTTTGATGCAGGCATCCAGCCCGGCGATGTGATCTTGCGCTTCAACGGCCGCGACGTGCCCGACACCCGCGCCTTGGTGCGGATGGTCGGTGCGGCGCCGGTCGGTATGGAGGCGACGGTCGATGTCTTGCGCGGGGGTGACGAGATCACCTTCAGCGTAACCCTCGGCCGCCGCGAAACCGCCGAGGCCGCGCAAAGCGGCACGCCCGCGCCGAAGGAGCCGCAACTCGAGGAGATCCTCGGTCTGGCCGTATCGGAGCTGACGCCGGAGATGGTCGATAAATACCAGACCGGCGATGTGAAGGGCGTCGTGATCACCTCGGTCGCGCCGCTCAGCGATGCCGAGGACAAGGGCCTTGCGCCCGGCGATATCATCACCGAAGCCTCGCAAGCGCCGTTGTCGAGCATCTCGGAACTGAAGGACCGGATCGGCGAGGCGCAAGACAGCGGACGCAAGTCTATTCTCCTCAAGATCAGCCGGGGCGGCGAGCCGATGTTTGTCGCACTTTCGGTCAAGGAATGATCGGGCCGACAAACGATAGCGGGGGCGCCTTCGGGCGCCCTCATCTGTTTCAGGGCGCTGATGAAAATGTGAGGAAATTTGAGCCGCAAAGGGCGGTTTTGACGCGTAAATGGGGCGGATTCAGACTGGCGCAGAGGGATTGGCTCGCCTATCTAATGCGCCGGACCTGAATAAACGGAAACGGGCAGATGGCGAAAATCACCTATATCGAGTTTGGCGGCAAAGAGCATAACGTCGATGTGCCCAATGGCCTGACGGTCATGGAAGGCGCGCGCGACAATGGCATCCCGGGGATCGAGGCCGATTGCGGCGGCGCCTGCGCCTGTTCGACCTGCCATGTCTATGTCGATCCCGGTTGGGTCGACCGTCTTCCGCGCAAGGATGCGATGGAAGAGGATATGCTCGATTTCGCCTACGAGCCCGATCCCGCCCGTTCGCGCCTGACCTGTCAGCTCAAGGTCTCGGACGCGCTCGATGGCCTGCGCGTCTTCATGCCGGAAAAGCAGATCTGATGCGGCGCTGGCCGGGCCTGCTCTCAGGGGCGCTGCTTGGCCTGATGCCACTGGCCGCCACGGCCGAGATCGTGTCGGCCACCTATGCCGAACCCACCCAGCGCTATCAGCATGGCGTCTTTGGCGAGACCGAGGAGTGGGGCGCCTTGGCCTTCGAGCTGAGCTCGGGCCAAAGAATCATCCTCCGCCTTCCCGAAACCCGCGTGTTCGAAGACATCGCCCCGCGGCTTGCCGATGTGGATGGCGATGGCGCGCCCGAAATGGTCGTCGTCGAGACCGACATAGCGCTCGGCGCACGGCTCGCGATCTATGACGAGGCGGGGTTTGTCGCCGCGACCCCCTTTATTGGCCAGACCCACCGCTGGCTGGCACCGATCGGCGCGGCGGATCTCGACGGGGATGGCTTGGTGGAACTGGCCTATATCGACCGTCCGCATCTTGCCCGCCTGTTGCGTGTCTGGCGCTTTGAGGGTGGTGCGCTTGTCGAGGTGGCTCAGGCCGAGGGGCTGACCAATCACCGCTTGGGCGATCCCGCCATCAGCGGTGGCTTGCGGGATTGCGGCGAGGGGCCAGAGATGATCACCGCCGATGCGCGCTGGTCGCGCCTCGTCGCCTCGCGCCTTGTTGGCGATGGGATCGAGAGTCGTATTCTCTCGGACGGCGTGGACTTTGCAGCCGCTCTTGACTGCCGGCTACCCTAGACCCAGAGCGCCACAAGCACCGCCAGCGCCGCGATTTCGCTTAGTTGCTGGGTGGCCCCTAGGATATCCCCCGTCTGCCCGCCGATCTTGTCGTGGGCGATCCGCCCTGCGGCAAAGGCTGTCGCGGCGACAAAGGCTGCAACTGGGACGACCGTAAGGCCGAGGCAAACAAATCCGACCAAGCCCGCGGCGATAAAGCCAAACCGCACAGTATCTTGGGATGGTTGGCCGACCCCCTGGCTCAGCCCAGAAGGGCGCGCCGCGGGGAGCCACGCCATCAGCGCCGCCATCGGCGCTCGACTTATGGCAGCGACCCCGATCAGGGCGCCCCAGACATGGCCGGTCGCCAAGAGCGCCGAGAGCGCCGACCAGCGCAGGATCATCGCCAGCACAAGCGCCAAAACGCCATAGGTGCCGATCCGGCTGTCTTTCATGATCTCGAGCCGCCGGTCGCGGTCATAGCCGCCCCACAGGCCATCGGCGCTGTCGGCCAGCCCGTCTTCGTGCATGGCTCCGGTGCAGATCACCTGAACTGCGATGACAAGGGCGGCTGCTATCCCCGCCCCAAGGCCAAGCCAGAGCGAAAGAGACGCCGCAACCGCAGCGATCAGGCCCAAGAGCGCACCTGCCAACGGCCAGGCCCATGATGCGGCGGCGCCACGTTCCTTGGCAGATTCGACGTTGACCCTGACCGGCAAGCGGCTCAGAAGCCCGAGCCCTTGCAGCACATCCTGAACCGGTTGGCTGAAACGAACTTCGGAAATGTCGGGATCGGGCATCGCTGCGACCTTTCTTACCTTTCCCTTGCTGTCAGGACGGTTAGACAGAACCGGCACAGAAGGCAACGAGGACACCATGACGGCCCCTTTCTCCACACTCAACGAATTTCGCGCGGTTTTGGCCCGCCAGCCGGGGATCGACACCGCCGCCGAAGCAGGGGCGCAGGAGCGTAACGTCCAGCTCACCAAACCGCCCGGAGCCCTCGGTCGCCTCGAAGACCTCGCGATCTGGTATGCCGGCTGGCGCGGCAATCCGCGCCCCGCGATCGAGGCGCCACAGGTGATCGTTTTCGCAGGCAACCACGGCGTCTGCGCCCGTGGCGTCTCGGCCTTTCCGGCGGAGGTGACCGTGCAGATGGTGGCAAATTTCAAGGCGGGCGGGGCGGCGATCAACCAGCTCTCCAAGGCTTTTGGCGCCAAGATGGATGTCTACGCGCTCGATCTGGATACCCCGACCAAGGATTTCACCGCCGATGCGGCGATGACCGAGGCCGAATGCGTCGCCGCGCTGGCGACCGGCTGGAACGCGGTCGATCCGAAGGCCGATCTTCTGGTGACCGGCGAGATGGGCATCGGCAACACGACCTCGGCGGCGGCGATGTCGGCCGCACTTTTCGGTGGCTCGGGCGCCGAGTGGGCCGGGCGCGGCACTGGCGTTGACGACGCGGGCCTTGCCCGCAAGTCGGCGGTGATCGACGAGGCGCTGGCGCTGCATGATACGGCCCTGTCCGATCCCCTTGAAGTGCTGCGCCGCCTTGGTGGGCGCGAGCTTGCCGCGATGGCGGGCGCAATTGCTGCGGCGCGGGCGCACCGGATTCCGGTGATCCTTGACGGGTTCATCTGCTCCGCCGCCGCCGCTTCTTTGGCCAAGGCGCAGGAGGGGGCGCTCGATCACGCGGTCGCGGGCCACAAGTCCGCGGAAGGGGCGCACGCACGGCTCTTGGACGCGCTCGGCAAAGAGCCGCTTCTTCAACTCGGCCTGCGCCTAGGCGAAGGCTCGGGCGCGGCGCTGGCGATCGGCGTCTTGAAAGGCGCGGTCGCCTGCCATTCCGGCATGGCGACATTCGCCGAGGCCGGCGTCTCGGAAGGCTAGGCTTCGGCCTGTTCGTCGGGGGCGGCCCGCGCCGCCTCCTTCGACCTCTGCTGTCGCGCCGCAAGCGCGGCTTCAAGCTCGGAATAAAGCTCTTTCACCCGCGCGCTGTATTCGGCGTTCTTTTCGATGGGAATGCCGGGTTTCCATAAAGCGGCCAGCTCTTTGAGCGACGCGCGGTCGTGGTGGAAGAACTCGTCCTCCGCCTCGGCCGCCTCGTATTCCGAGAAGCCGAGGTTTTCGAGCACATAGCGGCCCGCGCGGAGCGAGCTGTCGAACATCTCGCGCACGATGTCGTCGGCGCCCGCTTCATAAAGCTCGTAGACGCTGACCTCGTCCCTAGCCCGTGCGACGATGTGCAGATCTTCCCGCAACTGGCGGGCATATTTGACAAGCTTGACCGCGGCCGCATGATCGTCGACCGCCACCACGAGCACCTTGGCGTTTTCGATGCCGGCTGCCTTCAGCAGGTCGGGGCGGGTCGGATCGCCGAAATAGCCTTTGTGTCCGAAAGACCGCATCGTCTGGACCACGGTCATATCGTTGTCGAGAACCACCGATTTGAGGCCGACACTCCGCACAAGCGCATTGACCGTCTGGCCGAACCGGCCAATCCCGGCGATGATCACAGATCCGGTTTCATCGATCTCGTCGGGTTCGGGGTCTGGCTCGGATTTGAGCCATCTTGTCCGGTTCTCATAAAGGATGAAAAGAAGCGGCGTGATCAGCATCGACAGGGCGATGATCAGCACAAGCTTCTGCCCGAGCGCCACACCAAGAACGCCGGTAGCGGCGGCGAAGGAGACAAGCACAAAGCCGAATTCACCCGCCTGACCGAGGCCGAGGGTAAAGAGCCAGCGGTCATGCGGTTTGAGTTTCCAGAGCCGCGCCAGCACATAAAGAACGCCGATCTTCACGCCGATCAGCAGCAGGGTGAGGGCGAGAATGCGGAACGGGTCGCCAAAGAAGCCTGCGAAATCGAAACCCGCGCCCACGGTGATGAAGAAAAGCCCGAGGAGCAGGCCCTTGAAGGGCTCGAGGTCGCTTTCAAGCTCATGCCGGAATTCAGAGTTGGCAAGGACGACGCCCGCCAGAAAGGTGCCAAGGGCGGGTGAGAGACCGACGAAATCCATCAGCACCGCGATCGAGACGACCATGAGAAGGGCGAAGGCCGTATACATCTCGCGCAGCCGGGCGTGGTGGATATAGCGGAAGAGCGGGCGGGTCAGGAAAACCCCGGCGAAGATGATGAAGAAGATCGCGCCGACGGTGATCAGCGTAAGGCCCCAGCCGGGAATGCGGTCGGCGTAGGAGACGAGGCTGAGCGCATCGGGCGCGGCGTGGCCATCTGCCGTGGTGTGCGGCACCAACCTGCCCGAGACCGCCAAAAGCGGCAGAAAGGCCAGCATCGGGATCACCGCGATGTCTTGGGTGAGCAGCACCGAGAAGACATTGCGCCCACCCGCGGTCTGGATCAGGCCCTTCTCTGTCAACGTTTGAAGTACGATCGCGGTTGACGAGAGCGACAGGATCAGGCCAATCGCCAGGGCCTCTTCCCAGGGCTGTTTCATCATGTAGGTCAGCCCCATGATGACCCCCGTCGTCAACGCTACCTGAAGCCCCCCCAACCCCAGAAGCTTGTGGCGCATATCCCAAAGGGTGCGCGGCTCAAGCTCGAGGCCGATCAGGAACAGCATGACGACCACGCCGAACTCGGCAAAATGCTGAAGGCCGGCGGTGTCGTTGCCGGTCAGGCCGAGGATCGGGCCGATGACGATACCGGCGGCGATATAGCCCAGAACCGATCCAAGGCCCAAACGCGCCGCCAATGGAACCGCGATCAAAGCGGCACCGAGAAAGATTGTCGCCTGAAGAAAGAAGTTTTCCATAGCCCCTTCTCGCAAGCGGAGGGGCGCTTCGCAACTCGACTTCGGGTGAATAGGGGCGCGGCGGAGAGAAATCGCCGAGTTGGGAAGAAAAGCGCTCAGCCCGTCGGCATTTCAAGCGTATAGGTCCGACCGCGCTTGGTATAGGTCAGCGCATTGTCGCCAATCGAGGTGACGCGGCCGCCGTCGAGCTCGTCGCCAACGCGCACCAGAAGGATCCGGCCAAAGGACGTGCGAAGCATGGCGCGCCGGTCATTGGCGGGGCCCATGAGGCCGATCAGCGCCAGATCGCGGAGGGACAAGGCGTTGTCCACCGTCGCCGCCTCGGCGACCGATCTTGGAACCGGTCCGCTTGAGCCTTGCACGATTGCGGGGGCAGCGGCGGGCTTGGGAGCGGTGCTGGCGGAAGCGACGACCTGGTCAAAGTTGCGGGGTCTGGATTGCGGTCGTTCTGAAGAGGCCACGGCCAGTTCTGTTGCGTCCGCGAAGGGATCGCCTGCGACTGCCGCCAAAGCTTCAGCGATCGCGTCAGCGGGCGCTTCGGCGACAACAAGGCTCTCGGGCCGGGATTTGGGGCGGATGCCGGAAAGCTCGTCGAACGTCCGCCCACCGAGCGAAGCGCGTTCGATAGTTTCGGCCAGTTCTGTGGGGCGGGCATTCGGGCGTTTGCCGGCAAGGGCGGGGTCAACCGGGCCGGCCACCTCAAGGGCTTCCGGTTCTTCGCCTTGTGCATCGGTGGCTGTCTCTTCCACGGTTTCAAAGATCGGCCGCTGAGGCGGTACCAGCGCAGGCGTTCCGGCGACCACGACGATGCCGCTGGGCAAAAGCGTCCCTTCGGCGGTGGCGAGAATGAAGCCCTCGGCATCCCGCTGATAGACGGTTCCGGGGGGTGGCGGCAGAGCCTGCGCCTCGAGCGGTGCATCGCGGCCGGTACGCAAAAGGTCGGGCAGGGCGATTGCGTCCGCGCCGCCGATTGCGGGATCAATCGCCGCAAGGAAGATCCTGTCAGACGATTCCGTTCGCGGCGTCAACGGCAGGCGGGGCGCGCGCAACCAGACGCCCGTGGTGGCATAGATGCGTTCCGCTTCTGCCGGGCTCAGCACAGTCGGCGACGAAACCACCGGCAGCGACACAGCCTCGGCTGTGCCGGTGTCGGTGGTCTCGGATGCGGCTAGGATCTCGTCGGATGTTGCCTCGTCAGGCGGGATCTCGTCCGGTGGTAAATCGGCTAGATCCGCCAAATCGGACAGCTCTTCCTCGTTGGCGGTGGGCGTTTCGGTTTCCGGAGTGACAATGGCAGGATCTCCGAAAGCGACGTCGATCACCGCGTCCTGCGGGCCAAAGATCAGGCGCGAGAGCGAGGTATCAGTAACCGAGGCCCAGATGCCGACAGCGGCAAGGAAGACCAGAAGGATCGCTGTCAGGACGAGCCAAAGATATCGCCCCATGAAAACACTTTGATCCTTGCCCTTTGGCCCACCACCTTCTCCTGAGGAAGCCCCATCTGCAACTTTTGAAAGTGGACTTCTGCGGTTCAGAGTTCCATTGGCCTCTGCCCTTGCGGTGGCCGAACCGACCGCCAAAATTGACTTGATTTCGTTTTTTCGGGCCGAGCCGGAATCCTCCTCGGCGTCTTCGTCAAGATCGTCGATCTCGTCAATTCCCTCGGCCGGCTCGAGCGAGGCGCTGGCATACTTCATGGCACTCGGTAGTGGAGGCATCTGGCTGGGTGATTTGGTCTCAGGCTTTCCAAGCGGCGGAGGATCTTGCCGATTTCTGCTTGAAAAGACAGGCTCGCCGCCAACTTCGCGCCCCGAGACCTCAGGAGCAGGGCGGACCATTCTTGGCAAGTCCGTGTCTGCTCTCAACGGTTTGGTCCGGCTTGCAAAGACCGGAGCGTCAGCGGCATCTTCGCGCGGTCCGATGCTCGCATGAGCCTCAGCTTGTTCCGCAATATCGCCAGATTCCATCGTTTGATCTGCGGCAGCGGCATCGCCCGATATGTCCTTGGGACCCGTCTCCAACTCGAATTTGAGGGGGCCCGCGGTTTTTGCCGCCATGTTGTCCATGTCTCCGCTCTCGGCCGGCTCTTCGCCTGTTTCCGCGTCGACAGCTTCCTCAGGCTCAGGCGGCCGTGAGGGCCGAGATTTTCCAATCACGAAAACCGCAACATCATCGCGTTCGTATTCGCCGCTTGGTTCGACATTGCCAAAGAAGACTTCTCCAACGAAAATCCCGGCTTCAGGAACGGCAGCAAACGAGACCGGTTGAAAACGGTGCTCGCGTGCGAATGCGACCGCTTCGTCAAGGGTTTCTCGCGCGACCGCAGCCATATAGGTTTTTTCGCCGTCGGCGCTGGAGTCGATCGCCAGCTCGTCAAGAGCATATGGGGTTTTACCATCAAGCGCGGAGCGGATTTCGGCGTCGTTGGCATTTGGGTTATCAAGTGCAAGGTATTTGATCTGATCGTTGGGGATGAGGATCTTGGTCCGCATGCCCGATGGGTCCAACGCCTGCGCGGTGCGGCGCAGCATGGTCAGCTCTCCGGCGAGATCTTCGGCGTCAAAGGCGGCCTCGCCGACGAGGTGCCAGCCTCCCGGAACACGGTGCAGCAGGCGGATCCCGTCAAACGAGAGCGAAAGGGCAAAATTCGGTTTCATTGGGCTCGATTAGCATTGTTGCTTCAGGTGAGGAATGTATCGGCACGGGCCTGCCTCGGCTACAGCAACTTCCCGCCCATTCGGGGTTTTCGGCGGAAATTGGATGACGGCGTGGCGAGGGTGGAGCATCTTGCGCTCAGGTTTCAGTCCCCGAGGTGTCCCATGAATATTCTGTTCCGCTTCGGCGTCGTGGTCTCGCTCGTGTTTTTGCCATTGGCCACAATCGCCGAGGAGGGCCCGCGCACGATCTCTGTCAGCGCTGAAGGCGACGTGAGCCTTGCCCCGGATATGGCCAGCCTGATTCTCGGCGTCATGGCGGAAGCAAAGTCGAGCCGCGATGCGCTCGATCAAGCCGGGCGGGCAATGCAGGCGATCTTGGACTTCGTGGCGACGCAGGGGATCGAGCCGCGCGATGTTCAGTCGAGCGCGATCCGCCTCATGCCGCGCTATGGGCGCAATTCGATGGGCCAGATCGACTACAAGATTATCTCTGGATACGGCGCTGAGACGACGATCAGCCTAATCGTGCGGGATCTCAATATCGTTGGCGATTTGCTGGCCGGCGCCGTCGAGGCCGGGGCCAACCGCGTCGATGGTATCAGTTTCGGTCTTCAGAACGAAACCGAAGCGCTCGACGAGGCGCGTCGTCTGGCGGTGGCGGAGGCGCGGCGCAAGGCGGGACTCTTGGCCGAAGCGGCGGGCGTGGGCCTTGGGCCGCTTCTGCAACTGACTGAAATGGGAAGCCCTTCCTACCGGATGGAGGTGGCCTCAATGGCGATGGATATGCGGGCCGATGTCGCGCCGGTGCCGGTCGCTCCGGGCGAGATCAGCTTTTCCGCCAGCGTGAGCCTCGTCTACCAAATCGCTGACTAGAAAAGGAAAACGCCGGGGGAAGCCCCGGCGTTTCTGCGACTTGTCAGGCGGTGGCTTTCGCCAGCGCTTGATCTAGATCGGCGATCAGATCGTCGGCGTCCTCGATGCCGATCGACAAACGGACCACTTCGGGCGCAGCCCCGGCTGCACGCTGCTGCTCCACCGTCAGCTGCCGGTGCGTGGTCGAGGCGGAGTGGATCACCAGCGAGCGCGCATCTCCAAGGTTGGCGACGTGGCTGAAAATCTCGAGGCTGTCGACGAGCTTGACGCAGGCCTTGTAGCCACCCTTCACCGCGAAGGTGAACAGCGCACCCGCGCCCTTCGGGCAGATGCTTCCGACCCGCTTGTGATAGGGCGAGGACTTGAGGCCCGCATAGGTCACATAATCCACCCGCGGATCGTTCTCGAGCCATTCGGCCACGCGCTTGGCGTTGGCGACGTGTTTATCCATCCGCAGCGAAAGGGTCTCGATGCCCATCAGCGTATAATGCGCGGCTTGCGGGTTCATGGTCATGCCGAGGTCGCGCAGGCCGATGGCGATGGAATGGAAGGTGTAGGCCAGAGAGCCAAAGGTCTCATGGAAGCGCAGGCCGTGATAGGCGGGCTCGGGGGCGCTGAGCGAGGGGAACTTGTCGGAGGCTGACCAGTTGAACTTGCCGGAATCGACCACGCAACCGCCGGTCACCGTGCCGTTGCCGGTGAGGTATTTGGTGGTCGAATGGACCACCAGTGTCGCACCATGTTCGATCGGGCGGCAGAGGTAGGGCGTGGCCGAGGTGTTATCGACGATCAGCGGGATGCCCGCCGCGTCAGCGATGGCCGCAAGGGCGGGAAGATCAGTGACATATCCGCCGGGGTTGGCGATCGTCTCGCCAAAAATGGCGCGGGTATTGTCGTCGATCGCGGCTTTGACCGCCGCCAGATCGTCGAAATCGACAAACTTGGCCGACCATCCAAAGCGTTTGAATGTCTGGCTGAACTGGGTGATCGTGCCGCCGTAGAGCCGCGAGGAAGCGACGATGTTGAGGCCCGGTCCCATCAAGGGGAATAGCGCCATGATCTGCGCCGCATGGCCGGACGAGCAGCAGACAGCCCCCGCGCCGCCCTCGAGCGTGGCGATGCGCTCCTGCAGGGCTGCCACGGTCGGGTTCGTGAGGCGCGAGTAAATGTAGCCCACTTCCTGAAGGTTGAAGAGGGCTGCCGCATGATCGGCGTCGCGGAAAACATAGGCCGTGGTCTGATAGATCGGCACCTGCCGCGCGCCGGTCGCGGGATCGGGGCGGGCGCCTGCGTGGATCTGAAGCGTATCGAAGCCGTAGGTGGGGCCTTGGGTCATTGGAAACTCCCTGAAGAAATGGATCGGGCCGAGCCTAGAACGAAACCCTGCCGGCCCTCAACGGCGAGATGCGGAGAACTGCGAAAAAGGAGGAGATTGCGAGGAAATGTCGTGGGGCGGGATAAAGGTGTGTTCGGCGGGGCAGGATTGGAAGCCTGTCCTACCGCATCCAGAACCCTTCGGATTTCAGCTTGTTGCGGATCTGCTGCTCGCGGCGGGGCAGGTCGTTCTGGTCGAAGAGTGCCCGCGCCTTGCGGCCACGGCCTTGGAAGATCATCCGTTTGGCGGGCTCATAGCCCTTGAGGAGCTTTTTGATCGGGTTGGGCGCGGTGACGGCCTCAAGCACCTCGACCACACGGTCGCTTTCCCGCGCATAGAGAAGCGGCAGGAGGCGATAGTGGCAGGTCACATCCCCGTCGAGCCCGTCAAGGTCCGGCCCCGGCCGCCCGCCGCCGAAGGAGTGAATGACAAGCGGCAGCGCCACCTGATCGAGCCAGGGGTCGAGCGGCTGGAGCGCCATCGCTTCGGGTGGATCGTTGCGGATGGAGAGGGCGTAGTCGAGGAAGCGCTCGCCAAAGGCGCGGGGATCGGCGCCGAAGAACCAGCCCGCGTTGAAATAGAGATAGCGGCCCCAGTATTCGTCGGGTTGGCTCAGGTCGAGCGAGCTTTGGAAATCGAGGCCGAAGCGGTCGTAGAGCGATTTCCATATTGCGGCATAGCCCGGCCAATACAGGTCTTCGACCGGCCATGTCCCCTCGCGGCGCATCGAGGCGGCGGGGCGCGCGAAATCGAAAGGGACGCGGGCCAGATCGCCGGTGATGAGCGTGTCGGTGTCGAGAAACAGGAACGGCTCGCCGGCAGGCAGGGCGGCCAGCCCCTCGATCTTGTTGCCATAGGCGTAGGCCGCGCCGAAATGGCCGCTTTCGAAAGGCACAACCTCGGCCCCCAGCTCCGCGAGATAGTCTTTCACCGCCCCATCCATGCGTGGATCGTTGGGCCAGAGAGGCCCCGGCTGCGGCTCGGCCACGATCAGGCGTCCGGCGAAATCGGGCGACGTGGCCCGAAGTGAGGCCGCAAGGATCAGTGCCTCATATTGCAGCCGCCCCCCTTGCCCGATGCAGAGGATATTGAAATGTATTGGTTTTCTGCTCTTCGCTGCCATGGCCTGCCCGGTGTTTTGCACGACTATAGGGCCTGTCTCCCTCGGGCAAAAGCGTTCAGCGGGTGACGAAGTGCAAATCCTGATACTGGGCCCGCAGGGCGCGGGTCTCGGCGGCGAGGCTTTCGGGATCGTTCGTTGTCAGCGCCCGTGCGACGAGGGCGGCAATCTCGCCCACATTCTCACGGGTGACACCCCAACGGACAAGCTCTGGCGTGCCGATCCTGAGGCCATTGAGATCCCCCTCGACCGGCGCGATGGGCAGGCCGATGCCGCAGGCCAGAAAGCCCGCCTTGCGGAGCTTTTTCGAGGCGGTCTGCCCGCCGCCGAAGGGCGCGGCCTCGACCGCGAACTGGTGCGAACGGGTAAAGCCCTGTTCCTTGCCGTAGACGGGGATGCCCGCTGCATCGAGGGCGGCGGCAAAGGCGCGGGAGGTGGCGATCATCTCATCGGCATAGGCCGCGCCATGCGTGAGCCAATCGGTCATGGTCATCGCCAGTGCCGCGCTCTTGGCCGCGTCGAAATTCGCGGTCATGCCGGGGAAGGCGATGGCGTCGAGCCTGCGGGCGATCTCGGCGTCGTTGGTGACGATGAGGCCGCCGGCGGGGCCACCGAGGCTCTTGTAGGTGCTCATCGTCATCAGATGCGCGCCTTCGGTCAGCGGATTGGCCCAGGCCTTGCCCGCGATGATCCCGCATTGGTGCGCGGCATCGAAGAGGACCAGCGCCCCCACCTCGTCGGCAATCGCCCGCACCTCGCGCACCGGATGCTCGAAGAGGTTGAGGCTCGCGCCGATGGTGATGAGCTTGGGCCGCGCCGCGCGGGCGAGCTTGCGCAGGGCGTCGATATCGACCGTATATCCATCTTCATTGACCGGGGCGTTCAGGGTCTTGAGGCCATACAGCCCGGCGCATCCGTCTGCGTGATGGGTCACATGGCCACCGATATTCGGCGGTGGCGCGATGATCGTGTCGCCCGGCTGGCATATCGCCATGAAGCCAAAGAGGTTGGCGATGGCCCCCGAAGGCACGCGGATCTCGGCGTATTTTGCGTCGAAAACCTCGGCGCAGAGCTCGGCGCAAATCACCTCGATCTCTTCGATGGCTTCGAGTCCCATCTCGTATTTGTCGCCCGGATAGCCGAGCGAGGGGCGCGAGCCGATGCCCGAGGCCAGAAGCGCCTCGGCGCGGGGGTTCATCACGTTGGTGGCGGGGTTGAGGTTGAAACATTTCCGCTCGTGAATCCCGCGGTTCTCGGCCGCCAGCGCCTCGATCCGCGCGGCATTCTCGGCGGGCGAGGCCTTGGCTGCGCGCGCGGCGATCTCCATCACCCGCGCCTCGCTTGCAGCCGGAACCCAGTAGCGTTCTTCGAGCATTTCATCCTCCCAGATGGTTTGGGGAAGAAGACGGCACGAGACGCGCAATCGCAATCCCGAATTTGGGAGCGACCTGTCACGAAAGAAAGGGGGTAAATGGTGGGCGACCCTGGAATCGAACCAGGCGTGGGTCTCCCCGGCGGAGTTACAGTCCGCTGCCGCACCTTGCAGCTCGTCGCCCGAAACCGACCCAAAGGCCGGTTTGCGAGGGGGTGAATATGATGCGCGGCGGGGGGCGTCAACAGGAAAATCCCGAGGCTCCAGCGCCAGATCACGCTTGCCTCGGGGCCTTGGCAGAGCCATTGAAGGGCGAGCCGAAGGAGAGCGCCATGAAGAAGCCCAAGTGGGTCATCGAAAAGGAACAGGCCAAGCGGGCGGCCGCGGCCGAGACCGTCTGGCTTTTTGGCCTTCATGCGGTGCGCGATGCGCTGATGAACCCGCGGCGCGAGCGGCTCAGGCTTGTGGTGACGAAAAACGCCGAGGCCAAACTGGCCGACGCGATTGCGGCAAGCGGGATGGAGCCCGAGATTTCCGACCCGCGCAAATTCGCGGCCCCGATCAGTGAAGAGTCGGTCCATCAGGGTGCGGCGCTTGAGGTGAAGCCTCTCAATTGGGGGAGCCTTGAGGATGTGGCGCTGGGAGAGGGGCCGATGCCGCCGCGTATCGTCATGCTCGATCGTGTGACCGACCCGCATAACGTCGGCGCGATCCTGCGCTCGGCGGAGGTGTTTGGGGCGCGGGCGGTTGTCGGTGTTCAACGCCATTCGGCGCCCGAAACCGGGGCGCTGGCGAAGACCGCGAGCGGGGCGCTCGAGAGGCAGCCTTATCTGCGGATCCGCAATCTGGCCGAGGCGATGGAGGAGCTGAAGAAGCTTGGCTACATTGTTCTGGGCCTGGACGGCGAGGCGGAGCTGACCATCGAGGAGGCGCTTGAGGGCAAACGGGATCGGCCGGTCGCCCTTGTTATGGGGGCCGAGGGACCGGGCCTGAGAGACAAGAGCCGCGAGACCTGCGACGCGCTGGTTAGGATCGACGCGGCCGGTGGTTTTGGCTCGCTCAACGTCTCGAATGCCGCAGCCGTGGCCCTCTATGCCGCGCGCGGCTGATCGCGCGGTCTTGATGAGATGTTCACATTTGTTTGAGCGGGTCTTGGGAGTGATCGCAGAAGCCCTATCTTCTGTATCAGCCCCGCGCGAACGGAACATCCGCGGGCTAGCTTCTGTCCCTCGTTCCGAACTTGCGCCCGGGCTCCCTCCGGGCGCTTTTTTGTGACGTCCAGATAGGCTATCGAGGGCCATGATCTATTCCGACAACTTTCTGCGCAACCTGTTGAACGATGTAAAAACCGTGGCGGTGGTCGGGATATCCGCCAATCCCGTCCGTCCGTCCTATTTCGTTGCCCGCTATCTTGGCCTCAAGGGCTATCGGGTGATTCCGGTCAATCCGGGGCTTGCCGGTCAGGAGCTTTTTGGTGAGGCGGTCTATCCCGATCTGGCGTCGGTGCCGGACGAGGTCGATATGGTCGACATTTTCCGGCGCTCCGAGGCTGTCCCCGCTATTGTCGGGGAAGCTCTGGACAGGTGGCCCAATCTCAAGGCGGTCTGGATGCAGATCGGTGTCGAGAGCGCGGAGGGGCGGGCGATGGCCGAGGCGCGGGGCCTGCGTGTCGTCGAGAACCGCTGCCCCAAGATCGAGTATCAGCGGCTATTTGGTGAGCTGCGGATGGGCGGGTTCAACACCGGGATCATCAGCTCGAAACTGTGATCGGTTGCTCAGAATGGCAGCGTAGGCCGGGGCTCTGCCCCGGACCCCGGAGTATTTCAGGCCAAAAGAAATTAGGCCAAAAAGTTCAGGGGCGCGCGGCTTTTTCGGCGATACCGGATTGCGCCTCTCGGCGGGCGAGTTCGGCTTCGATGTCGGCGAGCGTCACGTCGCGGGCGGCGCACATGACGAGGAGGTGATAGAGCGCATCGGCGGCCTCGGAGGTGAGGCGTGCCTTGTCGCCCTTGACCGCCTCGATGATCGCCTCGACGGCCTCTTCGCCGAATTTCTCGGCGCATTTCTCGGGGCCGGCGGCCAAAAGCTTGGCGGTCCAGCTGGTGGAGGGGTCGGCGCCTTTGCGGGCGGCGATGGTCTGGCTGAGTTTTTCAAGCGACATCAGAGCCTCATCGGTATGCCGGCGGCGGCCATATGCGCCTTGGCCTCAGTGATCGTATAGGTTCCGAAGTGGAAAATCGAGGCGGCAAGCACGGCCGAGGCATGACCGAGGGTCACGCCTTCGACAAGGTGGTCGAGCGTGCCGACGCCGCCCGAGGCTATGACGGGAATATCGACCGCATCGGCAATGGCGCGGGTGAGGGGGAGGTTGAAGCCTGCCTTTGTGCCGTCGCGGTCCATCGAGGTCAGGAGGATTTCGCCCGCGCCTTTTTCGGCGGCGGTAATGGCGAATTCCACGGCGTCGATGCCGGTGGGTTTGCGGCCGCCATGGGTGAAGATCTCCCAGCGGCCCGGTTCAACCGTTTTCGCGTCGATGGCGCAGACGATGCATTGCGAGCCGAAGCGTTCGGCGGCTTCGGTCAGCACATTGGGATCGGCCACGGCGGCGGAATTGAACGAGACCTTGTCGGCGCCCGCGAGGAGGAGGTTGCGCACGTCGTGATGGGTGCGCACGCCGCCGCCCACGGTGAGCGGCATGAAGCAAGCCTCGGCGGTGCGGGTGACGAGATCAAACATCGTGCCGCGGTTTTCGTGGGTGGCGTGGATGTCGAGAAAGCACAGCTCATCCGCGCCCGCCGCGTCATAGGCCTTGGCGGCCTCGACCGGATCGCCTGCGTCGACGAGATCGACGAAGTTGACGCCCTTGACCACGCGGCCATCGGCCACGTCGAGGCAGGGGATGATGCGGGTTTTGAGCATGGGTCAGGCCTTGAGCGCTTTCAGCGCCTCTTTCAGATCAATCGCCCCATCATAGAGGGCGCGGCCCGAGATGGCACCGGAAATGACGCCTGTGTCACGGAGCGCGATGAGGTCGGCCAGCGAAGAGACGCCGCCCGAGGCGATGACGGGGATCGAGACGGCCCGGGCGAGGGCTTCGGTCGCCTCGATATTGGGGCCTTTCATGGCGCCGTCGCGGAGGATGTCGGTATAGATGATGGCCGCAACGCCCGCGTCCTCGAAGGATTTGGCGAGGTCGGTTGCGTCGACGTTCGTCTTTTCGGCCCATCCTTTGGTGGCGACCTTGCCGGCGCGGGCGTCGATGCCCACGGCAACGTGGCCGGGGAAGGCGCGGGCGGCTTCGCGCACGAGGGCGGGGTTTTCGACCGCCACGGTGCCAAGGATCACGCGGGCGAGGCCCTTGTCGATCCAGCGTTCGATGGTGGCCATATCGCGGATGCCGCCGCCAAGCTGGGCGGGAACCTTGCAGGCGGCGAGGATCGCCTCGACGGGTGCGGCGTTGACCGGCTCGCCGGCGAAGGCGCCGTTGAGGTCGACGAGGTGCAGCCATTCGCAGCCGGCCTCGACAAAGGCGCGGGCCTGCGCGGCGGGATCGTCGTTGAAGACGGTGGCGCTGCCCATCTCGCCGTGGACGAGGCGCACGGCGTTGCCGTCTTTAAGGTCGATGGCGGGATAGAGGATCATTGGGGCCTCGCGCGTCTTGGTCGAGGCGGTCTTATGCATGGGGGGCGGGGAATTGCAACGCGACGGGCTGACCTAACGTGAGGCTTGATTGGAATCACGGCAACGGCTCTGATGTGGCAAATCTTTCTGGGAGGAACAGATGTTCAAGAAATTGATTGCGACCGCTGTGGCAACTGTCCTGTTGGCGGGGGCGGCTTTGGCCGACCCGATCGAAGGCTTCTGGCAGACCGAGGCCGATGACGGCGCCTTCGCCTTTGTCGAGGTGGTGCCCTGTGGCGAGACCTATTGCGGCACGATCGTTAGGACGTTCAATGCAGATGGCGAATACGAGTCGCCCAACATCGGCAAGATGCTCTTGATCGAGATGGCGCCGCAGGGCGGCGGTGAATACAAGGGCAACGTCTGGCGGCCGTCGAACGACAAGATCTATATCGGCAAGGTCACCATCGACGGCGATGTGATGAAGATGCGCGGCTGTATTGCCGGCGGTCTTCTGTGCTCGAGCCAGACCTGGGTGCGCCTGCAGTAACGGATTACGGGCCTCTGCGCGGCAGGGGCCCGTTCTGGTTCAGGGCTTCCAGTTGAGGAAATTGGCGATCAGCCGCAGGCCGGTCGCCTGGCTCTTTTCGGGGTGGAACTGGGTGCCGACGATGTTGTCGCGCCCGACGATGGCGGTGATGTCGCCGCCGTAGTCGACATGGGCCAGCCGCTCGGCCGGATCGCGCACCACCATGTGATAGGAATGCACGAAATAGGCGTGATCGCCGGTCTTGAGCCCGTCAAGCACCGGGTGGGGGCGGTCGATCACCAGATCGTTCCAGCCCATATGCGGGACCTTCATCGACGGGTCCGTTGGCTCGATCCGGCAGATCTCGCCACCGATCCAGCCAAAGCCGGGCGTTTCGCGATACTCATGGCCCACGGTGGCGAGCATCTGCATCCCCACGCAAATGCCAAGGAAGGGGCGGCCCTTGTCCTCGACCGCCTCGACGATCGCCTCGCCGAGCCCCTCATAAGCGAAAAGCGCCTCTCGGCAGGCAGGGAAAGCGCCATCGCCCGGAAGGACGATCCGGTCGGCCCGCGCCACGACGTCCGGTTCCGAGGTCACGACGATGGTGCCATGCCCGATCTCGCGGGCCATGCGTTCGAAGGCCTTCTGCGCCGAGTGCAGGTTTCCGGAATCGTAGTCGATCAGGGCGGTCAGCATTGGGTCCCTCTTTGGTTGGCGACCACCTATCGGACGTGCAGCACTTCGTCCAGCACCTCAGGCTCAAGCGGTGTGCCGTCGGGCAAGGCCGCGTGCTGGCGAAAGGTCTTGAAGCCCGCTGGAACAAGCGTCCCGCGGACGGCGCTGTCGAGGAAGATGTATTTGGTATTGTTGGGCGAGAGTTCGAACCAGCCGGGGTCTTCGAAGGTTCCGGCATAAACGCCGAGGCGGTCGGGCCAACGTTCGAAGGTCAGATGGGTTTTGGTGCCGCAATCGCCGCAGAAGTGGACAAAGACGTTCTTTCCGCTGCCGGTCGAGACATGAGTATAACACCGCGGCTCGCCCGAGGTGATCGCAAAAGCTGGCCGGTCGAAGATCGGTTCGACCAGCCCCTGCGATCCTGTCGCCCTTTGGCAGAAGTGACAGAAGCAGACCGTAACCCAAAGCGGATCGGTGGTGACCTCATAGGTCACTTTGCCGCAAAGGCATCGGCCGGTTGCGTGGGTCATGAGGCCCTCCTTCAAAAGTTGATGGAGAACCCTAGCCCATCCCGCGCGTCAAAGCGCCCCTTTTGTCGAGGGGATCGCGTCGGCCTTGCGCGGATCGGTCTCGACAGCATTCCGCAGGGCGCGGGCCACAGCCTTGAAGGCGGCTTCGGCAATGTGGTGGCTGTTGAAGCCGTGCAGGCGGTCGATGTGCAGCGTGATCTGCCCGTGGGTCGCAAGCGCCTGAAAGAACTCGCGCACCAGTTCGGTGTCGAATGTGCCGATCTTGGGGGTCGGCAGATCGAGATTGCAGATCAGATAGGGCCGGCCCGAGAGATCGAGCGCACAGCGCACCTGCGCGTCGTCCATCGCCAGGTGGCACTCGCCATAGCGGCGGATGCCGCGCTTGTCGCCAAGCGCCTTGGTCAGCGCCTGACCCAGCGCGATGCCGGTATCCTCGACCGTGTGGTGATCGTCGATGTGCAGATCGCCCTTGGCGCGGATTTTCATGTCGATCAGCGAGTGGCGGGCGAGCTGGTCGAGCATATGGTCGAAAAAGCCCACGCCCGTCTGGTTGTCATAGCTGCCCGTGCCGTCGAGGTTGATCTCGACGGTGATCTCGGTCTCGGCGGTCTTGCGGGTGATCGTTGCCTTGCGCATCGGCGGATCCTTTTTGTTTCGCCCCGCTATAGGCCGCAAACGCGGGCGGGCCAAGAACTCTTGCGTCGAATGCGGCAAGGTGTGGCGGGCGTGCTTCGCCCTGATTGGTGATTGCAGGGGCGGCGGGGCCGTGCCAGTTTGGACCCAGCAAGAAAGAGGCCCCCGAATGACGACCTGCGTCTTTGTCCAGATCCGCTGCAAACCCGGAACCACCTATGCCGTGGCCGATGCCATCGCGCTCAAGGAAATCCATTCCGAGATGTATTCGACCAGCGGCGAGTGGGATCTCTTGATGAAGATCTACATCCCCGACGGCGCCGACGTGGGCCATTTCATCAACGAAGCGCTGGGTGACGTGCCACAGATCGAACGGTCGATGACGACGCTGACGTTCAAGGCGTTTTGATCCAAGGCAATGACAGACCAAAGCCCCAACTACTTGCCCGATCTCGCACGAGACATGGCCCTGATCTCGACACTGGAGGGCGAGTTTGTCTTGCGCTCAGGTCAGATCTCGCACCGCTATTTCGACAAATACCGCTTTGAAGGCGATCCCGCACTTCTTCGGCGGCTTGCCAAGGCGATGAGCACACTTTTGCCAACTGAGACCGAGATCGTTGCCGGCCTCGAGCTTGGCGGCGTCCCCATCGCGACAGCCATCTCACTTGAAACCGGGCTTCCCGCCGCCTTCGTCCGCAAAGAGGCCAAGACCTATGGCACCTGCCGGGCGATCGAGGCGCAGGATATCGCGGGACGGAAGGTGACGTTCATCGAGGATATCATCTCGACCGGCGGCGCCGTGGCCGATGCCCATGCTCTCGCCGACGCGGAAGGGGCCGATATTCTTGGGGTCGTCTGCGCGATCTGGCGCGGGGAGGGCAACCCCGCGATCACCGGTGTTCCGGGATTGCCCGTCTATCCGCTTTTCACGCGGGACGATCTGGAGCGTGGTCGCTAGGCGCCGCCTGCACACCAGCAGCCCCATAAACAAAAGGCGCCCCGGAGGGCGCCCTTCTGTCTGCATGGAGCGGGCGATGAGATTCGAACTCACGACCCTAACCTTGGCAAGGTTATGCTCTACCCCTGAGCTACGCCCGCGCGCCAAGCAGTTTCGATCTGGAGCGGGCGATGAGATTCGAACTCACGACCCTAACCTTGGCAAGGTTATGCTCTACCCCTGAGCTACGCCCGCACCCCGATCAGTGGGCGTCAGATATGAAAACCCACGCTTGGCTGCAAGTGGAAAATCGGGCTTGGGCGAAAAAGAATAATGTCTTGCCCGAAGGGGTGAGCGCGCTCAAGCTCGGGACTCTGAACGCAAACCGGAGGGCGGACGATGCGGATCGCGATCATGGGGGCCGGGGCGCTGGGCTGCTATTTCGGCGGGCGGCTCGCAGCGGCGGGGCATGAGGTTGTTTTCATCGCGCGCGGGGCGCAGCTCAGGGCCCTGACCACGACGGGTCTCAGGATCGAGAGCGGCAAGGGAAACCTGACGCTGAAGGCGGTCGAGGCGACCGACGATCCGGCCAAGGCGGGCGTTGCGGATGTGATCCTGTTTCTCGTGAAGAACTATCACGTCGAAGAGGCTGCGCGGCAGATGTTGCCGATGGTCGGGCCCCACACGATGATCATCACCGGCCAAAACGGCGTCAGCGCGCCGGAACGGGTCGAGGCAATCACCGGCAAGGGGTCGGTCGTGCCAGGGGTCGTCAGGATGCCGGCAAGCCTTCCCGAGCCCGGTGTCGTGCTCCACAACGCTGATTTCGACCATTTCACCTTTGGCGAGACAGACCTGACGCAAAGCGCCCGCGTCACCGCCTTATGCAACGCGCTGGTTCAGGCGGGAACGATGGGCAAGATCAGTGAAAATATCCTCCATGAGCTTTGGTTCAAATTCATCATGCAGGCCTCTTTTGCGTCGATCACCGCGCTGACGCGGCTCAACAACGGGCCGCTCAGGGAGAATCCCTCGTCGGCGCAGCTGTTCAAAGACTCGATGGCCGAGGCCCAGCGTGTGGCTGAAGCTGAAGTGCCGGGCTTTCCAAAGGAGAATGACCTTAAGCTTTGGAATTTCCTCGGTCATCTGCCTCCCGCAAGCCATGCCTCAATGCTCGACGATCTCCTTCGCGGCAAGCCGATCGAGATCGACGCGCTGAGCGGCGATGTGGTGCGCCGAGGCAAGGCGCATGGGATCCCAACGCCGATCCACGCGGTCTTCGAGGCGGCGCTCCGGCCTTTCGAGTTCGGAGCACCGGCCTAGTTATTCCAGTTCGACAAGCAGATCCTTTGCGTCGATCTGGCTGCCCGCCTGAACGTGGACGGCCTTGACCACCGCGTCGCGGTCGGCGTGGATGCCGGTCTCCATCTTCATCGCTTCGATGGTGAGAAGGAGGTCGCCCGCCTTCACAGGCTTGCCCGCCTGCACCGCCACGGTCGCCACGACCCCCGGCATCGGCGCGCCGATGTGGCCCGGGTTTCCGGCCTCGGCCTTGGGCCTTGCGGCGGATTTGGCGGCGGCGACGCGGTTCATCACGCGGATGGTGCGGGGCTGGCCGTTCAGTTCGAAGAAGACCTTGACCTCGCCGTCCACGTTCATCTCGCTGACGGCCTGCAGGCGGATTTCGAGAATCTTGCCGGGGTCGATCTCGGCCGAGATCTCTTCGCCCGGCTCCATGCCATAGAAGAAGGTCCGCGTCGGCAGGGTGCGGACGGGGCCATAGACACGGTGGCGGCCCATGTAATCAAGGAAGACCTTGGGATACATGAGATAGCCGTTCAGGTCTTCGTCATCGACCGATTTGCCCTCGAGCTGCTTCACGAGGTCGGCGCGGACCGCCTCGAAATTGACCGGGGGCAGGTGCTGGCCGGGGCGGTCGGTCAGCGGCTTCTCGCCTTTGAGGACCTTCGCCTGAAGCGCCGTGGGCCAGCCACCCGGCGGCTGGCCGAGATTGCCCCTGAGCATATCGACGACCGAGTCGGGGAAGGCCACATCGACGGACGGGTCTTCGACCTGCGCGCGGCTGAGGCCTTGGCTCACCATCATCAGCGCCATATCGCCCACGACCTTGGACGAGGGCGTGACCTTCACGATATCGCCAAACATCCGGTTCACATCGGCATAGGTCTGGGCAACCTCGTGCCAGCGCTCTTCCAGGCCCATCGAGCGGGCCTGCGCCTTGAGGTTGGTGAACTGCCCGCCGGGCATCTCGTGGAGGTAAACCTCCGAGGCCGGGGCCTGAAGGCCGCTCTCGAAGGCGGTGTATTGGGCGCGGGCCTGTTCCCAATAGTTGGAAATCTCGCGGATCGCGCCAATATCAAGGCCGGTCTCGCGCTCGGTGCCGCGCAGGGCCTCGACGATCGAGCCAAGCGTCGGCTGAGAGGTATTGCCCGAAAGCGCGTCCATCGCGGCATCGACCACATCGACGCCAGCAGCGGCGGCGGCGATCACCGTGGCGATGGCCGCGCCCGAGGTGTCGTGGGTGTGGAAGTGGATCGGCAGGCCGGTCTCTTCCTTCAGCGCCTTGAAGAGCGCGGTGGCTGCGGCGGGCTTCAGGAGGCCCGCCATATCCTTGAGGCCCAGAACATGGGCGCCCGCGGCCTCAAGCTCTTTGGCCATGCCGACATAGTATTTCAGATCGTATTTCGACCGGCTCGGATCAAGCAAATCGCCGGTATAACAGATCGCCGCCTCGCAGACCTTGCGGCTTTCCACCACCGCATCCATGGCGACGCGCATATTCTCGACCCAGTTGAGGCTGTCGAACACGCGGAACACATCGACACCGGTCTCGGCGGCCTGTTTCACGAAGCCCTGAACCACGTTGTCGGGATAGTTGGTATAGCCCACGCCGTTCGAGGCCCGCAAAAGCATCTGGGTCATCACATTGGGCATGGCCGCGCGGATATCGCGCAGGCGCTGCCAGGGGCATTCCTGCAAGAAGCGATAGGCCACATCGAAGGTCGCCCCGCCCCAGCATTCGACCGAGAAGAGATCGGCCATCTTCTGGGCATAGGCGGGAGCCACGCGGATCATGTCGATCGACCGCATCCGCGTGGCCAGAAGCGATTGGTGGCCGTCGCGCATGGTTGTGTCGGTGATCAGAACCCGCGGCTGCGCTTTCATATAGCGGACAATGCCTTCCGGGCCTTCGGCATCGAGGATATCGCGCGTCCCTTTCTGCAAGGCGCCAAGGCCGGGAAGAACCGGGGCCTTTGGTGTCTTGGTGTCGGCATGGGGGAGGGGCCGGCCGGAGGTCTCGGGGTGCCCGTTGACCGTGATATCGGCGATATAGGTGAGGATCTTCGTCGCGCGGTCGCGCCGCTTCTTGAAGTGGAACAGCTCGGGCGTCGTGTCGATGAACTTGGTTGTGTATTTGTTCGACAGGAAGGTCGGGTGCTTGAGCAGGTTCTCGACGAAGGCGATGTTGGTCGAAACGCCACGGATGCGGAATTCGCGCAGGGCCCGGTCCATGCGGGCGATGGCCATTTCGGGCGTAGGCGCGCGGGCGGTGACCTTGGTCAGGAGCGAATCGTAATAGCGCGTGATGACCGCGCCGGAATATGCGGTGCCGCCATCGAGGCGGATGCCGGGGCCGGTGGCCGAGCGATACATCTGGATGCGGCCATAGTCGGGGATGAAGTTGTTGAGCGGGTCTTCGGTCGTCACGCGGCACTGGAGCGCGTGGCCGTCGAGTTTCACGTCTTCCTGCCGGGCAACACCGGTGGCCTCGGCAAGGCTCTTGCCCTCGGCAATCAGGATCTGGGCACGGACGATATCGATATCGGTCACTTCCTCGGTGACCGTGTGTTCGACCTGCACGCGGGGGTTCACTTCGATGAAGTAGAAATTGCCGCTGTCCATATCCATCAGGAATTCGACCGTGCCTGCGCATTCATAAGACACATGGGCGCAGATCTTCTTGCCAAGCTCGCAAAGCTCGTCGCGCTGGGCTTGGCTCAGGTAGGGGGCAGGTGCCCGCTCGACGACCTTTTGATTGCGGCGCTGCACGGTGCAGTCGCGCTCCCAGAGGTGATAGATATTGCCCTGCTTGTCGCCGAGGATCTGCACCTCGACGTGGCGCGCGCGCTGGATCATCTTTTCCAGATACCCCTCGCCATTGCCGAAGGCCGCCTCGGCCTCGCGCCGGCCCTCGCGGACCTTTTCGGCCAGCTCCTTCTCGGAAAGGATCGGGCGCATCCCGCGCCCGCCACCGCCCCAGGAAGCCTTGAGCATCAGGGGATAGCCAACCTCGGCCGCCTGTTTGGCGATCAAGGCCATGTCATCGCCCAGAACGTCGGTCGCCGGGATCACCGGAACGCCGGCGGCGATTGCCACCTGCCGGGCGCTGGCCTTGTCACCCAGTTCGCGCATGGTCTTGGCTTTGGGGCCGATGAAGGTGATGCCGGCGGCGTCGCAGGCATCGACGAATTCGGGGTTTTCCGACAGAAGGCCATAGCCGGGATGGATCGCATCGGCGCCGGCCATCTTGGCCACGCGGATGATCTCGGGGATCGAGAGATAGGCCGCGACCGGCCCAAGCCCTTCGCCGATGCGATAGGCCTCGTCGGCCTTGAAGCGGTGCAGCCCGAGTTTGTCTTCCTCGGCGAAAACGGCGACGGTCTTCTTGCCCATCTCGTTGGCGGCGCGCATCACGCGGATGGCGATTTCACCCCGGTTTGCGACAAGGATCTTCTTGAACTCGGCCATCGGCTGCGATCTCCCCATTGTGCAGGTGCAGCATTCCTATGACCGAAAGTTGTAGGGGTAAATGCTCCGAAAGGGATATATGTTATCGCTAACACGACATGATGCCGCAGAAGCACAATAGCCAAGGGCGCGCTGGTGACCCAACGCGCCCCTTGCGAACTTGAACTTGGTGTTATTCGCCCTTGGGAACGTGCCGATTGGTAAGCGGCACTTCCTTGAGGATGAAGGCAAAGCCAAGGCCGACTGCCGCCAGCGCCATCGCTACAAAATAGATTGGGTGAAGCGCTTCTACGACCCCCTGGGCGACCATGCTTCGGGCCGCCTCAGGCAGGCCCGCGACCATCTGCGGCCCGAAGGAGGACATCCCCTCGCCCATTCCGCCGGGGGCTCCGGCGAACTGTGCGGTCATTCGGGCGGTAAAGAGGGCACCAAAGACCGCCACGCCGAGCGAGCCGCCAACCTGCCGGAAGAGAAGGCCAGAGGCGGTGGCCGCGCCAAGCTGTTTCTTCGGCACGGCGTTCTGCACGGCGGTGGTCACCACCGGGAAGATGAAGCCCATGCCGAAGCCCACGGTCATGATGTAGAGGCTGAACACCAGTGTCGAGGTATCGGGCTCGAGGTTGGTCAGAAGATACATCCCGAAGATCAGCGAGATCATCCCGGCGATCGGCAGATAATAGTATTTGCCGAGGCGCGACATGGTCTGGCCGGCGATTGTCGACGAGAAGAGGATGCCAAAGGTCATGGGGATCAGCATCAGGCCCGACTGGGTCGGCGTGACGCCCTTGGCGATCTGCAGATAGAGGGGCAGGAATGTGATCGCCCCGAACATCGCAGCACCCGAGATGAAGCCGATGATCGACGTCACCCAGAAAACGTTGAGCTTGAACAGCTCAAGCGGAACGATCGGCTCGGACGCCCGCAGTTCGACCATGATGAAGGCGACCGCGAAGACGAGCGCAATTGCGCCAAGGCCGATGATCTCGACCGATAGCCATGCGAAGTCTCGGCCGCCGAAGGTCGTGACCAGCGTCAGCGAGGCCAGCGAAACCGACAGCGTCACAGCGCCCATCCAGTCGATCTTGTGCGAGACGCGGTGCATCTTGGGGTGGAAGCTGATCCAGAATGTCCAAGCCGCCACAAGGCCCAGCGGGATGTTGATGAAGAAGATCCAGTGCCAAGTGAACTGATCGACGAACCAGCCGCCCAAGAGCGGGCCGACCACCGACGAGATCGAGAAGACAGCGGCGAACACGCCCTGAACCTTGCCGCGATCCTGCGGCGGGATCACATCGCCGATGACCGACAGCGTCAGCACGAAGAGGCCGCCGCCGCCAAGGCCCTGCAAGGCGCGCGACAGGATCAGCTGGGTCATGTCCTGCGAGATACCGCAAAGAGCCGAGCCCAGAAGGAAGATACCCACCGAGACCGCCACCGTGTTGCGGCGTCCGTAAAGGTCGCCGATCTTGCCATAGAGTGGCGCGACCACGGTCGAGGACAGGATATAGGCGGTGACGACCCAGCTCAGGTGCTCGAGGCCGCCGAGATCCGAGACGATGGTCGGAAGGGCGGTCGAGACGATGGTCTGGTCGAGCGAGGCAAGAAGCAGAAGGATCGCGATCGAGGCGATGATCATCGGCACGTTCTTGGGCCGTTCACCGTGGTGATCGTCGTCGAGTTGGTCAGTGGTCATGGGAATCTCCGGTCTTTGGCCCTGCGGCCAATTGCGGGTTTGACTATGCCTGAGGAATATATATGTCAATGACACATATTTGTGAGGCGCACCTACTTGACCGGATCGCGCCGGTGTAATCAAAGGCGACATGGCAAACAATCAGGGCAGGGCTGCCGAGGCCATCAGGTGCTATCAAGAGGCGGTCGCCGCGCGGCTCGCCACGGATGGTTTTGCGCCCGAACTCGTCAATGCTCTGCTTGAACTCGACTCCGGCGTTTTTCAATGGCACCGGATGCTGATGAAGGGCGAAGTCCTCGGCAAGCTGATCGAGGAGCTTGGCCTCGATCTCGACCTCTCGCACTTCTTTGCCATGACTGCGATCTTGCGGCTGCAAAATGGCTTTGGCCGAGAGGCGGCGCAGGTCACGGTGGGCCTTTTGGCCGAAGAGATGGACATTGATCCCTCGCGGGCGAGCCGCATCGCCTCGGACCTGATCGCCCGCGGCTTTGTCCGGCGCGAGGCGGCGCAGGACGATGGGCGCAAGTCGATCCTCGTTCTGACCGATGCCGCGTGGAAGGTGCTTGGGCAGGTGAGCGATCAGAAATGGTCGAAGATGGGGGCGATCTTCGAAGGCTGGAGCGAGGATGAGATCACCACCTTCTCGCGCCTCTTCCTGCGCTATATCGACGGGATCGCCCGCGTCTACCGCGCGAAATAGCCGCGCGGCCGGCTGGAACAATTGCAGAACACATCTTTAACAACGCCACCGCCCGCGCTATCGTCGGCGCCATGAGCGATTTCGACGATTTCGACCCCCGGCTGGATGCCCCCAAAGTCCCTCTGAGCCAGCGGGCCATGGCGGCGCGTGGGGCGCCCTATCTCGACGATCTCAACCCCGCCCAGCGCGAGGCGGTCGAGGCGCTCGACGGGCCGGTTCTTATGCTGGCTGGCGCAGGGACGGGCAAGACCAAGGCGCTGACCACCCGCGTCGCCCATCTCCTGACCACGGGCCGTGCGCGGCCGAACGAAATCCTCGCCGTGACCTTCACCAACAAGGCCGCGCGCGAGATGAAACTGCGTGTCGCGCGGCTTCTGGGCGAGACGGTCGAGGGGATGCCGTGGCTTGGCACCTTTCACGCGCTGGGCGTGAAGCTTTTGCGCCGCCATGCCGAACTGGTCGATCTGAAATCCAACTTCACCATCCTCGACACCGACGATCAGGTGCGGCTGATGAAGCAGCTGATCGTTGCTTCCAACATCGACGAAAAACGCTGGCCCGCGCGGCAACTGGCGGGGATCATCGACGGCTGGAAGAACCGCGCCTATACGCCCGACAAGGTGCCCACCAAAGACGCCAGCGCCTTCGACGGGCGCGGCATCGCGCTCTATGCCGCCTATCAGCGCCGCCTTCTGGAGCTGAACGCCGTCGATTTCGGCGATCTTCTCCTGCACGTTGTGACGATCTTTCAGGCCCATCCCGACGTCCTCGCCCAATACCAGCGCTGGTTCCGCTATATCCTTGTCGACGAGTATCAGGATACCAACGTGGCCCAGTATCTCTGGCTGCGGCTTCTGGCGGGCGGGCACAAGAATATCTGCTGCGTGGGCGACGATGACCAGTCGATCTATGGCTGGCGCGGCGCCGAGGTGGGCAACATCCTGAAGTTTGAGAAGGATTTCCCCGGCGCCAAGGTGATCCGGCTCGAGCAGAACTACCGCTCGACCCCGCATATCCTCGCCGCCGCCTCGGGCGTCATTGCCGCCAACAAGGGCCGCTTGGGCAAGACCCTTTGGACCGAGGCCGAGGAGGGCGAGAAGGTCCGCCTCATCGGCCATTGGGACGGCGAGGAAGAGGCGCGCTGGATTGGCGAAGAGGTCGAGGCGCTTCAGCGCGGCACGCGGGGGATGGCAGCGAAATCGCTGGATGACATGGCGATCCTCGTCCGCGCCTCGCACCAGATGCGCGCCTTCGAGGATCGGTTCCTGACCATCGGCCTTCCCTATCGCGTCATCGGCGGCCCGCGCTTTTACGAGCGGCTCGAGATCCGCGACGCGATGGCCTATTTCCGCCTCGCGGTGAGCCAGGACGACGATCTGGCCTTCGAGCGCATCGTCAACACCCCCAAGCGCGGCCTTGGTGACAAGGCGGTGCAGACGATCCAGCGCACGGCGCGGGCGCATGGCGTCGGCCTTGTCGAAGGCGCGCGGATTGTTGTGGGTAATCGCGAATTGAAGGGCAAGGCGCTGGCCGAACTGGCGACCCTCGTCCAGAGCCTCGACCGCTGGCACGCCCAGCTTCTGGCCGAGGCCGACACGCACGTCGAACTGGCCGAGATGATCCTCGACGAGTCGGGCTATACGGCCATGTGGCAGAACGACAAGACGCCCGAGGCGGCGGGGCGGCTTGAAAACCTCAAGGAGCTTGTGAAGGCGCTTGAGGAGTTCGACAACCTGCAAGGCTTTCTCGAGCACATCGCCCTCATCATGGACAACGACAGCGAAGAGGCGGAAGAGAAGGTCACCATCATGACCCTTCACGCCGCAAAGGGCCTCGAGTTTCCGGTGGTCTTCCTGCCCGGCTGGGAGGATGGGCTTTTCCCCAGCCAGCGCAGCATGGACGAGAGCGGGCTCAAGGGCCTCGAGGAAGAGCGGCGGCTGGCCTATGTCGGCATCACCCGCGCCGAAGAGCTCTGCACCGTCTCCTTCGCCGCCAATCGTCGGGTTTACGGCCAGTGGCAATCGCAACTGCCGAGCCGGTTCATTGACGAACTGCCCGAGGATGACGTCGAGGTGCTGACCCCGCCCGGCCTCTATGGCGGCGGCTATGGCGCCGCCGCTCCGAGTGCCGCCATCCACGACCGCGCGGCGCGGGCGGACGTCTATAATTCCCCCGGCTGGAAGCGGATGCAGACCCAAAGTGGCGCCCGCCCCATGGCTCAACCTGCCGAAGCACGCCACATGACCATCGACGCGACCGCCCTTTCCGCCTTCACCGAGGGCGAGCGGGTGTTCCACCAGAAATTCGGCTATGGCGAGGTGGTGGGCATCGAAGGCGACAAGCTCGAAATCGCCTTCGACAAGGCCGGTGTGAAAAAGGTCGTCGCGGGGTTCATCGTGCCCGCGGCGAAGGCTGACGAAATCCCGTTCTAGTGCCCGCGCAGGATCGGGATCAGCGTCAGCACCAAGAGAACTGCCATTGTCCAGTTGAAGGCCCTCAGCCGCGCGGGTGAGGTCAGGAACCGCCGCATTTGTTGCCCGAGGGTGACCCAGCTTGCGCAGCTTGGCAGGTTGACGAGGCAGAACACCACCGAGACGAGCGCCACCGAGGCAAGCGTGTGCTCGACCGTATAGGCCGAAAGTGCGGTCAGCGCCATGAACCAGCCCTTGGGGTTGACCCATTGAAACGCCGCCGCCTGCAAGGCGGTGAAGGGCTTGCCGGTGGTTTCTGGCGCGTCGGGCGATTTCGGCGCGGCGGTGGCGATCTTCCACGACAGGTAGAGAAGATAGGCCACCGAGATCCATTTCATCAGGGTGAGCACCACGGGGAAGGCCTCGAACACTTTCACCAGCCCCGCGCCCAAGACGAAGATCATGAAGGCATGGCCGCAGCTCACGCCCAGAAGGTGCGGGATCGTTCGGCGGATGCCGTAGTTCGCCCCCGAGGCCAGCAACATCATGTTGTTGGGGCCGGGGGTGATCGAGGTCACGAAGGCAAAGCCGATGAGGGCGGGGAGAAGCTCAGTATTCATTTGGCGATTATGGCCGCTTACCATCGCAATAGGGTTGCAAATATTGGGTGACTTCGTAGATATTTGCAATCCATGACCGATATTGACCCAATTGCCGAAAATATATTGCAAGAGCTGACCCGCGACGGACGAATCAGCAACCTCGAACTTGCCGAGCGGGTCGGTCTTTCACCCTCGGCCTGCCTGCGGCGTGTTCAGGATCTGGAACGTCGCGGGGTGATCAAGGGCTACCGGGCGCGGCTTGATCCCAACCAGACAGGGCGCGGCTTCGTGGTCTACGCCGCGATCGGGCTTTCAGAACACACAAAAGAGGCGCAAGCCGGCTTTGAAAGGGCGATGCGGGCCATCCCGGAGGTTGTTGAGTGCCACAACGTCGCTGGCGCATTTGAATATCTGCTGAGGATCGAGACATCCGACATGGCCGCCTACAAGGCGCTTCACACCGACCGGATCGGCACGGTTCCGCATGTGCGGTCGATCACCAGCTACATGGTGATGGGCACCGCCCGCGACGATCGTAGCTGACGTCTGGAAAGAAAAACGGCGACGCCAGGGAGGGGGCATCGCCGTTTCGCTGAGCGGGCGCCAGGGAGGAGGGGCGCCGCTTGTCTGGGGAAAGCGGCGGCGTCTGGGAGGAGGTGACGCCGCCGCCTTGTTCACGACCGGCTCAGGGAGGAGGAGACCGGTCGTTGATCTGGAGCCTTCTCAGGGAGGAGAAAGAAGGCCCCGGAATTCTTATTTGCCGTAGCCGGCCTCGATGGCGATCGAGCGGATCATGCCGCGGCTGATGCCGATATCGGCCAGATCACGGTCGCTCATGCCCGAAAGCTCGTTATAGACGCGGCGGAATTCGCGGGCCTGTCCGGCGCGGGCCACAGTGGCGGCGCGGAAGGCGGCGATGCGTTCGAAGAGGTTCGAACCGGGGATGTGGGTGTCAGTCAGGAAAGCCATTTTTCTTCTCGTATGTTTGCTGCGTGTCAGCGTGTCGTTCGTCTTGTGAGCTTTATGTGGGATTATGCTGCGACTGCACAATGGACGTTTCGGAATTGCTGCTATGCAGAAAATGCATACGCAAGGCTGACCTGTTTCAAAACGTTTACAATTTGACCACATGGTCCACAATATAGTGTGTTGGCCTGCGCCGATCTCGCGCCTTGCACTTGCTGACAAAACCGCAGACCTTACGGGCGCGAACACCAAAGGGGCCATCCATGTCAGTTACCCGCGAGCAAATTCAGTCCGTGCTTTCCCGTCTCGAATTGCCCGACGGGGGCAATCTCATCAGCCGCGATGTTGTCCGCGCCATTACGATCGACGAGGGCAAGGTGCGCTTCGTGATCGAGGCCGCGAGTGCCGATCAGGCGCGGATGATGGAGGGTCTTCGGCAGGCGGCCGAGCGGGCTGTGGGGGCTCTGCCTGGCGTGACCTCGGTCTCGGTCATGCTGACCGCGCATAGCCAGAAATCCGAGCCACCACAGCTTAAAGGCGGCGGACATGGCCACAGCCACGGGCAGGGGCAGGGGCAGCAGGGGCCGGCAAGGGTTCCGGGCGTGAAAAAGATCCTTCTCATCGGATCGGGCAAGGGCGGTGTCGGCAAATCGACCGTTTCGGCCAACCTCGCTGTGGCGCTCGCGAAGGCGGGCAAGAAGGTGGGCCTTCTGGATGCCGATATCTATGGCCCGAGCCAGCCGCGGATGATGGGCGTGACCTCGAAGCCGCAATCACCTGACGGCAAGACGCTCGAGCCGATCCGCGCGCATGGCGTGTCGATCATGTCGATGGGCTTTCTCATCGACGCCGACCGCGCGGTGATCTGGCGGGGCCCGATGCTCATGGGCGCGATGCAGCAGATGCTGACGCAGGTGCAATGGGGTGATCTCGACGTTCTGGTGATCGACCTGCCGCCGGGCACCGGCGATGTGCAGCTCTCGCTTGGCCAGAAAGCCGTGATCGACGGCGCGATCATCGTCTCGACACCGCAGGACGTGGCCCTTCTCGATGCGCGCAAGGCGCTCGATATGTTCAGGGCGATGAAGACGCCGATGCTCGGCCTCATCGAGAATATGTCGATGTTCGTCTGCCCCGATTGCGGGTCCAAACACGAGATCTTCGGTCATGGCGGCGTGAAGGCCGAGGCCGAAAAGCTGGACCTGCCGCTTCTGGCGACCCTGCCCATCGACCTGCAGACCCGCCTTGGCGGCGACGCCGGCCTGCCCATCGCCACGGGCGAGGGCGCGATGGCCAAGGCCTATGCCGATCTGGCGGCCCGCCTGATCCAAAACGGCGACGTCTAGGCACATCTCAGGGAAATTCTGGAATCTGATGCGAATCACCCGGCTTGAACGGCCGGGTGTTTGGCGTTTTGGGGGTATTCTGAGGGGGGGATTTGGCGAGATCACCAGCCCTCTCGCTCAAAATGCGAAAATTATTGGGATTTAATGGAACTAAGCTGATCGCTGTTAAGGTATCTACATATTGTATTCGAATCTTTCGACACATCAACAATATGTGCCTTATTTCCCAATAAGTCCCTAGGTCTTGTCCTGTAGAAGTGTCAGATCCCGCATATTGTGCCCTGCGACCCAGAAAATGTTGTTGATTACCATGAAATCCCATGCCACCAATGAAACATCGAAGGACGGGCATCGAATAAGGGGCAAATAAAGAACCCCATCGGCAACCAAAGTGCAGGTTTCATACAGGCACCCGCTTCTTCGACACGAAAGATCCGGCGCGCGAGCGAGCAGACATCCCCCCAGGTGGCGCGCGCAGTCGGGCATCCCGAAAGGGACGAGGGCGGCGGATTGGGCAGTGGCAGCAGCTCAATCCGCCGTTTTCTCTTTTGGGCCTTGAAACGGGACAGGAGAGGGGCCGCGCGACGTGGTTCTGAGCTTTACAGGCGAATACGTCCAGAAGGTGGACGGCAAGGGTCGGATGTCGATCCCTGCGGATTTTCGCCGTGTGCTCGAATCCGGCGATCCGACCTGGACCGAAGGCCTCACCCCCGCACTCTATCTTCTATACGGTGATCACCTGCGCGAGCAGCTGCAGGTCTATTCCGTCGTTGAATTCGACGCGATTGCCGCGCGCATCAAGGCGATGCCGCTGGGCGACGCCAACCGCACCCGCCTTTCCCGCCTGATCCTTGGTCAATCGATCCGTCTCGAGGTCGACAAGGACGGGCGCATCGTCATGCCGATCCGCCAACGCCAGAAACTGGGTCTGACCGAGGGCGAAGTCTATTTCTCGGGCGTGGGCGACCATTTCGAAATCTGGAAGGCCGATACCTTCAGCGCCTCGGTGGGCAAGGGCCTGACAGATTGGCTGGCTGATCAGCCGGACGGCTTCGATCCTCTCAGCCTCTTGGGCGGGGGATGATCCATGAGCCCAGCTGCCAAGCTCCCCGATACATCCGCCCATATCCCCGTTCTGCTGCGACCGCTCATCGAGGCGGTCGCGCCTGTCTCCGGCACATGGCTTGACGGCACCTTCGGCGCGGGCGGCTATACCCGCGCGCTTTTGGCGGCAGGGGCCGACAGGGTGATCGCGGTCGACCGTGATCCGCTGGTGTTCGAGATGGCCAAGGCTTGGGCGGGCGATTACGAGGGCCGGATCGAGATGGTGCAGGGCACCTTTTCTCAGCTCGATGAATATGGCCACGATCTTGACGGCGTGGTGCTCGACCTCGGCATCTCGTCGATGCAGATCGACATCCCCGAGCGTGGCTTTTCCTTCATGAAGGACGGCCCCCTCGATATGCGGATGAGCCAGTCTGGCGAGAGCGCGGCCGACATCTGCAACACCGCCGACGAGGCCGAACTGGCAGATATCATTTATCTTTACGGCGAAGAGCGGGCCTCCCGCCGGATCGCCCGCGCCATCGTCGCGGCGCGGCCCGTCGAGACGACGCTACAACTCGCCAAGATCGTTGAAGGCTGCCTGCCGCGCCAGAAGCCGGGCCAGAGCAATCCCGCGACGCGCACCTTTCAGGCGCTCCGCATTGCGGTGAATGACGAATACGGGCAGCTGGCCGGGGGCCTCATGGCCGCCGAACGGGCGCTCAGGCCGGGCGGCCAACTGGCCGTGGTGACCTTCCATTCGGTCGAGGACCGGATGGTCAAACGCTTCTTCCAGATCCGCTCCGGCGGGCTGGGCAACGCCAATCGCTATGCGCCGCAGGCCGAGGTGGAGGCGCCGGGGTTCGAGATGGTGGTTCGCAAGGCGGTTGCGCCCGACGAGGACGAGCTTTCGGACAACCCGCGCGCGCGCTCGGCCAAGCTGCGGGTCGGACGGCGGACGGAAGCGCCGGCCAAGCCGGTCGATCGTGGCGCTTTGGGAATGCCGCTGCGCAAGGGAGAGCGGAAATGAGGGGGCTTCTCTATCTCATGTCCGCTCTGATGGTCGTGGGGCTTGGCTTCTGGGCCTACAATGAGAACTACGCCACGCAGGATTCGATCCGCGAGGTGCGTGATCTCAACCGTCAGATCGGCGAGGCGCATGCGCGGATCAGGATGCTGAACGCCGAATGGGCCTATCTCAACCGCCCCGACCGGCTGCGCGATCTGGCCGACCTCAACTTTGACCGCCTCGGCCTTCTGCCCCTGATGCCCGACGGCTTTGGCCGTGTCGATCAGGTGATCTATCCGGCCTTGCCCTTCGGGCCACTGGATGGTGCGGTCATGGCCTCCTCCGACGGGGAGGAGCCGCTATGATCCGCACGCCGCTGCGCCCGCTCGCCCGCGTTCTGAAGGCCCGCGAGAGTGGCGAGAACCCCGCCACCATCGAGGCCGAGAACAAGCGCCGCCGCCACGACGAGATGCACGACAGGGCCAAGAACCGTGCCGAAGGGCGGCTTCTGGTGCTGGGGGCTGTGTTCTTCCTCGCCTTCTCCGCCATCGGCCTCCAGATGGGTGCAATGGCTTCGTCAGAAGCCGAAGAACCCCGCGCCATCGCCAGTGGCAACCCGATCATCGGCCAGCGCGCCGATATCGTCGATCGCAACGGCCGCATCCTTGCGACCAATTTCGACACCTACGCCCTCTACGCCCAGCCCCAGCAACTGGTCGATCCCGAAGGGGCGGCCGCGAGGCTCGCGGAGATCTTCCCCGAGCTTGACGCCGAGCGTCTGGTCAAAGACCTCACCGGCAGCCGCAAATTCGTCTGGATCCGCCGCCAGATCAGCCCTGAGCAGATGCAGGCGGTGCATGATATCGGCGAACCCGGCCTTCTCTTCGGTCCGCGAGAGATGCGGCTCTATCCCAACGGTCCGGTCGCCAGCCACGTCCTTGGCGGCGCGAGCTTTGGCCGGGAAGGCGTTGATTCGGCAGAGGTTATCGGCGTCGCCGGTGTCGAGCGCCAGTTCGACCAATACCTGCGCGATCCCGCCAATGAGGGCTCGCCGCTCGAGCTGTCCATCGACCTGACGGTTCAGGCCGCCGCCGAGCGCGTGTTGCAGGGCGGCATGATGCTGATGAACGCCAAGGGTGCCGCGGCGATCCTGATGGATGTGCGCACAGGCGAGGTCATCTCGATGGTCTCGCTGCCGGATTTCGATCCCAACAGCCGCCCCCTGCCGCTGACCACCGGAAGCCAATCCGATAGCCCGCTCTTCAATCGCGCCGTTCAGGGCGTCTATGAACTCGGCTCGACCTTCAAGATTTTCGCCATCAGTCAGGCGATGGAGCTTGGCCTTGTCGGCGCCAATACGATGATCGACACCAAGGGGCCGCTCACATGGGGCCGCTTCCGGATCAGCGATTTTCACAACTACGGGCCGCAACTGTCGACCACCGATGTGATCGTGAAATCCTCCAACATCGGCACGGCGCGGATTGCCCAAGAGATCGGCGCCGATCGCCAGAAAGAGTTTCTCACTTCTTTGGGCTTTCTCGAAGCGACCAAGATTGAATTGTCCGAAGCGCCGAGCGGCCGGCCCTTGTCGCCCAAGCAGTGGTCGGAGATTTCGACCATGACGATTTCCTACGGTCACGGCCTTTCCGCCTCGCCGCTGCACCTTGCCGCCGCCTATGCGGCCATCGCCAACGGCGGCACGCGGGTCGAGCCGACGATCCTGAAATCCAATCAGCTTCAGCAGGGCCCGCGCGTTCTGTCGCCTGATGTCGCGGCAGAGGCGGTTTCGATGATGCGCCAGGTCGTGGTGCGTGGCACCGCTTCGTTCGGCGAGGTTCCGGGCTATGAAGTGGCTGGCAAGACCGGCACCGCCGACAAGCCGATGCCCACGGGGGGCTATTACGAAGACAAGGTGATCGCCACCTTCGCGGCGACCTTCCCGGCCTCGGCGCCGCGATATGTTCTGGTCGTGACCCTCGATGAACCGGTCGAGACTTCGGGCACCGAGCCACGCCGCACGGCAGGCTGGACAGCGGTTCCTGTGGGCGCCGAAATGATCCGCCGGATCGCGCCGCTTCTGGGGATGCGGCCGCAGGTGGACATGGCTGATCTGACGGGTGTAACACTCACCTCCAACTGAACGGCGGGGGCAAAATGGCAGGCAAGGCAAGTCCGGCGCAAAGGCGGGCCTCACTTGGTGATCTCGGGCTTCGGGCCGAGGGCGGGCTGCAAGCGGTCGTCACAGGGCTTGCCGTCGACAGCCGCGAGGTCGATGCCGGCTATCTCTTTGCAGCGCTGCCCGGAAGCAAGGTCCATGGGGCCGAGTTTGCCGTGACCGCGATCGAACGGGGCGCCTCGGCGATCCTCACGGATGCGGAAGGCGCGGCGCGCCTGCGGACAAAAGCCCACGCCGCGGGCATTGCGCTTGTCGTCGCCGAAGACCCGCGCCAGACCCTCGCCAATGCCGCCGCCCTCTGGTTCGGCGCCCAGCCCGCAACCGCCGTGGCCGTGACCGGCACCAACGGCAAGACCTCGGTCGCCACTTTCTGCCGCCAGATCTGGGAGGATATGGGCGAGAAGGCGGTGAATATCGGAACGACTGGCGTTGAAGGCGCCTGGACTTATGCCTTGCGCCACACGACGCCCGAACCGATCACCCTGCACCGGGTCATGGCCGAGGCCGCGAAGGCGGGTGTCACGCATATGGCGATGGAGGCGTCGAGCCACGGGCTTGACCAGCGCCGCCTTGATGGCGTGCAACTTGCCGCCGCAGCCTTCACCAATTTCACCCAAGACCACCTCGATTATCACCAGACCTTTGACGCCTATTTCGCGGCCAAGATGGGCCTTTTCACCCGTGTCCTGCCGCCGGAGGGCACCGCCATCGTCAATCTCGACGACCCGCGCGGGGCGGAGGTGGCCGAGATCGCCCGCGCGGCGGGCCATCCGGTGATCACCGTGGGCCATGACGTTGCGGCCGACCTCTGCCTAGCGGGGCAGCATTTCGATGCCACCGGCCAGACCCTGCGCCTTGTCTACAAGGGCAAGCCTTGGGTTGTCCGGCTTAAGCTCGTCGGTGGCTTTCAGGCGTCGAACGTGGCCGTTGCCGCCGCCTTGGCGATTGGCGCGGGGAGCGATCCCGACGAGGTCTTCCACGCGCTGGCCCGCCTGTCGACTGTGCGGGGGCGAATGCAGCTGGCCGCCACCCGCAAGAACGGGGCGGCGGTCTATGTCGATTACGCCCATACGCCCGACGCGGTGGAAACCGCGCTGAAGGCGATCCGCCCGCATGTTCTGGGCCGGATCATCGCAATTGTCGGCGCGGGCGGCGACCGGGATCGTGGCAAGCGGCCCCTGATGGGGGCGGCAGCGGCGCGGAACGCCGATCATGTGATCGTCACTGACGACAATCCGCGCAGCGAAGATCCGGCCTCGATCCGGGCCGCCGTCATGGCAGGGGCGATGGACGCCGGCACCGAGGCGCGGATCGAAGAGGTGGGCGACCGCGCCAAGGCGATCCTCATCGGCGTCGATGCGCTCGGGCCGGGCGATGCGCTTCTCATTTGCGGCAAGGGGCACGAGAGCGGCCAGATCATCGGCGACCAGACGCTGCCTTTCGATGATGCCGAGCAGGCGAGTATTGCCGTGGCCGCGCTTGAGGGGACGATCTGATGGCGCTCTGGACCTCTTCCGAGGCCGCCGCCGCGACGCGCGGGCGAAGCACCGCCGATTGGGTGGCGCATGGGGTGTCCATCGACACCCGCACGATCCAGCCCGGCGATCTCTTCGTCGCTCTGAGCGCCGCCCGTGACGGGCATGATTTCGTGGCTCAGGCGCTTGAGAAGGGCGCGTCCGCCGCGCTGGTCTCCCGCATCCCCGAAGGTCTGACCGAGGCCGCGCCGCTCCTGATCGTCGCGGATGTGCAGACCGCGCTTGAGGCGCTTGGACGCGCCGCCCGGGCGCGTTCGGCGGCCAAGGTCGTGGGCGTGACCGGCTCGGTCGGCAAGACCTCGACCAAGGAGATGCTGCGCGCCGTGCTGTCGGGGCAGGGGCGGACCCATGCGGCCGAGGCGAGCTATAACAACCACTGGGGCGTGCCGCTGACCTTGGCGCGGATGCCGGTCGGGACGGAGTTTGCCGTGATCGAGATCGGCATGAACCACCCCGGCGAGATTGCCCCGTTGGCGCGGATCGCGCGGCCGGATGTGGCGATGATCACAACGGTTGCCGCCGCGCATTTGGAAGCCTTCGCATCGATCGAGGGGATCGCCCGCGAAAAGGCGGCGATCTTCGAGGGGCTTGAGGCGGGCGGCACAGCCGTCATCAACTCCGACCTCAAAGTGACGCCGATCCTGCGCGCCGCCGCCGAGGCGCAATCGGCGCGGATCGTGAGTTTCGGGCAGGGCGACGGGGCGGCCTACCGGATCACCGACCTCGCCCTCCATCCCGGCGTGACAGTGGCGCGGGGCGTTGCGGGGGGGCAGCCCGTCCTCCTCAAGGTCGCCTCCGAGGGGCGGCATTTCGCGACCAATGCGATGGGGGTTCTGGCGGTGGTCGAGGCGCTCGGCCTCGATCTGGCGCAGGCGCTGCTCGATCTGGCGGCCTGGGCCCCGCCCGCGGGCCGCGGCACGCGCGAGGAGATCACCCTCGATCCGGCGCGGCAGGGCGAATACCTCGAACTCATCGACGATGCTTTCAATGCCAATCCGACCTCGATGACCGCGGCTCTGGAAGTCCTTGCCGCGAGCAAGCCCCGCGATGGGGTTGGCCGTCTGGTAAAGGGCCGCCGCATCGCCATTCTTGGCGATATGCTGGAGCTCGGGCCAACCGAGACCGAGCTGCACGCCGCCCTGGCCGCTGATCCTTCGATGCCTGCGGTCACGGTCGTCCATTGTGTCGGACCAAGGATGCGGGCGCTTTACGAGGCGCTGCCCGAGGCCGCGCGCGGGCGCTGGGTCGAGAGCGTGCAGGATATTCTTCCCGAAGTGCACCGCTGCGTCGATGCGGGCGACGTGGTACTGGTGAAAGGCTCCAAGGGCAGCAAGGTCAGCCTTGTCGTTGACGTTCTGCGCAAATTGGGGCAACGCAGCCCGAACCCTGAAACCGAGACCTGATCCCATGCTTTACTGGCTCACAGCCCTTTCCGATGGTGGCGACGCCTTCAACCTCTTCCGCTACATCACCTTCCGGGCCGGTGGGTCGTTTCTGACCGCGCTTCTCTTTGGCTTCATGTTCGGACGTCCGCTGATCAATGTTCTGCGCCGCAAGCAAGGCAAGGGCCAGCCGATCCGCTCGGACGGGCCCGAGGGGCATTTCGTCAAGGCGGGAACGCCGACCATGGGCGGGCTCTTGATCATCGCGGCGCTGACCGTTGCGACACTTCTCTGGGCACGGCTCGATAACCAATATGTCTGGATGGTTCTTTTCGTGACGCTCTCCTTCGCGGCCATCGGCTTTGCCGACGATTATGCGAAGGTGTCCAAACAGACGACCGCGGGGGTTTCGGGCAAGGTTCGGATGCTGCTCGGTCTCCTCGTCGCGGCGGTCGCGGGCTATTGGGGCGCGAGCCTGCATCCCGAGGGTCTGACCAACCAGCTTGCCTTGCCGATCTTCAAGGATACGCTCGTCAATCTGGGCGTGCTCTTCGTGCCTTTCGCGGTGATTGTGATCGTTGGCGCGGCGAATGCGGTGAACTTGACGGACGGCCTTGATGGCCTGGCGATCATGCCGGTGATGATTGCGGCGGGGGCTTTCGGGGTGATCGCCTATGCCGTGGGTCGGGTCGACTTTACGAGCTATCTCGAGGTCCACTATGTGCCCGATACAGGCGAAATCCTGATTTTCTGCGCGGCGCTCATTGGCGGCGGACTTGGCTTTCTTTGGTATAACGCGCCGCCTGCGGCGGTGTTCATGGGCGACACCGGCAGCCTAGCCCTTGGCGGGGCCTTGGGCGCGATTGCGGTGGCGACGAAGCACGAGATCGTTCTGGCGATTGTGGGGGGCCTTTTCGTGGTCGAGGCGCTGAGCGTGATCATTCAGGTCCTGTATTTCAAGCGCACCGGCAAGCGGGTGTTTCTGATGGCGCCGATCCATCACCATTATGAGAAGAAGGGCTGGTCGGAGCCGCAGATCGTGATCCGGTTCTGGATCATCTCGCTCATTCTGGCGATGATCGGTCTGGCGACCCTGAAGATCCGCTAGGCGAGGGGCCAGCCCCTCGCGCTCCCCGGAGTATTTTCGGCCAAAAGAAATGGGGCCTTGTCGCTTCGGGGCGCGGCGCGGCAGGATCGCCAGATATGCGGAGGCAAGGATGATTCCGGTCAGAGGCTTTGAAAATAGGAAAGTCGCGGTCTTGGGCCTTGGGCGCTCGGGCAAGGCGACTGTGGCCGCTTTGGAAGCGGGCGGGGCCGAGGTGATTGCCTGGGACGACGGGGTGCAGGCGCGCGAGGCGGCGGAGGCGGCGGGGATCGCTTTGGTCGATTTCACGCGGCACGGGGCGCTGGAGGGCGTGGCCGCGCTGATTACTTCGCCGGGCATTCCGCATCTTTATCCAGCACCGCATCCGGCGATTGCCGCCGCCTGGGAGGCGGGGGTGCCGGTGGACAATGACGTCGGTCTCTTCTTCCGCTCGTTCGGCGGGCATGAGTGGGACGATTTCGAGGTGACGCCGCGGGTGATTGCGGTGACCGGATCGAACGGCAAGTCGACGACATCGGCGCTCATTCATCACATCCTGACCGAGGCCGGGCGGCCGACGCAGCTTGCGGGCAATATCGGGCGGGGGGTTCTCGATCTTGCGCCGGCGCGGGATGGCGAGGTGGTGGTGTTGGAGCTCTCGTCCTATCAGACGGAGCTGGCGCGGTCGCTCACGCCGGATGTGGCGGTTCTGACGAATATCTCGCCGGATCATCTGGATCGGCACGCGGGGCTGGGGGGCTATTTCGCGGCCAAGCGCCGGCTTTTTGCCGAGGGCGGGCCGGATCGGGCTGTAATCGGGGTGGACGAGAACGAGGGACGGTTTCTCGCGGGCCAGATGGCCGAGGGGATGGGCGATGATCGGGTGATCCGCGTGTCCTCTGGGCAGAAGCTGGGCGGCGAGGGGTGGAACGTTTTCGCCCGCAAGGGGTTTCTTGCCGAGACGCGCAAGGGGCGGCAGGTGGCCTCGATCGACCTGCGGACTATTGCCGGGCTGCCGGGGGCGCATAACCACCAGAACGCCTGTGCGGCCTATGCGGCATGCCGGACGCTCGGGATCGGGCCGAAGGCGATCGAGGCGGCGTTCGCGAGCTTTCCGGGCCTGCCGCATCGGAGCCAGCTGATCGCCGAGGCGGGTGGGGTGCGCTATGTGAATGACAGTAAGGCCACCAACGTTGATAGCGCGGCCAAGGCGCTCGCGGCTTTCGACAAGATCCGCTGGATTTGCGGCGGCTTGCAGAAGGAAGGCGGGCTTGGCGGGCTGATCCCGCATCTGGGCCATGTGGCCAAGGCCTATGTGATCGGCCGCGAGGCCGCCGATTTCGCGCGGCAATTGCCGGGGGTCGAGGCCGAGGTCTGCGGCACGATGGAGGTGGCTGTGGCCAAGGCCATGGCCGAGGCCCAGGCGGGCGAGGTCGTGCTTCTGGCGCCGGCCTGCGCGAGCTTCGACCAGTATGACAATTTCGAGAAACGCGGCGAGGATTTCGCGGCGCGGGTTCGGGCGGCGCTCGGCTAGGCGCGCGCGCGGATCGCGGCCCCTGCGGCGAAGGCCGAGGACCAGGCCCATTGGAAATTGTAGCCGCCGAGCCAACCGGTCACATCCACGCATTCACCAATGAAATAAAGGCCGGGGACGGCGCGGGCCATCATCGTGGCCGAGTCCAGATCGCGGGTGTCGATGCCGCCCACGGTCACTTCGGCGGTGCGGTAGCCTTCCGTGCCGGAGGGGGTCAGGCACCAGTGGCGCAGGGCGTCCACAAGACCGGCGATCCGCTTGTCCGACCATTCGGCGGCGTTGCCCGTCAGGTCCATATCGCTCTCCAGATGGTCGATGACGCGGGCCGGGAAGGATTGGGTGAGGATCGTCGTCATGTTCTTGCGCGGGGCCTCGCGGCGGGCGGCTTTGAGGCGCTCGGCGAGGTCGATGCCGGGCGTCAGATCGACCGTGATCTCTTCGCCCTCGCGCCAGTAGGACGAGGCCTGCAGGGTCGCGGGGCCCGAGAGGCCGCGATGGGTGAAGAGCATGGCCTCCTCAAAAGCGGGGCCCTTGGCGGCGGTCATGCGGACGGGCAGGGCCACGCCGGCGAGGGGGCGGAAGCGCTCGCCCTCGAAGGTAAAGGGGACGAGGCCTGGGCGGGTCTCGGTCAGGCGCAGGCCGAAGTCCGCCGCGATGCGGTAGGCAAGGCCCGTGGCGCCCATCTTGGGGATCGACTTGCCCCCCGTAGCGACGACGAGATTGCGGGCGGTGATCCGGCTCTCGCGCCCGTCGCGTCGCAGGGTCACGCGGAAGGCGGTGCCATCGTGGGAGATCGCGCCGATCTCGGTCTCGAGCCAGAGGTTGGCGCCCGCCTTCGCCATCTCCGCGCGCAGCATGGCGACGATCTCTTTGGCGGAGGTGTCGCAGAAGAGCTGGCCCAGCGTCTTTTCGTGCCAGCGGATGCCGTGGCGTTCGATCAGGGCGACGAAATCCTGCGGGGTATAGCGCGACAGGGCCGATTTGTGGAAATGCCGGTTCTCGGAGAGGAAGTTGGCGAAGGTCAGGTCGCGGTTGGTGAAATTGCAGCGCCCGCCGCCGGAAATGCGGATCTTTTCGCCCGGTGCGCGTGCGTGATCGACGACCAAGGCGCCAGGCCCCGCGTGGGCCGCGCAAAACATGCCAGCCGCGCCGGCGCCAAGGATGAGTGTCTGGACTTCCATACCCCCCCGCCTGCCGCGAATCCGCGCTCGGCGCAAGGCCGCTGATCCGGCCTATTTCTCTGGAAATCGTGGCCACGAGCGGCTAGTCTGGCCGCGAGACCCGGTAAACGGGCAAAAGAGGCAGCAGGCGGACCCTATCCATGACTGAAATGGTCTATGGCACCGCGCCGGCACAGACCGGCGATCCGATCATTCCGCGGTGGTGGCGCACCATCGACAGATGGACGATGTCCTGCATCCTGATCCTCTTTGGGATCGGCCTCTTGCTAGGCCTTGCCGCCTCGCCGCCCTTGGCCGAACGCAATGGCCTTGCGCCCTTCTACTATGTCACACGTCAGGCGGCTTTCGGCGGCATGGCGATCACGGTGATGATCGTCACCTCGATGATGTCGCCCCGCCTTGTGCGGCGGCTGGCGGTCCTCGGGTTTCTCGGGGCGTTCGTCGCGCTGGCGCTTCTGCCTATCCTCGGTACGGATTTCGGCAAGGGTGCGGTGCGCTGGTATTCGCTGGGCTTTGCCTCGGTGCAGCCGTCCGAGTTCCTCAAGCCGGTGTTCATCGTTGTGGCGGCCTGGCTGATGGCGGCGAGCTATGAGATCGGCGGGCCGCCGGGCAAGACCTATTCTTTCGCGCTCACCGTTGCGATCTGCCTGATGCTGGCCTTGCAGCCCGATTTCGGGCAGGCGGCGCTGATCGTCTTTGCCTGGGGCGTGATGTATTTTGTCGCCGGTGCGCCGATGTTTCTCATCTTTGGCGTGACTGGCCTCGTGATCGGCTCAGGCGTTTTCGCCTACAACAGCTCCGAGCATTTCGCCCGCCGGATCGACGGCTTTCTCAACCCCGAGGTCGATCCCCGGACCCAGCTTGGCTATGCGGCCAATGCCATCCGCGAAGGCGGGTTCTTCGGGGTGGGCGTGGGCGAGGGGCAGGTGAAGTGGTCGCTTCCCGATGCCCATACGGATTTCATCATCGCGGTGGCGGCCGAGGAATATGGCCTTGTCTGCGTGCTGGCGATCATTGTCCTTTATATGGTTATCGTCACCCGCTCGCTCGCGCGGTTGATGGGCGAGCGGGATCCCTTTATCCGCATCGCCGGAACCGGCCTGGCCTGCGCCTTCGGCGTGCAGGCGATGATCAATATGGGCGTGGCCGTGCGCCTTCTGCCCGCCAAGGGCATGACCCTGCCGTTCGTCTCCTACGGTGGCTCGTCGCTCATTGCGGGCGGCGTGATGGTGGGGATGCTCTTGGCCTTCACCCGCTCGCGCCCGCAGGGCAAGATGGGCGATATCCTCTCGCGCCGGGGCCACTGATGGCCGCGCCGCTTCTCGTCATCGCTGCCGGAGGCACCGGCGGGCATATGTTTCCCGCTCAGGCCCTGGCCGAGGAGATGGTGAAACGCGGCTGGCGGGTGAAGCTTTCGACCGACGCGCGCGGCGCACGCTATGCGGGGGGCTTCCCTAACGAGGTCGAGGTCACTCAAGTGGCGAGTGCCACTTTCGCGCGGGGTGGTATTGCCGCCAAACTCCTCGTGCCGTTCCGCATTATCGCCGGCATTGGGGCCGCGAAATGGCGGATGCTGGCGGATCGGCCTTCGGCTGTCGTGGGCTTTGGCGGCTATCCGGCGATCCCGGCGATGGCGGCGGCTTGGGCCCTGCGCGTGCCGCGGATGATCCACGAGCAGAACGGGGTTCTGGGGCGGGTCAATCAGGTTTTCGCGCGGCGGGTGGACAAGGTGGCTTGCGGCACTTGGCCGACGGCTTTGCCGAAGGGGCTCGACGGCATCCACACCGGCAATCCGGTCCGCTCTGCGATCCTTGATAGGGCGGGCGCCGGCTATATCCCGCCGGGCGATTACCCGATGGCGATCCTCGTCACCGGCGGCAGCCAAGCGGCGCGGCTTTTGTCGGACATGGTTCCGCCCGCGCTCGCGGCCCTGCCCGACGCCTTGCGCCGCCATGTGCGCGTCTTCCACCAAGCGCGGCCCGAGGATATCGAGCGCGTTACCGCCGCTTATGCCGAGGCGGGCCTTTCCGCCGAGGTCCTGAGCTTCTTCACCGATATGCCCCGCCGCATCGCCGAGGCGCAGCTGGTGATCGCCCGCTCGGGGGCCTCGACCGTCGCTGATATCTCGATCATCGGGCGGCCCGCGATCTTCATCCCCCTCGCCATCGCGATCCGCGACGAGCAGACCGCCAACGCCCGCGCCATGGTCGAGGCCGGCGGAGCCGTGCTCATTCCCGAATCCGCCCTTGATATCTCCGGCCTCAGCGCGCAGATAGCCGCGATCCTTGGCGCGCCGGAAAAGGCCGGCGCCATGGCCGCCGCCGCCTTGGGCTGTGGCCGCCCCGATGCAACAGACCGGCTTGCAGCCCTCGTCGAAGAGCTCGCCGGACAAAGGAGCCAGGCATGAACGCCGCCGCGACCAAACTTCCCCTCGATGTCGGCCCGATCCATTTCGTGGGCATCGGCGGGATCGGGATGTCGGGGATCGCCGAGGTTCTGTTGAATCACGGCTATTCCGTGCAGGGCTCGGACCTGAAGGCCACCAAGATCACTGACCGGCTTGCCGGAATGGGGGCGCAAGTTTTCGAAGGCCAGCGGGCCGAGAACCTCGAGAACGCCGCCGTTGTGGTGATCTCTTCCGCCATCAAGAAGGGCAACCCAGAGCTTGACGAAGCCCGCCGCCGCAAGCTGCCGGTGGTGCGCCGCGCCGAGATGCTGGCCGAACTCATGCGGCTCAAGTCCAACGTCGCGGTGGCCGGCACCCACGGCAAAACGACCACCACGACGATGGTGGCCGCCCTTCTCGACGCAGGCCATTTCGATCCGACCGTGGTCAACGGCGGCATCATCCATGCTTATGGCTCGAACGCCCGCGTGGGGCAGGGCGAGTGGATGGTGGTCGAGGCCGACGAAAGCGACGGCACCTTCAACCGCCTTCCGGCGACCATCGCCATCGTGACGAACATCGACCCCGAGCACATGGAGCATTGGGGCACGATCGAGAACCTGCGCAAGGGTTTCACCGATTTCGTCTCGAACATCCCCTTCTACGGCATCGCCGTCTGCTGCACCGATCACCCCGAGGTCCAGTCGCTTGTCGGCAAGATCACCGACCGCCGTGTGGTGACCTTCGGCTTCAACGCCCAAGCCGATGTGCGGGCGGTGAACCTGCGCTATGCCAAAGGCGTGGCCCACTTCGACATCGCGCTGCAGGCCGAGGATCAGGTGATCGAGGGCTGCACCCTGCCGATGCCGGGCGATCACAACGTGTCGAACGCTTTGGCCGCGGTCGCTGTGGCCCGCCACCTCGGCATGAGGAAAGACGAGATCCGCGCCGCCTTGGCCGCCTTTGGCGGGGTCAACCGCCGGTTCACCAAGGTGGGCGAGGTAAGCGGAGTGACGATCATCGACGACTACGGCCACCATCCCGTTGAAATCGCAGCGGTTCTGAAGGCCGCACGGCAGGCCTCCGAAGGCCGCGTGATCGCGGTTCACCAGCCGCACCGCTACTCGCGCCTGTCCAATCTCTTTGAGGATTTCTGCTCCTGCTTCAACGACGCCGACGTGGTGGGCATCGCCGAAGTCTATGCCGCCGGCGAAGAGCCGATCCCCGGCGCGACGCGCGAGGATCTGGTGGCGGGCATCTCGGCGCACGGACACCGCCATGCGGAGGCAGTGCTCGATGAAAACGGCCTCGAGGCGCTGGTGCGGGCCGAGGCCAAGCCCGGCGATATCGTCGTATGCCTTGGCGCAGGCACGATCAGCGCTTGGGCGCATGGATTGCCGGAGCGATTGAAAAGGACCGCATGACCGAAGCCTTGAAACGACGTATCGGACTTGGACTTCTGACAGCCTATGGCGTCGGGGTCATGGTCGGTGCGGGGATCTATGTGCTTGTGGGCGTCGTCGCCGGGCAGGCCGGAATATGGTCGCCCTTTGCGTTTCTTCTCGCGGGGGTGGTGGCGTTGCCCTCGGCCCTTTCCTATGCGGAACTCACGTCGCGGATGCCCGAGGCGGGTGGCGAAATCGCATTTGTGGAAAAAGGATTCCAGAAAAGGTGGCTCGGCCTGGTTGTCGGGCTGGCCATCGTCGCGGGAGGAATGATCTCGGCAGCGGCTGTCTTGCGGGGCGGCGTTGGATATTTCGTCACGCTGGTGCCGGTTTCCGACTGGATCGTCATCATTCTGGCCGGAGTGGTTCTGACCCTGATCGCCGGCATCGGTGTTTTGGAAAGCCTGAGCATCGCCGCGGCCATCACGGTGATCGAGGTTCTGGGCCTGGTCGCGGTGAGTTGGGCGGGGCTATCGGCCGAACCGAGTGCTGAATGGTCGGTCGGTTCTGCGCCACATTGGGGCGGGGTCCTGGGCGCGGTCGCCTTGTGTTTCTTTGCCTTCATCGGTTTTGAAGACCTCGAAAACATGGCCGAAGAAGTCCGCGATCCGACGCGGACCCTGCCGCGCGCGATCCTTCTGGCGCTGGCGATCACAGCAGTCCTGTATGCGCTTGTCTCCTTCGCGGCAGTCAGGACAGTCTCGCCCGTGCTTCTGGGCCAAAGCGAGCAACCGCTGGCCCTTGTCTGGGAGATTGCCACCGGGCGCAACGCCGGGTTCTTGTCCGCCATTGCGGTTGTTGCCGCGATCAACGGGGTGCTCGCTCAAATCGTCATGGCTTCGCGGGTTCTCTTGGGGCTGGGACGGCGCTCTGCTCTCATGAGGCCGTTTGCAATTGTGAGCGGTAGGACAGGCACACCCCTTTTGGGAACCGTCGCGGTAGGTGCGGTCGTCATCGTTGGGGCTCTTGCCCTGCCTGTCGCAGCTCTGGCCGAGGCGACGGCAGCGGTCCTTTTGGCGGTGTTTTTTCTTGTCAACGCGGCGCTCATCCTACTTAAATCGCGTGAGCCGGAAGCGCCGTTCCTTGTGCCAATATGGGTGCCCGTTTCCGGCGTGATCCTGGCGCTTGGGGCGCTCATACTAACAAGCGGGAAGGGCGTATGACCATCTCTCTCATGCTTTCCTTTGTCTGGCTGATTGTAGCCAACATCTTGGCCATGATCCCTTCGAACGACGATCATTGGCGACGCGCCTATTTCCTGATTGCCGTGGGTCTTCCGCTTTGGATTTGGCTTTTCATTCAAAACGGCCCCTTCGTCGCGATTGTCGTTCTGGCGGCGGCGGCATCGGTCTTGCGCTGGCCGGTGCGGTATCTCTTGCGATGGGTCCGTCGACAGGTCGGAGGCCGACAAGCGTGACACCGCTCGATCTTTTCGCGCTGGCCCTCATGGCGGCCGGCGCGGCGGGCGGGTGGTATTTGACGGCGCGGCGTCGCTGGAAAATGCTGACAGGGTTTGGGGTGGTCGCCGGTTTGGGCCTTGCTTTGGCGGTTCGGGAAACGCAAGCGGCAGAGGACTGGGATGCCTATCTCTATCTCGCTGTCTCCCTGTTTCTGGCAGGGCCGGTGTTTATCGGCCTTTTCGTAGGGGCACTGGCGCGCGGGATTTACGGTTGGATGAAGCGGTCCAAAGCCCGCTAGTTCCCGAACCAAGGCTGGAAGGCTGGCGCGAGAGGGATTATGCATTCTGACAAACACCGCGCCGGTTGGCGCGGCTGCCGAGATCAACGAACAGGCCGTGCCGATGCCCACCCAACTGCCCGCTCCGCGGGGAACCTTGACCGAGAACCGCCCCTTGGCAGACCTGACATGGATGCGCGTGGGCGGCCCCGCCGACTGGCTCTTTCAGCCGGCCGATGCCGATGATCTGGCGGCCTTCCTTGCGGCACTTGCCCCCGAGGTTCCGGTCTTTGTCATGGGCGTTGGCTCCAACCTCATCGTCCGCGACGGCGGCATCCGCGGCGTGGTGATCCGCATGGGCCGCGGTTTTAACGGCATCGAAATCGACGGCGATCAGGTGATCGCTGGGGCCGCCGCCCTTGATGCCCATGTGGCCCGCAAGGCCGCCGAGGCGGGGCGCGATCTGACCTTCCTGCGCACGATCCCCGGCACCATCGGCGGCGCGGTGCGGATGAATGCGGGCTGCTACGGCTCCTATGTGGCGGATGTTCTGGTGTCGGTCGATGTGATCCACCGCGATGGCCGCCGGGAGACGATCCCTGCCAGAGACCTCGACTTGCGCTATCGCCAGAGCACCCTGCCTGATGGCGCTGTGATCATTTCGGCCCGCTTTGCCGCGCCGCAGTGCGATCCGGCCGACCTTGCGGCCCGCATGGCCGCCCAACTCACCAAACGCGACGAAACCCAGCCCACCAAGGACCGCACCGCCGGCAGCACGTTCCGCAATCCGGCGGGGTTTTCCTCAACGGGGCGGGCGGACGACACCCATGAGTTGAAGGCGTGGAAAGTCATCGAAGACGCGGGGATGCGCGGGGCACGCAAGGGCGGGGCGGTGATGAATGAAAAACACGCCAATTTCCTGACCAATGCGGGTGGCGCGACCGCCGCCGACCTCGAAGGTTTGGGTGAAGAGGTGCGAAAAAAGGTTTACGATTCAAGCGGTATCACGCTAGAGTGGGAAATCATGAGGGTCGGCGAACCGGCCCCTGATTTGAGCAAAGACTAGACCAAGAACAGGGCCGAACGGCCTGACCCCGGGCAAGGGTCGAATTCAACGAATGACGGGCCGCAAAGGCCTGCGTGTGAGGCAGCGGGAATGTCGGGCGGTACGGCTCCCAAAGTGGCTGTGTTGATGGGTGGACCATCGGCCGAGCGTGAGGTTTCTCTCAGCTCGGGCCGTGAGTGCGTTCGCGCCCTCGAGGCAGCTGGCTTCACCGTGATTGCAATTGATGCGGGCAAAGAGATCGTCGATCAGCTCAAGGCCGCCGCCCCCGATGTCGTCTTCAACGCCCTGCATGGGCGCTGGGGCGAGGATGGTTGTGTGCAGGGCATCCTTGAGTGGATGGGCATCCCCTATACCCATTCCGGCGTTCTGGCCTCGGCCCTTGCGATGGACAAGGAACGAACCAAGGCGGTCTATCGTGCCGCGGGCCTTCCGGTCGTCCCGAGCCTTCTGGCCCCGCGCGACGAGGTGCGCCAGCGCCATGTCATGCCGCCGCCCTATGTGGTCAAACCCAATAACGAAGGCTCGTCGGTCGGCGTCTATATCGTCCACGATGCCGCCAACACGCCGCCGCAGCTTGACGACGCGATGCCCGAGACCGTGATGGTCGAGGCCTATGCGCCGGGCCGCGAGCTCACTGTCACAGTGATGGGCGAGCGCGCCCTTGCCGTGACGGATATCCTCACAAGCGGCTGGTATGACTATCACGCGAAATACGCGACAGGCGGCTCGCGCCATGTGATCCCCGCCGATATTCCGGCCGAGATCGCGGAGGCCTGCCTCGATTACGCGCTGCGCGCCCATCAGGCGCTGGGATGCCGGGGCCTGTCGCGCACCGATTTCCGCTGGGACGAAGCGAAGGGCCTCGCTGGCCTCGTGCTTCTGGAAACCAACACCCAGCCCGGCATGACCCCGACCTCGCTCGCCCCCGAACAGGCGGCCCATGTCGGGATCAGCTTCCCTGACTTGTGCCGCTGGCTGGTGGAGGATGCCTCATGTCATCGATAGGCTTCTCCTCGCATCGCGACCCGTCGCCGAGCCGCTGGAACTATCGCTGGCAGCGTTGGATGCTCACGCCGGGCGTCCGGCAAACAGTGCGTATCGGCGTGCCGATCGTTCTGATCGGCGTCATTGCAGCCGTCTGGTTCGCCGACGATCAGCGCCGGGCTATGTTCTTTGCCGGTGTGGCGGAGGTGCGAAATTCCATCGAAACCCGTCCGGAGTTCACAGTCACGGCGATGGCTATCGACGGCGCCGGACCTGAGGTCGCAGAAGCGATCCGCCAGGTTCTGCCGCTTGATTTCCCGATGACATCGTTCGATCTCGACCTCGATGCGCTGCGAGCAGCGGTGCTCGAGGTCGGCGCCGTGGCCGACGCGACTGTGCGCGTAAAGTCGGGGGGTATACTTGAGATTCACGTCACGCCCCGTGTTCCGGTGGCCCTCTGGCGGCAGGACGATGGCCTGCACCTCATTGACCGTGACGGAACCGACATGGGCGCCGTTGCTACACGCGCCGACCGGCCCGACCTGCTTTTGGTGGCCGGGGATGGGGCCAAAGGAGCGCTCGGCGAGGCGACGGCGATCATGGCCGCAGCCCGCCCCATTGCGCCGCATCTGCGGGGCCTTGTGCGGATGGGCGACAGGCGCTGGGATCTCGTTCTCGAGCGCGGCCAGCGGATCATGCTGCCGCAGGACAATGCCATAGCGGCGCTCCAGCGCGTCGTGGTGATGGCGCAGACACAAGACCTTCTCGAACGCGATATCGTCGCGGTCGATATGCGAAATCCGGATCGGCCAACCATAAGGCTGACCGGGGGGGCTGCCGCAGAAATGCGGCAAATCAATGCGGCAGTTTCAGGAACAGGCAACTAGATGCGGCAACTCTACGAAACCCAGCGCGCCATGCGCGCGATCCGGCAGGCGGCGCTTCAGCGCGGCGTCATCGCGATCCTTGACATAGGCACCTCCAAGATCGCTTGCCTTGTCCTGCGCTTTGACGGACCCGACCGCTTCCGCGAGAGCGATGGGATCGGCCCGATGGCGGGGCAAAGCTCTTTCCGGGTCATTGGCGCGGCGACCACCCGCTCGCGTGGTGTCCGCTTTGGCGAAATCGACGCCATGCAGGAGACCGAGCGGGCGATCCGCACTGCCGTTACGGCCGCGCAAAAGATGGCCAACCTGCGGGTCGATCATGCCATCGTTTCGCTCAGCGGTGCACGGCCGCGGTCCTATGGCCTTGACGGAGTGGTCGAGATCGATGGCGGCACGGTTCGCGAGGGCGATATCGGCCGGGTGCTGGCCGCTTGCGATATGCCTGACTACGGCGAAGATCGCGAGGTTCTGCACGCGCATCCGGTAAACTTTGCGCTCGATCACCGCAGCGGACTTGCTGATCCCCGCGGGCAGATGGGCAACCGCCTGACGACCGATCTCCATCTTCTGACGGTTGATGCCAGCGCGCTTCAGAACATCCTCTATGCGGTCAAGCGCTGCGATCTCGAACTGGCGGGTATTGCGTCCTCTGCCTATGTGGCTGGTCTGGCGAGCCTCGTAGAGGACGAACAAGAGCTTGGCGCCGCCTGCATCGACATGGGCGGTGGATCAACGTCGATCTCTATCTTTATGAAAAAACACATGATCTATGCCGACGCGGTGCGTATAGGCGGCGATCATGTAACCTCGGATATCTCGATGGGCCTCCAGGTTCCGATGTCGACCGCCGAGCGTATCAAGACCTTCTATGGCGGGGTCGTGGCCACCGGCATGGACGACCGCGAGATGATCGAGACGCAAGGCGAGACCGGTGATTGGGAACACGACCGCCGCACGGTGAGCCGTGCGGAGCTGATCGGTATCATGCGCCCGCGGGTCGAAGAGATCCTCGAAGAGGTCAAGGCGCGCCTTGATGCGGCTGGGTTCGAACACCTGCCGAGCCAGCAGATCGTGCTGACAGGTGGCGGCAGCCAGATCCCCGGCCTCGACGGCCTGGCCAGCCGGATCCTTGGCAGACAAGTGCGACTCGGTCGCCCGCTTCGGGTTCAGGGCCTGCCGCAGGCGGCCTCCGGCCCCGGCTTTTCGGCCGCTGTCGGCCTTTCGCTCTTTGCGGCGAATCCCCAGGACGAATGGTGGGATTTCGAGATTCCCGCCTCCAGCTACCCCGCCAGATCGCTCAGAAGGGCCGTCAAATGGTTCAGGGATAACTGGTAATACGCAAGATTTTGCTCATTCGCCGATATCCGGCGGAAAAATCGCTGCCTGACTCCATATTTTGTGGGTTTTTGATGTTTTTCCCGTGACCTGATGGCCACAAGCCGGTAGGATCGCAGCAATTTAGGCAAGGAGTGCCCGCTCCAAGACGGGCCCGTAACAGACAGGCGGATTTAGTATGACGTTGAACCTCTCCATGCCCGGGCAGGAAGATCTGAAGCCCCGGATCACCGTTTTTGGCGTTGGCGGGGCCGGCGGCAACGCGGTCAACAACATGATCGAGCAAGCGCTCGAGGGCGTTGAGTTTGTCGTCGCCAACACCGACGCTCAGGCGCTCCAGCAATCCAAGGCGCAATCGAAGATCCAGATGGGCCTCAAGGTCACCGAAGGTCTCGGGGCAGGGGCGCGCGCCACCGTTGGCGCTGCGGCGGCCGAAGAGAGCATCGAGCAGATCGTCGATCACCTCGCCGGAGCGCATATGTGCTTTATCACTGCGGGCATGGGTGGCGGCACCGGAACCGGTGCTGCGCCAATTATCGCGCAGGCGGCCCGCGAGCTGGGTGTTCTGACCGTGGGCGTGGTGACCAAGCCTTTCCAGTTCGAAGGCGCCAAGCGGATGCGTCAGGCCGAGGATGGGGTCGAGGCCCTGCAGAAGGTCGTCGATACGCTGATCATCATCCCCAACCAGAACCTGTTCCGTCTTGCCAACGAGCACACCACATTTACCGAAGCTTTCGCTTTGGCCGATGACGTGCTCTATCAGGGCGTCAAGGGCGTGACCGACCTGATGGTCCGTCCGGGCCTCATCAACCTCGATTTTGCTGATGTGCGCGCCGTGATGGACGAGATGGGCAAGGCCATGATGGGCACCGGCGAGGCCACCGGCGAGAATCGCGCCATCGAGGCCGCCGAAAAGGCGATTGCCAACCCGCTTCTCGACGAGATCAGCCTCGAGGGCGCAAAGGGCGTTCTGATCAACATCACCGGCGGCTATGATCTTACCCTCTTCGAACTTGACGAGGCCGCCAACAAGATCCGCGAGAAGGTGGATCCCGAGGCCAACATCATCGTCGGCTCGACCCTCGATACCTCGATGGATGGCCGGATGCGCGTCTCGGTCGTGGCGACCGGGATCGACGCCGTGGTCAGCAAGGCCGAGGCCCCGCTGCCGCGCCGGTCGATGGCCGCCCCGCTTGTCGCCGCACAGCCTGCGCCCAAACCCGCCACCCAGCCGGTGTCGCAACCCGCCGCCCGTTCCGCTGCAGCTGCGGTCGCCGCTGTGCGGACACAGGTTGTTCAATCCAATCCTGTTCAGGAAAACCTGTTCGAGGAAGATATGGACATGACTGCAGCCGAGCAGGCCGAGGATATTTTCGAGGAATTCGAGCCCGAAATGGCTTCGGACGATCTGCCGCCGCCGGCCTATTCCCCGCGCGCCGAGCCTCCGATGGACCGCGCCCCCGATGCCTTTGTCGCCCCGCGGTCGCCCGCTCCGGGAACCCCTTCGCCCGAAGCGATGCGCCGTCTCCAGGTCGCTGTTTCCAAAGTTCCGGAAAGCAACCAGCCCCCCCAGCGTCAGCCAATGTCGGCACAGCGTCCGTTGGGCGAGCCTGAAAAATCGCGCTTTGGCATCAACTCTTTGATCAACCGCATGACCGGCCACGGTCAGGCTCCTGCCGCCGATCACCGGCTCCAGCCACAACCGCGCCCGCAAAGCCACGCGGCGGAAACCGACCCGGATCAGGAAAAGATCGAGATTCCCGCCTTCCTGCGCCGCCAGGCCAACTGATCCGTCGCAATCGGCATCAAAACCGCCCCGATTTCGGGGCGGTTTCTGTTTGTGACGCAGTTTAGTGGAATAAGGTGGTTTTAAATCAATGCGTTGCGATTGTTACAGCTCGTTGCAATCTGTGAGTTGAGCCCGTGCGCGCGAAGGCATACTTCCGTGCCCAAGAAACGAGGCACCTTTGCAGAATACGCTCTCACAATTTGTCAGCTTTGCCGGACATGGCCTTCATCATGGTCGTCCGGCCAAGGTCGTTTTGTGTCCGGCGCCTGCAGGGCACGGCATTGTCTTTCGGCGCACCGATGTGATCGCGGTGGACGCGGTGGTTCCAGCCCGTTGGGATCTTGTTGTGCAAGAGCCGCTGAATACGCGCCTCGAGAATGAAAGCGGTGTGAGTGTCGCCACGGTCGAACATCTGATGGCCGCTCTGGCCGGGTGTGGGATCCATAACGCTCTGATCGAAATCGACGGACCCGAAGTGCCGATTCTCGATGGCAGTTCGGCCCAGTTTGTGCGCGGGATTATCGCCGCCGGGATCAAGGGACAGAACGCCCCGCTGCGGGCGATCAAGGTCTTGCGGCCTGTTGAGGTGTCTCATGGCGCGGCAAAGGCGAGCCTCCTGCCGTCGCCGAGCCTGCAAATTGATTTTTCCATCGAATTCGCCGATGCCGCCATTGGCCGGCAAAGCAAGATGCTCAGCATGGCCAACGGCACCTTCGTGCGCGAACTGTCGAGCAGCCGGACCTTTTGCCGGCAGGCCGATGTGGACGCGATGCACGCCGCAGGGCTTGCCCTTGGCGGCAGCTACGACAACGCGGTGGTCGTCGATGGTGATACGGTCCTGACGCCGGGCGGCCTGCGCTATTCTGACGAGGCCGTGCGGCACAAGATGCTCGATGCGCTTGGCGATCTTTATACTGCGGGTGCGCCGATTCTCGGCCGCTATGTCGGCGTTCGCGCGGGCCACGCCCTGACCAACAAGCTTTTGCGCGCACTTTTTGCCGATCCCGAGGCTTGGGCCTATGTGGATTGCGATACTGAAACTGCAACGCGCCTGCCAGGCGCGGGCCTTCACGCCAGCGATCTTTCCGTCGTCGCCTGAAGTGCGTCGACAGGCAAAAGGCATTTTGCGCCCAATCTTTCTGTGCTAGACGGATGGGTGACGGGGGCATTCCCCTTCCAATCACAGGCACGGATGTCGGGGGGCTGAATGTCAGGCCGTAAATCAGGCGCAACGATGAGGGCGACGCTCACCGGATCACTTCTGGCCGTCGCGCTTCTGTCGGGGTGCAGCAAGCTCAGCTTTGAAGACGATGTTCCGCTGGAGAACTATACCGCCGAAGAGATTTATCAGCGCGGCGAATACGAACTTTCGCGCGGGAAAGAGCCTCAGGCAGCCCGCTATTTCAGCGAGATCGAACGCCTTTATCCCTATTCCGAATGGGCCAAGCGCGGCCTGATCATGCAGGCTTTCGCCTTTCACCGCGATGAGGACTACGCCAACAGCGCCGCCGCCGCGCAACGCTTCCTCGATTTCTATCCGGCGGACGGCGATGCCGCCTATGCCCAATATCTTCTGGCGCTGTCCTATTACGATCAGATCGACGAGATCGGCCGCGATCAGGGCCTGACCATCAAGGCGCTTCAGGCGTTGCGCAAGGTGATCGAGAATTACCCCGACAGCGAGTATGCAAGCTCGGCCCGCCTCAAGTTCGATTTTGCCTTCGACCACCTCGCCGCCAAAGAGATGGAAGTCGGCCGCTATTATCTCAAGCGCGGGCATTATGCGGCGGCGATCAACCGGTTCCGTCTGGTCGTTGAGCAGTATCAAACAACCCGTCACACACCCGAAGCGCTGATGCGCCTTGTCGAAAGCTATCTGGCCCTTGGTCTGCGTGACGAAGCCCAGACCGCTGGCGCCATCCTCGGCCATAACTTCCAGTCGACCGAATGGTATCAGGACAGTTACGATCTCCTGACCGGGCAAGGGCTAGAGGCAAAGGCCGCTGGTAATAGCTGGCTGTCCTCGATCTACCGGCAGATGGTCAAGGGCGAGTGGCTGTGATGAAGGCAGGCACCGCGCCAAGCCTTTGGTGAGCCATGCTCCGGGGCCTCGACATCCGCGATATGCTGATCATCGATCGGCTGGCTCTCGAGTTCCAGCCGGGCCTCAATGTGCTGACCGGCGAGACGGGCGCGGGCAAATCCATCCTTCTTGACGCCTTGGGCTTTGTCCTTGGCTGGCGCGGGCGGGCCGAGTTGGTCCGCGCGGGCGCCGAGCAGGGCGAGGTGACGGCAGTTTTCGATCTGGTTCCCGGCCATCCGGTGCACGAGGTTCTGGCCGAGGCGGGGATCGAGGCCGAGGACGGCGAGTTGATCCTGCGGCGGGTCAATGCGGCCGACGGGCGCAAGACGGCTTGGGTCAACGACCGGCGGGTGTCGGGCGAGGTCTTGCGGGCCTTGTCCGAGGGGCTTGTCGAGTTGCACGGCCAGCACGACGACCGTGGCCTTCTCAATCCGCGCGGGCACAGGCAACTTCTCGATACTTTTGCCGAGGCGGGCGATCTTCTGGCCGAGACCCGCAAGGCATGGTCCGCCAGAACCGCCGCCGCCAAGGCGCTGGCCGATGCCGAGGTCCGGCTGGCCGAGGCGCGGGCCGAAGAGGAATATCTGCGCCACGCGGCGGCGGAGCTTGACGCGCTGTCGCCCGAGGTGGGCGAGGACGAGGCGCTCGATGCGAAGCGCCGCCTGATGCAGGCCGCCGAGAAGATCCGCGCCGATATCGGCCGCGCCCATCAGGCGTTGGGCTATGAGGGGGCCGAGGGGATGCTCTCGGATGCCTCGCGCTGGTTGGGCGATGCCGCCGACAGGGCCGAGGGGCGGCTCGACGAGCCTTTGGCGGCGCTCGAGCGGGCCATGACCGAACTGGGCGAAGCGCAGCGCGGGGTCGAGGATTGCCTCGAGGCGCTGAGTTTCGATGCGAGTGATCTGGAACGGCTGGAGGAGCGCCTTTTCGCGATCCGCGGCCTTGCCCGCAAACATGGCGTGGCGCCCGATGATCTGCCCGCGCTGGCCGAGAATTTCCGCGCCCGGATCGAGGCGCTCGACAACAGCGAGGCGGGTCTAAAGACCCTCAGGGCCAATCTGAACAACGCTGAAGCGGCCTATGCTGCCGCCGCCAAAGCCTTGAGCGCCACGCGCCACGAGGCGGCAAAACGGCTCGACAAGGCCATGGCGGGCGAGCTTGCGCCGCTCAAGATGGAGCGGGCGCTCTTTTCGACCGAGATCAGCCAAACCGAGGCTGGTCCCGAGGGCTTCGATCAGGTCGCCTTTACTGTCGCCACAAACCCCGGCGCGCCCGCCGGCCCCTTGGCCAAGATCGCCTCGGGCGGCGAACTCAGCCGGTTCCTTCTGGCGCTCAAGGTTTGCCTGACCCAGACCGATGCGGGCCTTACCCTGATTTTCGACGAGATCGACCGCGGCGTGGGCGGGGCCACGGCCGATGCCGTGGGCCGCAGGCTGGCAGCTCTGGCCAAGGAGGGGCAGGTCTTGGTCGTGACCCACTCGCCGCAGGTCGCCGCACTCGCAGGCCATCACTGGCGGGTCGAGAAGCGGCAGACCGAGACCGAGACCACTACGGCTGTGGTGCCGCTCGATGCGACAGAGCGCATAGACGAGATCGCGCGAATGCTTTCGGGCGACCAGATCACCGATGCCGCCCGCGCCGCGGCCAAGGCGCTCTTGGGCTAGTTGCCGCGGACGATCTTGCCGGGGTTCATGATCCCCTCGGGATCGAGGGCCGCCTTGATCGCCCCCATCACATCCCAGCCGCCGCCGTGCTCGGCCTCCATATAGGCAAGCTTGCCCATGCCGACGCCATGTTCGCCCGTGACGGTCCCGCCAAGCCGCAGGGCACGTTCGGCCATACGGGCGGACAGCGCCTCGGCGGCTTCGACCTCTTGGGGGTTTGAGGTGTCCATCAACAGGATCGCGTGGAAATTTCCGTCGCCCACATGGCCGAGGATCGGGCCGGGGATCGGCGAGGCTTCGATATCGGCCTGCGTTTCGGCCACGGCCTCCGCCAGCCGCGAGATCGGCACGCAGACATCGGTGACGATGGCCCGCGCGCCGGGGCGCGAGGCGAGGATCGCCAGATAGGCGTCGTGGCGCATCTTCCACAGGCGGTTGCGGTCCTCCGCCTGCCGCGCCCAATCGAAGCCGCGCCCGCCATGCTCGGCGGCGATGGCGCCAAAGGTCTCGGCCTGTTCGGCCACGCCTGCTTCGGTGCCATGGAACTCGACAAGAAGATGGGGCAGGGCGGGGAAATTGGCCCCGGAAAAGCCGTTGACCGCCAGCGCCGTGGCCGCATCGACAAACTCGATCCGCGCCATCGGCACGCCGCTTTGGATCGTCTCGATCACGGCGGCCACCGCGCCCTCCATCGTCTCGAAGGCGCAAACAGCGGCCGAGGTGGCCTGCGGCTGGCCGCGCAGGCGCAGGGTCAGCTCGGTGATGAGGCCAAGCGTGCCCTCGGAGCCCACGAAAAGCGCGGTAAGGTCATAGCCCGCCGAGGATTTGCGGGCGCGGGTGCCGGTGCGGATGATCCGGCCATCGGCCAGAACGACCTCAAGCCCCAAGACATTGTCGCGCATCGTGCCATAGCGCACGGCGGTCGTGCCGCTCGCCCGCGTGGCGGCCATGCCGCCGAGGCTCGCGTTGGCGCCGGGATCGACGGGGAAGAAGAGGCCTGTGGCGCGCAGCTCGGCATTCAGCGCCTCGCGGGTGACACCGGGTTGGACGCGGGCGTCCATATCCTCGGGGCTGACCTCGAGAACCCTGTTCATCCGCGAGAAATCGACCGAGATCCCGCCGCGAATGGCGAGGCCATGCCCTTCAAGCGATGTCCCCGCGCCCCAGCCGATCACCGGGCAGCCATGTTCGGCGCAGATCCGCACCAGCGCCGCCACCTCAGCCGTGTTCTCGGGATAGGCGACAGCATCTGGTGGGGTCGGGGGAAAATGGCTTTCCGATTGCCCATGCAGATCGCGATCAGACTTGGACCGCGTGATACGATCCCCTAGAAAGGATTGAAGGGCGTGGATGGCGGTTTCGATTGTCATGGCAGGCTCAACTCTATTGTCCGGGGCAGGTTAGTTGAGGCCGCCGGCAAGGAAAAGCGGCGAGGGGCATGGCAGAACAGCTGGGTGGCTACTTTCGCGAGACATTCGAGGGCTTGCGGCGCGGGCTTGCGGATGGCCTGCGCGTGATGCGCCGCAAGGGGCCGAGCGAGGTTCAGTTCTGGTTCATCGCCCTTTTGATCGGTGTCGCGGCGGCCTTTGCGGCGCTGCTCTTTCGGATCGGCGTGGGCGAGCTGCAATCGCTGTTCTATGGCACCGACAATGTCGCGCATATCCATCAGGAAGCGGCACGGATCAAATGGTATTGGCTGCTGGCGATCCCGATGTTCGGCGGGCTCGCAGTCGGGACATTGCTGCATATCTTCACAGGCGACGGCCGCGTTCGAGCGGTGGCCGATGTGATCGAAGGCGCGGCTCTGCGAGAAGGGCGCGTCGCACGCCGCGCGGGCCTTGCCTCGGCGCTGGCAAGCTTCATCACCCTTTCGACCGGTGGCTCGAGCGGGCGCGAGGGGCCGGTGGTCCATCTGGCGGCGGTCATGGCGACCTATGTGAGCCGATGGATTCACGCCGATGGCGTTCATGGCCGGACCCTGATGGGCTGTGCCGTTGCCGGGGCTGTCTCCGCCAGTTTCAATGCGCCGATCGCGGGCGGTCTTTTTGCCCTCGAGGTGGTGCTGCGGCACTACGCGGTCAATGCCTTCGCCCCCATTGCCATTGCGTCGGTCGCGGGCACCGTGGTGAGCCGCCTTGTCATGGGGGATGTGACGGAATTCTACCTCTCACCCAACACAGAGCTGGGGTTCTATGCCGAACTGCCGGCCTTTGTCGTCCTTGGCCTTTTCGCGGGGCTTGTTGCAGCGACCCTGATGAAATCGATCTTCTGGGCCGAAGGCTTTGGCGATGTGGTGCAAGAGCGGTTCGGCATTCACCGGATTCTGCGCCCAGTGATTGCAGGAGCCATACTAGGGGGTATGGCGATCTGGTGGCCGCATATCATCGGCGTCGGCTGGGGCGTGACATCCGAGGCCGTTACGGGGCGGATTCTCTTGCTGCAAGCCGTGGTCTTTGTCGTGATCAAGATCATCGCTGTGGCGGTGACAATCGGCGGGCGAATGGGCGGCGGGGTCTTTAGCCCTTCTCTGATGGTCGGGGCATTGGCTGGTCTCGCCTTTGGCATCGTCGCGACCAACGTCTTTCCCGAGGGCTCAAGCCCGGCGACGCTCTATGCCCTTGCCGGCATGGGCGCGGTGGCGGCTGCCGTTCTCGGGGCGCCGATCTCGACCACGCTCATCATTTTCGAGCTGACCGGCGACTGGCAGACGGGCCTTGCGGTGATGGTTGCCGTTTCTCTCTCGACCGCGCTGGCCTCTCGCCTCGTCGACCGTTCGTTCTTTCTCACCCAACTCGAACGCCGCGGCATCCATCTGGCCGCCGGGCCGCAGACCTATCTTCTGGGCAAGGTCCGCGTGACCAGCGTCATGCGGGCGATCGGGACCGTGAGGGCTCCGAGTGAAGAAACCTGTTGGGAGATGATCCGTGAGGGCCGCTATATCGACGCCTCCGACACCTTGCGCCAAGCGCTCCCCGATTTCGAGGAGACGGGCCAAGACTTTCTTCCCGTTGTCCGAATTCGAGGAGAAGATCGATCACCTGATCTTCTGGGCGCACTTTACCATGTCGATGCCCTGCGCGCCTACAACCGGGCCCTGGCTGAGAAGGCTCGCGAAGAACACAGCTAAGGGGCGCTAGAGCTCTTCGACCGCCACTCGTTCGGTGTCAAAAGCGATGTAGCACGCGATCTCGCCCACCGGCTTTTTCGGCTCGGCATAGGTCCAGGCTGCGTCCTTGATCGGGCCGCTTTTGGCGACGATCGTGTAGTAATGAGCTTCGCCCTTGTGGATGCAGGTCGCGTGGGTGTCGGTTGCCTCAAGAAAAGCCATGGCGATATCCGAGCGCGGGAAATAGATGACGGGCGGCAGATCGCCTTCGTTCAGTTCCAGCGCATTGTCGGTCTCGGCCAGGATGGCCCCGCCGGCGCGCACCACCCATGTGCCCTCGAGGGGGCGGATCTTGAAACGTTCGGGCATCTGCCCCTCCAAAAATTGCCCTCAGAGCGGGGCGCAAGCACCTTTGAGCCAGTCAAGAGCCGCCCCGTCGAGGCGGGGGGCGATCTTGGTCAGCGTTTGTGCGTGATAATCGTCGATCCAGGCGCGTTCGTCCTGCGACAAAAGGCTCGTCACGATCAGGGCGCGGTCGAGGGGAGCGAAGGTGATGGTCTCGAACGACAGGAGCTTGCGCTGCGGATCGCCGCCTTCAATGGCCTCGCCCGCCTTCACGACGATCAGGTTCTCGATGCGGATGCCGAAGGCGCCGTTGCGATAATAGCCCGGCTCGTTCGACAGGATCATCCCCGGCTCGAGCGGGATGTCCGACACGCGGCTGATCCGCTGCGGCCCTTCGTGGACGCAGAGATAGGCACCGACGCCGTGGCCCGTGCCATGGTCGAAATCCTTGCCCTCGGCCCAAAGCGGGAAACGGGCGAGCGCGTCAAGGTGGGCTCCGGCCACGCCCTTGGGGAACCGCGCGCGGCTGATCGCGATCATCCCCTGCAACACGCGGGTGTAGCAGCGCTTTTCGTCCTCGCCAACCGCGCCCACCCCCACGGTGCGGGTGATATCGGTGGTCCCGTCGAGATACTGGCCGCCGGAATCGACCACCACCAACTCGCCCGCCTTCACTGGGCGGTTGGTCTCGTGGGTGACGCGGTAGTGCATGATCGCGCCGTTGGGGCCGGCGCCGACGATGGACTCGAAGCTGATATCGAGAAGCGCATTGGTATCGCGCCGAAAACCCTCGAGGGCGGTCGCCACGTCGATCTCGGTCAGGCCGCCCTTGGGGGCCTCGGATGCCATCCATGCGAGGAACCGGCATACTGCCGCGCCATCCCGCAGATGCGCCTCGCGCATTCCTTCAATCTCGGTCTCGTTCTTGCAGGCCTTGGGCAGGACGCAAGGATCGGCACCCGCCTCCCAGGGCCGGTCGGCCGCGTCCATCGCATCGGCCAGCGCCTGCGGGCCGGAGCGGGCATCGAGAAGCACCTTGCCCTCGCCCGAGGCGAGAACCGTGGCGAAATCCTCTTCGTCCTGCAGGCGGACCTTGCTGCCCAGATGGGCCGCTACCGCATCGGCCTTGCCCGCGCGGCAGAAGAGATCGCAGGTGCCGTCGGCATTGAGGATCGCAAAGGCATGGGGGACGGGGTTGCACTGGATATCATGGCCGCGAATGTTGAGGAGCCACGCCACGCTGTCGGTCAGCGTGATCGCCGCCGCAGCATAGCCGCCGTCCTCGAGCGCCTTGCCCAGACGCGTCAGCTTGGCCTCATGTGCCTCGCCCGCATGGTCCAGCGGATAGGCCTCAAAAGGGGCGCTGGGCGGGGCGGGCCGATCCTGCCAGATGCGGTCCACGAGGTTGGCGATGGGCGTGAGGGCGATGCGCTTGGGGGTCAGCTTGGCGCGGAGCTTGGTGATCTCGTCGACGCTATGGAGCCACGGGTCGAAGCCGACTTCGCCCCCTTCGGGCAGATGCTCGATCAGCCAGTCGGCAAGGCCGACCTCGGGCCAGTCAACGGGGGTGAAAGCCTCGAGCGCGACCTGCGAGCGGACCTGAAGGCGATAGCGGCCATCGACGAAAACGCCCGCGATCTCGGGTAGGACAGCGCAAAAGCCGGCGGAACCGGTAAAGCCCGAAAGCCAGGCGAGGCGGGCATCGCAATCGGCCACATACTCACCCTGATGCGCATCGGCGCGGGGGACGATGAAGCCCGCGAGGCCCTCTGCGGCGATTTCGGCACGAAGCGCCGCGAGGCGGGCCGGGCCTTGTTCGGGCGAAGAGGTGGACTCGAAGGATTGGAACATTTCAGACTCCCAAGGGCCTAGCCCGATCTTAAATAAATGATTGCAGTCGGTTATCCGACCTTCTTCATCCCCAGAATCCGCGCGCGTTTGCGCGGATCGCTGTCAAAGAGGCTGGCGAGTTGCTCGGTCATGGCGCCCGCGAGTTGCTCGACATCGGTGATGGTCACGGCGCGCTGGTAATAGCGGGTCACGTCGTGGCCGATGCCGATGGCGAGAAGTTCGACAGCCTTGCGCTTTTCCACCATTGCGATCACGTCGCGCAGGTGTTTTTCCAGATAATTCGCGGGGTTGACCGACAAAGTTGAGTCGTCCACCGGCGCGCCATCCGAGATCACCATGAGGATCTTGCGCTGCTCGCGCCGCCCCAAAAGCCGCCGGTGTGCCCATTCGAGCGCCTCGCCGTCGATGTTCTCCTTCAGGAGCCCTTCCTTCATCATCAGTCCAAGGTTCTCGCGCGTGCGCCGCCACGGCGCGTCGGCGGATTTATAGACGATGTGGCGCAGGTCATTCAGGCGGCCGGGCTGCAGCTCGCGCCCTTGGGCGAGCCATTTCTCGCGGCTGAGGCCGCCTTTCCAGGCGCGGGTGGTGAAGCCGAGGATCTCGACCTTCACGGCGCAGCGTTCGAGCGTGCGGGCCAGAACATCGGCACAGATCGCGGCGATGGAGATCGGGCGGCCACGCATCGAGCCGGAATTGTCGATCAAAAGGGTCACCACGGTGTCGCGGAACTCGGTGTCTTTCTCGACCTTGAACGAGAGAGGCGTCGTCGGGTTGGCCACAACGCGGGCAAGGCGGCCGGCATCGAGGATGCCTTCCTCGCGGTCAAACTCCCAGCTTCGGTTCTGCTGCGCCTGCAAGCGGCGCTGGAGCTTGTTGGCAAGGCGGCTCACCGCGCCTTTGAGCGGGTCGAGTTGCTGGTCGAGATAGGCGCGCAGGCGCTCGAGCTCGGCCTGTTCGGCCAGCTCTTCGGCGCCGATTTCCTCGTCGAACTCGGTGACATAGGCTTTGTAGTTGGGATCGGCATCCGACAGGGGCGGGGGCGGCGGCGGATCGAGCGGCGCCTCGCCCTCGGGCATCTCGGTCTCTTCGGTGTCTTCATCGCCCGACATCTCGTCGAGCGTCACCTGCGCCTGGCTCTCGTCCTGCGTCTGGTCCTGCGATTGCTCGGGGTTGGCCTCGGCCTCTTCGCCGTCGCTGTCGTCCTCGCCCTGATTGTCTTGCTGCTCTTCGTCGGCGGCCTCGTCCTGCGCCTCGTCGTCCTGATCGTCGTTCAGGTCGGGATCGTCGCCCAGTTGATCGCCATAGCCGAGATCGGAGATGATCTGGCGTGCGAAGCGGGCGAAATCCTTTTGACTGGTTAGAGCGCTTTCAAGCCCGTCAAGCGTGCCGCCTGCCTGATCCTCGATGAACCCGCGCCAAAGCTCCATCACATTGTCGGCGCCTGCGGGCAGGGGGCGCCCTGTTGCGAGGTGGCGGATCAGATAGCCGGCGGCGGTGGCCAAAGGCGCGTCCGACGCTTGGGTGATCTGGTCATAGCCCTTGCGGCGGGCCTCGTTGGCGATCTTGGCGTCGATGTTGCCAGCGGTGCCGGGCATATAGCGGGCACCCACCGCTTCGACGCGGGCGTTTTCCATCGCGTCGAAAAGATCGCGCGCCATCTGGCCTTGGGGGGCATATTTCGCGGCCACGGCATCATCGTGAAACTTGCGGCGCAGCGCGAAGGCGTCCGCCGTGCCGCGGGCCAGCAAGACCTCCTCGCGGGTCATCCGGCGCGACACCTGCGGCAGGCGCACTGTGTCGGCGGTCATCCCCGGCGGATCAACCGAATAGCTGACCGTCAGATCGGGATCGTCCGCCATGACCTTGGTGGCCTCGGCGAGCGCCTTCTTGAACGGATCAGCCGGGTTGTCGGAGGGTTTGTTCACTCGAGAAGGCCGCGCGTTTCGTCATAGTTTTCGGTGATCCCCTCACAGAAGCTGCGCGAGAAATCGATCATCATCTGCGATGTCATGCTCTCGGCTTGTTTCTGGAAGGTTTCGATCAGCATATCGGCCGCCGGCTGCAGCTTCTCGGCGAGCGCTTCGGTCTCTTGCTCCGAGATCTGCGCGGCCAGCAGCAGGAAGGCCGTGGCAAGCGCGCTTTCCTCGGCTCCCGAAGCCTGCTGTTCGGCCATGTAGAAGGTCGCGCAATAGCCGAGCTGCTGCTCTTCGGGCAGGCTGTCGAGCCCCTGAGCGGAGGCGACGGTGGCCGAGACGGCCAAAGCGATGGCGGCGGGCAGTTTAGCCCAGTGAGAGAGACGCAGCACTTTCGGGAAGCTCCTCGTCAAAACAACGCTGATAGAACTCGGCAACGGTCTGGCGCTCCAGCTCATCGCATTTGTTCAGGAAAGACAGACGGAACGCATAGCCCACGTTGCGGAAGATCTCTGCATTCTGGGCCCAGGCGATCACGGTGCGCGGGCTCATCACGGTCGAGAGGTCGCCGTTCATGAAGGCGGTGCGGGTCAGGTCGGCGACGGTCACCATCTGGCTGATCGTCTTGCGGCCCTTGTCGGTGTTGTAATGCGGCGCCTTCGACAGAACGATCGCGGTTTCGGCGTCGTGGCTGAGATAGTTCAGCGTGGCGACAAGGCTCCAACGGTCCATCTGCGCCTGGTTGATCTGCTGGGTGCCGTGATAGAGGCCCGTGGTATCGCCAAGGCCCACGGTGTTGGCCGTGGCGAAGAGGCGGAAATAGGGGTTGGGCGTGATGATCTCGTTTTGATCCATCAGCGTGAGCTTGCCGTCATGCTCGAGAACCCGCTGGATCACGAACATCACGTCGGCGCGACCCGCATCGTATTCGTCAAAGACGATAGCAACGGGATTGCGAAGCGCCCAAGGCAGGATGCCCTCGTGAAACTCGGTGACCTGCTTGCCATCCTTGAGCTTGATCGCGTCCTTGCCGATGAGGTCGATCCGACTGATGTGGCTGTCGAGGTTGACGCGAACGCAAGGCCAGTTGAGCCGCGCGGCAACCTGTTCGATATGGGTCGATTTGCCGGTGCCGTGATAGCCCTGGATCATCACACGGCGGTTGTAGCCAAAGCCTGCGAGGATCGCGAGTGTAGTGTCGGGATCGAACTTGTAGGTGGGGTCGATATCCGGCACGCGGTCGCCACGTTCGGCAAAGCCCTTCACCTTCATTTCGGTGTCGATGCCAAAGACATCGCGGACCGAGATCTCTTCGGTGGGTTTCGCGTTGATATCGGTCATTCCGTCGGCCATGGGGGATGCTTTCGTCTGGGCGTCTTTTCGCTGTTCGGGATGCACCATATCCCAAGCGTCTGCAAGGGGAAGGGGCTGAGGCGATATATCGGGTCTCGGGCCGGTTTTTGCCAGTAGGGAAACAGAGCGTTGCCGCTGCCGCCTCTGGCCCTGCGCCTGTCAAGACGGCAGGGTGGGCCCACGATGTCTGCTGCCCTGACGCTACAACTGCCGACCCTGCGGCGCTCCGGCCATGTGCTGGGCGATGGACTTGCCTTGGCAAGTGGCCTCATCCTCGCCAGTGGAGCGACCTTGGCACTTGTCGCCGTATTGCGGCTTGCAGGTGGGGCCCTGCCTCTTTCCTACGGGCTCTGGGTGGCGCTCTCCGGCGCCGTCGGAGCTTGGGCCGGGCTTGCGGTCTCGTGGGAGGACTTTGGTTGGCCGGGGTTCAGGGGCGCTTTTCGGGCGATCCTCGGCGGCATCAAGTTCTCGCTCATCGCCGCAATCGCTGGCGGAACGATGGTCCTGCCGGTTTTTGGGACGATGTTCGCGCCGCTTGCGGTTTGCATCACGCTTCTTGCGGTCCCGGCGGCAGCGGTGGGGCTTTTGGCAACCCTCGCTCTTACACACCGCGCGGTGCGCCGCTGGAGGAGCCTTGCGGGACCAGCGCTCTAGTCGGCGAAGTTCCGGCTGACCTTGATCTGATCCCAGGCCCAGACAACTTCAGCCAGCTGTTCTTCCTGGCTCCGGTCGCCGCCGTTCATATCGGGGTGCAGAACCTTGATCAGCGCCTTGTAGCTCTTGCGGATCTCGGCCTTGGTCATCGAATCCTTGACCTCGAGGATATCGACCGCGCGGCGCTCGGTCGGAGGCAGGCGGCGGGTGCCGGTTGCGTTCTTGCCCGGATTGCGGGTCGCGTTTTCACCCAAGACCTGGTGCGGATCATCAACGCCGAGGCGCGCCCAGGCCCGCTGTTCTTCGGAACGCTTGCCGAAAGGTTTGGTCGGGCGTTCCCAAACGCGATCCTTGTCGACCTGCTCGAGATATTCCTGTTCCGAGGCGCCGTCGAAGAAGTTCCACTTTAGGTTATATTCGCGCACATGGTCCTTGCAGAACCAGAAGAAGTCATCAAGCACATCGGGCGATTTCGGCGCCCGGTATTTGCCCGCTTCCTCACAGCCCGGATGGTCGCAGACGCGGGTCGACGTATCGAAAGCGCCAGACATCCCGCGCCGGCCGCGCGGGTTCTTCTTCTTCGAAGCCGATACCGACATATCGAAGCCAAACGGGTCTGTCTTAACCATGGGCATACCTTTCCGACTCGGACGCAGCAGTTTAAACCTTGAGACCGGAGATTGAAGGGGGCAGAGGAAAATTTATGAGAATTGCCGATCTAATGGCCACACGTCTGACCGAGGCCTTTGCGCCGACGCTTCTAGAAGTTCACGACGACAGCGAAAAGCACCGCGGCCATGCGGGCTATCAGGACGGCGGCGAAAGCCATTGGCAGATCGTGATTTCCTCGGCGCACTTTGACGGGATGAACCGTCTCGCCCGGCATCGCGCAATCCATGCCGCCTTGGGCGCGGATATCATCGGCCGCATTCACGCGCTGGCGATTGATATCCGCTGATCACTCGGCGCTTTTGGGCGCATCGCTTTCGGCGGCGGGAAGGGCCGCGGGCGGGCTTGCCTCGGGGGCGGCCAGTGCGGCCGGGGCCTCGGCTTTGGGTTCGTCGGCCTTCGCCCGGCCGAAGATCAGAACGCTGTGATAGGTCGTGCTGCGGCCGGCGATGCCGCTGCGTTCGTCGCAAGGCAGAGTGTCGGCGCGCAGATAGTCCCAGCCCTCGGCTGCCATCTCGTTGAGCTTGGCGGTCAGCGCCGCGGCGAACCGGTCTTCTGTTGTCTTGAGGCCCTTGGCCTTGGTTCCCCGGCGCGGGGCCGGCTCGACACGATATTCGGAGGTCTGCATCTTGGGTCTCATTGGTCAGGTGCCGGGTCTCAGGACCCTAGCAAAGCGGCTGGCTATGTCAAAGAAATGGCCGCCCGGCAGTGGTGCGGGGCGGCCATCTTTGCGGAATGGGGCTATTGCCCGGCCTCGTCGGCGCCGAAGGTCGCCAGATAGGCCCAGATATCGGCGGCATCTTCAGCCGACCTGACCTTGAAGGCCATCTTCGATCGTGCGCGGGCGTCACCCAATGTGGTGCGGAGCCAATCGGTGGGATCCTGAACATAGGCAACAAATGGGGCCTCGTCCCAAACGGCTTCGGTCGCGGCGACTGCGAGGATCGAGTCGCCATAGCGGAATCCCTCCACCGATCCGATGACGCGACCCAAGAGGCCGAAAAGGTTGGGGCCGGTCTTGGCGCCACGGCCGGCGACAACCTCGCCTTCGGCGTTGATGGCCGAGTGGCAGGAGACGCACTGGCGTCCGAACAGGGTTTCGCCATTGGCGGCATCGCCCGAAGGGGCGTCCTGAGCCGAGGCGACACTGGCAGCCAGCGCCAAGGCTGCGGCAAATCCGATGTTTTTCATGATTGCTCCTATAGGGGCGACTCTGCTTGAGAGTGGCTGGACGCGCGCAAAATATCCCAAAGCCCTGCCGTTTTGAAGCCCCCGCGCGGATCGGTCACGGTCGGCGGGGCAATTTGGGGCTTGGCAAGAACGGCACTTTGCCGCAAAGCGCTGCCCCATGATCCAGAACCCGCAGATGATCCCCGCATGGATTGACGGTGCCCTCGCGCCGCTCGACAAGCTCGAGGTGCATATGCGCGGGATCAAGCATCGCGCGGTGAGTGTTTTCGTCATGGCGGGCGATCAGATCCTGTTGCAGCGCCGGGCGCTGGCCAAGTATCACACGCCGGGCCTTTGGGCGAACACCTGCTGCACCCATCCGCTGTGGGGCGAGGCGCCACGCGACTGCGCCCAGAGGCGGCTTGCTCAGGAGCTTGGGATCACCGGCCTTGATCCTGTCTGGAAACAGGAGGTCGAATACCGTGCCGATGTGGGCGGCGGAATGACCGAGCACGAGGTCGTCGATCTTTTCGTGGCCGAGGCGCCGGCCGATCTGGACTTCCAAGCCAATCCCGACGAGGTCATGGAAACCATCTGGATGTCGCGCGAGGCGCTGGAGGCGGATATTGCGGCGCGGCCCGAGGCCTATACCCCGTGGCTGCGCATCTATATGGCCGATCATCCGTCGGCGATTTTCGGCTGAACCTCTCCGACCTCAAACCTGCGACAATCCTGCTCCAAGGGGGGATGTGCCTCGGCTCAGGCTTGATTTTCCCCCGCCCATGCCGCAAACCCGCTCGGACCATGTGAGGGAAAGACGATGACTCGGATCGACGCCAAATTCGCCAAACTCAAGGCTGAAGGCCGCAAGGGCTTTGTCGCCTATGTGATGGGGGGCGATCCGGACTATGAGACCTCGCTTGAGATCGTGAAAGGCCTGCCGGCGGCGGGTGTGGATGTGATCGAGCTGGGGATGCCTTTCACTGACCCGATGGCCGATGGCCCGACCATCCAGCTTGCCGGTCAGCGGGCGCTCGCGCAGGGGCAGACCCTTGAGAAAACCCTCCAGATGGTGCGCGAATTGCGCAAGGACGACAACGAGACCCCGGTCGTGATGATGGGCTATTACAACCCGATCTATTCGCGCGGCGTGGACAAGTTCCTTGTCGATGCGAAAGAGGCGGGTGTCGACGGCCTGATCGTTGTCGATCTGCCGCCCGAAGAGGATGGCGAGCTGTGCATTCCGGCGCAGAAGATGGGGCTGAATTTTATCCGTCTGGCAACGCCGACCACGGACGACAAGCGCCTGCCCAAGGTTCTGACCAATACCTCCGGTTTCGTCTATTACGTTTCGATCACCGGGATCACCGGTGCGGCCAACGCGGTGGCAGGTGATGTCGGCCCCGAGGTGGCACAGATCAAGGCCAAGACCGATCTTCCGGTGATCGTGGGCTTTGGTATCAAGACGCCCGAGGCCGCCCAGACCATCGCCAGCGTGGCTGATGGCGCGGTGGTGGGGTCTGCCATTGTCGAGCGCATCGCCAAAGGCGAGAGCGTGGCCGATATTCTGGCATTCGTGAAAAGCCTCGCCGACGGCGCCCATCGGGCCTGATTTGGGGATTCTCCAGGATTGGTCTAGGCTGACCCTCTAGATGGCAGGGGAGAAGATCATGCCGGACGGTTCCAAGCATTGTGACGGGGGCTGCACCTGCGGCCATGTGCGCTACCGGATGGGTTCGGGGCCTCTGGTCGTGCACGGCTGCCATTGCACATGGTGCCAACGCCAGTCCGGCACGGCCTTTGCCACCAATGCGATCATCGAGGCTGATCGCGTGAGCCTGTTGCAGGGTGAGGTCGAGGAAATGATGATCCCTTCTCCGGGGGGCAAGGGGCAACTGATGGCGCGTTGTCCGAAATGCCGGGTGACGGTGTGGAGCCAGTATTACTTCGGCGGCTACCGGAGATATTTCAAATTCATCCGGGCCGGATCGTTGGACGACCCCACGGCGATGCCGCCCGATGTGCACATCTTCACATCGACCAAGCAGCCCTGGGTCGTCTTTCCGCCGGAGCACAAGGTCGTCGAGGAGTATTATGTGACGGAAGAGACCTGGTCTCCAGAGAGCCTTGAGCGGCGCGCCGAATTGCTCAAGGTCGCTGTTCGGGACAAGGAATAGCGCGGGAAGGGGGCGCTGCCCCCTCCGGGCCTGACGGCCCGTTCACCCCCGGAGTATTTGGAGCCAAAAGAAGGTGAGAGGCCCTTGCCTTGACCGACCGGCGGCATGGCTGACAAGATCGCGGAATGAGCGAGGTTCGAATTGTCACGCTGACCCCGGATAGGGTCGAGACCTTCACGGGTTTTTTCGACGGCGATATTTTTGCCGACAAGCCGGATTGGGCCAGCTGCTATTGTCATGCCTTCTATTTTGATCGCTCCACGGGCGCGCATTGGTCGACGCGGACGGCGGCTGAAAATCGGGCGGCGAGTTGCGGGATGATTTCCGAAGGGCGGATGAGCGGGCTTTTCGCGGTTGTCGAGGACAGGGTTGTCGGGTGGTGCAACGCGGCGCGCAAGTCTGACATGACGGCGTTTGCCGACGATCCGACGCCGGGGTTTGACAACGATCAGGTGGTGTTCATGTCCTGCTTCATGGTTGCGCCCTCGGCGCGGGGGCAGGGCGCGGCGCGGGCCTTGTTGCGCGGGGCCGAGGACTGGGGGCGGTCGCTAGGGATGTCCCTCATTGAGGGCAACCCGCGCCCGAAGGCGAATACCCCAGGGGCAAATCACTTTGGCCCGCTCGAGCTGTTTCTGAGCGAAGGCTATGCCATCGACCGCGAGGGTCGATGGGACAGCGTCTATGTGCGCAAGCTTCTTTAGGGCCTAGAGCCCGAGCTTTCTGGTGACAAGTTCGTTGACCGCCGCCGGGTTGGCCTTGCCGCCCGTTGCCTTCATCACTTGTCCGACGAACCAGCCCGCGAGTTTGGGGTTGGCCTTGGCCTTTTCGACCTGCGCGGGGTTTTCGGCGATCACGGCGTCGACGGCGGCTTCGATGGCGCCGGTGTCGGTCACTTGCTTCATGCCGCGGGCTTCGACGATTTCTTCAGGATCGCCGCCTTCGGTGTAGATGATCTCGAAGAGATCTTTGGCGATCTTGCCCGAGATATCGCCCTTGGTGATGAGGCCGACGATCTTGCCCAGTTGGTCGGGCGAGACGGGGCTTTCCTCGATCGAGTGGTCCTCTTTCTTGAGGCGGCCGAAAAGCTCGTTGATGACCCAGTTGGCGGCGAGCTTGCCGTCGCGGCCTTCAGCCACTTTCTCGAAATAGGCGGCGTTGGCGACCTCGGCGGTCAACACCGAGGCGTCATAGTCCGACAGGCCGAAATCGCCCATGAAGCGGGCTTTCTTGTCGTCGGGAAGCTCGGGCAGGCTGGCGGCGATATCGTCGACCCAGGCCTGCTCGATTTCCAAGGGCAGAAGGTCGGGATCGGGGAAATAGCGGTAGTCGTGCGCCTCTTCCTTCGAGCGCATCGAGCGGGTCTCGTTCTTGTCGGGGTCGTAGAGGCGGGTTTCCTGGCTGACCTTGCCGCCATCCTCGAGGATCGCGATCTGGCGGCGGGCCTCATATTCGATGGCCATCTGGATGAAACGCATCGAGTTCATGTTCTTGATCTCGCAGCGGGTGCCGAGATGCGAGAAATCCTGTGTCGCCTGATATTTCTCGTAGTCGCCGGGGCGGCAGACCGAGACGTTGACGTCGGCGCGCAGATTGCCGTTCTGCATATTGCCGTCGCAGGTGCCGAGGTAGCGCATGATCTGGCGCAGCTTGCCGACATAGGCGGCGGCCTCTTCGGGGCCGCGGATATCGGGGCGGCTCACGATTTCCATCAGGGCAACGCCGGTGCGGTTGAGATCGACGAAGGACATTGCCGGATCCATGTCGTGGATGGATTTGCCGGCGTCCTGCTCGAGGTGGATGCGCTCGATCCGCACAAGCCGGGCCGTGCCATTGCCCATCTCGACAAGGACTTCGCCTTCGCCGACGATCGGGTGGTAGAGCTGCGAAATCTGATAGCCCTGCGGCAGGTCGGGGTAGAAATAGTTCTTGCGGTCGAAGGCCGACCAGAGGTTGATCTCGGCCTTCAGGCCAAGGCCGGTGCGCACGGCCTGCGCCACGCAGCCCTCGTTGATCACCGGCAGCATTCCGGGCATCCCCGCATCGACGAAGGCGACGTTGGAATTGGGCTCGGCGCCGAACTGGGTCGAGGCGCCGGAGAAGAGCTTGGCGGCGGTCGCCACCTGCGCGTGAACCTCGAGGCCGATCACCAGTTCCCAGTCGCCGGTCGCACCGGCGATGACTTTGGGTTTGGGGGCGTCATAGGTCAAATCGAGCATGGGGCACTCCTCGCAACGTATCGCCAAGGCTTCTAGGACAGGGGCGCGGGCGGAGCAAGGGCGGTTGCAGGGCGGTATCGTGCGGATTGGTCAGGGAAGATGACCGCGATCCTGTTGCCGATCGGAAACTTTTGCGCTAGGTCGGCGCCAATACCTGCATACCAATGCATACAGTCAAGGGAATCGGTCGATGGTCGAACGCGTTGAGAGAGCTGGAATGAAGGTCGCGGCTGAGCTGGCGGCTTTTGTTGAAACGGAGGCGCTTGGGGGAACCGGCATTGGCGCCGATGCCTTCTGGACCGGGCTTTCGAGCCTTGTTCACGACCTCGGCCCGAAGAACCGCGCACTTCTCGCCAAGCGGGATGATATCCAGTCCAAGATCGACGCCTGGCACATCGCCCACCGCGACAAGCCGCATGACAACGAGGCCTACAAAGCCTTTCTTGGCGAGATCGGCTATCTTGTGCCCGAAGGTGAGGATTTCCAGATCGGCACCTCGAATGTCGACCCCGAGATCGCCTCGGTTGCTGGCCCGCAGCTTGTGGTGCCGATCACCAACGCCCGCTATGCGCTGAACGCCGCCAATGCCCGCTGGGGCAGCCTTTATGATTGCCTCTATGGCACCGATGCGATGGCCGGCCCGATCCCCAAGGGCGGCTACGAGCGCGGTCGGGGCGCACGGGTTGTGGCGCGGGCGCGGGTGTTTCTTGACGAGGCTTTCCCGATTGCCGGCACGAGCCACGCCGATGTGCGCCGCTATCATGTGGAGAAGGGGCAGCTTCTGGTCGATGACCTGCCGCTCGTGAACCCTGAGAAATTCGTGGGCTATCGCGGCCATCCCAAGGCGCCGCATTCGGTGATCCTGCGCAACAACGGGCTGCACGTCGAGCTCGTGTTCGATCGCGCCCATTTCATCGGCAGCCGCGATCAGGCGCTTCTGGCGGATGTGCGGCTCGAAAGCGCGCTTTCGGCGATCATGGATTGCGAGGATTCGGTCGCTTGCGTCGATGCCGAGGACAAGGTGGTTGCCTATCGCAACTGGCTTGGCCTGATGAAGGGCGATTTGTCGGAAGAAGTGTCAAAAGGGGGGCAGACCTTCACCCGCCGTCTCAATCCCGATCTGTCGTTCCTTGATCCGAACGGCAAGGAAACCTCGATCAAGGGCCGTGCGCTTCTGTGGATCCGCAACGTCGGCCACCTGATGACCAATCCCGCGATCCTTGATCGCAATGGCGACGAGGTTTTCGAGGGGCTGATGGATGCCGCCGTGACGACGCTCATCGCCATTCACGACCTCAAGCAAAAGGGCGGAAATTCGGTCAAGGGTTCGGTCTATGTGGTCAAGCCCAAGATGCACGGGCCGGAAGAGGTGGCTTTTGCCGACGAGATCTTTACCCATGTGGAAAAGATGCTCGGCCTGCCGCAAGACACGGTGAAGCTTGGCGTGATGGACGAAGAGCGCCGCACCTCGGTCAACCTCAAGGAATGCATCCGCGCCGCGAAGAACCGTGTGGCTTTCATCAACACGGGCTTTCTCGACCGCACCGGCGACGAGATCCACACCTCGATGGAAGCCGGCCCCTTCAGCCGCAAGGATTTCATCAAACGCAAGGGCTGGATCACGGCTTACGAGAACCAGAACGTCGATATCGGCCTCGAGTGCGGCCTTTCCGGCAAGGCCCAGATCGGCAAGGGCATGTGGGCCATGCCCGACCAGATGGCGGCGATGCTCGAGCAGAAGATCGACCACCCCAAGGCGGGCGCAAACTGTGCCTGGGTGCCGTCGCCCACGGCGGCGACCCTGCACGCGCTGCATTACCACAAGATCGACGTCTTCGCCGTTCAGGCGCGCCTCGCCACGGGCGGACGCCGGGCCTATGTGGATGCGCTCCTCGACATTCCGCTGGCGACCTACCGCAAGTGGACCCGCGAGCAGATCATCCGCGAGGTTGAAAACAACGCCCAAGGCATCCTTGGCTATGTGGTGCGCTGGGTCGATCAGGGGGTCGGCTGTTCCAAGGTGCCCGACATTCACGATGTGGGCCTGATGGAAGACCGCGCCACTTGCCGGATCTCGTCGCAGCATATCGCCAACTGGCTGCACCATGGTATTGTCAGCCGCGAGGACACGATGGCGGCAATGAAGAAGATGGCCGAGGTGGTGGATCGTCAGAACGCGGGCGACCCGTTCTACCGGCCGATGGCGCCCGAGTTCAACGATATCGCCTTTCAGGCGGCCTGCGACCTTGTGTTCGAGGGACGGGTCCAGCCTTCGGGGTATACAGAGCCGGTCCTGCATCGCCGCCGCCTCGAGTTGAAGGCGCTCGGCCGCAACTAGGGCAGGGCGTCACAGGGAGGACGACATGGCTGAGATTTCGATCACCAAGGCGCGGACTATCATCCGCAAGGCGATTGCCAAAGGGCGCGAGCTGGCGCTGGAGCCCCTCGCCGTTGTCGTCCTCGACAGCGGCGGCCATGTCAAAGCCTTCGAGCGCGAAGACGGGGCGGCCCCTGGCCGCTTCGGCATCGCGCAGGGCAAGGCCTATGGCTCGGTGATGCTCGGCATTGCCGGACGGGCCCAAATGGCGCGGGCCGAGCAACAGGCCTATTTCATGGCCGCCATGAACGGCGTCTATGACGGCAAGGTTGTCCCGGTTCCCGGCGGTGTTCTTGTCCGCGACAAGGCGGGCAAGATCATCGGCGCCGTCGGCGTGACCGGCGATACGAGCGACAACGACGTGATCTGCGCTTTGGCAGGGATCGACGCGGCGGGCCTGACGGGCGAAGACTAGGCCAAATTCGGTTTTTTGCCGCACAGGAGTGTGCGCTGATGCGAGGCTCACCCCTGTTTGCAGGGGAGTTCTGTGAGCATACACTCCACTCAAAATTTTGAGTGAGGAATTATGTCTCGCCCTGTCATTGGCATTATCGGCAATTCAAACATCCTTGGCGACGACTACCCGGTTCATGCGGTCGGCGCGATGAATTCCTGCGCGATTGCCCATGTGTCGGGGGCGATGCCGCTTCTGATCCCTGCTGACCCGGAAATTGTATCGGTGCCGGAACTACTCGAGGCCTGCGACGGATTTCTACTGACCGGCGGCCGCCCCAATGTTCATCCCGAGGAATATGGCGAGGCCGAAACGCCGGCGCACGGAATGTTTGATCGCAACCGGGATGCCATCACCTTGCCGCTTGTCAGGGCCTGCGTCGAGCGGGGCCAGCCCTTTTTGGGAATTTGTCGGGGCTTTCAAGAGGTCAATGTGGCGATGGGCGGCTCTTTGGATCCCGAAATCCGCGATTTGCCGGGGCGCGACAATCACCGGATGCCGCCAGACGGAACGCTGGCCGATAAATTTGCCATCCGGCACAAGGTCACGCTGACCCCGGATGGCCCCTTTGCCAAGTTATTCGGCGCGAACGAGGTCATGACCAATACGCTTCACGGGCAGGGCATACGTCGGCCGGGCAAGAGAATCGTCGTCGACGGAACCGCGCCTGACGGAACCCCCGAAGCGATCTATGTCGACGGGGCGCAAGGGTTTTGCCTCTCGGTTCAGTGGCATCCTGAGTGGAACGCGGCCAATGATCCTGTATCTCGGCCATTGTTTGAAGCTTTTGGAAAGGCGGCGCGGGAATGGCGCGCAAATCGTTGATCTTACTTCCGGTTGGGGTTATTAGTCGTATTTAAATTTTAAGTTGAAAAAGAATAGAGCGGCAGGACTTCGAAGAAGTATGAACAGAACACTCTTTGCCTCGCTGGCGGGTCTTTTGGCCGCGTGTGTGATTGGCTATTTGGCCTACTCTCAACAGCTAGCAAGCGATGGGACTGCGGATCTCGGAGTACCGATGGTGGATGTTATCGTGCCCGAGTTGGGATCGGACGAGCGTGCTGGAGAAACGGCATTCAATGCGTTCTGTGCCAAGTGCCATGGCAAGAACGCCGGCGGGCGTGATGGCTATGGCCCCCCTCTGGTGCACGAGATCTATGAGCCCAGTCACCACGCAGATATCAGCTTTCTCTATGCTCCGACTGTCGGCGTGAGGGCGCACCATTGGCCCTACGGAAATATGCCGTCGATTCCGGGAATCACTGAAGCCGAGACAGCGTTGGTGCTGAAATATGCGCGCGCCCTTCAGGTTGCGAACGGGATCGAGTGAGCCGAGCGGATCAGATCCTCACCAGCTCGACTTCGTGCGGCTGAAGGCAGCGCCGGGCAGTTTTACCATAGCTTGCCGGAAGCGACCTCAATTCAGGAAAGATCGCGAATAGCTCCTCTCGGGCCTGCGGCTCGACAGCGGCAAGTGAGCGATCCGTCGGATGAAAGCTCTCCGTCGGCGCTCCATTGGCGTAGATGACCTCGTGCTGGTCGAAGAGAATGTGGATGTAGGTGACGTTCTGCCGGCGGTCACGTCGTACCGTGTCGCCGTCGATAAGGTTCTCGGCGGCCACGAGAACCTCGCTCTCGCCAAACAAGAGCTCGGCCCTGTAGCCCTGCAGCAGAACCCGGTGGCGGGGCGAGACGACCAAATCGTCATCCATTCCTCTCAGCACGCCTTTCTTGAGGCGGATTGGAGCAAATTGCGCGATACCGGAAACGGTCCGCGACTGAATCCAGCGGATCGGCTGCATCCCGTGGTCCCGCGTCATGACAAGATCGCCTACATCGAGTGTTTCCACGGCACGAGCGCCACGAGGGGTCGCAATCAGTGTTTTAGGCGTGAAACAGATGACATGATCGGGCTGGAACTCAGCCACCTTTTCAAAGGACAACTGGTTACTCACAGGTTCGGCCTGGGCCTTGAGCATGTTGAGAAGCTCATTTGAGAATTCAAACATTCAGGTTTTCACCATTTATGGTTGCCCCGTCTTTTTCCAAGCCGAGCACTTTATCCATTAACGAATACCCAAGGCTTTGGGCGTCAATTCGTTTCAATCGGGGCCATTGGCGGGCGCTTTGTGGCGTTTTTTCGAATTTACACCAATAGGTTGAATGTGCCGATGAGGGGCAGGGTGCGGGCTCTCAGGCCCGTGAGGCGGAAAAGGGCGTTCCCGAGCGCAGGCGCCGCAGGCGGAACCGCGACCTCGCCAACGCCTGAAATCCGGTAGGCAGATTCCAGAATCCTTACCTCTGTTGCTGGTGCGGATGGCATTCTGAGGGCGTCGTAGTCCCAGAAATTCTGCTGCTCGGCGATGCCGTCGCTAAATGTCACTTTGCCAAAGACCGCAGCTGACAGGCCGAAAATCGCACCACCCGAGAGTTGAGCCTCAAGATTGCCGGGGTCGAGCGCCCGCCCCACATCTGCCGCGATCCAGACATTGTCGATCGAGATGCCGCGATCGCGCTGCGACACCTGAACGACCTGCGCGACCGCTGCGCCGAACGAATATGTGAAGCCGATACCCAGAGCGGTGCCATCGGCACGAGCGGCACCCCAATCCGACATTTCGGCGACAGCTTCGATTGCACCTGCTGATGGCGCGTGTTCCTTCCGCGCCATCTCGAGGCGGAATTGAAGGGGATCGCGCTGGGCCGCGTGGGCCAACTCGTCGATGAACGTATCGAAGAAGAAGCCATTGTAGCTCGCGCCCACAGATCGCCAGTAGCCGACCGGCGCGCCGGTGCGGGCGGTATGGCCCGAGATCCGGTAGTTGGGGATGCCGTAGGGTTGGTCCCAGGCGCCGGCCACAAGCTCCCGGTCGCCCATTTGCTTTTCGGTCGGATCCTCGGGCGGGGTCGAGTCGTTGGTAAGCGAGGTCGAGGCGATCTTGCCGTCGAGCAGGACGGCTTGGCCGTCCCGGACCACGCCCCGGAACCGCCCCCAGGCGGCAGGGCGATAGTAGTCGTTGCGCATATCCTCTTCGCGACTCCAGGTGACGGAGACAGGTACTTCGGGCATCGCCGCCGCGACCTTGGCGGCAAGGATCGAGAAATCGGCCACCGAGCGGCGCCCATAGCCGCCGCCCAGAAAGGGGACGATCAGCTCGACATCCTCGGGCGAGAGGCCGATCGCCTCGGCGGCGCGGTCACGAGACAGGATCGGCGCCTGCGCACCCGACCAGAGCGTGAGCTTGCCGCCCGAGAAGAGGGCGGCGGAGGACATCGGCTCCATTGTCGTATGCGCAAGCCACGGCGCCTCATACTCGGCGGTGATCTCGATGCCGTCTTGCGGCTTGTCCAAATCGCCTTCGTCACGCGGGGTGCTGTTGGCGGGGCGGTCGAAGGCGGTGAGCGCCAGCGCGTTCAGCGCCTCCGTCGATTTGGGATAGGCGGGCTCGCCCCAGACGATCTCGACCGCCTCAGCCGCCTGAAAGGCGATCCAGGTGTTGCGGGCAACCACGGCAATGCCGCTGCCGAGGTCGATCACCTGTTCGACCCCCTCCATCGCCAGCGCAACCGACGCGTCATAGCTGATCATGTCGGTGCGGCGGGGGTTCATGCGGACCGTGGCAAATTTCATCCCCGGCAGACGCACGTCGATGGCGTATTGGGCCTTGCCCGTCACCTTGGGGATCATGTCGAGGCGCGGCATGGTCTTGCCGAGATAGCGCCATTGAGACGGATCACGCAGCTCGACCTTGGGTGGCTCGATGCTCGCGGCCTCTTCGGCCAGTTCGGCATAGGAAATGCGCCGGCCGTCGCGGGCGATGACTTCGCCCGAGGTCGTGCTCAATTCGCCCAGCCCGACGCCAAGCCTGCGGGCCGCGACGATCTTGAGCGTCTCGCGGGCGGTGGCGCCGGCCATTCGCATCTTCTCGTATCCATCGCGGGTCGAGGTCGAGCCGCCGGTGAGTTGCAGGCTCAGAAGCTTGGCCCCACCCCCCGCGAGATCGCGAATATAGGCGCCCGTCGGCCCGACCTTATAGGCCAGCCCCGGCACAGCTTCACCAAAGAGCGCAGAGTTGAAATAGGCCTGCGCGGGTGGGCCGTGCAGGACAGAGATATCCTCCCATTCGACATCCAACTCTTCCGCCGCCAGCGCGGCCCAAGTGGATTGCACGCCCTGGCCCATCTCGGCCTTGGGCGTGATGATCATCACGCCCTCGCGCGTGATGACGACAAAAGGATTGAGCGGGATCGCGCCGTCCGAGGGCTCCAGCGGATTGGGCGGCACTTCCCGCCATTTATAGACCCCAAATGCCACGCCGCCCGCGATGGCGACAGAGCCCACAAGGAAACTGCGACGGGCGATCTTGCGGATGCGACCGGCCATATCCTAGCCCTCCGCCTTGATGCGCGCTGCCGCATCATGGATCGCGGCGCGGATGCGGGGATAGGTGCCGCAGCGGCAGAGATTACCCTGCATGGCCTCGTCGATCTCGTCGTCCGATGGTTCGGAAACGCGTGCCAGAAGGTCGGCCGCCTGCATGATCTGGCCAGATTGGCAGTAGCCGCATTGGGCCACCTGATGATCGGCCCATGTCTCTTGCAGAACCGACAGCTTCTCGGGCGTGCCGAGGCCCTCGATCGTCACGATCGCCCCCGTCACATCGCCCAGAGCCACCTGACAGCTGCGCACCGCCTCGCCGTTCATATGCACCGTGCAGGCCCCGCAGGCCGCGACGCCGCAGCCGTATTTGGTGCCGGTCAGGCCCAACTCGTCGCGCAGAACCCACAGGAGGGGGACTTCATCGGGCAGGTCCACCCGATGCACCTTGCCGTTAATCAGAAGTGTTCTCATCATGCCTGCCTCGCGGTTTTCCTAAGTGGGCCTCATGCATACGCGCAAGGCAAGCCAAGAGATCAGTCTTTCCGGCTAAAGTGTTGTTCTGAGGTGCCAAAGCTCGGGGAAAAGCTCGACCGAGAGCATCTTCTTGAGATAGTCGACCCCGCCCGTCCCGCCGGTGCCGCGCTTGAAGCCGATGACGCGCTCGACCGTAGTGACATGGTTGAACCGCCAGCGGCGAAAGTAGTCCTCGAAATCGACGAGTTTTTCGGCAAGCTCATAAAGCCGCCAATGCGTTTCCGGCGCGCGGTAGACCTCGGTCCATGCCGCCTCGACGGCGGGATCGGGCGCGTAGGGGGCCGAGAAATCCCGGTTCAGGATTGCCTCGGGCAAGGGGAAGGTTTCCGACAAAAGCCCAAGCGCCACGTCGTAAAGCGACGGCTTTGCAAGCTCCGCCTCGAGCGCGGCCAGAAGGTCGGGGCGGTGGGCGTGGGGTTTGAGCATAGTGCGGTTGCGGTTGCCCAGCATGAATTCGATGAGCCGGTATTGCCAGCTTTGAAAGCCCGACGACTGCCCCAGTGACTTGCGGAAGCGGGTGTAGTCGGAGGGCGTCATCGTGCGCAGCACGTCCCAGGCGGAGTTCAGTTGCTCGAAGATCCGTGAGACGCGGGCGAGCATCTTGAAGGCGGGGGCGGTTTCGCCTGCAACAAGTGCTGCGCGGGCGGCGGTAAGCTCGTGCAGGGCAAGCCGCATCCAAAGCTCGGAGGTCTGGTGCTGGATGATGAACAGCATCTCGTCATGGGCGTCAGAGAGCGGGTGCTGCGCGGTGAGGATCGCATCGAGCGAGAGGTAGTCGGTATAGGACATACGGCCATCAAAGGCCATTTGCGCGCCGTGGTCGGCGGGATTGATCGGGTCGGTCATCTGAAACTCCTGAAGGCGGGAAAACGAAAGCGGGATCAACGCCGCAGAGGGGCGTCTTTCATGCTTTGGGCCGCCATCTTTCGCCATGCAGAAACCCACCCGGCCGGCCGGCAAAGCGGCACGCCGAAAACGGAGGGTCCGATCATTCCAAGCTGCATTGTCGCGATCCCGAGTGTCGCCTGTCACTCTGCCGTTCAGCCAAATTCATTGCAATAGCTCGGAGCGCGGCAAATAGTTGGATTGTGGGTAACGAGGGAGGATCCAGTGGGACGTTTATCGGTATTCCTGGGCGTGACATTCCTTTGGTCATGGGGGCAGTGGTGGCCGGCGGCCCGGTTTTCTTCGGGCGCGTGGCAAGTGCCGGAAGGTCTGCCAGAGTTTCTTGTGACAGGCGCATTTGCCGCATGGGGGCCGTTGATCGGGGCGCTCGTTGCATCGTTCGCATATGACGGAGGGCAAGGGGTTCGACGTCTGTTGAAAAGGCTGATTCAATGGCGTTTTGCCGGTTTCTGCTGGGCCGCCGCCTTTCTGCTTCTTCCTGTGGTCATCGGCGGCGCGTGGGTCGTCGCCGGCATGGTCGACGGAGCCCGCCCCGCATCGGAAGCGCTGGCTAATCCGGTCGCGGTGCCGATCTCGTTCGTGTTCATTCTCCTGCTCGGGGGTCCGCTTCAGGAAGAAGCCGGATGGCGCGGCACGCTGCTTGACGAAGCGCAAGCAAGGGTCAGCCCGCTTGTGGCAACGGTCGGGATCGGTCTTGTCTGGGCGGTCTGGCACTTGCCTCTGTTCCAGTTGCCGAGTGCCGGGATCTATTACGACAAGCCCTTCTGGGGCCTCACTCTGTCGACGGTCCTGTTGTCGGTCTTGCTAACGTGGATCTACAATCGAAGCGGCGGCAGCCTGCTGGCGGTGATGGTCATGCACGCTTCGTTCAACTGGGCGCATTATGTCTTTCCGGCCTTGGAAAGCGATGCGGGGGGCCTCGCCTATTTTGCCTTCCTGATTGCAGCCTGTGGGGCGGTCCTTTGGGCTTCGGGGCCTAATCTGGGGCGGCGCCAAGCGTGAGCGACATCAGATAGGTCTCGTAGATCTGGCCGGCTGCGTCGTGCATATGCCTCCGGTCTACCTGCCAGCCCTGCTTGAGAAAGAACCGGCGGGCAAGGATCGAGGCGCGGACGGTCAGGCGGGTCAGCCCCGCATCGCGAGCCTGCGCGAGGAGCGAGGCATGGAGCGAAGGCGCGACCTTTGTGCCCTTCGCTTCGGGGATGACAAAGGCCATGTCGAGATAGCCGGTGCGATCGAGCGTCATGAAACCCAGCATCCGGCCCTGATCGTCAAGCGCCACCCAAGCCCATTGGTCGAGGAGCTTGTCAGGCCTGTCCCAATTCGGCTCGGCCTGCGGCGCCCATGCCTCAAGCTGCGCCTCGCTATAGGCGCCCTTCGCCCCCTCCCGAACCGCGCGGTAGAAGACCTCAGCCATCGCGGCCCGATCCTCGGCACAGTAGGGGCGGACGTGAAAGTTCACGTCACGCGGGCTTTCTTGCGGTATTCCGGGCGGTCCCAAAGGCGGCGGTTCATCACATCCGCGATGATATCGACGGCCTTCGCCACGTCGCCTACGTCGATATAGAGCGGTGTGAAGCCGAAACGCATGATATCGGGCGCGCGGAAATCGCCGATCACGCCACGCGCGATGAGGGCCTGCATGGCGGCATAGCCGTCTTCGAAGCGGAACGAGATCTGGCTGCCGCGCAGGTTCGGCTCGCGGGGCGAGGCGAGGGTGAGCATCGGGCAGGCGGCTTCGACGCCTTCGACGAAAGCCTCGGTCAGTTCGATTGAGCGGGCGCGGATATCGGCCATCGTGGTCATGTCCCAGATGTCGAGCGATGCCTCGAGCGCGGCCAGCGCCAGAACCGGCGGGGTGCCGACGCGCATCCGCTCGATCCCGTGGCCGGGGCGGTAGTCGAGATCGAAGGCGAAGGGCGCCTCGTGGCCGAGCCAGCCCGAGAGCGCAGGGCGGGCCACTTCGGCATGGCGCGGGGCCACATAGATGAAAGCGGGCGCGCCCGGGCCGCCGTTGAGGTATTTATAGGTGCAGCCAACGGCGAAATCGGCTTTCGCGCCCGCCAGATCGACCTCGGTCGCGCCAGCGGTATGCGCCAGATCCCAGATCGCCAGAGCGCCTGCGGCGTGGGCCTTGGCAGTCAGCGCCTTCATGTCATGCAGGCGGCCTGTCCGGTAGTCGACCTCGGTGATGAGGGTGGCGGCCACGGTCTCGTCGATGTGGTTGGCGATATCCTCAGGGGCCACGACCTTCAGTTCAAGCCCGCGCCCGAGGCTCTGGATCAGCCCCTGCGCGATATAGAGGTCGGAGGGGAAGTTGCCGCTGTCCGACAGGATCACCTTGCGATCAGGGCGCATCTCGATGGCCGAGGCCAGCGCCTGATAGACCTTGATCGACAGCGTATCGCCCATGACCACATGGCCCGGCTCGGCGCCGATCAGCCGCGCGATCCGGTCGCCGATCCCGGTGGGCATCGCCATCCATCCCGCCCCGTCGCGCCCGCCACGGTTCCAGCCGGTGATCAGCATCTCGCCCCATTCGTGGGTGACCGCCGAGGCCATGCGACCGGCTGCCGCCTTGGGCAGGGGGCCGAGGCTGTTGCCATCGAGGTAGATGACGTCCTTGGGGAGGTGAAAACGGGCCTTGGTGGCGGCGAAATCGGTCATGAAAGCGGGTTTCCTCGAAATTGGAGGTGCATTGGCTCTGGAACGGTCTAGTCTGTCGACGGGCCAAGGGGAAGGCCCGGTAGGACAAGCCGCCGCAGGGATCGTTTTACGTAGACATGCATGTTTTTGAATGTCTACCTTGCTCGGAATGGAGGAACAGGGTTTGCTCAAGTGGATAGACATTCCACCCGTCTGGCTTGCGCTCTTTGGCGCGGTCGCGTGGGGCTTGGCTCGCGCAGACCTCTGGGGGCTGAGCTTTGGCGGCGGATGGTCGGATTTTCTGGCGGGTATCCTGATTGGCGGTGGCCTGATCCTGATGCTCTTGGCTGTGGTCGAGATGCGAAAGTGGCGCACGACATTCATTCCACACAAGGAAGCCACGCATCTGGTGCAATCGGGCATCTTCCGCCGCAGCCGCAACCCGATCTATCTGGGCGATGTGCTGGTGCTGACTGGGTTCATACTCAAACTCGACGCGCCCGAGGCGCTGGTTCTGGTGCCGATCTTTCTGTGGTGGATCGAGCGGCATTTCATCTTTGCCGAGGAAGATCGGCTGCGGCGCAAATATCGCGCCGACTTCGCCCGCTACTGCGCGAAGACCCGCAGATGGCTTTGAAGGCATTGTTCCGTGACGTTACCGGCGCTTGGGCCGGCAAAGTGACGCAATCTCGTTGCGTTGTGAAATCAAGGTGCGTTCAGTAAAAGGGCGCAAAGCACAGTGAAGAGGGAGGTCCGCCCGTGAAAATCGGTGCACCAAAGGAAATCATTGAGGGCGAAAACCGGGTCGCCATGACCCCGGCTTCGGCCCGCGATCTGCAGAAGCTCGGCTATGAGTGCGTGATAGAAACAGGCGCCGGCGAGAAGGCCGGTTTCTCGGACGCGACCTACAAGGAGGCCGGTGTCGAGGTCGTCAAGACCGCCGCCGCGCTTTTCAAGGCGGCCGATATCGTCGCCAAGGTCCGCGTGCCCACCGAGGCCGAGGTCAAGCGGCTGCGCGAGGGCCAGACGCTCATTTCCTTCTTCAATCCCGGCGCCAACGCGGCGCTGATGGAGCTGGCCGCCTCGAAAGGCGCCAATGTCATCGCGATGGAGATGGTGCCTCGCATCAGCCGCGCCCAGAAGATGGACGCGCTTTCGTCGATGGCGAATATCGCGGGCTACCGCGCGGTGATCGAGGCGGGCAACAACTTTGGCCGCTTCTTCACCGGTCAGGTGACCGCCGCCGGCAAGGTGCCGCCCGCCAAGGTTCTCGTGGTCGGCGCCGGTGTGGCTGGCCTCGCCGCGATCGGCACGGCGACATCGCTGGGCGCGATCACCTATGCCTTCGACGTGCGCCCCGAAGTGGCCGAGCAGGTGGAATCGATGGGCGCCGAGTTCGTCTATCTCGATTTTGAAGAGGCTCAGCAGGATGGCGCCACCACCGGCGGCTATGCGGCCCCCTCGAGCCCCGAATTCCGCGAGGCGCAGCTCAAGAAATTCCGCGAGATCGCGCCGGAGATGGATATCGTGATCACCACGGCCCTCATCCCCAACCGCGAAGCGCCCGAACTTTGGACCGAGGACATGGTGAAGGCCATGAAGCCCGGTTCTGTCATTATCGACCTTGCCGCCGAAAAGGGCGGCAACTGCAAGCTGACCAAGGCCGACGAGCGGATCGTCACCGATAACGGCGTGATCATCATCGGCTATACCGACTTCCCGAGCCGGATGGCTGCCCAAGCCTCGACGCTTTACTCGACCAATATCCGCCACATGATGACCGACCTGACGCCCGAGAAGGACGGCATCGTCAACCACAACATGGAAGACGACGTGATCCGCGGCGCCACGGTGACCCACAATGGCGCGATCACCTTCCCGCCGCCACCGCCCAAGGTTCAGGCGATTGCGGTGCAGAAGAAGGAAAAGCCGAAGGAGCTGACCGCGGAAGAGAAACGCGCGCTTGAAGTGGCGGCCTTCAAGGCCCAGACCCGCAATCAGGTCACGCTTCTGGGTGTCGGTGCGGCGCTGATGCTGCTGGCCGGACTTTATACGCCCGCAAGCTTCATGCAGCACTTCATCGTCTTCGTCCTGTCGGTGTTCATCGGCTTCCAGGTGATCTGGAATGTAAGCCACAGCTTGCACACGCCCTTGATGGCCGTGACCAACGCGATCTCGTCGATCATCATCCTTGGTGCTCTGTTGCAGATCGGGTCGGGATCGACGCTTGTGATCATCCTCGCCGCGCTCTCGGTCTTCATGGCTGCTATCAACATCTTCGGCGGCTTCCTCGTCACCCGGCGAATGCTCGCCATGTTCCAGAAATCCTAAGGAGGCCGGGCAAATGGAAATCGGTTTCACCACCGCCGCCTATGTCGTCGCGGCTGTCCTGTTCATCCTCTCGCTCGGCGGCCTTTCGGGGCAGGAAAGCGCCAAGCGCGCCGTCTGGTATGGCATCGCCGGTATGGCCTTGGCCGTGGCCGCGACCCTCGTCGGCCCCGGCGCGGGCCTCTGGATGCTCTCTGTCGTCTTGATCGTCGCCGGTGGCATCATCGGCACTATCGTCGCCAAGCGCGTGCAGATGACCGAAATGCCCCAGCTTGTCGCCGCGATGCACTCGCTCGTGGGTCTGGCGGCCGTGTTCGTCGGCTACAACGCCTATCTCGAGCTTGGCCGCGTGCTGGCGATGAGTGCGGAAGAGCGCGAGGCGCTCGAAGGCTTTGCCGCGATCCTCGCCCATAAGGATGCGGTCGAACAGACCATCCTCAAGGTCGAAGTCTTCCTCGGGGTCTTCATCGGTGCGGTGACCTTCACCGGATCGGTCGTGGCCTTCGGCAAGCTTGCGGGCAAGCTCACCTCGAAAGCGACCAAGCTGCCGGGCGGCCACGCGCTGAACGCCGGTGCGGCGCTGGGCAGCCTCGTTCTCCTCGCCATGTTCCTCAACGGCGCAGGCCTCTGGACGCTGATCGCGATGACGCTTCTGGCGTTCTTCATCGGCTATCACCTGATCATGGGGATCGGCGGCGCGGATATGCCTGTGGTCGTCTCGATGCTCAACAGCTACTCGGGCTGGGCCGCCGCCGCGATCGGCTTCTCGCTTGGCAACGACCTTCTGATCGTCGTCGGTGCGCTTGTCGGTTCCTCGGGTGCGATCCTGAGCTATATCATGTGCAAGGCGATGAACCGCTCGTTCATCAGCGTGATCCTTGGCGGTTTCGGCAATACCACCGGCCCCGCCATGGAAATCGACGGTGAGCAGGTGGCGATCGACGTCGATGGCGTTGCCGCCGCCCTCGACGATGCCGACAGCGTCATCATAATCCCGGGCTATGGCATGGCCGTGGCGCAGGCGCAGCAGAACGTGGCGGAACTGACCCGCCGCCTGCGGGCCAAGGGCAAGACCGTCCGCTTCGCGATCCACCCCGTCGCTGGCCGCCTGCCGGGCCACATGAACGTGCTTCTGGCCGAGGCCAAGGTGCCCTACGACATCGTGCTGGAAATGGACGAGATCAATGAGGATTTCCCGACGACGGACGTGGCCATCGTTATTGGCTCGAACGACATCGTGAACCCCGCCGCTCAGGAAGACCCGGGCAGCCCCATCGCCGGGATGCCGGTTCTGGAATGCTGGAAGGCCAAGCAGGTGTTCGTCTCCAAGCGGGGCCAAGGCACCGGCTATTCGGGGATCGAAAATCCGCTGTTCTATAAGGAAAACACGCGGATGTTCTATGGCGATGCCAAGAAATCGCTCGACGATCTTCTGACGCGGATCCAGTAGGAAAATCCGACCCATAGAAGGCCCCACACGAAATTGTGGGGCCTTTTTTGTTGCGCCCCTGCTAGACTGGCCCCACGGAACTGGGAACAGGGAGACGACCATGGATCGTAGAACACTGCTCGCCCTGTCCGCCGCCAGCCTTGTGACAGCCGGACGCGCGCAGGCACAGGGCACTGTCGGGGACGACGGGCTCTACGACGAACACTTTCTCAAAGACAGCTTTCTGGAGATGGCGCTCGACCATGAGGAAGCGGCCGATCAGGGCAAGGCGCTGGCCGTTTTGTTCGAGCAGCGCGGCTGCCCCTATTGCCGCGAATTGCACGAGGTGAATTTTAAGCGCGAGGAGATCGTGAGCTATCTCAGCGAGCACTTCGATGTGGTGCAGCTAGATATGTTCGGCTCTCGCGCGGTTCTCGATTTCGATGGCGAGGAAATGGAAGAGCGGGATCTCGCGGTGAAATGGTTTGTCAATTTCACGCCGACGATGCTTTTCTTCCCGCCGGAAACCGTTGGCGCGACGAGCCTGAGAGAAGCCGAGGTGTTCCGCCTGCCGGGCTACTTCAAGCCCTTCCACTTCATCTCGGGCCTCGAATATGTGGTGACGCAAGACTACAAGAACCAGCACTTCCAACGCTACTTGCAGGACAAGTTCGCCAAGCTGGCCGAACAGGGGATTGATCCAGAGGTCTGGTAGGACATGAACGACAGCCCGAGAACGCCGCGCAGCGGCCTGCCGCGCGGGATCTGGGCGCTGGGGCTTGTGAGCCTCTTCATGGATATCTCGTCGGAGATGATCCACGCGCTTTTGCCCGCGTTTCTCGTGGGCTCGCTCGGCGCGTCGGTGGCCTTTGTCGGCCTCGTCGAGGGCTTGGGCGAGGGGACGGCGAATATCGTCAAGCTGTTCTCGGGGCGGATTTCCGACCGGATCGGCAAACGCAAGCCTCTGGCGCTCTTGGGCTATGGGCTGGGAACACTGTCCAAGCCGATCTTTGCGCTGGCGACGGGGCCCTATTGGGTGCTTGCCGCCCGACTGTCCGACCGGTTCGGCAAAGGCATCCGCGGCGCGCCGCGCGATGCGCTGGTGGCGGCGCTCGCGCCCGAAGGCAAGCGCGGGGCGGCCTTTGGCCTCAGGCAATCGCTCGACAATATCGGCGCCTTTGCCGGCCCCCTCTTGGCGCTTCTGTTCCTGAGCCTTTTCGCGGGCGATCTGCGGGCGGTCTTCTGGGTGGCCGCCATTCCCGGCCTCGGCGCACTGGCCGTCCTTTGGCTTGGCGTGGCCGAGCCGGAACATGGTCCCCGAAGCGAAGCGCCTCAGCCCGTCTGGCAATTGCCCAAACTGCCAGCGGCTTTCTGGGCGGTTTTTGGTTTTGGCGTCATTGTCACGCTCGCCCGCTTCTCAGAGGCTTTCGTGATCCTTCGTGCGCAAGATCTGGGCCTTTCCCTTCTGCATCTGCCGCTTGTCCTGATCGTGATGAACGCGGGCGCCGCCCTTTCCGCCTATCCAGCCGGAGTGATTTCCGACCGGATCGGGCGGCGTGGCCTTCTGCTGGCAGGCATCGCCGTTCTGGTGGTTGCCGACGCCCTGCTGGCTCTGGCAGGCACGACCAGCACGGCGCTCGTCGCCTCGGGTATCTGGGGGCTGCACCTCGGCATGATGTCGGGGCTTCTCTCGGCCGAGGTCGCGGCGACTGTTCCCGACGACATCCGCGCCACCGCTTTCGGCGTGTTCAATTTCGGCACGGGCATTGCCCTGATGTTCGCAAGCGGCATCGCCGGGGTGGTTTGGGAGGTCTTCGGCCCCGAGGCTACTTTCTGGCTCGGTGGCGGGCTTTCGGTCGTGGCGCTGGGCTTGGGCCTCGGCCTGCGCCGGAAGGCGTGAATGTCAACTCCGAGGCGTCAATCTCGCGCCAGTCTCCGGGCGCGAGCCCCTCGAGGGCCCACGGCCCGGTTTGCCAGCGCACAAGGCGCAGGGTAGGAAAGCCGATGGCGGCGGTCATGCGCCGGACTTGCCGGTTGCGCCCCTCGTGGAGCGTCAGAGAAATCCAGCGGTCGGGGACGGATTTACGGAATCGCACCGGCGGGTCACGGTCCCACAGGGCAGGGGGCTCGATCAGCTTGGCCCCGGCGGGCAGGGTCATCCCGTCCTTCAGCTTCACCCCGGCGCGCAAGGGCGCAAGGTCGGCATCTGTCGGCGCGCCCTCGACCTGCACGAGGTAAGTCTTTGCCAGCTTGAACGTCGGATCGGCGATCCGTGCTTGCAGGCGGCCATCGTCGGTAAGCAGGAGCAGCCCCTCGCTATCGCGGTCCAGCCTCCCGGCGGGATAGATGCCGGAGGGAAGGCCAAACTCCGACAGTGTCCGCCGCTCGGTCGGAGAACCGGAATCGGTAAACTGCGACAGGACGTCGAAGGGTTTGTTGAAGGCGATAAGGCGGCTCATGTGCCAGTCCTACCCCGACGAGGGGCGCACGGGAAGGGGCGTCAAAGCGCGGAATTTGATCAAAACGTCGGATTTTCCGTTGCAAGTTCAACACGATAGGCGACATCGGGGATCATTTGTGAAATAATTGGTCCAAGGGGATGTTTTTGCCTTGAAACGACTCGCAACTTGCCCCAAATGCGCGCCTCAAGACGCCAACGCACGCGCCTCTGGCCGGTAAAGCAGTCACCGCTGAACGTGTTTACGTAGCGACGGTAACGTCTCCCTTGGAACTGAGCGGCCATAGGTGGCCGGGTCTATTGGAGATGACCATGACTGTAGCTATTGCCGGGGCGGCTTCCGCCTCCAGCACCGATAACCCGTCTCGTCTCGACGCCTATCTCGCCGCCCATGATTTTGACCGGCCAACGCTGGTGATCGACGTGGATCGGGTCGAGACGCAATACCGCGCCCTCAAGGCCGGTCTGGGCAGCGCCGACATCCACTATGCCGTCAAGGCCAACCCCGCCCGCGAGGTGATCGCGCGGCTCGTCAAGCTCGGCTCGCACTTCGATGCCGCCTCGCGCGGCGAGATCGAGACCTGCTTGGGCGAGGGTGCGACCCCCGACCAGATCTCTTTCGGCAACACCATCAAGCGCCGTCAGGATATCGAATGGGCCCGCGACAACGGGATCACCCTTTTCGCCGCCGACGCCGAGGAAGAGCTTGAGAAGATCGCCGAAATCGCCCCCGGCTCGGATGTCTATATCCGCCTCATTGTCGAGGCGAGCGAGGCCGACTGGCCGCTTACCCGCAAGTTCGGCTGCGATGGCGATACCGCCATCCGCCTGATGGGCTATGCCAAGAGCCTTGGCCTGAGCCCCGTGGGCATGTCGTTCCACGTCGGCAGCCAGACCCGCCGCGCCGAGATGTGGGCGCCGGCGCTCGACGCGCTCGCCAAGGTCTGGCATGGCGCCAAGGCCGCAGGCCATGACCTGACGCTCCTCAACATCGGTGGCGGTTTCCCGGCCTTCTATGGCGAGGCCATTCAGGCCCCGACCGACTATGCCGCCGCCGTGATCGAGATGGTCCGCGCGCGCTTTGGCGATGTGCCGCGCATCATGGCCGAGCCGGGCCGTGGCATGGTGGCCGAGGCTGGCGTGATCGTCTGCGAGGTTCTCCTTGTCTCGCGCAAGTCCGACCGCGATGTGCACCGCTGGGTCTATCTTTCGATCGGCCGTTTCTCGGGCCTTGCCGAGACCGAGGGCGAAGCGATCCGCTATCAGTTCACCACCCCGCGCGATGCCGACCCGATGGGCCCCTGCATCATGGCCGGCCCGTCCTGCGACAGCGCCGACGTGCTTTATGAAAAGCGCCCGATGCCGCTGCCCTTGACGCTCAAGGCCGGCGACCGCGTGCTGATCCGCAACACCGGGGCCTATACCTCGACCTATTCTTCGGTTTGTTTCAACGGCTTCCCGCCGCTTCAGGTGCTCTGCATCTGACGGATACGGGCGTTGGCGGTATGCGATTGTGTGCCGCTAACGCCCTCATATCGCAGCGTTTTCCGGGTTTACTCCGCCGCGCATCCCGCTAGGGTGCGGGCAAAGGAGCCCCCTCATGGCACCCATCGCCGACCACCCCTTGCGCTATATGCTCGCCAACGAGCTGCACGCGCGCCCCTTTCCGACGCTGACCGCGCCGTGCCGCGCCGCCTATCTGGCGCTCAAGCCCTCGCAACAGGCCGCCAGCCGCGACAAGGGCGCGGATCGACGGCACCTTCTGGCGCTGCTCGACCGCTTCGGCGCGGCACATCCGCAGCCGGACGCCACCCACTATTTCGGCCCCATCGGCAAATACGTCCTGAAATGGGAGAGCCACACCGAGTTTGTCACCTACACGATCTTTGGCGAGGGCGTGGCCGACAAGCCCTTCGAGGGTTCGGCCTTCAGCTTCTTTCCAGACGATTGGCTCGCCGGGGCGCCGGGCCAGCGGGTCACTTCGGCGCTGATCCGTGTCGAGATTGCCGCGACCGATGACGGCATCGACGAGAAGGCCGCGGACTGGTTCGTGCCGGAAAGCCTTGCCATGAGCCGCGTGGTCGATGATGCGGCGATTGTGGCGACCGACTTCCGTATCGATCAGCGTGGGCATCTTCGGATGGCGGTTTTCGTGCGGCCCGACACAGGAGGGCGGCGCGTGGGGCGCGTGGTTCAGCGGCTGTGCGAGATCGAGACCTACAAGACCATGGCCATGCTCGGCCTTGCCCGCGCCCGCGAGATGGGGCCGCGGCTTGGCGAGTTGGACGACGAGCTGAGCCAGCTTGTCAGCGGAATGTCGCACGACGAGGTGCGCCCCGCCGATACCCTGCACCGCCTCTTGGCGATGTCGGCCGAGCTTGAGGGGCTGGCCTCGCGGTCGAGCTTTCGTTTCGGGGCGACAACGGCCTATGAGGCGATCGTCAATCAGCGGATCGAGGTTCTGCGCGAGGTGCGCTTCAAGGGCCGCCAGACCTTGGCCGAGTTCATGATGCGGCGCTTCGATCCGGCGATGCGGACGGTGAAATCGACCGAGCGGCGCATGGAAGGCATGGCGCAGCGGGCGATGCGGGCGGGCGATCTCTTGCGAACGCGGGTCGATGTGGAACGGTCTGCCGAAAACCAGGCGCTTCTGGAATCGATGGACCGCCGCGCCGACCTGCAACTGCGGCTCCAGCAAACGGTCGAGGGGCTGTCGGTCGTGGCGATCAGCTACTACGCGGTCAACCTCGTGGTCTATCTGCTGACGCCCGTTGCCGAGCGCCTGCACTGGTCGAAAACCGCGCTCGCGGCCGGCGCTACTCTGCCGGTATTGCTTGCGGTCTGGGGGATGATCCGGCGGATCCGGAAGCGGCTCCACTGAGCATCCGGTCGGTCGCCAAGGCGCCGCCGACCATTGCCAGAAGCGCAAGGAGCGCCGCGACCGAAAGCGTCGGGATGCCCGCAAGCCCCGCGCCCACGGTGCAGCCGCCCGCCAGAACCCCGCCAAAGCCCATCAGGACCGCACCCGCCAGATAGCGGCCCGTCTCGCGGGGCGAGGTGAAGCTCTGCCAGCGGAACTGGCCGCGCAAGGCTGCAAGAAGCGCCGCGCCAACCAGCGTGCCACCGATCAGGCCGATGCCGAAGTTGGCGGGGATGGCGGTCGAGGCAACCGTGAAGAAGAGGCTGTCGGCCCAAGGCGCGGTGAACGAGAGGCTTTCAAGCGCGATGGGGTCGAAGTCGTCGAAGAGGACGAGGCCGGTCCCGACCCAGCCAAGCGGCACCAGCGCACCGATGGCGACAGCGCCAGCCAGAAGGCCCCGGCCCGGGCGGTGCCGCAGGGCGAAGGCTGCGGCGCTGGCGGCGATAAGGCCGGTCCAGAGCGCCGCGCCACCGGGGAGGGTGGCGAGCGAGGCGGAGGGAAGGTCGAGCGTGAGCGAGCCGATGGAGGTCCGCAGCGGCGAGAGGATGCCCTTGAGCGTGGCATGAGCGGTGACGGCAAAGAGCGTGACGACCGTCAGGGCGCGAAGGTTGCCGCCTGCGCCAAGGACGGTGAGGCGGGCCACACAGCCACGGGCAAGTACCATGCCGGCTCCGAAAAGAAGCCCTCCAAGAAGGATCGCGGCGATCGGCAGGTTGCCGGTCATCAGTCGGTGATCGTCAAACGCCACCCAGCCCCGCGCCACGGCGATCTGGGTGCCAAGGGTGGCAACGGCCAGCGCCGCCAGCCAGACAGCCAGCGCCCCGCGGCAATCCTCGCCGACGAGCCCACGCCGCAGGCAAAAGGCAGTGACTTGCGCCAAGGCACCAAAGGCCAATCCAAGGGCGAGGCCAAACCAGACGGCGGCCTGAGGGGCGGTGAGGCTCTCGAATCCGAGATCGGCAAACATGGGAATCCTTTCTGGAAGGCGTTTCCTTGTCTGCTAGATCGGAACGGGCGTTCCGGCAAACCGGCGCGGCGGACCGTTTTTGGCGGGTTTTCCCGTGGCGCGGGAGGAAATTCTCAAGGCCTCCGGAAAGCAAAACGCCGTTCCATGTCTCCACGGAACGGCGGAAAGGTTGCCCTATTTCGCGGGTTCAGAGGCCGCGGATGCGCGGGTCGAGCGCGTCGCGCAGGCCGTCGCCGATGTAGTTGACGCTCAACACGGTGAGAGAGATGCACAGGCCCGGCCAGATCACCCGTTCGGGGAAGGAAGCCATGCGGTCGACGCTGTCGAACAGGATCTTGCCCCATGTCGGGAAATCCGAGGGGAAGCCAAGGCCAAGGAACGAGAGCGCGCTTTCTGTGATGATCGCGCTTGCAAGGCCCAAGGTGGCCGAGACCATGATCGGCGACATGACGTTGGGCAGCAGGTGGCGGGTGATCATCCGCCGCGGCGGGGTGCCGATCGAGCGGGCGGCGAGGACGAACTCGCGCTCTTTGATGGCGAGGATATCGCCGCGCACGATGCGGGCGGTGTGCATCCAGGAGGTGATGCCGATGCCTGAGACGATCAGGATGAAGATCCCGGTCTCCGGTCCGAACGCCGCCCGCAGCGGGTCGCGGAACAGGAGCATCATCACCAGAAGGATCGGCAGGAGCGGCAGCGAGAGAACCAGATCGGTGAAGCGCATCAGGATCCCGTCGAGCCGCTTGAAGAAGCCCGCCAGAACGCCGATCAGAGTGCCGAGGAACAGCGACAGGATCATCGCCGTCCAGCCCACGGCCATCGAGATCTGGCCGCCCTGAATGAGGTTGGCCATGATGTCACGGCCAAGGTGATCGGTGCCGAGGGGCCGCGACCAGCTCCATTTCACATCCGCGAAAAGGCCGATGTAGAAGGGCCGCAAATCCTTGTTGCGGATGTCGAGCTTTTGCGCGTCGACCTGCCAGAGGTAGGGGCCCACGAGCACGAAAAGCGTGATGAAGATCAGGAACGCCCCGCCGATCACCGCGCCTCGGTGGGTCTTGAACTGGTCCCATACGTCCCACCACTGGTTGCGGACGGGGATGGTGCCTTGGGTTTGCGTCGTCTCAGTCATAACGGATCCGCGGGTCAAGGACGCCGTAGAGGATATCGGCGATCAGGTTGAAGACGACGATCAGCACGGCGAAGATGAAGGTGAGGGTCAGCACCATCGGCACATCGTTGCCGTGAATGGCGATGATCAGAAGCTGGCCGAGCCCGTTCACCTTGAACACCTGTTCGGTGATGATCGCCCCGCCAAAGACCTGCGGCACGCCGAGGGCGATCACGGTCACGACAGGGATCAGCGAATTCCGCAGGACGTGTTTCAGGACGACGACCTTTTCGGTCATGCCCTTGGCGCGGGCGGTGCGGACATAGTCCTGCCCGAGATTGTCGAGCATCGAGGCGCGCATGAAGCGGCTGATCTGGGCGGCGTTGTAGAGGGCGAGCACAAAGACCGGCATCGCCATCTGCTTGAGCTGTTTGACGAAGCTCGGCCAGTCGTCGACCTTGAGCGTCGTGTCATAGATCGACGGGAACCAGCCGAGGTTCACCGAGAAGATCACGATCAGAAGAACGCCGGTAAAGAAGGTCGGAACCGAAAAGCCGACCATCGAGACGAACGTGCCGAAGTTGTCGAACCAGCTATACTGGCGCACCGCCGAGATGATGCCGATGGGCAGGGCGATCAGGACGCCCACCACATAGGACATACCGACCACCCAAAGCGTCTGCGGGATGCGCTCGGCAATCGTATTAAAGACGGGGCTGCGCGACTGGAACGAGATGATCCGTTGCGCGCCATCGGCAAAGTTCGTGCCGAAGAGACCGTCGATCCAATACTGAGGCTCGACGACGAAGAACTGATAGAGCCAGAGATAGAAGCGCACATACCACGGCTGGCCGAGCCCCAGCGCCTCGCGCATCTTCTCCTTCACCTCGGGCGGGATCGTCAGCGGCATCTCGGCCATCGGGTCGCCGGGGGCGAGCTCCAACAGGAGAAAGATCACCAGAGCGATGAACAGAAGCGTCGGCACAGCAAGGATAAGCCGGCGGATCGTATAGGTAAGCATGGCGCCTCGGTTCAGGTCTCTGGGGCAGGGGGTGCCGCAGCCCCCTGAAGGGCTGCGGCGGGTTGATCGTCAGATCACTTGATGCGGTACCAGTCGGAGACGTTCCACAGTTCGCTGTCCCAGGTATTGAGGACAACGCCGCCAAGCGAGTTGGCGTGAGCCGACACGCGGCCACGGTCGACCAGCGGAATGATGACGTTGCTGTCTTTGGTCATCATGTCGTTCATCATCCGGCCAAGACGGCCCCGCTCTTCCAGATCGCCGGTCTGGGCGAGCTGGTCGATCAGAGCGTCGTAGTTCGGATCGCAGAAGCGGTTGATGTTCTCACCCTGCCATTGGCTCGAAGGCTTGGGCTCGGTGCCGCAGCGATAGGCGCCGAGATAGGCCTGCGGGTCGGTGCCGTCGAAGTTGTTGGCGTACATTTCGACGTCGGCATAGAACTTCTGGTAGGTGTCGGGCGAACCCGGGTCACCACCGAAGTAGACCGAAGCGTCGAGGTTGCGCAGCTCGGTGGCAACACCGATCTCCTGCCACCATTCCTTGATCAGCGCCTGGAAGTCCTGACGGACGGCGTTGGTCGAGGTCTGGTAGAGGACGCGCAGTTCAACGCCATCCTTTTCGCGGACGCCATCACCGTTGGTGTCAACATAGCCCTCGGCCTCGAGAAGCGCCTTGGCGCCTTCGATGTCTTGGGTCAGACACTCGGTGTTGTCGGACGCATAAAGCGCCGGAGCGGGGACGAGGTTACAGGTCGGACGACCGGCGCGGCCATAGCCCACCTCGACGAGGAGGTTACGGTCGATGGCGATCGACAGAGCCTTACGCACATTGGCGTTCGACAGGAACGGGTGCGGATGGGCCACGGTCGAACGCTCGCCTTCCGGCAGGCTCGACGAGGGGTCGGTCAGGTTGACCTCGATACGCTCGACGAGCGAACCGAAGGCGCTGATCGCGGTGCCGACACCGGCGGCAGCCATCGAGTCGATGACGTCAGGTGCCAGCTGGAGGTTCCAGGCGTAGTCGAACTCGCCGGTTTCCAGAACCGCACGGCCCGCAGCCGTCGCATCGCCGCCACCCTTGAAGGTCACGGTGGCGAAGGCGGGCTTGGCCGGATCGCGGTAGTTCGGGTTGGCTTCCATCTGGATCACGTCGTTCGTGCGGAACTCGGTGACGCGGAAGGGGCCGGTGCCGATCGGGCCAAAGTTGGCGTCGGTGCACTCAGGGGCCTTGGCGCCCATGCAGTTCTCGAACTGGGCCTTCTGGATGATCGGCGACTGGCCGCCCATGAAGGGACCATAGGGGTTCGGCATGGCCTGCGAGAAGTGAACCGTTACGGTCAGATCGTCGACGATATCGACCGAGGAGACCTTGTCAAACTTGGCCGCCTGCGCGCAGCCCCCTTCGGGGTGCATACAGTAATCGGCGGTAAATTTGATGTCGGCCGAGGTTACCGGGGTGCCGTCAGACCACAGAAGGCCGGACTGGAGCTTCCAGGTGATCGAGGTCAGGTCTGCCGAGACGCCGCCGTTGGCAACGGTCGGGATTTCAGCGGCAAGGTAGGGAACCATGTTGCCGTTCTGGTCATAGCGGCCGAGCGGCTCGATGATCATCGACGACGATTCAATATCCTTGGTGCCGCCCGACAGGAACGGGTTGAGGATCGACGGGGCCTGCCAATAGATGATCGACAGGTGGCCGTCGCTCCCGCGTTCGGCAAAAGCTGCCGGCGCGAAGGCCATTGCAGCTATTGCGCCCGCTAGGGCTGTTTTGATCTTCATTTTACTCTCCATGTTGGCGCTCGTTCGCCTCTCGTTGAGCCGCGGTTGCCCCCGCGGTCTGGCTTGTTATCTCGTGCAGGTGGCAGGCGGCGAAATGGCCGGGGCGCACCTCGCGGGTCGCAGGTTCGACCTCGCGGCAAATGTCCATCACCTTCGGGCAGCGCGTGCAGAAATTGCAGCCCTTGGGCGGATTGGCGGGGGAGGGCACATCGCCCTGCAGGATGATCCGCTCGACCTTGGCTTCGAGGCTGGGATCAGGCTCGGGCACGGCCGAAAGGAGCGCTTCGGTATAGGGGTGCAGCGGCGCGGCATAAAGCGCCTCGCGCGGGGCCAGTTCGACGATCTTGCCCAGATACATCACCGCCACCCGCGTCGCGATATGGCGCACCATCGACAGGTCGTGGCTGATGAAAAGGTAGGTCAGGCCGAACTGTTCCTGAAGGTCTTCCAGCAGGTTCACCACCTGCGCCTGAATCGACACATCGAGCGCGGCGATCGGCTCGTCGCAGACGATGAACTTGGGATTGAGAGCCAAAGCACGGGCGATGCCGATGCGCTGGCGCTGGCCGCCCGAAAAGGCGTGCGGATAGCGGCCCGCGAAACGGCGGTTGAGGCCCACGGCATCCATCAGCTCGTAGACCTTCTGCTGCTTTTCCTTGGTGGAAAGCGTGGTGTGCTCGTCGAGTGGCTCCTGAATGATCGCCTGAACGGTCATCCGCGGATTGAGGCTCGCCTGCGGGTCTTGGAAGACCATCTGCATCGTTGGCCGTTTCTCGCGCAGTGCATTATTGGAAAGCGCGGCGATATCAACGCCGTCGATCGTGATCGACCCGTCCGTCACCTCGTATAGGCGCAGTAGGGCGCGGCCGCAGGTCGATTTTCCGCAGCCGGATTCACCGACAAGGCCAAGAGTTTCGCCTTCGAACACGTCGAAAGACACGCCATCGACCGCCTTCACCTCGCCCACGCGGCGGCGCAGGAGGCCCGCGTAGATCGGGAAATGCATCTTGAGGTTGCGGACCTCGACGAGCGGCTTCTTTGAAGGGGCGGCATCAAGCATGGGCGGCCTCCTTCTCGACCAGAACACAAGCCACGTCATGGCCCTTGCCGATCACGGTGCGCGAGGGGTTGCGCCGGGCGCATTCCTCGACGGCCGAGGCGCAGCGGTCGCGGAACGGGCAGGAGGAGGGCGGCGCGCCTAGGATCGGCGGCTGGCCTTCGATGATCGTCAGGCGGCGCACCCGCTCGCCGCGCACGCTCGGCACGGTTTTCAGAAGCGCCTTGGTATAGGGATGCTGCGGATTGCCGAAAAGCTCGCGCACCGGCGCGTGTTCGACGACCTGCCCGCCATACATGACCATCACCCGATCCGCGATGCCGGCAATGACGCCCAGATCGTGGGTGATCCAGATCACCGCCATGCCAAGCTTCTGGCGAAGTTCTTTCATCAGTTCGATGATCTGCGCCTGAATGGTCACGTCGAGCGCCGTGGTCGGCTCGTCGGCGATCAGAACCTTGGGGTCGCAGGCCAATGCGATGGCGATCATCACCCGCTGCCGCATCCCGCCGGAAAACTGGTGCGGATAGTCCGAAAGCCGCTGTTCCGCGCCGGGAATTCCCACAAGCTCCAGAAGCTCGACCGCCCGCTTCTTGGCGGCTTTCTTGTCCATCCCCATGTGCTTCCGCAGGGGCTCCATGATCTGATAGCCCACAGTAAAGACCGGGTTGAGCGAGGTCATCGGGTCCTGGAAGATAAAGCCCACCTTGCCGCCGCGGACTTCGCGGAGCGTGTCTTCGTCAGCTTTCAGCAGGTCTTGACCATCCAGAAGAACCTTGCCGTCGCGCACCTCGGCGGGGGGGGAGGGCAAAAGCCCCAGAAGCGACATCATGGTCACGGATTTGCCCGAGCCGCTTTCGCCGACGACGCCCAAAAGCTCGCCCGGCTTGAGATCGAAGCTGACGTTGTTGACGGCGTGAATTTCACCACCGCGCACGCGGAATACAGTCTTCAGGCCCTGGACCTCCAGGACGGGCCGACCTCCATCGTGCATCAGATTCTCCCAGTCGTCGTCTTGTTCGCCGATCGGGTTTTCCCGCCGACATTTTGTCCAAACGGTAGCATGGTTTGCCCAAGCCGCAAGATCATTTCTAAAGGGAGGGATTGCCGAGGCGGGAAGCGCCTGCCTAGAGTGCGGCAGCCCCCAATCAAAGAGCGCCCGAATTGCCCAACACAGACGAAGCCCGCCGCCTCCTGGACCGGCTTGTGGCCTATCCCACGGTCAGCCGCGACAGCAACATCCCCCTGATCGACTTTGTGGAAAGCTATCTCGAGGGGCAGGGAATCGCTTCGGTCCGAGTGCCGAACGAGGACGGGACCAAAGAGGCGCTCTATGCCCATGTCGGTCCCGAGATCGACGGCGGCGTGGTTCTGTCAGGTCATACCGACGTGGTGCCGGTCGATGGTCAGGACTGGACCTCCGATCCCTTCACCGTGACAGAACGCGACGGCAAGCTCTTTGGGCGCGGTTCATGCGACATGAAGGGGTTTGACGCGCTGGCCCTTGCCGCGATGGCGCGGGCTGCGGCGCTGCACAGGGTGGGCCGCCTCACGCGGCCCTTGCAAATCGCCCTGAGCTACGACGAAGAGATCGGCTGCACCGGCGCGCCGCCGATGATCGACCATATGGTCAGCCACGGCCTCCCCCGCGCTTCGACGGTGATCGTTGGCGAGCCGTCGATGATGAAGGCGGTGACAGGCCACAAGGGCGGCATCGGCTTTGCGGTGCATATCAAGGGCTACGAGGTGCATTCCTCGCTGATCCACACGGGCGTCAACGCGATCATGTGGGGGGCGAAACTGATCGACTGGGCCAACCGGATGAACGCCGAGAACGCCGCCAAGACACCATCCGCCCTTGCCGCCACCTTCGAGCCGCCCTACACGACGCTGCATATCGGTACGATCAAGGGCGGCACCGCCCACAACATCACCGCAGGCGATTGCTGGTTCGGTTTCGATTTTCGCGTGGTGCCGGGTGACTCGATGCCCGACTGGGTCGAGAGGTTCAAGGCCGAGGTCGCGCGGCTCGAGGCCGAAATGAAGGCGATCCACCCCTCGGCGGCGATCGAGCTGCGCCAGCGATTCCACGTCCCCGGCCTTGTCCCCGAAAAGGAAGGCGCGGCGGAAACGCTTGTCCGCCGCCTGACAGGCGATAATGCCTCGCATGTGGTCAGCTACGGCACCGAGGCCGGCCAATTTCAGGAGCGCGGCTATTCCGCGGTGGTATGTGGACCCGGCGATATCGCGCAGGCGCATCAGGCCGACGAATACATCACGCTCGCGCAATTCCGCGCAGGGCAAGCCTTCATGGACGATCTTCTGGCCGACCTCTGCACATGATCCCCTTTCCGATTTCCGAAGATAGCCCCGTCGAGCACGGCGGCCCGCTTCCGGCCGAGGCCGATTGCGTCATCATCGGCGGCGGCGTCATCGGCATCTGCACCGCGCTATACCTTGCCAAGGCGGGCCTTCGCCCGGTGGTTCTTGAAAAAGGGCGCGTCGCGGGCGAGCAATCCTCGCGCAACTGGGGCTGGATCCGCCAGCAGGGCCGCGATCCGGCGGAACTGCCGATCATGATTGAAGCGAACCGCCTCTGGCGCGAGCTGGAGCCAGAGCTGGGCGAAGATATCGGCCTGAGGCAATCGGGCCTGCTCTATCTCGCCGATACCGACAAGGACCTCGCCTATTTCGAAGAGTTCATGACACTGGCGCGGGAGCATGGCCTCGACACCGAGCTTCTCGGCCGCGAAGGCGTCAGCCGGCTCCTTCCCGGTGTGAAGAACCGTTGGCTGGGCGGGATGCACACCGCCTCCGACATGAAGGCCGAGCCTTTGCTCGCGGTTCCGGCGCTGGCGCGGCTCGCGGTCAGGGCAGGGGCCGTGATCGTCGAGAACTGCGCGGTGCGGCGCCTCGATATGGCAGGTGGCAAGGTCGCGGGCGTCTTCACCGAGCAGGGCCGTATCGCCGCGCCAAACGTTGTTCTTGCGGGCGGCGCATGGTCCTCGCTCTTCCTCGCCGCCCACGGCGTCCGCATCCCGCAGCTTTCGGTCCGCGCCAGCGTGGCCGCGACCGAGACCCTGCCGCTCGTCTACGAAGGCGGCGCCGTGGATACGACCGGCGCGTTCCGCCGCCGCGCCGATGGGGGCTACACTCTGGCTGCTGCCGACTTCCACGAATGCCTCATCGGCCCCGATGCCTTCCGGCACCTGCGAAAATTCATCCCGCAAATTGTCGCAAACCCGACCGCCAACCGCTTCTTCCCCGCATCCCCCACAGGATACCCCGACGCGTGGACGACGCCCCGCCGCTGGCGGTCCGACGAGATCTCGCCTTTCGAGCGGATGCGCGTCCTCAACCCGCGCCCGGCCACAAAAGCGCTGGGCAAGGTCGCCCGGCAATTTGCGTCGGATCATCCTGGCCTTGGCGAGGTCCGCCTCGCATCGGCCTGGGCCGGAATGATCGACACCATGCCCGATGTGGTGCCGGTGGTGGATCATGCGCCCTCGCTCCCCGGCCTCATCGTCGCCACCGGCATGAGCGGCCACGGCTTCGGCATCGGCCCGGGCTTTGGCCGGGTCATCGCCTCGATGGTCCGTGGTGAGCCAACCGGCCACGACCTGAGCCGCTTCCGCTTCTCGCGCTTTGCCAAGGGCGAGAAGCTCGTCACCGGCCCGAGCCTTTGATCAAATCCCCCCTTGCGGTGCCGCCATCGCTCGGACAGTCTGCCGCCCGAACACTCACGCACCGGAGGCACCATGCCCGTCAAGAACCGCTTTGCCGAACTCCTTCCCGAAATCACCGCCTGGCGGCGCGATCTGCACGAAAACCCCGAGATCCTCTTCGAGACCCACCGCACCTCGGCGGTCGTCGCCGAAAAGCTCAAGGAATTCGGCTGCGACGAGATCGTGACCGGCATCGGCCGAACCGGCGTTGTCGGCGTGATCAAGGGCAAAACGGATACCAAGGGCAAGGTCATCGGCCTGCGCGCCGATATGGACGCCCTGCCGATCCTCGAGGCCACCAACCTCCCCTATGCCTCGAAAACCCCCGGCGCCATGCATGCCTGCGGCCATGACGGCCACACGGCCATGCTGCTGGGCGCCGCCAAATACCTCGCCGAAACCCGCAATTTCGATGGCACAGTCGTCGTGATCTTCCAGCCCGCAGAAGAGGGCGGCGGCGGTGGCCGCGAGATGTGCGCCGACGGCATGATGGACCGCTGGAACATCCAGGAGGTCTACGGGATGCACAACTGGCCGGGCAAACCCACCGGCTCCTTCGCCATCCGCTCGGGCGCCTTCTTTGCCGCGACCGACCAGTTCGAGATCTTCGTCAAGGGCAAGGGCGGCCACGCCGCCAAGCCACAGGAAACGATCGACCCCAACGTCACCGCCGCGCAAGTCGTGATGATGCTCCAGACCATCTCGAGCCGCAATGCCGACCCCGTCGACCAGATCGTCGTCTCCGTGACCTCGATGGAAAGCTCGTCCAAAGCCTTCAACGTGATCCCGCAGCAGGTCCACCTCAAAGGCACGGTCCGCACCATGTCGCGGCATATGCGCGAGCTGGCAGAAACCCGCCTTCACGCGATCGCCGAGCAGGTCTGCACCGCCATGGGCGGCGTAGCGGAAATCAGATACCACCGCGGCTATCCGTCGATGGTTAACCACGAAGCCCAGACCGAATTCGCCGCCGATGTGGCCCGCTCCATCTCGGGCGGCTGCGATGACGCCCCCCTCGTCATGGGCGGCGAGGATTTCGCCTATATGCTCGAGGAACGCCCCGGCGCCTATATCCTGATCGGAAACGGCGATACCGCAATGGTCCACCACCCCGAATACAACTTCAACGACGACGCCATCCCCGCCGGCTGCAGCTGGTGGGCAGGGATCGTCGAACGGAGCATGCCCGCCACCTGATCTTCTTTTGGCGAAAATACTCCCGGGGAGCGCGAGGGGCAGGCAGCCCCTCGCTCCTGAGGCGTTTCGTCAAAACGCCTCGGATTTGCTGAAATGTCCCAATCTCGAACCGGAAAAGTCTGTCAACTTCCCCTGAGATTGTGTCAGCCGCCAGTATGGCTCATGTGGCGCGAAACGCGCCCATCGACCGTCTGGCGGGAATAATCGAAATCATGCCCCTTGGGCTTGAGGCCGATCGCCTTGCGGATCGCCTCTTCAAGGATCGCCGGATCCTCAGACGCGCGCAGCGGCGCGCGCAGGTCGGAATGGCCCTCCTGCCCAAGGCAGGTATAGATCTCACCGGTGCACGTGATCCGCACACGGTTGCAGCTTTCGCAGAAGTTATGCGAGAGCGGCGTGATGAACCCGATCTTCTGGCCGGTCTCCTCGATCCGCACATAGCGTGCGGGCCCCCCCGAACGCTCGGCCAGATCGGTGAGCGCATGATGCCCCTCGAGCTGGGCCCGCAGGTCTTTCAATGACCAAAACTGCCCCAGCCGATCCTCATTGCCGATATCGCCCATCGGCATGACCTCGATAAAGGTCAGGTCCATGTCGTTCTTGGCGCACCACTCAGTGAGGCGGAACAACTCGTCCTCGTTAAAGCCCTTGAGCGCCACGGTATTTATCTTGACCCGCAACCCCGCCTCGCGCGCCGCCTCGATCCCGCGCAGAACTTGCGGAAGGCGGCCCCATCGGGTGATCGCGGCGAATTTGTCGGCGTCCAGAGTGTCGAGCGAGACATTGATCCGCCGCACGCCCGCTTCGTAAAGCGGCCCTGCGAATTTCTCAAGCTGGCTGCCATTCGTCGTCACGGTCAGCTCTTTCAGCGCACCACTGTCGAGATGCCGTTTCATGCCCTGGAAGAAGGTCATGATATCGCGCCGCACCAAAGGCTCGCCGCCGGTGATCCGCAGCTTTTCAACACCAAGCCGGATGAAGGAGGTGCAAAGCCGGTCCAGCTCTTCCAGTGAAAGAAGCTCTTTCTTCGGCAGGAAGGTCATGTTTTCGGTCATGCAATAGACGCAGCGGAAATCGCAACGGTCGGTGACCGAGACCCGCAAATAGCGGATCGCGCGGGCAAAGGGATCAATCAGAGGGGCGGGCGCGTCTTGCATGGAGCCTAGGTAGGCCCACAGAGGCGGCATGGCAAGGGGAAGGGCCTACTCCCCCAGATGCCGCATCGCTTCCTTGCGGGCAAAAGTCTTCATCCGTGCGCCATAGGCCTCGATGAAGGCTCGGGTGCGGTCGGGATCGTGCTTGCTGAGTTCCCGCAGCCACCAGCCGATGGCCTTCTGGATGAACCAGTCCCTGTCATCGACATAAGACGCCGCCCAGCCGAGAATCCGCTCTCGCCGCTCCAGATCCGCAGGCTTGGGGTGGTTCATCTTGGTCCAGGGCAGTGTGATGACAAGCGCCGCCCGACGGGTCCACATATGCGGGCTTTGCGTCCAGCCTTCCACTTCGTCAAGGCGCGAAGGATCGGCGACAAGCCGCTTTTGCCCGGCGATGCAGGCGTGATCGGCCAATGCCCAGGCGTCGAAATCGTGCACCCAGGACGCCACGAGCCGCCAGGCTGCTTCGTCATCCGGCCGGATCCGCGCCTGATTGAGAAGCTTCGCCGCCGCAACCCGCGCCTCGTGGATGTTGCTCTGCCAAAGTTGCCCCGCCAGGGCGAGGCGGTCCTCCAGCGTCAACTCTGCCCGCCAGCGTTTGGCCATCTCGTCGATTTGCGGCACAGCCACGCCAAGATACTCGCGCTTGACCTTATGATAGGCCGCAGAACCCGCCGCGCGCTCGGGGTCACCGGCGGCGCGGAGTTCGGAAAGAACATCGTCCAAGGTCATGCGGGCGCTATTCCACCGTCACTGATTTCGCCAGATTGCGCGGCTGGTCCACGTCCGTGCCCTTTGCCACCGCCGTATGATAGGCCAAAAGCTGCGCCGGCACCGCATAGACGATGGGGGCGAGCATATCGGGGACGGTCGGCATCACGAGCGTCTTCCAGACACCCTGGCCGGCCTGCCGCGCGCCTTCCGCGTCGGTGATCAAAAGGACCTTGCCGCCACGCGCCATGACCTCCTGCATATTCGAGACGGTCTTTTCAAAGAGCGCATCGCGCGGGGCCATCACGATCACCGGAACGGTCTTGTCGATCAGCGCGATGGGGCCATGCTTCAGCTCGCCCGAGGCATAGGCCTCGGCATGGATATAGCTGATCTCCTTGAGTTTCAGCGCGCCTTCGAGGGCCAGCGGGAACATCTGGCCGCGACCAAGGAACAAGATATCGCGCGCCTCGGCCAAGGCCGCGGCGAGCGCCTCGGTCTGGGGCTCGGTGGCGATGGCCTGCGACATGATACCGGGCAGGGAGCGCAGATCGGCGATGGCCTTGGCCTCGGCCTCGGGCGCAAGCCGCCCGCGATCCCGCGCGGCCTTGAGAACGAGCGCGGCAAGGGTGAGAAGCTGGCAGGTGAAGGCCTTGGTCGACGCCACGCCCACCTCGACGCCCGCATAGATCGGCAGGGCAAGATCGCTTTCGCGGGCAATCGAGCTTTCCGGCACGTTCACGACCGAGAGGATCCGGTCGGCGCGGTCGCGGCAATAGCGCAGCGCAGCCAGCGTATCGGCAGTCTCGCCCGATTGGCTGACGAAAAGGGCGGCGGTGCGGGGGCTGATCGGCGGTTCGCGATAGCGGAATTCAGAGGCCACATCGACCTCGACCGGCAGGCCCGCGATCTGTTCGAACCAGTATTTGGCGACGACACAGGCGTAAAAGGCGGTGCCGCAGGCGACCATGGTCAGCCGGTCGATGGTGGTGAAATCGAGCGCTTCGCCGGAAAGGCTTAGGGCGCCGTCGGCGCCAAGGTAATGGCCCAGCGCATCGCTCAGCACGGCGGGCTGTTCGGCGATTTCCTTGGCCATGAAATGCTTGTAGCCGCCCTTGTCCACTTGCCCTGCGCTGATCTGCACACGGCGCACGGGGCGGTTGGCGATGCGGCCGGCGGCATCGTGGATTTCGATGCCCGCGCGGGTGACGATGGCCCAGTCGCCATCTTCGAGATAGGTGATCCTGTCGGTCAGGGGGGCAAGGGCGATCGCATCGGAGCCCACGAACATCTCGCCATCGCCATACCCCACGGCCAGGGGCGGGCCGGAGCGGGCACAGATCATCAGGTCGCCCTCGCCCTCGAAGAGCATGCAGACGGCATAGGCGCCCTGTAGCTGGCCGATGGTCTTGGCGGCGGCATCGCGTGGCGTGAGGCCCTGAGCGAGGTAGAGATTGGTCAGAAGGGCGACGGTCTCGGTGTCGGTGTCGGTCTGATGCGGCACGCCGTTTTCGGCGAGGAATTCACGCAGTTCACGGAAGTTTTCGATGATGCCGTTGTGCACAACCGCCACGCGCCCGGCAACGTGGGGGTGCGCGTTGACCTCGTTGGCGACGCCATGGGTGGCCCAGCGGGTATGGCCGATGCCCGCCTTTCCGGCCAACGGCTGGTGCACCAGAAGGTCGGAAAGGTTCACAAGCTTGCCAACGGCGCGGCGGCGCTCGAGGCGGCCGTTGTTCACGGTTGCGATGCCGGCGCTGTCATAGCCGCGATATTCAAGCCGGCGCAGCGCCTCGACAAGCTGGGGCGCGACCTCATGATCGCCGAGAATGCCAATGATCCCGCACATTTACTTGCCCTCTTTCGTCTGCGCCTTGCGCGCTCTGAGCTTGTCCATCAGCCGCACGGCCAGCCCCGGCTTGTTCACCTGCGGGGCGCGTGCAACCGCCATTGCGCCATCCGGCACGTCGCTGGTGATGACAGCGCCCGAGGCGGTCATCGACCGGTCGCCGAGCTTGACCGGAGCCACGAGCATGGTGTTGGAGCCCACGAAAACATTGCGGCCGATGGTCGTGCGGTGCTTGAAGACGCCGTCATAGTTGCAGGTGATGGTGCCCGCGCCGATGTTGGTCTTCTCGCCCACATCCGCATCGCCAATGTAACTCAGGTGATTGACCTTGGCCCCCTCGGCGATCTGGGCGTTCTTGATCTCGACGAAATTGCCGACATGGACATCTTCAGCCAGCTCCGCACCCGGGCGCAGGCGGGCGAAGGGGCCGACGATGGCGCCACGGCTGACGTGGCAGCCTTCGAGATGCGAGAACGACCGGATGCGCGCGCCGGATTCGATCGTCACACCGGGGGCAAAGACGACATTGGGCTCGATCACCGCATCGCGGCCGATCACAGTGTCATGCGAGAAGTGCACCGTCTCGGGGGCGATGAGCGTCACCCCATCTTCAAGCACCTCGGCCCGCATCCGGGCTTGAAGCCGCGCTTCGGCGGCCATGAGTTCGGCGCGGGTGTTGATCCCGAGGGTCTCGGCCTCGTCGCAGACGACCACGCCCGCCGAAAGCCCACGGTCGCGGGAAAGGCCGACCACATCGGTCAGATAGTATTCGCCGGAGGCATTCGCATTGCCGACCGCCTCGATCAGCGAAATGAGCGTGGCGGCATCGGCGGTCAGAACGCCCGAGTTGCACAGCGTGATCGCCCGCTCCGCCTCGCTCGCATCCTTGAACTCGACAATCCGCTCCAGCCGGTCGCCTGTTGTAACCAGCCGCCCATAGCGGCCCGGATCGGCGGCCTCAAAGCCCAGAACCACCACGTCATGCGCGGCGCGGGCGGCGGCAAGCGCCTCGAGCGTTTCGCCCGAAATGAAGGGCGTATCGCCGTAGAGAACTACGATATCGCCCGAGAAGCCTTCCAAAGCCGCTTTTGCCTGCGCCACCGCGTGCGCTGTGCCAAGTTGTTCGGCCTGCTCGGCAATCAGAATATCTGGATCCCATCCGCGGGCGGCTTTGGCGACTGCCACGCCTCCGTGGCCTGTCACCACGACTGTGCGCTCTGGCGCCAGAGCAGCTCCCGATTTGAGCGCATGGACAACCAGAGGCGCGCCCCCCAGCGGGTGGAGAACCTTCGGCAGATCGGAATTCATCCTCGTGCCCTGACCGGCGGCCAGAATAACCAAAGCAATGCTCATCAGCGCCTCAAACCGTTTCTTGCCGCACCTTCTATCGGGCGCGATGCAAAGCGCAAGGTTTTCGGGGTTCACAAGACCTTTCGCTTCGTTACACCGACTGTAGCAGAAGGAGAGGCCAATGCGCAGCGTGATTTTCGATCTCGACGGGACACTGGCCGACACGAGCCGCGATTTGGTGGCGGCTGCCAATGTCTGCTTCCGGGGCTTAGGGCTTGGCGATGTGCTTGATCCGGTCCGCGATGCCAGCACGGCGATGCGCGGCGGGCGGGCGATGCTGCGGCTCGGGTTCGAGCGGACAGGGGGCCACGGCGCAGATGAGGTCGACCGGCAGTATCCGATCCTGCTTGAGGCCTATGGCGCCAATCTCTCGGGCGAGAGCTTCCTTTTCCCCGGCGCGATGGAGGCCGTCGGGGCGCTGCGCGGGGCTGGTTTCGCCGTGGGCATCTGCACCAACAAACCCGAGGCGCTGGCCGAGCGCCTGATGCGCGATCTCGGCGCGCGCGAGGCTTTCGCCTCGCTTGTCGGCGCCGATACGCTCCCCGTGCGCAAACCCGACCCCGCGCCGCTGATCGAGGCCGTGCGCCGGGCGGGCGGGCGGCTCGAACGCTCGCTCCTTGTGGGCGATACCGTGACCGACCGTGAAACCGCGCGGGCGGCAGGGGTGCCCTCGGTGCTCGTGACCTTCGGTCCCACGGGACAGGCCGTGCGCGATCTTGCGCCCGAGGCGGTGATCGACAGGTTCGACGAACTTGCCGCGGTGGCCGAAGCGCTGTTGCCGCTCTGACCCATTGACCGGCGCTCGGGTCTGGTCAGAGTGTGTGTCAAGGAGGCCGCGCCCCATGCTTGGAACCACGCGCCGCCCGGTGATCTTGCTGGCCATCGGTCAGACCCTCGCCTGGGCCAGCATTTACTATACCTTCCCCGCGCTCCTACTGCGGTGGGAGCAGGATATGGGCTGGTCCAAGCCCGAGGTGACCATGGCGATCACCTTGGGCGTTCTGATCTCGGCCCTGATGGCGCCGCTCGCCGGGCGGATCATCGACGCGGGCCGTGGGCCACATATGATGGCGGGGGCGGCGGTTCTGGGGGGTGTTCTGATGATCCTCCTGTCGCGGGTCGAGACGCTCTGGCAGTTCTATCTGGTCTGGGGCGGCATCGGCGTGGCGATGTCGGGTGCCCTCTACGAGCCCTGCTTTGCCCTTGTGACCCGCGCCAAGGGGGCGGGGGCCAAGGGGTCGATCGTGCTCATCACGCTCGTCGCGGGCTTTGCCAGCACGATCTCGTTTCCGGCCGTTCATGCGGTGGCCGAGGCCGGCGGCTGGCGGGCGGCGGTCTTGGTGGCGGCGGGGGTGGTGATGTTCGGCTCGGCGCCGCTCCACTGGATCGGCGGGCGGGCGCTCGAGGCGGGGCGGGTCGAGGAACCGATTGTCGAAACCGCAACCAAGACGCCGCGCCGCGCCTTTCTGCGGCGGGCCGCCTTCTGGTATCTGGCCGCGGGGTTCGCGCTTGTGGCGGTCGTTCACAGCGCCACATTGCATCACCTTCTCTCCTATCTCGACGAGCGCGGCCTGAGCCCCGAGACAGCCGTTCTCGCAGCCTCCTTCATCGGCCCGATGCAGGTGGCGGGGCGGCTCGCGATGATGATGAGCGAGAAATACATCTCGCATCACGGCGTGGCGCTCACCGCCTTCGGCCTCATTGGGGCCTCTGTCGCGCTCCTCTGGCTGGGGCAGGGCGCGCCGGTGACGCTCTCGGGCTTTGTCATGCTCTTTGCCGGAGCCTATGGGACCGTCTCGATCCTGCGCCCGCTGATCGCCCGCGATATCCTTGGCGGGCGGGATTTCGGGGCGAAATCGGGGGCGCTGGCGCTGCCCTACCTGATCGGCTCGGCCAGCGCGCCGTGGCTTGGAGCGGTCGTCTGGCGGATTGGTGGTTACGGGCTGATGTTCGCCATCCTGATCGGCCTCATGGCGCTGGGCTGCGGGCTTTACCTCGCCGCGCATCTGCGTGCCGACCGTGATCGGCGCAAAGCCGAGGCTTGACCGGACGGCGGCAGTTTCGTATTAAATGAACATCTGTTCAATAAACGGAGCCGCCGATGTTTACCGCCTCGATGAGATTCGACCTTGGCGACGAGGTGAATGCCCTGCGTGAGATGGTCCATTCCTTCGCGCAAGCGCGGATCAAGCCGATGGCGGCGGAGATCGACAAGGCCAACCTCTTTCCGGCGGAGCTTTGGAAGGAACTGGGCGATCTGGGCCTTCTTGGCATCACCGTGCCAGAGGAATTCGGCGGGGTGGGCCTTGGCTATCTCGCCCATGTGGTCGCGGTCGAAGAGATCGCCCGCGCCTCTGCCTCGGTGAGCCTCTCCTACGGGGCGCATTCCAACCTTTGCGTCAACCAGATCAACCTTAACGGCACGCCCGAGCAAAAGCGCAGATACCTGCCGGGGCTGATTTCCGGCGCGCATGTCGGCGCGCTGGCCATGTCAGAGGCGGGGGCGGGGTCGGACGTTGTGTCGATGAAGCTCAAGGCCGAGAAGAAGAACGACCATTACCGCCTCAATGGCACGAAATTCTGGATCACCAACGGGCCGGATGCCGACACGCTGATCGTCTATGGCAAGACCGATCCCGAGGCCGGATCGAAGGGCATCACCGCCTTCATCGTCGAAAAGACCATGACGGGGTTTTCGACCGGCCCGCATTTCGACAAGCTCGGGATGCGCGGCTCGAACACCGCCGAGCTGATTTTCGAGGATGTCGAGGTTCCGTTCGAGAATATCCTTGGCGAAGAGGGCAAGGGCGTGCGCGTCCTGATGTCGGGGCTTGATTACGAGCGGGTTGTCCTATCCGGCATCGGCACGGGGATCATGGCGGCCTGTCTTGACGAGGTGATGCCCTATCTCGCCAGCCGCAAGCAGTTTGGCCAGCCGATCGGGAGCTTTCAGCTCATGCAAGGCAAGATCGCCGATATGTATACCAAGATGAATTCCGCCCGCGCCTATGTCTACGAGGTCGCCAAAGCCTGTGATCGCGGCGAGGTGACGCGGCAGGACGCCGCCGCCTGCGTGCTTTATGCCTCGGAAGAGGCGATGACGGTGGCGCATCAGGCGGTGCAGGCGATGGGCGGCATGGGCTTCATGAACGAGACGCCCGTGGCGCGGATCTTCCGCGATGCCAAGCTCATGGAGATCGGCGCGGGAACCTCCGAGATCCGCCGGATGCTGATCGGCCGCGAAATGATGGGGGCGATGTGATGCGCCTGACCTCGCAATTCTCGCCCGCCTCGCAAGAGGCAAAAGACCGCCGTTCCAGCCACTTGGCATCCATTTCTCAAGTAGCCGAGGCAGCGGCGAGCGCGGCCGCGGGCGGCGGCGAGAAGGCCATGGCGCGGCATATCTCGCGGGGCAAGATGGCGCCTCGGGCGCGGGTTGCCGCTTTGCTCGATGCGGGCTCGCCCTTTCTCGAGATCGGCGCAACCGCCGCCTACGATATGTATGATGGCGCCGCGCCGGGGGCTGGCGTGATCGCCGGCGTAGGCCGTGTCTCGGGCCGCGAGGTGATGATCGTCTGCAACGATGCCACCGTGAAGGGCGGCACCTATTACCCGATGACCGTCAAGAAGCACCTGCGCGCGCAGGAGATCGCCGCGCAATGCGGGCTGCCTTGCGTCTATCTCGTAGACTCGGGAGGGGCCAATCTGCCCAATCAGGACGAGGTCTTTCCCGACCGCGATCATTTCGGACGGATATTCTATAATCAGGCCAATATGTCGGCCCGTGGAATCGCCCAGATCGCCGTGGTGATGGGATCCTGCACCGCAGGCGGGGCCTATGTGCCGGCGATGGCGGATGTCTCGATCATCGTCCGCGAACAGGGGACGATCTTTCTGGCCGGCCCGCCTTTGGTGAAAGCCGCGACCGGCGAGGTGGTGAGCGCCGAAGATCTGGGTGGCGGCGATGTGCATACGCGCCTGTCGGGCGTGGCCGATTATCTGGCCGAGGATGATGCCCATGCCTTGGCGCTGGCGCGGCAGGCGGTTGCGTCAATTGCGGCGCGTAACCATTCAAATTTGAACAGGGAAACACCCGAACAGCCCGCCTACGACCCGGAGGAAATCCTCGGGATCGTTCCTCGCGATTTGCGCACGCCCTATGATATCCGTGAGGTGATCGCCCGCGTCTTTGATGGTTCGCGGTTTGACGAATTCAAGGCGCGGTTTGGCGAGACGCTGGTCACCGGCTTTGCCCATCTCGACGGCTGGCCCGTGGGGATCGTCGCCAACAACGGGGTGCTTTTCTCCGAGGCCGCCCAAAAGGGCGCGCATTTCATCGAGCTCTGCAGTCAGCGTCGTATCCCGCTGATTTTCCTGCAAAACATCACCGGTTTCATGGTCGGCCGCAAATACGAGAACGAAGGCATCGCCCGGCATGGCGCCAAGATGGTCACCGCCGTGGCGACGACCGCTGTTCCCAAGATCACCATGGTCGTCGGAGGCTCGTTCGGGGCTGGAAATTATGGCATGAGTGGAAGGGCTTATAGCCCAAACTTCATGTGGACTTGGCCGAATTCCCGCACCGCCGTCATGGGCGGCGAGCAGGCGGCGGGCGTCTTGGCCACGGTCAAGCGTGACGCGATGGAGCGCGCGGGCCAGACTTGGAGCACCGAGGAAGAGGCCGAATTCAAGCGCCCCACGATCGAGATGTTCGACCGCCAGAGCCACCCGCTCTATGCCTCGGCCCGCCTCTGGGACGACGGCATCATCGACCCGCGCAAGAGCCGCGAGGTGCTGTCCTTGAGCCTCTCAGCCTCGCTCAACACCCCGATCCCCGAAACCCGCTTCGGCGTCTTCAGGATGTAGCCCATGTTCACGCGCATTCTCATAGCCAACCGGGGCGAGATCGCCTGCCGCATCATCCGCTCGGCGCGGGCGATGGGGGTCGAGACGGTCGCCGTCTATTCCGATGCCGATGCCGGCGCGATGCACGTCACCATGGCCGATCACGCGGTGCATATCGGCGGGCCGCGCCCGGCCGAAAGCTATTTGCGCGGTGAGGCGATCATCGCGGCGGCCAAGGCCACGGGGGCCGAGGCGATCCATCCCGGTTATGGCTTTCTCTCGGAAAACCCCGATTTCGTCGAAGCGGTCGAGGCGGCGGGCCTTGTCTTCATCGGCCCTTCGGCCAAGGCGATCCGGGCCATGGGCCTCAAGGACGCGGCCAAGCGGGTGATGGAAGAGGCGGGCGTGCCGGTCGTTCCGGGCTATCACGGGGCCGAGCAGGGCGAGGCGCATCTGGCGGCCGAGGCGGAAAAGATCGGATATCCGGTCCTGATCAAGGCCGTGGCCGGCGGCGGCGGCAAGGGGATGCGGCGGGTCGAGGCGGCGAAGGATTTCGCCACAGCGCTCGCTTCGGCCCGCTCGGAAGCGGCAAGCGCCTTCGGCAACGATGCGGTGCTTATCGAGAAATACGTCAGCCACCCGCGCCATATCGAGGTGCAGGTCTTCGGCGATGGCACCAAATCGGTGCACCTCTTCGAGCGGGATTGCTCGCTCCAGCGGCGGCACCAGAAGGTGATCGAAGAGGCTCCCGCGCCGGGGATGACGGATGAGGTCCGCTCGGCCATGGGCGCCGCCGCCGTCCGCGCGGCCGAGGCGATCGGTTACAAGGGCGCGGGCACGATCGAGTTTATCGCCGATGGGCAGGGCGGGCTGCGCCCTGACGGGTTCTGGTTCATGGAGATGAACACCCGCCTGCAGGTCGAGCACCCCGTGACCGAGGCGATCACCGGTGTCGATCTGGTCGAATGGCAATTGCGCGTGGCGGCGGGCGAGCCTCTGCCGCTCGGGCAGGACGATCTGACCATCAGCGGCCATGCCTTCGAGGCGCGGCTCTATGCCGAGGACGTGCCCGCAGGATTCCTGCCCGCGACCGGCACCTTGGCGGTTCTCGATTTCGCCCCCGCGGCCCGCGCCGATACCGGCGTGCGGGCGGGTGACGCGATCAGCCCGTGGTATGACCCGATGATCGCCAAGATCATCGTCCACGGCCCCACCCGTAACATCGCCCGCGCCCGCCTTGTTCAGGCGCTGGGCCAGACGCGGGTGGCGGGCACAGTGACCAACCTCGGCTTCCTCGGCGCGCTGGCGCGGCACGGGGGCTTTGCCAAGGGCGAGGTCGATACCGGCCTCATCGCCCGCGATCTGGTGGCGCTGACCGAGGCGCATGGGACGCCCGAGTTGCGCGGTGCGATGCTGGGCGTGGCGGCGTTGGTGGGGGCGGGGATCGTGCCGGGGGCGGCGACGGGCTTTGCGCTGTGGCAGCCGCTCGAGCAGAGCATCGGGCTGAGCGCCGAGGGGGCCGAGGTCGTCGTGACTTTCCGGCTATCCGAAGGTGGCGTGCAGGCCGATCTGCGGTTCGACGGACAAAGCTATGACGCGAAATGGGTCGACGGGGCCTGGCAAGTCGCGGGCCAGCCGCGGTTCGAGGCCGTCCGCGCGGCGGGTGAGGTTTTCGTCTTCGCCCCCGGTGTCACCCTCGAATGCCGGATCCTCGACCCGCTAGATCGAGAAAGCGATGTAGGGCAGGGCGGCGATGTGGCCTTGTCGCCGATGCCGGGGCTGGTGCGGGCGGTGCTCGTCGAGGCGGGGCAGGCGGTGGCGGCGGGCGAGAGGCTCGCGGTGCTTGAGGCGATGAAGATGGAGCACGCGCTGACGGCAGGGCGCGATGGGGTCGTGGCCGAGGTGCTTTGCGCCGAGGGGGATCAGGTCGAGGCGGGCGTCGTGCTCGTGCGGCTGGAGCCGGAGGGCGAGGCATGAGCGAATTCGTCTGCCTCTACGAGGTTGGTCCGCGCGACGGGCTTCAGAACGAGGCGCGGATCATCAGCGTCGAGCACAAGGTCGGCCTGATCCGTGCGCTGGTGCAGGCGGGGCTGAAGGATATCGAGGTCGGCTCTTTCGTGTCGGAGAAATGGGTGCCGCAGATGGCCAATACCGACCGGGTGATGGCGGGGCTCGATTATGGGCGGGATGTGAACTACGCGGTTCTGGTGCCCAACATGAGGGGTTTTGAAGCGTGGCGCGAGGCCCGCGCCGCCCTGCCGCGTATCCCTGGCGAGATCGCTGTGTTTATCGCGGCCAGTGAAGGGTTCTCAAAGGCCAACCTCAATTGCACCATCGCCGAGAGCCTCGAACGGGTGCGCCCCGTCGTCGAGGCGGCCATGACCGAGAGCGTGAAGGTGCGCGGCTATGTCTCCTGCGTGACCGACTGCCCCTATGACGGCCCGACCGCACCGGAGGCGGTGGCCGATGTGGTGGCGCGGCTCTCCGAGATCGCCGAAATGCCCGTCTCGCTGGGCGACACCATTGGCAAAGGCACGCCCGATCGGGTGCAGGCGATGCTCAGGGCGGTAAAGCGCCATGTGCCGGCCGAGCGGCTCGCAGGGCATTTCCACGACACGGGCGGGCGGGCGCTTGCCAATATCGAGGCCGCGCTCGACGAAGGCTTGCGGGTCTTTTATACGGCGGTGGGTGGTCTCGGCGGCTGCCCCTATGCGCCGGGTGCGCCGGGGAATGCGGCGACCGAGGCGGTCATGGACCGGCTCACCGCGCTGGGCTATGAGACCGGCCTTGATCGCGCGGCCGTCGGACGGGCGGCGACCATTGCCAAATCCATGAGGGGGCGGGCATGAGCCAGTTTGAGACCATTTCCATCAGCCGGGACGGGCGCGGCGTTGCCACGCTCGAGCTGGCCCGCGAGGACAAGCATAATGCGCTCTCGGCGCAGATGATGGACGAGCTGACCGATGCGGCCGAGCGTCTGGGTGCCGATCCCGACGTGCGGGTCGTGATCATCACGGGCCGCGGAGCCAGTTTCTGCGCCGGAGGCGATCTTGGCTGGATGCGCGACCAGATGGCAGGCGGCGAAGACGCCCAGAGAGGCGCGGCCTACAAGCTCTCGGGGATGCTTCGGGCCATAAATACAATTCCCAAACCGGTCATTGCCCGCGTTCAGGGCAATGCCTTCGGCGGCGGGGTCGGGATCATCAGCGTCTGCGACGTGGCCGTCTGCGTCGAGACCGCAAAGTTTGGCCTGACCGAGACCAAGCTCGGCCTCGTGCCGGCCACCATCGGCCCCTATGTGGTGGCCAAGTTGGGGGCGTCGATGGCCCGGCGGGTTTTCATGTCGAGCCGGGTTTTCGGAGCGACCGAGGCGGAGCGGCTGGGTCTTATTGCAAGGATCGGTGCGGCCGACGACTTGGATGCGCTCGTCGAAGCCGAGGTGGTGCCCTATCTCTCCTGCGCTCCGGGCGCGGTCGCCACGGCCAAGCGCCATCTTCTCGCACTCGCCCCTGCCATCGACGACGAGGTGATCGCCATGTCGGCCGAGGTTCTGGTCGGGCGCTGGCAGGACGGCGAAGCGGCCGAGGGGATCGCCGCTTTCTTTGAAAAGCGCAAACCGCGCTGGGCCAAAGGCTGATCCGGCTCCATAAACTCCGCAAAAAGCGCGATCTTCCGGCCAGCTTCGGTTGACCCTCTCACAAGGCGGAGGTAAAGCCATCCCAAGGGTTTTGGCGCGCTGTCTTTTGGCGCCGCTCGTCTTGAAAGGAACCACCTTGGAAGACCTGCTTCGCGAATATCTTCCCATCGTCATTTTCCTCGGCCTTGCCATTGCTCTGGGAGCGATTCTGGTCCTCGCCGCGGTGATCGTCGCGGTTCGCAATCCCGACCCCGAAAAGGTCAGCGCCTATGAGTGTGGCTTCAACGCCTTCGACGATGCGCGGATGAAATTCGATGTGCGGTTCTACCTCGTGTCGATTCTTTTCATCATCTTCGATCTCGAGGTGGCGTTCCTCTTTCCCTGGGCCGTGGCGTTCAAGGATCTGAGCATGGTCGGTTTCTGGTCGATGATGGTGTTCTTGGGCGTGCTGACGATCGGCTTTGCCTATGAGTGGAAAAAAGGCGCCCTTGAGTGGAGCTGACCGACTTTCGGGTCGATTGCTGCCACGGCCATTATAACTGCCTTAAACTCCCTCGGGGCTCGTCAGGCAGAGTCCCGTCGCTCTGAAATTTGGGTGTAAAAGCTTTCGAGCGCGGCCAAGGACATGGGGCGCGCATGAAGGAAGCCTTGTTGAAAATGACATCCCGTTCGCGCGATCATTTCTGACTGGATCGCGGTTTCGACCCCTTCAGAAACGACTTCAAGGTGAAAGCCCTCTCCGAGCCTGACCATCGATTCGAACAACAGATTTGATGACCGGTCCTGACCGAGACTTGCCACAAAACTCCTGTCGATTTTGAGCGTGCTGAAGGGAAATTGACGCAAATAGCTGATCGACGCAAAACCCGTGCCAAAATCGTCCAAAGCAAACTGAAAGCCTTTTGCGCTTAGCTGCTCAATACGCTGCCGTGCGGTCTCCGGAACTTCGATCAGCGCATTTTCGGTGATTTCGATCACGATCCTGGATGGGTCCAAGCCTCTCGTTCCCACGGCTTCGAGAATCTGGTCGGGAAAATCCGGGTGGACCAGCTGGAGGGGTGAGACATTGATGCTCACATGAAGCCAGGGCGTCGCAGCCAGCGCGTCGCAACATCTGTCGATGACAAATTTCCCAAGTTCCGGCACAAGGCCGCGGCTTTCGGCGATCGGGATGAAATCTGAGGGCGGAACCGGTCCCAAAACCGGATCGTTCCACCTGAGCAGAGCCTCGGCGTAGGCCATCTCTCGACCGCGACTGTCAACGACCGGCTGAAAGACAACGTCGAAGGGGTTTCGGGAGGTGCCAACTTCTTGAAGCCCCTTTCGAAGCCGATCTTCGACCATACGCTCCTTGTCCCGCTCGCCCTTGAGTTCATCAGAGAACAGGACTTCGGCAATCGCATTGTCATGTTTTGCCCGATACATTGCGGCATCCGCGCGTAGAAGAAGGTCAGACCAGCTGAGATTGGGCTCGCTGATCGCGACACCCATTGCTGCACCAATAACAAGGTACTCTTCGTTTATTTTGACCGGAACTGCGGCACGCTTCCGAATCCGTGCACAAACCTTGCGGGCGGCTTTTTCGGGGTCGTCGTCAAATATCAGGGCCATAAACTCATCGCCTCCCAGCCGTGCGACGATGTCTCCCTTTCTGCTTGCCCCGATGAGCCTGTCGGCGAGAACGCCCAGGGCTTGGTCACCACAATCGTGCCCCATCGAGTCGTTCAATCTTTTAAAGCCGTTTACGTCCAAATAGAGCAAAGCGCAGGTTCCTTTGCTCAGCGCCTCTCGGATCTCTGATGTTTCGACAAGAGCCGAGACGCCGGCTCTGTTCAAAAGGCCCGTCAGGCTATCCGTTTCGGCGGCCTTTTTGACCCGTTCTCTTTCCGTGAGGATGCTTTGAATCAATTGGCGATACCAACCCTTCATGAAGAACGACAGGATGGTCATCACTGCGCTTACGGCCAGATAGAAGGGAGCGAGCCGCGCGAGAATCTCGTTCCCGGGTTTCAGGTTGGGCCAAGAAAGCCGGCCGATCCCCTCGCCGGATATGCCGCTGATCTGGATCGAATGATCGGAGTCGGGAAGAGGCTGGCTGGCCAAACCGAACTCCAGTTTCGGCACATCCACCAGGTGCGCCAGTTCGTTCAAATTATCATTGGTAAGGAAGAAAAGACCCACGACGGTAAGATCGGTTGGGTCGCCGATCGTCGGTCGATCTTGCAACGATGCCAAGCCGTAGGCGGCGAGTTGACCGTTTAGAACGACCAAACCGCTCCGAGGCACCGAACCGACAACGGAATTGACCGGCACCGCGCCGAAAAGGCCGTTCAGGTAAGCAGGAGTTTCTTCGTCCCGTGAGATATGCACGATGTCGACGCCGTAAGCGTCTACCACAAAGAGCGTATCAAGAATTTCGCCTGACCCGACATAGTTCGAACCTTGCTGGTCGGCCCAACTTTCCAGATCGCCGAGGTTGTCCCTGATGTCATGCTTCATGAAGTCGTTTTCGACAGCCATGGCAACGCCATGGCCGATATCATCAAGCCCATGCTTCAAGGCATCGCCAACATAATTTTCCGCCTCGGCATTCAGGATATGGGCGGTCAGAAGTGCCGAGCCAAGCAACGCGCCTGTTCCAAAGATTGCTGCAACCATCTGACTGGCGCGAAATCGCGAGGAGTAGTGGCGTTCGACAGAGTTTAACGAAGTCGTCACGAGCTTGACCCTCAAGGTTCTTGGCCCGGATTTGACGGAAGAAGGTAAATTACAGCCTTCTTTGGGTGTAACAAAAATAGAAAATTCGATTAGAATGGCCGGCCATATGCGCTGGCATACCAAGTTCGATGCTCCGATCCTTGACCTTCGGGTGACGCGGGCATAGGACGAACGCGCAGGACGAAGTGCTGAAGACTGAGGACTCATTCATGGGCGTTGCCACATCGCAAAATAGTGCAGGCGTCGACAAGGAAGTTGTCACCCGCGCAATCAATTCCGAGCTTCAGGACAAGGGTTTCCTCGTCACCTCGACCGCCGACATCATCAACTGGGCGCGCACCGGCTCGCTTCACTGGATGACCTTCGGTCTTGCCTGCTGTGCCGTCGAGATGATGCACACCTCGATGCCGCGCTATGACCTCGAGCGGTTCGGAACAGCGCCGCGCGCTTCCCCGCGTCAGTCCGACCTGATGATCGTCGCGGGCACGCTGACCAACAAGATGGCCCCGGCGCTCCGGAAGGTCTATGACCAGATGCCCGAGCCGCGCTATGTGATTTCGATGGGCTCCTGCGCCAATGGCGGCGGCTATTACCATTACAGCTATTCGGTCGTGCGCGGCTGTGACCGGATCGTTCCGGTTGATGTCTATGTTCCCGGCTGCCCGCCGACGGCCGAAGCGCTGCTTTACGGTATCCTGCAACTCCAGCGCAAAATCCGCCGCACCGGCACGATCGTTCGATAGGGGGCCCCATGTCTGAAGCTTTGCAAGAACTTGGTGCCCTGCTTGAGTTGAAGCGCCGCGACTGCGTTCTGGGCCACGAGGTCGCCTATGGCGAGCTGACCATGGATGTCTCGCCCAACACGCTGGCGCCCTTCGTCGAGTATCTCTTGAACGACAGCGCCTGCAAGTTCTCGACCCTTGTCGACATCACCGCCGTCGACCATCCCGGCCGCGCCAAGCGGTTCGACGTGGTCTACCACTTCCTGTCGATGTACACCAACCAGCGCATTCGCCTGCGGGTCTCGATCCGCGAGGACGAGATGGTTCCCTCGATCGTCGAGGTCCACCCCTCGGCCAACTGGTTCGAGCGCGAAGTGTTCGATATGTTCGGGATCCTCTTCACCGGCCACCCAGACCTGCGCCGGATCCTGACCGACTATGGTTTCCGCGGCCATCCGCTGCGCAAGGATTTCCCGACCACCGGCTATACCGAGGTCCGCTATGACGAGGCGCAGAAGCGCGTAGTCTATGAGCCGGTCTCCTTGGTGCAGGAATACCGCCAGTTCGATTTCATGTCACCGTGGGAAGGGGCGGAATACATCCTTCCGGGCGACGAGAAGAAAGGGGCCTAAAATGATGCGTCATCACGAAGCTTTTGCCGCCCACGGCCATCACTTTGCAGGCCACGGCCAGTTCGGGATCCTGATCTTGCTGGCGCTTGCCGCCGCTCTGGTGATCCCGTTTTGGCGGCTCCTGCCGCGCCACGGCATTCCCGCGTGGATTTCCTTCTTCGCGATCTTCCCGCCCTGCGCGCTGCTTCTTCTGTGGGTGGTATCGTTCCGCGAGGAAGCGAAGGTCTGACGCGTTCCGCCTCATTGGGCGAGGCGCATTATGAATTTGAAGTCGCAAGGCGCGGGCCGGATCCCGCAATGCGGCAAGACAGTTTGATGGGTGCAAGATGATGGACGGCAACTTCAACGACGCTCAGACGGGCGAGCAGAAGATCCGCAATTTCAACATCAACTTCGGGCCGCAGCACCCGGCGGCGCACGGCGTTCTGCGCCTTGTGCTCGAGCTCGACGGCGAGATTGTCGAGCGGTGCGACCCGCATATCGGCCTTCTGCACCGGGGCACGGAAAAGCTCATGGAGAGCCGGACCTACCTGCAGAACCTGCCCTATTTCGACCGTCTCGACTATGTGGCGCCGATGAACCAGGAACACGCCTGGTGCCTGGCCATCGAAAAGCTGACCGGCACCGAAGTTCCGCGCCGCGCCTCGCTCATCCGCGTGCTCTATTCCGAAATTGGCCGCGTTCTGAACCACCTTCTCAACGTCACCACGCAGGCGATGGATGTGGGCGCACTGACCCCGCCGCTCTGGGGCTTTGAAGAGCGTGAAAAGCTCATGGTGTTTTACGAGCGCGCCTGTGGTGCCCGCTTGCACGCCGCCTATTTCCGCCCCGGTGGCGTTCACCAAGACCTGCCGCCCGCGCTGATCGACGATATCGACACATGGGCCGACGAGTTCCCAAAGGTGCTCGACGATATCGACGGGCTTCTGACCGAGAACCGCATCTTCAAGCAGCGCAACGCCGATATCGGCATCGTCACCGAGGACGATATCCTCAAGTGGGGCTTCTCGGGCGTCATGGTCCGTGGCTCGGGCCTGGCCTGGGATCTGCGTCGCGCGCAGCCCTATGAGTGCTATGACGAGTTCGAGTTCCAGATCCCCGTGGGCAAGAACGGCGACTGCTATGATCGCTATCTCTGCCGCATGGAAGAGATGCGCCAGTCGACCTCGATCATCAAACAGGCCATCGCCAAGCTGCGCGCGCCCGAAGGGCAGGGCGATATTCTGGCCCGTGGCAAGCTCACCCCGCCCAAGCGCAGCGACATGAAGACCTCGATGGAAAGCCTGATCCATCACTTCAAGCTTTATACCGAGGGCTTCCACGTCCCCGCCGGCGAGGTCTATGCCTGCGTCGAAGCGCCTAAGGGCGAGTTCGGCGTCTACCTTGTCGCCGACGGCACCAACAAACCCTACCGCGCCAAGCTGCGCGCGCCGGGCTTTCTGCACCTTCAGGCCATGGACCATATGGCCACCGGCCACCAACTTGCCGACGTTGCCGCCATCATCGGCTCGATGGACGTCGTTTTTGGAGAGATTGACCGCTAATGCTCCGCCGCCTGCACCACGACCAGCCCGCAAGCTTTGCCTTCACCCCCGCCAACAAGGCCTGGGCCGAAGCGCAGATCACCAAATACCCCGAAGGCCGTCAGGCTTCGGCGATCATCCCGCTTCTGTGGCGCGCGCAAGAACAAGAGGGCTGGCTGACCCGTCCGGCGATCGAGGCCGTGGCCGATATGCTCGGCATGGCCTATATCCGCGCGCTCGAGGTCGCCTCGTTCTACTTCATGTTCCAGCTGCAGCCGGTCGGATCGGTCGCGCATATTCAGGTTTGCGGCACGCTGTCGTGCATGATCTGCGGTGCGGAAAACCTGATCGCTGTCTGCAAGGACAAGATCGCCGCTAATGCCCACGCTCTTTCCGCCGATGGCAAGTTCTCGTGGGAAGAGGTCGAATGCCTCGGTTCCTGCGCCAACGCGCCGATGGCGCAGATCGGCAAGGACTATTACGAGGATCTGACCGCCGAGAAACTGGCGTGGATCATCGACGAGCTGGCCGCCGGCCGCGTGCCGACCCCGGGCCCGCAGAACGGCCGCTATGCCGCCGAGCCCCTCAAGGGCCTGACCACTCTCACCGCCCATGAAAGCGGCCGCACCCAGTTTAACGCGAGCGTCCAGCTGGCGACCGATATCGGCGATACGGTCAAGCGGATCGACGGGACCGAGGTTCCGCTTCTGACCCCGTGGCTTGGCAAGACCGCCAAGAAACCGGCGGCGAAGAAGCCGGCCGCGAAGAAAGCCGCGCCGAAAGCGGCGGCGACGAAGGCTGAGCCGAAGGCCGAGAAAAAGCCTGCGGCGAAAAAGCCTGCGGCCAAGAAAGCCGCCCCCAAGGCCAAGAAGGCCGAGACGAAGTAGAGCCATAGATGACCGACCAGAACTTAGCACAATCGGCCAAGGCAGGACGGCGCACCGCGCTCGTTCTGGCCGGCACCGGCGTGTTCTGGATCGTGATGACATTACTTGGATCGAAGTTCGGCTGGAGCAACCGCACCCGCGCGCTCTTCGATCTTTTCGCGCTCGCCGGTTTTGGCTGGGCGCTATTCTCGACATTTGCACTGTGGCGCGCGCGCCAGACCGGAAAAAGGTGAGCCCATGCTCAAGGACCAGGACCGTATCTTCACCAATATCTACGGGATGCACGACCGTTCGCTGAAAGGCGCGATTGCCCGCGGCCATTGGGATGGCACCGCCGGCATCATCAAGAAGGGCCGCGACTGGATCGTGAACGAGATGAAGGCCTCGGGCTTGCGTGGCCGCGGCGGCGCGGGTTTCCCGACGGGCCTCAAGTGGTCGTTCATGCCCAAGGAGTCGGACGGTCGCCCCGCCTATCTGGTGATCAACGCCGACGAATCCGAGCCGGGCACCTGCAAAGACCGCGAGATCATGCGCCATGATCCGCATACGCTGATCGAAGGGGCGCTGATCGCCTCTTTCGCGATGAATGCGCACGCCTGCTATATCTACATCCGTGGCGAATATATCCGCGAGCGCGAAGCGCTGCAGGCGGCGATCGACGAATGCTATGATGCTGGGCTTCTGGGCAAGAACGCCGCCAAGTCGGGCTGGGATTTCGATCTCTATCTGCACCACGGCGCCGGCGCCTATATCTGCGGCGAAGAAACGGCGCTTTTGGAAAGCCTCGAAGGCAAGAAGGGGATGCCCCGGATGAAGCCGCCGTTCCCGGCGGGCTCGGGCCTTTATGGCTGCCCGACGACGGTCAACAACGTTGAATCCATCGCCGTTGCCCCGACCATCCTGCGCCGGGGTGCTGCGTGGTTCGCAGGCTTTGGCCGCCAGAACAACGCGGGCACCAAGCTTTTCGCGATCTCGGGCCATGTGAACAACCCCTGCGTCGTCGAAGAATCCATGTCGATCACCTTCGAAGAGCTGATCGAAAAGCATTGCGGCGGCATTCGCGGCGGCTGGGACAACTTGCTGGGCGTCATTCCCGGCGGCTCGTCGGTGCCGGTCGTGCGCGGCGAGAAGATGCGCGATGCGATCATGGATTTCGATTATCTGCGTGGCGAATTGGGCTCGGGCCTCGGCACTGCAGCGGTGATCGTCATGGACAAGTCGGTCGATATCGTGAAGGCAATCTGGCGCCTGTCGAAGTTCTACAAGCACGAAAGCTGCGGCCAGTGCACGCCGTGCCGCGAAGGCACCGGCTGGATGATGCGGGTGATGGAACGGCTCGTGAAGGGCGAGGCTTCGGTTGAAGAAATCGACATGCTCTGGGACGTGACCAAGCAGGTTGAAGGCCACACGATCTGTGCCCTAGGTGATGCGGCCGCCTGGCCTATTCAGGGTCTGATCCGCAACTTCCGAGGCGAGATCGAGGATCGGATCAAATCCCGCTCGGGCGCGATCGCGGCCGAGTAAGCTATAAGAATTTCGCAATGAACACGGCCGGTTGGAGATATCCAGCCGGCCTTTCTTATGGGCGACGCCTTGCCGGCCGAACGCCCGTTTTCACTTCGATATTGAATATCAGCGCCCGAGGCGCGACACCAAGGCAGGCGGCATCAAAGACCGCGCAAAATCATTCGAGGCATAGCGTTGAAAAAGATCCTGATCCTAGCACTTGGCCTGACCCTTGGCGCGCTTCCGGCGCGGGCGAACGAGGTGCCTTTGAAGGATGTTCCTTTCGTTAGCGAAGGTATCATCGCCACGGGCATCGCCTATGAAATCGGTCGCGTCTGCCCAAGCCTGACAGCGCGGGTGCTGGCGGGGATCTTCTTTCTCTACGAGCTTCAGTCCTATGCCTATGACCTTGGCTACTCCAAGGCCGAGGTCGACGGCTTTATCAACGACAAGGACGAAAAGACCCGTCTCGAGTCCGTGGCGCGGGCGCGTTTGGCCGAGATGGGGGCCATGGCTGACCAGCCGGAAACCTACTGTGCCGTAGGGCGACAGGAGATCAAACTCGGAAGCCAGATCGGCAAGCTTCTTCGATAGCACGAAATCCGGGCGATTTTCCTGCCGCAGGGTGAATTTTCCAGCCAAAATAATGTCGTTCCGGCTGGCATCATCCGGCGTGACGGGATAGAAGGCGGCAACTGTATCGCCCGCGCGCCCGCGCGCGTGTGAGGCGTGCCGGTGGGACGAACCAAAAGGCTGGCCATGTCTGATTTGCGAAAAGTCATTATCGACGGGAACGAAGTTGAGGTACCGGGGGCAATGACCCTGATTCAGGCCTGCGAGGTCGCCGGTATCGAGGTTCCGCGTTTCTGCTATCACGAGCGGCTGTCGATCGCCGGCAACTGCCGGATGTGTCTGGTCGAGGTTGTGGGCGGCCCGCCCAAGCCTGCCGCCTCTTGCGCCATGCAGGTGCGCGATCTGCGCCCCGGCCCGGAAGGGCAGCCCCCCGTGGTCAAGACCAACTCGCCGATGGTCAAGAAGGCCCGCGAGGGGGTGATGGAGTTTCTCCTGATCAACCACCCGCTCGATTGCCCGATCTGCGATCAGGGCGGCGAGTGCGATCTTCAGGATCAGGCGATGGCCTATGGCGTCGATTTCTCGCGCTACCGCGAGCCGAAGCGCGCCTCCGAGGATCTGAACCTCGGGCCGCTCGTCGAGACCCACATGACCCGCTGCATTTCCTGCACCCGCTGCGTGCGCTTCACGACCGAGGTCGCGGGCATCACCCAGATGGGCCAAACGGGGCGCGGCGAGGACAGCGAGATCACGAGCTACCTCGGCGAAACTCTTGAGTCGAACCTTCAAGGCAATATCATCGACCTTTGCCCCGTGGGCGCGCTCGTGTCCAAGCCCTATGCCTTTACCGCCCGCCCGTGGGAGCTGACCAAGACCGAAACCATCGACGTGATGGACGCGCTCGGCTCGAACATCCGCGTCGATACCAAGGGCCGCGAAGTCATGCGGATCCTGCCGCGCAACCATGACGGCGTGAATGAGGAATGGATCTCCGACAAGACCCGCTTTGTCTGGGACGGCCTGCGACGCCAGCGCCTCGACACCCCCTACATCCGCGAGAATGGCAAGCTGCGCAAAGCCACTTGGGGTGAGGCGCTCGCCGCCGCCGCCAAGGCGATGCAGGGCAAGAAGGTTGCCGGCCTTGTGGGCGATCTGGCGCCTGTCGAAGCTGTTTATGCGCTGAAGGAACTGGTCGAAAGCCTCGGCGGTTCGGTCGAATGTCGCACCGACAACGCCAAGCTGCCGGCGGGCAACCGTGGCGGCTATGCCGGCACCGCAACGATCGAGGATATCGACAGCGCCAAGATGATCCAGCTCATCGGCACCAACCCGCGCCTTGAAGCGCCGGTGCTGAACGCGCGTCTGCGCAAGGCCTGGATCAAGGGCGCGACCATTGGTCTTGTGGGCGAAGCCGTTGATCTGACGTATGATTACGTCCATGTCGGCACCGACCGCGCGGCTCTTGAGGATCTGTCGTCGAAGGAGATTGGCGCGACCAAGGATGTGCCGTCGCTCGTGATCGTCGGCCAAGGCGCGCTGCAAGAGGCGGATGGCGAGGCGGTTCTTGCCCATGCGATGAAGCTTGCCGCGAATTCGAATTCCAAGCTGATGATCCTTCACACCGCCGCCGCCCGCGTGGGCGCGATGGATGTGGGAGCCACGACCGAAGGCGGCATGGCCGCCGCTCTGGACGGGGCCGAGGTGATCTATAGCCTTGGGGCGGACGAGGTCGAAATCGGCGAGGGCGCGTTCGTGATTTATCAGGGCTCGCACGGCGACCGTGGCGCGCACCGCGCCGACATCATCCTGCCGGGCGCGGCCTATACCGAGGAAGGCGGCCTCTTCGTCAACACCGAAGGCCGCCCCCAGATTGCCATGCGCGCGGGCTTTGCCCCGGGCGAGGCGAAAGAGAACTGGGCGATCCTCAGGGCGCTGTCGGCCGAGCTTGGCAAGACGCTCCCCTATGACAGCATCGCCGGCCTGCGCCGCGCGCTGGTGGCGGCCTTCCCGCACCTCGGCGCGATCGACGAAGTGGCCGAGAACGAGCTGAAAGCGATCAAGCCCAAGAAGCTGGGCAAGGCCACTTTCCGCAACGCGATCAAAGACTTCTACCTGACCAACCCGATCGCCCGTTCGAGCGCGCTGATGGCTGAGCTATCGGCTCAGGCCAAGGCGCGGACCGGCGACAAGATGGCAGCGGAATAAAGGACGGGACAATGGTTGAATTCTTCACGACCACCAACCTCGGGATCGTACTTCTGATCCTTGGTCAGTGTCTTTTGGTCCTTGTGCCGCTTCTCGTGGCGCTCGCGTTCCTCATGTATGCCGACCGCAAGATCTGGGCCGCCGTGCAGATGCGCCGTGGCCCCAACGTGGTGGGCGTTTTTGGCCTTCTGCAGTCTTTCGCGGACTTTCTGAAATACATCGTCAAGGAAGTCGTCGTGCCGGCGGGCGCCGACAAGGCGGTGTTCTTCTTGGCACCCATGATCTCCTTCGTCCTCGCGGTCATCGCCTGGGCGGTGATCCCATTCGACGATGGCTGGGTGCTTTCGGACATCAACGTGGCCATCCTTTATGTCTTCGCCATTTCCTCGCTCGAGGTTTACGGCGTGATCATGGGCGGCTGGGCCTCGAACTCGAAATACCCGTTCCTCGGTTCGCTGCGGTCCGCCGCTCAGATGATTTCCTACGAGGTCTCGATCGGCCTCATCATCATCGGTGTGATCATCTCCACCGGCTCGATGAACTTCGGCGATATCGTGCGGGCGCAAGAGGGAAGCTGGGGCATCTTCAACTGGTACTGGCTGCCGCATTTCCCGATGTTGTTCCTCTTCTTTATCAGCGCCTTGGCCGAAACCAACCGCCCGCCGTTCGATCTTCCCGAAGCGGAATCCGAGCTTGTGGCCGGCTATCAGGTGGAATATTCCTCGACGCCCTTCCTGCTCTTCATGATCGGGGAATTGATGGCCGTGGTGCTGATGTGCGCCTTGGTCTCGCTTCTCTTCTTCGGTGGCTGGCTCTCGCCGATCCCCGGATTGCCCGATGGCATCTGGTGGATGGTGATCAAGATGTCGTTCTTCTTCTTCATCTTCTCGATGGTGAAGGCGATCACCCCGCGCTACCGCTACGACCAGCTGATGCGCCTTGGCTGGAAGGTATTCCTGCCGATGTCGCTTGGATGGGTCGTGATCGTATCCTTCCTTGCCAAATACGAAGCCCTCGGCGGCCTTTGGGCCCGCTGGACGATCGGAGGCTGATCCCATGACCCAGATCGATTACGGCCGCGCCGCCAAATACTTTCTCCTCGCCGATTTCGCCAAGGGCTTTGCCTTGGGGATGAAATACTTCTTCGCGCCCAAGGCGACGCTCAACTATCCGCACGAGCGCGGGCCGCTCAGCCCCCGCTTCCGTGGCGAGCACGCGCTGCGCCGATATCCGAACGGCGAAGAGCGCTGCATTGCCTGCAAGCTCTGCGAGGCGATCTGCCCCGCGCAGGCGATCACCATCGACGCCGAGCCGCGCGAGGACGGCTCGCGCCGCACCACGCGCTATGACATCGACATGACGAAATGCATCTACTGCGGCTTCTGCCAAGAGGCCTGCCCCGTGGATGCCATCGTCGAAGGCCCGAATTTCGAGTTCTCGACCGAGACCCGCGAAGAGCTGTTCTATGACAAGGAGAAACTCCTTGCCAACGGCGAGCGCTGGGAGGCCGAGATTGCCCGCAACCTCGAGATGGATGCGCCCTACCGATGACCGACAACAATCCCTTTGCGGCCATGATGAAGGCCGGGCAGGACTGGGCCAAGGCGCTCAATCCCGCGCTTGATTCCTTTGTGCCGAGCGGGTTGGACAAGCTCTGGCCGACCATGCCAGCCGAGGCGATGGAAGCCATCATGGGCCGCACCTTTAATCCCGAAGGGCTCGACGCCAAGACACGCCTTTTGATGACCTTGATGGGTCTGACGATCCTTGGCGCCCAGAACGATGCCCAGATCCGCCTGACCGTCCGCCACGCGCGTGCCGCCGGCGCCAGCAAACAGGAAATCGCCGAGACGATCGCGCAGGCCGCGTTCTTTGGCGGCGTTCCGGCAATGACCCGGGCGATGGAACTCGCCACCGGGGCGATGGAAGAGGACAAGGAATGACTGTCGCCGCTTTCACCTTCTACGCGTTTGCGGTCACCACGCTCCTTGGCGGGCTGATGACCGTGATGAGCCGCAACCCGGTCCATTCGGTCCTTTGGCTGATCCTTGCCTTCATCTCGTCGGCGGGACTTTTCGTTCTTCTGGGCGCCGAGTTCGTGGCGATGCTTCTGATGATCGTCTATGTTGGCGCGGTCGCGGTTCTCTTCCTCTTCGTCGTGATGATGCTCGACATTGATTTCGCCGAATTGAAGGCCGAGATGGCCCGCTATATGCCGCTCGCGCTTCTGATCGGCGTGGTGATCCTGATGCAGCTGGGCATGGCCTTTGGCGCTTGGGATTATTCCGAAGGCGTGGCCGAGCGTCTGGCCGCACCGGCAGGCGAGGTGCAGAACACCGCAGCCCTCGGGCAGCTCATCTATGACAAATACATCATGCTCTTCCAGCTGGCCGGCCTGATCCTCTTGGTCGCCATGATCGGTGCGATCGTGCTGACGCTGCGCCACCGCACCAACATCAAGCGGCAGGATATCCTCGCCCAGATGTATCGCGATCCGGCCAAGGCGATGGAGCTGAAAGACGTCAAACCGGGGCAGGGGCTTTGATCATGATCGGACTGGAACACTATCTCGCCGTTGCCGCAGCGCTCTTCGTGATCGGCATCTTCGGTCTCTTCCTCAACCGCAAGAACGTCATCATCCTTCTGATGAGCATCGAATTGATGCTTCTGTCGGTGAACATCAATTTTGTCGCCTTCTCGTCCTTCCTCGGGGATCTGGTCGGGCAGGTGTTTACGCTTTTCGTGCTGACCGTCGCCGCCGCCGAGGCCGCGATCGGCCTTGCCATTCTGGTTTGTTTCTTCCGCAACCGCGGGACCATCGACGTTGAAGACGTCAACGTGATGAAAGGCTAAGGACCCATGGAATCCACCATCCTTTTCGCGCCGCTTCTGGGGGCCATCATCGGCGGCTTCGGCTGGCGGGTGATTGGCGAGACGGCCGCCCAATATCTGACGACAGGCCTACTTTTCCTGGCCGCGCTCCTGTCGTGGGTGATGTTTCTTGGGTTCGACGGCGAGGGCTATACCGTCTCGCTGATGCGCTGGATCGCCTCGGGCGAATTGTCGACCGACTGGGCCATCCGCATCGACCGTCTGACGACGATCATGCTGATCGTGATCACCACGGTCTCGTCGCTCGTGCACCTCTATTCCATCGGCTACATGGCCCATGACGACCACTTCGGCGAGCATGGCCACTACAAGGCCCGCTTCTTCGCTTATCTCTCGTTCTTCACCTTCGCCATGCTGATGCTGGTGACCGCCGACAACCTCGTGCAGATGTTCTTCGGCTGGGAAGGGGTGGGCGTGGCCTCCTACCTGCTCATTGGTTTCTACTACAAGAAACCCTCGGCCAACGCCGCCGCGATCAAGGCTTTCGTGGTTAACCGCGTCGGTGATTTCGGCTTCGCGCTTGGCATCTTCGGCCTCTTCATGCTGACCGGCTCGATCAACTTCACCGAAGTTTTCGCGGCTGCCCCGCATCTGGCCGAGACCTCGATCACCTTCCTCTGGAAAGACTGGAACGCCGCCAACCTTCTGGCCTTCCTCCTTTTCGTGGGTGCGATGGGCAAATCGGCGCAGCTGTTCCTGCACACCTGGCTTCCTGACGCGATGGAGGGCCCGACACCTGTGTCGGCCCTCATCCACGCGGCGACCATGGTCACGGCGGGTGTCTTCCTCGTTTGCCGGATGTCGCCGCTTTATGAATACGCCCCCGAAGCCAAGCAGTTCATCGTCTTCCTCGGCGCCTCCACCGCCTTTGTCGCGGCGACCATCGGCCTTGTGCAGAACGACATCAAGCGCGTCATCGCCTATTCGACCATGTCGCAGCTGGGCTATATGTTCGTGGCCGCCGGTGTCGGCGTCTATTCGGTGGCGATGTTCCACCTGCTGACCCATGCCTTCTTCAAGGCCATGCTGTTCCTCGGCGCGGGCTCGGTGATCCACGGGATGCACCACGAGCAGGATATGCGCAACTATGGCGGCCTGCGGAAGAAACTGCCGCTGACTTTCTGGGCGATGCTGATCGGCACGCTTGCCATCACCGGTGTCGGCATCCCGCTGACCACCATCGGCTTTGCGGGCTTCCTGTCGAAAGACGCGATCATCGAAAGCGCCTATGCGGGCGGCACGCCGTTCGCCTTCTGGGCGCTCGTCGTCGCGGCGGCCTTCACCAGCTTCTACAGCTGGCGCCTGATGTTCCTGACCTTCTGGGGCGCGCCGCGCGGCGATCACCATACGCACGATCACGCCCATGAGAGCCCCGCTGTCATGACCGTTCCGCTCGGCGTTCTGGCCGTGGGTTCGATCCTTGCCGGCATGGTCTGGTATGGCCCGTTCTTTGGCGATCACGACAAGGTCAACAGCTTCTTCGGTATTCCGGCCCATGCCGCTGCCGCCGACGCGGGCCACGGCGAAGCCGCGACCGCGACGGATCACGCCGCGACGACCGAAGCGCCTGCCGCAACCGATCACGCCGCCACCGATCACGCCGCAACCACCGAGGCCGCACCGGCCGAGGCCAGCCATGAGGCTGCGCCGCTTGGTGCGATCTATATGGCGGCCGACAACCATGTGATCGACGATGCCCACCACGCCCCGAAATGGGTCAAGGCGAGCCCCTTCGTCGCCATGCTCCTTGGCTTCCTGATGGCCTTCCAGATGTATATCCGCCGCCCCGACTGGCCGGCGAAGCTCGCCGCAAACCAGCGCCCACTCTACCTCTTCCTTCTCAACAAGTGGTATTTCGACGAGATCTACGATTTCGTCTTCATCCGCCCCGCCAAGGCGCTTGGGCGCCTTCTGTGGAAGAAGGGTGACGGAAAGGTCATCGACGGAACGATCAACTGGGTCGCGATGGGCCTCGTGCCCTATCTGACCCGCCTCGCGGGCCGGGCGCAGTCTGGCTACGTCTTTACTTATGCCTTCGCGATGGTGATTGGTCTCGCTCTACTTCTGACATGGGTGACGATCACCGGGGGGGAAAACTGATGGAAAACCTTCTCTCGATCACCACTTTCATCCCGCTTCTGGCGGCGGCGATCCTCGCGGTCTTCCTGCGTGGCGATGACGAACAGGCGCGGACCAACGCCAAATGGGTCGCCATGCTGGCGACGCTGGCGACCTTCCTTGTCTCGCTCTTCATCCTCTTCGGGTTCGATCCGGCTGACACTGGCTTCCAGTTTGTCGAAGAGCGCACATGGCTTGCGGGCCTGACCTACAAGATGGGCGTCGATGGCATCTCGGTCCTTTTCGTGATGCTCACGACCTTCCTCATGCCGCTCGTCATCTGGTCGGCCTGGGATGTGAAGGTGCGGGTCAAGGAATACATGATCGCCTTCCTGCTCTTGGAAACGCTGATGCTCGGCGTCTTCATGGCGCTCGATCTGGTGCTCTTTTATCTCTTCTTCGAAGCCGGCCTTATCCCGATGTTCCTCATCATCGGCATCTGGGGTGGCAAGGACCGCATCTATGCGGCCTTCAAGTTCTTCCTCTACACCTTCCTCGGGTCGGTCCTGATGCTGGTGGCAATGGTGGGGATGTTTGCCGATGCGGGCACCACCGATATCCCGACGCTTCTGACCCACGAGTTTGCCTTTGCCGACATGACGGTTCTGGGCATCCACATCGTCGGCGGAATGCAGACGCTTCTCTGGATCGCTTTCTTCGCCTCTTTCGCGGTGAAGATGCCGATGTGGCCGGTGCATACCTGGCTGCCTGACGCGCACGTTCAGGCGCCGACGGCTGGCTCGGTGGTTCTGGCGGCGATCCTTCTGAAGATGGGCGGCTATGGCTTCCTGCGCTTCTCTCTGCCGATGTTCCCCGTGGGGTCGGCGGTGATGGGCGATCTCGTCCTGTGGATGAGCGCGATTGCCATCGTCTATACCTCGCTCGTGGCACTGGTGCAGGAAGACATGAAAAAGCTGATCGCTTACTCGTCGGTCGCCCACATGGGCTATGTGACCATGGGTATCTTCGCGGTGAACCAGCAGGGCATCGATGGCGCGATCTTCCAGATGCTGAGCCACGGCTTTATCTCGGGCGCGCTCTTCCTTTGCGTGGGCGTCATCTATGACCGGATGCACACCCGCGAGATCGACGCCTATGGCGGCCTCGTGAACCGGATGCCGGCCTATGCGCTGATCTTCATGTTCTTCACCATGGCCAACGTGGGCCTGCCGGGCACCAGCGGGTTCGTCGGTGAATTCCTGACGCTCATGGGCATCTTCAAGGTCAACACCTGGGTCGCCCTTGTGGCCGCCTCGGGCGTGATCCTGTCGGCGGGCTATGCCCTCTGGCTCTATCGCCGGGTCGTCATGGGCGAGCTCATCAAGGAAAGCCTCAAGTCGATCACCGACATGACCCGCCGCGAGAAGTTGATCTTTGCGCCCTTGGTGGCGATGACCCTTCTCCTGGGCGTCATGCCGACCCTCGTGACCGACCTGATCGGCCCCTCGGTTGGCGCCCTGATCGACCATGTTCATGCCAGCACGCCCGCAGAGTTCCTCTCTGCCGCCGCTGACACCGCAACGCACTAAGGAGTGGCACGATGATCTCTGCCGATATCCAGACCGTCCTGCCGGAAATCGTCATCGCGCTTTACGCGATGGGCGCGCTGCTTGCCGCCGTCTACACCAGCAAGGACGAGGTGGCACCGCTTCTGACATGGCTGACCGGAGGCCTCTTCGTCGTGATGGCTGGATGGATCGGCTATAACGGCGAGGGCGTGAACGTGGCCTTTGATGGCGCCTATGTCGATGACGGTTTCGGCCGGTTCGCCAAGGTAGTGATCCTGCTCTCGGCCGCTGTCGTTCTGGTGATGAGCCAAGAGTATATGAGCCGCCGCGGCCTTTTGCGCTTTGAATACCCGCTGCTGGTCGCCCTGGCCGTGGTCGGCATGATGGTGATGGTGAGCGCGGGCGATCTCATGTCGCTTTACATGGGCCTCGAGCTGCAATCGCTCTCGCTCTATGTCGTGGCCTCTTTGCGCCGCGACAGCGTGAAATCGACCGAGGCGGGCCTCAAGTATTTCGTCCTTGGCGCACTTTCCTCGGGCCTTCTCCTCTACGGCGCTTCGTTGACCTACGGTTTCGCCGGCACGACCCTCTTCTCGGGGATCGTCGAGGCGGTCGAGGGCGGCGCCTCGATCGGCCTGCTCTTTGGCCTCGTGTTCCTCATTACCGGCTTTGCCTTCAAGGTCTCGGCCGCGCCCTTCCATATGTGGACGCCCGATGTCTACGAAGGCTCGCCGACCCCGGTGACCGCCTTCTTCGCCACCGCCCCCAAGGTCGCCGCCATGGGCCTCTTTGCCCGCGTGGCCTTTGACGCCTTCGGTGCGGTCACTGGCGAGTGGCAGCAGATCGTGGCTTTCCTGTCGGTCCTGTCGATGTTTGTCGGCGCCATCGCCGCGATCGGCCAGACCAATATCAAGCGCCTGATGGCCTATTCCTCGATTGCCCACATGGGCTTTGCGCTCATGGGCCTTGCCGCGGGCAGCGCCTTCGGCGTTCAGGCCATGCTTATCTACATGGCGATCTATGTGACGATGAACATCGGCACCTTTGCCTTCATCCTCGGCATGGAGAAAGACGGCGTTCCGGTCACCACTATCTCTTCGCTGAAGATGTATTCCAAGCGCGAGCCCCTGCGGGCGCTGGCCATGCTGGTGCTCCTCTTCAGCCTTGCTGGTGTGCCACCGATGGTCGGCTTCTTCGGCAAGTTCTATGTGCTGCGCGCCGCCTATGACGCGGGCCTGGCCTGGCTTGCCGTGGCCGGTGTGATCGCTTCGGTGATCGGTGCCTTCTACTATCTCCGCATCGTCTATTTCATGTATTTCGGCGAAGAGACCGAGGCGCTCGATGGCAAGATGAGCCCGGTGCTCTGGGTCTCGCTCATGGCCTCGGCGGCGGTGATGGTGGTGGGCGTGGTCAACCTCTTCGGCATCGAGCCGCTGGCCGCGGCCGCGGCGGCGACGCTTGTCAACTGAGGCCACTCCGGGGCCGCATTGGCCTGCGGGCTTTGCCTGCGTGATCCTTGACGAGGTCGACAGCACCATGGCCGAGGCGGCCCGGCGCGCGCCGACCCTGCGCCGCCCCACATGGATCATGGCCCGCACGCAAACGGCGGGCCGTGGGCGCAGGGGGCGGTCTTGGATGGGATCGTCGGGCAATCTGGCGGCGACGCTGATCTACAAGCCCCATGCGACACCCGCTGAAGCGGCGCTGCGCTCCTTCCTTGCGGCCAACGCGCTTTTCGAGGCGCTGGCGATCTATGTCGGGCGCGACAAGCTTTCGCTCAAATGGCCCAATGACGTCTTGCTGAATGGCGGTAAGGTCGCGGGCATCCTTCTGGAATCGAGCGGCACCGGCGCCTCTGTCGACTGGCTGTCGATCGGCATCGGCGTCAACCTCGCCGCCGTCCCGCCCGCCATCGAAGGCGCTGCCTTTCCGCCGGTTTCGCTTGTGGGCGAGGGGGGGCAGACCGTGACACCCGAGACTTTCCTCGGCGTTCTGGCCTCGAACTTCGCCACCCAAGAAGCCAAGCTCGCCGCCATGGGTTTCGAGCGCATCCGGCAGGATTGGCTGCGCCACGCCGCCCGGATCGGCGAGGAAATTACCGCCCGCACGGGGCGCGAAGAGATCACCGGCGTTTTTGATACCATCGACAGCGAGGGTAACCTCGTGCTCATTACCGCCAAGGGCCCGCGCATCATCGCGGCGGCGGATGTCTATTTCTAAAAGGGGGCAGGGGATGCTTCTGACCATCGACTGCGGCAATACCAACACGGTCTTCTCGATCTGGGATGGCAAGGAGTTCCTTGCCACATGGCGCACATCGACCGAGTGGCAGCGTACGGCGGATCAGTATTTCGTCTGGCTCACTACGCTGATGAACGCCCGCAAGCTCGATATCGAGATCGACGAGGTGATCATCTCGTCGACCGTGCCGCGCGTGGTCTTCAACCTGCGTGTCTTGTGCGACCGCTATTTCAACTGCCGCCCGCTCGTGGTGGGCAAGCCCGAATGCCTCTTGCCGCAGCAGCCCCGCGTCGATGCCGGGACGACAGTCGGCCCCGACCGTCTGGTGAATGCCGCCGGCGCCTTCGACCGGCACGGCGGGGATCTGATCGTTGTCGATTTCGGCACCGCCACGACATTCGACGTGGTGGCGCGTGACGGCGCCTATGTGGGGGGCGTGATCGCGCCGGGCGTAAACCTCAGCCTCGAGGCGCTGCACCATGCCGCCGCCGCCCTGCCGCATGTCGATATCTCCAAGCCACAGTCGGTGATCGGCACCAATACGGTCCATTGTATGCAGTCCGGCGTTTATTGGGGTTACATCGGTCTCGTGCGAGAGTTATGTGCTCGGATCCGTGCCGAGTATGACCGGCCGATGAAGATCATCGGCACCGGCGGCCTCGCGCGGCTTTTTGAACAGGGCGAAGACCTGTTCGACTGGATCGAAGACGACCTCACGATGCATGGCCTGACGGTCATCCACCGTTTCAACAAGGAAAACGGATGAGCAAAGACCGCCTGATCTACCTCCCGCTGGGGGGCGCCGGCGAGATCGGCATGAACGCCTATGTCTATGGCTATGGCAAACCGGGGTCAGAGCGTCTGATCGTCGTCGATCTGGGCGTGACCTTCCCCGATATGGACACCTCGCCGGGTGTAGACCTCATCATGGCCGATATCAGCTGGCTCGAGGCGCGGCGCGATCAGATCGAGGCGATCTTCATCACCCACGCCCACGAAGACCATGTGGGCGCCGTGGGCCACCTTTGGGGCCACCTGCGCGCGCCGGTCTATGCTCGCGCGTTTACCGCGACCATCGCGCGGCTCAAGATGGACGAGGGCGGGCAGGATTCGCGCAAGGTGACGACCGTCCAGCCTTGGCCCGAGATGACCGAGGCGGGGCCCTTCAAGGTGGGCTTTGTCCCCGTCAGCCACTCGATCCCCGAAAGCGCCGGCCTTGTGATCGACACGCCGGCGGGGCGGATCGTCCATAGTGGCGACTTCAAAATCGACCATACCCCCGTGGTGGGCGAGCCTTTCAGCGAGGCGCTTTGGACGCAAGTGGCCAAGCCGGGCGTGAAGGCTCTGGTCTGCGATTCGACCAACGTCTTTTCGCAAGCGCCGGGCCGCTCCGAGGCGGGGCTTTCGGACGAGATCGAAGGTTTCATGAAAGCGGCGACCGGCATGGTCGTGGCGACAACTTTTGCCTCCAACATCGCCCGCCTGCACACGCTGGCCTTTGCCGCTCGGCGGGCCGGACGTCAGGTCTGCCTTCTGGGCCGCGCCATGCGGCGGATGGTCGAGGTGGCGACCGAGGTCGGCATCCTGAGCGATTTTCCCCCGACGATCTCGCCCGAAGACGCGCTGAGCCTGCCGCGCCATGAGGTCATGCTTCTCGTCACCGGCAGCCAGGGCGAGCGCCGCGCGGCGAGCGCGCAGCTCGCGCAGGGGAGCTATCTTGGCCTCAAGCTCAAAGAAGGGGATACCTTCCTCTTTTCGTCCAAAACCATCCCCGGCAACGAGCGCGGCGTGATCCGAATCATGAACCAGCTCTCCGAGCTGGGCGTCGAGATCCACGACGACGAGGGCGGGCGCTATCACGTTTCCGGCCACGCCAACCGGCCTGACCTTGTGAAGCTGCACGAGCTGGTCAATCCGCAGATCGTCATTCCGATGCACGGCGAGCACCGCCACCTGCGCGAACACGCGCGACTGGCAGAGGAAGTTGGCAGGACCGGTTTTCTTGCGGTCAACGGCATGATGGTCGACCTGACCGGCGATCGGCCCAAGGTTGCCGAATATATCGAGACGGGGCGGACCTATCTTGATGGCTCGGTCCAGATCGGCTCGATGGACGGGATCGTGCGCGACCGGATCCGCATGGCGCTCAATGGACATGTGATCGTCAACATCATCATCGACGAGAATGACGAACCCCTGGGCGATCCGTGGTGTGAAACGATGGGCCTTGCAGAAACCGGGCGTTCCAAGGCGTCGCTTGTCGAGATCCTCGAGGCCGACCTCGGCCAATTCCTGATGCGGGCCGAGGACAAGACGCTGCGCGACGACGAGCGGCTCGAGAAAGAGCTGAAAAAGATCGTCCGGCAGGTGGCCTCGTCCGAGATCGGCAAAAAGCCGGAAGTGACGATCATCACAAGCCGTTTGGCCTAGCAACACGCAGCCCGAGTAAAACAAAACCCGCCGGAAGGCGGGTTTTTCGTTTTAGCCGCGGCGCTCGTCGAAGCTGAGGCGGATGAAAGAGGGCGTATCCTCGCCCATGCCGACGACGCGGTTGTTATCGCGGCGGTCCTGACGCGGCTCGCGCCGCTCCTGCGGTTTCGGCTCGCGCTTTTCCTGCGGCTTGGCTTCGCGCTTGGGCGCTTCTTCGCGGGGGGCTTCAGCTTTGGCCGTCTCTTTGGCCGGCGCATCGACGGGCTTGTCGCCCTTGCCACGGGTCCGCGAGCGGCTGCGCGAGGCTTTCGGCGCGGGCTTGTCCTCTTCCGCGCCCTCGGCCGGAGCAGGCGCGTTGCCGAGCGGGTTTTCGATCCGCGGAACTTCTTTCTCGATCAACTTCTCGACCGCCTCGAAATACTTCGCGTCACGCGTCGAGCAGATCATCAGAGCCTTGCCCGAGCGCCCGGCACGGCCGGTGCGGCCGATGCGGTGGACATAGTCCTCGGCATGGCTCGGCACATCGAAGTTGAACACATGGCTCACCGCCGGAATATCGAGGCCGCGGGCCGCCACATCCGAGGCGATCAGGAAGCGCACATCGCCGTTACGGAACCCGTCGAGCGTGCGCATCCGCTGGCTCTGGTCGAGGTCGCCATGGATCGGCTCGGCGTTATAGCCGTATTTCTTGAGGCTCTTGGCCACGATATCCACGTCGACCTTGCGATTGCAGAAGACGATCGCGTTGGTGCAGGCCTCGCCTTCGCCGTCGATCAGCGCCCGCAGAAGGGCGCGCTTTTCGCGGTCGGCGTTCTCGCGGCGCGAGGCGCGGAACATCACGACGCCTTGGGCGATATTCTCGCCGGTTGTCGCCGCGCGGGCCACTTCGATCTTGGCGGGGGCGTGAAGGAAGGTGTTGGTGATCCGCTCGATCTCGGGCGCCATGGTCGCCGAGAAGAAGAGGGTCTGGCGGGTGAAGGGTGTCAGGTTGAAAATCCGCTCGATGTCGGGGATGAAGCCCATGTCGAGCATCCGGTCGGCCTCGTCGACCACCATGATCTGCACGCCGGTCAGCAAGAGCTTGCCGCGTTCGAAATGATCAAGCAGGCGGCCCGGCGTGGCGATCAGAACGTCCACACCTCGGTCGATCAGCATATCCTGCTCTTTGAAGCTGACGCCACCAATCAACAGCGCCTTGGTGAGCTTTGTGTGCTTGGCGTAAACGTCGAAATTCTCGGCGACCTGCGCGGCCAATTCGCGCGTGGGGCAGAGCACAAGGCTGCGCGGCATCCGCGCGCGGGCGCGGCCGCGGCCAAGGAGGGTGATCATCGGCAGGACAAAACCGGCGGTCTTGCCGGTGCCGGTCTGGGCAATGCCCAGAACGTCTTTGCCTTCAAGGGCGGGCGGAATCGCGCCGGCCTGGATCGGGGTAGGGGTTTCATAGCCGGCTTCGGCGATGGATTTCAGAACCTTGGGATCAAGGTTCAGATCGGAAAATTTGGTCATGTGCGTCCATTCAAGGCCAGCCGGCGTTCCGGTCTGGCAGGTTATGGGACGCAATATCCGGGCGCCCCGCGTCGTCTTGGCTCTGATGAGCCGCTTTTTGGCTCTGATGAGCCGCTTTTCCCTTAACGGCAAAGACGCGGAGGGTCAATATTCAACACGGATCCGCTTTGTGGCAAGCGGCGTAAATCATTTTCAAAAAGTATTCAATTTCATTACAGGGAGGCTGAAGTTTCACTATCCACGCCATGGTATTTTGCCTACGGTTAGTAAGAAGAGTGTTTTTCAGTCGTTTGGTAGGAAATGGCAGAAGTTATTTCAGAAGGCCTCATCCGATTTCCCAATCGACATTCCTCCATTACGGAAATTGTCGCACACAATACTTCAGTTGTTTGTCGGCTTAGAAATGAGACGCCAGAGTCCCTTTCGGAACTTGCGAAAATACCATTGAAGGACGTCCTTAACGTTCTTGATCCCACCAAAAGGAAGGCGAAGTTATGTGCTGTTTTCAGCATTGCGCGCGCACTTCGGGTGTCGCCTGAAACGATTCTCGGATTCGATCATGCGGAAATCGGTGTCAGACACCATTGATGCGAATATCGTTTGGTTATTTCGTCATATACTTTGGTATTTATTTTGTCAGAATTTTTTCATTTCCCGAATTTTATGGATTATCCGAACAGGGGGGGCCCTTAAAGCAGGCAAATTATGACTTCGAAAAAAGATGTCCTTGAAAAGGACAATCGTCTAGGGCGTGTCTTGTATATTGGCCCGGACCAACTCTTGTTCAGTATGATAGACAGCTATCTCACCGAAGAGTTCGAGTTTGAATCGGTGTCCGTGAGCTCTGGAAAGGCCCTTATTAGCAAAGAAATAAGGGACGCTTCCGATATATGCTTCGTCAGCGCCGCGGCGTTGGGCGATAGCTCTGACATCGTGAGCTTCTGCATGGCTCTCCGGCAGTCCAAGCCCGACTTGCCCACGATCTTGTGTTCGGCAGAGGTGTCGATGTCGGATTATTCGACCGAGCGTTGGGAAATCTGCGATGCCACACTTCGCATCCCCCTGAGCCGGGTTGCAACTCTGCTGGCGGTCTCTGCCGCGCTGGAGAACAACGCAGGCTTCGTAAAGAAATGTATCAATACCGGCCGCTGGCACGATCCCGACGAACTCATGGAATCGGTCCCGTCAGATATTGCGGATGAACTTGCACAGGATCTGGCGAGGGGCGAGGCATAACGCGCCGCCCCTTTCACTATGTCATCATTTCCTTGGTCGCGGTCAGCCTCACATCTGGATAATCCCGACCAACCCGATCAATGTCCCATTGCAGGCGCGTAAGGTAGACAAGGTCGCCGTCGTTGTCGGTGGCGATGTGCTGTTTGTTGGCGGCGACGAATTTCTCGACCGCCAGCTTCTCTCCCGCGACCCAGCGGGCCGAGGTGAATTGCGAGGGCTCGAAGCGGACGGGTAGGCCGTATTCCAGCTCGATCCGGCTTGCCAGAACCTCGAACTGCAGCGCCCCCACGACGCCGACGATAAAGCCCGATCCGAAGGTCGGCTTGAAGACTTTGGCGGCGCCTTCCTCGGCGAATTGCATCAGCGCCTTCTCAAGGTGCTTGGCCTTCATCGGATCGCCCGCGCGGCAGTTTTGCAGAAGCTCGGGCGCGAAAGAGGGGATGCCCGTCACGCGCAGCGCCTCGCCCTCGGTCAGCGTGTCGCCGATGCGCAGCTGGCCGTGGTTGGGGATGCCGATGATATCGCCGGCCCAGGCCTCTTCGGCCAGCTCGCGGTCTGCGGCGAGGAAGAGGACGGGGTTCGACACGGCCATAGGCTTTTTCGAGCGAACATGGAGCAGCTTCATGCCCCGCTGGAAATGCCCCGAGGCTAGGCGGACAAAAGCCACGCGGTCGCGGTGCTTGGGGTCCATGTTGGCCTGCACCTTGAAGACAAAGCCTGCGACCTTGCTTTCCTCGGGAGCGATATCGCGCGGCTCGGCGGATTGGATCTGCGGCTCCGGGCCATAGTTGGCGATGCCGTCCATAAGCTCTTTCACGCCGAAAGAGTTGATGGCCGAGCCGAACCAGATCGGCGTCATGTGGCCTTCCAGAACCGCCTGCGGATCGAGCGCGGGCAGAAGCGCGCGTGCCATCTCCAGCTCTTCCTTCAGCTTCTCGAGAAGCTGGGCAGGGACGTGCTGGGCGAGCTTGGGGTCGTCGAGCCCGTTGATCTCGATGGTTTCGGCCACGCGGTTGCGGTCGGCGCGGTCCATGAGTTCGAGCCGGTCGCGCAGGATATCGTAGCAGCCGATGAATTCGCGGCCAGTGCCGATGGGCCAAGAGGCAGGCGTCACGTCGATCGCCAGCATCTCCTGGATCTCGTCGATGATCTCGAAGGTGTCGCGGCTCTCGCGGTCCATCTTATTGCAGAAGGTCAGGATCGGCAGATCGCGCAGGCGGCAAACCTCGAAAAGCTTTTGCGTCTGGCTTTCAACGCCCTTCGCCCCGTCGATCACCATGACGGCGGCGTCGACCGCGGTCAGCGTGCGATAGGTGTCTTCGGAAAAGTCCGAGTGGCCGGGCGTGTCCACCAGATTGAAGCGGAAGGTCTTGAAATCGAACGACATGGCCGAGGCCGAGACGGAAATGCCCCGGTCTTTCTCCATCTGCATGAAGTCCGACCGCGTACGCCGCGCCTCGCCCTTGGCGCGCACTTGACCGGCCATCTGGATGGCGCCCCCGAAGAGAAGGAATTTCTCGGTCAGGGTCGTCTTGCCGGCGTCGGGGTGCGAGATGATCGCAAAGGTCCGGCGGCGGGCGATTTCGGGCGGAAGGGCGGGGCGATTTGTCATGCGCCCCCTATAGGGGGCGTTTGAACAAAGGGCAATCGGGCGTCAGCTTTGCGAGGCGCGGCGCAGAAGATCGGCCGCGTCGGGGCGATCGGCTAAACTATCGAGCACCTCGTAGTCGTGGTGAGCGCGGTGACGGTGGCCATATCTTCCCGAGAGGACCCCGTTGCTAATTTCGCCGGGAAGGGTGCCTTTGGTTCTTGAGTCGACCATGAGCGATTCCGCGGCGATGCCTTCGGCGTATATGATCTGATGCTCATCGAAGAGCAGCTGGAAATATTCCATGAAACAGCTCTCACGCTGATAAATGGAGGTTCCATTGATCAGATGGCGAACCTTTACGAAAACTTCTGATCGTCCGAGACCCAAAGCATCCTGCCGTTGATAGACAAACACGCGGTGGTTGGGGCTGACGACAAGATCTTCCGCATTGTGAAGGGTGCCTTTGGTGATCACGACCGGGGCCTCTGCGCCGGTCGCGCGGATCGTCGACTGGCCGATCCAGCGGATCGGTTGCGCGCCGTCATCGCGGGTCAAGACGCGATCCCCGACCTTGAGATCCTCGATCCGGCGTTGTTCGCCTGTCGAGAGGGTGATGTGGGTGCCGCGGCTGAACGCGACACAGGCCATTCGGGCAAAGAGCGCCCGGGCGGCCTTGGGCTCATTGCCAACCAGCCGATACTCGATCTCTTCTTTGAGGGTATCGAGGGGCAAAAGATAGGTCTCAACAAGAACGCCAAGCTCGACCTCGGCCAAGATAAGGGCCTCGTGGGTTGATCCGTCGCTTCCCATCAGGGTGATGCAGGTATCGAGAAAAAGGTCATTGCCACGACCGTTCGCCGTACTATGGCTCACAATCTGAAAGGGACGATCCTCGCCCGAAAATCGGAAGGCCAACTGGGAACGTTTGGCACCCGGCACGAGTTTGTAGACATCGTCGAGAACAAGGTCGTCAGAGACAGACAAATCATCGCCGCGCGCCACGCCTGCGACCGCAGTGAAATCAGAAGATTTATAGACCAGATGGGCCTGAAGGGCCTGAAATTCAACCGAAGACATTTAACCACTCTAACAATAAGACGATGAACACTTGGTTTTGGCTAAAGTCCAAATGCGGCGGAAAATGGCCTTGGATCGGGTCTTCCTTTGGCTATTACTGCGTTTGAGGAATGACCGAGAGGAGAACGATATGGATTTGGGTATTCGCGGCAAGCGCGCGCTGGTTTGCGCTGGATCGAAGGGACTTGGGCGTGGTTGCGCCGAGGCGCTGGCCGAGGCGGGGGTCGATATTGTCCTCAACGCCCGTAGCGCCGGCCCGCTTGAAGAAACCGCGCAGGCGATCCGGGAGGCCTATGGCGTCAACGTCACCACCGTCGCCGTGGATGTGACTACGCCCGAGGGCCATGCCGCCGTTCTCGAGGCTGCAGGCCAGATCGACATCCTGGTGAACAACGCGGGCGGCCCGCCGCCGGGCATCTGGTCGGATTGGAACCGCGACGATTTCATCAAGGCGCTGGACAGCAATATGCTGACGCCCATCGCGCTGATCAAAGCCTCGCTGCCGGGGATGATCGACCGCGGCTGGGGCCGGATCGTCAATATCACCTCGGGCGCCGTGAAATCGCCGATCCCACAGCTTGGCCTGTCCAACTCGGCCCGCGCGGGCCTCACGGGCTATGTCGGCGGCACCTCGCGGCAGGTGGCCAGGCATGGGGTGACGATCAACAACCTCCTGCCGGGCATCCACGCGACCGACCGGGCGATCCAGCTTGATACCGGCGTGGCAAACACCAAGGGCATCAGCATCGAAGAGGCCAAGAAACAGCGCGAGGCATCGATTCCGGCCAACCGCTATGGCACGGCCAAGGAATTCGGCTCGACCTGCGCCTTCCTATGTTCGCAGCACGCAGGCTTTATCGTCGGGCAAAATATCCTTGCTGATGGTGGCGCGTTCAACTCGACGCTCTGATCCGGCGCTTGCCCAACGGGGGCAGGCTTGGTAGAGGCGATATACCCGAGAGCTTTGGTCGGAATTGAACCCTGTGAACCCGCCCCCGCGCCTTGAGATCCGCAATATCACCCGCTCTTTCGGCGGGCGGCGGGTTGTGAATGACGTGTCGCTGTCGGTGATGCCGGGGCAGGTGACCTGCCTCCTTGGCCCCTCCGGCTGCGGCAAGTCGACGACCCTCAGGATCATCGCGGGCGTCGAGATGCAGGACAGCGGCAGCATCTGGGTTGATGGTCAGCTTGTCTGCGATACCGTCTACCGCGTGCCGCCCGAGGGGCGCTCGATTGGCCTGATGTTTCAGGATTTCGCCCTCTTCCCGCATCTGAGCGTGGCGCAGAACGTGGCCTTCGGCCTGCACGGGAGCCGGGCCGAGAATGACGCGCGGGTGATGGAGTTGCTCGGGAAGGTCGGCATGGGCAGCTATGCCAGCGCCTATCCCCATGAGCTTTCAGGCGGCGAGCAGCAGCGCGTGGCGCTGGCCCGTGCGCTCGCGCCGCGGCCGCGTATCATGCTGATGGACGAACCCTTCTCGGGCCTTGACGACCGCCTCCGCGACGAGATCCGCGATCAGACGCTGGATGTGTTGAAAAGCGAAGGAACGGCGGTCTTGCTCGTCACCCACGAGCCGGGCGAGGCGATGCGGATGGCCGACGAGATCGCGCTCATGCGCAATGGCAAAATCGTCCAGCGCGGCGCGCCCTACAATATCTACAATGCCCCCGTGGATCGCGCGGCAGCCGCATTTTTCAGCGATATCAATGTGATCCGTGGCAAAGTTAACGGTGCTTTGACGGAGACGGCCTTCGGCCAGTTCCTTGCTCCGGGCGTGCCGGATGGCACCGAGGTCGAGATCGTGATCCGGCCTCAGCACCTGCGGATCGACTTCGACCGTGGCGGCAAAGGCCCGTTGCCGACCGCTTCGGAAGGCACGCCCGCCCGCGGGATTGTAGAACGCGCGCGCTATATGGGATCGGAGAGCCTTGTCGAGTTTCGCATGGATTTCGACGGCTCGCTCCTCAAGGCCCAGATCCCTTCGGTCTTCCTGCCCAATCCCGGCACGCCGCTCTGGCTGATGATCCGCCGCGACCGCTGTTTCGTCTTTCCGGTCCGCTAGGGCAGGGTCAGAAGCGCCAGAAAATCGTCGATGGTCTTGCCCTCTTCGGGCAGGAAAGCGGTGGGGCCGACCGAGAGACTCACCATAAAGTCGAGACGGAACACCCTGAAATCCTGCAATGTTTCGCTGAAGGTGGTGAGCGTCCAGGTGCGGCCCCAAAAATCGAGTTGCAGGGGCCGCGCGTCGTGAACAACGGTCGAGACATCGGGCGCGGCATAGGCGAAACGCAGCATGAGATGGTCGCGCAACCCGCGCCGGATCGGGCCGATATGGGGGGCGGCGCGGGCGGCTTCGGGGGTGGCATAGACAAAGCTCTGTGCACCCGATTCCTGTAGGCCCTCGGGCGTCACCGCGCCAACCTTGCTGCGGAGCGACGTGGCCGCCTTGGCCAGCGCGGGATCGGCTGCGCTGCCGACGAGGGCAAGGCCAAGGCGCAAAACCTCGAACTCTTCGCGGGTCAGGGCCAGAGGCGGCAGGCTGATCGGCCCTTTGAGCACATAACCGACCCCGCGCTCCCCCTCGACGGGCAGGCCCGAGGCTTGAAGCGCGGCCATATCGCGCCAGATCGTGCGGGTCGAAACCCCAAGAGTTCTGGCCAGATCGCCGGCGCGGTGAAGCTGCCCGTCGCGCAGGGTCTGGATCAGGGTAAAGAGGCGGTCGTTGCGGGCCATTGTTCGAGCAAACTGTCAGTTTCGTCTAAGCGTTTCGCATAAGTGCCACGAAAAAAGGGGTTTGACGAGGGTGAACAACTGACATTTTCATGTCAGCAGGCCTTAGCTCTGGCCGCCTTTCTGGTCGTTTCTTGGTCGTTTTGGTCTTTGAACTGCCGAGGCGAGGCCGTAAGACTTGTCTGTCGAAATTCTGGGGCGGATCCCTCACGCCGCCCGACATGGGAGACTAACATGCTCAACAACATCGGCCTTCCCGGCCTTCTTCTGATCGCTGTCGTCGTTCTGGTCCTCTTTGGCCGCGGCAAGATTTCCTCGCTCATGGGCGAGGTCGGCAAAGGCATCACCGCCTTCAAGAAGGGCGTCGATGACGGCAAGAAGGAAATCGAAGACGGCGCCGCGGAAGCAGCGCGCGACGTGACCCCGGAAAAGGAAAAGGACAAGGCCTGAGCCTTCCCGTCCTGACCATCCAACAATAGGGGATACCGTCGATGTTTGGCCTCGGCTGGAGTGAAATGGTGCTGATCGGCATCGTGGCGTTGATCGTCATCGGGCCGAAAGACCTGCCCGTGATGTTCCGCACCTTGGGGCAGTTCACCGGAAAGGCGCGGCAGATGGCGCGCGAATTCAGCCGGGCGATGGAAAGTGCGGCCGATGATGCCGGGGTGAAGGATATCACCAAGACCATCAAGGCCGCGGCAAATCCCCAGAAATTCGGCGTCGACAAGCTGAAAGAGGCGACCGACTTCAAGAGCGCGATCAAGCCGGGCGGCGAGACCGAGAAGCTCTCGCAAGAGCGGGCCGAGATCCGCGACAAGATCCAGGAGGCGACCGCCCGTGTCGCCTCGGAACGGATCGCCCGCGAGAAGGCCGCCACCGAGGCCAAGGCCGCCAAAGAGGCGGCTCCGACGGCCGAAGCAAAGCCTGCGGCCAAGGCTACGCCCAAGCAAAAACCGGCCGCCAAGCCCAAGCCCGCCGCCAAGCCCGCCGCCAAGCCCGCTGCCAAACCAGCCGCGAAGCCCCGCGCCAAGAAAGCCGCCACCCCCAAGCCCGAGGCTGAGGCATGAGCAAGACCGACGACATCGACGATTCCTCCGCGCCGCTGATCGAGCATCTGGCCGAACTGCGCGACCGCCTCATCAAATCGCTGGTGGCTTTCATCATCGGCATGGTGATCTGCTTTGCCTTCTGGAATCCGATCTTCAATTTCCTGACCCAGCCGCTGTGCTCGGCTCTGGCCGATCGTGGGCAGGACGATTGCGGTCTGATCCTCATCGCCTTGCAAGAGGGCTTCTTCGTCGCCATCTCGATCTCGCTCGTGGGCGGGCTTGCGCTGTCCTTCCCGATGATCAGCTATCAGATGTGGCGCTTCGTGGCGCCGGGCCTCTACAAGTCCGAGAAGGGCGCCTTCCTGCCGTTCCTCGTGGCTTCGCCCTTCATGTTCGGCCTCGGCGCGGCCTTTGCCTATTACGCGATCACGCCGCTGGCCTTTAACTTCTTCCTCAATTTTCAGCAGCCCGGTTCGCTTCTGACCGGCACCGAGGGCGAGACCGCCGTCGCCGGCATCGCTTTCCAAGGCTCGGCGCAGGCCTATCTGTCGCTGACCATCAAGTTCATCGTGGCCTTTGGCCTCTGCTTCCAGTTGCCGGTGCTTCTGTCGCTGATGGGCAAGGCCGGGCTGGTGAGCTCGCGCGGCCTCAAGGGGATGCGCAAATACGCGGTTGTCGCCATCCTGATCGTGGCCGCATTGGCGACCCCGCCCGATGTGGTGAGCCAGGTCATCCTCTTCACCGTGGTCTATGGCCTTTACGAGATCTCGATCCAGCTCGTCGCCCGCATCGAGCGCCAGAAAGACGCCAAGGCCCGCGAAGAGGGGATCATCGGCGAGGGCGAGAGCCTGTTCGACGAGCCGAAGGACGACGACGATGAAGAGGCCGCTGAAGAGGGCAAGGCGTGAGCGCCGAGCCGCTAGACCGGATCGCGGCGGCGCTGGAAAGGATCAGTCCGCCGCCCCACGCCGCCCCTGATTTCGCCTCGGCAGGCGCCTTTGTCTGGCATCCTGATCCAGACCGGCTTGCGCCCGTCGAAAAGGTCAACCGGATCGACGTGAGCCTCCTGATCGGCATCGACCGGTCGCGAAATACGCTTCTGGCCAATACCGAACAGTTCGCCCGCGGCCTTCCAGCCAACAACGCGCTTCTCTGGGGGGCGCGGGGCATGGGCAAGTCGAGCCTTATAAAGGCGATCCACGGCAAGCTCTCGGCGGATCATCCGGGGCTGAAACTGGTCGAGATTCAGCGAGAGGATCTGGCCTCGATCGGCCGCTGCCTCAACCTGCTGCGCGGGCGCGAGGAACGGTTCCTCCTCTTCTGCGACGACCTGTCGTTCAGCCATGACGACGCGCATTACAAATCGCTCAAGGCGGTTCTGGATGGCGGTATCGAAGGGCGGCCCGACAACGTGGTGCTCTATGCCACCTCGAACCGCCGCCACCTGATGCCGCGCGACATGATCGAGAATGAGCGTTCCTCGGCCATTAGCCCCTCCGAGGCGGTCGAGGAAAAGGTCTCGCTATCGGATCGCTTTGGCCTCTGGCTCGGCTTCCATCCTTGCGATCAGGACGAATACCTAGCCATGATCCGTGGCTATTGCGATGCCTATGGGGTGGCGATCGACGACGAGACCCTGCGCGCCGAGGCGATCGAATGGCAGGCCACGCGCGGCAGCCGATCAGGCCGAGTGGCCTGGCAGTATTTCACCGATCTGGCGGGCCGCCGCGGCGTGACGCTTTAGGGCAGATAGCCGGTCGGATCGACGCTCTCGAGGCCCTGACGCACTTCGAAATGCAGGAACGAGGGATTGCCCGCGCGCACCTTGCCGATGGTCTGGCCTTGCGTGACGTCTGTGCCCTTCTCGACGGTGAGATTGTCGAGGTTGGTATAGACGGTCAGCAGGTTATTGGCGTGGCGGATCACCACGATAGCAACTCCGTTGGTGTCCTTGGTGATTGCCGCGACCGATCCGGCAGCAGCGGCCTTGACCGGCGTCCCAACCGGCGCGCCGATGTCGATGCCATCGTTGCGGCCCTTGGAATAGGCGCGGATGATCGAACCGCTGACCGGATAGATGAAAGGCGCGTCGCTCGCCGCGGTCTGGCCCAGATCGGGGGCGGCGGGCGTCGCGACCGGAGCGGTCGAGACGGTCTCTGCCGGTAGCGGCGTCGAGGCCGAGGGTGGCGTCGGGGTCACGGTGCCGGTGCCCGGCTGCGAGGTGGTCGTGGGCCGGGTCTGTGGCGATGGCGTCGCCGAGCCCTGCGGGATCAGCAGGAACTGGCCCTCGCGAACGGTGAAATCGGCATCAAGCCCGTTCCATTCCGCCAGATCCTGCACCGGAATGCCATAGAGGCGGCTGATGATATAGGCGGTCTCGCCGCGCTTGACCTGATGGCGCAGCGGCTCAACGCCGGTAGGGGCAGGGGCGGCTGCCGGGCTGTCGAGCGGTGTCTCCGAAATCCCCGATTGTTGCGGCCCGGCGCGATCAATGGCGCTTGAGGCCAGCGAGGTGACATCAACACCGGTTGCCGAGGTGAAGCCGGTGGTCAGCTGCCCTTCGACCCGCACCGGCAGGGCGATGATCTCGCCGTCGCGCAGCGCCGCGTCGGGGTTGACGCCGTTGTATTTGCCCAAGGTCACCGGATCGAGGGCGAGGCGTTCGGCGATGGTGCGGACTGTGTCGCCCCGGCGGGCAACCGCAACCTGATAGTTGGGATAGCTAATGACGCCTCGTGCATCGGGCTCGGGCCGGATCGGGATGCGCTGGATCGAGGCCGTGGTGTCGAGCGTGTTTCCGCCGAGATCGCGCATATCCCAGTCGAGCGCGGTCTCCTGACAGGCGCTCAGAAGGGCTAGGGCGGTCCCTGCAAGAAGCAGGCCGCGAAGGGCAGGAAGGCGATGGGTCATTGCTCGATCCTCGTCATATGTGTTGCCCCTGTTGATCGGGGCTCTTGGGGGTCGCCTAGCTGCCAAGTCCTTCAACCAAAGGCACAAAACGCACGGCGCGTAATTCGTCGTAGTCAAATCCGTCTTCGGTCCGCGTCACCCGGATGAGGCTCTGGACCGCATCCGACTGCCCCACGGGCAAAACCATGATACCCCCAACGCGAAGCTGGGCCAAGAGCGGGCCGGGGGGGTCTTCGGCGGCGGCGGTCACAAGGATGCGATCAAAGGGGGCCTGTTCGGGAAGGCCGAAGCTGCCGTCTGCATGGACGGCGGTGATATTGGTGAGGCCAAGCCTGTCGAATATCGCCTGCGCCTCGGTCACCAGCCGCTTGTGGCGTTCGATCGTATAGACGCGGCGGGCCAGCTGGCTGAGAACAGCCGCCTGATAGCCCGAGCCGGTGCCGACCTCGAGAACCTTGTCGCGCGGCTGGATATTGAGCGCTTGCGTCATCAGGCCGACGACCGAGGGCTGGCTGATGGTTTGGCCCGCGCCGATGGGCAGGGGCATATCCTCATAGGCGCGGTCGGCGAAGATGCCGCGCACGAAATCGGCGCGGTCGATCTTTTCCATCGCCGTCAGAACGCGGGCGTCGGTCACCCCGCGCGAGCGCAGCGCGAAGAGGAACTGCATTTTGCGCTCGGCCTCAGTTGTCATCCCAGCGCGTCCTGCAAGTGGGCGAGGCGGTCGTGGGCGGTGAGGTCGGCCCGCATCGGAGTGACCGAGATAAGGCCCTCAAGGTTGGCGTGCGCGTCCGAGCCCGGCAGCGTCGGCTCATGCTGCGCCCCGCCCTTGATCCAAAGAAACCGGCGCCCCGACGGCGAGAGATGCGGATCGACCGTGAAGCGTGTGTTGCGGCGATAGCCTTGGGTCGTGGCGCGGGTGCCTTTGACGGCCGAGGCCGGCGCGGGCGGGAAATTGACATTGTAAAAGAGGCGATAGTCCTCTTCGTCCCACGGGGCGGCATCAAGGAGGCGGCGCACCACTTGCGCGCCAAAGCGGGCGGCGGCCTCGAAGGGATCGGCCAGATCTCGGTTGTCGGGGCCAAGGAACTGCGACAGCGCAATCGCCGGAAGGCCCTGAAGCGCGGCTTCCATTGCCGCGCCGATCGTGCCGGAATAAAGCACGTTCTCGGCGGCGTTGTTGCCGCGATTGACGCCCGAGAGGACAAGATCGGGGGGCGTGCCGTTCATCACATCATAGAGGCCCGCAAGGACGCAATCGGCGGGCGAGCCTTCGGCGGCAAAGCGGCGGGGGCCAAGCTGGGCCACCATCATCGGATGGGTGTAGCTGATGCAATGGCCGACGCCGGATTGCTCGAAAGCTGGCGCAACGGTCCAGACCTCGCCCTTTGGCCCCGCGATTTCCTCGGCGATGGCCTGAAGCGTGATCAGCCCCGGTGCGTTGATCCCGTCATCGTTGGTGATGAGTATGCGCATATCGTCTTGCCCCTGCTTGCCTCTTCCTATGCAATCGCGGGCAGGGCGGCAAGCGGGCAGGTCAGCCGAGGATGCCCGGCAGCAGGCGGGCGGCCTCGTCGCGGATGTCGGCAAGCTTCGCGCGGTCCTCGCCGGGGTAGAAGCGGGCGCGGGTGCCGGTGGGCATCGGACGCGGCGAAAGGATGCGCACATCGGGGCCGGTGCGCTGGCTCTCGGCCTGCCAGCTGCGGGCCAAGGCAATCTGGGCGGCCTTTGTCGCACCGTAATGGCCAAAATAGGCCTCGCCGCCGCGCGGGTCGTCGAAGAACACGGCCTTGCCCGATTGGCCCAGAAGCGGGGCCACATAGGACATGAGGCGCTGGGTGGCGTGGACGTTGATCTCGAGCGACTTGACGAAATCCTTCTCGGCCAGTTGCGAGGCCGGGGCGAGGGGGCCTGCGTGGATCGCCGTATGCACCCAGAGATCGAGCTTGCCCCAGCGATCAAAGATCGACCGGCAGAGCTGCTGCATCGCCGCTTCCACCGTGATGTCCATCGGCGCAAGCGTCGCCTGACCACCTGCGGCGCTGATCCGGTCGTCGAGCTCTTCCAGAGCGCCGACCGTCTTGGCGACGGCGACGATATGGTGGGTTGGTGCAAGGGCCTCGGCCAGAGCGGTGCCTAGGCCACGCGAGGCACCGGTGATGAGGGCGACGGGAAGATCGGCTGCTTGGGTCATGCGGCTCCTTTGGCATGAGCGCAGCGGCTGAGCAAGAGACTTGCTCCGTCAGTGGCCTATCCTACGTCCCGTTATCGCTCGCATTCGTTGACATTCCGCTGCGGCGCGGCGATCTTGCGGCAGCTCTATTTGGAAAGGTGGGCCATGACTCTCTCTTCGACCCTCGTTCGCTCGAACTCGCTTGGCGCCAAGGCGCTGATGGTTCTGGGCGGTTCGCTCTTTATCGCCGCCGCCGCTCAGGTGACTGTGCCGATGTATCCGGTTCCGGTGACGCTTCAGACGCTCGCCGTGCTGCTCGTAGGCTTTGCCTATGGCGCGCGCCTCGGTGCGGTGACGCTTCTGGCCTATCTCGCCGAAGGCGCGATGGGCCTGCCGGTCTTCGCCGGTTTCGCCAATGGCGCGGCCTTCTTCGGCCCGACCGCCGGTTTCCTCGTGGGTTTCGTCGGCATGGCATGGCTCGCGGGTCTCGCCGCTGACGCCGGTGTGCGCCGCGTCCTGCCGCTCTCGGTCGCCGCAATCGTGATTTCGGCCCTGCTCTATGTGCCGGGTGCCGCTTGGCCGATGGCCGTGGCTGGCACTTTCGGCCTTGAAGGTGGCTGGGTCAACATCAGCGCCTCGGGCATCTGGACCTACTTCATGGCGCCCTTCCTGATCGGCGACGCGGTCAAGGCGGTTCTCGCAGCTGTGATCGTCACTGGCGCATGGAAGGCCGTGGCCCGCAAGGCCTGAGGTTTCTGACAGAAAAAGAAGGCCGCGCCGGAGTGATCGGGCGCGGCCTTTCTCTATTCCCGCTCGGCGTGGAGCCGTGCCAGTGCCGCCTCGCACATCCCGTAGGGTTCCCATTCGCAGCCCGCGCAGAGGGTCTTGAGCGATCGGGTAGGGACAGCCGCGCGGATGCGGGCCTTGGCCTCGCCCCATGTGAGCTCTTCATGCGGCTTGAGTTTCAAAGCGGCGGCATGGGCGCGGTCGAGCGTCTTGATCTTGTCTTGCGTGGTGCAGAGCGTGCCGCGCCGTTTGGGGCAAGGGGCGCAGATATCGTCCGCTGCACCGACCACGCGGATCGGCGTGGCGTCGCCCTCGGCCGCGCGCAGGCGTCCCATGACGATGCCGGTCATGTTCTCGGTGAAGCCGTCGGAATAGCCTTTGCCTTCATAACCCAGCGAGCAGAGGAAATGGTGCGGGCGAAAGCGCACCCGCGTCATGCGAGGCCAGCCTCGGCGCGGCGAGCGGCGATGATCCGGCGAAGCAATTCATCCGGGATTGGGCGGTCGGGTGTGAAATGCAGTGCGCTTTTGGTGCGGGTCAGGCCCAACGCCGCGATCTCGTCGGAAAAGAGCGGCAGGATACCGCCGGAATGCGGATAAAGCGAGCCGAACTGCTTCCAGGCGGCATATCCCGCAATCACCGAACCTGCCATTTTCAGGCCGGGGATGCCGTAGGAGATGACCTCCTGCGCCTCGGGCAGCAACAGCCGCAAGCGCCGCCGCATATCCTGCAAGAGCGCGGCCTGCGGGCCGGAAAACGTTGATAGATAGCTGTCTGTGGTGGCCAGCGAAGACATTACTCCGCCGCCTTCAGAACAAAGCCTTTCTGGATCATGTCTGCCGGCGCCACCGGATATTCGCCCGAGAAGCAGGCATCGCAATAGGCCGGTTTCTTGGGGTTCCGGCCCTTGGCCTCGCCCACGGCGCGGTAGAGGCCGTCGAGCGAGATGAAGCGCAGCGAGTCGACGCCGAGATGCTGGCGCATCTCTTCTTCGGTCATGGTCGCCGCCAAGAGCTTTTCCCGCTGCGGCGTGTCGACACCGTAGAAGCAGGGCCAGGCGGTGGGCGGGCTAGCGATACGGAAATGGACCTCGGCCGCGCCCGCATCAAGGATCATCTCCTTGATCTTGCGGCTTGTGGTGCCGCGCACGACTGAGTCATCTACAAGGATCACCCGCTTGCCCTTGATGAGCGCGCGGTTGACGTTGAGCTTGAGGCGGACGCCCATGTTGCGGATCTGTTCGGTCGGCTCGATGAAGGTCCGGCCCATATACTGGTTGCGGATGATCCCCATGCCGTAGGGGATGCCGCTTTCATGGGCATAGCCGATGGCTGCCGGCGTGCCGCTGTCGGGCACGGGGCAGACGAGATCGGCTTCGACCGGCGCTTCGCGGGCCAGTTCGATGCCAATCTGGCGGCGGGTCTCATAGACCGAGCGGCCGCCGAGGATCGAATCCGGGCGGCTGAAATAGACATGCTCGAAGATGCAGAAGCGCGAGTTTTGCGGGCGGAAGGGGAAGTGGCTGGCAACACCGTCCTTGGCATTGATGACCACCATCTCGCCCGGCTCGATCTCGCGCACGAACTCGGCGCCGATGATGTCGAGAGCGCAGGTTTCCGAAGCCAAGGCCCAGCCGTCGCCCACTTTCCCCAGAACCAGCGGGCGGACGCCCAAGGGATCGCGCACGCCGACAAGTTTGGTGCGCGTCATGGCGACGACCGAGAAGGCGCCTTCGACCTTGCGCAGCGCCTCTTCCATGCGGTCGGGGATATTGCGGCCCATCGAGCGGGCCATCAGGTGGATGATGCACTCGCTGTCGGACGACGACTGAAAGATCGAGCCTCGGTCGATCAGCTCGCGGCGCAGCGCATCGGCGTTGGTGATGTTGCCGTTATGGGCAATGGCAGCACCTCCCATGGCGAACTCGCCAAAGAAGGGCTGCACGTCGCGGATCGCGGTCTGGCCCTTGTTGCCGGCGGTGGAATAGCGGACGTGACCGATGCCTATGCCACCGGGCAGGGTCTTCATGATGTCGGCGCTGGTGAAGTTGTCGCGCACATAGCCCATGCGGCGGGCTTGGTTGAAACCCGTCTCGGGATCGTGGGTGACAATCCCGCCGGCCTCTTGTCCGCGGTGCTGAAGCGCGTGCAGACCAAGGGCGATGAAGTTGGCGGCATCAGTGACGCCGACCACGCCGAAAATCCCGCACTCCTCCTTCAGCTTGTCGTCGTCGAAGGGATGGGCGGGCGGCATCTGGATGGACACGAGGGTGGCTCCGAATCCGTTTTGTGGCTGTGGCCCCCTGATAGTCGCATAAAGGGGGTATGTCACGAAACTATGACGGCTTTGCCAGATGGAAGGCTCAGTTGGTCGCGCACTGCCCGACAAGCTGTTCGTACTGGATTTTCAGCCATGAAAGCGAGGCTTCGGGATCCTTCTCGTCGAGAGAGCCAGAGATGCGACCATAGATCGCGGCGGCGCGGCTGTCGTCGATCATGGCGATATTCTGGGTCGACAGGATCGTGTCATAGACGAAGAAACCGGCAACAACGAGGGCGATGCCACGGGCCACGCCGAAGAGGAAGCCAACGCCCTGATCGACCGCATTGGCGGCCGAGCGTTGAACCATGCCCGACAAAAGAGGTGTGAAGATCGAGAAGATGACGAGGGCAATCGCGAACACGGCGGCAAAGGCCGAGATCACCGAAAGCTCGCAGCTATCCCCGATGAAATCGCCCAAGACAGGGATCTGCTTGACGAGGGGTTGCGCCTTGTCCGCAAAGATGAAGGCGACGATCGCCGAACCGATCCAACCCGCAATCGCCATCGCCTCGCGGACGAAGCCCCGCGAATAGGCAAGGAGTGCCGAGATAACGATCAGAGCGGCAACTACGCCATCAACCAGGGTGAAACCGTCCATGCTCTTCCTCTATTCCCTGGCCCCACGGGGGCCGAAGATCGCCTCTACGAAGCCAGCCAGATCGCTCATCTGCCGAAGCTCCATCCCGCCGCTTGCCTGTTTCTTGGCCAATTGCGGCATAATTGCAGAGGTGAAACCAAGTTTTTGCGCCTCTTTCAACCTGTTTTCCGTTTGAACCACGGGTCGGAGTGCACCAGAGAGGCTGATTTCGCCGAAGACAACCGCCTCTGGCGGTAGGGCGGCGTCCTCCCGCGCCGAAACCAGTGCGGCAGCCACGGCGAGGTCTGCCGCGGGCTCGGAGATCTTCAGCCCGCCCGCCACGTTGAGATAGACATCGAGCCCCGCGAAGGCGACGCCACAACGGGCCTCGAGCACCGCGAGGATCATCGCCAGCCGCCCGCCATCCCAGCCGACGACCGACCGGCGCGGCTGGGCCGTGGGCGAGGGGGCGACGAGCGCCTGAATTTCGCACAGCATCGGCCGCGTGCCCTCGATCCCGGCAAAGACGACCGAGCCGGGGGCGGGCTTGCCGCGCTCCGACAGGAACAGGGCCGAGGGGTTGCGGACCTCGGCCAGCCCCTTGCCGGTCATCTCGAAAACGCCGATCTCGTCGGCGGGGCCAAAGCGGTTTTTCACCGCGCGCAGGATGCGGAACTGATGCCCGCGCTCGCCCTCGAAATAGAGGACCGTGTCGACCATATGCTCGACCACGCGGGGGCCGGCGATGGCGCCTTCCTTGGTCACATGGCCGACCATGATAACCGCCATGCCCTTGCGCTTGGCAAAACTCGTCAGCTCATGCGCCGAGGCGCGGACTTGGGAGACCGAGCCGGGCGCGCTGTCTACCGTGTCGGCCCACATGGTCTGGATCGAGTCGATAATCGCGAGGTCGGGCTTTTCCGTCTCGAGCGTGGTCAGGATGTCGCGCAGGTTGGTTTCCGCGGCGAGGCGCACGGGGCTTTTCTCGAGGCCCAAGCGCCGCGCCCGCATTTGCACCTGCGCCACCGATTCCTCGCCCGAGATATAGATGACCTTGAGGCCATTGCGGGCAAAACGGGCGGCGGCCTGCAGAAGAAGCGTCGATTTGCCGATCCCCGGATCGCCGCCGACGAGGAGGGCCGAGGCTTTGACGAGGCCGCCGCCAAGCACGCGGTCAAGCTCTTCCACACCCGCCTCGGTTCGGGGCGGATCGGGCTCTTCGGTGGCCAGATCGGTCAGCGGCAGGCCCTTGCCGCGCTTGCCGCCAAGCGTCTTGCCCACGGGGCCGGTCGAGAGCGGGCCTTCCTGAGCGATGGTGTTCCACGAGCCGCACGCCTCGCATTGGCCCGCCCATTTCGAGAAGGCGGCGCCACAGGCGGAACAGGTGAAGCTCAGGTCTTTGGCCATGGCTCTTTCTGCCTCAGGCGAGGGCGGGCGGCAACGGCTATCGTCCGCGCCGGTGCGGGGTCAGCGCTGAGATGACGAGCGAGGCGAGGACGCAACCGGTAAAAAGCCAGAGGCCCCATAGGGTTTCGATATGCGTGGGCGCGCTGGCCTTGGCGATGACGATGTAGAGCGCGACAAGAAACACATCCGCCATGGCGAGCCGCCCGAGCCATGTGAGGAGCGGCAGGAGGCGCGGCGAGAGAAGGCGTGCGTGGATCAGGGCGATGGCGATGGTCTTCATATAGGGCACAAAGATCGCCAGCATGGTGACGACCAAGGCCAGCGCCACATCGTTTTCCCAAAGGCTTTGCAGGCCGCTCACGACGCTGATCTCGGTCAGGCCAAAGATCGGCAGGATGAACCCCGCCTTCAGAAGCGGCGCGAACCACGCCACAGGGTAGAGGATCAGGAGCGCGTAGTTGGCGAAGCGCAGGAGCTTAACCATCAAGAGCGCCCGTCACGGCGAGGCAAAGAAGGAGAACGATCGCTGTTCCTGCGAACAGGAAAGTCTGCTTGTCCTGCGGCGTTGGCGGGCCGCCCCAGACCATGCCGGCGCTCCACGAGGCGAAGGCGGTGATGGCGGAGAGGAATATCGCCGGGCCAGCCACATATTCCGGCACGAGATGCCCCGCCGCGAGGACCCAGCCGAAGATGAAACACGAACAGAAGATCACAACTGCACGGGCGGCCAGCCGCTTGGCGCGGATCGGGTGTTTGAGGTTGCGGATTTGCGGCCCAGCGGCGCCAACCGCGATGGCGTTGACGAGGAGATAGGCGGCGATTTGCGGGGCGTTGGCCATGCGCTGACGCTAGGCAATCGCATTCGTTTCGGCAAGCGCTAGCGCAGGGTCTCGATCGGGCCTTCGGGGCTGCCGGAGACAAATTGCCGGACATAGGCGTCATCGGTCGTATCAAGATCGCCGATCGGCCCTGCCCAGCGGATCTTGCCAGCGTGCAGCATCGCCACCTGATCGGCGATGGCCCGCACCGAGGTCATGTCGTGGGTGATGGTGATCGTCGTCGCGCCAATCTCGGCGACGATCTCGCGGATAAGGTCGTTGATGACGCCCGACATGATCGGATCGAGGCCGGTGGTCGGCTCGTCGAAGAAAATGATCTCAGGCTCGGCGGCGATGGCGCGGGCGAGGCTTACGCGCTTTTGCATACCCCCCGACAATTCGGCTGGAAAGCGGTCGGCCACCTCGGGCGCAAGGCCCACGCGGCGCAGCTTTTCGATGGCGATTTCCCTGGCCTCGGCCTTGGGGCGCTTGAGCGATCCGCGCAGGAGGCGGAAGGCGACGTTTTGCCAGACCGGCAGGCTGTCGAACAGCGCCCCGCCCTGGAAGAGCATCCCGAAGCGGGCAAGAAAGGCATCGCGCGGCTGGGTCGTCACATCGACGCCATCGACGGTGATGACCCCCGAATCCGGCTCCACGAGCCCGAGGATACATTTGATCAGGATCGACTTTCCGGTGCCCGAGCCGCCGATCACCACCGTGCTGGTGCCCTTGGGCACGGTGAGGTCGATCCCACGCAGGACTTTGTTGTCGCCGAAAGCCTTGTGAACGTTGGAGAGCGTAATCATGCCGAGAAGAACGCCTCCGTGAGCAGGAAGTTGGAGGCAAGGATCAGGATCGCGGCCATGACGACTGAGTTTTTCGTCGCCCGCCCTACGCCCATCGCGCCGCGCCCCGAATTCATGCCGTAATAGCAGCCCATCAGCGCCGCGATGAAGCCGAAGACCGCGCCTTTGACGAGCGAGGAGGTGACGTCGAGCGGCTCGAGGAAATCAATGGTGTTCTGCAGATAGGTGGCGCCGTTGAAGCCGAGGCGCTGGGTGCCGACGAGGTATCCGCCCATGATGCCGATGATATCGCCAATGCCCACGAGGACGGGCATGACCAGCGTCGCCGCGAGGACGCGGGGCAGGGTGAGGTATTTCATCGGGTGGGTCGAGAGGGTCACCAGCGCGTCGATCTGTTCGGTGACCTTCATCGTCGCGATTTCGGCCGCGACCGATGAGGTCACGCGAGCGGCGATCATCAGGCCAACGAGGACCGGCCCCAACTCTCGCACCATGCCGATGGCCACGATCTGCGGCACCACGGCCTCGGCGTTGAACCGCGCCCCTCCCGCATAGATCTGCAAGGCCAGCGCGCCGCCGGTGAAGATCGCGGTGAGGCCCACCACCGGCAGCGAGAAATAGCCGATCTGCAAAAGGCTATGGCCCAGCTCCTTGGGATAGAAGGGCGGGCGGAACAGGTGGCTCACCGTGCCAAGGGCGAAAAGCACGAACCGCCCGAGCGCCGCAAGCGACGACAGGACAGCAGCACCGATGGAGGCCAGAATGCGGGTCATGCGCTATGATACCGCCGGTTATAGCGGCTGCCCAGAGAGGTCAGGATTTCATAGCCGATCGTGCCAGCGGTGGCTGCCAAATCGTCGACGCTCTGGTGCGGGCCGATCATGGTGAGCGCGGCGGGGATTTCCTCGAGGTCGGTTACATCGACCGTGATCGTATCCATCGACACACGGCCCACGAGCGGGCAGGGCGTGTCGCCCACCCAAAGCGCGCCCTTGTTCGAGAGCGACCGCAAAAGCCCGTCGGCATAGCCGGCAATGACCGAGGCAATGAGGGTCGGGCGGCGCGCCTGCCAGCTGTTGCCATAACCCACGACCTCGCCCGCCTCGAGATGGCGCAGCTGCGCCACCGGCAGATCGAGCCGCACAACGGGCCGCGCGTCGGCGAAAGGCTTGCCGCCATAAAGGCCGATGCCGGGGCGGGTGATCTCGAAATGATAGTCCTTGCCCAGAAGGATGCCGCCCGTTGCCGCGAAAGAGCGGGGCACGCCTGCGCCATCCGTCATCCGGCGGAAGAGATCGAGCTGATAGGCGTTCATCGGATGATCGGGCTCGTCGGCGCAAGCGAGATGGCTCATCACCAGATCCGGCCCTTGCGCCAGCGCGATGTCCGCCACGGCCGACCATTCGTCCCACTCCATGCCGAGCCGGTTCATGCCGGTATCAAGCTGGATGCCGAAGGGACGGCCCGGCAGGGCCTCGAAATGGCGGGTCAGCTGGTCGAGCGAGTTGAGGACCGGGGTCAGCGCCATATCGGCGATCATGTCGGTATCGCCCGACATATGGCCCGAGAGGACATAGATGCCGGCATCCGGTCCGATGGCCTGCCGCAGATCGGCGCCTTCCTCGGCATAGGCCACGAAGAATTGCCGCGCTCCGGCCTTGAGGAGAGCCCGCCCCACGCGATCCGCGCCAAGGCCATAGGCATCGGCCTTGATCACCGCGCCCGTCGCGCAGGCGGTCATGCCATCGAGCGCGCGCCAGTTGGCGGCGATGGCGTCAAGGTCGATGCTCAGCTTTCCGGTGCTCATGGCCGGTCTTTTGTCAGGGGGGAGAGGATGGGGCAAGGCCCGCCTTGCCGCATGGGATCAGAATTCCCGGTCGCTGCCCTGCTGCCACGGTTTGACGAGATTGCCAAAGCGGGTGAACTGGGCCTCGAAGGCCAATTCGACCGTGCCGATGGGGCCGTGACGCTGCTTGCCGATGATCACCTCGGCCTTGCCATGCAGGCGCTCCATCTCGTCCTGCCAGGCGGCCATCTTTTCCATCTCGTGATCGCCGGGCTTTTCCCGCTCTTTGTAATATTCCTCGCGGAACACAAACATCACCACGTCGGCGTCCTGCTCGATCGAGCCCGATTCCCGCAGGTCCGAAAGCTGCGGGCGCTTGTCGTCGCGGCTTTCGACCTGACGGGAAAGCTGCGACAGCGCGATCACCGGGATATTCAACTCTTTGGCGATGGCCTTGAGGCCCATGGTGATTTCCGAAATTTCGTTGACGCGATTCTCGGATTTTCCGGTGCCGCGCACCAGCTGGAGATAGTCGACCATCAACACATCAAGCCCATGCGTGCGCTTGAGCCTGCGGGCGCGGGCGGCGAGTTGGCTGATCGGCAGGGCGGGCGTGTCGTCGATATAGAGCGGGCAGGATTCAAGCGCCTTGGCCGCATCGACGAAGCGGCGGAACTCGGCCTCGGTCATGTCGCCCTGACGGATCTGGTGCGAGGAGACCTCGGAAGCCTCGGCCAGAATGCGCGCGGCCAGCTGTTCGGCGCTCATCTCGAGGCTGTAGAAGCCCACGACCCCGCCGTTCACAGCGCCCTCGGAGCCATCGGGCAGGCGGCCCTTCTTATAGGCCTTGGCGATGTTGAAGGCGATGTTTGTGGCGAGCGAGGTCTTGCCCATCGAGGGGCGCCCGGCGAGGATCAGAAGGTCGGACTTGTGCAGGCCGCCAAGCTTTTTGTCCATGTCGGCAAGGCCGGTGGAGATGCCGGCAAGGCCGCCTTCACGCTGATAGGCGGCGTTGGCCACATTAACGGCGTCGGTTACCGCCTTGAGAAAGCTTTGAAAGCCGCTCTCCGACGAACCCTGCTCGGCCAGCTTGTAAAGCGCCTGTTCGGCTTCGACGATCTGCTCTTTCGGCTCGCTGTCGACGCTCATACGCGCCGCCTTGTCGCTGATGTCGCGGCCGACGAGGATCAGCTCGCGCCGGATCGCCATGTCATAGATCATCTGCGCGTAATCGCGGGCGGCGAAGGCCGAGATCGCGGCACCGGCGAGGCGGGCGAGATAGGCGGTTCCGCCCAGCTGTTGCAGGCCCTCGTCCTCTTCGAGGAAGGCCTTGAGGGTCACCGGCGAGGCCAGAGCATTCTTGGTGATCCGGCTCGCGGCGGTCTCGAAAATGCGCGAATGCACGGGCTCGTAGAAATGCTGCGGGCCGATGATCGAGGCGATGCGGTCGAAGATATCGTTGTTCGTGAGGATCGCGCCGAGAAGCTGCTGCTCGGCCTCGATCGAATGGGGCATTGTCTCCGGCTGGGCATCGTCGCTGGCGGTGTTGCGGATCGACGATACATTGGCCACGGTGACATCTCCCTACCGGCGCAGCGTCCGTTTCGGACCTGCCTTATTCCCCACCCGCGGGGCATAGCAAATCCGCGCCTCGGTCCGCAAAATGTATGTTTCTGTGGACGATCTGTGGATATCCGAAACGGGTCTACATCTTGCACCCAAGCGGGGCCGAGCGTCAACATTTCGATGAAATCGCTGGCGGTCTACTGCCAGAGCACCGAAAAAATTCGCTCTGGCGCCGAGATCCCCTTAAGCGCGGCTTCTTCGCGGAACTCGGTCGGGAACTCGGCTTCGACCAGCGCCCGCAGGGCTTCCGAGATCAGGATCTCGTCGCTTCCGGCCTTGGCGCAGATTCGCGCAGCCTTCTGGACCGTCTTGCCGAAAAGATCATTGCTGTCGGCCACCGGCTCGCCGGCATCAAGGCCGATGCGGACGTGGAGCGGCTCGTTGCTGGCGAGGTTGAAGGTCTCAAACCCCACCTGAATAGCCCGCGCACAGCGCACGCCCGCGTCGGCGGCATCAAATGCCGCCATGATCCCGTCGCCCGTATGCTTGACCTCACGCCCGCCTACATCGCGCAGCGACCGGCGGACAATGGAATCGTGGGCCCGCACCAGTTCGACCGATTTCACGTCGCCCACACGGGCCGTCATCGCGGTCGAATCGACCAGATCGGTGAACATCACCGTGCGGAATGCCGGCTCGATTTCGTCGTGATGCCCGTGCACGTTAGGATCGGAGACGCGGCCCAGAAAGGCTTCAACGGCCGAAAGATCGACCGGGATGACCTCGAGCCCGACATGGCCGTGGGCCTGCCGATGCACCTCCATCGCTGTTTCGGCATCGGGAGCGTCGATCAGGCAGAAGCCCGAATTTCGGCTCGCGTCATACCAGTAGGTGATGAAATTGACGCCATAGTCGCTCTGGATTTCCAGATCGCGCCGATGGGCTTCCGCTACATCAGACGCGGTGAATCCGGTCATGTCATGTCGGTCGAGAAAGATTGGCATGGGCGCCTCGCAGTCTTGCCGTTTCAGCAAGACTGCCGCCGAGCCGCCCGCAGGTCAAAGGAATTTGCGCCGCCTCAGGCGTGCCTGGCCTGCCACTCGGCGGGGGAGCGGAGGAATTCCTCAACCCCGTCAAGGGTTTCGGCATCGAATGCCCCGCGCGCCTTGGCCTCGGCCAGAACATCCCACCAGGTGCAAAGATACATGAGTTGGACGCCGTGATCGCCGAGCGCCTTCTCCACGCCCTCGAAGATCCCGTAATAGAAGATCACCGCCGTCGCGTTGCAGGTGGCGCCGGTCTCGCGGATCGCGTCGACGAAGGACAGCTTGGAGCCGCCATCGGTCGTGAGGTCTTCCACCAGAAGCACGCGCTGACCTTCGGTCATCACGCCCTCGATCCGCGCATTGCGGCCATAGCCCTTGGGCTTTTTCCGCACATAGGTCATCGGCAAGGCGAGGCGCTCGGCGATCATCGCACCGAAAGGAATGCCCGCCGTCTCGCCGCCGGCGATGTTGTCATAGGCCTCGAACCCCCCCTCGCGCATGATCGTCACGGCGAGGAAATCCATCAGGGTCGAGCGGATGCGCGGGAAAGAAATGAGCTTGCGGCAGTCGATATAGGTTGGCGCCTTCTTGCCCGAGGCGTGGGTGAAGGGCTCGCGCGAGTTGAAATGCACCGCGCCGATCTCAAGCAGCATCCCCGCGGTCAGACGGGCGATTTCTTCTTTGCTGGGGAAGGAAGAGGGGATCATGGGCGGGCTCCTGTGGCTAAACGTGTCGGGGTCTAGTCGGTTTTGGAGGGGATGTTAAGGGGGGGGCTGCTGCGGGAAAGGTCCGCCTTGCGGTCAGTCCTATACCTGCGGTTCAGGCTAAAGATTGGAAATTCAAAAGCAAATTGGCCAAGTCCGAAGCTAGTTCTTCAAACCACTCCGGTCACGCTTTAGTCGTCGCCGTCGCGCCCTTTCGCCGGGCAATTTCCGGTACTCTTTGTCTTTCCTGCATTCGGACTGGTGGTACTCTGCCCCCATTGACCGTCTTATGCCTCGGTCGCCAAATTCAAGTTTAACGCCTCGGTATTCTGGCCCGTATTCGGCTGCCCATTCGGCTTTGAATATCTGCATGGTTTTCCACTCATGTTCTTCGAGCTTTTTGTCCTCGTAGCCGCCTTGCCACGGCTTTCGACCGTATGCGTCCCAGCTGTCGCTTCTCCCGTCTTCGAAACCAACAAAGGTTGTCCCGCCGCCGTGAACGTGGCGCGGGTCCGGCATCAACAAATAGCCATCGCCCAGTTTGCGCCAATGTGTCGAACGAAGCCGTGATTCAGGAAAGAGCCACTCCCGCTCTTGAGCGGCTATATACCTCAACGCGCTCTTCTTAGTGATGTAGTTAACTTCAACGACTTCTTCTTCTGAAAGGAACCTATGGTGCTGAATGTCCAGAAAGTTGAACAACGCCGCCTGTCTAAAAAACTTTGGGTTCGGCCTGAGTTTCTGCGGGTTCTGAAACGGGTCGCGCACCCATGCTAGGTTTGTCAGTATGAGAACCTTGTCCGGCGACAGTGGAAAATACGTATGGGTGGCGACCATCCGAATATCGGGGTCGTTGAAGCCGAGGCACCACTTTGACGCAGGGTAGCAATCACGATTGTATGTAACCACCGGATGATCAGAGATAATAAACTTCGTAGGCGACTGGCTTGCATCAGCGATTTGCCAAACAGCTTCACCCCAAATGTTGCAGAATATGTTTTGAATTTGTTGCATTTGAACAAGCGTTTCGTTCTTGTCCGTTCCTCCTAGGAATGATCGCAACCACCCCAGCCCTTTGGGTGTTCGCAGTTTCTGTACGCTCATGTATGGAACAAGTGTGTTGAAAGCGTCGTGTGATCGGGAATTGAATTCGAAGTCGGCGAAGTGCTCCAGAGCCGAAGGCGCTGAATTGTCTAGGTGGCCGAAGAAGAACTTCTCTATGTCCCGATTCTCAAAGCTTCCCCACTTGGTCGTGTAGAGATCGTCTTGGGCAAAACAACTGGTAGGTCCCCAATGCAATATCGCTCGCCGAGGGTAGGTGTGACCGTTGTCAGCTCGATTCTCTGGATGTAGGTCGAGATACCACTGCTTGCCCTGACCGTTGCGCAAGAAGCGCTTCTGGTACCATACAGGCACATAGTGGTTATGTTTGTAGCCTTGAGACATGGGGCAATTATTTGCTCCTCCACGCCGCACGATTTCAAGACCGATTGTTCATGATACGTTCTTGTTTCTGTGGAAGACCACTTTGTTCTGCAAGCATGCCACGTATCCCTAGAGCCTAAGACGATCTACCCCTCAACCCGCCAGTGCAGCGCAAATCCCGGCTCAAAGACCGTGACCGGCCCGACGCCGGTTTCGATCTGGGCGGGGTAGGTGACGGGGGCGCCTTTGGTGAGGGTGATGGTCTCCTCATTGGCGGGCAGGCGGTAGAAGCGGGGGCCGTTGAGCGAGGTGAAGGCTTCAAGCTGGTTCAGTTTGCCCGCCGCCTCGAAGACCTCGGCCAGGCACGACATGGTGTTGGGCGCGGTGAAGCAGCCGGCGCAGCCGCAGGGCAAAAGCTTGTTGGCGTCCGTATGCGGCGCGCTGTCGGTGCCGAGGAAGAAGCGGCGGTCGCCCGAGGTTGCGGCCTCGACCAAGGCGATGCGGTGCTGTTCGCGCTTGGCGACCGGCAGGCAATAGTAATGCGGGCGGATGCCGCCGGCGAGGATGTGGTTGCGGTTGATGATGAGGTGATGCGTGGTGATCGTCGCGGCGAGGTTCTTGCTCGAGTCGCGCACATAATCCACCGCGTCCTGCGTGGTGACGTGCTCCATGACCACACGCAGATCGGGGGTCTTGCGGCGGATGGGCTTCAAGACGCGGTCGATGAACACGGCCTCGCGGTCGAAAATGTCGATCGACGGATCAGTCACTTCGCCATGCACGCAAAGCGGCATGCCGATCTCGGCCATGATTTCCAGAACGCCGCGCACCTTGTCGAAATCGCGCACGCCCGAGGCGGAATTGGTCGTGGCGCCAGCAGGGTAAAGCTTGACCGCCGTGGCGATCCCCTCGGCATGGGCGCGGGCCACGTCCTTGGGGTCGGTCTGCTCTGTCAGATAGAGGGTCATCAGCGGCGTAAACCGCGCGCCCTCGGGCATCGCCGCCTCGATCCGGCCGCGATAGGCCAGCGCCTGATCGGCGGTCACCACCGGCGGCACGAGGTTGGGCATGATGATCGCGCGGGCGAAATGGGCGGCGGTGTGCGGCAGGACGGCCTTGAGCATCTCGCCATCGCGCAGATGCAGATGCCAGTCGTCGGGGCGGCGCAGGGTGAGGCGGGTGATCGGCTGTTCGGTCATGGGCACCGATTACACGCTTCGCAAACGGCTGACCAGAGCGCGGTTAGGTCTTATTGCCAAGCTCGGCTTCAAGCCTTTTGAGCGCTTTTGCAAAGCGCGGGCGCTTCTGAGTCTTGAGGACGCCGCGGCACAGGCGGGCGGCCAAAGACAAACGCCCTTCGCTTTCGAGCCTCTTGAGAAGGCGGCGCAAGTAATCGGTTTGGTTTTGGCGTGCCCGGTAGAGGCGGCCAAAGGTGGCAAGGTCTAGGCTACCCTCCATTGCCGTTTCGATCAAAGAGTTGAGGATTCCCAACTTGCCCAGAGCCGGCACAACGTCCGCGCCTTGGCCAAAGGCCCGCAAGGCCATCACGTTGGGGGCACGATAAAGGGCTGCGTGCATGGCGTCTTCGCGCTCACGGGGATCGAACACGATCCAGGCTTGGGCCGCAGCCTCGAGCATATCGGGGGCATAGCCATAGCGATCCGTAAAGCAAAGGCGCAGGTCGCCACGGTGGCGCGTGTCCCAACCGGCCTGGGCCGGATCAAGCGTCGCGACCGGGCGAATCGCCAAGACATGGGATCCGGGGGCGGCCACCGAATAGGCCGCGGCGGCATAGCCGCCCTGACCAGCACCAAAGAACAGCACCTGATCGAAATCTTCGAAGAACCCATCATCCACGAGCCGGTCGAAATAGCGATAAAGTCGTTGATCGCGATACCAACGTCCGCCCTCGGACAGGATGCACAGGTGCGACCAACCGTTGCGGCGGACCATGTCAAAACCGCGCGGCTCACGGTTTTCTCGGGCATGAACTTCGCCGAACTCTTCGAAGGTGACGATCAGGCGCGGTCCGGCTTCGTGAAAGATTGCCGAGTAGCTATTGCCGAGCGGCTCGAAATAGCCGTCCTCTTCGGCCAGTTCTTCAACAGCCTCATACCAGCCTTCGCGGTCAAGTTCTGCAAGCTGGGGGTCGAATGTGCTGTTGATATCTTTCATCGCAGTGTTCCTGTCCCCCGGCCTCTTCTGAGTCAGGCCGGGGTATCAAGGCATTTTGCGGCGAAAATGGGCTGAACCCAAGCCCGTTTTGCGGAAATCTCAGAAGAAGGCCTGAAGGCCAGTCTGGGCGCGTCCCAGGATCAGGGCGTGGACATCGTGGGTGCCCTCGTAGGTATTCACCGTCTCGAGGTTGACCATATGTCTAATGACTTGGAATTCCTCGGAAATCCCGTTGCCGCCGTGCATGTCGCGGGCGTTGCGCGCCACATCGAGGGCCTTGCCGCAATTGTTGCGTTTGACCAGTGAGATCATCTCGGGCGCGGCGGTGCCGGCGTCCATCAGGCGGCCCACCTGAAGCGAGGCCTGAAGGCCGAGGGAGATCTCGGTCTGCATATCGGCGAGCTTTTTCTGGAAAAGCTGGGTCTGGGCCAAGGGCTTGCCGAACTGCTTGCGATCAAGGCCGTATTGCCGCGCGGCGTGCCAGCAGAATTCGGCAGCACCCAGAACGCCCCAGCTGATGCCATAGCGGGCGCGGTTGAGGCAGCCGAACGGCCCCTTGAGGCCCTCGACGCCCGGCAGAAGCGCGTCTTCACCGACCTCGACATCCTTCATCACGATCTCGCCGGTGATTGAGGCGCGCAGGGAAAGCTTGCCGCCGATCTTGGGCGCGGAAAGGCCCTTCATGCCCTTTTCAAGGACAAAGCCCCTGATCTTGCCGCCATGCGCCTCGGATTTGGCCCAGACGATGAACACATCGGCAATGGGCGCGTTCGAGATCCACATTTTCGAGCCGTTGATCACATAGCCGTTGGCCGTCTTCTTGGCGGTGGTCTTCATGCCGCCCGGATCGGAGCCGGCATCGGGCTCGGTCAGGCCGAAACAGCCAATGAGCGTGCCGGCGGCAAGGCCGGGGAGGTATTTGCGCTTTTGCTCCTCGGTGCCATAGGCGTTGATGGGATACATCACCAGCGAGGATTGCACCGACATCATCGACCGATAGCCCGAATCGACCCGCTCGACCTCACGGGCGATGAGGCCATAGGTGACATAGCCCGCGCCAAGCCCGCCGAATTCCTCGGGGATCGTCACGCCGAGAAGGCCCGCATCCCCCATCTCGCGGAAGATCGCCGGATCGGTCTCTTCGTTGCGGTAGGCGGCGATGACGCGCGCCTGCAGCTTGTCCTGCGCGAAAGCCTTGGCCGCATCGCGCAGCATCCGTTCGTCTTCGGTGAGCTGGTCCTCAAGGCGCAGGGCGTCGGCCCAGTCGAAAGGGCCAAGATCGGGTTTGTCGTTTGCCATGATGAAGTCTCCTCGGAGTTTGGCCCTCTCTACGCGCGAAGGCTGGCGGGAGCAAATGAAATGGGCTACCAAGTTGATGAGAAAAACTCATGGAAATTCACCCCATGCGCCACGCCTACACGCCCTCTTTCCACGAGCTTCAGGCCTTTGTCGCCTCGGCCGAAAGCGGCTCGGCCACTCAGGCCGCCACCACGCTTGGCCTGACGCAAAGTGCTGTGAGCCGGTCGATCAACACGCTCGAGGCGCGGCTCGGGGTCAAGCTCTTTCATCGGGTGCGGCGGCGGCTTGTGCTGTCGGACGCCGGCAGGGCCCTATTGCGTGATGCGGCGCGGCTTTTGGCCGATCTCGACCAGACGGCGCTCACGGTCATGAGCTTTGGTGGTCACCGCGATGTCCTGCGGCTTGCCGCCTTGCCGACCTTCGGGGCGGTCTGGTTGATGCCGCGGCTCGCGCGGTTTGCCGAGGTTGCGCCGGAAGTGACCTTTGATATGGCCACGACCCTTGCACCGATTGCTTTCGACCAAGGCCCCTTTGATTTCGCGGTGATCCGTGGGCGGCAGAGACCGGGCGATGTGGTTCTGGCCGAGGAACGGCTGGTGGTGGTCGCAGCACCTCAACTCCTGCCCGAGAAGGGCAAGCCGCTCGCCGACAAGGACCTCGCCCGCCTGCCGCTCTTGCAGCAGGCGACGCGGCCCAACCTCTGGCGCGACTGGTTCCTCGATGCGGGGCTTGATCCCATCACGATTGCCCGCGGCGCGCGGTTCGAGCAATTCGGCATGGTTCTTGCCGCCGCTCGCGCAGGGATGGGGGTGGCACTTGTGCCCGAGGTGCTCGTCACCGACGAAATCGCGCGGGGCGAGTTGCGACTTGCCTCGACCCGCTCGATGCTGACCGACACGCCCTATATCCTGACCTATCCACCCCGCAGCGAAGATGTGGCCGCCTTCAGAACCTTTCGCGACTGGCTCGTTCGCCAGCCCTAAAAGATTGCAGCGGCCAATGGCTTCGCTAGACTGCCCCGCCAGAGGAGATGCCATGACCGAACCCGACGACATTCCCGCCCTAGCCCTCGACTGGCACCGCGCCGGACGCGGTGCCGCCCTGGCAACCGTGGTCGAGACTTGGGGCTCGGCGCCTCGGCCCGTGGGCAGCCAGCTGGTGATCGACCGTGAGGGGGCGATGGAGGGCTCGGTCTCGGGGGGTTGTGTCGAGGGGGCTGTGGTCATCGAAGGGCTCGAGGCGCTTGAGGACGGCAAGGCGCGGCTTCTGGAGTTTGGCGTGTCGGACGACGACGCCTTCTCGGCGGGTTTGGCCTGCGGCGGGCGCATACGGGTGCTGGTCGAGCCGGTGGGCGGTTCACTGGCCGAGGCAACGCTCGCAGCGCTTGTCGAGGCGCGGGCAGGCCGGCGGCCGGTGGCCTATGTGCTTGACCTCGAGGCGCTGTCAGGCGGGAAGGTTGCAGGGGCGGGCGACTATCCCGACCGTTTCCGCGCCGACAAATCGGGTGTCGAGGAGGATGGGCGAACCTTTGTCGCCATCCACAACCCGCCACTTCGGATCATGGTGGTTGGCGCGGTCCACATCGCCCAGCCGCTCGTCGGCATGGCCCGCGCCAGCGGCTATGACGTCACGGTGATCGACCCGCGCCCCGCCTTCGCCGCGGCCGCCCGTTTTCCGGGGCAGGCGATCCTTGAGGACTATCCCGACGAGATCATGCCCGGCCTCGGCCTCGATGCCCGCACCGCCGTGGTCACCCTGACGCACGATCCCAAGATCGACGATCCGGCGATCCGCGAGGCGCTGGGGTCGGAGGTCTTTTACCTCGGCTGTCTTGGCTCAAAGCGCACCCATGCGAAGCGGGTCGAACGGCTCGCGGCGGCGGGTTATTCCGACGACGCAATTGCCCGCATTCATGCGCCTGTGGGCCTTGCCATCGGCGCCCGCTCTCCCGCCGAGATCGCGATCAGCGTCCTGGCTGAAATCACCCGCGTTCTTCGGCAAGGCGCCTGAAACAAAAAGGCCGCCCAGAGGCGGCCTCTCGTTCAGCGATCCAGCCCGTTTATTTCGCCGGACCGATCATCATGACCATCTGACGGCCTTCGAGCTTGGGCATATTCTCGATTTTGCCGAATTCCGTCACGTCCTCGGCGATCCGCTCAAGAAGATCGCGGCCGAGGTCCTGGTGAGCCATCTCGCGGCCACGGAAGCGCAGGGTGATCTTCACCTTGTCGCCGTTTTCGAGGAACTTCTGCACAGAGCGCATCTTGACCTCGTAGTCATGGGTGTCGGTTCCGGGGCGGAACTTCACTTCCTTGATCTCGATGATCTTCTGATTCTTGCGAGCCTCAGCCTCTTTCTTCTGAGTCTCGTATTTGAACTTGCCATAGTCCATGATCTTGCAGACAGGCGGTGTCGCGTTGGGCGAAATCTCGACCAGATCGAGACCGGCTTCTTCAGCCATCGTCAGCGCCCTTTCAGGTGTGACAACGCCAACGTTTTCGCCATCGGCGCCGATGAGGCGGATTTCAGGGGCCCTGATGCGTTCGTTGACGCGGGGGCCGGTATCACGCACCGGAGGCGCGTTGTGAGGTCTGCGAGCTATGGTCTTGGTCCTTTACCATTGGAAATGTGGGCGCAAACTAGTGATGCGTTGCCTTGTCTGCAACCGGAAAACAGGGGCGGCAAAGCGGTTTTGGTCAAGTGTTGCAGGGTTTGTCGCTAACCTATAGAGAACTCTCGACCCGAAAGGGGCCGCAGCTTGCAGCCCCTTGGTCTTTCAAAGGTGTTGAAATGCGTAAAGCCATTGCCGCCGTTGTCATCCTGCTCGCTGGATGGTTCGGCTACGATTATTACCAGACCCAGCAGGAAGAGAAGGCCGCGATTGCCGCCGCCGAAGCCGCTGCCGAAGCCGCTGCTGCTGAAGCTGCCGCCGCTGAAGCCGCTGCCAAGGCCGCTGCCGAAGCCGAAGCCGCGGCCGCCGCCGAAGCTGCTGCTGCCGCCGAAGCTGCCGCTGCCGAGGCCGCTGCCGCGCTCGAGGCCGCGGCTCAGGAAGCCGCCGCCGCCGCACAGGCCGCGCTGGACGCAGCTGCCGCCCAGCTTGATCCCGACAACCTGATTGCCAAGATCGAAGCCTCGAACCTGAGCGTTGTCGAGAAAAACCTCCTCAAGGCCATCGTCGAAGCGGCCCGCAACAGCCCCGAGCTTCTGCAGGGCGCTGCCGATCAGATTGCCGAAAAGATCGGCAGCTGATCATCTCTGCGGAAAGATCCTGTCGATCTCTGCCGCAACAAGGCGCTGAAGCTGCCAGAGCCGGGCATCGTGGATGCCATGCTCTGCCAGCGACAGCACAGTGTTTCGCAGGTATTCGGCATTAGACCCGCGCCAGCCACAGGCGCGGGCAATCATCTGAGCGGCATCGGGCGGGGGAAGCCCACGCGCGATGCCCTCTCCGGTCGGCCCGGCCCAAAACACAAGGGCCTTTTCCCGGCCATTCTCGGTGACGAGGTCGATCCAGCGATAGTCGTCGCCGGTCTCGATATAGGGCAGCTCGCGCTCGACGAGATCGCGAACCGTTTGCTCTGACTGCGCCTCTTCGATCTCGAACGATACGCCTCGGCACTGGCCGCCGGACATCATCGTCATCATCAGGCCCGGCGTTTCAGGGGTGCCGCGAAACCCGCGCATGACCATCGAGAACTCGCGATGCCAGCCATGGGCGCGGGCGACTGAGCGGCCCTTGGCCTCAAAGGTGGGATTCCAGATGAGTGAGCCATAGGCGAAGATCTTGAGGGGGCCGCTAGGGCGACCCGAGAGCACCTTTTCGGCCATCCGGTCAAAATCGGTGTCCGTCGCGGGGGTATATTTCGAGAGGGTCAGATCCTTCTCGACCGTCCGCGTGGCGCGGGCGATGTGATCTTCGGTCAAATCAAGAGGTTTGTGCATGGGCCGAGTGGGCCTCAAGCGCGGCGATCGGTCAAGAGGTCTGGTCAGATCCCATCCCCGACAAACGCCTTCTCCACCACGAACTCGGCCGGATCGGAATTGGCACCCTCGCGCAGGCCGGCTTTTTCGAGAAGCGCCTTGACGTCGATGTTGAAGGCAAGGCTGCCGCAGACCATGGCGCGGTCGTTGGCCGGATCGAGCGGCGGCACGCCGAGGTCGGCGAATAGCTCGCCGGTCTCGATCAGTGTGGTGATCCGGCCCATCCTGGGGCTCTCCTCGCGGGTCGTCGTCGGATAGTAGCGCAGCTTGGCGAGGTTCTCTTGCCCGATCAGCTCGGCCAGCATCTCGTCGGTGCGTATCTGCTCGATGATCTCGCGGCCATAGGTCAGCTCGGCCACGGTCCTGCAGGTGTGGGTGATGATCACCTCGTCGTAATCCTCATAGGTCTGGGGATCGCGCAGGAGCGAGGCGAAGGGGGCAAAGCCTGTCCCTGTGGAGAAGAACCAGATCCGCTTGCCGGGCAGAAGCGCATCGTGCACGAGCGTGCCCACGGGCTTGGGGCGCAGGATGATTTCCTCGCCTTCCTTGATGTGCTGAAGCTTCGAGGTCAGCGGGCCATCGGGCACCTTGATCGAATAGAACTCGAGCTCTTCGTCCCAGGCCGGCGAGGCGATGGAATAGGCCCTGAGGAGCGGCTTGCCGTTGTCGCCCATAAGGCCGATCATCACGAACTCGCCCGAGCGGAACCGCAGCGAGGCCGGGCGCGTCACCCGGAAGGCAAAGAGCCGGTCGGTGTAATGGCGCACCTGCGTCACCGTCTGTGCGTCGGGCAGGGCGGGGGTCTTGGCAATCATCGGTTTTGTCACGAAAACGGCTCGCACTTGGAAATAGGTCTGACCGCGCCCTCTTACGCGGTTGATCCCGCCATGAAAAGTGCCGCCGCCCGTCCCCGCGCTGCTTGGTCGCGATCAGGCGAAGCGGGCGCTGGCCTCAAGCTCGACCAGCCGGACGCTCTGACCCTGCCGCGATAGAACCCGCCCGTCGATCAGTCGGATCGTGGCATGGGCCTCGTCTTCAAGGACCTCCGCCTCAAGGGGGTCGTCGCTCCAACGGTCGTCTTCGGTGAGCCAAACTGCATTCCCATCGGCGGAATTGGCAGCAAGCAGGTGCGGCTTGAACAGTGTGGTCATCGGGGCTTCCTTCGCGCTTGCAGTTGGAATTATATCAAGATATTGGAACATTGTTCCATATGGCGTTGAGAAATGGCGTAATATTGGAACATTTGTTTCGAATGACGGTGGAATGTGGAGACATTTCCTCGCACTCCCAGAAAGAGGCCAAGAATGTTTCGAATTGATGACCTCGACCGGAAAATCCTCATCGAGCTCCAGCGCGACTCGGGCCAGTCGCTTGACGAGATCGCCAGTAACGTAGGCTCGTCAAAAACGCCTGTCTGGAACCGCATCCGCAAGATGAAGGAGGCGGGTGTTATCAAGCAGCAGACCGTGCTTCTCGATGCCGAGGCGCTGGGGCTGGAGGCGACCTTCTTCGTTCTGGTCCGCACCTCAGAGCACGAAACCGACTGGCAGGTGAAATTCCTTGAGGCGGTGCGCTCGCGCCCCGAGGTGCTTGAGGCGCACCGGCTGGCGGGGGATATCGACTATATCCTGAAGGTGCAGGTCAGGAACGCGCGGGCTTATGACAAGTTCTATCAGGCACTGATTTCCGAGGTGCGGATCCACAACGTGACCGCGCTTCTTTCCATGGAAGAGATCAAGTCGACGGTGGCGCTTCCGATCTAGGGGCCGATCTAGGGCAGGGGCGCGGTCTGGAAAAGGGTGATCCGCAGGCCGCTGTGCGAGACGGGCGCGCCCGTGGGCAGGAAGGGCAGGCCGGTGGTGTGGGCCAGCGCCGCGTCTGAGGTGACGATGCCGACCCGCCAGCCCGAGAAGCCTTCGAGCAGGGTTTTCCCCAAGGCGCCGTAGACGGCATAGAGCAGCTTGCGCTCGCCGATCCGCGCGCCGTAGGGCGGGTTGACCATGACGAGGCCGGGGGGGCCTTCGGGCCGTTGAAGCTCGCTCACGCCGTGCAGACCGAAGTCGATCACATTGGCGACGCCCGCCCGTTCGGCATTGGCCTTCGCCATGCGGATCGCGCCGGAATCGCGGTCGGAGCCATAGAAGCGCAGGCCCGTCGAGAGGGGTTTGGCCGGTTCGGCCTTGATCGCGGCAAAGGCTGTGGCATCGAAGCTCGCCAGCTTTTCAAAGGCAAAGCCGCGCGAGCGGCCGGGGGCAAGGCCGGCGGCAATCTCGGCGGCTTCGATGGCGAAGGTGCCCGAGCCACACATGGGATCGACGACCGGCTCGGTGCCAGCGTAACCGCACTGGCGCAAGAACATGGCGGCGAGGTTTTCGCGCATGGGGGCTTTGCCGACCGCTTCCTTGTGGCCGCGCTTGTGCAGCGCTTCGCCGGTGGTATCGACGCTGAATTCGCAGAGGTTATCGTCGATGCGCAGCTTGATGGCGATTTCGGCCTCGGGCGAGATCGGCGCGCCTAATTCTTCCGTAATGGCTTTCTCGACGCGCTGGGCGGCGGCCTTGGCGTGATAGATCTTCGAGGCCTTGGTCGTCACCTCGATCCGTACCGGCACATCGGGGCGCAGCACGTCGCCCCACGGAAACTTGCGCGACCGTTTGTCGAGCTGGGCCAGATGGAACGCCCTGAACGAGCCGATCCGCGCCAGAACCCGCGCCGCGCCGCGCAAACGGTAGTTGGCGCGCCAGACCTCGGGCCAGCCGCCCGTGACGGTCACGCCGCCGGGTAGGGTTCCGGTGACAGTCATGCCAAGCGCCCGTGCCTCGTCGGCCAGAGGGGCTTCGAGGCCGGGGGCCGTGACCAGAAGGATTTCAAAGGGCGCGCTCATGGGTCTGCCATAGCGGCAATCGCGCCTGCCCGCGAGGGTGAATCAGTCGATCCGCACCATGAGCCGCTTCAGCCCGTGGAAATGATAGACGTTGGCGTATTCCGGCGCTTCCGCGAGGCGAAGGGAGGGGCAACGCTCGAACAAGGCGCCCATGGCGAGGATCAACTCGAGCCGCGCCAAGGGTGCGCCCACGCAGAAATGGATGCCGCCTCCGAAAGAGACATTGGCGGGGCCGACGCGGTTGGGCGCGAAGAGGTTGGGCTTTGGATAGGGCGAGGGATCGCGGTTTGCCCCGGCAAGGAGAAGCGCCACCTGATCGCCGCGTTTGAAATCGTGGCCGTAGAGTGTGACGTCCTCATAGACCCAGCGGGTGAACATATGCAGCGGCGGGTCGTAGCGGAGGACTTCTTCGATCGAGGCTTCATGGATCTCGCGGTCGCCCGTTTCGAGCATGGTCTTGATGCCATTGCCCATGGTGTGAACCGTGGCTTCGTGGCCGGCATTGAGGAGCAGGATCGAGGTGGTGATAAGCTCGTCGGTCGAGAGCTTGGAACCGTCTTCCTCGGCGGCGATGAGCTGGCTCAGAAGGTCGTCGGCCGGGGCGCGGCGCTTCTCGTTGATCACCTCGATGATATAGGCGCGGAAGGCCTCGGTCGCGGCCACGGCCTGATCCTCGATTTCGCGGGTGCGGCGGGCCTGATACATCGACACCATGGCGTTGGACCAGTCGAGGAGGTCTTCGGCGCGGTCGGCGGGAACGCCAAGGAGGCGGCAGATCACCAGAACCGGGATCGGGCGGGCGAAGGCGTCGAGCAGGTCAAAGGGGCCGGAGGCGGGAAACGTGTCGATCAGCTCATGGGCCAGCTGGGTGATCTCGGGGCCGAGGCCGGCGATACGGCGGCTGGTGAAGGCGCGCAGGACAAGGCTGCGCAGCCGCGTATGGGTGGGCGGTTCGAGTTCGAGCATCGAGTGGGCCTCGATGTCGTAGAAGGGCCTGAGCCGCGCCGGAATCTCAGGCTGGCACTCGGGCGGGATCTCGCGCCCCATGCGCCTGTCGCGCAAGAGCGCGGCAACGGCCTGATGCGAGACGGCACAGACTTGACCATACTCTTCCCAGAAAAAGAGATCCCCGCCCGCGCGGGCGCGGTCGTAGAAGGGATAGGGGTTCTGCACGAAGGCAGGATCGGTCGGGGATTGGCTGAGGCGAAGCATGGCCAAAGTCTTGCCGTTCGGACCGACGGATTGCAACTGGCCTTCGCTCGCGGGGCGTTGCAAAGTTGGTTCATGAAACGTTGGGCCAAGGGATTGATCGCCGGGTTTTCCGGTTATTTCGCCGCCGTCGCTCTGCTCGCGGGCGGAGTCTGGTGGTATGGATTCGGCGCCGCCCTTGTTCAACTTGAAAGCCGCGCGCGATCTGATCTTGCCTTGGCGGCCGACCAGTTGACGAGCGAATTGCAGCGCTATCGGGAACTGGCGGTTCTGTTGGCCGATCATCCTGCGGTCTCGGGGCTTCTTGCCGGCGACGTCGGACCCACCGCCGCCTCCAGTCTGCTTCTTGAGGTGGCCGACAAGACAGGTGCGCTCGATATCGCGGTTGTCGATTCCTCTGGCCGAGATATGGCGCGGGCGCAGTCGGTGGTTGCTGGAAGCCACATCGGGAAAGCGGATTTCGAAAGGGCGATGGACGGGGCGCTCGGTGTCGAGCACCTCTACAGCGAGGCCTTCCGCCGCCGCGCCTTCAACTTCGCCGCGCCGGTCTTTTCGCCCGATGGTCCTGTGGTCGGTGCTGTTATCGTCATGGCCGATGTCGAAGAGGTCGAGGCGGCCTTGCGCGGGGATCGGCCCGCGGTTTTCTTTACCGATAATCGGGGCATAGTCTTTGTATCCAACCGGTCCGAATTGGTGTTTAGCGCACGGACCGGAGTGTCGGGCGGCCAGCTTGCGCCTTTTGTGAGTTATCGCGAATCCCGGCAGCACGGGCACACGCTGTGGCAGGTGGACGGGGGGCGCTATCTGCCATCGGAAGCCCTGCATCTGCAGCAAGCGCTTCCGGTCATTGGGCTAAACGGCGAGGTTCTGCTCGACGTGGCGCCGGCCCGCCAGCTGGCCTTTCTTCAGTCGGCGGCAACGGTGGCGCTGTGTTTGGCGTTTGGTGCCCTACTCTTTCTCGTGACCGAGCGGCGGCGCAGCCTTGCCAAGGTCAACGTGGCGCTGGAAGAGAGGGTCGCGCGGCGCACAGAAGAACTTGAACGCGCCAACCTCGATCTGCGCCACGAAGTGGCAGAGCGCACCGATGCCGAAGCACGCCTGAAAAAGGCGCAGGCCGATCTGGTGCAGGCGGGCAAGCTTTCGGCGCTGGGCCAGATGTCGGCGGGCATCAGCCACGAATTGAACCAGCCGCTCATGGCGATCCGGTCCTTTGCCGAGAATGCCGAAACCTTTCTCGAACGCGGCAAGCCAGAAATGGCGGCGCAGAACCTGTCCCGCATCTCCGAGTTGGCCCGCCGCATGGGACGGATCATCAAGAACCTGCGCGCCTTCGCCAAACAGGAGAGCGAGCCGCTGTCGGATGTCGATCTGGTTGCCGTGGTCGATGCCGCAATCGAGATGGGCGCCTCGAAGATCGGCCACGCCGGCGTCAACCTCGACTGGGCCGCACCGTCGGGCGCTGTGATGGTGCGAGGCGGCGAGGTGCGGCTTCAGCAGGTGGTTTTGAACCTCATCTCAAACGCGGTAGACGCGATGGAAGAGACCGAAGACCGGCGCATTGAGATCACGCTCGAACGCAAGGGGCCGAGGGTATTTCTAGCGGTGCGTGATACCGGACCCGGCATCGCCGAGCCTGAGCGGATTTTTGATCCTTTCTATACGACCAAAGAGATCGGCTCAGCCGAAGGAATGGGCTTGGGCCTTTCGATTTCCTACGGTCTGGTGCAGAGTTTCGGCGGGCAGATCCGGGGCCGGAACCACCCTGAAAATGGCGCGATTTTCACCGTGGAACTGGCGGCCGTCGAAGGAGCGCAAGCAGCATGACCAGGCGGGTTCTTCTGGTGGACGATGACATAGAGGTGCGCGATGCCCTGGGGCAAATGCTCGAACTCGCAGACCTCCAGCCATTTCTGGCAGGCTCTTTCGTGGCCGCCAAAGACTTGATCAGCCGAGATTTTGACGGGGTGATCGTGACCGATATTCGAATGCCGGGGCGCGATGGCTTTCACCTGCTGGACTATGCTCGTGCAACCGATCCCGAACTCCCCGTGATCCTTCTGACCGGCGAGGGCGATATCCCGATGGCGGTCAAGGCGATGGATGCGGGCGCCCATACCTTCCTCGAAAAGCCCTGCGCCCCGTCCGAACTTCTGGCGACTGTCCGCAAGGCGCTGGGCCTCCGGGCCGAGATTCTCGACAGCCGCCGGCAGCGCCTCCAGTTTGAAAGCGGCGATGCGGCTTCGCGGATGCTTCATGGAACCTCGCCGCTTGCTGCGGACTTGCGCGAACGTGTGAGGGCGGTCGCTCGCGCCGGAGCAGAGGTCTTGATTCTGGGCGAGCCCGGATCAGGCACGCCCAAGATCGCCGAAGTGATCCATCTCTTGTCGGCGGCCGCGCGACATCCCTTCATCAAACGTTCCGCTGCCGGCCTTGATGTGGCGAGCCTGTCCGAGGCCCACTCGTCCGCAGGGGCAGGAACCCTGTATATCGACGAAATCGGACAGCTTGGCGGGCCGGCGCAATATGCGCTTCTGGACCGGCTGGAGGCGGGAGGCGGTGCGCGGATCATCGCCGGATCGACCCATGATTTGGGTGCCGAGGTTGAGGCGGGGCGGTTCAGCGCGGATCTCTTCTATCGGCTCGATCTGATGCGGGTCAGGATACCCGCGATCCGCGAGCGGACCGAGGATATCCCTGTCCTTTTTCGCCACTATGTCGCGCAGGCCTGCGAACAGGCCAACCTGCCGGTTCCAGACATCACGCCCGATCACATTGCCCGCCTGATGGCGCAGGACTGGCCGGGCAACGCACGCGCCCTGATGAATGCCGCAATGCGCTTTGTCATGGGGCTGGGCGATGTCGAAGTGGCGGATGGTATTGGTCTGGCCGAGCAGATGGCAAAGGTCGAGCGGCAGCTCCTGATCGAAGCGCTTGGGAAGGCGGCCGGGAACGCAACGGCGGCGGCCGTAGGGCTCAAACTGCCGCGAAAAACGTTCTACGATAAATTGGCGCGCCACGGGATTCGACCGGAGGACTATCGCAGATAGGTGTGCGACAATTCGCACACTTCGCGTCAATGGTTGTGCGAGAATCCGCCTCCGCGCATTTTCCGGTCCTGCGCCCGCATCTCGAAAATCAACCCTAACTATCTGATTTTTATTTGTTCCGGCGGTCATTTCCAAGCCCGCGAATCTGATCGTTGTTTGAAATGCGTTTCCGCCGTTCACTTTGCGCGTGCACCCTAGCCGGTGGGCATTTGTCTCAATGGGAGGAAACCGAGATGAAATTCACCAAGATTGCCGCCTCAGCCGCCGCCATCGCCCTTGTGGCCGGCGTCGCTCAGGCCGACCCCGCTGCCTGTGACGACGGCGAGATCGTCGTCAAGTTCAGCCATGTCACCAACACCGACAAGCACCCCAAGGGCATCGCCGCGAGCCTTTTGATGGCGCGTGTGAATGCCGAGATGGAAGGCACCATGTGCATGGAAGTCTTCCCGAACTCGACCCTCTACACCGACGAACAGGTGATTGAAGCCATGCTCCGTGGCGATGTGCAGATGGCCGCACCGTCGCTGTCGCTGTTTGAATCGATCACCAAAGCCTATCGCCTGTTCGACCTGCCGTTCATGTTCAAGAACATTCAGGCCGTCGATGCCTTCCAGGCCTCGGAAACCGGTCAGGCCATGCTCGACGCCATGCAGCGCCGGGGCGTCCAGGGTCTTGGCTTCTGGCACAACGGCATGAAGCAGATCTCGGCCAACAAGCCGCTTCTTCTGCCGGCCGACGCCAACGGCCTGAAGTTCCGCGTTCAGCCCTCTGACGTGCTCGTCGCCCAGATGGAAGCCCTTGGCGCCTCGCCGCAGCCGATGGCCTTTGCCGAGGTTTATGGCGCGCTGCAGACCGGCGTTGTCGATGGGCAAGAGAACACCTGGTCCAACATCTACGGCCAGAAGTTCTTTGAAGTTCAGGACGGTGTGACCGAAACCAACCACGGCATCATCGACTATATGGTCGTCTCGTCGGTCGACTTCCTCGACAGCCTCGACGCCGGCGTGCGCGATCAGTTCCTGACAATCCTCGATGAAGTGACCACCTCGCGGAACGCGGCTGTGGCCGAGGTTGACGCCAATGCGCGTCAGGCGATCCTTGATGCCGGCGGTGTGATCCGCGAGCTGACCGCTGAACAGCGTCAGGCCTGGGTCGACACGATGATGCCTGTCTGGACGCAGTTCGCAGAAGAAGTGGGTCAAGAGAACATCGACGCCGCTCAGGCGATCAACGCTCAATACTGATAGAGCCATGACCTTTGTCCCGGCGTCACACGGCGCCGGGACATCCACCGGATCTTGGGAGGGGTTCCGATGAGCGGATCGAAATATCAGCCAAAGGGCCGCCTGGGTCGGTTCGTTCATGAGTTTGAGGAAAATGCTATCGCCCTGACCTTGGGCGCAATGACGATCCTCACCTTTCTCAACGTCATCCGCCGCTATGTCTTCAACGCGAGCCTGATCTGGAGCCTCGAGGTCGTCCTCGTTCTCTTTGCATGGCTCGTGCTCTTCGGCATTGCCTATGGCTTCAAGGTGACCGCCCATCTGGGCGTTGACGCCGTGACCAACGTGATGTCGGCCAAGGGCCGCCGGGCGATGGGGATCATTTCCGCCGCCATCTGCCTCTTCTATGCGATGCTTCTTCTGAAGGGAGCGTGGGACTATTGGGCCCCCTTCGCCGATCTGCCGCGCACCACCGGGCGCTGGTTCCCGACCGGGATCGACTGGAAGACCCGCGGCACCAGCTATTTCGAGACCGACCAGATTCCGATGCCGCAGTTCCTGCGCTTCCTCGAGGACTGGATCAACTATGGCGAGCACTATTCCAAGATGCCGCGGACCATTCCCTATGTGATCCTGCCTATTTCTGCCGCGCTGATCCTCTTTCGGATCGTGCAGGCCACCGTCCGCATCCTCAAGGGCGAGCAGGAAAGCCTGATCGTCAGCCATGAAGCCGAAGACGCGGTTGAGGAAGTCGCCGCCATGAACCGCGGGGCCTGATCCATGGACGTTGTCTTTCTCTTTGCGCTGATCATCGGACTTTTGCTTATCGGCGTGCCGATTGCCGTTTCGCTCGGCCTGTCGTCGATCATCTTCCTGCTTCTGTTCTCCGACACCTCGCTCGGCTCGGTGGCCCAGTCGATGTATCAGGCAATGGCGGGGCACTATACGCTTCTGGCGATCCCCTTCTTCGTTCTGGCTTCGTCCTTCATGTCGACCGGCGGTGTGGCCAAGCGGATCATCCGCTTTGCCGTGGCCTGCGTTGGCCACTTGCAGGGCGGCTTGGCCATCGCGGGCGTATTCGCTTGCATGATGTTTGCCGCCTTGTCGGGCTCAAGCCCCGCGACCGTGGTCGCCATCGGCTCCATCGTCATCGCCGCCATGCGGCAGGTGGGCTATACCAAGGAATTCGCCGCTGGCGTGATCTGCAACGCGGGCACGCTCGGCATCCTGATCCCGCCCTCGATCGTCATGGTCGTCTATGCGAGCGCGACCGATGTTTCGGTGGGCCGGATGTTCCTTGCGGGTGTGATCCCCGGCATCCTCGCGGGTGTCATGCTTATGGTGGCGATCTATATCATGGCCCGCGTCAAGAACATGCCCAAGGGCGAATGGCTGGGCTGGGGCGAGATCTTCTCGAGCTTCCGCGATGCCCTATGGGGCCTCTTGCTCATCGTCATCATCATGGGCGGCATCTACGGCCACCCGTGGGTCCGCTTCGAAGAGGGCCTGAGCCTCTTCTACTGGAAGGGCGGGGCCTTTACCCCGACCGAAGCCGCGGCCGTTGCAGCCGTATATGCCTTTGTCGTGGCGACCTTCGTCTACCGCGACATGGGGCCGCTTGCCGGTGTCGAGGGAGGGCGCCCGGCGAGCCTCTTGCAGCGGCCGCAGGCACTTGTGACGGCCTTCTTCCATGAAGACACCCGCAAGACCCTGTTTGAAGGCGGCAAGCTGACCATTACGCTGATGTTCATCATCGCCAATGCGCTAATCCTCAAGCACGTCCTGACGGACGAGCAGATCCCCCAGCATATCGCGGGCGTGATGCTTGACGCGGGCCTGGGGCCGGTGACGTTCCTCATCGTGGTGAACGTGATCCTTCTGATCGGCGGTCAGTTCATGGAGCCCTCGGGCCTGATCGTCATCGTGGCACCTCTGGTGTTCCCGATAGCCATTCAGCTGGGCATCGACCCGATCCACCTTGGCATCATCATGGTGGTGAACATGGAGATCGGCATGATCACCCCGCCGGTGGGCCTCAACCTCTTCGTCACCTCCGGCGTGGCCGGAATGCCGATGATGGCCGTGGTCCGCGCGGCACTGCCGTTCCTTGGCGTGCTCTTCATCTTCCTGATCATCATCACCTACGTCCCCTGGATCTCGACCGTGCTGCCGACGGCGGTGATGGGGCCGGAGCTGATAACGAACTAGGGATCAGGCGTTTTCCAGGGCGGTGACGATCGGCGAGAAATCGCCCGCCGTCAGGCTTGCGCCGCCGACAAGGGCGCCGTCGACGTCAGGAATGGCAAAGATCTCGGCGGCGTTGCCGGCCTTGACCGACCCGCCATAGAGGATGCGGACCCCGTCGCCCTCGACGCCCATGTGCCGCTTGATCTCGGCGCGGAGGAAGCCGTGGACTTCGGCGATCTGGTCGCTGGTGGGCGCCTTGCCGGTGCCGATGGCCCAGACCGGCTCATAGGCGATCACGACATCCGCCGCGATGGGCGCGTCGGGCAGCGAACCTGCAAGCTGGCGGCCGACGAGGCCAAGGGTTTCACCCGCCTCGCGCTCGGCAAGGGTCTCGCCGACGCAGATCACCGACACAAGCCCCTCGGTGCGGGCAGCTTCGGCCTTGGCCTTCACCACCGCATCGGTCTCGCCATGGTCGGTGCGGCGCTCGGAATGGCCGAGGATCACATAGCGGGCACCGGCATCCACCAGCATCGCCGCTGAAATGTCGCCGGTATTGGCGCCATCGGGGGCGGCGTGGCAGTCCTGACCGCCGAGGTGCAGCGGGTGATCGCCGACAGTATCGGCCATGCGCGAGAGGAGGGTCGCAGGCGGGCAGATCAGCATCTCGACCTTCGGCGCGGGATGCGCGGCGATCAGCGCCTCGATCTCGGCCAGATCGCCCGACAGCCCGTTCATTTTCCAGTTGCCGGCGGCAAGTTTGTGTCTCATCGGCTCTCCTCTCCTGCGATGAATTGTCTAACAGCCGGATTTCCTTGGGGGAAGGCCTTGCGAAGGGTGGCATCTCGTCTCATGACGTGAGCGAAAGGAGCCGCCATGATCCCCTCCATCGACGCCGAGGCCCTCTTTGATCCCGCTCACCCGGCTCATGCCGAGGCCGTTTCCGAGGTGCGGCGCGGCGCGACCGAGACCGGTTTCCTGACCCTTCGCAACACCGGGATCAGCCCTGAAGAGGTCTTGCAGGTCATCGCCACGCTGCGCGCCTTCTTCCATCTTCCGGCGGCGGAGAAGGAAGCCTACGACATGGCCCGCACCGGATCGAACCGCGGTTGGGGCGCGTCGGGCGGCGAGCAGGTCGATCCCGAGGCCAATCCTGATTACAAGCAGGTCTATGATTGCGGCTTCGAGCTCGATCCCGCCGATCCTGTGGCGGCCCTCGGCCTTCCGGCCTATGCGCCGAACCTCTGGCCCGCGCAGCCCGAAGGCTTTGCCGAGACGCTCAAAGCCTATTACGCCCGCGCCACCGGCCTTGCGCTGAAACTTCTCGAAGCCATCGCCGATGCGGTGGGTGAGGACGGCGCCTATTTCGCCGACAAGTTCACCCGTCCCATGGCCCTTCTGCGGGGCAACTTCTATCCCGAGCGCCCCGACTGGGCGACCGAGCGGGATTTCGGCATCGCCACCCATACCGATTATGGCTGCCTGACGCTTCTGGCGACCGATGGCGTTCCGGGTCTCGAGGTGCGCCTGCGCGGCGGCGGCTGGCTGGCTGTGGTGGCCGAGCCGGGGACTTTCGTGATCAACTTCGGCGAGATGCTCGAGATGTGGACCGGCGGGCGGATCGTGGCGACGCCGCATCGCGTCAAGGGCAGCGATCAGGAACGGATTTCCGTGCCGCTCTTTTTCAACCCAAACCACAATGCAAACGTGGCGCCGGAGGGCTCAGCCAAGGTGATCCGCGCGGTGGATCACCTGCAAAAGCGGTTCAACGAGACCTATTTGCATCTGAAGAAGTAAGGGGCCCTCAGGCCCTGCCGACAGTCTCATCAAACTTGATCGATTCGCCGCAGCCGCAGGCTTCGACGACATTGGGGTTCTTGAACTTGAACCCGCTCTCGAGAAGGCTCGTCTCGTAGTCGATCTCGGTGCCGAAAAGGAACATCTGCGCCATCGGCGCGATCATCACGCGGGCGCCATCCTGTTCGACGACCTCATCCAAAGGATCGACCTCGGCCACATAGTCCATGGTGTATTCCATGCCCGCGCAGCCGCCCTTCTTGATGCCGATCCGCAGGCCCTTGTGGCCGGCCTTGTCCATCAGCTTGGCGATCTGCGCCGCGGCGCGGGGGGTGATCGAAACGGCCTGTTTTCCGGGAATGCCGAACATTATTCGCTCCTACATGAACCCAAGTTCGAGGCGCGCCTCGTCGGACATCATCTCCATGCCCCACTGGGGTTCCCATGTCAGGCTCACGTCCACTTGCTTGATGCCGGGCAGCGGCTCGATCGCGTCCGCCAGCCAGCCGGGCATATCGCCGGCCACGGGGCAGCCGGGGGCGGTGAGGGTCATGGTGATGTTGACCTCGTTTTCGCCGTTGATGTCGATCGTATAGACGAGACCGAGATCGAAGATATTGACCGGGATTTCCGGATCGAACACCGTCCGGCAGGCCGCCACGACATCGTCGTAGAGGGGGTGGTCGGTGCTGGAGGGCTTGATCAGGGGGGTGCCTTCCATGGGTTCGCCGGTCTCGATGCTCATGCGTGGTCCTCGGTAATCCTGACTGATCATATAAGGTAATTTCAGAAATCATATAAGGTTTCTGCGATCCAAGGTCCAGTGTGGTGCTTGTAAGTGGATTTACCGGCAAGAATCGCGCAGGCTTTGCCTATCCGCGCTCTTGAACGAGGAGAGAGACATGACCGTCTGTGATCTGACCCAGAAGAATTGCGTGCCTTGCGAGGGGGGCGTTCCGGCCATGTCTGAGACGGAGGCGCAGGCGATGATGGTCAACCTCGATCCCGGCTGGCGGCTGGAGAACAACTCCCTCGTGCGGCGCCTGTCGTTCAAGGGCTTCGCCAAGCCGCTGATGCACGCCAACCTTGCCGCTTTCATTGGCGACCGCGAGGGTCATCACCCGGATATCGCCTTTGGCTGGGGCTATTGCACAGTGACGTTCACGACCCATGCGATCAGCGGGCTTTCGGAAAACGACTTTATCTGCGCTGCCAAGTTCGACGCCGCCGCGTCCTGAGGCCCCCTTGGCGGGCGGACCCATTGGGCATATAGCCTGCCCCGCAACCGAAAGAGGGCGGGCCATGACGGCAAAATTTCAGTTTCACCTCAAGGCGACCGACGGCAAGGCCCGCACCGGCGTGATCGAGACCCCGCGCGGCGAGATCCGCACGCCGGCCTTCATGCCGGTGGGCACAGCCGCGACGGTCAAGGCGATGATGCCTGAAAGCGTTGCCGCCACGGGCGCCGATATCCTTCTGGGCAATACCTATCACCTGATGCTGCGCCCGACCGCCGAGCGGATCGACCGGCTGGGCGGGCTGCACAAGTTCATGAACTGGGACAAACCGATCCTGACCGACTCGGGCGGCTTTCAGGTCATGTCTCTGGCCGATCTGCGCAAGCTCACCGAGCGCGGCGTGACCTTCAAGAGCCATATCGACGGCTCCAAACACGAGCTGACGCCGGAGCGGTCGATGGAGATCCAGAAGCTTCTCGGCTCCGATATCGTCATGTGTTTCGATGAATGCCCCGCGCTTCCCGCCGACGAAGCCCGGGTGGCCGAGTCCATGCGCCTGTCGATGCGCTGGGCGCAGCGCTCGCGCGATGCCTTTGGCGACCGGCCGGGGCACGCGCTTTTCGGCATCCAGCAGGGCGGCGTGACCGAAAGCCTCCGCGCCGAGAGCGCCGAGGCGCTGACCAGGATCGGCTTTGACGGCTACGCGGTCGGCGGCCTTGCCGTGGGCGAGGGGCAGGAGGCGATGTTCGGGGTGCTCGACTATGCCCCCGATATGCTGCCCACTGACAAGCCGCGCTATCTCATGGGGGTGGGCAAGCCCGACGACATCGTCGGCGCCGTGGCGCGGGGGATCGACATGATGGATTGCGTGTTGCCCTCACGTTCCGGGCGCACGGGCCAGGCCTGGACCCGCCGCGGGCAAGTCAACATCAAGAACGCCCGCCATCAGGACGACCCGCGCCCCTTGGACGAGCATTGTACCTGCCCGGCCTGCCGCAACTATTCCCGCGCCTATCTGCATCATGTGATGCGGGCGGGCGAGATGATCTCGGGGATGCTTTTGACCTGGCACAACCTGCACTATTACCAAGAGCTGATGCAGGGGATACGCGACGCCATCGCGCGGGGCCAGTTTGCCGCTTTCGAGGCCGCCTTCCACGCGCAGCGGGCGGAAGGCGATATCGAGCCGCTCTAGGTTCAGGCGGCGGCTTGGCCGGGACGTGTGTGGTTCTTTTCGCGGATCGACCACGCGCGGTGGCGTTGTACTCGCTCGGCAAATGCGCCCAATTCGTCGCCATAGGAATTGTCGAACCAATAAAGCAGGGCGTTTCCGACCGAGATCCCGAGTTGCTCAATCGTGGTCTCAACATCGCAAGAGCCTTCGTCAGGTTCTCTCATCGACACGGTGACAGTCATGTCCTCAAAGCCGCAAAGTCCGTCTCGCTCCAGATAGTAGCGACAGAATTTGTTCGGTTCGCGTTCCAGAAATGTCAGCGTCATTTCTTCAGGCATGGCGCGCTTGGAATCAAACCGGAGATAGACTGTATCGGCATCCTCGGAATCGTGATCGAAATCGACCAGGGTTCCTGACCAGTAATCGTCTGGATGCGACTCGCCCGGAATCAACGCGGACCAGACCTGATCGGCTGGCAGGTCAATGTGCGCCTTGCTGCTGCTTGTGCTCGCAAGATGCCATCCAGCGCGCTCGGTCCAAGTCCCATAGAGGAATGTCCAGAATAGTGCCGCTCCTGCAGCGGTTGAGACCGGCAGGCTCTCGATAGGAAGATCCAGCAGGGCCGCGAACCAAAACCCCAAAGCCGTCGTTTCGCAAAGCCTGCGCTGGTTGGGAAACAGCAGGATAATATGCACGCAGAGGGCCGCAGCGATAGCTCCGGCCAGCAAAGACTGAGGACCGCCGCCAAATATCAGCGACGCCGCAAGCATCACGGCGACGACGGAAAATATTAATCGCCGCTTCTGGCGAACGAGCTTGTTGAAGATAGCCATTATTCTTGGCATCGTGGAAATTTCCTCAGCATTGGGCCGCGAATTGGGGACAATCAAACCGAAGAATATGACAGTCTAAGGGCCAAGGCTGGGCTTTTTACCCGCAACTGCGCCTTGCTCCTGCCGCAAGTGAGGTCCAGATTAGAGACAATACAGGCGCTTGAAACTGGCTCGGTTCGGGCCCATTTCTAGGAACAATACGGAGACAGCCCGTTGCCGCTGCGGGGCTGGTTGTCTTGCCAACATTAAGGATGCGAGCATGAATGTCCCACAAACGATGTCATTCCCGGTGCTGCCGCTACGCGACATAGTCGTGTTTCCGCATATGATTGTGCCGCTTTTTGTCGGCCGCGAGAAATCGGTGCGGGCGCTTGAGGAGGTGATGGGCGAGGATAAGCAGATCCTGCTTTCAAGCCAGATTGATCCCGGACAAGACGACCCCGACGAGGAGGGCATCTATCGCACGGGCGTCTTGGCCAATGTGCTTCAATTGCTGAAACTGCCCGATGGGACCGTCAAAGTGCTTGTCGAGGGCAAGGCTCGGGTGAGGATCACCGAATTCGTCGACAACCCGAAATTCTTTGAGGCCAAGGTAGAGGTGCTGGACGAGTTTCCCGGCGCCGAAGACGAGCTTCAGGCGCTGGTGCGGTCGGTTGCCGAAGAGTTCGAGCGTTACGCCAAGATCAAGAAGAACATCCCCGAAGAAGCGCTTGCAGCGGTCAGTGACGCGACAGAGCCAGCCAAGCTGGCCGATCTCGTGTCGGGGCATCTCGGGATCGAGGTCCGGCACAAGCAGGAGCTTCTGGAAATCCTCTCGGTCAGCGAGCGGCTCGAGAAGATCTATGGCCATATGCAGGGCGAGATGTCGGTCCTGCAGGTCGAGAAGAAGATCAAGACCCGGGTCAAGAGCCAGATGGAGCGGACCCAGCGTGAATACTATCTGAATGAGCAGATGAAGGCCATTCAGAAGGAGCTGGGCGAGGGCGAGGAAGGCCAGAACGAAATCGCCGAGCTTGAGCGGCGCATTGCCGAGACCAAGTTCTCGAAGGAAGCCCGCGAAAAGGCCGAGGCCGAGCTTAAAAAGCTCAAGTCGATGAGCCCGATGAGCGCCGAGGCGACCGTTGTGCGCAACTATCTCGATTGGCTTTTGTCGATCCCGTGGGGCGTGAAAAGCCGCACCAAGAAGGATCTGGGCAACGCCGAGAAAGTGCTCGATGCCGATCACTATGGCCTTGAGAAGGTCAAGGAGCGGATCGTCGAATATCTCGCTGTGCAACAGCGCTCGGCCAAGCTCAAAGGCCCGATCATGTGCCTCGTCGGCCCTCCGGGTGTCGGCAAGACCTCGCTCGGCAAATCGGTCGCCAAGGCCACGGGGCGCGAGTTCATCCGCATCTCGCTCGGCGGCGTGCGCGACGAGAGCGAGATCCGCGGCCACCGCCGGACCTATATCGGCTCGATGCCGGGCAAGATCATTCAGGCGCTGAAGAAGGCCAAGACCACCAACCCGCTCATCCTTCTCGATGAAATCGACAAGATGGGGCAGGATTTCCGTGGCGATCCGGCCTCGGCCATGCTCGAGGTCTTGGACCCCGAGCAGAACAACACCTTCATGGATCACTATCTCGAGGTGGAATACGACCTCTCGAACGTGATGTTCCTGACCACGGCCAACAGCTACAACATGCCCGGCCCGCTGATGGACCGGATGGAGATCATCCCGCTCTCGGGCTATACCGAGGATGAAAAGCGCGAGATCGCCAAGCAGCACCTCCTGCCCAAGGTGATGAAGAACCACGGGCTTCGCCCCAAGGAGTTCGTCGTCGAGGACAGCGCGCTCACGGCCATGGTGCGGGTCTATACCCGCGAGGCTGGTGTGCGGAACCTCGAGCGCGAGATCGCCAAGGTGGCCCGCAAGGCCGTCACGAAGATCGTGCGGAAAGAGACCCAGAAGGTCGTCGTCACCGACGAGAACATCAACGATTTCCTCGGTGTGGCCAAGTTCCGCTATGGCTTGGCCGAGAAGGAAGATCAGGTGGGTGTCGTCACCGGCCTCGCCTGGACCAGTGTCGGCGGCGAGATCCTGTCGATCGAGGCCCTGCGCCTTCCCGGCAAGGGCCGGATGAAGACAACCGGCAAACTGGGCGAGGTGATGAAGGAATCGATCGAGGCCGCGTCGAGCTATGTCCGCTCGATCGCGCCGCAGATCGGCGTCAAGCCGCCGCGCTTGGATCGTTGGGATATCCATGTGCACGTCCCCGACGGGGCGACGCCCAAGGATGGCCCCTCGGCGGGTCTTGCTATGGTCACCGCCATCGTATCGGTTCTGACCCAGATCCCGGTCCGCAAGGATATCGCCATGACCGGCGAAGTCACCCTGCGCGGCAATGCAAGCGCCATCGGCGGGCTGAAGGAAAAGCTCCTCGCGGCGCTGCGGGCTGGGGTCAAGACCGTTCTGATCCCGATCGAGAACGAGAAGGATCTGCCCGAGATTCCCGATAACGTGAAAGAAGGGCTCAATATCATTCCGGTGGCCCATGTGTCCGAGGTGCTCAAGCACGCTCTGGTGCGCCAGCCCGATGGCATCGAATGGGACGAAGAAGCCGAGGAAGCCGCCGCCAAGGCGCTTTCGGGCGCGTCCGACAGCACCGGCGACGGGGCAGGGGCAATCGCCCACTGATCATGCTTGGAGTTTGACAAAGGCGCGCTTGAAAGCGCGCCTTTTTCTTTGCCGGTCCAAGCCGAAACAAAGGTAAGCTTAGAGCGGAATCAGGGAGCAGACAAAAATGGCCACCAATACGACAGCGAAAAAGACAACCGCCACGAAAACGAAACCGCCAACCAAAGAAGCCTCGACCGAGATTGTCGCCGAGGTCGTGGCGCCGCGCGAGGTTCTGACAAAGAAAGATATCATCGCGCGTGCGGTCGAAATTTCGGGCGTAAAAAAGAAAGACGCCCGACCGTCGGTCGAAGCGGCGCTTCAGGTTGTGCTTTCGTCGCTGGCGGATGGCACCGAAGTCAGCGTTCCGCCCTACGGCAAGATTCGGATCGTGAAGGAAAAGGATATCAAGGGCGGCAAGATGATCACCGCCAAGATCCGTGTCACGAGCGGCGCGGGGTCAATTCCTGTCGCCGCCCCCCTTGCAGAGGCCGAGGAGTAGGGCTAAACGCCCCCCTGCGGGTGATTAGCTCAGTGGTAGAGCGCTTCGTTCACATCGAAGATGTCAGGAGTTCGAATCTCTTATCACCCACCAGATTTCCGGAAGGCGCAGCCCAAGGCCGCGCCTTTCTCGTTTGAGGGATCGTGATGAGAGACCTTCCCGAACTTTTCGTCCTGCGCCATGGCGAGACCGAATGGAACCGCGCCCGCCGCTGGCAAGGCGTTCTGGATTCGCCGCTGACCGAAAAAGGCAGGGCGCAAGCATTGGCGATGGGGGATATGCTCCGCTCCGCTGGTGTGACCGCCGCAAGCCATCTGGCCCTGTCCAGCCCGCAGGGCAGAGCGATGGCGACCGCCCGCCTTGCCTTGGATCAGCTGGGCACGGATATTCAACCCGAACCGCTCCTGCGCGAAATCTCGGTTGGTGAATGGGCGGGCCTCACCGCCGACGAGATTGATACACGCTGGCCCGGCCCCGAGGACGAGACCTTTCTCGACCGCTACGCCCGCGCCCCCGGAGGAGAGCCCTTTGACGCGTTATGGGACCGCGTTGGCGCCGTTTTGGAACGGCTCACGCGGCCGACCGTGATCGTGACGCACGGGATCACCTCGCGCTTCTTGCGGACGCGGGCGATGGGGCTGACGATGGCCGATCTCGACGAGCTGCCGGGCGGGCAGGGGATTGTTTTCCGTCTCTGCCAAGGCCGCCACGAGATGATCGGAACGAGCGGCTTGCAGCCTGGCCCCTAAACCGCTAGATGCCTGCCCAGACGGGTTGTTAGCTCAGTTGGTAGAGCGCTTCGTTTACACCGAAGATGTCGGGGGTTCGAGTCCCTCACAACCCACCATTTCCTCGCCTTTCCTCTGCACCTGTGATCTGCTCCTTGCGTAGCTTGTTTCGGAGGAACGCTTTTGGCAAAACACAGAATCTTCACGACAAGCGTCGCAAGCGTCTATCCGCATTATGTGAACAAGGCTGTCCGGAAGGGCCGAGCCCAGGCCGAAGTGGACGAGATCATTCGATGGCTTACCGGCTTTAGCCAGGAGGCTCTTGAGGCAAAACTGACCGAGAAGGCCGATTTCGAAACCTTCTTTGCGGTGGCTCCGGCGCTCAATCCCTCGAGAGCCGAGATCAAGGGTGTAATCTGTGGCGTTCGGATCGAAGACATCGAAGAGCCCCTGATGCGCGAAATCCGCTACTTGGACAAACTCATCGACGAGTTGGCTCGGGGGCGCCCGATGGAGAAGATCCTGCGCCAAAGCTGAACCGGAGAGTTCACAGTGTTGCTGTGTTGCGACCAACCGCAGCATTTGGCCAATTCCGATTCCTCCTTGATTGACGCAAGGTAAATGCCATTCTACCCATGGTATATTCAGTATCCTGCAGATGTCCGAATAGCGCGAGTTCGGCACGCAGGGGTTGGTGTGAGGATATCATGGACTACGAAGTTTCAGGGGCTTCGGTAGATCGCTGGTTTCGGGCTTGTAGCGAGTTGCTGCGGATCAGGCTCGAGACAATGACGCCGGTTGAACGTGCCAAATTTCTGTTGGAATTGAATGTCAGGATTCTGGAGTATTCAGCTTTCGAGATTGCCCCCGTGCGAGATCCCGGAAGTGTAGCGCATCTGATCCGGATGGCTACTGAGGTGGATCGGATGATAGACGGGAATAACGTGGTTCCATTGGCAAAATTCGGGAATCCCTAAAAAGATCAGTGGATTGTCGGCTATACTTTGGCGGAAATGGCAGAGAATGCGCTGCCCTTTGAAAAAACTCGGAAAAACGGGTCGCAGACCGCTTGACGCCATCGGACGGCCCGCATAGAAGGCCCCTCACGTTCGGTCGCAAGACCGGAACAGACGCGCGGTTGTAGCTCAGTCGGTTAGAGTACCGGCCTGTCACGCCGGGGGTCGCGGGTTCGAGCCCCGTCAACCGCGCCACTGTTCCGATCCGACCAGCGCAATGCGCGGTTGTAGCTCAGTCGGTTAGAGTACCGGCCTGTCACGCCGGGGGTCGCGGGTTCGAGCCCCGTCAACCGCGCCACTTTACAACATATTGCGATTTTGCAATGGATTGTCCTCGTGACAACCTATAGGGTCGGACCGAACTGTATTTCAGGGGCGACCTATGAACTTTCTCGATCAAATCCCGTGGAATCTGGCGATCATCGCCGCGCTGACGCTCGGCCTCGCGCCATTCTTTCCCGAGCCGCATATCTGGGAAAAGCTGAAGATGCTGATTGCAGGCGAGCTCGCCAAGCCGATCGATATCTTCGATCTCGTTCTCCACGCAGCTCCGTGGCTGCTCCTCTTGCTCAAGGTGCTGCGCGAGATTGTTCTCAAGTAGGGGGCTGTCTGCCCCCCGCCGGTCCGTTCCGGCCCGGCTCCCCCCGAGGATATTTTTGGGCCTCGGAGAGAGCCTTTAGATTATCTTTACCATGATGGCCGTAATCTGGTGGCACGGTACAGGCGGGGACGCCGATGACCGTGGCCGACGAGAGGGGCTTCCACTCGCACGAACGGGCGGCTTTATGGGCCGCCCGTTTTGGCCTTCTCAGAGGCCCGAAAATATCCCGGGGGGTCAAAGGGGGGCAGAGCCCCCCTGTCTCAGGCCGAGAGTTCCGCGAGGATCCGAGCCCAACTGCGGATACCCTTGTGAAAGCTCTCCACGTCGTATTTCTCGTTCGGGCTGTGGATTGCGTCGTCGTCATTGGCAAAGCCGATCAGCATGGCATCCATGCCGAGAACCGATTTGAAGAACCCCGCAATCGGGATCGAGCCACCCATGCCGACCAGAACCGCCTCGCGGCTCCATTCGTCCGATAGCGCCTTGCGGGCTTGCTCGAACTCGGGGCGCTCGGTGTTCATCACTGGGGCGGGCGAGCCTTCGAGGTCGGTGTCCCATTTGATCTTGCAGTCCGGCCGCAGGAGCGATTCGACATGGGCCCTGATGCGGTCGCGCAAGGCATCGGGATCCTGATCGCCGACCAGGCGACAGGTGAACTTGCAGTGCGCTTTCGAGGGGATCACGGTTTTCGATCCCGCGCCCTGATAGCCGCCCCAGAGGCCGTTGATTTCGAGCGTCGGGCGGGCCCATTGCAGCTCGAGGGTCGAATAGCCCGCCTCGCCATGGGACTGGGTGAAGCCCACCGAGTTGAGATAGGTCTCCTCATCGAATCCGCAGGCCCCCCACTGGGCGCGCAGGTTGTCGCTGATCTCGTAGACGCCTTCATAAAAGCCGGGGACCGTCACGCGGCCCTGATCATCGTGTAGGGCGGCGACAATGCGGGCGATCTCGGCGAGCGGGTTGAGGGCCGGTCCGCCATAGTGGCCCGAGTGCAGGTCGATCCGCGGGCCGGTGAGGGTGAACTCGTCCTTCAGCATCCCGCGCAGCTGGCTGGCGATCGAGGGCACGCCGGGCGAGACCATCGAGGTATCGCATATGAGGGCGATATCGCTTTTCAGCTCGGCGGCGTTTTTTTCCATGAAAGGAATGAGCGAGGGCGAGCCGCTTTCCTCTTCGCCCTCAAGGAAGAAGGTGATCTTGCAGGGGAGTTTGCCATGCACCGCTTTCCACGCGCGGCAGGCCTCGATGAAGGTCATCAGCTGGCCCTTGTCGTCCGAGGTGCCGCGGCCGCGCATCACCTTGCCGTTGGGCGTATCCTCGATGCGGGGCTCGAAGGGTGGGGCGTCCCACAGGTCGAGCGGATCGACCGGCTGCACATCGTAGTGGCCGTAAAACAGAAGATGCGGGCCTTCGCCGTCGACGTGGCCCACGACCATCGGATGGCCGGGGGTGGGGCGCTTGGAGGCCTCGACGCCTATCGAGCGCAGGTCTTCCACGAGCCAGTCGGCGGCGCGGTCGCAATCGGCCTTGAAGGCGGGATCGGTCGAGATCGAGGGGATGCGCAGAAGGCCGAAGAGGCGGTCGATTGCCACAGGCAGGTCGGCGTCGATACGGGCAAGAACGGGATCGAGTGTCATGGTGGTTCCTTTCATCTGCGCGCGACACTAGCCCTCTGCATCGCGGTGTCCAGCGCGGGCCTGTGCAAGAATGAGGATCGGGGCGGCAATTTGTAGCGTATTGCCCCATGGGCTCGAGGGTTATAGAACCTCGAGGTCGGCTCAGACCACTCGCCGCTCGAAGGGACCACATGACCTACGAAGACCAGCTCGACGCAGCCCTGAGCCGGCTGCATCAGGAAGGGCGCTATCGCACCTTCATCGATATCGAACGCAAGCGCGGTCATTTTCCTCATGCGGTCTGGCGCAAACCGGATGGGAGCGAGCAGCCGATCACCGTGTGGTGTGGCAACGATTATCTGGGCATGGGCCAGCACCCCGTCGTGCTTGAGGCGATGCACGAGGCGCTGGAGGCGACCGGCGCGGGTTCGGGCGGCACGCGGAATATTTCCGGCACGACCGTCTATCACAAGGCGCTCGAGGCGGAGCTCGCCGATCTGCACCAGAAGGAAGCGGCGCTTCTCTTCACCAGCGCCTATATCGCCAATGACGCGACGCTTTCGACCCTGCCCAAGCTCTTCCCCGGCCTCATCATCTATTCCGATGCGCTCAACCACGCCTCGATGATCGAAGGCGTGCGCCGCAACGGCGGGGCCAAGCGCATTTTCCGCCACAACGATCTTGATCATCTGCGCGAGCTTTTGGCCGCCGATGATCCGGCCGCGCCGAAGCTGATTGCCTTTGAATCGGTCTATTCGATGGATGGCGATTTCGGGCCGGTTGGCGAACTTTGCGACATTGCAGAAGAGTTTGGCGCTCTGACTTACCTCGACGAGGTTCATGCCGTGGGCATGTATGGGCCCCGCGGTGGCGGCGTGGCCGAGCGTGACGGCCTTCTGGACCGGATCGACATTATCAATGGCACGCTGGGCAAGGCCTTTGGCGTGCATGGCGGCTATATCGCGGCGAGCGCGAAAATGTGTGATGCGGTGCGGTCTTACGCTCCGGGCTTCATCTTCACGACCTCGCTTCCGCCGGTCGTGGCTGCGGGTGCTGCTGCCTCGGTGAAGCACCTGAAGGGCGATCAGGCCCTGCGCGACAAGCATCAGGACGCAGCCAAGGTCCTCAAGCTTCGGCTCAAGGGGCTTGGCCTGCCGATCATCGATCACGGCAGCCATATCGTGCCGGTGATCGTCGGCGATCCCAAGCACACCAAGCTTTTGTCGGACATGCTCCTCAAGGAGTATGGGATCTACGTCCAGCCGATCAATTTCCCCACCGTTCCACGCGGGACAGAGCGGCTGCGCTTTACCCCCTCGCCGGTGCATGGCCCCGACGAGATCGACAAGCTGGTCAGGGCAATGGACCAGCTCTGGGCGCGTTGTGCGCTGAATCGCGCCGAACTCGCCGGCTGAAGTTTTCTCCGGGTGCATCACTAAATCGTGTATGTTACGCGCAGTTAATACTGCCGGATTATAACGAATCGATTTCGGCACTTGGGGCAATTCGGGCAGTCGGGACGGCCGGATGATCGCGAAACATCTCAGGCGGGGAAAAGCCGCGAATGTGGTTGAGGCCAAGGGCTTTGACGCTTTTGAGCTGCGCCTTGGCGATCTGATGCGCGGCGAGCGGGCGACGCTTGGAAAATCGCTTCTCGATGTGCAGCGCGAACTGAAGATCAAGGCCGCCTATATCGCCGCGATCGAGAACTGTGATCCCACGGCCTTTGATACTCCGGGGTTCATTGCTGGCTACGTGCGGTCCTATGCGCGCTATCTCGCCATGGATCCCGATTGGGCCTTTGAGACCTTTTGCCGCGAAAGCGGGTTCCAGACGGCGCACGGGATGTCGAAAGAGGCATCGCCCAAGCGGACTGTCCGCGACATCAACCAAAAGCGCGACCCCGCGGATATGTTTGCCTCCCCTGCGACCCCGTTCGTTCCGGTTGGCGAGTCGGTCTGGTCGCGTGTCGAGCCGAGCGCCATCGGTTCGGTGCTGGTGCTTGTCGCGCTGATCGGCGGGTTGGGCTATGGAGGCTGGACCGTCCTTCAGGAAGTGCAAAAGGTGCGCCTCGCGCCGGTCGATCAGACACCCTATGTCGTGAGCGATCTTGACCCGCTTTCCGGCAATGCTGGCTCGATTTCCGCCACCGGAGATGCAGCGTTCTTTGCAGCGCCTTCGGCAGAAGCAATTGATCGTCTTTACCGTCCGCAGGCTCTCGATACGCCTGTGATGATTGCCCGCGATGGCCCGATCTCGACCCTCGATCCCAATTCCATTGGTGCGTTGGTGGCAGATTCGGCGACCGACGCGGTTGCTGCGGCCGTGGCCGAAGCCGCGGCAGAGCCCGGTGCGGTTCAGGTGACCGAGGCTGTTGCATCCGGGTTAGAAGTGGTCGCAGTGCGGCCCAGCTGGGTCCGGGTGACCTCGGTCGATGGCTCCGTGATCTACGAAGGCATCATGAATGCCGGCGACAGCTACTTGCCGCCGCAGACCGAAGCACCTGCCGAGATTCGGGTGGGCGAATCCGGTGCCGTCTATTTCGCGCTGAACGGGACGCATTATGGTCCGGTCGGGCAGGCGGGAACAGTGACCTCGGGCGTGACCCTCTCGCCTGACTACGTGACCGGAACCTACGCCGTTGCAAATCTCGACGCAGATAGCGACCTTGCCGCGATGGTCGCCGTGGCCGAGGCCCAGACCGGCCAATAGGTCATCCCCCGTTGCCATGCAGGCGCGCGCGTCATAGGTAACGCGCGAAGGTCACTCCGTTCAGGATTACCCATGAGCCATAATCCCATCCGCCCCTGGCGCAATATCGAGCGCCGCAAATCCCGCCAGATCATGGTGGGCAAGGTGCCGGTCGGGGGGGATGCGCCGATCACCGTCCAGACCATGACCAACACGCTGACCCATGACGTCAAGGCGACGGTGGCGCAGGTGCTGCGGGCGGCCGAAGCTGGGGCGGATATCGTTCGGGTCTCGACGCCGGATGAAGCCTCGACCAAGGCCCTGAAAGAGATCGTGCGGCAAAGCCCCGTGCCGATCGTGGCCGATATCCACTTCCACTACAAACGCGCCATCGAGGCGGCCGAGGCAGGGGCCGCCTGCCTGCGGATCAATCCCGGCAACATCGGTGATGCCAAGCGCGTGAAAGAAGTCATCAAGGCGGCCAAGGACCACGGCTGTTCGATCCGCATCGGCGTCAATGCCGGTTCGCTCGAAAAGCACCTGCTCGACAAATACGGCGAGCCGTGCCCCGACGCGATGGTCGAAAGCGGGCTCGATCATATCAAGATCCTGCAAGACAACGATTTCCACGAGTTCAAGATCAGTTGCAAAGCCTCAGACGTCTTCCTCGCCGCTGCCGCCTATCAGCAGCTGGCTGACCTCACTGATGCGCCGATCCACCTTGGCATCACCGAGGCAGGCGGCCTGATGTCGGGCACAATCAAATCGGCCATCGGCCTTGGCAACCTTCTGTGGTCGGGCATCGGCGATACAATCCGCGTGAGCCTTTCGGCCGATCCGGTCGAAGAGGTCAAGGTCGGCTACGAGATCCTGAAAAGCCTTGGCCTGCGCCATCGCGGCGTGAACATCATCTCCTGCCCCTCCTGCGCGCGGCAGGGGTTTGACGTGATCAAGACGGTCGAGGCCCTCGAAAAACGGCTCGAACACATCAAGACGCCGATGAGCCTGTCGATCATCGGCTGCGTGGTGAACGGGCCCGGCGAGGCGCTGATGACCGACGTGGGCTTTACCGGCGGCGGCGCAGGGTCGGGCATGGTTTATCTGGCGGGCAAGCAAAGCCACAAGCTGTCGAACGATCAGATGATTGATCACATAGTCGAGCAGGTGGAAAAAAAGGCCGCCGAGATCGACACGGCGGGGGCGTCCTAGCTGCCCTCGCGCACGGCGTCTACGAACTGGAGCATCTGATCCAGCGGCACATAGCCGCGCAGCATTTCTTCCTCGAGGATGAAGGTCGGCGTGCCGGTGATCTGCAGGCGCTGCGCCAGCATTGCGTTCTGGGTCAGAATATCAGCAACCTCTTTGCTCTGCATCATCTCGGCAATGGCTGCGAAATCGAGGTCGAACGATGCCGAAAGCTGCGCCAGAATATCAACTGACACATCGCTTCGCAGGGTCATCAGCGCGTCGTGGATCAGCTCGTAGGAGTCACCGCCGTAGACCTGCATGACCGCAACCGCATATTGCGAGGCGAGCGTCGACTGTTCGCCGAGGATCGGGAATTCCTTGACGATGAAGCGGATATTGCCGTCGGTCTCGAGAAGCTGGTTCACCTCGTCATAGGCGCGCCGGCAGTAGGTGCAGCGGTAGTCCATGAACTCGACCAGCGTAATATCCCCCTCGGGATTGCCGCCGACCCAGGAATAACCGTCATCGAAAATCGCCTTCGCGTTGGCGCGGACCACTGCCTTATCGTTGTTGGCGGCAAGGTCGGCTTGGCGCTGCTCAAGAACCGCGATCGCTTCCATCAGGACTTCGGGGTTGTCCAGAAGATAGGCCCGAACTTCGGCGCGGAACGCCGCGCGCTCGGCATCGGTCATCGCGCCCATGTCGAAGGCGGCGGCCGGTCCGGCGAGGAGAAGGGTGAGGGCGATCGGGGCAAGGCGCTTGAGCATGGTCTCTCCAGGGTCGTTTCGGTGCACTGTGCATATCCTGCCGGGGATGCCAAGGCTTTGGCGGTGCGGCGGAAAGGATTGACGTGGCCACCCCAGCGGCGGCAAACACGAGGACAAGACTAGAGGGCGCGGAATGGGAAACTCAAGGCGCGATCGGGCCGGTGTCAGGGCAAATGCCGGGATTGTGAGAAGATGTGGGCTCGCGCTCTGTCTGACGCTGCTGTGGCTTGCCGCGCCAGCTGCAGCGCAAGATTTCTCCGCGCTTGCTCGGATCAATCCGGTCAGCAGCATCGTGAAGCCGTGGAAACAGGGGGCCGAGGTTGATCTGCAGTTGTCGCAACCGGTCCCGTTCCGGGTTTTCACTCTCGACGCGCCGTGGCGGTTGGTGATGGATTTTCGCGAGGTCGACTGGACCGGGCTAACCCGCGAGGCGATCTGGGCCGGTCCCGACAGCCGCATTTCGGCTCTGCGCTTCGGCGGTCTGCGGCCCGGCTGGTCGCGGATGGTGGTCGATCTTGCCCAGCCGCTTGTGATCGAGACCGCAGGGATGCAGGTTTCACAAGCCGATGGCACCGCCCGGCTGACCATACGCCTTGCCCCTTCAAGCCCGCTTGAGTTTGCCGCCGCTTCAGGTGCGCCGCCTGATCCGGGCTGGGACCTGCTGATCGCCACGGACGTGACCCAGAGCGCCTTGCCGCCGGTTGATGACGGGATCGTCACGGTGGCCATTGATCCGGGTCATGGCGGCGTCGATCCCGGTGCCGAGCGGGATGGGATTGTCGAAGCCGAGGTGATGCTGGTCTTGGCGCGCGAGTTGGCCGAAGCAATCAACCGCACCGAAGGGATGCACGCGGTGCTGACCCGCGATGGCGACGATTTCGTCGCGCTCGAAGAGCGGATGACGCAGGCGCGACTTGCGGGGGCGGATGTGATGATCTCGCTCCATGCCGATGCCCTCGACGAGGACGAGACCCACGGCGCGTCGGTCTATACGCTGGATGCCGACGCGCAAGACGCCGCCTCCGCCCGCATGGCCGAGCGGCACGACCGAGGCGATCTGGTGGCCGGCCTCGATCTCTCGGGGCAGGATGACACGGTTGCTACGATCCTGATGGACCTCGCCCGCCAAGATACCGCGCCGCAATCGGAAAGGCTGGCCGATGCGATCGTTGCCGCTCTTGAAGAGGCGGGTGCCGACCTCAACTCGCGCCCCCGCCGCAGGGCCGAGCTTGCGGTTCTGAACGCCGCCGATTTCGCCTCGGTTCTCGTCGAGGTGGGCTTTTTGTCCAACCCCGATGATCGGGCCGCGCTTTCGGTTCAGCCGGGCCGGGCGACGATCATCCGCGGGCTGGTTTTCGCACTTCAGCGGTGGGCCGCGGACGAGGCGGCTCGCGCACCGCTTCTGCGGCAGTAGGGCGCGATCACGGCATTGGCATTTTCGCGCCCATTTGGCGCGATCGGCTTTTGACCATCCCCCGCACTGATCCTATAAGCGGAGGACTTTACCCTGAGGGCCCCGCTATCGTGCTTCGCTTTGTCCTGTCCTTCTTTGGCGGCATCTTCTCGATGCTCACGCTGGGCATGGCCATGGGTGCTCTGTCGCTGAGCGCGGTCTTCACGATCTATGGCCACGATTTGCCGAGCTATGAGACGCTGGCGCAATACACGCCCAAGACGATCAGCCGGATCTATTCGGGCGAAGGGCAGATCATCGACGAGTTCGCCGTCGAGCGCCGCCTCTTCACGCCGATCGAGGAAATCCCCGAGATCGTGAAACACGCCTTCGTCTCGGCCGAGGACCAGAATTTCTATACCCACCCCGGCTATGACATCCGCGGCATGGCGGCGGCTTTCGTCGAGGCGGTGGTTTCGCGCGGGCAGGATGTGCGCGGCGCCTCGACCATCACCCAGCAGGTGATGAAGAACTTCCTTCTCGACGGCTCGCGCACCGCCGAGCGCAAGATCCGCGAGTTGATCCTTGCCGTGCGGATCGAAAAGGCGATGAGCAAGGACAAGATCCTTGAGCTTTATCTCAACGAGATATTCCTCGGGCAGAACTCCTACGGCGTCGCCGCCGCCGCACAGACCTATTTCAACAAGCCCCTGACCGATCTGCGCCCCGCCGACGCCGCCTATCTTGCCGCTCTGGCGCAGCGCCCCGGCAACCTGCATCCCGTCCGCCAGCAGGAAGACGCAATTTCGCGGCGCAACTATGTGCTGCGGCGTCTGTCGGAGGATGGCTGGCTGCCCGAAGAGCAACTGGCCTCCGAGCAGGCGCAGCCGCTTCTGACCGTGCAGGCGGGCGATTATGAGAGCTTCCGCGCCGCCCTGCCGCCGCGCGACTATTTCACCGACGAGATCCGCCGCCAGCTAAGCCGCAACTTTGGCGAGGAGGAATTCTTCTCGGGCGGCCTGTCGATCCGCGCCACCATCGACCCGAGCCTTCAGGTCAACGCCGCCCATGCGCTGCAGCGGGCGCTCGAGACTTATGACCGCGAGGCGCAGATCTGGCGCGGCACGGGCGAGACGATCCCGGCCGAGGCGCTTGGCGATGAGGCAAGCTGGCGCGAGGCGCTGGCGGGTGTGACCGTCCCCCGCGATGTGACGCTCGACGGGCAGTGGTATCCGGCGGTGGTGCTCAAGGTCGAGGAGCAGCGGCTTGTCATCGGCATCGAGGGTGTCGAAGCCAGCGAGACCGAGCCGCAGGAAGTCCCCCGCAAGGACATCGCCTGGATGAAGGGCAACTTCTTTGACAATTTTGCCGTCGGCGATGTGGTCCATGTCCGCCGTGCGTTGAACGAGGACGGCAGCTTCGCCAACTGGAGCCTGCGGCAGATCCCCGAGATCCAAGGCGGGTTCATGGCGATGGACGTCAACACCGGCCGCGTCATCGCCATGCAGGGCGGCTTCAGCTACCAGAACTCGGTTTTCAACCGCGCCACACAAGCCCGCCGCCAGCCCGGCTCGGCCTTCAAACCCTTCGTCTATGCCGCAGCTCTCGACAGTGGCTATTCGCCCGCGACCATCGTCGTCGACGCACCCATCGAGGTGAACACACCGCAGGGCCTCTGGCGGCCCGAGAACGCCTCGAACACCTACTATGGCCCCGCACCGATGCGGACCGGCATCGAGCAATCGCGCAACCTGATGACCGTGCGTCTGGCGCAGGAAATCGGCATGGATACGGTGGTCGACTATGCCGAACGCTTTGGTGTTTATGACAACATGAACCCCTTCCTCGCCAATGCGCTTGGATCGGAGGAGACCACGCTCTTCCGTGTCGTGGCCGCCTACGCCATGTTCGCCAACGGCGGCGAGCGGGTCGAGCCGACCCTCGTTGATCGGGTGCAGGATCGCTATGGCCGCACCGTCTATCGCCATGACCAGCGCACCTGCGTCGATTGCGGGCAGGAGAGCCTCATTTCGCCCGATCAAGGGCCGATGATCATGACCAACCGCGAGCGGATCATGAACGCGGTCACAGCCTATCAGCTGACCTCGATGATGCAGGGCGTGGTCCAGCGCGGCACGGCGAGCCGCACGGTCAACCTGCCGGTGCCGACCGCCGGCAAGACCGGCACGACGAACGACGCCAAGGATGTCTGGTTCGTGGGCTTTACCTCCAACATCGTCGCTGGTTGCTATATTGGTTTTGACGTGCCCAAAGGGCTTGGCCGGGCGGCCTCGGGCGGGGGCGTCTGTGGCCCGGTCTTCAACGAGTTCATGACCCAAGCCGTCAAGGAATTCGGCGGCGGCCCGTTCAAGATCCCCGACGAATGCCAGTTCATCAAGATCGACCGCTATACCGGCGCCCGGCTGGGCATCGAGGCGCAGGGCGAGCAGGTGAGCAACGAATGTTTCCGCCTCGGCGAAGAGCCGGTCTTTGGCATCACCTATGACGGCGGCTTTGCCATGGCGGCCGACCTGCCGCTCGTGGATGAAATCCCGCCCGAGGTTCGTCAGGTCATCACCTCGTCGGGCGGCACGGCCACCGTGGGGCCGAAGGCCACCTTCGGCACGCTTTCCTCAGGCGGCCTTTACTAGAGCCTCGCCGCTTGCCCGTGCCGGTCTGGCAGGGTAATGACCCCCCGAAACCCGCCCTTGGGAACACGAACGGAAGAACCATGCGCGCCGAGACGCAAAACATCGTAGCCGCGATAGAGAAATCGCTCAGCCTTCTTGCCCAGCGGATGAACTGGGAGACGGCGAAGTATCGCCTCGAGGAATTCAACGCGCGTGTCGAGGATCCGAGCCTTTGGAACGATCCCGAAGCCGCGCAGAAAATGATGCGCGAGCGGCAGATGCTGGTCGATGCCATCGACAACTACGAATCCATCAAGCGCGACCTCAATGACAACATCGAGCTGATCGAACTGGGCGAGATGGAAGACGATGCCGAGGTCGTGAAAGAGGCCGAAGCCTCGCTCAAGGCGCTGAAAGAGAAGGCCGCGCAGAAGGAGCTCGAGGCGCTTTTGGACGGCGAGGCCGATGGCAACGACACCTTCCTCGAGATCAACTCGGGCGCGGGCGGCACCGAAAGCTGCGACTGGGCCTCGATGCTGGCGCGGATGTATGTCCGCTGGGCCGAGCAGCATGGCTACAAGGTCGAGCTGCAGGCGGAAAGCGCGGGCGAAGAGGCGGGGATCAAATCGGCCGCCTACAAGATCAGCGGGCCGAATGCCTATGGCTGGCTCAAGTCGGAATCAGGCGTGCACCGGCTCGTCCGCATCTCGCCCTACGACAGCGCGGCGCGGCGGCATACATCCTTCTGTTCGGTCTGGGTCTATCCCGTGGTCGATGACAATATCGAGATCGAGGTAAACGCGGGCGATATCCGTATCGACACCTATCGTTCGTCAGGCGCGGGTGGTCAGCACGTCAACACCACCGACTCCGCCGTGCGGATCACCCACCTGCCGACCGGCATCGTCACCACAAGCTCGATGAAATCGCAGCACCAGAATCGCGAGATCGCCATGAACGCGTTGAAATCGCGGCTCTATCAGATGGAGCTCGACAAGCGGAACGCCGCGATCAACGAGGCGCATGAGTCCAAGGGCGACGCGGGCTGGGGCAACCAGATCCGCTCTTATGTGCTACAGCCCTACCAGATGGTGAAAGATCTGCGGACGGGGTTCGAGACCTCCGATACCCAAGGTGTGCTCGACGGCGATCTCGATGGTCTCATGGCCGCCACGCTGGCGCTGCAAGTCTCGGGCAAATCCCGCGCCGAGGCCAACGCCGAAGACTGATCCCAGCCGCTTGACGGGCGCTCTGCCTTGTCTTTCGATGGGGGCGAGGGAGAGCAGGCATGAACGAAATACTAAACCGGGACGCGGTCGATCTGGCCGCGATGATCGCGCGGCGCGAGATTTCGGCGGCCGAGCTGATGGAAGCCACGCTCGCGCGGATCGACGAGGTCAACCCCAAGCTCAATGCCATCGTCGCGCAGATCGACTTTGATGCCGCGATGGACTTGGCCCGCGCCGCCGACAGGGGGCCGGTGAAAGGGCCGATGCACGGGCTGCCGCTGGCGATCAAGGATCTGGCGGATGCCAAGGGGCTGCCCACGTCCATGGGCTCGCCCGTCTACAAGGATGCTGGCCCCGCGCCCAAGGATGATATCATGGTCGCGCGGATGCGGGCGGCGGGGGCGCTGATTATCGGCAAGACCAATACGCCCGAGTTCGGCCTAGGCTCGCACACCTACAACCCTGTCTGGGGTGCCACGCGCAACGCTTGGGATCCGTCGAGATCGGCGGGTGGTTCATCGGGCGGGGCGGCGGTGGCGCTGACCACGGGCATGATGCCGATCGCTGATGGCTCAGACATGATGGGCAGCCTGCGCAACCCCGCCGGCTGGGCCAATATCTATGGCTACCGGCCAAGCTGGGGCCTTGTGCCGAGCGAACCCGAGGGCGACGCCTTCCTCCACCAGCTTTCGACTGCCGGCCCCATGGGCCGCTCGCCCGCCGATGTGGCGATGACGCTGACCGTTCAGGCCGGCCACGACCCGCGCCAGCCGCACGGGCGCGACCTGCCGGACATCGCGCATCTGAACGCTGACCTGAAAGGCAAACGGATCGGCTGGCTTGGCGACTGGGGCGGCGGGCTACCCATGGACGCAGGCATCCTCGACACCTGCGAGGCGGCGCTGAAGGTCTTTGACGATCTGGGATGCACAGTCGACAAGGTCGCACCGCCGTTCCAGCTTGAACTCATCTGGGACAGCTGGATCACCCTGCGCAGCTGGTCGAACGCCGCCTCGCTCGCTGCGCTCTATCTCGACGAGCGCACCCGCGATCTGATGAAGCCCGAAGCGCAATGGGAGGTCGAACGCGGCCTCAAACTTTCGGCGATGGATGTGCATCGCGCCAGCGTGATCCGCTCGCGCTGGTTCAAAGCGGCGGCAGAGGTGTTCGACAGCTATGACGCTCTCGTCCTGCCCACGGCGCAGGTCTGGCCATTCCCGGTCGAGTGGACATGGCCCAAGGAAATTGCGGGTATCACCATGGACACCTACCACCGCTGGATGGAGGTTGTGGTGCCTGCAGGGCTGATCGGCCTGCCGTGCCTTGCAGTTCCGGCGGGCTTTGGCACTGCGGGGCTTCCCATCGGCCTTCAGCTCATCGGGCGGCGCGGCAGTGATGTATCGCTCCTGCAGCTCGGGCAGGGTTGGCACTCTGCGGCGCCCTGGGCGCACCTGCGGCCAGAGGTCACTTGACAGAATCCCCTTTCCCTTGCTGCCATGGCCTTCGGGGAGAACGTATATGACAGAAGAACAGGCACCCGCCGCATCGCCGCTGCCGGAGATTGGCCGAGTTACCTTGGGAGAGCTGTGGATCTGCCTGAAGGAGGGCTTTGTTGATTTCCTTCTCGCGCCGCAATATGGGCTCGCCTTTTCGGCGGTCTATGTGGTGGGGGGCTTCCTGCTGGTCTGGCTCGGGGCCGGAACGGTGAGCTGGACCCTGACCATCTCGCTCGGCTTTCCCTTGGTCGCGCCTTTCGCCGCTGTCGGGCTCTACGAAGTCAGCCGTAGAATCGAGGCGGGCCTGCCGCTGGAATGGAAGCCCGTCATCGGTGTGATCTGGCAGGAACGCACCCGCCAGATCCCGTGGATGGGGGCGATCATCGTGATCTATCTTCTGTTCTGGACCTTCCTCGCCCATATGATCTTTGCCGTCTTCATGGGGCTTTCGACGGCCGTCAATGTCACCTCGAGCTTTGAGATGTTTCTCACGCCAGAGGGTCTGCGGATGGTGGCGGCCGAGGTCATCGTCGGGGCGGCGCTCGCCTATCTTCTCTTCGCGATGACGCTTGTGAGCCTGCCGCTTCTTCTGGAAAAGGAGATTGATTTCGTCACAGCCATGCTTCTGTCGATCCGCACGGTTTCCGAGAACTTCGTGGTCCTGACGATCTGGGCGCTGATCATTGCCGTTTTGTCGATCCTCGCCCTCGCGCCGTGGTTCCTTGGCCTGATGATCGTCCTGCCGATCCTTGGCCACGCCACTTGGCACCTCTACCGGCGCGCTCTCTACGATCCTGTCTAAAGCGAAAGGGCGCCACGAGGGCGCCCTTTGAATTCAGCAGTCCTTTCGGATCAGGCCTCGGCCTTGTCCGCCGGTTTGCCCTTGCCGGCAGACGTGTCGAGCGGGTTGTCCTGACGCTGCACCGAGCCCTCGAAATGGGCGCCGGATTCGATCGCGATGGTCTTGTGAATGATGTCGCCCTCGACGCGGGCGGTCGAGGTCAGGCGGACCTTGAGGCCACGCACGCGGCCGATGATCCGGCCGTGGATCACCACGTCATCGGCGATGAGTTCGCCACGCACGGTCGCGCCTTCGCCAACGGTCAGAAGGTGGGCCCGGATGTCACCGTCAACCTGACCTTCGATATTGATATCGCCGGTCGTCTTGAGGTTGCCCTTGACGTGAAGGTCGGACGACAGTGTCGAGGGCGCGGGCTTAGGCTTGGGCGCGCTGGCCTTGAAATCAGGCGTGCTGGCCGGAGCGGCAGGCGCCGCCGGAGTTGAGGTTTCAGAGGCCTTCGGGCCCGGTTCGTTGATTTTGCTCTTAGAAAACATTGGCTCCAGCTCTCAAGAAGGTCATTGGATTGACCGGTTTGCCGCTTGTGATGACTTCGTAGTGAAGATGGGGGCCGGTCGATCGTCCGGAATTGCCCATATCACCAATCCGTTCGCCTTGCGAGACTCTTTGTCCCACGGAGACCCGGATCTTGTTGAGGTGCGCATAGCGGGTTTCGATGCCAAACTCGTGGCGGATCTTGATCAGACGGCCATAGCCCGAAGACCAGCCGGCGAAAATAACGGTGCCATCGGCCGTGGCATAGATCGGCGTGCCGACAGGGGCGGCGAGGTCGGTTCCCTCATGCGGCTTGCCCCAGCGGATGCCGAAACCGGAGGTATAACGAAAAGCGGATTTCACAGGCATCGCCAGTGGCACCTTGTTGGCGGCGATCCGGTAGAGGTTGATCCGGTCCATCGCGCCCAGAATGTCGTTGGCGCGCAGGGCATCGGCGTCGGGTGCGTCGCCCTTGGTCGAGAACTGGATCGAAAGTTCCGGTCCGCCGAGGCCGGAATAGCCCGACCTGACCTGATCAATCAGGCGCTCTGGATCAAGGCCAACTTGGCGGAAGATGTTGTCGAGCGGCTCGACCGACACAAGCATCGCCTCTTCAAGCTGTCGGAAGATCTCGTCGTTGCGATCCTGCATGAGCCGCAGCTCAAGCTCCATTGTTTCGGCATAGGCGATGGCGGCTTGCGCATCGGATTCGATCTGGTCGCGCTCGGCCGCGGTCTGGGCAAGTGCTTCGGCCAGAAGGTCCACGGTATCCGACAAGTCGCCGCCGGAGCTCAAGCCGGGGACAGCTGTCCCTTCGGCTGCTGCCGTCTCAAGAGCCTCAAGCCGAGCGTTGACCTTGTTGCGCTCTTCCAATGTGCGGCGCAGCGTTGCCTGAATGACCTCGATCCCGGTCTCAAGCTCGCGCCGGCGGTCTTCCGACGCAAGAAGCTCGGACTGCATGGCAGAAATTGCTTCTAGTGCAGAGCTGAACCGTTCCTGTGCCGCTGCGGCTTCTTCGGCGCGGTTGTCCCGTTCACTCGAGAGCGCGTTGAGGCGGTCTTCATAGATCAGCTGGTCGCGCTGCGCCTGCGCGCGGAAATTGCCCGAGCCGATGGAATCCATCAGCAGGATCGCTGTCGCGATGATCGTCCAGCCGACGAAAAGCCCGCCGCCAGTCCAGATCAAGAGCTGGGTTTCGGGCCTGAGGCGGATAAAGCGTGTTTCCGTGTCCGAGCGCAGGAACAGGCGTTTCTCCGGAAACCGCCGCTCGAGCGCCGCGTGGACACGTTTCAACAGCCTGATATGCAACGATCTTCCCATCCCATGCACGGCAAGCCCCGTTGCCGCCCACAGGTGTTAGCGAGCGCGGGCGGCGGGATCAAGATTTTTGAGCAAAATTGCTCAGAAGACCTGACCACTTCAGGCCGGTTTTCGCCTACTCCTCGAGGGCGCGGCGGTGGTCGGGCGGCAGCTCATCGGCCAGCGGCCAATAGAAATCGGGCGGCAGACCTGCCTCGGCGCGTTTTTCCTCGTTGAAGGGCGGCTTCAACGCCCCGTGGAAATATTTGCGGACGAGGCCGTGGAAGGCCTCCTTGGGATCGAGGTCGTGCCTGCCGCAGAGGAAATGAAACCATTTCGAGCCATAGGCGACGTGGTGCACCTCTTCGGCGTAGATCACTTTCAGAGCTTTTATCGCCTTGGTCTCACCCGCCTTCTCGAAAATCCCGATCATCCCCGGCGTCACATCGAGGCCCCGTGCTTCGAGCACCATCGGCACCACGGCGAGGCGGCCCATCAGGTCGTCGGCTGTATCTTCGGCGGCGCGCCACATTCCGGCGTGGGCAGGCCGGGCGCCGTAGTGGCTGCCCATCTCTTCGAGGCAGTCGCAGACGAGGGTGAAGTGGAACGACTCCTCTTCCGCTGATTTCACCCAGTCGTCGAAGAATCCGATCGGCAGCGGGATATGCGAGAAGCGGGCGATGATATCCCAGTGCAGATCGACCGCATTGAGTTCGATATGCGCGACCGCGTGCAGAAGGGCGATCCGCCCTGCGGGCGTTCCGGGGCGGCGGCGGGGCACCTCGCGGGGGGCGAGAAGCTCGGGCTTGTCAGGGCGGGCGGGGCGCAGCGGCGGACTGGCGGTGCCGATCGGGATCGCGGGGCCGTCCTTGCGCGAGGCAAACCATGCGGCGGCGTGGCGCTTGGAAAGGGCGGTCTTTTCGCGTCCATCGGCGGTGCGCAAGACTTCGGCGGCCATCTCGGCAAGGCAGGTGACCGACATCACAGCTCCGCCACTGCGGCCAGCACTTCGGCGGCGTGGTCCTTCACTTTAACTTTGTCCCATACCCGCGCGATTTTGCCATCGCGTCCGATCAGAAAGGTGGTCCGCTCGATGCCCATATAGGTCCGGCCATACATGCTCTTCTCGACCCAGACGCCATAGGCCTCGCAAACCGCCCCATCCTCGTCGGCCAGAAGCGCGACCTTCAGCCCGTGCTTGTCGCGGAATTTCTCGTGCTTTTTCACCGTGTCGCGGGAAACGCCAAGGACCACGGCCCCGGCCGCGGCAAAGGCTTCGGCCTCTGCCGAGAAGTCGATCGCCTCGGTGGTGCAGCCGGGCGTGTCGTCCTTGGGGTAGAAGTAGAGAACAACCATCTGTCCTGCATAGTCGGCAAGAGAAACGTCGGTCCCGCCATCGCGGGGCAGGGTGAAGGATGGGGCGGGCTGGCCGATGGCAGGCATGAGGGGGCTCCGGGCTGTCGTGTTGGTCTCTTGTGTCCTATACGTCCTAGAACGATAAATGGATGACGGCCGCAAGGCCACCGCAAGCAATGAGGCAATCGGGCGGCGTCTTGGGCGCCCGGATCAGCATGAGCGAACCCGTGACGCAGGAGACAGCGCAAAAGCCCCCCCGCCGTTGGCGGGTGGCCCTCTGGCACGGGCTGCGCGCGGTGATCCTCGCCGCCTTCATGCCGCTTGTCTTCCTTGCAATTGCGGCCTTCCTGATCTTCGATCGTGAAATTACCGCCCCAAGCTGGGTGACAGCCCGAATGGAAGCGGAGGCAGCCGCCTTTCTGGAGGGGGGTGGCCTGAGTTTCGGTGACATGACGCTCACGATCGGCGCCGATATCCATCCTCGGATTGCACTGACCAACGTGGTGCTTCGGGATGCCGACGATACAGTGATCGCGCGGGTGCCACGGGCCGACGTGCAGGTCTCTCCGCGCGGAATTCTGTTCCGGCGGGAAATCTTGATCCAGACAGTCAGTCTGACAGGGGCCGAGATCTCTTTGCGCCGTGCGTCCGACGGAACCGTTGCCGTGTCATTCGATGCCAGCGGCGCGGTGGTGCAGGAAGCCGACAGCTTTACCGAACTTCTGAGCCAGATTGACGCGGCACTCGAGCAACCGGAGTTCGAGGCTTTGGAGAAAGTCACTGCCGATGGACTGATTTTGAATTTCGACGATGCCCGCGCCCGACGCGGCTGGACGATCGACGGCGGCCAGTTTTCGCTCGAACTGACGGGCCGGCAGACACGGCTTCGGGCCGATCTGTCGCTCTTGTCGGGGCGTGCCTATGTGACGACACTTGGCATCAGCTACGAAAGCCCACGCGGCAGCCGCGCGGCGCAGATTGCCTTGTCCTTTGAAGATGCGGTGGCGGCCGATCTTGCGACCCAGACACCTGCGCTCAGCTGGCTTGCGGTTGTCGATGCGCCCATGGCCGCGCAGATGAGGTTTGAAATTGATGCAGAGGGGGCACTTGGCCCCTTTTCGTCCTCTCTGGCCATCAAGGCCGGCGATCTGCGTGCCGGGCCGGAAGCGCCGCCTGTGCCGTTTGACGAGGCCAAAGCCTATCTGACCTTCGACCCCGACAAGAACCTTATCGAATTCAGCCACGTCTCGGCCAAGAGCAGCCTCGGGACCTTCTCAGCCGAAGGTAAAACCCAGCTGCAAGACCTCGTCGGCGGCTGGCCGACGTCGATGACCGGACAGTTTGCCTTTTCCGATTTGTCCTTCAGCCCCGAGGCGCTCTTTCCTGGGCCAAATTCGGTCGAACATGCTTCGTTGGATTTCCGCATACGGCTGAGCCCCTTCACGCTGGATATAGGCGAAGTCCGTCTTGGTGTTGCCGGCAGGGACGTTGTGGCCTCGGGGCGGTTTGCCGCTGTCTCCGAAGGCTGGGAAGGTGCGCTTCACGCGCAGATCGATCAATTGGATCCGGCGACGGCCCTGCTGTTCTGGCCTGCTGCGGTCAAGCCCGACACCCGCCAATGGTTTGAATCCAATTTCCGCGCCGGCACTGCCTCAGACATAACGGTCGCGGCGCGACTTCGTCCGGGGAGCCATTTCGACTGGGGCGGGAGCTTCCAGTTCGAGGGGGCGACGATTGGAATCAATCAATACGCCCCTCCACTTGAAATGGCTGCTGGCTATGGCGCCTACGCAAATAACGGTCTGACGCTGGTCCTAGAGGAAGGGATCACCACGCCTTCTGTTGGCGGGCCAGTCGATCTTTCGGGATCGTCGCTAACGATCCCCGATTTGCGAATCCCCGACCCGCCCGCAAAGATCGAAATGCGTGCTCGTGGTAGCGTGACCGCGGGCCTTGCCTTGATCGATACGGGGCCCAGACACGTCATTTCCAATGCCAAGCTGCCCTATGATTTGGTTGATGGGCAGGGGGAGGTGAGTGCCACGATCAATCTGCGGATGAAGGAGAAAAACAGCCCCGAGGAGTTCCGTTATGAGGTCTCTGGGCGTCTTTTGAACCTGCAATCCGACAGGCTTGTGCCCGGTCATACGACGACAGCGGCCGAGATTGCGCTGAGCTCGTCCAACCGCGGGATGACCCTAGAGGGCGGGGCCAGGGTCGGATCGGTGCCGATGAACGGTACTTATGTCCAGACTTTCGTCCCCGGCCAACCCTCCACTGGCCGGCTTGATGTGGTATTGCCTCTGGATCGGGCGTTCCTAGACGAATTTCGTATCGCTTTGCCTGGCGGTGCAGTCACTGGCGCCGCAAACAGTCGCCTCGTGATAGATCTGGAGCGAGATCAGCCGCCGCGGTTCGCATTGAGTTCGGACCTCGCCGGCGCCGAGTTGCGACTGGATTCTGTTGGCTGGGCCAAACCATCAGCCAGCACCGGTGCGCTGGAGGTGCGCGGCAGCTCTACGCAACCGGCTACGATAGATCAGCTGTCCTTTGATGCTGCGGGGCTAGTGGCCGAGGGCACCCTGCGCTTGGGGGCAGACGGTGGCTTCGAAGTGGCGAGCTTTCCAGATCTGCACCTGTCCGACTGGTTTCAGGGCAATGTAAGTCTCATCGGGCGCGGCGCTGGGCGTTCAGCAGAACTGATCGTTGATGGCGGAAGTCTCGACCTTCGCAAGGCCGACTTTGGCGAGTTTGCCCAAAGCGGCGCTGGCGGCGGTGGTCCGGTGACTGTTCATCTGGACAAGCTCCAAGTCTCTGACGGCGTGGCGCTCACTCAATTTCAAGGAAACTTTGAATCCGGCGGCGGGCTCAGCGGCCGGTTCAACGCCCGCATCAACAATGACGCCGCGGTTCAAGGGTCGGTTGCCCCCTATGAAGGGCGGATGGCTTTTCGTCTCAGAAGCGACGATGCGGGAGGGGCGTTCCGTTCGATCGGTCTGTTGGAAAACGCAATCGGCGGGGCGATGGAGCTGACGCTCGCTCCAACCGGAGCCCCGGGCAACTATGCTGGGCTCCTGCAGGCGACCAGCCTGCGCGTGCGCGATGCGCCCTCGTTGGCGGAGCTTCTCGACGCGATGAGCGTTATCGGTCTTTTGCAGCAACTGGACGGGCAAGGGATCAACTTTGACACTGTCGAGGCCCGCTTCACTCTGTCGCCCGACAGAATCACAATCTCGGAGTCGAGTGCCGTCGGGTTGAGCCTTGGCATCTCTATGGACGGTGTCTACACGCTCGCCACTAAGGCCATGAATTTTCAGGGAGTTGTCTCGCCGGTGTATCTGCTCAACGGCATCGGCGCGATCTTTACCCGAAGGGGCGAGGGGCTTATTGGCTTCAACTACCGAATGACCGGAACGCCCGACGCGACCGAGGTATCGATCAACCCCTTGTCGATCTTCACGCCCGGTATGTTCCGCGAAATATTCCGGCAGCCTCCGCCGGAACCAAGTAAATAAGGCCCACAGGTGAAACTCAGCGATTTCGATTTCGAATTGCCGGAAGGGCTGATCGCCACACGGCCGGCCAAGCCGCGATCTTCGGCGCGTCTTCTGCTGGCGGAGGGCCAGCGGATCAGTGATCGCCGCGTGAGCGATTTGGTCGAAATCCTGCGGCCCGGCGACAGGCTGGTTCTGAACGATACCAAGGTGATCCCGGCGCGGCTCTCGGGGCTGCGGCATCGGGTCGGGGCGGAGGGTGAGACCAGCGCGCGGATCGAGGTTACTCTACTGGAGCCAAAGGCCGATGGCAGCTGGGCCGCACTTCTCAAGCCGCTGAAGAAGATCCGCGACGGCGAGGAAATTGTCTTTTCCCCCGCCCTCAGCGCGACACTTTTCGGGCGTGGGGAGGGGCAGGGGCTCTTGCGGTTCAACCTGACGGGCGAAGATTTCGACGCGGCGCTGGCCGAGGCAGGCGCCATGCCTCTGCCACCCTATATCGCGGCCCTTCGGGCGCCCGACGAGGCCGACAAGACAGATTACCAGACGGTCTGGGCGAACCGGTCGGGCGCGGTTGCCGCACCAACCGCATCGCTCCATTTCGACGAGCCGCTTCTCGCGGCGCTGAGGGCCAAGGGCGTCGAATTCACCCACGTCACCCTGCACGTCGGCGCAGGCACATTCCTGCCGGTCAAGGTCGACGACATCCGCGATCACAAGATGCACGCCGAGTGGGGCGAGGTGACGGCCAAGGCTGTCGCTGAAATAGAGGCGACGAAGGCCGCCGGCGGCAGGGTCGTTCCCGTCGGCACAACGGCGCTGCGTCTGATCGAGAGCGCGGCGCGAAACGGAACACTAAAGCCGTGGCAGGGCGAGACGGATATCTTCATCACGCCGGGCTTTGAATTCAAAGTGGCGGATGGCCTTATGACCAACTTCCATCTGCCGAAATCGACCTTGATGATGCTGGTCTCGGCGGTCATGGGGACCGACGCGATCCGGCGCATCTATGCCCACGCGATTTCCCATGGCTATCGCTTCTTCTCTTACGGGGATGCCTCTTTGCTTCTGCCAGAAGAGGAATGACGATCCGCGCCGTCAAATGTCGCTTTGGTGATGTGTCTGAGGCCCGATGCCGCCTAGAAGGGCGCTATACAGGCAGGAGTTGTGATGTTTCAGGTCTTGGGCAGTTCTTGGGCGCTTCTCCTCGGCATCTTCATGCTGATGATCGGCAATGGCCTGCAAGGCACGCTTCTGGGCCTCAGGGGCGATCTCGAAGGCTTTTCGACCCTTGAGATGTCGGTCGTCATGTCGGGTTATTTCGTAGGCTTCCTCGGAGCCTCGCGGCTTGCGCCCGAAATGATCCGGCGGGTGGGCCATGTGCGCGTTTTCGCGGCGTTGGGCTCGACCATATCTGCCGTCCTGATCCTTTATCCGGCGCTGACCGAGCCTTGGGCCTGGACCATCGGCCGGATCGTCATCGGCTTCTGTTTCTGCGGCGTCTATATTACTGCCGAAAGCTGGCTGAACGATGCCGCCTCGAACGAAAACCGTGGCAAGGCGCTGTCGCTCTATCTCATCGCCCAAATGGCTGGGATCATCCTTGCCCAGTACATCCTCGTCCTGAGCGATGTGTCGGGCTTCATCATCTTCATCATCCCCTCGGTTCTGGTGTCGATGGCCTTCGCCCCGATCCTTCTGTCGATCCGCCCGACGCCGGCGTTTGCCTCCACGAAGCCCTTGTCGATCCGCAAGTTGATCACGGCATCCCCCCTGGCCGCGATGGGGACCTTCATCCTCGGTGGCGTTTTCTCGGCGCAGTTCGGCATGTCGGCGGTTTATGGCACCAAGCAGGGCCTCAGCGTGGGGCAGATCTCGCTCATGGTGTCGGCGGTCTACACGGCGGCGCTGATCCTTCAGTATCCGATCGGCTGGATTTCGGACCGCATGGACCGGCGTATCCTGATCATCGCCCTGTCGGGCATTGGTGGCGTTGGTGCGCTCGCCGCCTTCGCGGGCGGCGGCAACTACTGGCTCATCATCATCGGTGCGGCCATGGTTGGCGGCACGTCGAACCCGCTCTATGCGCTCGTCATTGCCTATACCAACGATTACCTCGACCGCGAGGACATGGCGGCGGCCTCGGGCGGGCTTCTTTTCATCAACGGACTTGGCGCGATCACCGGCCCGCTGATCCTTGGCTGGATGATGGACACGATTGGCCCCGGAGGCTTCTGGATATTCATCGCGGTCCTGATGATCTTCTTGACGGCCTATGGTCTCTACCGGATGACCCGGCGCCGGTCTCGGTCGATCCCCGGGGATTCTGTGGCCTACTCGCCGATTTCGGCCTCTGCGACACCCGTTGCTGCGGAGGTGGCACAAGAGGTCTACCTTGATGCCGAGGCCGAAGCGCACAACAGTTGATACAGAATATTGCGCAGGAGAGGCCAAAATTGACTATTCGTTGTTGCCGCGCGCTGATTCGCTGTGCAAAAAACCTCATAGGTTGATGAGAAGAGGCGGTCGTGGTCACTCCTGAATCCGTTCTGAAGTACTGGCTCGACGAAAAAGGGCCAGAGGCGTGGTATGCTGGCGGTGAGGCGCTTGATGCGGAAATCCGCGACAAATTTTCAAGTGCCTGGGATGAGCTGATGCAGGGCGGCTTTGGCCTTTGGCTGACCTATCCCTCGGGTTCTTTGGCCTATGTTGTTTTGGCCGATCAATTCCCAAGGAATATGTTCCGAGGCGCCGCCAAAGCATTTGCCTCTGACAAGATCGCCCGCGCCGCTGCCAAGGCCGCGATCAGCCGGGATTGGGATCTCAAGATCGATGAACCCGCCCGTCAATTCTTTTATCTGCCCCTGATGCATTCCGAGAACCTTTCGGATCAGGACCGCGCTGTCCGCTTGATCTGCACCCGGATGCCGGAAACCGGGCAATCCAATCTGGTCCACGCGCGGGCGCACCGCGAGGTCATTCGCAAGCACGGCCGGTTCCCGTTCCGCAACGAGGCGCTGGGGCGCAATTCCACGGGCGCGGAAAGCACCTTTTTGGCGAATGGCGGCTATATGGCGATCGTCAACGAACTTCGCACAGCCTCGGCGGCCTGAACCTCCTCATCTTAACTCTGCAGCAAGCCCGCTCTGATAGGCCTCCTTCTGGGGAGAACAGGAGTGTGGTCGATGAAGCAGCAGAAGATTGAGGTTCCCGGCAGGGTCAAAGCCGAAGGAAAAAGCGCAGAGCGCAATCTGCCCGCGGAAATCCTGAATATTCTGGATCAAGGGATCATGATGTGGTCGGCAGAGGGAACCTGCGTTCTTTTCAACACGCGCGTCCTCGATCTTTTGGGGTTCAAAGCCGACCAGCTCAGGATAGGCGTGCGGCGGGCTGATTTGCGGAGCACTTGTGCCATGGGCGGGCCAGCCAAAGCGCGCGATCTGGCCGAGGCCGAGGCGCAGATTCGTGCAAACCGCCCCTATAGTTTCGATATCACCAATCTCTCCGGGCGGACGATCAACATAGCCGGCAGGCCCGCCAGAAACGGGTGCTATCTCGAGACATTTGTCGACGTGACCGCGGCACGGCAGGCCTCGCAAGATCTCGTCGTCGCCAAACAGGCGGCAGAGTCTGCCGAGAGCCGCACGCGCGATATCCTCGAAACCGAACGGACACGACAGAGCGAAGCCAAGCTTCTTGGTCATCTCGATGAATGGCTCCAGTCGTGCAAGTCGCTCAAAGAGCTATTCGCGATCGTCACCCGTTTCATGCCAAAGCTGCTGCCGGGCTCGAAAGGCGAGCTTTATGTCTATTCCAACTCGCGCGATGCCCTCGATGGGATGTGCAACTGGAATACTGTCGATCTGCACGATTCGATCTCGGCCGACAGTTGCTGGGCGCTGCGTCGGGGGCGTAGCTATGAATACGAAGAGGGCGGACTCTGCGTCGAATGCGAGCACGTGGCCGCACATCGGCACGAGGTTTCGGTGCCCGAGTATATCTGCATTCCGATCATTGCCCACGGTGATACCGTCGGCCTTCTTCATATCCGGTTCGACCGTATCGCGGCCGAGTCTGCACATATGACTCAGTCTGCGAAATTTGCTGTCCGCTGCGGAGAACACATTTCGATGGCCATTGCCAACGTCAAGCTTCGGGACGAGCTGCACGAGAAATCAGTCCGTGATCCACTGACTGGCCTCTTCAACCGGCGCTATCTTGTCGAGGCCTTGCGCCGGGAAATCAACGCAAGCGAAAGGCGGGGCACCGGCTTTGGCCTTGTGAGTTTCGATATCGACCACTTCAAAACCTTCAATGACAATAATGGCCATGATGCGGGCGATGTCGTGCTGCGAACCCTGGGGGCGAAGATCACCGATTGTCTTGGTGAGCGCGACATTGCCTGCAGGCTAGGTGGTGAGGAGTTTGCCATTCTCATGCCGGAGGCCGATATCGAGGCGGCCGAGGCTTTTGCACATAAGCTGAGAGACTCCACGCACAAGGTTTCGGTGCGCTATGGAGAGACGATCCTGCCGAAGATCTCCATTTCGGCCGGGGTCACGGCCTATCCCGAGGGCGGAACACGGCCGCAGTCATTGATGCAATGCGTGGACAAGGCGCTCTATTCTGCCAAGGCAAAAGGGCGCGACTGCGTCGTTAGGACCGATCAGCTTGAGGGCGGCGGAGTTGCACCAGAGGGATAGCAGCCATGATCTGAGGTCACTGGAACCGCCGGCCAAATTAGTTTAACGTCAAACTAATTTCAGACCGGCGGAGGATTTCATGGCCGACAGCAACTTTGACATGATCGTGATCGGCGCCGGCCCCGGCGGCTATGTGGCTGCGATCCGTGGTGCGCAACTGGGCCTCAAGGTGGCTTGCGTCGAGCGTGAGCATCTGGGCGGCATCTGCCTCAACTGGGGCTGCATCCCCACCAAGGCGCTCTTGCGGTCGGCCGAGGTCTATCACCTGATGCACCGCGCCAAGGATTTCGGCCTGTCGGCCGGGCAGATCGGCTATGATCTCGAAGCCGTGGTAAAACGCTCGCGTGGCGTGGCCAAGCAGCTTTCAGGCGGCATCGGGCATCTGTTCAAGAAGAACAAGGTGACCTCGATCATGGGCGAGGCCAGGCTTGCCGGAAAAGGCAAGGTGACGGTCAAGACCGACAAGGGCACCGAGACCCTGACCGCCAAGGCCATCGTCGTTGCTACCGGCGCGCGGGCCCGTGAATTGCCGGGGCTCGAGGCTGACGGCGATCTGGTCTGGACCTACAAGACCGCGCTCACCCCGCCGCGGATGCCGAAGAAGCTCCTCGTCATTGGCTCGGGCGCGATCGGCATCGAATTCGCCAGCTTCTTCAACACGCTCGGCGCGAATACGACCGTGGTCGAGGTGATGGACCGGATCCTGCCGGTTGAAGACGCCGAGATCAGTGCCTTCGCCAAAAAGCAGTTTGTGAAGCAGGGCATGACCATCCTTGAAAAGGCCGGCGTCAAGAAGCTCGACCGCAAGCCGGGCGTGGGCGTCACCGCGCATATCGAGAAGGACGGCAAGATCACGACTGAAGATTTCGACACGGTGATTTCCGCCGTCGGCATCGTCGGCAATGTCGAAAATCTCGGCCTCGAAGAGGCGGGCGTGAAGATCGACCGCACCCATGTGGTGACCGACGAGTTCTGCCGCACGGGCGTTGATGGCCTTTATGCCATCGGCGATATCGCCGGCGCGCCGTGGCTTGCCCACAAGGCCAGCCACGAGGGCGTCATGGTGGCCGAGCTGATCGCGGGGCTTCATGCCCATCCGATCAAGCCGGGCTCCATCGCTGGCTGCACCTATTGCCACCCGCAGGTGGCCTCGGTCGGCATGACCGAAGCCAAGGCCAAAGAGGCAGGCTACGAGGTCAAGGTAGGCCGCTTCCCCTTTATCGGCAACGGCAAGGCCATCGCCTTGGGCGAGCCTGAAGGCATGGTGAAGACGGTGTTCGACGCGAAAACCGGCGAGCTTCTGGGCGCGCATATGGTGGGCGCCGAGGTGACCGAGATGATCCAAGGCTATGTGATCGGCCGACAGCTCGAGACCACCGAGGAAGACCTGATGCACACCGTCTTCCCGCACCCGACGCTCAGCGAAATGATGCACGAGTCAGTGCTCGACGCCTATGGGCGCGCGATTCACTTCTGATCGCGCCACATCCCGGAAATAGAAAAGGCGGCCTCGAAAGGGCCGCCTTTAATCTTACAGGGAGAAGATTACCCGCGGACAATTTCCCCGCCAGCCTGCGCCCAGTGGGCAAGGCCGCCAAGGTTGTGCACGGTTTCATGACCCAGTTGGCGCATCATGCCCTGGGCCATTCCAGCGCGGCCGCCAGACGCGCAGTAAAGCGCAACCGGCTTGCCGGATTTCAGGGCGGGGTGGCATTCGGGGCTGCGCGGATCGGCTTTCATACGCAGCTGGGCCGTAGGGATATGCAGCGCCCCTTTGGCTTTGCCCGAGGCGGCCACTTCGCCGAACTCGCGGATGTCGATCAGAACGAGGGAACCGTCAGCAACCTGCGGGATCGCGTCGCGGACGGTCAGGGCTGCGGGACGGGAGGCATTCGAGAAAAAGTTAAACATGGGAGGGCACCTGTGTTTGAAGTCTTGACTGTATATATATAACAAAAATGAAATGTAAAGGGTCTTTATGATGTTCCTGACTTGTTCTCATTTTTTGATTGGAGTGTCCGCCTGATTTGACTATCTGTTAATCGTTGGTGTGGAGAGGCAGATGCCGGAGCAGAAGTTTATCGAGGTTCGGGGTGCCCGCGAGCACAACCTCAAGAATATCGACGTGGACATTCCCCGCGACCAACTGGTGGTGATCACCGGCCTGTCCGGTTCGGGCAAGTCCTCGCTCGCCTTTGATACGATCTATGCCGAAGGCCAGCGCCGCTATGTCGAGAGCCTCTCGGCCTATGCCCGCCAGTTCCTCGACATGATGGAAAAGCCCGACGTGGATCATATCTCGGGCCTGAGCCCCGCGATTTCCATCGAACAAAAGACCACCTCGAAAAACCCGCGCTCGACGGTCGGCACCGTGACCGAAATCTATGACTATCTGCGCCTGCTCTTTGCGCGCGTCGGCACGCCATACAGCCCCGCCACCGGCCTGCCCATCGAGGCGCAGCAGGTGCAGGATATGGTCGACCGCGTCATGGCGATGGCCGAGGGGACGCGCGGCTATCTTCTGGCCCCCATCGTCCGCGACCGGAAGGGGGAATACCGCAAGGAATTCCTCGAGCTTCGCAAGCAAGGCTTTCAAAGGGTCAAGGTCGACGGCACCTTCTACGAATTGGACGAGCCGCCCACGCTCGACAAGAAGTTCCGCCACGACATCGACGTGGTGGTCGACCGGATCGTTGTCCGCCCCGGCCTCGAGACGCGGCTCGCCGACAGCTTCCGCACGGCGCTCAATCTTGCCGATGGCATCACGGTTCTCGAGACCGCACCCTCCGAAGGTGATCCCGAGCGGATCATCTTCTCGGAAAAATTCGCCTGCCCTGTCTCGGGCTTCACCATCCCCGAGATCGAGCCGCGCCTCTTTTCGTTCAACGCGCCCTTCGGCGCCTGTCCGTCCTGCGATGGCCTGGGCGTCGAGCTCTTTTTCGACGAACGCCTCGTGGTGCCGGACGTGACCCTCTCGCTGGTGAACGGTGCGCTCGCCAACTGGCGCAAGAGCAAGTCGCCCTATATCTCGCAGACCATCGACGCGCTGGCGCGGCATTATGAATTCGACAAGGCCGCCAAGTGGAAAGACCTGCCGGAGGTGGCGCAGAAGGTCGTGCTCTATGGCTCGGGCGAGGATGAGATCCAGTTCCGCTATGACGAGGGCGGGCGGGTCTATCAGGTCAAACGCGCCTTCGAGGGGATCATCCCCAATATGGAGCGCCGCTATCGCGAGACCGACAGCGCCTGGATGCGCGAAGAGATCGAGCAATACCAGAACAACCGCCCCTGCGGCGCCTGTGGCGGCTATCGCCTGCGGCCCGAGGCACTGGCGGTCAAGATCGCCGGGCTGCACGCCGGCGAAGTGGTGCAGATGTCGATCAAGGAAGCGTTTGACTGGATCGAAACCGTGCCTGCTGGTCTCACCAGCCAGAAAAACGAGATCGCCCGAGCGATCCTCAAGGAAATCCGCGAGCGCCTTGGCTTCCTCAATAACGTGGGCCTTGAATACCTGACGCTGAGCCGCAACGCAGGCACCCTTTCGGGCGGCGAGAGCCAGCGCATTCGCTTGGCAAGCCAGATCGGATCGGGCCTGACGGGTGTTCTCTATGTCCTCGACGAGCCCTCAATCGGCCTGCATCAGCGCGACAACGACAGGCTTCTTGGCACGCTCAAGAACCTGCGCGATCAGGGCAACACGGTGATCGTCGTGGAGCACGACGAAGAGGCGATCCGCGAGGCGGATTATGTCTTCGATATCGGACCCGGCGCGGGCGTGCATGGCGGCGAGATCGTCGCCAAGGGAACGCCCGCCGAGATCATGGCCAATGAGGGCTCGGTGACGGGCCAATATCTTTCCGGCAAGCGCGAGATCGCGGTGCCGAAGGATCGGCGCAGGGGCAATGGCAAGACGCTCTCGGTGGTGAAGGCCACCGGCAACAACCTGCGCGAGATGAGCGTCGATTTCCCCTTGGGCAAGTTTGTTTGCGTCACCGGCGTTTCCGGTGGCGGTAAGTCGACCCTGACGGTCGAGACCCTCTACAAGAACGCCGCGATGAAGCTGAACGGCGCCCGCGAAACGCCCGCGCCCTGCGAGACGATCAAGGGCTTTGAACATCTCGACAAGGTCATCGACATCGATCAGCGCCCTATCGGCCGCACCCCCCGCTCGAACCCCGCGACCTATACCGGCGCCTTCACCCCGATCCGCGATTGGTTTGCCGGCCTGCCCGAGGCGCAGGCGCGGGGCTATAAACCGGGGCGCTTCAGCTTCAACGTGAAGGGCGGCCGCTGCGAGGCCTGTCAGGGCGATGGCGTCATCAAGATCGAGATGCACTTCCTGCCGGATGTCTATGTGACTTGCGAGACCTGCAAGGGCCACCGCTACAACCGCGAGACGCTTGAAATCCGGTTCAAGGGCAAGTCGATTGCCGATGTGCTCGAGATGACCGTCGAGGATGCGCAAGAGTTCTTCAAGGCGGTTCCCTCGATCCGCGAGAAGATGGATGCGCTGGTGCGAGTGGGCCTTGGCTATGTTCAGGTCGGCCAACAGGCGACGACCCTTTCGGGCGGCGAGGCGCAGCGGGTCAAGCTTTCCAAAGAGCTTGCCAAGCGGTCCACCGGCCGCACGCTCTATATCCTCGACGAGCCGACCACGGGCCTGCATTTCGAGGATGTGCGCAAGCTTCTCGAAGTGCTGCACGAGCTTGTCGAGCAGGGCAATTCGGTGGTGGTGATCGAGCATAACCTCGATGTCATCAAGACCGCCGACTGGCTGATCGACATCGGCCCCGAGGGCGGCGATGGCGGCGGCATGGTGGTGGCGACAGGCACGCCCGAGGCTGTGGCCAAGGTCGAGGCGAGCCACACGGGCCGCTATCTTGGGCCGATGCTCAAGCCCAAGAAGGTTGCGGCCGAGTAGGCCCGCGCCTAGTCGTGTGCGAAGAGGATCGCCCCGGAGGGGGCGAGCTTCATCGGATCGCCGCCGTATAGCACCCGCTTGCCCAGCCCCTGAACGACCGGCACGGGCGTGTCGGAGAGGTTGAGCGCCAAGGTGATGGCACCCCGCCGCAGGATCAGAAGATCATTCGCGGCATAAATCGTCTCGACCGCGCCGCCGCGCATGTCCGCCTCGGATCTGCGGAGCGCGATCAGGACTTTGACGTCCTCGGCCAGCGCCACATCGCCGCCGGTCCAATCCATATCCTCGCGGTTCAGGGGCCAGGCCTTGCCGCGCCGGCCCTGTTCCTCGCCCCAGGAGATCACCGGCGGGCCTTCGGCAAACATCAAAAGGGCGAAAGCCTGCCGCAGCTTGGCGGTATCGCCGCGCATCATGGCGAGAAGCATCGGCATATCGTGGTTCGACAGGAAGGGCGCCAACACGTGGTCGCCCTCGACCTCGTAGCGGTTGGTAAAGTAGCGCGCGAAACGTTCGGGGTCTTCGATCCCTGTCAGCAGTTTCTGCACATGATCGCGGAAGGTGAAATCGAAGATGCCGTCGAGCGTATCGGCCTCGAAGGGCGCTTTGGCGAGGTATTTGTCGCCGTCCCAGATCTCGCCCAGAAGGAAGAAATCCTCGCCCAGCCGCAGGCGGGTAAAGACGCGGTGCGCCGCCCAGAAATCAGGTTCGATATGCTTGTAGGTATCAAGGCGGAAGCCGTCGATCCCGGTGCGCTCGGCAAGGCCGATATGAGCGTCGAGGATCGCGGAGCGGACGTCAAACCGTTCGGTCTTGAGGTCGGGCAGGCCCGAGAGGCACATGGTGATCGCGTCGCCACCGCACTCGGCCCCTTGACGGAGCCAGTTTGGGTGGGTGACGGTCCATGAGGCATCGTAGCCGACGTGGTTGTAAACCACATCGAGCAACACCTTGATCCCGCGCTCATGCGCCGCCACGACAAGCGCGCGCAGATCGTCCTCGGTGCCATAGCGCGGGTCGATGGCGTTGAAATCATCCGCCCAATAGCCGTGGTGGGGCTGGAACGTGCCTTCAGCCACCTCGATCGACGGACCCTGCTGGTTCACGGGCGTGAGCCAGATCGCCGTGGCGCCGAGATCGGCGATATAATCGAGCCGCTCGGTCAGGCCCTTCAGATCGCCACCGTGGAAGGCGAGGGGATTGTCCAGATCCACGCCCTCGTTGTTCGACGGATCGCCATCAGCGAAGCGGTCGACCATGACGAAATAGATGATCTCGTCCCTCCAGTCGGCACTCGCAGGTGTCGCCAGCACCAGAAGAAGGCAAAGCAAACGTCGCAGCATATCTGTCCCCTCATAGAGCGCACCCTTTGGCGCGCCCGTTTCGGGGCACTCTAGCGCGAGATCTGCGCGGCGGTCGAGATTTGTGTGCTGACTTTACTTGTTCGTTCTCATGCCGAGGATGCGGTAGATCGGGCAGAAAGACATTCCCGCCGTCCCGATCAGAACGAGGCCAACAACAAGCGCATACCAGCGATAGCCGGCGTCGGGCTGATAGAAGAACAGGCCGGCCAGAACGAGGCCGACGACAAGGCGAAGAATGCGATCAATGGAACCGACGTTTTTGGACATGGGAAAACTCCTGTGTTGTCAGGCGATACTGTCCTTAATACATCGGAAATCTTTGATGTAAGTCAATCTCTGTGCTTATTTGCCGCGATGGCGCTTTTTAAACCGCGGCAGCATGGCCGAGAAATCCTTGCCGCGCCCGTCCTCATCCTCGACGAAGCGACGATACAGTTCGGCCGCCTTCCGGCCCATCGGCGTGTCGGCGTCTACCGCCTCGGCGGCCATCTGGCTGAGGTTGAGGTCTTTGAGCATCAACTCCGAGGCAAAGCCCGGCTTGTAGTCGTTATCGGCCGGGGATTTCGCACCAATGCCGGGGGCGGGGGTATAGGCGTTCATCGTCCAGCTATAGCCAGACGAGGTCGAGACCACGTCATACATCTTCTGCCGGTCAAGCCCGAGCTTGTCGGCCAATGCGAAGGCCTCGCAGGTGGCGATCATCGTCACGCCGAGGATCATGTTGTTGCAGATCTTGGCGGCCTGTCCGGCCCCCGAGTCGCCGCAATGGACGGCCTTTTGCCCCATGATTTCAAAGAGGGGCGCGACCTTGGCGAAGGCTTCCTCTGAGCCGCCCGCCATGAAGGTGAGCGTCCCCGCCGCAGCACCACCGATCCCGCCGGAGACCGGCGCATCCACCGCCAGAAGGCCCGCCGCCTCGGCCTGCGATGCCACTGTGCGGGCGCTTTCGACATCGACGGTCGAGCAATCGCAAAGGACCGCACCCGGATCCATCGCCGGGATGATCTCTTCCGCCACGGCCCGCAGGATCGTGCCGTTGGGCAGCATGGTGATCACCACCTCCGCTCCGCGCACCGCCTCGGCGGCGTTCACCGCCATGATCAGGAAATCGGGGTGGGCGGCCGTGTCATAGCCCACAACATCATGCCCCGCCTTGACGAGGTTGGCCGCCATCGGCGCGCCCATGTTGCCCAGTCCGATGAAACCGATCTTCATGGCTCTTCCCTTTCAAACGTAAGTGCTTCGGCCCCGAGGGGCAGGGTCATCTTCAGAATGTCACCGCCGGGCACAGTGCGCCAGTCATCGTGCCGCCAGCGTGGATTGCGGTCCTTGTCGATGATCGCGGCTCGGATGCCTTCGATGAAGTCGCCATGCTCCATCGAGCGATAGGTAAAGCGGTATTCCTGATCGAGCGCATAGCGCATCTGCGGGCGGGTGCGGACACGGCGGATGATCTCGATGGCCGAGGCCATGGCCAGCGGCGAATTGCGGTCCATGAGCTTGAAGGCATGGGTGACGGCCTCGGGGAGCGGGTCGGGCAGGCCGCGCGCCATGTCGCCCAAGGTTTCCCCGCCGAACACCGCGTCGATCTCGGCCTGAATGGCGGCAAGGCGCGCGGGGGCAGGGGCTTGGGCCACGCGGTCGACCGCTTCCCAATCGCCGGTGGCCTCAAGCTCTGCAATGAGGCCGGGCCACTTGGCCTCTGGCACGAAATAATCGGCAAAGCCCGCGTGGATCGCATCTGCCGCGTCCATCCGGTCGCCCGTGACGCCAAGGTATTCGCCAAGGCGCCCCGGTGCGCGGGCGAGGATCAGCGAGCCGCCGATATCGGGGATCAGGCCGATGGTGCATTCGGGCATGGCGATCTTCGAGCTTTCGCCGACGATCCGGTGCGAGCCATGACAGCCGACGCCAACGCCGCCGCCCATGGTAAAGCCTTGCATCAGGCTCACCACCGGCTTGGGGAACTCAAAGAGCCGCGCGTTCATCCGGTATTCGTCGCGCCAGAACCTGCGGCCATAGGCATAGTCGCCCTTCGTGCCGGTGGCATACATCTCGGCGATATCGCCGCCCGAACAGAAAGCCCGGTCGCCCTCGGCGTCGATCACCACAAGGGCGACCTCGGGATCCTCGGCCCAATCGCCCAAGATGGCATCGATCGCCATCATCATCTCGTAGGTGAGGGCATTCAGTGCCTTCGGGCGCGTCAGGGTAATCCGGCCCGCGCGGCCGGTCTTGCGGATCGAGATGTCGCTCATTTGCCAACCATCTGCCGCGCGACGATCATCCGCATGATCTCGTTGGTGCCTTCGAGGATCTGATGCACCCGCAGATCGCGGACGATCTTTTCGATGCCATAGTCGGCCAGATAGCCATAGCCGCCGTGCAGTTGCAGGCATTGATCGGCCACGCGGCTGCCTACTTCGGTGGCGTGTTTTTTGGCCATTGCGCAGAATTTGGTGGCGTCAGGTGCGCCGGTGTCGAGCTTCCACGCCGCCTGCCGCAGGAAGGTGCGAGCGGCCTGAAGCTCGATCTCCATATCGGCCAGACGGAATTGCAGAGCCTGAAACTGGTCGAGGCTTTGGCCGAAAGCCTTGCGCTCGGCCATATAGGCCAGCGTGGCATCGAGCGCCGCCTGCGCCCCGCCGATCGAGCAGGCGGCGATATTGAGGCGCCCCCCGTCGAGCCCCTTCATGGCATAGGTAAAGCCCTTGCCTTCCTCGCCCAAAAGATTGGCCTCCGGGATAGCTGCGCCATCCAGCTGGACCTGCCGCGTCGGTTGCGACCGCCAGCCCATCTTGTCTTCAAGCCCGCCAAAGCTCAGGCCCACGGTCCCGTCCTCGATCATGAAGGCCGAGACACCTTTCGGCCCCTCGGCGCCAGTGCGGGCCATGACGATATAGGCGTCCGAATAGCCGCCGCCCGAGATGAAGGCCTTGGTGCCGGTGAGGGCATAGCCCGCGCCCGTCTTCTCGGCGCGGGTCTTGAGGGCGGCCGCGTCCGAGCCTGATCCCGGTTCGGTCAGGCAGTAGGAGAACACCGTCTCCATGGTCAGGGCGGAGGGGAGATACTTGTCGCGCAACTCGTCCGAGGCGAAATCGTCGATCATCTTGGCGCACATGTTGTGGATCGACAGAAACGCCGCGACCGAGGCGCAGGACATCGACAAAGCCTCGAACACGAGGGTCGCATCAAGCCGCGACAGCCCCGAGCCGCCGTGGTCTTCGCAGACATAAAGCCCGCCAAAGCCCAGTGCCGCGATTTCGGGCCAGAGGCCCTTGGGGATCGACCCTTCCGCCTCCCACTCGCGGGCGAAAGGCGCGATGTGTTCCTGCCCGAAGGCATGGGCCATGTCGAAGATGGCCTGTTGTTCCTCAGTCAGAGCGAAGTGCAAGGATTGCCTCCGGCGTGAAATGAACGGTTGTTTAATTATTGGCGAAGAACCTGGTCAACACAAGTGCGCGCTGAGGTTTCCAGAGAGTGTTTTCGCTATCAGCGACCGCCTGTCGCGGCGCAAAATGAAAAGGGCGGCCAAAGCCGCCCCGTTCTGATCAATCCATCGGCTTGAAATTAAACGCCGATCCTTCCTTGATCCCGCTCGGCCAGCGCGAGGTGACCGTTTTGGTGCGGGTGTAGAATTTGAAGGCATCGGGGCCGTGCTGGTTGAGATCGCCAAAGACCGATTTCTTCCAGCCGCCGAAGGTGTGATAGGCCAGCGGCACCGGGATCGGCACGTTGATGCCGACCATGCCGATATTGATCCGGCTCGCGAAATCGCGGGCGGTGTCGCCATCGCGGGTGAAGATCGCGGTGCCGTTGCCATATTCGTGATCCATGGCAAGGCCGATGGCCTCTTCATAGGTCTTGGCGCGGACGGTCGAGAGCACGGGGCCGAAGATCTCTTTGCGATAGATGTCCATGTCTTTGGTGACATGGTCGAAGAGGTGCGGGCCCACGAAGAAGCCGTTCTCATAGCCCTGAAGGCTGAAGCTGCGGCCATCGACGACGAGCTTGGCGCCCTGCTCGACACCGCTCTCGACGAGCTTGAGGATATTGGCCTTGGCGGCAGCGGTGACGACCGGGCCGTAATCCACATCGTTGCCGGCGGTGTAGGGGCCGACTTTCAGCTTTTCGATGCGGGGCACGAGCTTTTCGATCAGGCGGTCGGCGGTTTCATCGCCCACCGGAACCGCGACCGAGATCGCCATGCAGCGCTCGCCAGCGGCGCCATAGCCGGCACCGATGAGCGCATCGGCGGCTTGGTCCATATCGGCGTCGGGCATGATGATCATGTGGTTCTTGGCGCCGCCGAAACACTGGACACGCTTGCCCATCGAACAGCCACGGCCATAGATATATTCGGCAATCGGGGTCGAGCCGACGAAGCCGATCGACTGGATCACCGGATGGTCGATGATCGCGTCCACCGCTTCCTTGTCGCCGTTGACGACCTGCAGGATGCCCTTGGGCAGACCGGCCTCTTCCATCAACTCGGCCAGCATCAGCGGCACTGAGGGGTCACGCTCCGAGGGCTTGAGGATGAAGGCGTTGCCGCAGGCGATGGCGGGGGCAAACATCCACATCGGGATCATCGCGGGGAAGTTGAAGGGCGTGATGCCGGCGGAAACGCCGAGCGGCTGCTTCATCGAATACATGTCGATGCCGGGGCCGGCGCCGTCGGTGTAGTCGCCCTTCAGAAGCTCGGGCGCGCCGATGCAGTATTCGACAACCTCGAGGCCGCGCTGCACATCGCCCTTGGCGTCGGGGAAGGTCTTGCCATGCTCGCGGCTCAAGGCCTCGGCAAGCTTGTCCATGTCGCGGTTGAGAAGATCGACGAACTTCATCATCACGCGGGCGCGGCGCTGCGGGTTGGTGGCGGCCCAGGCGGGCTGGGCGGCAGCGGCGATTTCCACCGCGGCGGCCATCTCGGCAGACGAAGCCAGCGGCACCTTGGCCTGCACTTCGCCGATGGCGGGGTTGAAGACGTCGGCAAAGCGGCCCGAGGTGCCTTTGACATGCTTGCCGCCGATGTAATGTGTGAGTTCCTGCATGGGTCTCTCCCTGATCGCGCCACACGGCGAAAGGGGCCGCGGGCGGGTGAATACACGCCTCTTATAGTCTTGCAATTTTCGCCGTAAAAGCGTCAGTTTATCAAAATCGTTTTGCATTTTTGCAAGGGTAGCCATGACAAACTGGGACGATATGCGGGTGTTTCTAGCCGTGGCGCGGGCGGAAAGCCTTTCCGCCGCCGCACCGCTTCTGAAAATGGATCCTGCTACCGTGGGCCGCCGTATCGCGCGGCTCGAGGATGCCTTGGGCGCGGCGCTCTTCGTCAAAACGCCGCAGGGCTATGCCCTCACAGATCACGGCATCCGCATCCGCCAGCGTGCCGCCGAGGCAGAAGAGGCGCTCGGACTTGCCTTTGACGAGGGGCGGGGGGTCGCGGCGGGCCTCACCGGGCAGATCCGCATCGGCGCGCCGGACGGCTGCGCGAATTTCCTTCTGCCGCAGGTTTGTGCGGCCATTCAGGCCGAGAACCCCGGGCTTGAGGTGCAGGTTCTCGCGCTGCCCCGCGTCGTCAACCTTTCCAAGCGCGAGGCTGATATGGCGATCACCGTCAGCCCGCCGGATGCAGGCCGCCTCACGGTCCAGAAAATCACCGACTATCACCTGCACCTCGCCTGCCACCGGAGCATTGCGCAAGAGATCGCCGGGCGGGACGACCTTCGGGGGCGTCCGGTCGTCGGCTATATCCCCGACATGATCTTCGACAAGGAACTGGATTATCTCGGCCCCCTTGGGGCAGGGGGCGTGCAACTTGCGTCCAACTCGGTCGCGGTGCAGATGCAGATGCTGCGCGCGGGGCAGGGGATCGGCATCGTCCACGATTTCGCGCTGCCCTTCGCGCCCGAGGTGTGCCCGATTCTTCGTAACGAGATCGGCCTCACGCGCTCTTTCTATCTCGTTCGCCACGCCGCCGACCGCCGATCTGACAGGCTCAACCGCTTTGCCACGGCGCTGGTGCAGGGCTTGCGGGCGGAAGTGGCCCGCCTCGAACAGGCCGCTTGACAGCAAAGCCCCTCAGAGAGGACGCTGGGCGCAGGCTATTCAGGGAGGTTGCCATGCTCGTCCAGCAAATCCTCGGCTCCAAGGCCAGCGGCGGAGTGCTTTCTGTGAAACCGACCGACAGCGTCTCTGATGCGATCAAGCTTTTATCGGAGAAACGGATCGGATCGGTTGTTGTATCGGCCAATGGTGAAAGCCTTGACGGTATCCTGTCCGAGCGCGACGTGGTGCGCGAGCTTGGGCGCCGCGGAGCCACCGTGCTGGCCGAACCCGTGAGCGCCCTGATGACCGCAAAGATCGTCACGTGCAGCGAAACGGACACGGCCGACCAGATCCTTCAGATGATGACCGATGGCCGCTTCCGCCACCTGCCGGTGATGCGCGAGGGCAAGATGATCGGCCTCGTTTCCATCGGTGATGTGGTCAAGGCACGTCTGTCGGAGTTGTCGATGGAGAAGAATGCCCTCGAAGGCATGATCATGGGGCACTGAGCCGGGTTGCATTTCGGGGCGCAATATAGTTGCGTGCCCCCAAGCGACCAAGACCAGCGAGGCATCCATGCGCATCGGCCTATATCCCGGCACTTTCGATCCGATCACGCTCGGCCACACTGACATTATCCAGCGGGCTATGGCGCTTGTGGACCGTTTGGTGATCGGCGTTGCCATCAACCGCGACAAGGGCCCCTTGTTCAACCTTGAAGACCGCGTGGCGATGGTTCAGGCGGAATGTGCGCCGATTATCGCCAAGACGGGCGGCGAGATCGTGGTTCATCCTTTCGAAAACCTGCTGATCGACTGCGCCCGCGACGTGGGCGCGACCGTCATCGTGCGCGGGCTGCGCGCCGTGGCCGATTTCGAATACGAATTCCAGATGGTCGGCATGAACCGCGCTATGGATGACACGGTCGAGACCGTTTTCCTCATGGCCGATGCCCGCCGTCAGGCGATTGCCTCGAAGCTCGTCAAGGAAATCGCCCGCCTCGGCGGAGATGTATCGAAATTCGTGACGCCTGACGTGCGTCAGGCGCTGCACGAGAAATTCGGCCGCGCCTAGATCAGCTTGCCCATCGCCACGGCCGTATCGGCCATGCGGTTGGAAAAGCCCCATTCGTTGTCGTACCAGCTCAGGATGCGGAGCAGGTTGCCCGGCAAGACCTTGGTCTGATCCGCGGCAAAGGTCGATGACGCGCCGTTGTGGTTATAGTCCATCGACACGAGCGGGCGGGTCTCATAGCCAAGAACGCCTTTCAGCGGGCCTTCCGATGCGGCTTTCATCAGCGCATTGACCTCTTCGGCAGTAACGGCTTTTTCGGTGACGACACAGAGATCGACGCAAGAGACATTCGGGGTCGGCACACGGATCGACGAGCCGTCGAGCTTGCCGTCAAGCTCGGGCAGGACCAGACCAAGCGCTTTGGCGGCGCCCGTGGTCGTCGGGATCATACTCATCGCTGCGGCGCGGGCGCGGTAGAGGTCTTTATGCATGGTATCAAGCGTCGGCTGATCGCCTGTGTAGCTGTGAATCGTCGTCATGAAGCCGGTGGTGATGCCGAAGGCATCATTGATCAGCTTGGCGACCGGCGCGAGGCAGTTGGTGGTGCAAGAGCCGTTGGAGACAACGAGATCACCCGAAGTCAGCACATCGTGATTGACCCCAAAGACGATCGTCTTGTCCGCGCCCTTGGACGGTGCCGAGACGAGAACGCGCTTCGATCCGTTTTGCAGGTGGAGTGCAGCTTTCTCGCGGTCGGTGAAGATCCCGGTGCATTCAAACGCGATGTCCACATCGCCCCAAGGTAGCTCGGCCGGGTTCCTGAGCGCCGTGACACGGATCGGGCCGCGGCCCACGTCGATCCAGCTATCGCCCGATGTAACCTCGACCGGAAAACGGCCATGCACCGAATCAAATTGAAGAAGGTGTGCGTTGGTCTCGACAGGCCCGAGATCGTTGATGGCGACCACCTCGAGATCTGTCCGGCCCGATTCAATGATTGCCCGCAGGACGTTGCGGCCAATTCGCCCAAATCCGTTGATGCCAACCTTGATAGCCATCTGATGCCTCTCGCAATACTGCGCTCGTTAGCGCTAACTTGAAATGTTGGCGCTAACATCGCGATTTGTCGGGAAAGGTCAACAGGCGATTTGAAGCTGGCAATCTAGCGCCAGAACGAGAGCCACTCGATCAGGTCAGTCAACTTTCGCACAAGAAAGATGACACCGCCCAGATCGAAATAGAGATCAACCCCGACAGCGGCGGCGATAAGAGCGGCAAGCCAGAGAGAGATCGTGTTGGTCATGGGCAAGCTCTAACTGGTCAGGATCGGACGGGCAAAGAAAAAACCCCGACCGAGGCCGGGGTTCGGGGAGAGTTTCTTGCAAGACACCTCAGTTGATGAGGCGGCCCATGTGCGCAGCAACGTCAGCCATGCGGGTCGAAAAGCCCCACTCGTTGTCGTACCACGCCAGAACACGGACAGTCCGGCCACCGATGACCTTGGTCTGCTCGGGGGCAAAGATCGACGACTGGGTGGTGTGGTTGAAATCGATCGAGACCTTCGGCTCGGGATCGTAGGACATCACCATGCCCATGCTGCCTGCAACAGCCTCGCGGACCACCTCGTTCACATCCTCAACGGTCACGTCCTTGGCCGCCTCGAACACCAGATCAACAGCCGAAACGTTTGGGGTCGGCACACGCATTGCCGAGCCGTCGAGTTTGCCGGCCAGCTCGGGCAGCACTTCGCCAAGCGCCTTGGCAGCGCCTGTCGATGTCGGGATCATCGCCATTGCAGCGGCGCGAGCACGATAAAGGTCGCTGTGGCGGCGATCCAGCGTCGGCTGGTCGCCGGTGTAGCTGTGGATCGTCGTCATGATACCGCGCTCGATACCGATGGCGTCGTTCAAGACCTTGGCGAGCGGGGCGAGGCAATTGGTGGTGCAGGAGCCGTTCGACACCATGCGGTCGTCGCTCCTCAGCAAGCGGTGATTGACCCCGTAGACGACCGTGCGCTGCACGTTCTTGGCGGGGGCAGAGATCAAAACCTTCTTGGCGCCGCGCTCGAGGTGGGCCTTGGCCTTTTCACCGTCATTGAACGCGCCGGTGCATTCGAGAACCACGTCGACACCCGACCAGTCGAGCTCGTCGAGGTTACGGGTCGACATGACCTCCATCGGGCCGCGACCAAGATCCATCTCGTTGCCCGTCACGCGAATTTCATTGGGGAAGCGACCGTGAACGCTGTCGTATTTCAGAAGGTGCGCGTTGGTCTCGATCGGGCCGGTGGCGTTGATCTTGACGACCTGAACATCGTTGCGCCCGCTTTCAGCGATCTGAGCCAAGGTGCAGCGACCAATCCTGCCAAACCCGTTGATACCGATCGTGACGGTCATGCTTTGTCCCCTTCGACTGACATTTGCAGAGTGCCTAGTCGGATTCCGAAACCCGGCAAAGGGAAATATTTATAAGCCGCAATGTGTTAGCGTTAACTTGGGCGCAATGTCGCAGTATAGCGCTAACTGTTTGCGCACACATTCGCGGGGCTTGTCCTCTTGGCTCATACGATTACCTATGGTGCCGAGTTGGATTCTTGGAGAGGCGCATGAGCGGACTTCTGGCACTCTTGGATGACGTGGCCGCCATCGCCAAGGTCGCGGCAACGAGCGTTGACGATATCGCGGCGCAGGCGGCCAAGGCAGGCACCAAGGTTGCGGGCGTTGTGATCGACGATGCGGCGGTGACGCCAAAATACGTCCATGGCTTTGAAGCAAGCCGCGAGTTGCCGATCATCTGGAAAATCACCAAGGGTTCGCTGTTTAACAAGCTCGTGGTGCTTTTGCCAGCGGCACTTTTGCTCAACGCCTTCGCGCCTTGGGTGATCACACCGCTTTTGATGCTGGGCGGGGCCTATCTCTGCTTTGAGGGGGCCGAGAAGGTCTTTCATGCTTTTGTTCCGCACGCCAGCCATGCGGTCGATGAAGATCTCGATGTCGGAGACCCCGCGCACCTTGAAGAGACGCGGGTCAGGGGCGCGATCAAGACGGATTTCATCCTCTCTGCCGAGATCATGACGATCGTTCTTTCGACGCTCGACGCGGGCGACATCTGGGTTACCGCAGGCGCCTTGGCGCTGGCGGGGATTGCGATCACCGCGGCGGTCTATGGCAGCGTGGCGCTCATTGTGAAAATGGACGATATCGGCCTGTTGCTCGCCAAGCGGGCGCGCACCGGGGCAGGGCGCGGCCTAGGGCGTGGGCTTGTGCGCGGGATGCCCAAGCTTCTTTCGGCGCTTTCCTTCGTCGGCACGCTGGCGATGCTCTGGGTGGGCGGCTCGATCATCCTGCACGGGCTTGAGGTCACCCATCTCTGGGCCTGGCCCTATGAGACGATCCATCATTGGGCAGAAGCCGTGGCCCATGCGGTGCCCGAGGCTTTGGCCGGATTTTCCGGCTGGCTGACAACGGCAGTTGCGGACGGGGTGATTGGCCTCGGGATCGGCCTCTTGCTGGTGCCGGTCGTGACGCGGATCATCGGGCCGCTCTTTTCCAAGAAACCGGCCCATTGACGGAAAGGAAAAGGGCGGCGTGAACGCCGCCCTACGCTGTTTTGCTTTGGGCGAGATTAGCCCAAGAGCGCCTTGGCCTTTTCAGCCACGGCCTCGGCGGTGATGCCGAACTTCTCGTAGAGAACCTCTGCCGGAGCCGAAGCGCCAAAGCTGCTCATGCCGACGAATCCGGCCCTGGCCTCGCGGCCACGCTCGCCCAGAAGCCACTGGTCCCACGGCTGGCGCACGCCCGCTTCGATCGCCAAGCGCACCGCGCCACCCGGCAAAACGCGCTTGCGATAGGCGTCGTCTTGCTGGGCGAACAGCTCCATGCAGGGCATCGAGACCACACGGGTGCCGATGCCGGCGGCCTCAAGTGCTGCGCGGGCGGCCAAAGCGATCTCGACCTCGGAGCCGGTCGCCATCAGGATCACCTGACGCTTGCCGGTGGCCTCGGCCAGCACATAGGCGCCGCGCGAGGTCAGGTTGGCGGTCTTGTGCTCGGTGCGGACGGTGGGCAGGTTTTGCCGGCTGAGCGCCAGAACCGAGGGGGTCGATTTCTGACCAAGCGCAACTTCCCAAGCCTCGGCCGTCTCGACCGTATCGGCGGGGCGGAAGACGAGGGTGTTGGGCGTGGCGCGCAGCATGGCAAGGTGTTCGACCGGCTGGTGGGTCGGGCCGTCTTCGCCAAGGCCGATGGAATCGTGGGTCATCACATAGACGACCGGAACCCCCATCAGCGCCGAGAGGCGCATCGAGCCGCGGGCGTAGTCGGTGAAGCACATGAAGGTGCCGCCGTAGGGGCGGGTGCCGCCATGCAGCGCCATGCCGTTCATCGCCGCCGCCATGCCGTGCTCGCGGATGCCGTAATAGACATAGCGCCCCTTGCGGTTGGTGGGGTGGAACACGCCCATATCGGCGGTCTTGGTGTTGTTGGATCCGGTGAGGTCGGCCGAGCCGCCCATCGTCTCGCCCATGATCGGGTTGATGACCGACAGCGCCACTTCCGAGGATTTGCGGGTCGCGTGCTTGGGCTTCGTCTCCGAGGTGTCCTTCTTCAGCTTTCGGATCGCAGCGGCAAGCTTGTTCGGAACTTCGCCCGCATAGGCGCGGTTGAACTCGGCCTGCTTGGCGCCCGAGAGCTTGGCAAACTCGGCTTCCCATTCGGCCCGGGCCACGGCGCCACGGCCGCCCATGGCTTCCCACTGGGCCTTGATTTCGGCGGGGATCTCGAAGGGGCCGTAGGTCCAGCCATAGGTGGCCTTGGCCGCCTCGAGCTGGGCCTTGTCGGTCAGCGCGCCGTGGCCCTTGGAGGTGTCCTGCGCGGCATGGCCGAGGGCGATATGGGTCTTGCAGGCGATCATCGAGGGGCGCGGATCGGCCTTGGCGGCAGCGATAGCGGCGTCGATCGCCACCGGATCATGCCCGTCGATCGCCTGAACGTGCCAGCCCGAGGCCTCGAAGCGGGTGATCTGATCGGTCTTGTCGGCAATATCCACGGTGCCGTCGATGGTGATGTTGTTGTTGTCCCAGAAGACGATGAGGTGCGACAGCTCCTGCATCCCCGCAAGGCCGATGGCCTCTTGGCTCACACCTTCCATGAGGCAGCCGTCGCCAGCCATCACATAGGTGAAGTGATCGACGATCTTGGCGCCATAGCGGGCACGTTGGTTTTCCTCGGCCATGGCAAAGCCCACGGCGTTGGAAATGCCTTGGCCGAGCGGGCCGGTGGTGGTCTCGACGCCGCCGGCATGGCCGTATTCGGGGTGGCCGGCGGTACGGGCGCCCCACTGGCGGAAATTCTTGATCTCCTCGAGCGTGATATCGGCATAGCCGGTGAGATAGAGGAGCGAGTAGATCAGCATCGAGCCGTGGCCGGCCGAGAGGATGAACCGGTCGCGGTCGGGCCAGTTCGGCGCCTTGGGATCAAAGCGCAGGTGCTTTTCAAAGAGCACGGTCGCGACATCGGCCATGCCCATCGGCATCCCCGAATGGCCCGAATTGGCGGCGGCGACGGCATCGAGGGTCAGGGTGCGGATCGCGGCCGCTTTCATCCAGTGGTCGGGGTGGGCGGCACGCAGCGCTGCAATATCCAAGGTCATGGTCCTTTGTGGTCGAGGTGAGGCTTGCCAGCGTCTTACCAGCCGAGGGCATAAGATCAAGCGCGAGCGCTAAGCGTTTGACGGAAAAGGGATCAGCGCATTTGCGAGGTTTCAGGTGATGGCTTAGGCTCTCCTTAACGCAATACGATTCGCTTCACGCGCGCCCTCGGGCTGCGGGAAGATGTGCCAAGGGGAGCAAGGCATGAGTGATATCAGCGAGCTTGAACGCCGCATCACCAAGGCTCTCGATCGCATCCGCGACGGGTTAATGGCAGGACAGAGCGGCCCTGTCGATGCGCAGGATGAGTCGGTTGATTTGCGGGCTCAGCTGGAAGAAGAGCGCACCGCGAACGCCCAACTCGAAGAGCGGATCCGCGCCCTGAAGGAGCGACACGCCGCAGAGATAGAAACCCTCGCCTCGGTGAATTCGGGCTCCGAAGAACGGCACACGGCGCTTGAACAGGCGCTCGATCAGCTTCGGCAAGCCAATGACGCACTTCGCGAGAATAACGCGGCGCTGCGGGTTGCTTTGGCGGATGGCGTGACCGATGCAGACATGATCAACGAGGCAATGCAGGCCGAACTGGAGGCGTTGGCCGCCCAGCAAGCGGCGGATGCCGCCGAGGTCGACGCAATTCTCATCGAACTTAGGCCCATAGTGCAGGAGGCCCGCTGATGCCACAGGTCGAAGTTTCCATCGGCGGCCGCAGCTTCGAGGTTGCCTGTCAGGATGGCGAAGAGCGCTTCCTGCGCGCCGCGGCGCAAATGCTCGATACCGAGGCCACGGCGCTTTCGAACCAGATCGGTCGCATCCCCGAGGCGCGGATGCTTCTTATGGCGGGGTTGATGCTGGCCGACAAGACGGCCGGCCTTGAAGACAGCCTCAGGATGGCCAAGGCGCGGATTTCCGAGCTTGAAGCCCAAGGCGCGCCCGCGCCGCAGCGGGTCGAGGTGCCGGTGGTGCCGGCAGAGGTGACCGAGACGCTGGCCGAGCTGGCGGCACGGGCCGAGGCCTTGGCCGATCAGATCGAAGAAGGGCGCGGCTAGGGCGGGCATTCACAGAATATTTCACTTGGCGTTCCGATGCCAAATCCAATATCCGCGGATGCATGGCCTACGATTATGACAAGCTCTACGGCGAGACGCGCGAGGCGCTAGGGCCACCCACTAAGACTATCGTCGATTTCTTCGACAGATACGATCGACAGAAAGCGCGAATTCTCGATGTGGGGTGCGGTCAGGGTCGTGACGCCCTGTTCATCGCGCGACTTGGCCATATCGTGACGGGCGTGGATATCTCGCCAAACGGTATTCGTGATCTCATGGCCGCCGCACATCGCCAGGAATTGTCTATTGAGGGGATTGTCGCGAACATCGTGACTTTCGAACCGCAAGATGAATTCGACGTGATCTTGCTTGATCGCACGCTCCATATGTTGCCGCGATCGGAGCGACTATCCGTGTTGAACAGGCTGCTGGCTCGCGTGGGAAGGAGCGGCTGGTTGCTGATCGCTGACGAGGCGTCGAATATTGCGGACTTCCAATCGGTAATCGCCAGCGATTCACGGAAATGGACTACGGAATTACAAAGTCGGGGTTATTTGTTCGTTCGACGTCTCTGATCGATTGCTCGAGAAACGAGGTGTCACTCGTCGCATCACAAGTCGCGCCGGTTACCATAGAGCACCAAAAACAGAAACGGGCGCCCTTAAGGCGCCCATTTCAATTCTCACGAAGCGGTCCACTCAGCCGTTGGCTTCGCGGATCTTGTTGGCCGCGTCTTTGTTATAAGCCACGCCTTTGTCGTCGAAAAGCTGGTCGAGCTCGCCCGAGAGGGTCATCTCGGTGATGATATCGCAGCCGCCCACGAACTCGCCCTTCACATAGAGCTGGGGAATGGTCGGCCAGTCGGAATAATCCTTGATGCCCTGACGGATCTCGGGATCGGCCAGAACGTTCACATCGGCGAAATCGACGCCCATGTAGTTGAGAACGCCCGCGACGCGCGAGGAAAAGCCACACTGGGGCATCGTCTTGGTGCCCTTCATGAAGAGAACCACGTCGTTGGAGGCTACGGTGTCTTTGATCTGATCCTGAGCGGACATGTCGAGTTTCCTGTTACTCTGGGGCGCGGGTGGTAAGCGCCAATGCGTGAAGTTCGCCGGCCGAGCCGTCCATCTTGCCTTGCAGGGCGGCATAGACGGCACGTTGTTGCTGAACGCGGTTCATGCCGCGAAAGCTCTCGTCAACCACGAGCGCCGAGAAATGCGCGCCATCGTCGCCCTCGACCTCGATCCGCCCCTTGGGGAAACTGGCGCGGAGAAGGTCTTCGATGTCTTGTGCGGAAATGGCCATGGTGGTGCTCCTGTCTTGGGCTAAGATGTAGAGCGGGGCGGCGGGCGCTGCAAGGGTTGACCCTCACGTTGGGGGAGGCGGCAGATGGAAGCATGGCTGAGCGACTCAAGGAATACAGTGTTGGCGATCTTGCCCGTCTGGCCGGTGTCTCGGTCAGGACGCTGCATCACTACGACGAGATCGGCCTCTTGCGGCCAAGCCATGCGGGGTCGAATGGCTATCGCATCTATGGGCAGGTCGAGGTCGAGCGGTTGCAAGAGATCCTATTCTACCGCGAGGTGGGGATGGCCTTGGCCGATATCGCGCGTTTACTTGACGGCGGGGATGGGCGGCTTGCGCGGCTTGAGGCGCATCGGGCGCGACTTCGGGAAGAGCAGGACCGCATCGCGCAAAGCCTTGTGACGCTGGACGCCACGATTGAAGCTTTGAAGGAGAACCGAGAGATGACAGCCGAAGACCTCTACAAACCTTTCTCGCCGCAAAAGCAGGCCGCCTATGAGGATTGGCTGATCGACCGCTATGGCGCCGACATGGCCTCGGCCATTCGCACCTCAAAGGCGCATCTGAAAGGCGCACCCGAGGGGATGGACGCCAAGATCGCGGCGAAGATGTCCGAGCTGAAAGAGATCGACGACGATCTCGTGGCGGCCTTTCAGGACGGCCGCGCCGAGGTCGCGACCCTATTCGAGCGCCACCGCGCGTGGGTCGCATCGATGTGGGGCAAGCCGTGCCCGCCTGCCGCCTATACGGGGTTGGCGGGGCTCTATGCCTCTCACCCCGATTTCGTCGCCCGCTTCGAGGCCATGGCGCCGCGGTTCAGCGGCTGGCTCGTCGCGGGCATGAAGGCCCATGCCAAGGGGTTGGAGGTTTAAGCGACCGCCTTTTCAAAGGCTGAACGGAAGATCGAGGCGAGGCTTGCAAGAGAGGCTTCCGAGCCGCCCATTCGCATCTTGTCGCCACCAAACTTGCCTACCATGGCGATCGGAACTCCCGCCGCGGAGGCCGCGGCCATCAGGGCCTCGGCCTTGTCGAAGGAGGTGGCGATCAGATAGCGCGCCTGATCCTCGCCGAAGAGGGTGGCCGTGTCGGCCGCGTCGAGAGTGACGCCCACGCCAGCGGCTTCGGCCATCTCGAAGGCGGCGAGTGCGAGGCCGCCGTCCGACAGATCGGTGCAGGCGGTGATCATCGCGTGGTTGGTGCGGATAAACTCGCCGTTGCGGCGCTCGGCGGCGAGGTCGACGACCGGCGCGTCGCCCTCGGCGCGGCCGAAGGCTTCGGCCAGAAGGGCGGACTGGCCGAGGTGACCGGCGGTTTCACCAACCAGAAGGGCCACATGGCCCTCGCGGGCCACACCGGCGATCATCTGGTCGGGCGAGGAAATCAGGCCCACGGCGCAGATGGTCGGTGTCGGCAGGATGCCCACGCCATCGGTCTCGTTATAGAGCGAGACGTTGCCCGAGACGATCGGCGTATCGAGTGCCAGGCAGGCCTCGCCGATGCCTTTGATCGCGCCGACAAACTGACCCATGATCTCGGGCTTTTCGGGATTGCCGAAGTTGAGGTTGTCGGTCGTGGCAAGCGGCAGGGCGCCCACGGCGGTCAGGTTGCGATAGGCTTCGGCCACCGCCTGCTTGCCACCCTCGACAGGGTTGGCCTTGACGTAGCGCGGGGTCACGTCCGAGGTGAAGGCGATGGATTTGTTGGTGCCGTGCACGCGCACGATGCCCGCGCCGATGCCGGGCGTGCGGGCGGTATCGCCCATTACTTGCGTGTCGTATTGCTGATAGACCCACTGCTTGCCCGCATAATTGGGCGAGGAAATCAGCGCCATCAACCCTTCGATCGGGTCGATCGACGGGGCGTCGGCCAGCGCCACGGCGGCCTTGGTCGGAACCCAGGGGCGGTCGTATTCGGGGGCTTCGGACGAAAGCTTCGAGAGCGGCAGATCGGCCTTCACCTCGTTGCCGTGCACGATGAGGAACCGATCCTCGGGGATGGTCTCGCCGACGATGGCGAAATCGAGATCCCATTTCTCAAAAACGGCGCGCGCCTCGGCCTCTTTCTCGGGGCGCAGCACCATGAGCATCCGCTCCTGGCTTTCCGAAAGCATCATCTCGTAGGCGGTCATGTTGGCTTCGCGCTGCGGCACGGCGTCGAGGTTGAGCTGGATGCCCAGATCGCCCTTGTCGCCCATCTCTACCGCCGAACAGGTGAGGCCCGCGGCGCCCATGTCTTGAATCGAGATCACGGCACCCGTCTGCATCAGCTCGAGGCAGGCTTCCATCAGGCGCTTTTCGGTAAAGGGGTCGCCCACCTGCACGGTCGGGCGTTTCTCTTCGATCGTGTCGTCGAACTCGGCCGAGGCCATGGTCGCCCCGCCGACGCCATCGCGCCCCGTCTTGGCGCCGAGGTAGACCACCGGCATTCCAACGCCCGAGGCGGCGGAATAGAAGATCTTGTCGGCGTCGGCCAGACCGGCGGCGAAGGCATTGACCAGGCAGTTGCCGTTATAGGCCTTGTCGAAACGGACCTCGCCGCCCACGGTCGGCACGCCGAAACAGTTGCCATAGCCGCCGATCCCCTCGACGACCCCGGCCACAAGCCGCTTGGTCTTGGGGTGGCTGGTCTCGCCAAACGACAGCGAGTTCATCGCCGCGATGGGGCGCGCGCCCATGGTGAAGACATCGCGCAGGATGCCGCCAACGCCGGTGGCAGCCCCTTGATAGGGCTCGATATAGGAGGGGTGGTTGTGGCTCTCCATCTTGAAGACCACGGCCTGACCGTCGCCGATATCGACAACGCCCGCGTTCTCGCCGGGGCCGCAGATCACTTGCGGGCCCTTGGTTGGCAGGGTGCGGAGCCATTTCTTGGAGGATTTGTAAGAGCAGTGCTCGTTCCACATGGCCGAGAAGATGCCAAGCTCGGTGAAGGTCGGCTCGCGGCCGATGATCTCGAGGATCCTGTCGTATTCGTCGGGCTTGAGGCCATGTGCGGCGATAAGCTCGGGCGTGATGACGGGATCGGACATCGGGGAATCCTTCCTAGGGCGCGTTGGGGCTCCTCATACGGGAAGGACGGATTGGGGAAAAGGGCTTTGACCCTGTGACGTTTTCACCGGGCAGCAAAACATGGGTCAGGCGGTTCTGCTGCGCAAGGAACCGGCGGCGCACCACCGGATCGCCTGCAAAGGCAAGGAGGGTGATCTTGCAGAACTTGAGGAACATCGTGATGCGGATCACCCGATCGAGGATTTCGCGCGGGGATGTCGGGCCAAAGCCATCGAGGAAGGCCAGCAGGTGATCCTCGTCAATGCCGGAAGCGCCAATATCGTCCTCTTCCGGATTACAACGCAGATCGAGGTCGATAAGATAGTCAGCTATGTCGAACAGGGGATTGCTGCGCCGGCCTGAGGTGCAATCCAGCGCGATGGTCCGGTCTTGAGCGAACAGTAGGTTGCCGCCATGAAAATCCCCATGGCCCTGAACCGATGGCACCTCAACTCCTTTAAGCGCGGCGGCATCGACGAGGATCACGGCGGTCATGCGGTCGAGTAGATCCGGTGCCGCATGGGGGCGGACCGCTGTCGACTTGTGATGGCGCAGCCGCGCGACATGTTCCCCGATCCAGTCGAGATTGATCCGGTCTGTCTTTTTCTCAGTGGCGCGGTGCAAAGCGCTGAGCCAGCGGCCGCCACGGGCAAAGACCTCGCGCCGTGCTTCCTCGGTCTGGGCTGTCGCCAGCGCATCGCGGGCGGTGGGGCTGGGGTCAAAGCGGGTTGCCATGGCCTCACCCTCGGGGTCGACCCAAACCACCTCGACCACTCCGAAAGCGGGCGTTGCCTGCAAATAGCCCCCCAAACGCGCGAGCCGCTTGGCTTCTTTGGCAAACTCGCCGGATTTTGCGGCCGCTGGATTGTGTTTGAAGGCGTAGGTTCCACGCGCTCCGTCAAGAAGAACGATCTTGCGCGGGCCGTCTTCAAGGATTGCGCGGGAAATCGGGCGGGGGACAACATCGGGCGGCACGAGGCCGGTCTCGGCGAACCGCCGGATCGCACATTCAATGGTGCCGCCTTGCGTGATGTTGCTTTGTTCGTTCATCGCCTGCCCGACTTTGTCGCCGAACAGGGATAGTGTCAGACTATGGCGACCTGAGGGAAGCCATGCGGCGCGAGTTGGGCCTCAGTGGGCCCATTCGCCCTTGCGGAAGACCGCCACGCGGGTGCCATCCGCCTTGATCCCGTCGATATCAATCTCGGCCGAGCCGATCATCCAGTCGACGTGAATGATCGACTGGTTGCCGCCCTTTTCGACGATCTGCTCCTTGGTCAGATGGTGGCCGTCCACAATGCACTCGGCATAGCACTGGCCAAGCGCGATGTGGCAGGCGGCGTTCTCGTCGAAGAGGGTGTTGTAGAACAGGATCCCCGTCTGCGAGATCGGCGAGGAATGCGGCACGAGCGCCACTTCGCCAAGCCGCGCCGCGCCTTCATCCGACGAGATCATCTTCTGGAACACCGCTTCGCCCTTGGTGGCCTTGGCCTCGACGATCTTGCCATCCTCGAAACGGACCTCGATTCCGTCGATGATCGTGCCGAGATGCGCCAGCGGCTTGGTGGAGCGCACCACGCCGTTCACCCGCTGGGCGTGCGGGGTGGTGAAAACCTCTTCGGTCGGGATGTTGGGGTTGCAGGTCACGCCGTTCTTCGAGGGGGCAGAGCCGCCGGTCCAGAGGTGATCGTCGGCGAGGCCCACGGTCAGGTCGGTGCCGGGGCCGGTGAAATGCAGCGCGTCAAAGCGCATTTCGTTGAGCCAGTCCGACCGGCTCTGCAGCTCGGCATTGTGCTTGGCCCAGGCGGCGACGGGGTCGTTGTTGTCGATCCGCGAGGCGGCAAAGATCGCGTCGGCCAGTTTCTCGATCGCCTCTTCCTCGGCCACGCCCGGGAACACCTGCTTGGCCCAAGCCGCACTCGGATAGGCGGCGATCGACCAGTTGATGTCGAAGTTCGAAATATACTTCATCGCAGGCTTCGCGGCGGCAAGGTTGGCACGGTTCACCCGGCTGACCTTGTCGGGATCCTGTTCGGACAGAAGCGTGGGGTTGGCGGCCGAGATTGCCATGCGGGCGGCGTTATTCTCGAGGCCCTCGGCAAAGCCCTTGTAGAGCCACTCGGGCGCCCCTTCGAGCGCGGCCTCGGTGCCGTGGCGATAGCGGGCCAGCGTGATCTCGTCGTCGGTAAAGAGGAAGGTCACATCGCGCGCGCCTTTCTTGTAGGCGGCAGCGGCGACGAGGCGGGCAAAGGGCAGGGCGCTCATCGGCGAGGTGACGATCAGGTTCTGGCCTTCCTGAAGGTTGACCCCAACCTCGACGGCCACGTCGGCGAGGCGTTCGAGCTTGATGGGATCAATGGCGGATTTGGTCATTGGAGACTCTCTGTTGATGGAGGGATGGTCGGTTATGTATCCGCACCGGCCCACAGCGCAACCGTGAGCGCGAAAAAAAACGCCGGGCACATGGCCCGGCGAGTCCAACAGGGAGGTATGAAGATGATGAGCGTTTCAGCATCACCGCCTTCGAGAGGTCAGATAGGGTGCAGATGCTGACCGATCAAGGGAAATCATGTTGCAGTGCAGCATAGCCGATATGCGCTGAACGCATGGCAAAGCCACGGATCATCCCGTTTCCGTCATCTCTTTCATTTTTCTGCGATGGGCAAAGATCTCTTCCTGAACGAAATCGCGGAAGGCGGCGACGCGCTTCGATTGGCGCAGTTCCTCTGGATAGGCGAGGAATACCGGCACCTCGCCCGACTCTACCTCGGGCAAGACGCGCACGAGATCGGGGAAGTCTTCGGTGACGTAATCGGGCAGAACACCCACGCCAAGATTGGCGAGGACCGCCTGCAAGGCGCCGAAGTAGTTGTTCACCGTCAGAAGGCTCGGAACATCGAAGGTCAAGAGGTGCTGAACCAGCGTCGCGCCTGCCGCGACCTGGAAGGAATTGGGGCTTTGGCAGATCAGCCGGTGGTGGCTGATATCTTCCATCTTCTCGATCGGGGGGCGGCCCTTGAGGTAAGTCTCTGTCGCATAGAGGCGCATCCGCACGCCCATCAGGCGCTTGCGGATCAGATCGGCCTGGCTCGGCTCTTTCATGCGGATCGCCACATCGGCCTCGCGCATCGGCAAGTCGAGCACCCGCTCTTCGAGCATCAGGTCGATCTTCAGTTCAGGGTATTTCTCATAAAGCTTGGGCAAACGCGGCGCGAGCCACAGCGTGCCGAAGCCGGTGGTCGTCGTGACCTTGAGTTCGCCAAAGACCTCTTCCTCGCTGTCGCGGATGCGGGCGGCGGCGGCTTCGAGGCGCTTGTTCATCGACCGGGTGGCGTCGAACAGCAATTCGCCTTGCTCGGTCAGGATCAGGCCGCGCGCGTGGCGGTGAAAGAGGGTCGTGTTGAGTGATTCTTCCAGCGCCCGGATCTGCCGCGACACGGCCGATTGCGACAGGTGCAGCGTGTCGCCCGCGTGTGTCAGGCTTCCGGCATCCGCGACCGCGTGAAAGATTCTTAGCTTGTCCCAATCCATGGCTGACCTTTGACTGCTCTTTTTCTGCTCTAGGGGATCGTTCCTTACACGGGCCACTATGCGACAGACAATATGGGCTGTCAGGTATTTATTGCTTTGTAGGTCAGGAATTATGACCTATACTGTCGTCAGCTTTGGGAGGAGTGTTCACCATGAGCCATCGCGCTGTCAGCCTGCACGACCGGTATGACCTTGGGCAGCAGACCGTTCTTCTCAATGGAACGCAGGCGCTCGCTCGTCTGATGCTCATGCAAAAGGCGCGGGATCGTGCCGCGGGGCTGAATACTGCTGGATACGTCACCGGCTATCGTGGCTCGCCGCTTGGCGCGGTCGATCAGCAGATGCAGAAGGCGCAAACCGACCTGAAAGCCGCCGATGTCCGCTTTGAGGCGGGCCTCAACGAGGATCTCGCCGCCACTGCCCTGTGGGGCACCCAGCAGGCTGAGTTGCGCGGCGAAGGCAAGTTCGACGGCGTCTTTGGCCTGTGGTATGGCAAGGGGCCAGGGGTCGACCGGTCGGGCGACGTGATGCGCCACGCGAATATGGCCGGTTCCTCGGCCAACGGCGGCGTCCTCATGGCGATGGGCGATGACCACACGGGCGAAAGCTCGACCGTCTGCCATCAGTCCGACTGGGCGATGGTCGATGCCTATATGCCGGTCCTGTCGCCCGCCGGCGTTCAGGAAATCCTTGATTACGGCCTTTATGGCTTTGCGCTTTCACGGTTCTCCGGCCTCTGGGTCGGCCTCAAGACGATGAAGGATACGGTCGAGGTCACCTCGGTTGTCGACGGACGCCCCGACCGCATGGCTTTTGTCACCCCCGATTTTCCGATGCCGGATGGGGGCCTCAACATCCGCCTCAACGACCACTGGATCACTCAGGAAGCGCGGATGATCGACCACAAGCGCTTTGCCGCCGAGGCGTTTTCCCGCGCCAACCGGATCGACAAGCGCGTCTGGGGCAAGTCCGGCGCCAAGATCGGCTTTGTGGCGGCAGGCAAGAACTGGCTTGATCTGGCGCATGCGCTGGCGCTTCTGGGCATCGACGAGGACCGCGCCGGGGCCATGGGCATCACCACCTACAAGATTGGTCAGACCTTCCCGCTCGATATGACGAGCTTCCACGATTGGGCCGAGGGGCTCGATCTGATCGTCTGCGTCGAGGAAAAGCGCAAGCTGATCGAGGTGCAGATCAAGGAGGCGATCTTTGACGACCGTCAGGGCCGCCGCGTCTATGGTTGGTATAAGGGCGGCGCCGGCGGGATGCACGAGGAAGAGCTTTTCCCGACCCGCATGGCCATCGACCCGATGCTGGTGGCCGAGAAGATCGGCGATATCCTGATCGAAGAGGGCTGCGGTTCCGAGGCGCTCGAAGGGTATCTGAACAAGGTGCGCGAGGCGCGGCGGGCCGAAAACGCCCCCGATATCGCGGCCCGCACCCCCTATTTCTGCTCGGGCTGCCCGCACAATACCTCGACCAAGGTGCCCGATGGCTCACGCGCCTATGCCGGGATCGGCTGCCATATCATGGCGCTCTGGATGGACCGCGACACCAGCGGCTATACCCATATGGGCGGCGAGGGCGCGAACTGGATCGGCGAGGCGAAATTCTCGAAACGCGAACACGTTTTCCAGAATCTGGGCGACGGGACCTATAACCATTCGGGCATTCAGGCGATCCGCGCCGCGCTCGCCTCGGATGTGAACATCACCTACAAAATCCTCTTCAACGACGCCGTTGCCATGACAGGCGGCCAGCGCAACGAGGGTGGCCTTACCGCCGATCATATCTGCCGCGAGCTTCAGGCGATGGGCGTCGAAAAGATCGCGCTGGTCTATGATGAGAAGGAAGAGATCGACTTCTCGCGCTTCCCCTCGGGCCTGATGAAATACGAACGCGCCGAGCTGCCTCGGGTGCAAGAGGAATTCAGCAAGATCAAGGGCGTATCGGTCATTGTTTATGTTCAGACCTGCGCCGCCGAAAAGCGCCGCCGCCGCAAGAAGGGCGAATTTCCCGATCCCGACAAGCGGGTGTTCATCAATACCGATGTTTGCGAAGGCTGCGGCGATTGCGGGGTTCAGTCGAACTGCGTCTCGATCGTTCCGGTCGAGACCGAGCTTGGCACCAAGCGGGCGATTGACCAGTCGTCCTGCAACAAGGATTTCAGTTGCCTGAACGGGTTCTGCCCGTCCTTTGTCACCCTCGAAGGCGCGAAACTTCGCAAGAACGCCACGGAAACCCTTGATATTCCTGATCTTCCAGAGCCCACGCTTCCCAAGATCAACGGCACCCACAATATCGTCGTCGCCGGTGTCGGCGGCACAGGCGTGGTGACCATCGGCGCCATCCTCGCGATGGCGGCGCATATCGACGGCAAGGGCGCGGGCATGATGGAGATGGCGGGTCTCGCGCAAAAGGGCGGCGCGGTGCACGTCCATTGCCGGATTGGCGAGAGCCCGGCCGATATCAACGCGATCCGCGTTGCCATGGGCGAGTGCGACGCGCTGATCGGCGGCGATCTTGTGGTTTCGGCAGGTTCCAAGACGCTTGAACTCACCACCACCGGCCGCACCAAGGCGGCGGTGAACGGCCACGAGATCATCACCGGAGATTTCACCCGCAAGCCGGATTTCCGTTTGCCGGTCGACAGGTTGCGCCTCACTCTTGAAGCGCGGCTCCGGGACGGTCTGGCGATGTTTGACGCCTCGGAACTGGCGCGCAAGCTGCTAGGCGACTCGGTCTATTCCAATATGCTGACCTTCGGCGCCTCGTGGCAGCAGGGCGCGATCCCCCTGAGCCATGCCTCGGTCATGGAAGCGATCACCCTCAACGGCGCCTCGGTCGAGCGCAACAAACGCGCATTCGAGATTGGCCGCTGGGCGATCTTGCATCCGGCGGAGGCTGCCGCGATCACCACTGGAAGAGAGGCGGGCAATCCGCTTTCATTGCAGGAGAAAATCGACTTTCGTGCACATAGGCTCGTCGATTATCAAGGCCCCGCACTAGCCGAGAAATACCGCCGCATGGTCGAGCGGTTCGAGGATACCGCCTTCAAAAACGCGGTTGCCGAGGGCTACTACAAAGTCCTCGCCTATAAGGACGAATACGAGGTCGCCCGCCTGCATCTTGAAACCCTCAAGAAGGCCGAGGCCGAATTCGAAGGTGACTTGAAGTTGAGCTGGCACATGGCTCCGCCGCTGATTTCTCCGATGGGCGCCAACGGCCGCCCGAAGAAGCGCCGCTTTGGCCCCGCTTTCGCCCGCCTCTGGCCGGTTCTCGCGCGGCTCAAAGCCCTGCGCGGCACGCCGCTTGATCTCTTCGGCTATACCGCCGAACGCCGGATGGAGCGCGGCCTGATCGCCGAATACGAAAGCGATATGGAGATGCTCCTTGGGCAGGAGCATCCGGTCGATCCCGATGCCGCCATCGCGCTGGCGCTTCTGCCCCTGCAGGTGCGCGGCTTCGGACCTGTCAAGCTCAAGAACCGCGAAGCTGCTGCCAAGCGCCGGGCCGAGATCCTAGATGCCTTGGCGCGCCCTGCGCCCAAGGCTGCCGCCGAGTAGCGGAAATCCGCCGCGCAGGGCATGGATTCCCCTGCCTTTCCGCCCTATGAGCGCGGTGCCGCTTGACACCACGCCAAGCGGGGCGGACTTTGGGGGAAAACGGGGCAAAGCATGGCAGTTGGCGTTTTCGATAGCGGGCTTGGCGGTTTGACGGTGCTGGACGCCGTGCAAAAGCGGCTGCCTGATGTGCCCTTCGTCTACTACGGCGACAATGCCCATGCGCCTTACGGCGTGCGCACCGCCGACGATATCTATGATCTGACCGTCGCGGGCGTGCAGCGGCTTTTCGATGCCGGTTGCGATCTGGTGATCCTCGCTTGTAACACCGCCTCCGCCGCTGCCCTGCGCCGGATGCAGGAGGCCTGGGTGCCGCGCGACAAGCGTGTGCTGGGAGTTTTCGTGCCGCTGATCGAGGCGCTGACCGAGCGCCACTGGGGCGACAACAGCCCGCCGCGCGAGGTGGCCGTCAAGCATGTCGCCTTGTTCGCGACCCCCGCCACCGTCCGCAGCCGCGCATTCCAGCGCGAGCTAGCGTTCCGCGCCATCGGCGTCGATGTCGAGGCGCAGGCTTGTGGCGGCGTGGTCGACGCAATCGAAGAGGGCGACATGATCCTCGCCGAGGCGCTGGTCCGCAGCCATGTGGATGCGCTCAAGCGCAAGATGCCCGATCCCGATGCCGCCGTGTTGGGTTGCACCCATTATCCGCTGATGGAAAGCGTGTTTCAGGATGCGCTGGGGCCTGATGTGAAGGTCTTCAGCCAGGCCAATCTCGTGGCCGAAAGCCTTGCCGATTATCTTGGCCGCCGCCCTGAAATGGTCGGCCCCGGCCCCGAAAGCGCCTTTCTGACCACCGGCGATCCGCGCAGGGTCTCGGACCGCGCAACGCAGTTCTTGCGACGACAGATCACATTTGTCGCGGCCTGAGTGACCGCGCGCTGTTGCGAGCCGGGCAAAACCTGCCTAGATCAATCCCGAACGGGAGACCCCAATGACCTATAACGTCGCTATCCTTGGCGCCTCGGGCTATACCGGCGCCGAACTCGTGCGGATCATCGCCACCCACCCCGATCTGCGGATCGCGGCCCTTTCGGCCGACCGCAAGGCGGGCCAGACCATGGCCAGCGTCTATCCCCAGCTGCGCCACCTCGACCTTCCGGTGCTCTGCACCATTGAAGAGATTGATTTCGCCAAGATCGACCTCGTTTTCGCGGCCCTTCCGCATGGCCTCAGCCAAGCGCTGGTGCGCGATCTGCCGGCCTCGGTGAAGGTTGTCGATCTCGGCGCCGATTTCCGTCTGCGCGATCCGGCCGCCTACGAGAAATGGTATGGCGCGGCGCATGTGGCGACCGATCTGCAGAAAGAGGCCGTCTATGGCCTGACCGAGTTCTACCGCGACGATATCCGCAAGGCGCGGCTCGTGGCGGGCACCGGCTGTAATGCCGCGACCGTGCAATTCGCGCTGCGGCCCTTGATCGAGGGAGGGTTGATCGACCTCGACGAGATCATCTGCGATCTGAAGAACGGCATCTCGGGAGCGGGGCGCTCGCTCAAGGAGAATATGCTCTTCACCGAACGGCAGACCGACGTTCTGGGCTATTCCCAAGGCGGCAAGCACCGCCATCTGGGCGAGTTCGATCAGGAATTCACCGCTCTTGCCGGTCGTCCGGTCGAGATCATGTTCACGCCGCACCTCGTGCCGATGAGCCGGGGCATCCTTGCCTCCTGCTATCTGCGCGGCGATGCCAAGGCGATCCATGCGGCCCTTGAGGCGCGCTATGCCAATGAGCCCTTCATCGTCGTCCTGCCCTTCGGCCAGTTGCCGGGCACAGGCGCTGTCGTGGGCTCGAACTTTTGCCACATCGGGGTGATTGGCGACCGCAAGCCCGGACGGGCGATGGTCGTCTCGACCCTCGACAACCTCAACAAAGGCTCTTCGGGGCAGGCGGTGCAAAACGCCAACCTGATGCTGGGCCTCGATGAAACAGCGGGCCTGATGCTCGCGCCGGTATTCCCATGAGCGGTTTGAAAAGCCTCAAGAAGCGCCGTCGGGTGCAGATCATCGTCTTGGCCTTCGTAGCGCTGGCGCTGTCGACGGGCCTCATCGGCTTTGCCATGCGCGACGGGATCAACCTGTTCCGTTCGCCCACGCAGGTTCTTGAAACCCCGCCGGGCGAGACGGAGGTGTTCCGCATCGGCGGCCTCGTGGCGATAGACAGCCTCGTGCGCGGCGAAGGCGAGACGATCACCTTTGTCGTGACCGACGGGACCTCGGAAGTGCCCGTGCGCTACACCGGCATTCTGCCCGATCTTTTCGACGAAGGGCAGGGCATGGTCGGGCAGGGCCGCTATGTGGGTGGCGTGTTCGAAGCCTCTGAAATTCTCGCGAAACACGACGAGAGCTATATGCCCAAAGAGGTGATCGAAGCCTTGAAAGAGCAGGGCGTCTACGTCGCACCGGACGGTAGCGAAGCCGGGAATTAACCCGATCCCATGAGCCTCTGGCCAGTGTTGCCGGGGGCTCATATGCAATCAGTCATTGAAATAGCGCGTGAAATCGTTGCCCGCGAGGGCGGCTTTGTCGATGATCCCGACGATCCGGGCGGGCCGACCAACCATGGCGTCACGCTGGCGACGCTCCGGCGGCTGGGCCGCGATATCAACCGCGACCGCAAGATCGACGTGGCCGACGTGCAGGCGCTGGGGCGCGAGGCGGCGGCGCAGATCTTTGTCGAATACTATTTCCAGAAGCCGGGGATCGGCGGCCTTCCGGCCGTGCTCCAGCCCTCGGTGTTCGACGCCTATGTGAATATGGGCGGGCAGGCGGTGAAAGTGTTGCAGCGGCTCTTGGGGTCGATGCGCTTGGCCGTGGCTGTCGATGGGGTGGTCGGGCCGCAGACCTGCGAGGCGACGGCCAAGGCCCTTGCCGCCGCGCCCGATCACCTTGTCGATGCCTACGGGATCGCCCGCCGCAACTATTACTACGCCCTTGGCGATGCGCGGCCCCAAAGCCGCAAATTTGCCCGCCGCCGCGATGGCGGCAAGGGCGGCTGGATCCTGCGCGCCGAAGAGTTCATCAGCCCGCGCTTTCGCCTCACCGACGAGGCGCACCGGGCGCGGGTGGCGTCATGGGGCTGATCGGCGATCTTCTGACGCTTCTGTTCGGGGGCGGCCGGAATGTCCTGGTCGAGACCCTCGGCGCGGTGCGCGAAAACGCCGAGGCCGGGGCCGAGCGGGATGCGAAATCGAAATCCGAAGCCCTGAGCCAGTTCGCCACCGAGTTTGCCCAGCCCCGCAAAGGCCTGTTCGATCGGGTGATCGACGGTCTCAACCGCCTGCCGCGGCCGCTTCTGGCCTTCGGCACGCTGGGGCTTTTCATCTCGGCCATGGTCAACCCGATCTGGTTTGCCTCGCGGATGCAGGGGATCGCGCTGGTGCCCGAGCCGCTCTGGTGGCTCATGGGGGCGATCGTCAGCTTCTATTTCGGCGCGCGGTCTCAGGCCAAGGGGCAGGAGTTTCAGCGCTCCATCGCCGAGACCGCCATTCGGGCCAGCGAGGTGACGGCCCGCCTCAAGGCGCTTGATGCCCTGAATTCGGGCGCGGCGGCGATCGAGGCCGACGCCTCCGAAAGCGCCATTCTGGCCGACAATCCCGCCCTCGATGAATGGGGCGCAGCCCATGACAGATGACTGGACCCGCCTGATCGAGCGGCGGATCTCGGCGGTCGAGACCCGCAACGCCGTGGACGAGGTGCACCGGCACAATGTCGAAAAGCGCCTCGGCGCGATCGAAGACACATTGAAATGGCTGGTCCGTCTGGTTCTCGGCGCACTTATCGCGGCCGCCTTGGCGCTTGTGGTCGGCAGTGGCCTCGCGCCGGCCCCCTGAACTGCGGCAAGGTGCCCGCGCTTTACACCGGCTTTTGATTGGGCTTGCCCGCGTCATGGGGTAGAAGGGCCCCATGATTACAGAGCTTGGACATTTCGCCCTGATTCTGGCCTTTGGCATTGCCATCGTCCAGATGATCGTTCCCTTGATCGGTGCCCACAAAGGCTGGCGCAGCTGGATGGCCGTGGCCGATCCCGCCGCGATATCGCAGCTGATCCTGGTCGGTTTCTCTTTCGCCGCGCTGACATGGGCCTTCATGTCGTCTGATTTCTCGCTGAAACTGGTCTTCGAGAATTCCCACTCGGCCAAGCCGATGCTCTACAAGATCGCGGGAACATGGGGCAATCACGAGGGCTCCATGCTTTTGTGGCTCCTGATCCTGACGCTTTTCGGCGCCTCCGCTGCGCTCTTTGGCGGCAACCTGCCGGCAACGCTCAAGGCGCGGGTTCTGGCGGTGCAGTCGGCGATCAGCGTTGCCTTCTTCGCCTTCATCCTCTTTACATCAAACCCCTTCCTGCGTCTCGCGATCCCGCCGCTGGACGGCCAAGATCTCAACCCGCTCTTGCAGGATCCGGGCCTCGCCTTCCATCCGCCGTTTCTCTACCTCGGCTATGTCGGCCTCTCGATGGCCTTCTCCTTTGCCGTGGCGGCGCTGATCGAGGGCCGCGTCGATGCCGCATGGGCCCGCTGGGTGCGGCCGTGGACGCTTGCGGCCTGGGTCTTCCTGACCATCGGCATCGCGCTTGGATCGTGGTGGGCCTATTACGAGCTTGGCTGGGGCGGCTTCTGGTTCTGGGATCCGGTCGAGAATGCCTCGTTCATGCCCTGGCTTTTCGCGGCGGCACTTCTGCATTCGGCCATCGTCGTTGAAAAGCGCGAGAGCCTGAAGAGCTGGACCATCCTTCTGGCCATCCTCGCCTTCGGCTTTTCGCTGCTCGGCACCTTTATCGTCCGCTCGGGCGTCATCACCTCGGTCCATGCCTTCGCAAATGATCCCGAGCGTGGCGTCTTCATTTTGGCGATCCTTGCCGTATTCGTCGGTGGCGCGCTCACGCTCTTTGCCGCCCGCGCCGGGGCGATGGAGGCGCGCGGGGTCTTTTCCCTCGTCAGCCGCGAGAGTGCATTGGTTCTGAACAACATCCTCCTCGCGGTCAGCTCTTTCGTCGTTTTCGTCGGCACCATCTGGCCTCTCTTTGCCGAGATCATCCTCGGGCGGACCCTTTCGGTCGGCGCTCCCTTCTTCAACGCGGCCTTCACCCCCTTCATGGTGGCCCTCGCCGTGATCCTTCCCCCCGGCGCTATGCTGGCGTGGAAGCGGGGCACAATCGGCAAGGCGATGAAGCCGCTTTGGGGCGTCGTGGTGCTGGCTGTGGCGCTCGCGGGCCTCGCCTTTGCGCTTCAGACCGGCAAGAGCGCCCTTGGCCCGGTCGGCGTCGCGCTTGGTGTCTGGGTGGTCTTTGGCGCCTTGACCGACCTTTGGCAGCGCACGGGCCGGCAAGGGATGGCTGCCCGCCTCGGCCGTCTAGGCCGCTTGCCACGGTCGGACTGGGGCAAGGCCCTGTCGCACGCGGGCCTTGGGATCACGATCTTCGGCATCGCCACATTGATGGCTTGGCAAGAGGAAGACATCCGCACCGCCCAGATCGGCGAGAGCTTCACAGTTGGCGCTTGGGAGATCACGCTGGAAAGCGTCGAGCGGGCCGAAGGGCCAAACTATTCCTCGACCGTGGCCGCGATGACGGTGGCACGTGATGGCAAGGAGATCGGCACGCTCTATCCCGAGAAACGCTTCTATCCGGTGGCCGGAATGCCCACGACCGAAGCGGCGATCCGCAACGGTTTCCTGCGGGATATCTACCTTGTGATCGGCGACGCGCAGTCGAACGGCGGCTATGCGGTCCGCACCTATATCAAGCCTTTCGCCAACTGGATCTGGGGCGGGGCGATCCTCATGGCGCTTGGCGGGCTTGTGTCGCTGTCTGACCGCCGCCTGCGGGTGGCGGCGGGTGCGGCGAAGCGTGTCGAGGGGGTGCCTGCGGAATGAAGTGGCTCCTTGTCACCTTGAGCCTTCTGGCCTCGCCCGCCTTTGCGGTGCAGCCTGACGAGATGCTGAGCAATCCCGCCCTTGAGGCACGGGCGCGCGAGATTTCAAAAGGTCTGCGCTGTCCTGTCTGCCAGAACGAGAATATCGACGATTCCAACGCAGCGATCAGCCGCGAGCTGCGCATTCTCCTGCGCGAGCGCCTCGTCGAAGGCGACAGCGATCAGGAAGCCGTGGATTTCATCGTCAGCCGCTATGGCGAGTTTGTGCTTCTGAGGCCCGATGCCGAGGGGGCCAACCTCGTCCTCTGGCTCGCCCCGCCTTTGATGGCGGCTCTCGGGCTTGGCATCGGCTGGGCCACCATCCGCCGGCGCAAACGGGCGCCGGACGAAGCCCTGAGCGCCGAGGAAGAGGCGCGGCTGGAAGAAATTCTCAAATCGTGACGTGTGGTCGCCCTTTTTTGATCCACAGAAGCGGCTAGGGTCGTAGCTGCTGTATCAGCCGGAAACGAGTATCATGGACTATCAAGCGATCTCCTTTGTTGTCGAAAACGACATTGCCCTTCTGACCCTGAACCGACCTGACGTGATGAACGCGCTCAGCACCCAGATGCGGGCCGAGATCACCCATGCGGTGAAGGGGGCGGACAAGGTGGCGCGGGTTCTTGTGATAACCGGCGCTGGCAAGGCGTTTTGTTCGGGGCAAAACCTTTCCGACACTGGCACCGCCGCCTCGATGGATCTCGAGCGGGTCTTGCGCGACGAATACGAGCCGATGCTTCGGGCGATCACGGACCTGCGGATCCCGACCATCGCCGCCGTGAATGGCGCGGCCGCGGGGGCAGGGGCCAATCTTGCTTTGGCGACAGACGTGGTCATCGCCTCGGAGGATGCCTTTTTCATGCAGGCTTTTGCCCGGATAGGCCTCATCCCCGATGCCGGAGGCACATGGTTCCTGCCGCGCCAGATCGGCCTTGCCCGCGCCATGGGTGCCGCGCTCTTCGCCGACCGCATTCCGGCCCGACAGGCGGCTGACTGGGGGATGATCTATGAGGCGGTGGCTGCCGACGAGTTTGACGCCCACTGGCGCGCCCGCGCGGCGCAGTTGGCGGCAGGCCCGACCAAGGCCTACCGCCATATCAAGGATGCCCTGCGCCAATCCTCGGCCAACACGCTCGAGGAACAGCTGAACCTAGAGGCCAAGCTTCAGGGCCGCTGCGGCCAGACCCGCGATTTTCAGGAGGGCGTGGTGGCCTTCCGCGAAAAGCGCCCGCCGTCTTTCGAGGGGCGCTGAGCCTTCAGCGCGGCGAGAAGGGCCAGCGCCTCGGGAGGCGGCGATTGCTCGATCCGCTCATAGACCGAGCCATCGCGCGTCCGCGCCACCATCCGGTAGTCCACCAGATAGCGCCTCAGAACGGCGTGATCGCCGAACAGGTTGCCCGCCTTCAGGATATCGTTGATCTCTTTCTCGCTCATCTTCTGGCGCGGCGGGATCTTGGTCCAGAAGGGCCAGAGGCACAGCCACTGGACCTTTTGTCCGGTGGGCCAGCGTGTCATCCGGCCCGCCTCGTCAAACACCCGCAGGGCCTTGGCCGCTGAAGGATCGGGCTTGGCTGGGGGCGGCCCAGAGGCCTTGAGCTCCTGAAAGTTGGCATAGCCCGCAGAACGGGCGACGAGGCCCAAGAGCGCCAAATGGCTCGGGGTTTCAGGCTCGGCAGAAAGGCCCGTGCGAAGTTTCTTGGTGAAATCCGACAGGTCGGAAATGAAGAGAGGCAGCGCGTCGCGCGGCATGGGATGCATCCTTTCCCGCGTGCAATCCCCCTTGCGGGGAGCCGATGGTCGCCCTTGTCGGCGCACGGGTGAGGTGCAACCGGTGATCTTGAACGGCAGGTTTAGCTGGGCCTTGCGGCTGGCGACGCCTCGGTGAACTGCGGACCGTGCGCCGAGCCTACTGCGCGGGGCCCGTGGCTGCAAGCGCGGGCCGCGGGGTGGGTCGGGCGAGGGCGAAATAGACGCTGCCGACCCAGCGGCCGCCGATGAAGAATGTCTTCTCGGCGCGGTGGGTTTCGTGAAACCCGAGCTTTTTCAGAAGCCTGATCGACGCATCATTGTCTGGGTCGACATCGGCGGTGAGGCACGAGGCGTCGGTCGTAGCCCAGAGATGGACGATGATCGCGGCCATCGCCTCATGGGCCAAGCCCTTGCCCCAATGATCGGGGGCGAGGATGAAGCCGACCTCCGGAAGCTGCCAAGCCCCGGCTTTGCCAATCGCTTGGCCCTCAAATTCGATGATGAAATCGGTGTCGCCGGGGCGGCCGATCATCGTCGCAAGCCATTCGGCGGTCGTCGCCAGATCAGGATGCGGATCGGTTGACCAAAATCGCATGGCGCGCGCGTCCGAAAGGATGCGGTGCATAGGGCCCACGTCCTCCGAGCGGGCCGGGCGTAAGACTAGGCGGGAGGTGACGATCTCGTGCATCAGGAAAAAGGCCGCCCCGAAAGGCGGCCCCTTGTCTTAGCGGTTCTCGATGTCGACATAGTCTTTCGCCGTCGATCCGAGATAAAGCTGCCGCGGACGGCCGATCTTGAGCTGCGGATCGGCGAGTTGCTCTTTCCACTGGCTGACCCAGCCGACGGTGCGGGCCAGCGCAAAGATCGGGGTAAACATCGAGGTCGGGAAGCCTATCGCATCAAGGATGATGCCCGAATAGAAATCGACGTTGGGATAGAGCTTCTTCTCGATGAAATAGGGGTCTTCGAGCGCGATTTTCTCAAGCTCTTTGGCGACCTGCAGCGTCGGGTTGTTCTCGACGCCGAGAAGGGCCAGCACCTCGTCGGCGCTTTCCTTCATCACCTTGGCGCGCGGGTCGAAGTTTTTATAGACGCGGTGACCAAAGCCCATCAGGCGGAACGGATCGTTCTTGTCCTTGGCGCGGGCGATGTATTCGGGGATCCGGTCCACCGTGCCGATCTCGCGCAGCATTTCAAGGCAGGCCTGGTTGGCGCCGCCGTGGGCGGGGCCCCAGAGGCAGGCGATGCCGGCGGCGATACAGGCGAAGGGATTGGCGCCCGACGAGGAGGCAAGGCGCACGGTCGAGGTCGAGGCGTTCTGCTCGTGATCGGCGTGGAGCGTGAAGATCCGGTCCATCGCGCGGGCGAGGATCGGATCGACGTTGTATTGCTCGGCCGGAACCGAGAAGCACATATGCAGGAAGTTCGCCGCATAATCGAGATCGTTGCGGGGATACACGAAGGGCTGGCCGATCGAATACTTGTAGGCCATCGCGGCAATCGTCGGCATCTTGGCGATCAGGCGGATCGAAGCGACTTCGCGCTGCTGCTGGTCATTGATATCGAGACTGTCGTGATAGAAGGCCGACATCGCGCCCACGACGCCGACCATGGTCGCCATCGGGTGGCTGTCGCGGCGGAATCCGCGGAAGAAATAGTGCATCTGCTCGTGGATCATCGTGTGGCGCGTGACGAGCGATTCAAATTTCTCAAGCTCGTCGGCTGTCGGCAGATGGCCGTAGAGCAGAAGGAAACAGACCTCGAGGTAATGCGACTTCTCGGCCAGCTGGTCGATCGGATAGCCGCGATGCAAAAGCTCGCCCTTGTCGCCATCAATATAGGTGATGGTCGAGTCGCAAGAGGCGGTCGAGGTAAAGCCCGGATCATAGGTGAACACGCCGGCCTGGGCATAGAGCTTGCGGACGTCGATCACATCGGGGCCCGCGGTGGGCGACAGGACCGGCAATTCAAAGGATTCGCCCTCAAAGGTCAGAGTCGCGGACTTGTTCTTGTCGGCCATTTGGGTTCCCCGTGTGTGGCCCAAACCTTCTGGTTCGGGTGGTGGCATCTTTCTAGCTGGTCGACGCTTAGCTTCAAAGTGTGACGAATGTCTTAGGCTGCGGCGTCGGTCAGTCGGGCGATGGTTTCGTCGCGCCCGAGAACCAGCATCATGTCGAACACGCTGGGCGAAACAGAGCGCCCGGCCAGTGCGGCCCGAAGGGGCCCCGCCAGCTTTCCAAGTTTGGTCCCGTTGGCCTCGGCAACGGCGGCGACAAGCTCTTCCAGCGCGGTTCGATCCCAGCTAGCATTTTGCAACTGCGGCGTCAATTCCTTCAGTATACCACGGGATACTGAATCGAGCTGTGCCGCCGCTCTGTCGTCGACTGAAATAGGGCGCTCCGCAAGAACGAAATGAGCCTTTTCAATAAGTTCCGGGAAGGTTTTGGCACGCTCCTTGAGGCAATACATCGCCTTGAGTATCCCGTCATGCTGTGCTGCACTCAGCGGGTTTGCGCCAGTCGCGGCGAGGAAAGCCTCAAGCTCATGCAGCAGTGCAGCATCGTCGGCGATGGCGATATGCTGGCCGCATAGGTTCTCCAGTTTCTTGAAGTCGAAACGGGCCGGAGACTTGCCGATACCGCCGAGGTTGAACCACGCGCGCGCCTCGGCGTCGGTGAAAAACTCCGCGTCGCCGTGGCTCCAGCCGAGGCGGGTGAGATAGTTGCGCATCCCTGCCGCCGGATAGCCCAAAGCCTGATATTCTGCCGCCGCCGTGGCGCCGTGGCGTTTCGAGAGCTTCTTGCCGTCCGGCCCGAAGATCAGGGGCACATGGGCCATGACCGGAAAATCCCAGCCCATGGCGTCATAGATCATCTTCTGCCGGAAGGCGTTGGTCAGATGGTCGTCGCCACGGATCACATGGGTCACGCCCATGTCGTGATCATCGACGACCACGGCCAGCATATAGACGGGCGTGCCGTCCGAGCGCAGCATGACCATATCGTCAAGCTGATCGTTCGAAAGGGTCACATCGCCCTGAACCTCGTCATGCACCGTGGTCGTGCCTTCCTGCGGGGCCTTGATACGGATCGCGTAGGGGGCGTCGGGGTGGTGATCGGGTGTCGCATCACGCCAAGGCGAGCGGAAGAGGGTCGATTTGCCCTCGGCACGGGCGGCCTCTCGGAAGGCTTCAATCTCTTCCGGTGTCGAGAAACATTTATAGGCCTTACCCTCCGCCAGAAGTTGGCGCGCCACCTCGGCGTGGCGGTCAATCCGTTCAAACTGGCTAGTCGGCTCACCGTCCCAGTCGATGCCAAGCCAGCGCAGGCCATCGAGGATCTTCTCGGTGTTTTCCGGCAAGGAGCGGGCGCGGTCGGTGTCTTCGATCCGAAGGAGGAATTTGCCGCCACGACCGCGCGCGAAAAGCCAGTTGAACAGCGCCGTGCGGGCGCCGCCGATATGCAGCGCGCCGGTGGGCGAGGGGGCAAAGCGGGTGACGACGGGCTGGTCGGACATGGGGGCGGACATGGACGAAATTAACCTTCTGATAACCGTAGCGGCCTAGCCTCGGGGCATACTAAGCCGGAGGTCAGAGAACAAGTGCGCGTTGTCGCCAAACTCGAGCTGGCGCTCTGGGCGCAGCGCGGGCGGCTTCTCTTGTGGGCGCCGGTCTTCCTTGCCGTCGGCATCGGTCTTTACTTCTCATGTGACGAAGAACCTTCGGCGCGGGTGATCGCAGTCATCATCGGTCTGGCGGCGCTTGGAGTCGTATCGGCGCAACGCTCCAATCCAGCCTTCGCGCCAGTGCTCTATGCTCTTGTGCTTGTTCTCATGGGCTTTTGTCTTGCGGCCCTGCGCGGTCATTCGGTTGCTGCCCCGGTCCTTGGCTGGACCTACTATGGCCCCATAGAGGGCCGGGTTATCGCAATCGACCGTTCGTCGAGCGATGCGCAGCGCCTTACGTTGGACAACGTGGTGCTCGCGCGTTTTGGCCCTGCGGAAACCCCGCAAAGGGTGCGCTTTTCGCTTCAGGGCGATCAGAGATGGCATATGCCAGAGCCGGGTGAAAGGGTGATGACCACAGGCTATCTCGGCCCCCCGCCCGGGCCGTCCTTGCCGGGTGGCTTTGATTTCCGGCGCACCGCCTGGTTCGACCGGCTTGGCGCGGTAGGTTATACACGCTCCCCGCTGCTTCTGGCCGAGCCCGCTCAGGATGGCGACGGCCTGTGGCTCTCTCGCCTGCGCCGAGACCTTGCTGGGGGCATCGAAGCACGGATCGGCGGCGAGGCCGGAGCCTTTGCCGCCGCTGTGACAACCGGTGATCGCTCTGCAATGAGCCTTGAGACAACACGGCACCTGCGCGTCTCCAACCTCGCGCATCTTCTGGCGATCTCGGGATTGCATATGGGCCTTCTGACGGGGGTTGTATTCGCGGGTGCGAGGGTCGGCTTCAATCTCTTGCCCAGTTTGGCCCTGCGCTTGCCGGTGAAGAAGATAGCGGCGCTGGTCGCACTTCTTGCCGGAGCGGCCTATCTGGCCTTGTCGGGCGGATCGGTCTCGACACTGAGGGCCTTTGTCATGGTCGCGGTGATGTATGTGGCGGTGCTCATCGACCGGAGGGCAATCACCCTGCGGGGCGTTGCGATTGCCGCATTGATCATTCTGGTTCTCAGGCCGGACGAGCTGCTCGGTCCGGGGTTTCAGATGTCGTTTGCTGCGACGATTGCCCTGGTTGGGGTCTATGGCCGTTGGCCCGTTGTGGGCGGGCGCCTGCCGGGCTGGGCGCGACCTATTGCGGCGGTGGTTTTTTCCTCACTCGTTGCCGGAGCCGCGACCGCGCCCTTTGCGGCCGCACATTTCAACCTTTTCCCGCGCTATGGGCTTTTGGCCAATGTCCTTTCCGTGCCTGTGATGGGGGCGGTCGTGGCGCCGGGGGGCGTTGCGGCGGCTCTGGGGTGGCTTGTTGGTCTCGAAGCTCTGGGGCTTTGGCTCATGGAGCAGGGCCTGCGCTGGATCCTCTGGATAGCAGGTTGGGTGACAGCCCTTCCGGCGGCGGTGGGAGGGGTCAAGGCACCTGCGGAACAGTCCGTCCCGCTTTTGGCCTTCGGGTCGCTTGTTGCCCTGCTCTGGGTCGGCCGCTTTCGCTGGTTTGGTGGTGGTTTGGCCGCCTTGGGTCTGGCGCTTTGGATCGCGCAGCCGCGCCCTGACCTTCTCATCGCCGATAGCGGCGGGCTCGTCGGCGTGATGACAGCGGAGGGAAGAGCTTTGTCGAAACCCTCGGGCGATGGCTTTTCCGCCAGCAACTGGCTTGAAGATGACGGGGATACGGGCGGGCAGGAGATGGCCGCAAGTCGAGGCGCCTTCGAGCGCGAAGGCCGGGTGGTGCGCTTCAATGTGGGAAAACGACCCGCAATTCTGGTGACCGGAAAGGTGGCCACTGCTGCACTTGAGGGCTGTGGCGGGGCAGAGATCCTTGTCTCAAATCAGAGGTTAGCCCCCGCGCGTCCATGTTTGTCCTTCGATCAGGGGTTTCTTGCGTCAAACGGCGCGGTCGCCGTTTCTTTGCGGAAAGACGGCTCTCTCCAAATAACGACGGCCCGAGAGGTCTCGGGCCGGAGGCTTTGGACGGGATCGGATCAGTAGGTGCGGATAAGGCCCACGAGGCGGCCCTGCACCTTCACCTGATCGTCGCGCAGAAGGCGCGTCTCGTAGGCCGGGTTGGCGGCCTCGAGCGCGATCATGCCGTTCTGCCGGCGGAAGCGCTTGAGCGTGGCTTCCTGCCCTTCGACAAGCGCCACGACGATATCGCCATTGTCGGCGGTGCGGGTCTCACGGATCACCACGATGTCGCCATCGTTGATGCCCACGTCGATCATCGAGTCGCCCTTGACCTCAAGCGCATAATGCTCGCCCTTGCCAAGCATCGCCTGTGGCACGGCGACATTGTGCGATACCTCGGAAATCGCCTCGATCGGCACACCGGCGGCGATCCGGCCCATGACGGGCAGTTCCACAGCGCCAGCCGTTTCGACCGGAACCGCCTGACGCGGCGTCGATTGCGGGCGGTCGCCCTCGATGACGCGGGGGGTAAAGCCCGGTTTGGCGCCGGTCATCGCATCCGGCAGCTTGACGATCTCGAGCGCACGGGCGCGGTGGGCGAGGCGGCGGATAAAGCCCCGCTCCTCGAGCGCGGTGATCAGCCGGTGAATGCCCGACTTCGAGCGCAGGTCGAGCGCCTCCTTCATTTCATCGAACGAGGGTGGCACGCCGTCGCGCTGCACGCGGGCGTGAATGAATTCGAGAAGGTCGAGTTGCTTTTTGGTCAGCATGGCATTGCCCCGTCGTCGAGCCGATGGCGCAGGCCACAGGCGAATAAGTTGCGCCTATGTTCTACTCGTGTTCCCGTTTTGTGTCAACAAAATCAGAGAAGGATGGCCTCGACCATCTCGCCCGCGCCCCGCGCCGGATCATACGGCGGGCGGATCAGGAGCGCGTCGGCGCTCGCCAGAACGCTCAGAAGCGCGCTGTCCTGCCGTTTGGCCGCGGCGATCTGGCCCCCCGTGATCCGCGCCCGCATATAGTGTTCGCGTGGACCGTTGGCCTCGACAGGGTCGGCCAAAGCCATTTGCACTCGCGGGGCAGGGGCTGCACCAAGGCCGAGCGTCGCCCGCATCACCGGCACAAGGAACACCGTCCCGCAGACCATCGCCGAGACAGGATTGCCCGGCAGGCCGATCATCATCGCCCCGTCGAGCCGCCCGGCCATCAAGGGTTTGCCGGGCCGCATGGCAACCTTGTAGAAGGCGCGGTCCATGCCGCGCTCGGCGGCGACTTTGCCCACGAGGTCATAGTCTCCGACCGAAGCCCCGCCGATCGTCACAACGATGTCAGCCCCCTTGGCGAGATCGAACACCATCTCAAGCGAGGCGCGGTCGTCCCGCGCAATGGGCAGAAGGCGGGGGATGCCGCCCTGCGCCTCGATCAAGGCGGCAAGCCCATAGGCGTTGGAAGCGATGATCTGGTCCGGCCCCGGCTCTTCGCCCGGCTGCACCAGTTCGTCGCCGGTCGAGATGATCGCGATTTCGGGGCGGCGATAGACCGGCACTTCGGCGATGTTCATCGCAGCCAAGAGCGCCACATCGGCGGGCTTGAGAAGGCGCGGGGCGGCAAACTCGGCCCCTTTGAGGAAATCGCCGCCTGCGGGGCGGATGTTGTGGCCCGCGCCGAGGCTATCTTTCACGGTGATCCGGTCGCCGCCGCGGTCGACATCCTCTTGAATGACGACCAGTTCAGATCCCTTGGGAACAGGTGCACCGGTGAAGATCCGAACGGCCTGACCCTTGCCGAGGGTGCCCTCAAAGCCACGCCCGGCCTGCGCCTCGCCGATCACCTCAAAGCTGTCGCCGGGGGCCACCTTAACGCCCCAGATCGCATAGCCATCCATGGCCGAGGCGGCAAAGGGCGGCTGGGTAAGCCGGGCTGCGACTGACTGCGCCAGAACGCGGCCCGCGGCATTGCGGATCGGCACCGACTCAACATCCATCACCGGCGCCAGCGCGAATAGCTTCTCAAGGGCCTCGGCGACCGAGATCATTTCGCCTCATACCTTCCCGACTTGCCGCCCTCCTTGAGGACCAGCCGGATGCCGCCGATCTCCATGTCCTTCTGCACCGCCTTGGTCATGTCATAGACGGTGAGCGCTGCGACAGATACGGCCGTCAGCGCTTCCATCTCGACGCCCGTCTGGCCGGTGGTCTTGACCGTGGCGGTGATCCGCACGCCGGGCAGGGCGGGGTCGGTCACCAGTTCCAGCGCGACCTTGGTGATCGGCAAAGGGTGGCAGAGGGGGATGAGATCAGAGGTGCGCTTGGCGGCCATGATGCCCGCGAGCCGCGCGGTGCCCAGCACATCGCCCTTCTCGGCGCGGCCCTCATCAATAAGGGCGAGCGTGGCGGGTGACATGACGATATGCCCCTCGGCAACGGCCACGCGCGAGGTGATTTCCTTGGCGGAGACATCGACCATATGCGCCTTGCCGGCGGGGTCGAAATGGCTGAGCTTGTCCTCGCTCATCACATCGCCCCCGGTCTGAACGGATTTGCGAGGATCCGGCGCGTCGCCTCCGCCACATCCTCCTGCCGCATCAGGCTCTCGCCGATGAGGAAGGCGCGGGCGCCATAGCGGGCGAGGTCGGCGAGGTCTTCGGGCGTATTGAGCCCGCTTTCCGCGACGATCAGGCGATCCTCGGGGACGTATTTCGCGAGCTTGCGGGTGGTGTCGAGCGTGGTCTCGAAGGTCTTGAGGTTGCGGTTGTTGATGCCCATGAGCGGGGATTTCAACAGGCTCGCGCGTTCGAGCTCTTCGGCGTCATGCACCTCGAGAAGCACATCCATGCCCCATTCGAAAGCGGCGGCTTCAAGCTCGCCCGCCTGATCGTCCGAAACCGAGGCAAGGATAATGAGGATGCAATCGGCCCCCAAGGCGCGGGCCTCGGCCACCTGATAGGTGTCGTACATGAAATCCTTGCGGAGGGCCGGCAGGCCAACCTCGGCACGGGCGGCGACGAGATACTCGTCGGCCCCTTGGAACGAGGGTCCGTCGGTCAGGACAGATAGACAGGAGGCACCCCCCTCGGCATAGGCGCGGGCCAAGGCGGGCGGATCAAAATCGGCGCGGATCAGGCCCTTGGAGGGGCTGGCCTTCTTGATTTCGGCAATCAGGCCATAGCCCTCGCGGGTGGCGTTCTGAAGGTTTTCGAAAAAGCCACGGGTGGGCGCGGCCTCGCGGGCGCGGGCTTCGACCTCGGAGAGCGGCACACGCGCCTTGCAGGCGGCGATATGCTCGAGCTTGTAGGCTTTGATCTTGTCGAGAATGGTAATGCTCATGCGGCCTCTTGGCTGATGCGGGCAAGGGTTTCCACAGCGCGTTTTGCCGCGCCGCTGTCGATGCTGGCGCGGGCCATTTCGACGCCGGATTTCAGGCTGTCGGCGGCGCCGGCCACCAAAAGGGCGGCGGCGGAGTTGAGAAGAACGGCATCACGATAGGCACCCGTCGCGCCGCCCAGAAGGGCGCGGAAGGCGTCGGCGTTGTCTTCCGGCGTGCCGCCGATGATCGCCTCGAAGGGATGGACCGGCAGGCCCGCATCCTCGGGGTGGATCTCGCGCAGGGTGATCATGTCGCCCGAAAGCGCGGCCACCCAGGTGACGCCGGTGATGGTCATCTCGTCGGTGCCGTCGGAGCCATGGACGAGCCACGCCGCTTCCGAGCCAAGCCGCTGCAAGGTCTGGGCCATCGGCTGGATGAGATCGCGGCTGAAGGCGCCGGTGAGTTGGCGCTTGACGCCTGCGGGGTTGGTCAGAGGCCCGAGGATGTTGAAGATCGTCCGCGTGCCCAGTTCGGCGCGGGTCGGCATGACGTGTTTCATCGCCGGATGGTGCATCGGCGCCATCATAAAGCCGATCCCCGCCTCGCGCAGTTCCCGCTCGACGACCTTGGGGCCGACCATGACGTTGATGCCCATCGCGGTCTGCACATCCGCGGTGCCGGATTTCGAAGAAAGATTGCGGTTGCCGTGCTTGGCCACCGGAACGCCCGCGCCGGCCACGGTAAAGGCGGTCGCGGTCGATATATTGAGCGTGTGCTTGCCATCGCCACCGGTGCCGACAATGTCCATCGCGCCGGCGGGGGCGTTCACCTTGTTGCACTTGGCGCGCATCACCGCGGCGGCGGCGGCATATTCGTCGACCGTCTCGCCACGGGTGCGCAGCGCCATCAGAAGGCCGCCGATCTGGCTCGGCGTGGCGTCACCTTCGAAGAGGATCTCGAAGGCCTGCTCGGCCTGAGCGCGCGTCAGCGGGCCCTCGGCGGCGGCGTTGATCAGCGGTTTGATCGCGTCACTCATGCGGGCTCCTTGGCGAGATCGAGGAAGTTTTGCAAAAGCTTGTGGCCATGCTGGCTGGCGATGCTCTCGGGGTGGAACTGCACCCCGTGGATCGGCAGGGTCTTGTGCTGAAGGCCCATGATCGTGCCGTCCTCGAGCCAAGCGGTGACTTCAAGGCAATCGGGCAGGCTTTCGCGCTCGACCACGAGGCTGTGATAGCGCGTCGCTTCAAATGGCGAGGGCAGGCCCGCGAAAAGGCCTTTGCCGCTGTGATGCATCATTCCCATCTTGCCATGCACGATCTCGTGGCAACGGACGACCTTGCCGCCGAAGGCCTCGCCGATGGTTTGATGGCCAAGGCAAACGCCCAGAAGCGGCGTGCGGGTCTCGGCGGCGGCTTGGGTCAGCGCAAGGCAGATCCCCGCCTGCGCCGGATCGCAGGGGCCGGGCGAGAGAAGGATCATCTCGGGTCGCATTCCCATTGCGTCCTGAACGGTCAGCGCGTCGTTCCGGCGCACGACCACCTCCGCCCCAAGTTCGCCCAGATAATGGACGAGATTGTAGGTAAAGCTGTCGTAGTTATCGATCAGGAGCAGCATGGTATGGCCTGCGGGCAAATTGAGGGCTACCGTCGAACCGACCGCTCGCGGTATAACCGGGCCAATACATGGGCCGGTTGCGAGGGCAGCGTCAAGGTCCGGACGGCATTTGGCAGGTAAAACAAGGCGATTGAGGGATATCGGGTGATCAGGGGCTTTCTTCTAGGCATTACCTATGGGGTGGCGCTGGCTATTGTCGGCCTTGTCGGGCTTGCCATTTGGGGCACTCAGCCTCCGGGCAGTCAGCCGCCCGAAGCCCCTTTGGTCGAGGCTCCGGAGGCCGTGGCCTCCCCTGTAACCGTCGATACCGTCTTCGCGGCCACCGACGGCAACACCGATGCAACCGATACAACCGAGGCCACCGCGCCCGTTGGCCTTGTTGCCCCCCTGGGCGCAGTTGATGAAGGCACGGTTGAGACCGACCCTGGCAGGGAGCCTTCGGCAAGTGGCGTCGAGGGCGCATTGAGCGATCCTGCAACAGAGGCCCAAGGCGGCGCAGATGTCGCCCCCTTGGCGCCCGTAGCGCCCACGGAAGCCGGGGCTTCGCCGTCTGCTCCGTCAGAGGATGTTGCGGCCATGGCGTCAACCGTTCCGGCCGCACCGCCCGTTCAGCCCATAGTGGCTGCCGACGAGATCGCCTCTTTGCCTGATGCAAGCGAGGATGGCTCCCCGAGCATATCTCTTGCCGAAATGGCGCCAGTGTCTCCCAGCCTGCAAGATCAGCCCGCCGAACCGGATAGGGGCTCCACCCCGCCCGCGGCCGACTCCACGCCCGCGGCGCTGCCAGCGCCAAAGGAGAGCGAGGAAGAGATCGCCGACAACGAGGCGATCATCGATCTCACCCCCGCGCCGGAGGCGGAGCCCGAACCAGAGCCTCTGCCCGAGGCAAGCGAGCCTATCGTTCCGCAGGTGGGCTTCAGCGGGCAACCCGCGACAGTTCTGCCCGAGGGGACAGGTGCAATCCGCATCAACCGACCTGATGCACAAACGACGATCGACCAGGCGGCGCGACCGCAGCTTACGTTGACGGGCCGAGCATTGGACGATTTCGCCAGCTATGCGGAACCGTCCGTTCTGCCACGGCTTTCGATCGTGGTGATCGACGATGGTTCGATGCCCGGTGGCCCTGATGTTCTCGCCGCCGCCTCTGCGCCTGTCTCGGTGGCGGTTGATCCCTGGTATGAAGGCGCCGCCGATCTTGCGGCCGCCTACCGCGCCAAGGATATCGAGGTTCTGGTGCGCCTCGATATGATGCAGGGCACGGCGCCGAGGGATGTCGAGGCCGCTCTGGCTGTCGCTTTTGCCGCCATTCCCGAGGCTGTCGGCGTTCTCTTGGTTGAGTCGACCGCAGGCGATCCGGCCATGGCGCAGCTTATGACCATGCTCGTGGCTGAGGGTCGGGGGCTTGTGGCCGTGCCGCAGGGCCTCAATCGGGCGATGCGGGCCGCGACAGCGTCCGAGGTGCCGGCGGCGCTGGTCTACCGCGAGCTGGATGCCGAAGAGCAAGACGCGGCCACGATCCGCCGCCTACTCGATCAAGCAGCTTTCCGGGCGCGTCAGGAATCGGGGGTGGTCCTTCTGGCGCGGGTGCGGCCCGAGACCCTTTCGGCCCTGATCCTCTGGAGCGAGGCCGACCGCGCGCGGCAGGTCGCCATCGTGCCGGCCTCAACGGTGCTGAAAGGGCAATAGCCTAGCGGTTGCCTTCGCCGCGGAACATCGTCGCGTCCTCGGCGGCGCGGCGGATCGCGTTCGACTTGTGGACGGTTTCCATATATTCGGCCTCGGGGTCGCTGTCGTAGACAACGCCGCCGCCGGCCTGAATATAGAGCTTCTCGTCCTTCAGAACGGCTGTGCGCAGGGCGATGCACATATCCATGTCGCCACCGGCCGAGAAATAGCCGACGCCGCCGCCATAGACGCCGCGCTTTTCCGGCTCCAGCTCGTCGATGATCTCCATCGCCCGGACCTTGGGCGCGCCCGAAACGGTCCCTGCGGGCATCCCCGCGAAGAAGGCCGAAAGTGCGTCCTGATCCTCGGCCAATTCGCCGATGACGTTGGAGACGATATGCATCACATGGCTGTAGCGCTCGATGATGAACTTCTCGGTGGGTTTCACCGTGCCGACCTTTGCCACGCGGCCCACATCGTTGCGGCCGAGGTCCAAGAGCATGAGATGCTCGGCCAATTCCTTCTTGTCGGCCAGAAGGTCAAGCTCGTTGGCCTTGTCCTCTTCGGGCGTGGCGCCGCGCGGGCGGGTGCCGGCGATGGGCCGGATGGTGACTTCGCTGCCGAAGACCCGCACGAGGATTTCGGGGCTTGCGCCGATCACCTGAAAATCGCCGAAGTTGAAGAAGAACATGAAGGGCGAGGGGTTGGTGCGGCGGAGTGAGCGGTAAAGCGCGAAGGGCGGCTCGCGGAACTCCTGCGTCCAGCGCTGTGCCGGAACCACCTGAAAGATATCGCCCGCGCGGATATAGTCCTTGGCCTTCTCCACGGCGGCCATATAGCCGTCTTTGGTGAAGTTCGAGACCGGCGGGGCAGGCGGCTTGGGCGCTGCCAGATCGCGTGTCGCAGACGGCACGGAACGCTCCAATGCCCGCTGCGCGTCCACCACCCGCTCGGCGGCCTGTGCATAGGCGGCCTTGGCGGAGAGGCCCGCATTGGCCCAGGCGGGGGCCACGAGGATCACATCGCCCTTCACCCCGTCGAGAACCGCGACCACCGAGGGGCGCAACAACACCGCGTCGGGCAGGCCGATGGGATCGGGGTTGATGTTGGGCAGATGCTCGACAAGGCGGATCATGTCGTAGCCGAGATAGCCGAAGAGGCCGGCAGACGCGCCGGGCAGGCCTTCGGGCAGGTCGATCCGGCTTTCAGCCAGAAGCGCGCGCAGCGAGGTCAGGGGATCGGCGTCCAGAATCTCGAAGCTGTCGTCGTCATAGCGGGCGGTGCGGTTGATCCGCGCCGTGGTGCCGTTGCAGTCCCAGATCAGGTCGGGGTTCATGCCGACGATGGAATAGCGCCCGCGCACCTCGCCACCGGTGACGCTTTCCAGCATGAAAGCGTGTTTTCCGGCACCCGCGAGCTTGAGCATCAGCGAGACAGGCGTGTCGAGATCGGCCGCGAGGCGGGTATAGACCACCTGATTCTGACCGGCCTCATGGCCGGCGCGGAAAGTTTCGAAATCGGGCAGGAGCGACATGGGCGAACCGGGGCTTACTGGAAGTTGGCGTTCACGGCATTCACCGCGGCCTGATTGATCTTGACCTCGGTGCCGGTCTGGATGACGCCGACATAGGCATCGAACAGATCCTGAACGATCCCAGATGTGACCTGCTCGGCAATCGAGACCCGCTCGGCGGCCAGCGCCGGATCGTCGGCATCGGGCGGAGCAATGCTGTCGAGCCGGACAAGGATCGCCTCGCGACCGTTGTCCAGAACACGCACCTCGCCCGGCTGCATCTGGAAGATGGTCGAGACATAGTCGGTCGTGGTCCCCGCGACGAAACTGCGGCGGGTAAGCGCGTCATCGGTCACAGGCTCAAGGCCAAGTGTCGCGGGGTCGGTCGTGGCATCCATGCCAGCGGCGAGGTCCTCTGCGGCGGCCAGGACGGCCTGATGGGTTGCCTCGACCCAGGCGCCGAGGCGGACCTCGTCGATCACGTCTTCGAGCGGCATGACTTCGGCCTCGCGCAAGCTGTCGACGCGGAGGACAAAGATGCCCCCATCCTCCAAAGTCTCAAGCTCGGGATAGTCGCCCGGCTTGCCAGCATTCGCGGCGGACCGGAAGGAATCGTAGGCGGCGATGCCGTCTTCGCTCGCAACATTGTAGCTGATCGTGCCAAGCGCCATGCCCAGTTCGTTGACCAGATCCTCGGGCGCGGCTCCGCCAGCCAGAAGGTCGGTCACGCGGCTCACCTGATCGTCGATCATCCGGCGGGCGCGGGCATTGGCCAACTCGTCGCGCAGGTCGTCGCGGGCCTCGTCAAAAGAAACCTCATGCGCCGCCAGAACAGCGTTGACCCGGAAGAGGGCAGGGCCAAAGGACGAGGCGAAAGGACCAACGACTTCGCCCGGATTGGCAGCGAATGCCGCGGCACCCGCCGCGCCAAGCTGGTCCTGAGAGACATCGCCCATGTCGACGTCCGACAGATCAAGTCCGCGATCGGCCACCAGCGTGTCGAAATCCCTGGCGCCGCTGTCGATGGCGGCGCGGGCCGCGTCGGCGGCAGCTTGGTCGCCGAAGGCGAGGCGCTCGACAAGGCGGCGCTCGGGCTGGACATACTCATCTATCCGCTGCTGATAGAGATCGCGCAGGGCGGTCTCATCAATCTCGACCGTATCCTGCAACATATCCGGCGTCAGCCACGCGTAGGTGATCTCTTTGGTCTCGGGGCGTGTAAACTCGTCCTGATGTGCCGCGTGATAGGCGATGAGATCGGCCTCGGTCGGTTCGGCAACAAGCTCGTTGAGATAGGTCGCATCCACGACCAACCGCGTCACTGAGCGGCGCTCGCCCAGATAAGTGGCCAGAACGGTCGAATAGGTGGGTGATGCGGGGACGCCGCCGACCACAGACGCCTGAAGGAGCGTGCGGGCAATCTCTTCGCGGAGTGCGGTCTCAAACTCGGCTTCCGACTGGCCCTGACGTTCGAGTGCCGCCTTGTAGGAGAGGCGGTCGAACTGGCCGGAGATGCCTTGGAAGGCCGAGATCCGCAGGATCTGTTCGCGCACGCGCTCGTCGCCCACCGAAAGGCCCAGCTGGGCCGCTTCGTTATCAAGCGCACGGCGGGCGACCATCTGTGCCAGAACCGCCTGGTCCAGCCCGATCGACTGCGCTTCGGCAAAGCTCAGGGGCGCGCCGATCTGGGCTTCGTAGGCGCGCATCTGCTGGTTCAGCTCGCGGGCATAGTCGTTGAGGGCGATATCCTTGTCGCCCACCGATCCGAGCGTGCGGACGGTGCCGGAAAGGCCGGTCGCGCCAAAGCCGACCATGCCGAAAAACAGAAGGCCGACAATGCCCCAGAGAATGACTTTGTTGCCCTTTTTCGCGGCCATGTCGTCTGCCCTATCCTGTCTAATCTTTTACCGGCTTTGAACCGGCTGCATTTCAATAGGCGGGCAAGGCCCGGGGCGCAAGGCCACGGGGGCTAGAGCCCGGAGTTTGCCGTGGTGAATTCCTCGAGCCGGTCGAAGAGCTTGGCCACGCCCGCGCGGTCGATATTAGCAAAGGCGATCCGCAACTGGCGCCCGCCCTCGGGCCGCTCGTCGGGCATGAACATGGTGCCGGGCAAGAGGAGGATGCCTGCGTCCTTCACCAGTCGCCTGGCCAATTCGTCCGACCGGATCCCGAACGGATGCTCGACATAGGCGAAATAGGCGCCGCAGCCGAGAAGGGTCCAGCCCTGCGCGGCAAGGCGGGGGAAGCCTTCGACAATCGCGGCGCGGCGGTCGAGGATTTCGTGGCGTTCCCCGGCCAGCCACTGGCCTAGATTGCGCATCCCCCAAAGCGCGGCGCGCTGGCCGATCTGGTTGGGGCAGATGGCGACAGTGTCGAGGAACTTCTCAACCTCGGCCAGACGGGCCGGGCTTGCCACCATCGCACCCACGCGGTGGCCGGTCAGGCGATAGGCCTTGGAGAAGGAATAAAGCTGGATCAGCGTCTGGTCCCAGTCGGCCTCGGTGAAAAGGTCGTGCGGCGCGCCGGAGCGGGCGTCGAAATCGCGGTAGGTCTCGTCGACGATCAGGGCGATGCCGCGGGCCTTGCAGAGATCATAGAAGGCGCGGAGCGTCTCGGCGGGGTATTCCACACCGGCGGGATTGTTGGGGCTGACGAGAACGATCGCACGGGTGCGCGGCGTGATCAGCGCGGCGGCATCCTCGGCATCGGGAATGAGGCCCGCGCGGGTGGGCAGGCAGACGGTCGTCACTCCCGACATATCGAGCCACATACGGTGGTTGAAATAATAGGGGATCGGCAGGATCACCTCGTCGCCATCGGTGCAGAGCGTGTCGATGGCGGCGGTGAAAGCCTGATTACAGCCCGAGGTGATGCAGACCTGCTCGGCCCGCACCTCGCCGCCATAGGCAGCGGTCCACTGGCCGGCGATCTCGGCGCGGAGTTCGGGCAGGCCGAGGACCGGGCCGTAGAGATGCGCTTCCGGTTCGTTCAGGGCGACATCTGCGATAGCCTGACGAAGGGCCGCGGGCGGGGGATCGACGGGCGCGGCTTGGCTCACGTTGATGAGAGGGCGATCCTTGGTGAAGGTTACGCCATCGAGCCAGCGGCGGGCCTCCATCACCGGCGGGGCAAAGGTCGTCGAAGTTCTGGCTCTTTGGTCCATTGCCTTATCTTTCTATAGAGTTGCCGCCCGAAGCTAACCTATTCCTGCCCGCGTGTCTGGCGCCGTTCAAGCCAGACAAGAGCGATCACCACGAGGTCGATAATCGTCAGCGGCAGCAAGAGCGGATCGCGCTGAATAGCAAACTCGACAATCTGGAACACGACGAACCCCCACAGAACCGTCATTGCGAAATGATAGGCCCATTTCACGCGGAAGAAGAGGGTCGTCACGACGAAAAGATTGAGGATGCCGTGGCCAAGGAGGTAGATCGCATAGACCCCGTCCGCGCTTGGACCAAGCGCAGCGGCCCATTCGAAGAGGGTGCTGGAGATCGGATCGGTTGGATCCTCTGCCAATTCATTACGGACAAGCCATTCGACAATCTTCGGGATGGATCCGCTTGGAGCCAGCGCAAGCGCCATGCCGCCGATGAACTGGATGGTGCCCAAAAGGCCCTGTCCGAACAGGAAGATGCGATAGGCCCACTCGACAACCGGGCTGGCCTTGGGAAGGGGATGCACTTTGGATCAGTCCTTGCCGCGGTAGGGCTCGACGTATTGCAGGGCCATGTCCCAGGGGAAGAAGATCCAGGTGTCCTGGCTCACCTCGGTGATGAAAGTATCCACCTGCGGCCGCCCCTTGGGCTTGGCATAGACGGTGGCGAAATGCGCCTTGGGAAAGAGGCTTCGGACCAGCTCGAGCGTTTTGCCCGAGTCCACAAGATCATCGACGATCAGCACGCCGGTGCCGTCACCCATCATCGCCTTGTCCGGCGCGTTCAGGACCTTGGCCTCGGTCTGATCCTGATGGTCGTAGGATTTGACGCTGACCGTATCGACAAGTCGGATGCCCAACTCGCGCGCCACGATCATTGCCGGCGCCATGCCGCCGCGGGTGATGGCGACGACCGCCTTCCATGCGCCGTCTTCGGGGCCGTGGCCATCGAGCCGCCATGCCAGCGCCCGCGAGTCGCGGTGGATCTGGTCCCAGCTGACGTGAAAGCCTTTTTCATGGGGCAAACGATCGGTCATGGCAGCACTCCTCAGGTCAGGGCAATCTTCAGCCCGAGCAAGACGAGAAGACTACCAAAAGCGCGGTCGATCCACACTTTGAATTTCAAATAGGCCTCGCGGGCCTTCCTGAGCGAAAATACTCGCGCCACCAAGATATACCAGAGCGTTTCGTTCAAGAAGATCGCTGAAAGAATCGCGAGTCGCCATCCGAACGACATTTCCGCCGGAAGTAGGCCCACAAACACCGCGCCAAAGAACACCGCCGGCTTGGGGTTGGTGGCAAATGTCAGAAAACCGAAACGGGCTGCTGCCGAGAAGGCCGAGCGCGGCTGCAGATCAGGGCTCCTGCCAAGGCTCAGCGGCTCTTTCGCGTGCGACCACATCATATAGGCAATATAGAAAAGAAACCCTGCGCCGGCCAATTTGAGGGCCAAGAACAGGCTTGGAACCAGACGAAAAAGGACGGCCAGCCCCGCCATCGCGGCTGCAGCCCACAAAAGCGCCCCGAGGCCAAATCCAATTGCCAAGGCGACCGCGACCCGAAAACCTTCTGTCGCTGCGGTTCTTAGCGCAACAACGAAAGAGGGGCCCGGGCTGATCGCCGCCGCCAGATGGATAAGGACGATCGAGGCAAAGAGGCCCGGTGTCATGCGGTCCTACACCGTGGTGATGTCGGGAGAATCGACCGCCTTCATACCCACCGAATGATAGCCTGCATCAACATGCAGGCATTCGCCTGTCACGCCTGAGCCAAGATCGGACAGAAGATAGAGGGCCGATTTGCCGACATCCTCGATCGTCACGTTGCGGCGGAGCGGCGAGTTATATTCGTTCCACTTCATGATATAGCGGAAATCGCCGATGCCGCTGGCGGCAAGGGTCTTGATCGGGCCCGCGCTGATCGAGTTGACACGGATGCCGTCCTTTCCCAGATCCTCGGCCATATAGCGCACCGAAGATTCAAGTGCGGCCTTGGCAACACCCATGACGTTATAATGCGGCATGACCTTCTCGGCGCCGTAGTAGGTCAGGGTCAGGCAAGAGCCACCGGAAGCCATCATCGCGGCCGCGCGTTTGACCACGGCGGTGAAGGAATAGACCGAGATATCCATAGACATCAGGAAATTCTCGCGGCTCGTGTCCACATAGCGGCCGCGCAGCTCGTTCTTGTCGGAAAACCCGATGGCATGAACGATGAAATCGAGCGATCCCCATGTCTTTTCGAGCGATGCGAAGAGCGCATCGACCGAGTCCATGTCTGACACATCACAAGGCAGCACGATCTTCGAGCCAAGGCTCTCGGCCAAGGGATCCACCCGCTTTTTCAGCGCATCGCCCTGATAGGAAAAGGCAAGCTCGGCGCCCGCATCGCCCAGAGCTTTGGCGATGCCCCATGCGATCGACTTGTCATTCGCGAGCCCCATGATCAGGCCGCGTTTGCCCTTCATCAAATTCGTCGACATCCAAACCTCCCTTGCCTTTCGGCCCCAATTTCGATCCGGTGTAGGCGATTGACGAGGGTGCTTCAAGACTGAGAGCGACGCAGCGTCAACCTTCGGACAGATATGAGGAGAGGCTACAAATGAGCGATCGCGAGGGCATTTTTTCGGGCGACGATCCTTTTGAGATTGCCCGCCGGTGGTTGGCCGAAGCGGAAGGCTCCGAGCCCAACGATCCCAACGCCATAGCTTTGGCCACGGTCGATCCTGCGGGGCTGCCGAACGTTCGGATGGTGCTTCTCAAAGAGATCGAGGACGCAGCCTTCGTTTTCTATACCAATTATGAAAGCGCCAAAGGGCAGGAACTTGCCGCTTCGGGCAAGGTCGCCTTCGTCATGCATTGGAAATCCCTTCGGCGACAGATCCGGGTTCGAGGCGTCGTGAGCCGCGAGGACGGGCCGCAGGCCGACGCCTATTTCCGCTCTCGCAGCCTCAAGAGCCGGCTGGGCGCCTGGGCCTCTGCTCAGTCGCGCCCGCTTTCGTCTCGGGCAGCGCTGGTCGCCGACGTGGCCAAGGTGACGGCCGCGAAAGGAATCGATCCCGACCGTCCGCCGTTTTGGGGCGGTTTCAGGATTTTACCACTAGAGATTGAATTCTGGGCGGACGGATCATTTCGTTTGCACGACAGGTTCCGTTGGACTCGCGATTCTACTCGCGAAGCGTGGAAAATAGCCCGCCTTAATCCTTGACATTCACGCTTCGTGAACGGCATCTTCTTGAAACGGAGAAGAATTCTCCGGTGTTATCGTTGCCCCCGTTGGAGAGGGCGGTTTCGGGAAGCGCTGTTGAGAAGCTCTATGAATGTGTGAAAATATTGACATCGGTCGGATACTTCGCGGGGTCGTGAAGTGGTTTGATGCGACCAAAGGGTTTGGGTTTGTCGTCTCGGAATCTGGCGGCCCGGATATTTTGCTTCATAGCAACGTCTTGCGAAATTTCGGACACAGCTCGGTTGCCGAGGGAGCCGCGATCGAAATGGCCGTTGTCGACACCGCGCGCGGTATGCAAGCGACCGAAGTGATTTCACTTTCACCTCCAGCCGCAAAGCCGGTGGCACAACTGAGCGAACTCTTCGGTCTTGATGAGAGCGACATTGCCGGTTTGCCGCTTCATGCTGCGCGGGTCAAATGGTTCGACAAAGCCAAAGGATTTGGTTTTGCAAACATCTTTGGCTTGGCAGATGACATTTTCATCCATATCGAGGTCCTGCGTCGCTCTGGCCTTTCTGATCTTGGCACTGGCGAAGCGATTTGCGTTCGCGTGACGGACGGCAAGCGCGGGAAAATGGCTGTTGAGGTTGAGGCGTGGGACAGCGCACTTGGATGTGGCGGGGGATCTGGGCGGGACTGACTGCCATAGTTCTTGCAGTTGCAACCCATTCCGTTGCTCAAGAGTGTGATGAGGCACGCCTGACCGTGGTCGGCGATTGGGGGCGTGCGCATTTCTCGGTCGTCATCGCCGATGATCCCTCCGAGCGGGCTCGCGGACTGATGTATGTTGAAAGTTTGGGAATGCTCGAGGGGATGCTCTTCGTCTATCCAGAGCCGCAATCAGTAACTTTCTGGATGAAGAATACGCTGATCCCACTCGACATGCTTTTCCTGGATCCGGACGGGCGTATTTTGACCCTCCACGAGAATGCCATCCCGCTGGACGAAACCACAATTGGCGGCGGCGACGGTGTGAAGGCTGTCCTCGAAATCAACGGTGGCTTGGCGGATCGACTTGGGATCGGCCTTGGCGATCGGGTAGAACATTCAGTATTTACCAGTTCTTGTGCCGGTTAGGCCTTTTCAAACCTCCTCCCCGCGTCTAATCACGCACTCGTCGGGGCGTAGCGCAGCCTGGTAGCGCGACGGTTTTGGGTACCGTAGGTCGTAGGTTCGAATCCTATCGCCCCGACCACTTCACTGAGACGAATTGCTCAATTGACCTGATCGGTCGCCTTTCGCACCCTTTGGCATCTTCTTTTGGAGGCTGGATCATGACCTATCTCAAAAACTTACTCGCCAGTTCAATACTTGTTGCGGCTGGGTCGGTGGCATCTGCCGTCGAACTGCCCTCGTCTAGTGTTTTCGCAGGATTCGTCTGGACAATGGGCGGCGGCCCGGGCCTGACCTTGAAATATGTGAGTTCCAATGCGCTCAACACACCAGTTCTCTCGGCGGGCGTAAGCTACTATTTCGATAACGGTTTCGGCGCAGACCTGGGGATCGCATACAACACCTGCACCCTGTCGGGAACAGTCGGTTACGACTTCTTGCAAAACGGGTTTCAGTTTGGCGTCGGCGCATTGGCCAACCCATATTGCCTACCGTTCTAGGTTACAAACACCGCAGTTTCGAGTTGGCGCCGCTCTGAGAGAATCAGGGCGGCGTTTTTTTTCGCGCCGGTTGTCATTTGAACCAACGTCTTAACCCCGACTCGTAAGTATTCAAAACCTAGCCGGATTTCTGCCCCGCCGGAAATGGGGGGGGCGGAACGCTCTTCAACAGAGTTATCAACAGAGCCATCCACAGCAGTGTCAGATCGAATCCCCGTCAACGGAAATTTTCGCTAGGAAGGGTAAAAATCACGTTGACCGTGCCTGTCGATCACGTCAGGTTGTGGGGGCCGACAAAAGGGACACAAGATTTAGTGTCCATGCGGTGGCAGGGACAAAGACCTCAGTGAAGAGGCTCTGGTTCAAAGGAGCCGAGGACGCAGGAAGCAATGGCTTTCCAGCGACAGGTTACTTGATCTTGTCATCGAGGCACTCGGGGGCGCGATGCGCCAGACTATTCAAAAGGCCGCAACGTCGGCCGTGCAGGGGCAAGGTGCGATGAAGATCGAACGTAATTTCACGAAAGCTGGCAAAGACGCTTATAACGAGGTCGAGTTCCGCTCGACCTCTTCCGAGATCCGCAATCCCGACGGCAAGATCGTCTTCAAGCTCGACAACTGCGAGATCCCGTCCGATTGGAGCCAGGTTGCGAGCGACGTCATCGCGCAGAAATATTTCCGCAAGGCGGGCGTTCCATCTGCGGTGAAACCGGTCAAGGAAAAGGGCGTTCCGTCTTTCCTCTGGCGTTCGGTTCCGGCCGAAGGCGCAACCTTCGGCGGCGAGACCTCGGCCAAGCAGGTGTTTGATCGCCTTGCCGGCGCCTGGGCCTATTGGGGCTGGAAGGGCGGCTATTTCTCGACCGAGGCCGACGCCAAAGCCTATTACGACGAGATGCGCTTCATGCTGGCCACCCAGCGCGCCGCGCCGAACAGCCCGCAGTGGTTCAACACCGGCCTGCACTGGGCTTACGGTATCGACGGCCCGGCGCAGGGCCACCACTATGTCGATTACAAGACCGGCGTTCTGACCAAATCCGCCTCGTCCTACGAACACCCACAGCCGCACGCCTGCTTCATCCAGTCGGTCGCCGACGATCTCGTCAACGAAGGTGGGATCATGGACCTCTGGGTCCGCGAGGCGCGCCTCTTCAAATACGGCTCGGGCACCGGCACCAACTTCTCCTCTCTGCGCGGCGAGGGCGAAAAGCTCTCGGGCGGCGGCAAGTCCTCGGGCCTGATGGGCTTCCTCAAGATCGGCGACCGTGCTGCCGGCGCGATCAAGTCGGGCGGCACCACCCGCCGCGCGGCCAAGATGGTTATTGTCGATGCCGATCACCCCGATATCGAGGATTTCATCAACTGGAAGGTCATCGAAGAGCAGAAGGTCGCCTCGATCGTCGCCGGTTCCAAGATGCACGAGCAGAAGCTCAACGGCATCTTCGCCGCGATCCGCTCGTGGGATGGTGCTGAGGCCGACGCCTTTGATCCCAAGGTCAACGAGGGCCTGAAAGAGGCAATCCGCGACGCCAAGCGCGTGATGATCCCCGAGACCTATATAAAGCGCGTCCTCGATTACGCGCGTCAGGGCCACACCTCGATCGAATTCCCGACCTACGACACCGACTGGGATTCGGAAGCCTATGCCTCCGTCTCGGGCCAGAACTCGAACAACTCGATCCGCGTCACCGACGCCTTCCTCAAGGCTGTCGAGGAAGATGGCGACTGGGAGCTTATCAACCGCAAGGATGGCAAGGTTTCCAAGACCATCAAGGCGCGCGATCTTTGGGATCAGGTCGGCCATGCCGCCTGGGCCTGTGCCGATCCGGGCATCCAGTATCACGACACGGTCAACGCCTGGCACACCTGCCCCGAAGACGGCGAGATCCGCGGTTCCAACCCCTGCTCGGAATACATGTTCCTCGACGACACGGCCTGCAACCTCGCCTCGATGAACCTCCTGACCTTCTACAAGGACGGCGAGTTCCAGGTTGAGGATTATATGCACGCGACGCGTCTGTGGACGCTGACGCTCGAAATCTCGGTGATGATGGCGCAGTTTCCGTCGAAGGAAATCGCCCAGCTGTCCTATGATTTCCGCACCCTTGGCCTCGGCTATGCCAATATCGGCGGCCTTCTGATGAACATGGGGCTAGGCTACGACAGCGACGAGGGCCGCGCCCTTGGTGGTGCGCTGACCGCGATCATGACCGGCGTGGCCTATGCCACTTCGGCCGAGATTGCAGGCGAACTTGGGGCTTTCGCCAAGTTCGAGAAAAACCGCGCCCATATGCTTCGCGTGATCCGCAACCACCGCAATGCCGCCTATGGCAAGACCGATGGCTATGAGGGCCTCGCGGTCAAGCCGGTGGCGCTCGATCACAGGAACTGCCCCGACCAGCGCCTTGTGAAACTGGCGATGGAGGCCTGGGACGAAGCGCTCGCCCTTGGCGAAAAGCACGGCTACCGCAACGCCCAGACCAGCGTCATCGCGCCCACCGGCACGATCGGCCTTGTGATGGATTGCGACACCACCGGCATCGAGCCCGACTTCGCGCTGGTGAAGTTCAAGAAGCTTGCCGGCGGCGGTTATTTCAAGATCATCAACCAGTCGGTTCCGGCGGCGCTTGAAAAGCTCGGCTATGGCTCGGCCCAGATCGAAGAAATCATCGCCTATGCCGTGGGCCACGGCTCGCTCGGGCAGGCGCCCGCGATCAACCACACCTCGCTCATCGGCCACGGCTTCGGTCAGGCCGAGCTCGACAAGATCGAAGGCGCGCTGAAAACCGCCTTCGACATCAAGTTCGTCTTCAACCAGTGGACCTTGGGCGAAGAGTTCTGCCAAAAGACCCTCGGCATCCCCGCCGAGAAGCTCAACGACCCGACCTTCAACCTGCTTCAGCATCTGGGCTTCAGCCGCAAAGAGATCGAAGCCGCCAACGACCACGTCTGCGGCACCATGACCCTCGAAGGCGCGCCCTTCCTCAAGGACGAGCACCTCACCGTCTTCGACTGCGCCAACCCCTGCGGCAAGAAGGGCAAGCGTTTCCTCTCGGTGGGCAGCCACATCACCATGATGGCCGCCGCCCAGTCGTTCATCTCGGGCGCGATCTCGAAAACGATCAACATGCCCAATGACGCGACGATCGAGGATTGCCAGAAGGCCTATGAGCTGTCGTGGAGCCTTGGCATCAAGGCCAACGCGCTTTACCGCGATGGATCGAAGCTGAGCCAGCCGCTCGCCGCCGCCCTCGTCGAGGACGACGACGATGCCGCCGAGGTTCTTGCCACCGGCTCGCAGCAGGAGAAGGCCGTGGTTCTGGCCGAGAAGATCATCGAGAAGGTGATCGTCAAGGAACTGATCCGCACGCACCGCGAAAAGCTCCCCGAGCGCCGCAAGGGCTATACCCAGAAGGCGATCGTCGGCGGCCACAAGGTCTATCTGCGGACCGGTGAATATCAGGACGGCAAGCTCGGTGAAATCTTCATCGACATGCACAAAGAGGGCGCCGGCTTCCGTGCGATGATGAACAACTTCGCCATCGCGGTCTCGGTCGGCCTTCAGTATGGCGTGCCGCTGGAGGAGTTTGTCGACGCCTTCACCTTCACCAAGTTCGAGCCCGCCGGCATGGTTCAGGGCAACGATTCGATTAAACAGGCCACCTCGATCCTCGATTATATCTTCCGCGAACTGGCGGTGAGCTATCTCGACCGGACCGACCTTGCCCATGTCAAACCGCAAGGCGCGGCGTTTGATGATCTGGGCCGTGGCGAGGAAGAGGGCCGCTCCAATTTTAAGGAGCCGAGCGAAAACGCCGCCTCGAAATCGCTCGAGGTGCTGCGTCAGATCTCGTCGACCGGCTATCTGCGCAAGCGAATGCCTCAAGAACTTGTCGTCCTCAACGGCGGCATGGGGGCCACCGCCTTCGCCACCGGCACCGATCCGGTCGCCGCGCTCGAAACGCTGGTTCCCGCCGTGGCCTCGTCGACGATTTCGGCGGCCTCCTCGACCGCCGTTTCCAGCGGCACGGTCAGCATCTCGGCCCGCGACAAGGCCAAGATGCAGGGCTATGAGGGCGATCCATGCGGCGAATGCGGCAACTACACACTGGTGCGTAACGGCACCTGCATGAAGTGCAACACCTGCGGCGGCACCAGCGGCTGTAGCTAACAGGGTCCGGCGCGGGTGCGCTCGCGCCGCCGACGTTCAGGCCGCAGGCAGAAACCGGGCGGTACATAGAATGAGCCTGAACGGCGAGACTATACGGGGGCTTCGGCCCCCGTTTTTTCTTTTGGGGGCAAAGATTTGCAAGCGGACCCTAACCTTTGGGAATCTCAAACCCCGGCGCGGCCAGCTCAAACCCCTCAAACTGAAATCCCGGGCTGACGGTGCAGCCCACAAGCGTCCAATCGCCCGTGGTCTCCGCCGCCTGCCAGTGCCCTACCGGCACGATCCCCTGCGGCCGCGCGCCCGAGGCAAGGTCGGGGCCAAGGGTGAGCGTGGTCGCGGGGCCTTCATCGCTGGCCGAGATATGCAGAAGGATCGGCGCTCCGGCATAATGGTGCCAGATCTCCATGGCATCGACGCGGTGCCAATGGCTCCGCTCGCCCCGCCGCAAAAGGAAGTAGATACAAGTGCCTACAGGCCGACCTTCACCTTCCGCCGCCCAGGTCTGGCGATACCAGCCCCCTTCGGGGTGCGGCGCGAGGCCCAGCAAGTGGATGATCTCATCTGCTTTCATAGGGAGAAACTAGCGTGGGCTGCGCCAGAGGCAATTGTAATTCGTGCGGCAACGAGCGAGCCTCACCACGAGAGGAGCCACCATGAACCATCCCATCGTCATCGTCGGAGCCGGCATCGTCGGCGCGTCCATCGCCTGGAATCTCGCCCGGCGTGGCAAGCCCGTCCTGATCCTCGACCAGACCGGTATCGGCAAAGGCGCGACCGGGCGCAGCTTTGGCTGGATCAACGCCAATTTCGCCGAAACACCCGCCTACTTTGCCCTGCGCTCGGCCGCCATCGACGCCCATCACGAGATGGAGGCCGCCCTCGGCCCGGTGGCAACCCGATGGACTGGCTGCCTCTGGTGGGAGGATGAGGGCGCCTCCTTCGATGCCCATGTCGCCGAACTCGCGGCCTTCGGCTACGAGGCGCAGGTCGTAGCCCGCCCCGAGATCGCCCGCATGGCTCCCGCGCTGGCCACGCCGCCCGATCAGGCGATCCATGTGGCCCGCGAAGGCGGCGCCGATGGCGAGGTGATCGCCGCGCGCCTGATCGAGGCCGCAGTCGCACTCGGCGCGAAGATCTGGATCGGCCCGAAAGCCAATGGTTTCCTGCGCCAAGGCGGACGGGTGATCGGCGTGGCTACCGACCACGGCCCCGTGCCCGCATCTCAGGTGATTGTCGCCGCAGGCGCAGGAGCGGCAACCCTCACCGGCCTGCCAATGGCCAACAAGCCCGGCCTGATCCTCCGCACCCGCCCGCTGCCTGCAATCCTCGGCCCCATCATCATGGCGCCCGATGTGCACTTCCGGCAAGACGCCGAGGGACGGATCGTCGCGGGCGAGATCTTCTCCGGCGATGGGCCGGGTCAGGCCAGTATCACAACTGATCCCGGCTCCCTCGCCCTCGAACTCATCGAACGCATAAGGGTGCACCTTCCGGGCCAAGAGATCGAGATCGAACGTGTCACCTTCGGCCTGCGACCCGTCCCCAAAGACGGCTTGCCGGCAGTCGGACCACTGGAAGAGGGGCTCTACATCGCCTCGATGCACTCGGGCATCACGCTCGCCCCACTGATTGGCACCCTCGTCGCACTGGAAATTGCCGAAGGAAGCGAAGCTCCCGAGCTCGCCCCATTCCGCCCAAGCCGCCTCTCTTAGAGGCCCGAAAATATCCTCGGGGGGTGAATGCGCCAGAGGCGCAGAGGGGGGCAGACAGCCCCCCAACTCGCCTACCGCAAAATAGAACGCCCGGCATAAAGCGCCGAAGCGCCCAGCATTTCGTCAATCCGGATCAACTGGTTATACTTTGCCAACCGGTCCGACCGCGCCAGCGAGCCGGTCTTGATCTGGCCGCAGTTCGTCGCCACGGCGAGATCGGCAATCGTCGAATCCTCGGTCTCTCCCGACCGGTGCGACATCACATTGGTAAAGCGCGCCCGATGCGCCATCTCGACGGCCTGAAGCGTCTCGGTCAGCGAGCCGATCTGGTTGACCTTCACCAGCATCGAATTGGCGCAGCCCCTCTCAATCCCCATCGCAAGCCGCTCGGGGTTGGTCACGAACAGATCGTCCCCCACAAGCTGCACGCGATTCCCGAGCGTTTCGGTCAAGAGCGTCCAGCCCTCCCAGTCGTCCTCGGCCATGCCATCCTCGATCGAGATGATCGGATAGTCGTTCACAAGCGCCTCGAGATAGCCCACGTTCTCCGCCGAACTCAGCGTCTTGCCTTCCCCCGACAGGACATATTTGCCGCCCTTGAAATACTCGGTCGAGGCGCAGTCGAGCGCGAGGTAGATATCCTCGCCCGGGCGATAGCCCGCCTTCTCGATCGACTTGAGAATGAAATCGAGCGCATCGCGGGTCGAGGACAGGTTCGGCGCAAAGCCGCCCTCGTCGCCCACACCCGTGGCCAAGCCCGCTGCCGAAAGCTCTTTCTTCAGCGTGTGGAACACTTCCGAGCCCATGCGGACAGCATCGCGGATATCCTCCGCGGCGACCGGCATGATCATGAATTCCTGAATGTCGATCGGGTTGTCGGCGTGCTCTCCGCCGTTGATGATGTTCATCATCGGCACCGGCAACACGCGGGCCGAGGTGCCGCCGACATAGCGGTAAAGCGGCTGGCCCGAGAAATCGGCCGCGGCCTTGGCGGCGGCCAGCGAGACGCCGAGGATCGCGTTGGCGCCGAGGCGGGACTTGTTGGGCGTGCCATCGAGCTCGATCATGATCTCGTCAAGCTCGACCTGTTCCATCGCATCGAGGCCCAAAAGCGCCTCGGCGATCTCGCCGTTCACCGCATCGACCGCCTGCAAGACGCCCTTGCCCATATAGCGGCTCTTGTCGCCATCGCGCTTCTCCACCGCCTCATGCGCGCCGGTCGAGGCCCCCGAAGGAACCGCGGCGCGGCCCATCGAGCCGTCTTCGAGGGTCACATCGACCTCAACGGTCGGGTTGCCCCGGCTATCAAGAATTTCGCGGGCGTGAATGTCGATAATCGTGCTCATGGGAACCTCAAAATGATGTTGCGGTGCTATAACGCGGCTTTGGTGGAAGGGGAAGTGCGCCGCAAGCGGGCTTCGCGGGCGAAGGTGTAAAGGCCAGAGGCGACGATGATTGCGGCACCGATGAGGGTATAGCCGTCCAGAACCTCGCCAAAGACGATCACGCTCAGGGCAAGGCCAAAGACGATCCGGCTATAGCGGAACGGCGCAACGAAGGAGATATCTCCAAGCCGGTTGGCCAGGATGATGGCATAGAGGGCGGGAATGCCAATGCCAACTGCGGCCAGCAGATAGCCCCAGTTCACAAGGCTCGGCCAGACCGGGGGTGTGCCAAACATCACGCAGACGATAATCCCCGTTGGCACCATGACGCCGAAGCCCGCTGTCGACAGCTGAAGCGTTGTGACATGGGCGGGCGTTCGGCGTGTCGCCAGATCGCGGGCACTTTGGGTGATCGCCCCAGCCACGACCCAGAGAGTGGTCAACTCGAAGGCCGTGCCGAAGGGCCTGACGACAATCAGCACACCGATCAGGCCGATGATGATTGCGCTCCAACGTCGCCAGCCAACGGGCGCCCCGAAAAAGAGCGCGGCGCCCATCGTCACCAAAAGCGGGTTGGCCTGCATGATGGTCGTGAGCAAAGCAAGCGGGACCAGCGACAGAGCGATGATGAAATTCAGTGACGTTGCGGCCTCGAGGATCGACCGATAGAGGGCGGGACCCTGGAACAGCGATCGGGGCAGGGGGGTTTCTCCTCGGCGCAACGACCAAATCGCAAAAGCGGTGGCGCCTCCCAAGCCAAGCATCGACATGATCTGGCCGGGCGGGAGCTGCGCGGAGGCGCCTTTGATAAAGGCATCCTCGACTGCAAACCCTGCCATCGAGGCAACCATGAACGCCGCGCCGTGGAGGTTGCTCACCTTACTTTTCCTTCTTGGCGAGCGGCACGCCGTAAAGCTCGAGCCTGTGCCCCATCAGCCTGAAGCCCAGCTTGGCGGCGATTTTCTCCTGTAGCGCCTCAATCTCGGGATCCACAAACTCGACCACCTCGCCCGAATTCATGTCGATCAGGTGATCGTGATGCTCGCGGTCGGCGGTTTCATAGCGCGCACGGCCATCGCCGAACTCGTGCTTGTCGAGGATGCCCGCCTCTTCGAAAAGCTTGACCGTGCGATAGACCGTAGCAAGCGAGATGCGCGGATCAACGCGCGAGGCGCGGTTATAGAGCTCTTCAACATCGGGATGATCGTCGGCTGCCTCAAGCACAGTGGCAATGGTCCGCCGCTGTTCGGTCATTCGAAGGCCATTTGCCTCGCAGCGCGCCAGTATCGACTTTGCCATCTGCCCTTACCCCGTTGGTCGCGGCTTCAAGGGCGATGTAGCGACAGGACGCGCCGGTGAAAACCCTTTTTCACAACCAACGCCGCCAACGCATCAAGATATAGAGGCCAACGCCAAGCGCGGCCAACGCCACACACAGAAGGAAGAACCCGACCGACGACTGCGCGCCGGGGATGCCGCCGAGATTGACGCCGAACAGGCCGGTGAGAAAGCCGAGCGGCAGAAAGATCACTGCGATGACCGACAGTGCAAAGCCGTTGCGGCCCATGCGGGCGGTCTGCACAAGGTCGAGGTGGTCGGAGATTGCCGTCAGGCGCTCACGCACCTCGTGCAACTCCTCGACCGAGCGGGTCGCGCGGTTCGCGGTCTCGTGCAGGCGCGGCCGCAGGGAGGCGGGGATCACCGGTGTCTCGATCGCCGCCAGAAGGTTGAGCGCATCGGTCTGCGGCCCGATGTGGCGGCGCAGCTTGATGACTTTGCGGCGAAGGGGGGCAAGCTTGGGTTGGCTCTCGTCTTCCTCGTCATAGACTTCGGTTTCCATCTGCTCGGTGATCTCGTCGAGATCGAGCGAGACGGTCTCGATCCGCTCGGTCAGGCCATCGCAAAGCGCCAGGAGGAATTCGGCCGTTGTCGCCGGGGCTTGGCCTTGCTCGGCGTCAAGGCGAATGGCGTCGACGGCAAAGATCTTGCGGCGGCGGACGGTGACAAGGATGGTCTCGGTTGCCCAGATCCGCACCGAGACCATGTCCTCGACCTCGGAGCCCGCGTTGAGGTTGGCGCCGCGCAGGGTCAGGATCAGGCCGTCGCCCTGGGCGCTGACCCGCGGGCGGGTCTCGGTGGCCTTGAGGCTGCGGGCGACGATCGGCGGCAGGTAGGTATCGACCCAATTGGCAAAGCCCGGATCGTCGAGGTTGAGATGCAGCCAGCGATAGCCCTGCGCGCCCTCAGGCAGAGGTTCGAGCGAGCGGGCAGGGACCGCCTTGCCATCCGGACTGACATCGAAGGCGCAGACGGGGGAAAGCGGGGTCATGGTTGCTCCTGCTTGGGGAGTTCTGGCGCGCGGCCAAGACGCATGGCGACCTTGCCGACCGTGAGGCCCTGAACGATGATCGAGAAGACCACGACGACATAGGTCGCGGTCAGGATGAGCGGCTTCCACTCGTTCTCTGGCAAGGCCAGCGCAAGCGCGACCGAGATGCCGCCCTTGAGCCCGCCCCATGTCATGATCGGAATGACCCCGCGGCTGAAACTGCGGAACGGCCTCAGAAGGGCGATTGGCACAGCCACAGCGGCAAGGCGCGCGAGAAGAGCCAAGCCCACCGAAAGGGCTCCGGCAATGAGGAAATCCCATTCCAGCACGATGGAGAAAACCTCAATCCCGATGAGCAGGAAGAGAACCGCATTCAGAATCTCGTCGATCAGCCGCCAGAAGGCATCGACATAGCGCCGCGTCTGTTTCGACATCCCGTATTTCGTCCCCACATCGCCGATGAGAAGCCCCGCGCAGACCGCCATGATCGGGGCTGAAACATGAAGCGCCACCGCCAGCTCATAGCCGCCGAAGGCAAGCCCCAACGTGATCAGAACCTCAAGCGCATAGTCGTCGATGCGTTTCATCACCTGAAAGACAAGCCAACCAAGGACCACGCCAAGGACCGCGCCCCCCAGTGCCTCCTGCAGGAAGAGACCCACCGCGCCGCCAAGCCCTTCCGCATGGTGCCCGTCCGAGGGAAAGGCGAGGCCGACAAGCACGAGGTAGACCACATAGCCCACGCCATCGTTGAAAAGGCTTTCGCCGGCGATCTTGGTCTCGAGCGTCTTTTGCAGTTCGGCCTCGCGCAGAACACCCATGACCGCCACCGGATCGGTGGGCGAAATCAGCGCGCCAAAGACGAGCGCGACAAGGAGCGGCATTCCGGTGATCCAGCTGAAGCCGAAACCGACGACAGCGGTCGAGAGGCCGACGCCGAGGGTTGCCATCAGAAGGATCACGATGGCCTGTTCGCGCAGGGATGAAAGGCTGACGTGCAACGCGCCGGCAAAGAGGAGAAGCCCTAGCATTCCTTCCAACAGCGCCTTTGAGAAGGCAATCTCGCGCACCGCGCCGCCGAGCGAATCCGCAAGGCCGAGCGAGGGCACCACGAGATCGAGTAGCATCGCGCCGACCGAGGCGGCCAAAGCCACGACCAGAACGCCGATGCTCGGCGGCAGGCGCAGCCAGAAATAGTTGATGGAGCCAAAGACCCCGGCCAACACGATCAGAAGGGATGTTGCCTGAAGGAGGTTCATGCGCGCCTCTTGCTTTTGGCTTGAGCCTAGCGCGGATTGGCGCAGGGGTCACGGGTTTAGAGCAAGAGCCGCCCATCCATCGTTTGCACCGCTGCCCCGCTGATGGTGACGCCGTTTGGCCCTGTCGTGGCGCTGATCCGCGAGGGGCGTCCCATGTCCTCGCCCTGCCGGATCTCGAGGGCGATATCGCGTCCCTCTAGTTGCGCCAAGAATGCTGCCAGCGCCGCCGCGGCGCTTCCCGTGGCGGGGTCTTCGGGGATGTTGTCGAGCGGCGCAAACATCCGCGCATCCACACGCGATCCGGCGCGGGTATAGCAAAAGATCGCGAAATCGAGGCCACCGGGATAGAGCATCGCCCCGCGCCGAAAGGCATCCGTCACCGGCATCGCCGAGGACAAGGCCTCGCGGTCGGACAGTTCGGCAAGCACGAAGGGCAGGCCGAGGCTCGCCTGAACCGGCGCGTGGCGATGCAGACGGATATCGCCGATAGCGAGGCTCAGGCATTCGGCCACAAGCTCGGTCGGCGGTTCGGCAAGGATTTCCAAAGGCCGCGCGGTGGTAAACCGCGCCACATTGCCCGTCGCCACCGCCGCAATCGGGCCTACGCCCAGCTCCAGCACCATCTGTTCGGGTTTGCCCAGAGCGTGAAGCGCGACCGCCGTGCCGATGGTCGGATGCCCGGCAAAGGGCACCTCCATCGTGGGCGTAAAGATGCGGACCTTGGCTGTATGTGCCGGATTTTCTGGAGGATAGACAAAGGTCGTCTCGGAGAAATTGAACTCGCGCGCGATCTTCTGAAGCTTGTCCTGTGGCAGCTTTTCCGCCTCGGGAAAAACGGCAAGCTGATTGCCGCCGAAGGGCGTCTCGGTGAAAACGTCATAGACAAGATAGCGCGGCATCGGGCGGGCCTTTTCTTCAATGGTCCGCCCGAGCCTAAGGGGCTTTCGCCCTGTCGCAAAGCCTTTTGCGCCTCAGCCGAGCTGCACCAGAGCATGGCGTTTCTTGCCCGCGCTGAGCTTGACCGGCGCGCCCAGATCGACGACCGAAAGCATCAGCCCCGCATCCGTCAGCGGCTCGTCATTGATCCGAGCGCCATTGTCGGCGATGAGGCGCTTGGCCTCCTTGCCGCTGGCCGCAAGGCCCGAGCGCACCAGAACCTGCACGATGGAAATCCCCTCGCCAACCTCATCGGCCGAAAGGGTCAGCGTCGGAAGATCGTCGCCGATCCCGCCCTTCTCGAACACCTCACGCGCCGTCGCCTCCGCAGCCTCGGCCGCCGCGCGGCCATGGGCAAGGGTGGTCACTTCGTTGGCGAGGATGATCTTGGCCCCGTTGATCTCGGACCCGCCCAACGCACCAAGACGCTCGCATTCCTCGACCGGAAGCTCGGTATAGAGCTTGAGGAAGCGGCCCACGTCGGCGTCGGTCGTATTGCGCCAGAACTGCCAGAACTCGTAAGCGCTGAGCATATCGGCATTCAGCCAGATAGCGCCCGCCGCCGATTTGCCCATCTTCTTGCCGTCCGAAGTGGTCAGGAGCGGCGAGGTCAGGCCATAGATCTCCTTGTCGAGAACCCGACGCGTCAGGTCGATACCGTTGACGATATTGCCCCACTGATCCGAGCCGCCCATCTGCAACAGGCAGCCATAGCGGCGGTTGAGCTCGAGAAAGTCATAGGCCTGCAAGATCATGTAGTTGAACTCGAGGAACGACAGAGATTGCTCCCGGTCGAGCCGGGATTTCACGCTCTCGAACGACAGCATCCGGTTGATCGAGAAATGCCGCCCGATATCGCGCAGGAAATCGAGATAGTTCAGCCCGTCGAGCCACTCGGCGTTATTAAGCATGAGCGCACCGCTGGGGCTCTCGTCATAACGGATGTAGGCCGAGAAAACCTTCTTGATCCCGGCGATATTGTCGTCGATCTGCTCGGCCGAAAGAAGCGGGCGCTCATCGGCGCGGAACGAGGGATCGCCCACCTTGGTGGTACCGCCGCCCATCAGGGTGATCGGTTTGTGGCCGGTCTTCTGCAGCCAGCGCAGCATCATGATCTGAATAAGGCTGCCCACATGAAGCGATTTCGCTGTCGCATCAAAGCCGATATAGGCCGGAACGACACCCTTCACCAAAACCTCGTCAAGGCCTTGATAATCCGTGCAATCGGCCAAAAAGCCGCGGGTTATCATCACAGCCATGAAATCCGATTTGGGATGGTAGGTCATCGTCTTGTCCTTAAGGTTCGGGCGAGGCACTCTATAGGCGAGGCAGGGAACAAGGGGAAGCCAATGTTGAAGGCGGGTGCGAAACGGTCCGCGGGCGCCTTCTGGCGACCGGGCGAGCCTGCCGTCATTGCGGCGAGCCTCGTCTCCGATGGCGAGACGATCTTCGAGATCGGCGAGACCGTCACCTGCCCCTTGAGCAAGACCGAACTGCAGCGCCTCGCAACTTCCGGCCCCGAGGCCACCGAAACCTTCGAGACCGCTCTCGCCGAAGCTCTTTCCCGGCTTCCCTCCGAGATCGTCGGGATCGGAGGCGCGGAAATGATGGGGCGAGGCGGCCCGAACCCAGATTTCAACGGCGCGGTCCTGGCCGAAGTCCTGGATCGCCCCATAGCCACCGATTTCGCTGACGCCGATCTTCGGCTCGGCGGCGCCGGCGCCCCTCTCGGGGCCTCGCTCGCCCATGCCCTTGCCCGGATGGATCCCGCAAAAGGGCCGCTCCTCCTTCTCGACATCGACAGCGCCACCACCCGCGCCATCTATGCCGACCCTGCGCTCAAAGCCGACAAGGACGGAGCGCTCCTCGCCTTCGAGGCCGGCCCCGGCCTTCCGTCCTTCACCGATACCGGCGCCGGAGGCAGCGCCGACGAAACCGCGCTCGACCTCCTCCTCGCCGATCCCCATTTCCTGCGCCTCGCCCCGAAATCGGCTCAGCCCGACGCCTTCGCCGCCTACCTTGACCACCTCGCGACGCTTGCCCCCGAAGACGCCGAAGCCACGGCCCTCGCCGCCATCGCCCTCTCGCTCGTCACCGGCCTCGACCTTCTGCCCAAAGCCCCCCGCCGCGCCCTCGTCTTCGGCCCCGCCCGCCACGAGCCGCGCCTCATTTCCGCCCTGACCGAAGCTCTCGAGTGCCCGGTACCACCCGCCGAAGAGGCGGGCATTCCCGGCTGCGCCCTCCACGCCCTCGCTTGCGCCCACCTTGCCGTGCGCGCAATGCGCGGCCTGCCCACGTCATTCCCCGGCACAACAGGCGTCCGAACAGCCGTCGGCGGGGCGAGCCTATCCCGCCCCGGTCAAACCGCCTGATCTTCTTTTGGCCCCAAATACTCCGGGGGAGGCCCGAAGGGCCGGGGGCAGAGCCCCCTACGCCGGAAGGTGGATGCGGAACGCCTCGCGGATCGCGGCATCCGTTGCCGGATCAAACCGCGCTGCCGCACGCTCCGAAAGGATGCGCTCTTTCATCGCCGTTGCCCGCTCGATCAGATCCGGCTTGCCCTTTTCGGCCCATTCCTTGGGCGATGTCCTGTCGCCCATGGTCGGATAGACGTGATCCTGCTCCATCCGGCTCAAGGTCGCCTCGGTGCCAAGGTAGTGGCCCGAGCCGCCCAGACAGACCTCTTTCATCTGCTCGAGCGCCAAGGTCTCGTCATCCACCTCGATCCCGCGCACGCAACGCAGCGCCTGACCGATGATGTCGTTCCCCAGGATCAGGCTCTCGTGACAGAAGCCGAGAAGCGAGGCGTGCATCCCCGCCGCCTCATAGGCCATGTTGAGCCCCGAAAGCCCCGCCAGGACGTTCGAGCACATCTGCTCCCATCCCGCCTGCATGTCCGGCAGCTTGGAATCCGAGGCCCCCGCCGCAGCCCCGCCCGGAAGGCCGTAGAACTGGTGCATCTGGGCGGCGCCCGAGGTCAAAAGCGCCTGCTCGCCCGATCCCATCGTCATCGCCCCCGTCCGCAGATCGAGGCCGAAGGGCCAGGTGCCGAATATCGCCGGATGGCCCGGCTTGATCGCGTTGACATAGACGACACCGGCAAGGCACTCGGCCACCGCCTGCGTGATCGCTCCGGCAATCGTCGATGGGGCGGTCGCGCCCGCCATGCCTGCCGACAAAAGCAGAACAGGCATCCCGCCCGCGATCACGTTTTCCATGACCTTGCAGCTCTCGGTCGCGAATTTCATCGGCGGCACGACGAAACAGTTCGAGTTCGACACGAAGGGCCGCGCCCGCCACGCCTCTTCGCCACCCGCGATCATGTGCAGCATCTCGAAGGCATCGGCGGTGTAATCGGGGTCGGTGAAGGACACGCCCACATGCTTCATCGTGCCTGCGCAGCAGGCGTAAATCGAGTTGAGGTCCATCTCGCGGTTATCAAGGATATCGCGGCAGACCATCGAGCGCTGGAAGAAATGGATATTGTCGAGCCGGTCAGTGATCCGCGCCGCATCGTGCAGATCCTGCACCGTCGACTCGCGGTAATTGCGGCCCGAGGGATCGACCATGTTCACCGCAGCACCGGCGGTTCCATAGTGGACACGGGTGCCCGACAGGAGGAGGTCATGCTTCGGATCACGGCCAAAAAGCGTGATGTCGCGGCCCGCGACGGCGAGCATGTCTTCGACCAATGCGCGCGGGAATCGAATGCGCCCATCACTGCCCAGAACGGCGCCCGCGCCGGTCAGGATCTCGATACCCGAGGGCGGTGCATCGGCAAGGCCGATCTCTTCCAGCGCCCTGAGCGCGGTCTCGTGAATGCGAAGCACCTGCGCGTCGGTCAGCGGCTTGAAGGTGCCGCCCGACATACCGGCGCGGATCGGGCGCTTGGACTCGGAAAGGGGTGCTGCACGGGCGGCGGTACGGGCGGCGCGGCCGCCGGAACGGGCGGGGCGAGACGCGCTGGCGGCGTCCGGAGAAATCTGGTCGGTCATGATGGTCCTGTAGGTAGAAAGGGAAAGGGGGAGACTGGACAAGCCCTCAGGGGCGGCCCCGTGCCGCCCGCCCACGCCGCGCACCGATGGTGCGCAGGATCAGTGTGATCTTGCTCGCCGGTGACATCCGCGAGCCCCTCCCGTTTCTGCGATAGTCGCAAGCGCACTCGTCGTCGGTAACGGGCGGGGAATCTTTCCTGTTTGCGACCGCGTGTCGCTTTTGGGCGGGGCCGCGACAGCCCCGCATCACCTTTGGCCTAAGCAGCTTTCCGCGCCGCGAAGGCAAGGACGCGGCCAAGGGCCACGCGGAACTCCTCGTCGGCCACGGTCATGGCGACGCGGATATGCCCCGTCGCCGCCGCGCCAAAGCTTTCGCCCGGCATGACCGCGATCTTTTCCTCGTCGAGAAGCGCGTTGGCAAAGTCGTTGCCGCTCATCCCCGTGGCCCGGATATCGAGCATCACATACATCGCGCCTTGTGGCGGGGTGGCTTTCACCACGTTCTGCCCCGCGAGAAGCTCAAGTGCGATCAGGTGGCGGCGGTGGAAGGGGGCGGCCACGTCGATCTCGGGCGCTTTGCCGAGACCAAGCGCATAGGTCGCCGCCTCCTGCACGAAACCGGCCACACCATAGTTGGTATGGGTCGCAAGGTTGGTCAGATGCGCGATGGCCTCTTGGGGGCCGACGATCCAGCCGATCCGGCTGCCGGTCATGGCGTGGCTCTTCGACATGGAGCCGACAAGCAGCGTCCGCTCGGCCATCCCCGGCAGGGCGCGGGGGCTGATGTGCTCGCCTTCCCAGACCTGCACGTCATAGACCTCGTCGGTGATCAGCCACAGGTCGCGCGCCTTGCAGACCTCGGCAATCGCCTCGAGCGTCGCGCGGGAATAGACAGCGCCCGTGGGGTTGTTGGGCGAGTTGATGAGGAGCGACTTGGCGCCGGTTGCCTTTGCCGCCGCGTCGATCGCCTCGGCGCGGGGCTGGAAGCCGTCTTCCGACCGCGCCTCGATGGCGACTGGAACGCCGCCCACCGCGCGGATCGTGCCGGGGTAGGTGGTGTAATAGGGGTCGATGTAGAGCGCGGTGTCGCCCTCTTCGAGGACAGCATGGTGGGCGGCGAAAAGGCCGGCCTGACCACCCGCGGTGATCAGCACGTTGTCGATGCCGGTTGGAACGCCGGTGCGCTCTTCAACCCGTTTGGCTACGGCCGCACGCATCGCATGGGTGCCCGGCACCAGCGCATAGCCGGTGTGGCCCGCGCGGGCGGCGCGGTCCATCGCGTCGAGGATATTGGGCGCGGTGCGGATGTCGTGTTCACCGATCGTCAGTTCGATGACTTTTTCGCCCTTGGCGATCATGCGGCGGGCGCGGAGGAAAACCTCCCACCCGTCCGAGCCGCCGCCCGTGATATTCGTGAGTCTGTGTGATAGCTTCATGCGCCGAGGCAGACACCGTCATTACGGCACTGTCAACACCTGCGGATCAACCTGTCCTCAAGGCACGCGGTCCGGCACCGCCTTTGGCGGCCTCGTCCGCAGGATTGTGCAGGGCGCAGGTCTCAAGGCTGAGGCAGCCGCAGCCGATACAGCCGTCGAGCCTGTCGCGCAGGTTTTGGAGATGGGCGATGCGGGCGTCGATCTTCTTGCGGAAATCGTCCGAAATGCGGGTCCAGTCAGCCTTGGAAGGGGCGCGGTGCGCGGGCAGGTCGACCATATAGCCTGCAATATCCGACAGCCCGAACCCCATCGACTGGGCGATCATCACGAAGGACAGACGCCGGATGTCGGCCCGGCCATAGCGGCGGTGACCGCCCGCGTTGCGGAGCGGGTGCAGGATGCCGTGCGTTTCGTAGAAGCGGATGGCGGAGACGGCGAGGCCGGTGCGGTCGGCCAGATCGCCGATGGTGAGACCGCCGGAGGGAGAGGGGGGCATGAAAATTCCTCTTGATCTAAAGTGAACTTGAGAAATTAGAACCCGAGTCACCTCAGAAGAAAAGGAGTAGGTGATGAAAGTGAGTGTGAGGAGCCCGAGGGACCGTCGGCTCATCGGGCGGGACGGTCTGGGCTGGTGCGAAGGTGCGGGGCTTTGGATTGAAGGCGACTGCGGCCTGCAAAGGGTGCGCCGAATTCTTGGTCGGCGGTTGAAGGGATAGGATCATGGCGAGACTGGAACATCTGAACGTGACCGTAAGCGACCCTGATGCCACGGCGGCGATGCTGGTTGAGCTCTTTGACTGGCGGGTGCGCTGGCAGGGGGCGGCAATCCATGGGGGCCGCAGCGTCCATGTGGGTGGGGCGGATAGCTATCTGGCAGTCTATGCCGGTTTGGGCGAGCAAGTGGCGGCCGGCAACAGCTATGCCCGGCGCGGCGGGCTCAATCACATTGGCGTTGTAGTTGACGATCTTGTCGCAGTGGAGGAGCGCGTGAAGGCGCTTGGATACGAGCCGGTCAACCACGCTGACTATGAGCCGGGACAGCGGTTCTATTTCCGCGAAGAGAATGGGATCGAGATCGAGGTGGTCAGCTATGGTTGAGGGGGCAAGGGGGCTCTGCCCCCGGCCCTTCGGGCCTCCCCCGGAGTATTTTCGGCCAAAAGAAAGGCTGGACGCTGGGAAGGGGGGCGTGATAGGCAGGCGCCCATGAAGAGCCTGTGCATCATTACCTGCTGCATTATTCCCTGCTGACATTCGTCGCGGGCCGCTCTTTCACGTTTCACTTCTAACGGTAAGTTGCTAAGCCCGCGGGCGAAAACCGCCTGTGAGGACCCATGACGACGATCCGTCTGCGCAACTCGAAAAGCCGCAAGGTCGAGGAGTTTCATCCCATCGACCCTCAAAACGTGCGGATGTATGTCTGCGGGCCGACGGTCTATGACCGGGCGCATCTGGGCAATGCGCGGCCTGTGTTGGTGTTTGACGTGCTCTACCGGCTTTTGCGCCATGTCTATGGCGAGGGTCACGTCACCTATGTGCGCAATTTCACGGATGTGGATGACAAGATCAACGCCGAGGCCCAGCGGCGGAAGGCGGTGGGGGATCCGCGGACCCTTGAGGAGCTGATCGCGGAGCGGACCGAGGAGACCATCGCCTGGTATCACGCGGATATGGATGCGCTTGGGGCGCTCAGGCCGGATCACGAGCCGCGGGCGACGGCGTTTATCGGCCAGATGATCGCGATGATCGGTGATCTGATCGCCAAGGGCCATGCCTACGAGAAGGAGGGGCATGTCCTTTTCCGGGTGCGGTCTTATCAGAACTATGGCGCGCTCTCGGGGCGGTCGGTCGACGACATGATCGCAGGCGCGCGGGTCGAGGTGGCGCCGTTCAAGGAAGACCCGATGGATTTCGTGCTGTGGAAGCCCTCGTCGGATGACGAGCCCGGCTGGGACAGCCCGTGGGGCCGGGGCAGGCCCGGCTGGCATATCGAATGCTCGGCCATGTCCTACGAGTTGCTGGGGGCGAGTTTCGATATCCACGGGGGCGGGATCGATCTGCAATTTCCACACCACGAGAACGAGGTCGCCCAGTCGGCCTGCGCGCACCCGGAGGCGGGGTTTGCCAACTATTGGGTGCATAACGAGATGCTGCAGGTCGAGGGCAAGAAGATGTCCAAGTCCTTGGGTAATTTCTTTACCGTGCGGGATCTCTTGGATCAGGGCGTGCCGGGGGAGGTGATCCGGTTTGTGATGCTCGGGACGCATTACCGCAAGCCGATGGATTGGACGGATCGGAAGCGGGAAGAGGCGGAGGCGACGCTGAGGAAGTGGTTTTCATTGGTGGGGAAAAGCGAGGTTGGCCGCGTCCCGAACGGGGTGATTGAGGCACTTGGTGATGATCTCAATACAGCCGGTGCCATCACCGTGATGCACAGCTTGCGATTGCGGGGCGAACACGAGGGGCTTCGTGCAAGTCTCGAGTTCTTGGGTTTTTCGGTCGACAGAATGTCGGAATGGGTGAATTCAAGCCCGACAGCCTCGCCTGTCACCGATGAACACAGGGACATCGTGGCCGCGCATGTCATGCGTAGACATCGAGCGCGCCTCGAAAAGAACTTCGAGCTATCTGACACAATTCGCGATCAGCTTCTGGATGCCGGCGTTCAACTTTTCGACAAGAAAGACGCCCCTGCCACTTGGGAATTCTTGTCAGACTTCGACCCCGCCAAACTGGAGGCTCTGAAATGACCCGTGACCGCCTCTACCTCTTCGACACCACGCTGCGCGACGGGCAGCAGACCCAAGGGGTCCAGTTCTCGACCGCCGAGAAGCAGCGGATCGCCATGGCGCTCGATGCTTTGGGTGTCGACTACATCGAAGGCGGCTGGCCGGGGGCGAACCCGACCGACAGCGATTTCTTCAATGCCGCCCCCAAGACCGGCGCGACGATGACAGCCTTCGGCATGACCAAGCGCTCGGGCCGGTCGGCGGGCAATGACGATGTGTTGGCGGCGGTGCTGAATGCCGGAACCCCGGCGGTCTGCCTTGTCGGCAAGACGCATGATTTCCATGTGACGACCGCGCTGGGCATCCCGCTTGAAGAAAACATCGACAATATCCGTGCTTCCTTTGCCCATGTTGTCGCTCAGGGGCGCGAGGCGTTGTTTGACGCCGAGCATTTCTTTGATGGCTACAAAGCCAACCCCGGCTATGCGCTCGAGGCGGTTCATGCGGCATTCGCGGCTGGCGCCCGCTGGATCGTCTTGTGCGATACCAACGGCGGGACGCTGCCGGGCGAGGTGCGCGAGATCGTCTCGGAAGTGATCGCCAGCGGCATCCCCGGCGAGAGGATCGGCATCCATTGCCATGACGACACGGGCCACGCGGTTGCCAACAGTCTTGCCGCCGTCGAGGCGGGAGCGCGGCAGATCCAGGGGACGCTGAACGGCCTTGGCGAGCGTTGCGGCAATGCCAACCTGACCTCGATCATCCCGACGCTTCTTCTGAAAGAGCCCTATCGGAGCCTCGTCGAGACCGGCATCACCGACGAGGCGCTGAAAGACCTCAAACGCGTCAGCCGTATGCTGGATGATGTTCTCAACCGCGTGCCGGTCAAGCAGGCGCCCTATGTCGGCGCTTCGGCCTTCGCGCATAAGGCGGGGCTTCATGCCTCGGCCATCGCCAAGGATCCCACGACCTACGAACACATCGACCCAGCGCTGGTGGGCAATAGCCGTATCGTGCCGATGTCCAACCAAGCCGGCCAATCGAACCTGCGCCAGCGCCTCGCGCAGGCGGGGATCGAGGTCGAGGCGGGCGATCCCGCCATGGCCCGCATCCTCGACCGGATCAAGGAGATGGAAGCGCGCGGCTATTCCTATGACACCGCGCAGGCAAGCTTCGAGCTTCTGGCGCGGCAGGAGCTTGGGATCATGCCGCATTTCTTCGAGGTCGAGCGCTATCGCGTCGTCTCGGAACGGCGGCGCAATGCCAAGGGCGAGGTCGTGTCGGTCTCCGAAGCGGTGGTCACGGTCTGGATCGGCGGGGAGAAGATCACCTCGTTCTTTGAAAACGATCACGGCGACGAGGAACAGGATGCAGGCCCCGTCAACGCGCTGAGCCGCGCTCTGGCGAGTGATCTTGGGCGCTATCAGGCCTTTATCGCCGATCTGAAGCTGGTCGATTTCAAGGTGCGGATCACCAATGGCGGCACCGAGGCGGTCACGCGGGTCATCATCGACAGCGAGGACGGGCAGGGGCGGCGTTGGGCGACCGTGGGTGTCAGCGCCAATATTGTCGACGCCTCCTTCGATGCCTTGATCGACGCGATCAACTGGAAGCTCGTGCGCGACGGCGCTCCGCACTGATGACCCTCGGGCCTTTGGCAGAGCTGGTTGAACGCGGCGATCCCGACCGATTCCTCGCCGCCATGGCCGCGCCGCCCAAGGCGCGGGCGGTTCTCATGGCGCTCTATGCCGTCAACATCGAGGTGGCACGCGCGCCTTGGGCCTCGCAAGAGCCGCTGATCGCACGGATGCGGCTGCAGTGGTGGCGCGACGCCTTGGCCGCGCTCGAGGCGGGCAAGCCGGTGCAAGGCGGCGAGGCGGCAATGGCGCTGGCGGGCCTGTCCCATGTTGATCTCACCCCGCTTCAGGGCATCATAGATGCGCGGGAATGGGACATTGAGCCGGGCGATTTCTCGAGCGAGTCTGAATTTTCCGACCACATCGACGCAACCGCGGGAAACCTGATGTGGGCGGCGGCCAAGGCGCTTGGGGCTTCGCCCGATCTCGAGCCTGCTCTGCGAGATATTGCCTTTGCCTCGGGGATTGCGCGGTGGCTTCAGGCGGTGCCGGCCCTGAAAGCGGCGGGGCTAAGGCCGCTCGTGGATGAAAGCTCGTCCGCACTTCAACGCCTGGCCCAGGATTCACTGACGAAACTTCGTTCCCGTAGAGGCACGGACCTCGGCATCGCCATCCACGCCGCCCGCGAGGCATGGCGCGCCCCCGCTATCCTGAAACTCGCCGCCGAAGAGCCGGAACGGGCCCTGTCGGGCAGGCTCCACACTTCCGAATTTCGCCGCCGTGGCAGCCTTCTGGCGCGGGTCTGGCTCGGCCGCTGGTAGCCTGTGCCGCCTGTGGCAGGGATTACTTGGCCGAAGGCCGCATCGTCAGCCAGATCAACGCGCTTCCCGCGAGGGCGAGGAAGGGGATCATGGCGAGGTTGACCGCGGTCCAGCCCTCGATCGGCGATCCGCCCGAACAGTTCATCAGCCCGCCCGAGACCAGCGAGGCAATGGTCACCGAGCCGAACACCACCATGTCGTTGAAGCCCTGAATCCGGCCACGCTCATGCGGCGCGTGGTTGTTCGAGAGCATCGTCGTCGCACCAATGAAGCCGAAGTTCCAGCCGACGCCCAGAAGGATCAGTCCGGCGTAGAAGCTAAGGAGCGAGGGCGCGGCGTCTGCATCCGCAAGCTCGACACCCGCCAGCGAGGCCAACCCCGCAAAAGCGAGGATCACAAGGCCCGTGGTCATGATGCGGCTGGTGCCGTAGCGGGCGACAAGATGGCCGGTAAAGAATGAGGGGATATACATCGCCAGAACATGGGCCGAGACGATGTCGGCGGCGGTGTTTTTCTCATATCCGCAGCCGACAACGGCAAGCGGGGTCGAGGTCATCACAAGGTTCATCAGCGCGTAGGAGACCATCGCCACGATGATGGCCACGACGATCTTGGGCTCGGCCAGCATCTCGCGCAGGTTGCGCGCCTTGGGGGCTTCGCTCAGCTCAGCTTTGGTGGGCAAAGGCAGCTTGAGGAAGCTAAAGAGGAAGAGGCCGAAGATATTGATGCCGATGATCGTCAGATAGCTGCCAAGGAACGGGACGACATAGGCATCCATCACAAGCTTGTTCAGCTGTGGCCCAAAGAGTGCCGAAACAAGCCCCCCCGCCATGACATAGGAGATGGCCTTGGGCCGAAAGTCGGCCGAAGCCGTATCGGCGGCGGCAAAGCGGAAAAATCCCTGCGCCGACATATAGATGCCGGTGAGGTAGGAGCCCAGAAGGAATATTCCGAAAGAGCCATAGTAAAGCCCGGCCGCGCTGATCGCGCTGCCGACCGCCGCCGCCAGTGCACCGATATGGAATCCAAACTTGCGCCCGCGCCGTTGCATCAGCGGTGAAAGCCATGGCGCGGTGGTCATCGAGCCAAAGACGATGGCCGAGATGGGCAGGGTGGCGAAACAGGGGTTGCCGCCCAGCATCCCGCCGGCAAGCCCGCCGATGGTAAAGATCATCGGCATCTGCGCCCCGAGGATCGCTTGTGCGATGACAAGCACAGTCACGTTGCGCTTGGCGAGTCGGTCGTCGACGAGGGCGGAGGGGTGGAGCGTGGTCATTCTTGTCTCGTCGCTGTGGCCGCGGGGGCGATCAGGTGGGCAAAAGAGCCGGAAACGGATCCATTCACAAGGCCCATCGGCCCCAGTTCGGCGCCTTGTGCATCTTCTGCGACAAAGAGCGGCGGGCCCTCGGCTTTGATCGTCGTTGCATAGTGAAACTCATGCGCCGCCCAAGTGCCGGCAAAGGGGCCGGTGCTGGCGTGAACCCTGCGATAACCAAGGTGCAGGCGGCGGGCGGCGAAAGACGTCTCGAGGTCGAGTAGCCCCGCCATCTTGTGCCGCTTGCCCTCCCCATCGGTCAGAGACTGGCCAAGCACCATGTAGCCCCCGCACTCGCCATAGACTGGAACGCTCCGCGCCGCGGCATCGCGGAGCGAGCCGAGAAAGCGCTGGTTCGATGCAATCCGGCCCGCGTGCAATTCAGGATAACCGCCGGGCAGGAAGATGAAATCGGCTTCGGGTGCGGCCTCGTCGGCGAGGGGGGAGAAGGTTTTGATAGCCGCGCCGCTGCGCTGCCAATCGGCAATGAGGTGGGGGTAGGCGAAGGCAAAGGCTTGATCCGAGGCAATGGCGATAGAAGATGCGGGGGCGGGGATGGGCGCAAGTTGGGGCGCAGGCGTCAGGGGCGCTGCAAGGGCTAAGAGCGCGTCGAGGTCGATCCCCGCCTCAACCCGGTCGGCGGCGGCGTCGAGAAAGGCGTCAAGATCGGGCCGCTCGCCCGCTTGGACAAGGCCAAGGTGGCGCGAGGGCTGGGACAGCGCCCTGTCACGCCGGATCGCGCCGAGAACCGGCAGGCCCAAGGGCGCGAGGGCGCGTGTCAGGATCACTTCATGCCGTTCAGAACCGGTGGCGTTGAGGATGACAGCTGCGATCCTCACGGCGGTGTCAAATCCGGCAAAGCCCTGAACCAAGGGGGCGACCGATCCCGCGAGCCGCGACGCGTCTACCACGAGGATCACTGGCAGGTCGAGAATGCGGGCCAGATCGGCGGTGGCGCCTTTGCCGTCAGGCGGGGCGCCGTCAAAGAGGCCCATTGCGCCTTCGATCAAGAGCGTCCCGTTGCCCGAGGCCATGGCCCGAATGCGTTCCGGCGTCATCGCCCAGGCGTCGAGGTTGGGGCAGGGATGCCCACAGGCGGCCTCGTGAAAGCGCGGGTCGATATAGTCGGGGCCGGATTTCGCGCCGCGCACAACTTTCCCGCGCCGCGAAAGCGCGCGCAAGAGGCCGAGGGTGATCGTCGTCTTGCCCGATCCCGACGAGGGGGCCGCGAGGATCAGGCCGGGCATCTTCAGGCGCTCTCGGCCGGTTTGCCGCGGCCCAAAGGATCAAGGTTGCGCGGAGCCTCGCCGCGGGCCATGCCCTGCCAGTCGAGCACCTGCCGCATCAGGACCGAGCGGCCGACACAGACAATGGCGGGCGGCTCAAGCCCCGAGGCCGCAAGATCGGCCTCAAGCGCGCCAAGCGTGGTTTCCAAGACCCGCTGGCGGGGGGTTGTGGCATCAGAGACGACCGCGACCGGTTCTGAGGCGGGGCGTCCGGCGGCGAGAAGCGCAGCCGAAATCTGGCCGATATGCTTCATCCCCATATAGATCACGAGGACCTGGCTCGAGCGGCTGATCGAGGCCCAGTCGAGCGTATTGGGTGTCTCGCCCGACTGGTCGTGGCCGGTGATGAAGGTGACGGACTGGTTCACATCGCGGTGGGTGACGGGGATGCCCGCATAGGCAAGGCCACCGATCCCGGCGCTGATACCTGGGATGATCCGCACCGGCACGCCATGCTGAACGAGCGTCTGCGCCTCCTCGCCGCCACGCCCGAAAACGAAGGGATCGCCGCCCTTGAGCCGCAAGACGCGCTTGCCTGCCCGCGCCAGATCGACAAGCTGAAGTGAAATATCTCGCTGGACCGACGAGGGCTTGCCGCCGCGCTTGCCGGCATAGATCTTTTCGGCCTTGGGCGCCCAATCAAGGATGCGCTCATCCACGAGCGCGTCATAGATCACCACCTCGGCCTGCCGCAGGGCGTTCAGCGCATGAAGTGTCAGGAGGCCCGGATCTCCGGGGCCGGCGCCGCAAAGCCAGACCCAGCCGGGCTCGAGCACCGGCCAGTCGTTTGCGGGGAGTGTGGGCGATTCCGTCATGCGCCGTTTATGCGGAATGAGACGGTTCGGGGAAAGATGGCAAACGACACCTGAATCGAGATTGGCGGCAGAGGGGCACGGGTGTAGGCTTCAGGGATGGATCAGAACCCCGCTACGACCCTCAGAAAAGGCTGGACCACCGGCGCCTGCGCGACCGCGGCGACGAAGGCCGCCTTGTTGAGGCTCTGGGGCGGGGAATGGATCGACGAGGTCGAGATCACGCTGCCCAAGGGCGAGCGCCCGCGCTTTGCGGTGGCGCATCGGGCCGAGGGTGATGGCTGGGCCGAGGCTGGCATCATCAAGGACGCGGGCGATGATCCCGATGTGACCCACGGCGCGCTGATCGTGGTGCGGGTGGAAGCATCGGAGGGCGGCGTTATCTTCAAGGCGGGTGAGGGCGTTGGGCAGGTGACCAAACCGGGCCTGCCCGTTGCGGTTGGTGAGCCTGCGATCAATCCCGTTCCCAGGGCGATGATGGATGAAGCGGTCGCGGAGGTGGCCAGCACGACAGGTCATGCGCCGAACGCGATTCTGACAATCTCGGTTCCCGGCGGCGAAGCGCTTGCCGCCAAAACCTGGAACCCGCGCCTGGGCATTGTTGGCGGCCTGTCGATCCTCGGCACCACCGGCATCGTGCGGCCCTTCTCCTGTGCGGCCTGGATCGCCTCGATTCATCGGGGAATCGATGTGGCGCGGGCCGAAGGGCTGACCCATGTTGCCGGCTCGACGGGGGCGACCAGCGAGAGGGTGGTGAAGGAACTCTATCGCCTGCCGGACTCAGCGCTGCTCGACATGGGGGATTTCCTCGGTGGCGTGGTAAAGTATCTCGCTAAACATCCCGTCGACCGTCTGACCATCGCGGGCGGCATCGGCAAGTTGACCAAAGCGGCGCAGGGGGCTGTCGATCTTCATTCAGGGCGCAGCCAGGTGGATTTCGCGGCGCTCGCCAGTCGGATGGGCGAGCCGCGACTGGCGGCGGCGAATACGGCCCTCGAGGCGTTCGAGATTTGCCCTTCGATGGCCGAGGCCGTGGCTTCTGACGCGTGGGCGCGGATCGCGGCCCAGTTGCCGCAGACGGCGGTCGACGTTGTCGTGATTGATCGCGCCGGTAAGATTCTGGCGAGGGCGGGGCAATGAGCGTTCTTCTGCTCGCAGGAACGACCGAGGGCCGCCACATCGCCGCTGCGATGGCCAAGGAAGGGATCGCGGGCCATGCCTCGATCGCAGGTGTGACCGAAGACCCCGCACCTCTCGCCTTGCCAACGCGGATCGGCGGGTTCGGCGGTGCTGAGGGGTTTGAAACCTTCCTGCACAATCAAGGCATTCGCGCCGTTGTCGATGCGACCCATCCCTATGCCGCGCGCATTACCGGCCGCACTGCCAAGCTCTGCGCCGCGCGCGGAATGCCCTATCTCCATGTGCTGCGGCACCCGTGGGCGGAGGAAGACGGCGATGAGTGGACGCATGTCGGCAGCATTGACGAGGCTGTAGCGGCCGTGCCGCCGGGTGCTTGCGTCTTTCTCGCGACCGGCCGCCAGACGCTCGTGGAGTTTGCCGGTCTTGAGGGCCGCCGCGTGATTTGCCGCGTGATTGATCCGCCCCGCGAACCCTTTCCGATTGACGGCGGCGAATATCTTATCGGGCGCCCCTCGCGCCATGCTGAGGATGAAGCGGACCTCCTTTCGGCCCTCGGGGTCGATGTGGTTGTCACGAAGAATTCGGGCGGGCCGGGGCGGGGCAAGCTCGACGCCGCGCGATCACTTGGCATCGCTGTTGTGATGATCGCTCGCCCGCCAATGCCCGAGGCGGAACGGGTCGCGACGCCCGAAGAGGCGCTCGACTGGATTCGCGCCCTTTGAGCATTGGCCGGATCATCGAAACCCCCGCCTGCGTGGCCGAGGGGGCCGCGTGGCTCGCCGTCCGCGAACCAAAGTTTGCCACGGCGATGGAGGCTTGCGGGCCGCTGCCGCTCCGTCGAAGGCCAGACGGATTTGAGGCGCTGCTTTCAGCCATCGTGGGCCAGCAGGTGAGCATCGCCTCGGCGGCGGCGATCTGGAAAAGGCTGGAAGAGGCGGGCTTGATCGAAGAGGCCGCCGTGGCCGCTGCCGCGCCCGAGGCCCTGCGGGCGGCGGGGCTGTCGCGCCCGAAGATTGCCTACGCCCAAGGGCTGGCCCGGTCGGGCATTGATTTTGCAGGGCTGAGAACACGACCCGACGAGGAGGTGATCGCCACCCTGACGGCGGTCAAAGGCATCGGCGTCTGGACGGCCGAGATCTATGCGATGTTCGCCCTCGGTCGCGCCGATGTTTTCGCCGCAGGCGATCTCGCCTTGCAGGAAGCGGCGCGGGTCCTCTTCGATTTGCCAGAGCGCCCAAGCCCCGCGCACCTTCGCGCGATGGCCGAGGACTGGTCGCCTTGGCGGGCGGTTGCGGCGCGGCTTCTGTGGGCCTACTACAGAACGATCAAACAACGGGAAGGCATCCGATGACACGAGCACTGACGGCGGAACGGCGCGAGCCCCTTTCGGGCGAGATGCGCTCGGCAGTGATCTTTCTGCATGGCTATGGCGCCAACGGGGCCGACCTGATCGGCCTTGCCGATCCCTTGGCGGAGCATATGCCCGATACGATGTTCATCGCGCCTGACGCTCCGGAAAACTGCGCCGGTTCGCCCTTCGGCTTTCAGTGGTTTCCGATCCCGTGGATCGACGGATCGAGCGAAGAGGAAAGCGAGGCGGGGCTCTACCACGCCGCCGACGATCTCAACGCCTTTCTCGATGGCGTGATGGTCGATGAGGATCTCCTGCCAGAGCAGGTGATGGTCTTCGGCTTCTCGCAAGGGACGATGATGGCGCTCCATGTCCTGCCGCGCCGCGAGGATGCTGTGGCAGGGATTTGTGCTTTTTCTGGGCGGCTTATTCAGCCCGAGTTGCTCGGCGACGAGGTGCAATGCCGCCCGCCGGTGCTTCTGGTGCATGGCGATGATGATCAGGTTGTGCCGATTCAATCCATGGCGCAGGCGGCCGAGGGGCTGCAGGCGGCGGGTTGGGAAGAGATCTACGCCCATGTGATGAAAGGCACCGGCCACGGCATCGCGCCGGACGGGCTTTCGGTTGCGCTTGCTTTCATGCGCGAGCGGCTTGGCTACGCCTGATATTTCGTCACGCTGGCGTTACTTAGCTGGGCCAGCCTTCCCCTCGCGAACCACGAGATGATGTAGGGCTTGCCAGTGGACAAACGCCAGATATAGTGGGCGCACGGCAGGAGCGGGGCTCCCGCTCTGATGCCGGTGAGGCAGGCAGGGCGAGGAACGAGTCACTATGGATGGCGCCGATTTCAGGACCGAATTCGTCAGGGATCCCGCAGCGCTCCGCTCACATCCCGCGCTGGTGCTGAACGCCGATTTCCGCCCCTTGTCCTACTATCCACTGTCGCTCTGGCCCTGGCAGGAGGCGATAAAGGCGGCCTGGCTCGACAGGGTGGATATCGTCGCCGAATACGACGAGGTGGTCAGAAGCCCCTCGACGGTGATCAAGATCCCCTCGGTCGTCGTCCTGAAGGACTATGTGAAACCCCAAAAGCGCGTGGCCTTCACGCGCTTTAATCTTTTTCTGAGGGACGAGTTCTGCTGCCAATACTGCGGCTCTAAAGGCGATCTGACCTTCGATCACGTCGTGCCCCGCGCCCGCGGCGGCGTGACCAGCTGGGAAAATGTTGTGGCTGCCTGCGCGCCCTGCAATCTGGCGAAGGGTTCGAAAAGCCTGCACCGCTCGGGGCTGACCTTGCGAAAACCGCCGCGCCAGCCCTCGTCGGAAGAGCTTCGCAACTATGGCCGCAGATTCCCGCCCAACCACCTGCATGAAAGCTGGGTCGATTATCTCTATTGGGATGCCGAACTCGAAGCCTGACCTGCGGTGTATTCCTTTCTTGCCTGTTGATGCTAGACTTGGGTCATGCATCCCGCTACAAGGCGCGCAAATGCGGCGTTAGCGCTAACGAAGCTGACGCGAGCGATGCAGTGCCAGCGGCGGCGGAGAGAAGAATGGTTTCGCGTGTCATTCCGGTCGATGATTTCGACCTCGTAATTTTCGGCGGCACGGGCGATCTTGCCCGACGCAAGATCCTTCCGGGCCTGTTTCGCCGCTTCCTCGGCGGACAAATGCCAGAGATTGCGCGGATTATCGGCGCGGCGCGGTCCGAAATGGACAACGCCGGGTTTCGGGCGCTTGTTGCCGAAGCAATTGCCGAATTTGGCGGTCCGGAAGCGAAGGAAGAGGCTGCGATCGCGCGCTTTCTGGAACGGTTGCACTATGTCGCGATTGACGCAAAGGGCGATGGCGGCTGGAACGATCTTGGCGCGCTCATGCGTGACGGTGTGGTTCGCGCCTTCTATTTCTCGGTGGCACCGGCCCTGTTCGGGGATTTGGCCGAGCGGCTGCACAAGCACGGGATCACCAACGCCGAAAGCCGGGTCGTCGTTGAAAAGCCGTTCGGCCGCGACCTCGCGTCGGCAAAAGCCTTGAACACCACGCTCGCGCGTCATTTCGACGAGAAACAGATCTATCGGATCGACCATTATCTTGGCAAAGAGACCGTTCAAAACCTGATGGCGGTGCGCTTTGGCAACGTTCTCTTTGAACCGCTCTGGAACAACCACTACGTCGATCACATCCAGATCACCGTCGCGGAAACCGTTGGTGTCGAAGGGCGGGGCACCTATTACGACACCTCGGGCGCCATGCGGGACATGGTCCAGAACCACCTGATGCAGCTATTGTGCCTCATCGCCATGGAACCGCCGAGCATGTTCGATGCCGACGCGGTGCGGGATGAGAAGCTCAAGGTGATCCGCGCGCTCCAGCCGGTCGACCCGCACCACATCGTGCGTGGCCAGTATGATGCTGGCGCGAAGGGCGCCTCCTATCGCGAAGATGCGGACAACGCCAAATCGCATACCGAGAGCTTCGTCGCCATGAAGTGCCACATCGCCAACTGGCGGTGGGCGGGCGTGCCCTTCTATTTGCGCACGGGCAAGCGGATGAAGGCGCGAAGCTCGGAAATCGCCGTAGTCTTTCAGGATCTTGGCCACACGATCTTTGAAGGCGACGTGGCGCGCCATCGCAATATCCTGTCGATCCGGCTACAGCCCAACGAAGGCATGGACCTGCAGGTGACGATCAAGGAACCGGGGCCGGGGGGTATGCGCCTTATCGACGTGCCGCTCGACATGAGCTTTGCCGAGGCGCTCGGGCCCGAGGCTGAGGAAGTCCCCGATGCCTACGAGCGGCTCATCATGGATGTGATCCGCGGCAACCAGACCCTCTTCATGCGCGGCGACGAGGTCGAGGCGGCCTGGGCCTGGACCGATCCGATCATCGATGGATGGGTGCGGCGCAATGACGTGCCCAAGCATTATGAGTCTGGCTCTGCGGGGCCGGAAGATGCCATGATGCTGATGCATCGCGACGGCCGCCGCTGGCGCGACATCAAAGGCTAAAGACGGAGACTGCCCGGTGAATCTCATACCCTATCCCGACAGCGAGATGATGATGATGGACCTTGCCAATATTTTGGCGGGGGAGCTTGAACGGGCGCTGATCGGCGAAGACCGCGCGACGCTTGCGGTGACCGGAGGGGAGACGCCGGGCCCGATGTTTGACACTCTCTGTGCAGCCGACCTTGAATGGGATCGGGTAGATGTGATGCTCACCGACGAGCGCTGGGTGCCCGAAACATCCGAGCGATCCAATACCCGGCTTGTCAAAGAGCGGCTGCTTGTCAATCGGGCGGCGGCGGCAAACTACCTGCCGCTTTATGCCCCGATTGAAGAACCCGAACACGCCCTTGAAGGTCTGGAACTGGCCATCGCGCCGAAACTTCCGATCTCTGTCCTGATCCTGGGAATGGGTGCCGATATGCACACCGCCTCGCTCTTTCCGGGATCAGACGACCTTGCCGCCGCTTTGCACGGTGAGCGTATTCTCTATGCCGCCCGCGCGGAAGGAATCCCCGAGCCGCGCGTGACCCTCTCGGCGCGGGTTCTGAACGGGGCGATTGCCAAACACCTCGTGATCGTGGGCAACCACAAGCTCAAGGCGCTTGAGCGCGCCAAGACCCTTTCGCCCGAAGAGGCACCGATTGCCGCCTTCCTGTCGGGTTTGACGGTTCATTGGGCAGAAAGCTGAGCAATGTGGGATGATCTGAAGGCGCATCATGCGCGGACCGGCCACCGCCGGTTCGAAACCCTTTTCGACGACCAGCGCGCCGAAGATTTCTCGGTGCGCGTTGACGATATGCTCTTCGATTACTCCAAAACCAATATCGACGCGGAAGCGCGGGCTCTCCTGATCGGCCTTCTTGACATGGCCAAGGTTGCGGAGCGCCGCGAGGCGATGTTCACGGGCGTGGCGATCAACGAAACCGAAGGCCGCGCGGTTTTGCATACCGCACTGCGCAACCTCGATGGCGGGCCTGTCAAGGTCGGCGGGCAGGATGTGATGCCCGAGGTTCTGGTAACCCTCAAACGCATGGAGACCTTTGCCGAAAAGGTCCGCTCCGGCGCCTTCAAGGGGCAGGGCGGGGCGATCACCGATGTGATCAACATCGGCATTGGCGGGTCCGACCTTGGGCCGGCGATGGCCGTCCGCGCTCTCTCGCCCTATCATGACGGTCCGCGCTGCCACTTCGTCTCCAACGTCGATCCCGGCGATATCGCCGATGTGCTGCGCCGGTGCGATCCGGCGACGACGCTGGTGATCGTCGCCTCCAAGACCTTCACCACCATCGAGACCATGACCAACGCCCATACGGCGCGGGCCTGGATGTCGGAGGCGGTCAAGGATCCCGCGGCCCAGTTCGTGGCGCTTTCGACCTCGAAGAGCAAGACGGATGCCTTTGGAATCCCTGCCGAGCGCGTCTTTGGATTTGCCGACTGGGTGGGCGGACGCTATTCCGTCTGGGGTCCGATCGGGCTTTCCCTGATGATTGCCATCGGCGCGGACGCCTTCCGCGCCTTCCTGCGCGGCGGGCAGGAGATGGACCGCCATTTCCGCGCCGCCGACTGGCACGAAAACATGCCCGCGCTTCTGGCGCTTGTCGGCATCTGGCACGCACAGGTCTGCGGCTATGCCACCCGCGCGGTCCTGCCTTACGACAACCGCCTCGGCCGACTTCCTGCCTATCTCCAGCAGCTCGAGATGGAGAGTAACGGCAAGCGGGTCAGCATGGATGGCGCCGACCTGACGGTGCAAAGCGGCCCCATTGTCTGGGGCGAGCCGGGCACGAACGGCCAGCACGCCTTCTATCAACTGATCCACCAAGGCACCCGGATTGTGCCCTGCGAGTTTATGATCGCCGCACGCGGGCATGAGGACGAGCTGCACCACCAGCAGCAACTTCTGATCGCCAACTGCCTCGCCCAGTCCGAAGCCTTGATGCAGGGTCGCAGACTCGCGGTAGCGCGGGCGATGATGGAGAAGGCGGGGTTCGAAGGCGAGGAACTCGAGCGTCAGGCGCGGCATCGCGTGTTTGAAGGCAACCGCCCGTCAACCACGCTCGCCTACCCGCGCCTCGATCCCTTCACCCTCGGCCAGATCATCGCGCTTTACGAACACCGGGTCTTTGTCGAAGGCGCAATCCTCGGGATCAATTCCTTCGATCAGTGGGGGGTCGAGCTTGGCAAGGAGCTTGCCACAGCCCTCCAGCCCATTGTCGAAGGCAAGAAGCCCGCGACTGGGAAAGATGGCTCAACGGCGGGCCTCATAGACTATCTCCAGCGCCACGGCGCCTGAGGGCCCCGACCCCTTATTTCTTTTGGCCATAAATACTCAAATCCCACATTGGCCACAGGCGCGGGCCTCTGGCCAATGTGGCGATGCGCCGTCAGACCGCAGCGGTGACGATGATCTCGACGAGATACTCGGGGCCCGCCAGCTTGGCTTCCCCAGTGTAACGTGCGGGGGTGTTTCCGGGCGCGACCCACTCGTCCCAGACCGCGTTCATCGCGGCAAAGCCGGTGGCGATGTCGGCGAGCCAGATCTGGGCGGTGATGAGTTTCGTCTTGTCGGTGCCGGCGGCGGCAAGCAGGCGGTCGATCTCGGCCAGAACCGTGCGGGTCTGGGCCGTCACGTCATCGCCGGGATTGCCGACCTGGCCAGCGAGATAGACGATGCCGTTGTGGACGACGGCCTGGCTCATACGCTTGCCGGACTCAATTCGGGTAATGGTCATAAGTGCTCCCTCGGGAATGCAGTTTCATCGGGCGGGGGAGGCTGGAGCGGGTAGCGGGAATCGAACCCGCGCCAAGAGCTTGGGAAGCTCGTGTGATACCATTTCACCATACCCGCGATGATCTTGGAGATAGTGCCGGGGCGGCGGGTCGTCAAGCGGGAAACCGCCCTTGAGGTAGGCCGGGGCTCCGCCCCGGACCCCGGAGTATTTCCGGCCAAAAGAAGATCAGGCGCGGCGGCGACGGCGGCCTCCGTCGCCATCAGTCTTGGCGTTGAAGTTCACCTGCGGCAGGGTGACGATCCCTTTGAGGTTGGGGAAGGGGTCGGTTGCGTGGGGGATGGCGTTGGCGTTGACGAAATGTTCTTGAAACCGTGGCTCGATCGCGGTTTCGACCTTTGTGATCTCGCGCACTGTTCTCTCGATCTGGGCGCGGGCGTCGATCGAGCAAAGGGCGATGCGGGCGCCGGTTCCGGCGGCGTTGCCGGCGGACTGGACTTTGTCCAAGGGGACATCGGGGATCATGCCGAGGATCATCGCGTGTTTGGGCGAGATATGGGCCCCGAAGGCGCCTGCGAGGACCACGTGATCGACGGTCTCGACGCCCATCTCGTCCATCAGGAGGCGGGCGCCGGCGTAGAGCGCCGATTTGGCAAGCTGGATCGCACGGATATCGCCTTGGGTGACGGTGATGCGCGGGCCGCCCGAGGCGGTGCCATCCCAGATCAGGTAGGAATGGGTGCGGCCTTCGGGAAGGCAGCGGGCTGTGCCGGTTTGTTCCGCAGAGCCGATGAGACCGCGGGCATCGAGAAGGCCCGCGAGGCGCATTTCGGCCACGGCCTCGATGATGCCGGAGCCGCAGATGCCGGTGATGCCGGTGGCGGCGGTCGCATCCACAAAGGCGGGATCGTCGGACCAGAGATCCGAGCCGATCACCTTGAAGCGCGGCTCCTTGGTTGCGGGGTCGATCTCGAGCCGTTCGATGGCGCCGGGGGCGGCCCGCTGGCCTGAGCTGATCTGGGCGCCTTCAAAGGCGGGACCGGTGGGGGAAGAACAGGCGAGAACGCGGGTCTTGTTGCCCAAGAGGATTTCGGCATTGGTGCCGACATCGACGATGAGGACGAGGTCCTCGGACTTGTTGGGCTCTTCCGAGAGCGCGACCGCGGCGGCATCGGCGCCGACGTGGCCGGCGATGCAGGGCAGGACGAAGACGCGGGCGTTTTCGTTGATCGAGGTGAGGTCCAACTCGCTTGCCGCAAGCGAGAGGCTCTCGGAGGTGGCAAGCGCAAAGGGGGCTTGGCCAAGTTCCACCGGGTCGATGCCGAGGAGTAGGTGGTGCATCACCGGATTGCAGACGAAAACAGTCTCGACGATCTGGGTCGGGTCGATCTGGCCCTCGACGGCGATGGACTGGGCCAGCGCATTGAGCGCGGTGCGGACTGCGCCGGTCATCTCCTTGTCGCCGCCGGGGTTCATCATCGCGTAGGAGACGCGGCTCATCAGATCTTCACCAAAGCGGATCTGCGGGTTCATCACGCCCGAAGAGGCGATGACATTGCCGTTACGCAGATCGCACAGGTGGGCGGCGATGGTGGTCGAGCCGAGGTCGATGGCGAGACCGTAGATGCGGCCTTCGTAGAAGCCGGGGAAGATATCGAGGATCCGGTGTTCGCTGTCACGGTGGCCTTTGTGAAGCGCGATTGTGATCTTCCACTCGCCCTTGCGCAGCGCCTTTTGCAGCCGGTGCAGGATGTTCATCGGCGCGGTGACGCCTTCGATCTGCCACTGGGTGCGCAAGGCGTCCTTCAGGCGCTCGAAATCGCCCGAGGGCTCGTGCATATCGGGCTCTTGCACCTCGACGTAGTAAAGGTGGGTGGCCGGGGCCATGATGATGTCGCGCGCCGTGGCGGCCTTGCGCACGACCTGCCGGTGGACCTGGCTTTCGGGTGGCACGTCGATCACCACATCGCCTTGAACCGTGGCCTGACAGCCTAGGCGGCGGCCTTTGGGCAGGCCGCGGATACGGTCGTAGCGGTCTTCGACGGAATTCCATTCGCTCAGGGCGTCGCCCGCGACTGTGACGCCGTGCTTGGGAAACTCGCCGTAGGAGGGCGTGATCTGGCATTTCGAGCAGATGCCGCGCCCACCGCAGACGGAATCGAGATCGACGCCAAGCTGTCGTGCGGCGGTCAGAATCGGCGTGCCGACGGGGAAATGCCCCCGTTTGCCCGAGGGGGTGAAAATCACGAGGGGATCGGTGCTCATGGCGGGCCTGACTGTTGCAACGTTTTCAGAATACTGGGAGATTTCGGGGGCGAAGGCGGCTTTGCGTCACTTGATGCGCTGGTTCCGGCTTTGCGGGCTATAGCTGGGCGACCCACGCCCGCGCAACGGCAAGGCCCGCGGCATCAGAGGCGGGGGCATGGCGGGCAGCGAGGCGGTCGAATTCCGCCAGCCATCCGGGGTGCCGCGCCTCGACCTCCTTCGGAAAGCGCCTGTTCCAGGCGGCGGCAACGGCGCGGCTCACTTCGAAATGGAACTGCATTCCCCAGGAGCGGTTGCCCACGCGGAAGGCTTGATTCTCGGCCGCCGCATTGGCGGCGAGGCGGGTGGCGCCCTGCGGCAGGTCGTAGTGATCGGAGTGCCACTGGAACGAGGCGAAACCGCGCGGGACGCTACACAGGACAGGATCGTCGGCGGCAGAATCCGTGGTCTCGATGGTTTGCCAGCCAAACTCCCGCGAGGTGCCTACATGGTTGGCCGCGCCCCAAGCCCGCGCCAGAAGCTGCGCGCCGAGGCAGATGCCAAGGACCGCGCGGCCCGCCTCGTCAAAAGCGCGCATCTCGCGGGCGAGGGCGGGGAGATACGGGTGGAGCGCATCGTCCACCGCGCTCTGCTCGCCGCCAAAGACCACGAGGCCGACGTAATCGCCCTGTGGGTCGGGCAAGATGCCGTCGAGGTAGGGGCGGAAAACCTCGATCATCACACCCGCCTCGGCCAAAGCCACGCCGACCTGACCCAAATGACTGATTTTGGTATTCTCGACGATCGCAACGCGCATTTCGGCCCCTTTCAGCGGTTGGCGTGAATATGCCGCGTCAAATCGCCTATGCAAGCGGGGATGGTCACTTCTTGCTTGCGCCCGTGCCGGACCCGTGAAATGGGGAAGCGCCAAACGAAGCTATCCACGGAGAGACCCTGATGGAGATTCGCGAGGCCCTTACCTTTGACGATGTTCTTCTTGTGCCGGCGGCCTCGTCGGTCCTGCCTTCGACGGCGGATACTAGGACACGCGTGACCCGTTCGATCGGGATGAACATTCCGCTTTTGTCCTCGGCGATGGACACCGTGACCGAGGCACGCATGGCGATTGCCATGGCGCAGGTCGGCGGGATCGGGGTCATTCACCGCAACCTCGATACCGACAAACAGGCCGATGAAGTTCGCCGCGTGAAGCGTTTCGTCTCGGGGACGGTCTACAACCCGATTACCCTTCGGCCTGACCAGACGCTGAAAGACGCCAAGGATTTGATGGCCCAATACAACATCACCGGCTTTCCGGTGGTGGGCGAGGGCGGCAAGGTTGTCGGCATCGTCACCAACCGCGATATGCGCTTTGCCCAGTCCGACGACACGCCGGTGAGCGTGATGATGTCGAGCGACAATCTCGCCATGCTGGCAGAACCGGCCGACCTCGATGAAGCGCGGAGCCTGATGCAGGCGCGGCGGATCGAGAAGCTTCTGATCCATGACGGCAAGGGCAAGCTCACCGGCCTTCTGACACTGAAGGACAGCGAGCAGGCCGTGCTCAACCCCGTGGCCTGCAAGGACAGCCTCGGCCGCCTGCGCGTGGCCGCCGCCTCGACCGTAGGCGATGCGGGCTTTGAGCGCAGTCAAGCGCTCATCGACGCGGGCGTGGATATCGTCGTGATCGACACGGCGCATGGCCATTCCGAGGGCGTGGCCAAGGCCGTAGAGCGGGTGAAGGCGCTGTCGAACGAGGTTCAGGTGATTGCCGGCAACGTGGCGACGGCTGAGGCCACCCGTGCGCTCATCGGCGCGGGCGCGGATGCGGTGAAGGTTGGCATCGGGCCGGGCTCGATCTGCACCACGCGGATGGTCGCCGGTGTCGGCGTGCCGCAGCTCACCGCGATCATGGACTGCGCCTCGGGCGCGGGCGATGTGCCGGTCATTGCCGATGGCGGCATCAAGTTCTCGGGCGATTTCGCCAAGGCCATCGCCGCCGGCGCCTCTTGCGCCATGGTCGGCTCGATGATCGCAGGCACCGACGAAAGCCCCGGCGAGGTGATCCTCTATCAGGGCCGCTCGTTCAAAGCCTATCGCGGCATGGGCAGCCTCGGCGCCATGGCGCGCGGCTCGGCCGACCGCTATTTCCAGAAGGACGCGGCCTCGGACAAGCTCGTGCCTGAAGGCATCGAGGGGCAGGTGCCTTACAAGGGGACGGTTTCGGCGGTGATCCACCAGATGGTCGGCGGACTGCGCGCGGCGATGGGCTATACCGGCAACGCCACGGTCGACGAGATGCGCCAGAACTGCCGTTTCGTGAAGATCACCGGCGCGGGGCTGAAGGAAAGCCACGTCCATGACGTGCAGATCACCCGCGAAAGCCCGAACTACAGGATCGGCTGATGCGGGCGCTTGTCACCGGCGCAGGCGCGAAGGGCGGGATCGGCATGGCCGTGGCCCGCGCTCTTGGGCGTGCGGGGTGCGAGGTGGCGCTGGTTTCGACGACGGATCGCATCCACGAGCGGGCGGCTGAGCTGATGGCCGAGGGCCTCAAGGCCACGGGCCATATCGCAGATCTGACCGATGCCGTGCAGGTGGCGGCGCTGCGCGAGGCCGTGGGGCCGGTGCAGATCCTCGTCAACAACGCCGGAATGGGCACGGTGGCCGCCCCCGCCGATACCCGCCGCTTCCTCGACCTGCCGCCCTCGGAATGGGCGCGGGCGATGGCACTGAGCCTCGACACAGCGGTTCTGACGACCCGCGCCTTCCTGCCCGACATGGTGGCGGCGGGCTATGGCCGGATCGTGATGATGGCCTCGGTGACGGGGCCCGTCGTTTCGAACGTGGGCGACACCGCCTATAGCGCGGCGAAGGCGGCGATGACCGGCATGACCCGTGGCCTTGCGCTTGAAGTGGCGCGGGCGGGGGTGACGGTCAATGCTGTCCTGCCGGGCTGGATCGCGACCGAAGCCTCGACCGAGGCGGAACTGCGGGCCGCCGCGGCGACGCCGCAAGGCCGCGCCGGAACGCCGGACGAAGTGGCCGCTGTCGTGGCCTTCCTTGCCTCGGAAGGCGCGAGTTATGTCAATGGAGCGATGATCGTCGTCGACGGGGCCAACACGCTTCAGGAGACAAAGGCGTGACCCCGGCAGCGCGGGTTTCTGCCGCCATCGAGATTCTGGACGAAATCCTTGCGGGCAGCGCCGCCGAGAAGGCGCTGACCAACTGGGCGCGCCGCTCGCGCTTTGCCGGCGCCAAGGACCGCGCCGCGATCCGCGATCATGTGTTCGACGCGCTGCGCTGCCGCCGGTCGTTCGCGGCTTTGGGCGGTGGCGAAACAGGGCGCGGCCTGATGATAGGTGAGCTTCGGGCCGCAAACGCAGATCTTTCTGACATATTTTCTGGATTAGGCCACGCCCCAGCGGCCATTTCTGCGGCTGAGCAAGCCGCTTGCCGGGCGCCAGAAGTCGGGGCCGAGGCCCTCGATATGCCTGATTGGCTCTATGAGTTACTGACCCAACAAATGGGCAAAGACGAAGCCGAAGCGACCTGCGACGCGCTGCGAAGCCGTGCGCCGGTCTGGCTAAGGGTCGCTCTGCGCCGGGGAAGCCGCGAGAACGCGGCCGCCATGTTGCTCTCTGAAGGCATTGTGACCCGACCTCATCCGAAGGTGAAGACTGCGTTGGAAGTTACAGAAAACGCAAGAAAGATTATGAACTCTTCGGCATATTTCGGTGGCTTTGTCGAACTTCAGGATGCCTCTTCGCAAGCCGCGGTTCTCGCATTGCCAGATCCGGCGGGAGGTGCGAGTGCGCTCGACTATTGCGCCGGTGGCGGGGGGAAATCCCTTGCCCTCGCTGACATGGGCTATGCGGTCGATGCCCACGATATTGCACCGGCTCGGATGAAAGATATCCCCGAACGTGCGGCGCGCGCGGGCGTAGGAATATTTGTAAGGAATGACCCGCAAGCCCTTGCAAAGGAATACGATCTTGTATTTGTGGATGCACCGTGCAGCGGCAGCGGCACATGGCGGCGAACACCAGAAGCTAAATGGACCCTGACACCGGAGCGTTTGGGCGAGCTTCGTGAAATCCAGCGGGACGTTCTTGAGAAAGCCGCCAAGCTGGTTCGTCCAGGCGGCTATCTGGCCTATGCCACCTGCTCGATCCTTCGGATTGAAAACGAAGACCAGATCGAGGCATTTGTTGCGCGGAATCGGAAGTTTGAAAACGTTCGTTCGCATGAGTTTCTGCCCGGACCTCTTGGGGACGGGTTCTTTCTCAATCTGCTTCTTTCCGGATAGCAACCTTAAGTTGCAAAAGATTTTGGTTTCTTTAAGCTCGGACGAGGTTTGGAGAGATTTAGGCAAAAATTAACCATCTCTCCCGACAAAGATCTGCAGGATTGGGGTCTTCCGGGATGAGTTTGACGCAGCTTTATCGAAGAAACGCTACGCCTCGATCATCCGGGGCCGCGCCGTTGATAGCAATTTTGTCTGGAATTCTAGCTTTTCTGCTCGCGGTTTCGGTGGCGCCGCTTTGGCAAAAACTTGGGCTGGGCATCTTTGGTGTCATGTTGATTTCAGTTGCCGGCTATGAACAGGTTCGATCGATCTGGTCGGCGCGACGGGGGCGTCTGTTGGTAAGGCTCGCCGCTTCGCTCTTTGCGGGTGACAAGGCTTTGGTCATGCTTGCCGACAACGATGGTCGCATCCTGTTTCAAAACGAAGCTGCGGGCAAATTGGACTTGTCGGGGGGGGCGAGGGTGGAACAGGCCCTGACGCGGCTTCTTGCCAATCCCGGAGCGGTTCAACACCGTTTGCAAGACAAGGCGAAACAATCAGGTCGGGCCGACGAAACCTTCACGACCCGCCGTGCTCGACTAAATCTATCGGCGCGAGTCGTGGGTGCGGATCGCATCCTCTGGCGGCTTGAGGAACTGTCCAACAGCGTATCGGACCCTGGTATTCCGACGATCTTCGCAGGCCCTGAGGGTTCGATCCTTCAAACCAACGACCCGGCACGTCAGTTGATCGGAAGTGATGCGATAACTCTGGAAGATGTGTTCGAAGACTTGCCTTTGCGTGCCGGTGCGACACACAGGCTTAGGTCTGGGCTTGGGGCCATCGAGGTTGCGGTCTGGGTTCGCGAGACAGCGGGTGGTGGAAGCAATATCGCCTTCTTTCCGTCCACATCGCCAGGAGCGCCGATGCCGGAATCATGGTCCGTCATCGAAGAGCTGCCGGTGCCGCTGCTCAAGATAGCCCGCAGCGGAGAGATACTCGCTTCGAACCGGGCCGCACGGGGATTGGTTCAGCGTGAGATGGGCCCAAATGCCCGGCTTTCGGATCTTTTTGAGGGGCTTGGTCGTCCTATCATCGACTGGCTTGAGGAGATCGGCAGGGGCCAATCTTCTGGTGACAAGCAATTCCTACGCAGTCACGGTGACGGCCCAGAGCTCTTCGTGCAGATCATACTCAAGCCAGCTGGGGATTCGAAGGATCCTCACTTGATCGCGGTTCTGAGTGACATGACAGAGTTCAAGTCGCTTGAAGCACAATTTGTTCAGAGCCAGAAGATGCAGGCCATCGGCCAGCTTGCTGGCGGGGTTGCCCATGATTTCAACAATCTTCTTACCGCGATTTCGGGTCATTGCGATCTGCTTCTGCTCCGCCATGACCGCGAGGATCAGGACTATTCCGATCTGATTCAGATCCATCAGAATTCCAATCGCGCGGCCGCTCTGGTGGGGCAACTTCTGGCGTTTTCCCGCAAGCAGAACCTGCGCCCCGAGGTGCTTGATCTGCGTGACACGCTTGCGGATCTGACCCATCTTTTGAACCGGCTCGTCGGAGAAAAAGTCAGGCTGACGCTCAATCACGATCCCGATCTTCTGCCAATCAGAGCCGACAAACGGCAACTCGAGCAGGTGATTATGAACCTTGTGGTCAACGCGCGCGATGCGATGCCGTCGGGGGGCGAGATCATTATCGAGACAGAAAACCTTACACTCAAACGACCCATCGAACGTGATCGAGCGAGTGTTCCGGCCGGCGACTATGTTTTGGTGAAGCTGGCCGATGAAGGGCACGGCATACCGGCAGACAAGATCCCGAAGATCTTTGAACCCTTCTACACAACTAAGCGCACAGGCGAAGGGACCGGCCTTGGGCTTTCGACAGCCTATGGCATCGTAAAACAGACCGGCGGTTTCATCTTTGTCGACAGCGAGGAGGGCCGCAGCACCATCTTTACCCTGTACTTCCCGGCGCATCTCGCCCCCGTCGAGCCTGCCGCGGCGGTGCTTCCGATCGCTCCCCGGCCCGCAGATCGTTCAGGCCCAGATCACGGGGTCATCCTTCTGGTTGAAGATGAAGCGCCCGTCCGCGCGTTTGCTGCACGAGCGCTGCGGCTGAAGGGCCATACCGTTTTCGAGGCGGAAAACGCGGAGGCGGCCCTTGAGTTGCTCAAAGACCCGGGAATGAGGGTCGATATCTTTGTGACCGATGTGATCATGCCCGGAAAAGACGGCCCGACATGGGTCCGCGAGGCGCTCAAAGAGCGTCCCGGTACGGGGGTGGTGTTCGTGTCGGGCTATGCCGAAGAGGCCTTTGGCGAGCATCAGGCCTTGATCGCCAACTCTGTCTTTCTGCCGAAACCGTTCTCACTCAACGATCTGGTGGAAACCGTGGCGGCGCAACTGGCGGGAAGCTAGGCCCCTAAAAGGTCAACCAGATGGGCGGCCGAACCGGTCAGAGCGGCATAATCGTCTTCGACAACCGAAACCGAAAAATTGCTCATGAAACCGGCAAAACGGCCCTTGTCGCGGAAGGCTTCGCCAAACCCAAAGCGTTCAAGATAGGGGGCAAAGGCCCGAGAGACCCCGCCGACAAGAAATATGCCGCCAAAGGGCAACTGGATCAGGGCCAGATTTCCGGCGACCGTTCCCAAGATGCGGGTAAAGATCCGCGCCGCCTCGATCGCGCGTTCGTCCTGTCCGTCGGCGCAGCTTTCCATGATCTGTTGGGCCGACCGTTCGCGCGGATCACCGGCTTCGTCGCTGAGCCAAGCATAGGCACGCTCAAGGCCACGGCCCGACAAGACGTCCTCGACGCCCGGAAAGCCGTGCGCTGTCTCGACATAGCGGCACAGACGCAAATCCGCGTCGGTCCTGATCGGCAGATTGGCGTGGCCCGCTTCCGACGGCGGCACGAGACGGCCGTTTGCCGTTTCAAAGACCGGAGCGGCGTTGAACCCGGTTCCTACCCCTATGACAAGCCGCGCGGCATGGGCCTGGACGCCGGGACCGGCAAGAATCGGACGAATCACGGCGGGATCCAGATGCCCTAGCGCGTGTCCCTGCGCCTGAAGGTCATTCAGGATCGCGACAGTCTCGGCCCGCGTGGCGCGCATCAGAGTAGTCTTGTCGATGGTCCAGTCGAGGTTGGTCAGCGTCGCACGCCCGTCGCGCACAGGGCCAGCCACAGCCACACAGGCGGCCCTGGGATCTACACCGCCTTCGTCTTCGATATAACGGCGCAACACGCTCTCAAGGCCGGGGAAATCGGCATTGCTATAGCGACGGATCGTGTCCGGCAGGATCTGCCGCCCTTTGGCAAGTGCAACACGGGTGTTGGTCCCGCCGATATCGGCAACAAGCAGGAGAGAATTTGCCGGGTGCGCCATGCGACCTCCGATAGCGGTAACATTCCAAGAGTAATTGGCCCGCGTGATAAGATGCAATGGGGGTCGGCATCAAGCATTCAAAGTAGGTATGGAATATTTCGATCGCTTTTTCGCCCTTGCGCCGCTGCGGCGCGAAGCCTCTGAGCGGGGTCAAACCTTCTCGCTAGGCTCGCGTCATGAACTTCCTTTTTGCCTCGATTGAAGATCTCAACGACTGGATTGAGCCGCTCGGCGGCCATCCACAAGTGCTTACCCCCAACCTCAACCGGCTTGCAGCGCGGGGAATAGTCTTTCGAAATGCCTATGCGACGGTTCCAGCCTGTTCACCCTCTCGCACCGCAACACTTTTTAGGCAGGCGCCGTGGCAGACCGGGGGTCTACACCAATTTCCAGTTCTGGTCGGATCACTATCCGACCCTGTGCAGCCTGTCGGGCGCGCGCCCCAAACACCGTCTGGCTGGCGAAGACCTTTCACCAGTCTTTGCAGGTGAGAAATGGCAGCGCAAAGATCCGGTCCTTTCGGTTTGGGGTAAATGGGAAAAAGGCGTGCCCGATAGCGGCCGCGTCGCCTTTTCACTGCGGAGCAAAACCCATCGCTATAGCTGCTATTGGAACGGTGGCGAGGAACTCTACGAAAGCGAGAGCGATCCCTTTGAGCACATCAACCTTCTCGCTCATGGCGGGGCCGGCGGCAATCTGAGGGCGCTGGCGGATAGCTATCAGGACCAGATCGACCGGCTTGTGCCCGAGCTGGCAGAGGTGGCCGGTTGGGGCGGCTGAAAACAAAGATGCCCGGCGGGCAGGGCCGCCGGGCATCAATTGCGGCAGACTGAAGGGGATCAGCCGCGGCGGCGTCCGCCACCACGGCGACCGCGGCCCTCTTCACCGTCTTTGGCAGGGGCGCGGTTGAAGCGGATCCATTCGCCGCCCGAGGGATCGTTGTTGGTGAGGAAGTTGGCGGCGCGGATCGCTTCCATTTCCTTGCCTGCGCGCGGCTTGGTCGAGCCGAGGCCGAAAAGTTGACAGAAGGTCTCGTCATCCATGTCTTCGGGCAGGAAAATGCCGGCGGCTTCGATCTCGGCCTTCTTCTCGGCGATTTTCGAGGCGGGAACAGGCAAGGCGATCGGGTTCATGATCGCGCTGGTCATGCCTGCGGTCATCGCCATCGGCAGGAAGGCGTTGTTGATGCCGTGGCGGTTGGGCAGGCCGAACGAGATATTCGAGGCGCCGCAGGTCGTGTTGACGCCCAGCTCTTCGCGCAGGCGGCGAACGAGGGTAAAGACCTGAAGGCCGGCCGTTCCCATCGCGCCGATCGGCATCACCAGCGGGTCGACGACGATGTCATGCGCCGGAATGCCGAAATCGGCGGCGCGCTCGACGATCTTCTTGGCGACCGCAAAGCGCACGTCGGGATCTTCGGAAATGCCGGTGTCGTCGTTCGAGATAGCGACGACCGGAACGTTGTATTTCTTGACGAGCGGCAGAACGAGCTCGAGCCGCTCTTCCTCGCCCGTGACCGAGTTCAGAAGCGGGCGACCCTTGGCGGCGGCAAGGCCTGCCTCGAGGGCGGCGGGAACCGACGAGTCGATACACAAGGGCGCATCGGTGATCGCCTGCACGCGCTCGACGAGTTCCTTCATCAGGGGCGGCTCGACAAAGTTGTTGTCGGCATAGCGCGGGTCTTCGGCCATCTTGTTGGAGAAGACAGCGCCCGAGTTGATATCGAGCACGGTCGCACCTGCGGCGACCTGCGCCAGCGCATCGGCCTCGACCGTCGAGAAATCGCCCATCTCGAGCTCGGCGGCGAGCTTCTTGCGGCCCGTGGGGTTGATGCGCTCGCCAATGACGCAGAACGGCTGGTCAAAGCCGATGATGGCGGTCTTGGTCGCGGATTCGACGATCGTGCGGGTCATGGGTATTCCTTAGGAGTGAGAGGCGGGGACGGCCGAGGCGCCGCCGTTTTCGATGGCCCAGGTGGCGTTGGTCTTGATCCCGCCCAAGGGGAAGAAGTGCACCTGTTCGATGTTGAAGTCGGGGGTCTTGGCGGCGTGGGCGGCCAGTTCGTTCAGGAACTCGTCCGGCTCGTAGGGCAAAAGCAGCTTGGTGACATCCATCGCCCGTTTCTGCAGAACGCGCAGAGAGGGGCCAACGCCGCAGGCCATGGCGAATTTGATGAGCGTCTGCAGCTTGGCGGGGCCCGCCACGCCGATGTGGATCGGCAGGTCGATGCCCGCATCCTTCAGCGCATTGGCCCATGCGATCACAGGCTTGGCCTCGAAACAGAACTGGGTCGCAAGCGCCATCTTGGCGTCGGTGGTCTCGCTGAATTTCTGCTTCCAGCGCAGGGCGTCCATCACGTTCTTGTCCGAGCCATCGGGATCAATGTCCTTGTTGCCCTCGGGGTGGCCCGCGATGTGGAGGCGCTTGAAGCCTGCCTTGTCGAAAAGGCCGGTTTCGAGAAGCTGCATCGACGAGTCGAACTGGCCAAGCTGTTGGGCGGGGTTGCCCGCGATGATCAGGCCCTCGCTCACGCCGGCTTCGCCCTGATAACGGGCAAGCCAGTCGGCCAGCATGGCCTTGTCCTTGATGATCCGCGCGGGGAAGTGCGGCATCGGCTCAAAGCCCTCGTCGCGCAGGCGCTTGGCAGTGGCGACCATATCCTCGATCGGGAACTCGATATTGGCGATATAGACGCGCGTGCCCTTGGGCAGAAGCTCGCGGAAATCCTCGACCTTCTCGGCGGTGCGCGGCATCACCTCGATCGAATAGCCTTTCAGGAAGGCCTCGAGCGCGGGGCTGGAGGTGGAAACCTCAGCGGTTTCTTTTTTCTTGAGGAAAGGGAGCAGCGACACGATGGCCTCCTTGATACGATCAGTCATGGCAGGGCGATCAGGCCCGGCCGTCATTGGCGATAAGCGCGATGAGGCGCTCCTTATCATATTCGCGGTCGATCCGGGCCGCTTCGGCGGCGGCGATCTCGGTGGCATCGCCCTCTACCGGATAGGGCTCGCCCTTGCGCCATTCGGCCAGATAGGCATCGGTGTCCGACGCGCCCACCTTCATCGCGGCGCGGTCGATTGCCTGCTCGAAGCGCTCGGGCAGGGGGGCCTTGGCGCCGCGACGGCCGGGGCCAACGATGACCTGAGCCGGGATATCGCGCCAGTAAACGATGGTGACGTCGGGCATGGTGATTCCTTCATTCCTGCTCGCTTCTATCGCGGCCCAAAAGCGACACAGGGTCGATTTTCGACATGGTGGGAATATGGAGCGACCGACCTGATTGCAACATCTGCCTTGAGGTCACAGCCCGCAAAGCCGTTTTGGTGATTCCGTGGCGGCAGGACAGCCAGCAACCCTTGCGCCGAAAGGTCGCGGAGCATAGGTTGGATCCAACACGAAATGGAGGGCGTGACGATGACGCCCATGCGTCCCGAAGGTGCGGGCGCGTTCCCGGAAGCGGTCGAGAGCCCCGCGCCTCAAACGCCTGATCGAGGGCCGCTTTATGCGGCTCTGGATTTGGGCACGAATAGTTGCCGGATGCTGATTGCCCAACCCAAGGGTAGCCAGTTTCAGGTGATCGACAGTTTTTCCAAGTCGGTGCAGCTCGGGCAGGGGCTTGAGAGCACCGGCAAGCTCAGCCGCGCCTCGATGAACCGCACGATCAACGCGCTGAGGATCTGTCGTCAGAAGCTTAGCCGCCACAACGTCACGAATATGCGCCTTGTGGCGACCGAGGCCTGCCGGCGGGCCAAGAACGGCGCCCAGTTCATCCAGCAGATTCGCCGCGAGGCGGGATTGAAGCTCGAGGTGATCACGCCCGAGGAGGAGGCGCGGCTTGCCGTGATCTCTTGCGCGCCCTTGGTCTCGCCCAAGACCGAGCAGCTTCTGGTCGTCGATATAGGCGGCGGCTCGACCGAGCTGGTCTGGATCGACCTGACGGGCGTTCCCGCCGCGGAACGCCCCGGCGCGATCATGCGTCTGCATCGCGGTTTCGTGCAGGAGCCAAGCGAGATGGCGGCGGCGCGGGTGGTCGATTGGATCTCGGTGCCGCTTGGCGTGGCGACGCTGCGGGATCAATTCGTCGATGTTGAAGACGATGCCGCGCGGTTTGCGCTGATGAGTTGGTATTTCGAAGAGAACCTTTCCAAATTCTCGCCCTATGCGGCCGAACAAGTGCGCGAGGGGTTTCAGATCATCGGTACCAGCGGCACGGTGACGACCGTTGCGGCAAGCCATTTGGGCCTCAAGCGCTATGACCGCACCAAGGTCGATGGTCTGCGGATGACCTCCGACCAGATCGACACGGTGATCCGCAATTACCTTGCCCTCGGTCCCGCCGGCCGCCGCGCCGATCCGCGCATCGGCAAGGACCGGCAGACATTGATCATGTCGGGCGCGGCGATCCTGCAGGCGCTCATGAGGATTTGGCCGACGGATCGGATGTCGGTGGCCGACCGTGGGCTGCGCGAAGGCTTGCTCTATGCACAGATGAGCGCAGACGGGGTCTTGGAAGATCCGTCGCTTTAGGGGTAAAGGCGCGCCATGGTGAAGAAACCCACAAAGAATACTTCGGGACGCGGCCAGCGTGATCTGACCGTCAAGGTCAAGTCTGCGCGCGGGCGCACCTTGTCTTCAACGCGTTGGCTACAGCGGCAGTTGAATGACCCTTATGTCAAGCAGGCCAAGGCCGAGGGCTATCGCGGCCGTGCGGCCTTCAAGATTTTGGAGCTTGATGACAAATACCGCTTTCTCGTGCCCGGCGCGCGGGTGGTCGATCTGGGCTGCGCCCCCGGCGGCTGGTGTCAGGTGGCGGTCAAGCGGGTGAATGCGCTTGGCGAGAAGTCCGGCAAGGCGGTTGGCAAGGTTCTTGGGGTCGACCTGCAGGAAGTCGAGCCGATCGCAGGGGCCGAGATCCACCAACTCGATTTTCTTGCTGATGCAGCTGACGCTCTGGTTAAGGAATGGCTGGGCGGCACGGCGGATGTGGTCATGTCCGACATGGCCGCCGCAAGCTCGGGGCACAAACAGACCGACCACATTCGCATCATCGCCTTGTGCGAGGCCGCCGCCTATTTCGCCTTCGACGTTCTGACCCCCGGCGGCACATTCGTCGCCAAGGTTCTGGCCGGCGGCGCCGAGGGTGAGTTGCAGAAGCTCTTGAAACAGCGCTTCGACAAGGTGGCCAACGTCAAGCCGCCGTCGAGCCGGTCGGACAGCTCAGAGAAATTCGTGATCGCGACCGGCTTCCGCGGCTAGGCGCTTTTGCGTTTGGGCAAGACCCAGCCGGGGCGGGCGAAGTGGCAGGTATAGCCGCTCGGGAACCGTTCGAGATAATCCTGATGATCGGGCTCTGCTTCCCAGAAGGGGCCTGCGGGTTTCACTTCGGTGACGACCTTGCCGGGCCAAATGCCAGAGGCATTCACGTCTTCGATCGTATCGAGCGCCACGGCGTGTTGCTCCTCGTCGAGATAATAGATGCCCGAGCGGTAGGAGATACCGAGGTCGTTGCCCTGCCGGTTGAGCGTGGTCGGATCGTGGATCTGGAAGAAAAATTCCAGAATCTGCCGGTAGCTGATCACCGCGTCGTCAAAGACGATCTCGATCCCCTCGGCATGGGTGCCGTGGTTGCGGTAGGTGGCATCGGCGACATCGCCCCCGGTATAGCCCACACGGGTTTTCAGGACGCCAGGACGTTTGCGGATCAGATCCTGCATCCCCCAGAAACATCCGCCCGCGAGAATTGCCGTTTTCTGTGCCATGATCACACCTCCTTGACTTGATCGAGATATTCGCCGTAGCCCTCGGCTTCCATTCTGTCTTTAGGAATGAAGCGCAGAGAGGCCGAGTTGATGCAATAGCGCAGACCTCCCCGGTCGCGCGGGCCATCGGGGAAGACGTGGCCGAGGTGGCTGTCGCCATGGGCCGAACGGACTTCGGTTCGGACCATACCGTAGGAGCGGTCGCTCAACTCGGCGACATTCGCGTGCTCGATAGGCCGCGTGAAGCTCGGCCAGCCACAGCCGGATTCGTATTTGTCCGAAGACGCAAAAAGCGGCTCGCCGGAAACGATATCGACATAGATCCCAGCGGCTTTGTTATTCAGAAGCTTGCCGGTTCCCGCGCGTTCTGTCCCGTTTTGCTGGGTCACGCGGAATTCCTCTGCGTCGAGCTTGGCGATGGCGTCCGGGTCTTTGAAATAGCGCGGCATGAAACCTCCTGCATTTGGGCTACATGATATGGGGAGGCTCAACGCGTCTGTCTAGCGCCCGCTGACGGCTGTCACTTGCCTGTGAATTGCGGTGAGATTGCCTCAGGGTGACGTGAAGATGCGCCCCCCCAAGGGTTTATCTTTGAAATTGAGGCGGCGCGAGGGTAGGGCACGAGCCAAGGGAGATTCGCTCTCCTTCTACTTAAGGGGCTGCCGCCCCCCAAAACGGGGAATTGGGGATGACCGACAACAACCAACCGAACCATCATTGGAAGACCTTGGATCGCGACCTCGGCCGGATCGCAGCACTGGAGTCTGCGACATCCTATGTCTCGAAGCCGATGGTTGGTCTTGGGATTTCACTTGTTTTCGTGGTGGTCGCGTCTCTGATCGCGACGCTCCTCTTTGGCGAAGAAAACACCCGTTGGATCGTAGTTCTTGCGGCCGCAGTTGGGGCCTATATGGCGCTCAACATCGGCGCCAATGACGTGGCCAACAACATGGGCCCGGCGGTTGGCGCCAAGGCGCTTACCATGGGCGGCGCGATCCTGATCGCCGCAATCTTCGAGAGCGCGGGCGCGCTTTTGGCCGGTGGCGATGTGGTTTCGACCATTTCCAAGGGGATCGTTTCTCCCGAGAGCGTCTCGGGGCCGGGTATCTTCATCTGGGCGATGATGGCCGCACTTCTGTCGTCGGCCCTTTGGATCAACCTCGCGACATGGGTCGGCGCGCCTGTGTCGACAACCCATTCGATCGTCGGTGGCGTTATGGGGGCGGGCATCGCTGCGGCCGGTTTTGGCGCGGTCAACTGGCCGACCATGGGTTCGATTGCGGCGAGTTGGGTGATCTCGCCCATTCTGGGCGGTGTTATCGCCGCCGCATTTCTGGCTTTCATCAAGAAGTTTATCATTTATCAGGATGACAAGATCGCTGCTGCGCGTCGTTGGGTGCCTGTGCTCGTTGCCATCATGGCCGGGGCATTTGCGTCGTATCTTTCCCTGAAGGGCCTTTCGAAACTTGTCAAAATCGAAATGGGCAATGCGCTTCTGATCGGCCTTGGCGTGGCGGTTCTGTCGTATTTCCTCTCGGCGCCTGTCATCAAGCGCAAGTCGATCGGCCTTGAGAACCGCAATCGTTCGCTCAAGGTGCTGTTCGGCCTGCCGCTGGTGATCTCCGCAGCGCTCCTGTCATTCGCGCATGGCGCCAACGATGTGGCCAACGCTGTCGGCCCGCTGGCCGCCATCGTCCACGCTGCCGAGACCGGCGGCGAGTTTGCCGGCAAGGTGCATATCCCGCTTTGGGTCATGGTGATCGGTGCTTTCGGCATCTCGGTCGGCCTCGTGCTCTTTGGCCCCAAGCTCATCCGCATGGTCGGTAGCCAGATCACCAAGCTCAACCCGATGCGCGCCTATTGCGTGGCGCTTTCGGCGGCGATCACGGTGATCGTGGCCAGCTGGCTCGGCCTTCCGGTCAGCTCGACCCATATCGCCGTGGGCGGGGTCTTTGGTGTCGGCTTCTTCCGCGAATGGCATGCAGAACGCCGTGCACGTCAGTTTGCGGGGCAGCGGGGACCGGGAAAGACGCGCGCGCCGGAAGAGCGCAAGCGGCGCAAGCTTGTCCGTCGCACTCACTTCATGACGATCCTTGCGGCTTGGGTGATTACCGTGCCCGCCTCCGCGGTTCTGTCGGCCGTGGTCTTTTTCGGCCTCGAAGCGGCATTTGGCTAAGGGCAGCCCTCGGAACGGGGTGTTCCGTCGGGCATGATTGTCCGACAGAAGACGGCCTGTTCTAAGGTAGCGCCTTCAAGATCGGAGCCGACCAGCACAGCGTCGGTGAAATCGGCTCCGTTCAGATTGGCGCCAGTCAGATTGGCCGAGGTGAAATTCGCCCCGGTCAAAACGGCGCCGGCTAGGTTGGCGCCCGCAAGATTGGCCAGTTCAAGATAGGCTCCGGCCATCTGAGCGCCGGACAAATCGGCGCCGGAAAGGTCGGCATCGGTCAGGATTGCCTGGCTCAGGTCTGCGCCGGTCAGGCGCGCATCGCCAAGATTGGCTTGGGTCAGATAGGTTTTGGTCAGAACCGCCCCGCTCAGATCGGCGCCCGAAAGGTTGGCATTACCAAGGTTTGCGCGGCTCAGATCCGCGCCGGAAAGATTGGCCCCGGCGAGTTCGGCTTTCCAGAGCCGGGCGCCGCTTAGGTCTAGCCCTGAAAGATCGCATTCGCGGCAGGCGCGGCTTTCGGCCAGCCGGTTGGCGCTCGCGGCGTCAAAGCCCGCAGCTGCCAGCGGGGCGAAAACGAGGAACAGTGTCCCGACAAGACGTTTCATCTTGCACCCTCCATGCCTTCAAGATGCGGCAAGAGCCTTCCCAACGCAACGAGATGTGATGCTGGCCGAACCTACCAACCATTGACCTTCGCTTTCGCAGCCCGCAGTCTTGCGTCCGCTAGAAAGATGCGGTGACGTGCGAAGATTCATTCCAATCCTGTTGATGTGCCTCTTTGGCGTTTTGGTGGCCCCGATGGCCGGGGCAGGGCATGATATGGCTGGGGCGTCTATGGACTTGCATCATCATGCCTGCCCTGATTGCGATGCCGAGGCGGTTGATGGGCACGACCTTTGCCCGCACGCCCTGATCTGTTCGTTGTATCTTGATCTACCGCTTTTCGTCGTGGCGGGGGAACTTCCGTTGGAAGCCCAAATTACGGAAATGCCGGCGCCATGGTCTGCCGGATCTCTGTCGCAAGGGGCCGATCCTCAGCCGCCCCGTATTCTTGCAGGTTTTCTTTAGAACCCTGCATTGGCGCAACAGCGCCGACCCTGGATACGGAACTCATGATGAAAAGATATGCTATCCCCGCCGCAGCGTTTGCGGCACTGATCACCCTGACCTATTTTGCCTTCCGGCCGGACACTCAAGACGCCGCCGAGTCTGACGCCAGCTCAGACAGTCTCGCGATAGTCGAGGTCACCGTCCCGCCGGAGCTTTCCGAACTCGCCGCCCTTGGCGCAATTGCTTTTGAAAGCGCCTGCATCAACTGCCACGGCCAGAATGCCGAAGGAAAGAAGGGCTTCGGCCCGCCTCTGGTTCACAAAATCTATGAACCGTCCCACCACGCCGACTATGCCTTCCTGATGGCCGTCGAAAATGGCGTCCGGTCTCACCACTGGCCCTTTGGCAATATGCCGCCGCAAGAGGGCTTTACCCAAGGCGATGTGAAGGCGATCATCGCCTATGTGCGGGAACTGCAGCGGGCAAACGGGATCAACTGATCCCGCGAGCGCGTCGTGCCAACCTGATCCTTTAAGGGATAAGTGGCGGAGAGACAGGGATTCGAACCCTGGGTGGGCTTGCACCCACAACGGTTTTCGAGACCGCCCCGTTCGACCGCTCCGGCACCTCTCCGCGGGGGTCAGGGCGGCGTTTAATGGGCGGCGCGGGGCAGCGCAAGAGGGAAATCGTGGAAAGTTTGCTTTGCCGCGGTTTCCTTGTGCGCGGGCCTCGGGCCGCCTATATGAGCGGTGCAGAGAACGGCGGGCGAGGGTGCGAAAATCCCTTATTTTCCGGTTGACTTTGCAGGTCGTTCCCCCGATAAGCCGCCATCTCCGCGGCCTGCCCGTGGGGAATGTGTAATGACGCTCCTTGCGGGGCGCGCTGTTTACGGGTGGCCTAGATGGCCGAAACGCCTCGGTAGCGGGGGACCCTAAAGACGCGGAAAACGAAGGAAGAACATATGTTTGCGGTTCTCAAGACCGGTGGCAAGCAGTACAAGGTCGCTTCGGGCGACGTGCTGCGTGTCGAGAAGCTGGCGGCTGATGCCGGCGATAAGATTCAGTTCAACGAGATTCTGATGGTTGGCGCCACTGTGGGCGCGCCGCTCGTGTCTGGTGCTGCGGTTCAGGCCGAAGTCATCGACCAGATCAAGGGCGAGAAGGTCATCCACTTCGTCAAGCGCCGTCGCAAGCACTCGTCGAAGCGCACCAAGGGCCACCGTCAGCAGCTCACCCTCGTCCGCATCACCGACATCCTTGAAAAGGGTGCGGAGAAGTCGGGCGTGAAGGCCGCTGTCGGCGCCGCGACCAAGGTCGTCGTCGAAGCTGCCCCGAAGAAAAAGCCGGCTGCCAAGAAGGCCGCCGCCAAAGCAGAGGAGTAATCCCCCATGGCACACAAAAAAGCAGGCGGTAGCTCCCGTAACGGCCGCGACAGCGCGGGCCGTCGTCTTGGCGTGAAGAAGTTCGGCGGCGAAGCCGTGGTTCCGGGCAATATCATCGTGCGTCAGCGCGGCACCAAGATGTGGCCGGGCGAGGGCGTTGGCATGGGCAAGGACCACACCATTTTCGCGACCGCCCAAGGTCAGGTGAAATTCCACAAGGGCCTGAAACAGCGCACCTTTATTTCGGTTCTCCCGGTGGCGGAGGCCGCCGAGTAAGCCGGACCTGAACCAGACGAATTTGGGGGGATCGGCGAGGAGCCGGTCCCCTTTTTTCATTTTGTCATATTTCCGCGGCAAATTCGTGCGAGGAGGCATGAAAGCGCCGCTTTGAGGAGGAAGCCATGTTGCACGCCCCCGTTGAGATCCAGTCCGAAATTGTGGCGGACCGTTTCGTGCTGCGTCCGCTCAGGCGCTCGGACGCCGGTTTGATCGCTATCTATGCAGGCGATGTGCGCGTCGCGCAGATGACGCAGGACATCCCGCACCCTTTTCCGCCGGGCGCCGCCGAGGCAATGGTCGAACGCGCCAACTTTGACGGCCGGACAACGGACGTCTGGGCGATTGATGGCTCGAACCAAAACCATGCCGAGGTTATGGGTCTTGTCTCTCTCGAACGCTTGGATCGCGACCAATCGGAGATCCGTTTCTGGGTTGCTCCGGCCTTTTGGAACTCTGGCATCGCCACCGAAGCGATCGGCATATTGATGGGCGCCAACCCGCAAGCCTCGCACGAAATCTTTGCCTGCGTCTTTCAGGACAATCCGGGCACCGCACGGGTTCTTGTGAACTGTGGCTTCGACTACCTTGGCGATGCCGAGGCCCACTCGGTCGCCCGCGGCGCCAATGTGCCGACCTGGACCTATATGCGAAAGATGTAAGCGATGAGCACCCCCATCCTCACTACCGGGCGCCTCATCCTAAGGCCCCCGGTGGCCGAGGATGCGCGGGCCATTGCCAATATCCTGAACGACTGGGAGGTCACACAGTGGCTGACCATGGTGCCATTTCCTTACGCGCGTGCGGATGCCGTGGAGTTTCTCGACAGGCTTTTCGCCAACAGCGACCTCAGCTATTGGCTCATCGAGATTGAAGGTGAGGTCGTCGGAGCGATCTCTTTACGACCTGATCTCGGGTTCTTCTTAGCGCCCAAGGCGCAAGGCAATGGCCATATGACCGAGGCTGCGCGCGCAGTCCTGACTTGGCACTTTTCTCAAAGCGACGAGACGGCTGTCTCCGGCTATCATGTAGGCAACACAGCCTCGGCGCGGGTTCAGGAAAAGCTTGGCTTTCGCACCACGCACAAGGCCACCCACCGGAAGGCATCGACAGGTGAGGACATAACCGTGATCAAGACAGCCCTGTCAAAGGCCGACTGGGAGGCGCGCCATGTTTGAACTCAGAACCGAGCGGCTGACGTTCCGCCCAGGCGTCGCCTCAGATGTCGAAGCGATTCATGCAATCGTGTCAAATTGGGAGGTCGTGAAGAACCTTGGATCATGGCCCTATCCGGCAGATCTTGCCTACACGATCAATCGCATCGTTGGCCGACTGGACATTGACAAAGGCATCGCCGGAACCGTCCGGGCTGGCGACGAGATCATTGGCGGCATGGGGATCGTTGAGGGAGACCTGGGATACGCCTTCGGCCCTTCGGCTTGGGGCAAGGGCTATGCGACTGAAATCTCCAGAAGGCTCGTGAGCTATGTGATGCATTGCTACGACTGGCCCCAGCTTACGGCCGAGGCCTATGCCGACAATCCCGCCTCGGCTCGGGTTCTCGAAAAGATTGGTTTTGAGGAAATCGGAATCGCCCTAGTCCCTTGTGCCGCTCGAGGGGGTGAGGTGGATGCGCGCAAGTTCGTCCTCACCCGCGAACGCTGGGACGCCTTGAGAAACACAAGCCGATAGACTATCCGGCCCTGAACAGCTGAAAGTCATCCGATGAAATTCCTCGACCTCGCCAAAGTCTATATTCGCTCCGGGGCGGGCGGAAACGGATGCGTCTCGTTCCGCCGGGACAAGTTCGTGGAATACGGGGGGCCCGACGGCGGCGATGGCGGCCATGGCGGCGATGTGATCGCCGAGGCGGTCGAGGGGCTGAACACGCTCATCGATTTCCGCTATCAGCAGCACTTTTTCGCGCAGAATGGCCAGCCCGGCATGGGATCGGGGCGCACCGGATCTGGCGGAGATGACATCATTCTGAAAGTTCCCGTCGGAACCGAGATCATCGACGAAGACGAAGAGACGCTCATTGCCGACCTGACCGAGGTCGGCCAGCGGATCGTTCTGGCCAAGGGCGGCAATGGCGGCTGGGGCAACCTGCATTTCAAATCCGCCACCAACCAAGCCCCGCGCCGCGCCAATCCGGGGCAGGAAGCGGTCGAGCGGACGATCTGGCTGCGGCTCAAGCTCATCGCCGATGTGGGCCTCTTGGGGATGCCCAACGCCGGCAAATCGACCTTCCTCGCCGCCACCTCGAACGCGCGGCCGAAGATTGCGGATTATCCCTTCACGACTCTTGTTCCCAATCTCGGCGTTGTCGGCGTTGATAACGTGGAATTCGTTGTCGCCGATATTCCGGGTCTCATCGAAGGCGCATCCGAGGGCAGGGGGCTTGGCGATATGTTCCTCGGCCACGTCGAACGCTGCGCGGTGCTTTTGCACCTGATCGACGGCACCTCGGGCGATCCGGTGAATGATATGGAAACGATCATCGGCGAGTTGGAGGCCTATGGCGGCGATCTGGCCGACAAGCCGCGCATCACGGTTCTGAACAAGATCGACACGCTCGATGCCGAAGAGCGCGAGTTCCTCAAGGAAGAGCTGGAAGAGGCGACCGATGGTCCCGTCATGCTCATGTCCGGTGTCTCGGGCGAGGGTGTCACGGATGTGCTGCGCGCGCTGCGCTCGAAGATCGACGAAAACCGCCTGCGCCACCGCGCCGCCCCCGAGGAGAACGCGCCTTGGCAACCCTGAGTGCCGCCAAACGCCTCGTGGTCAAGATCGGCTCGGCGCTCCTTGTGGACCGGGCCAGCGGCAAACTTCGTCAGGACTGGCTCGAGGCGCTTGCCACCGATGTGGCACGTATCCGCGCCCGTGGCACGCAGGTGATCCTCGTCTCCTCTGGCTCGATCGCTTTGGGGCGGGGCGTTCTGGGGCTGCCCAAGGGCGAATTGGCGCTCGAGCAGTCGCAGGCAGCTGCCTCGGTGGGCCAGATCCGGCTTGCACGCGCCTATGAAGAGGTGCTCGCGCCGCACGGGATCGTCGCCGGGCAAGTCTTGGTGACGCTCGAGGATTCCGCCGACCGCCGCCGCTATCTCAACAGCCGGGCCACGTTTGAGACCCTCCTAAATCTCGGCGTGACGCCCATCGTCAACGAGAACGACACCGTGGCCACGGATGAAATCCGCTATGGCGACAATGATCGTCTCGCCGCACAGGTGGCTGTCACAACTGGTTCGGATCAGTTGATCCTTCTGTCGGATGTCGATGGCTTCTATTCGGGCAACCCCAATATCGACCCTTCGGCAAAACGCTTTGACCTCATCGAAAAGATCACGCCCGAGATCGAGGCAATGGCGGGCGATGGCGTTTCGGGCCTCTCGAAGGGCGGGATGATCACCAAGCTGATGGCCGCGAAGGTCGCCACCGACGCGGGCTGCGCCATGGCGATTACGCTTGGCTCGCCCTTGCACCCCTTGAAGGCGCTCGAAGAGGGCGCCGCCGCCACATGGTTTACCGCCCACGGCGACCCGCAAGCCGCCCGCAAACGCTGGATTGCGGCGATGAAGCCGCGCGGCGAGGTGCAGGTGGATGACGGGGCCATCAAGGCGCTGAAAGACGGCAAGAGCCTTCTGCCTGCCGGTATCCGCGCCATTACCGGCAGCTTCGGCCGTGGCGATCCGGTGGCGATTGTCTCGACCACAGGCGCGCGGCTTGGCCTTGGCCTGACCCGCTATACCGCCGCCGAGGCGCGCCAGATCATGGGCCGCCGCAGCGCTGACATCGAGGCGCTTCTGGGCTACAAGGGGCGCGCGGCGCTCATCCACCGCGACGACATGGTCATCTGACCGCCAAAGAGACGGACAAGCCGATGAAAGACTTTGAGGATATCGATGCCCTGATGGCCGATATCGGCGCGCGCGCCCGTGCGGCGGCGGCCGAGTTGGCCTATGCCAGCGCCGAGCGCAGACACGCGGCCCTGATTGGCGCCGCCGACGAGGTCTGGAAGCGGCGCGGCGAGATCATCGACGCCAATGCCGAAGACCTCGTCTATGGCGAGGAAAAAGGCATCAGCCCGGCGATGATGGACCGATTGATGCTCGACGAGGCGCGCATTCGCGGCATCCGCGACGGCCTCCGCGCTGTGGCCGAGCAGAAAGACCCCGTGGGCGCGGTGATCGCTGAGTGGGATATGCCCTCGGGCCTTCACATCCAGCGGGTGCGCACGCCGCTTGGCGTGATCGGCGTTATCTATGAAAGCCGCCCCAACGTGACCGCCGATGCGGGCGCGCTCTGCCTGAAGGCCGGCAACGCCGTGATCCTGCGGGGCGGCTCGGAAAGCTTCCATTCCTCGACCATCATCCACGAATGCCTCGTGACCGGCCTCAAACAGGCGGGGCTTCCGGCCGATGCGATCCAACTCGTCCCGACCCGCGACCGCGAGGCCGTTTCGGCCATGCTCAAGGCGGTCGAGCATATCGACGTGATCGTGCCGCGAGGCGGCAAGGGGCTTGTGGGCCTCGTCCAGCGCGAGGCGCGGGTGCCGGTTTTCGCGCATCTCGAGGGCATCTGCCACGTCTACGCCGACCGCGACGCCGATCTCGAGAAGGCGCGGGCCGTGGTGTTGAACGCCAAGACCCGCCGTACCGGCATCTGCGGCGCGGCGGAGTGCCTGCTGATCGACTGGCAGTTCTACACCAAACACGGCGCCGTGTTGATCGAGGATCTTGTGAAGGCCGGGGTCGAGGTGCGGACCGAGGGCGAGCTTCTGAAAGTGCCGGGAACGGTCAAGGCCGCGCCTGACGATTTCGGGCGCGAATTCCTCGACATGATCATCGCGGCCAAGCTCGTGAACGGCGTTGATGAGGCCATCGCCCATATCCGCCGCTATGGCTCCAACCACACCGAGAGCATCCTGACCGAAAACGACGCCACCGCCGCGCACTTCTTTGAGCGGCTCGACAGCGCGATCCTGATGCGCAACGCTTCGACCCAATTCGCCGATGGTAGCGAATTTGGCATGGGCGCCGAGATCGGCATCGCCACCGGCAAGCTGCATGCACGCGGGCCGGTCGGGGCCGAGCAGCTCACGAGCTTCAAATATCTGGTCACCGGCGACGGCACCTGCCGAAAATAGTCACAGACTGAGGGTGAGATGCCCGTCAGCATGTTCCACGACAAGCCGCCTGCCCGAGGTGCCAAGCATCATGGCCAATGCCGCGAATTGAATACGGCCCGAGTCCAGGGGAAGAGGCTCCTTGCCTTGCTGCAGAGCGGTCCAGAGGACATCGTCCAATTGGGCCTTTCCACCGGCTGACTTGACAAGCCACCCGCGTTGGGTGCGGGCCACCTGGATTTTTCCGCCGCGAGGCAGGGCGTGTTCGACGCAAAGGATCGTCAAAAAGATCAACTTGGCGTCGGGTCGGTCGATCGTTCCGTCCTCGACCCAAGTGTATCGAAAGCGTCCGTCTTTGCCTCTCGCTGATAGAATCGCGCTGATTTCGTCGATCCCAATAGCCTGGCCCTCTTTCGCAGAACCAAAAGCAATCCGAAAGAATCTCACCCGGGCCGAGGCGCTTTCAGCGCTGTCGGAAATCAGAGCGAGTTCGGGTCCGTTGCCTTGTCCGGTCATCTCCAAAAGTTCAACCCCATTGCCGATTGCGCCAATCGGGCTAATAAGGTCGTGACATATCCGCGAACTGACGAGCGCGGCAAAGTCCTCGGTGGTGGTCATCGCATGCCCCGTGATGGAGGTTGAATGGACGAAAATCTTAATTCGCATCTCGAGCCGGGTATGTTTGTCGTCCATCCCGCACGACCCGATTGGGGGGTTGGGCAAGTCCAGTCCAATATCGGCGGCAAGGTCACGGTGAATTTTCCCGAGGAAGGCAAGGTTGTCGTAAACAGTGCTCGCGTCATGCTTGAGTTGGCGTCCGGCCAAGAAGATGCAACCTAAGGTAGAATTCTGGGAGGCTGTGTCAAGTGCACCTTCACCTGCGGCTTTGCCGCTCCTTGCGCCTGACTTGCCAACCGGACTAGAAGGGCGCGACTTTGACGAGGCCCCGTGGACGGCATGACCGCATCCCACTCCAAGTTTACCCTGAAGCTGGCCCAAGATCCGGCTGATATTCGTGCGGCCCAGCGCCTGCGGTATCGGGTCTTTGTCGAAGAACTGGGCGGGACCGGGCCTCTGGTCGACCATGACGCCAAGCTCGAGACCGACCGGTTCGATCCCTATTTCGACCATCTGGTGCTGATCGACGAGACCCTGCCGAAGGGCGATCATGTGGTCGGCGTCTATCGCGTATTGCGTTGCGAGCAGGCCGAGAAGGTGGGGCAGTTCTATTCCGAGGACGAATACGATCTCACGGCGCTGAGGGCCTCAGGCCGGCGTCTTCTGGAGCTTGGGCGCTCCTGCGTCGATGCCCGCTATCGCGGCGGCATGGCGATGTATCGCCTTTGGAACGGGCTCGCGAGTTATGTCGCCGATCACGGGGTCGAGATCCTCTTTGGCGTGGCCTCGTTTCACGGGACGGATGTGCAGGCGCTGGCCGAGCCACTGTCGCATCTGCACTACCGGCATCTCGCGCCCGAGGATATCCGCGTTCGTGCCGTCGAGAAGACCTTCCGGAAGATGGACCTGATCCCCGAGGATCAGATCGACCGCCGCCGCGCCATGGCCCAGACCCCGGCGTTGATCAAAGCCTATCTTCGGATCGGCGGATTTGTCGGCGAAGGGGCCTATATCGACCATGCCTTCAACACCACCGATGTCTGCCTGATCCTCGATACCGCGCGGATCAATGAAGCGCAGCGGGCGCTCTACACCAAAGGCCGTGGCCAGTGAGCGAAGTCTGGCGCGAAGAGCCCGAACCGGAGCGGATCAGCGCCGCCGGATGGGCTAGGGCCCTGTTGCGGGTTATCCCACTTGCAGTAGTGGTTTTCGGCGGCCTCGCGATCCTTCTGGCGCTCCGCCTGATCGAGCGCCCCATTTGGGGACAACGCCGCCCGCTGACGCCGTTCATCACGCAAGCTGTCTGCCGGACGGCTTTTGTTATCCTTGGCATCCGCTACCGCACCGAAGGGCAGGCGATGCAAGGGCCGGGGGCGGTTGTCGCCAATCATTCGAGCTGGCTTGATATCTTCGCGCTCAATGCCCGCAAGCGGATCTATTTTGTCTCCAAGGCCGAGGTGGCTGGTTGGCCGGGGATCGGTTGGCTCGCCAAAGCGACCGGCACCGTGTTCATCCGCCGCGATCCGCGCGAGGCGCGGCTTCAGGTGCAGGAGTTCATCCGCCGCCTGTCCTACGGCCACAAGCTCTTGTTCTTCCCCGAAGGCACCTCGACCGATGGCCGCCGTGTCCTGACTTTCAAACCGACGCTTTTTGCCGCCTTCTATGCCGACGGTCTGCGCGAGACGCTGTCGATCCAGCCGGTGACGGTGATCTATCGCGCCGCCGAGGGTGCCGATCCGCGCCAGTATGGTTGGTGGGGCGATATGGATTTCGGGCCGCATCTCCTTTCGACGCTGGCGGCGGCCAAGCAGGGATCGGTGACGATCCAGTATCACACGCCGGTGCGCGTGGCCGAGATCGAAGATCGCAAGATGCTGGCGCTGCTTCTGGAAAACAAGGTCCGCGCCGGCCTGATCGCGGCAGGCGTCAACGACGACGACTAGCCCATCGCCGCGACAAGCGCCTTGAGCGCGGCGGCCGCATCATCGGCCTTCCAGATTTCATCGCCGATGCCGAAGAAATCGGTATGAGGCGCGAGCGCCTTGATAAGGCCCGCATCCAGCGCGCCTTCTGCGACGACCGGAACCTCGATCATCTGGCACCACCATTCGAAAAGCTCGGGCTCGACAGCCGATCCGGTGCCAAGGCCCGTTTGGCCAATGGGGCCAAAGCTGACGTAATCGGCGCCAAGCTCGCCCGCGGTCATCCCGTCGTGGCGCGACCCCGCGCAGAAGGTTCCGACGATGGCATCTTCGCCAAGGTCCTTGCGGGCCTTTTTCACCGAACGGGCGGCGTCCGTCAGATGCACCCCGTCAAGCCCGTGGCGTTCGACGAACTTGAGGTGGGTCTCGATGACGAGCGCCACGTCGCGTTCCTGCGTGACCGCGCGCAAAGCATCGGCGGCGCGGCCGATCCTGTCCTCGTCGCGGCTCGCAAGGCCAAGGCGCACGCAGGCCACGGGCACGGCATCGAGGCAGGCGGCGAGGCGGTCGGGGAAGATCGAAAGCTCGAACTCGGGCGGCGTGATCAGGTAAACCTGCGGCAGATCGTCGGTGTCGCTCATCGTGTTGGTCCCATCCCAAGGCTTTAGGCCGCTATAGCCGAGCCGCTACTTCGGCGGAAGGCTTTTTGCGTGGGTCAAGGCAATGTCCATCAGCGCGGCGCGGCGGTCATCGTCGGCCATCAGGTCGTCGCTCGCTTCGATCATCCCGCCCATCGGCTTGCCGGTGAAAAGCATCGGGCCGGTGCCGGGAATCGCCCGCGCCTCGGCCTCGTTGGCCTTGCCAACGCGAAACATCCCGCCGCCGGAATGAACGCCCGAGACCATGTTGCCATAGATCAGGAAACAGAGGCCGCCGAACATCTTCTTTTCGGAATAGCCGGGTTCATTCTCGAGCGCCTCGCGCATAAGTGAGGCCAATCCTTCGTCATAGGCCATGTCGGGCTCCTTGCGTGGGCTGCCCTCACAGCGTATCACGCGCCCGACCAGAAAAGGAACGGAAATGCCCACCGGCCAACCTCAGCCCGCCTTCGTGCTTTTGCGCCCGCAGATGGGCGAGAACATCGGCGCCGCCGCGCGGGGGATGTGGAATTTCGGGCTCGACCGGATGCGGATCACCGATCCCCGTGATGGCTGGCCCAACCAGAAGGCCGTGGCGATGGCCTCGGGCGCAGGGCGGCTTCTCGACGAGGCGCAACTTTTCGGCACCACCGAAGAGGCCGTGGCCGATTGCACCTATGTCTATGCCACG